>Ga0070741_10000047_pt1 | contig 426839 bp, 490 predicted proteins | sample Coa_R1_4_FD_66440 | JGI IMG/M metagenome (GOLD analysis project Ga0070741, IMG submission 66440) | Surface soil microbial communities from Centralia Pennsylvania, which are recovering from an underground coalmine fire - Coalmine... | ecosystem: Environmental > Terrestrial > Soil >...
GAACAACGCCGGCGGCTACACCACCTGCCCCCGCGCGGGCGGCGACGACGGCTACTGGATCTTCCTCCAGAGCGGCGTCACCGAGGACGGCGGCGGCGCGACCGTCGGAACGGCCACGACCGGCACCCTCACGGCGGACTCCTAAGCCCGCCAAAGCGTCGATGACCCGCTTCCCGCGGCGAGGCCCCCCTTTCTTTTTCCCTCTCCTGTAGAACACCCGTTGTCCACCGGGCGTTCGCTCAAAGCCCCGATCCAATGTCCACTTGAAGCCACATCCGGACCCCGGCTCGACAGCCATGAGGTCCGCCACGTTCGCCCTCGCCGCGGCCGCCGTGATCGCCCTGTCGGGCTCCGGCTACGCGACCTACGTCCTGGTCCACCCCCCCACCGCGCCCCCCTCGCTGGACGCGATGCCCATGACGGGCATGAAGAGCGGCGACCCGTCGGACGACGAGATGATGGCCGGGGCCCACGACTGGCACGGGGGCACAGGGACGATCCCCTCGCTGGCCGACGCGCTCACCAAGCTGGAGCGGCGCGACAGCATCGTCATCCAGGGCGACAAGGCGTTCAACCCCGCCAACGGCGTGCGCAGCGGCAGCGGGACCTTCGAGGACCCGTACGTCATCAGCGGGTGGTACGTGGACACGGTGCTCGTGAAGGACACCAGCAGGGCGTTCGTCTTCAGCGGCAACTACGTGAGCAGCATCCTCGTCCTGGACTGGACCGGCCAGGGCGGCTACGTGCACCACAACCACCTGGAGAACCTGCGCACGAACCGCAACGTCGCGCGCACGGGCGCGCCCAGCGCGACGGTCATCGAGAACAACGAGATCCTCCAGGTCCAGGAGCTTCGCCACTTCGACGGCGAGGTGCGCAACGACACCATCGGCAACCCCGACCCCGTGCAACGCCTCCTCCAGCCCGACGTGATCTTCAACATCGCGGGCCTGAACGGCGCGGGCATCCACGACAACCTGGTCTACGGCGGCGTGGACATGAAGATCCACGGCCACCACCACAGCGACGCGCCCGGCGAGCCCAGCCACAACCACGCGGCGACGCACGTCAACGACACGAACCCCGATGGCACGAAGGAGGACCACCAGGTGCGCTACGTGGACTTCGAGTTCTACGGCAACCACCTCGTGGACGACAAGTTCGGCCTGCGCTACAACGACCTCAACCACGCGGGCGACGACCGCGAGGCCACCAGCGAGCAGAACCCCGACCTGGAGCTTCCCCACGTCCACCACACGACCATCCGCATCCACGACAACCTCATCGAGGGCGCGACGCTCCACGTCGCCACGGTGAACGCGCCCGACGAGCGCCACCTGCCCGGCGAGAGCGCGATGCTGGACGTCTACAACAACACCGTCGCGAAGCCCGTCGCGGGCAACGGCATCCAGGTCCAGGACGTGCGCGACGCCATGGTGATGATCCACGACAACCACGTCCAGAAGGGCTCGCTCCAGACGGGCGCCACGGCGGCCATCGAGCTGCTGCGCTTCAAGAACAGCACGGTCGTGGTCATGGACAACGACCTGGGCGCGTACCAGTACGGCGTGCAGGCGCACGACTTCGACGCCAAGACCAACTGGACCGTCGCGGACAACTCGGGGCCCGGCATCTCGCAGATGGTCTTCTGGGACTCCAGCGTCGCGAACCCGCCCACCAGGGGCGACGGCGGGAACATGACCATGGACGAGGGCCACGGGCACTCCGACCTCGCGGGGCTCGCCGCCACCGCGCCGCGGCTCGGGGGGCTCTGAGCAACCATTCGACGTCCGCAACACGCCCCTTATGTCCCTGGCCGAAGGGTGGAGGTGCTGAAGGCGGCCCGCGTCCGCACCTCCCCCGCCAAGCCATCTCGCCCGCCTGCGGACGCGGCCGCCTCTTCCGATCAAGAGGCTGGACCCATGCGAACCCTGACGATCCTGCTTGCGACCGCCCTCCTGCTTTCCGCCGCCGGCGCCGCGCTGGCCGAAGACCACGGCAAGGGCAAGCCCGACGACAAGGGCAAGGACGGCGCGCGCGGCGACGACCACCACGGCAAGCCCGAGTTCCGTCCGCAGGGCGACCGCTTCCTCTTCCACAACGACCAGATCGCGGTCCTCTTCCACGAGAACAAGAACCACGCTGCGCCCGACGTGCGCGTCGTCTTCAACGGCACCGCGGACAACGAGTCCTCGGGCTACCGCGTGAAGCTGCTCTCCCTCTACGAGGCCGACCGCAACGACACCAACGGCGACCGCCACCTGCCGCGCATCAACCTCGCGCGCATGGACGACTGGAACGTGAAGACCACCGAGGGCAACGGCACGCTGACGCTCACCATGGTCCGCGCCGAGGCGCAGGGCATCGTGACGCTGACGTGGCACCTGGACACCGTCGACGCCAAGGTCAAGTTCGACGTGGGCGTCGACAACTGGCGCTGGGCCAACGCCTCCGACGTGCTCATCCTCGACATGCTCGTCCAGGGCAAGAACCTCAAGAACGAGACCGGCGCCAAGGTCAGCGTCGAGGACGCGGGCTACGTCAGCTGGAGCGACAACGCCAGCGCCACCTACGGCAACTCGACGCAGTCCATCCCCGTCTCCGCCTTCCAGGGCAAGCCCACGGGCGGCGACGACGAGCGCGGCGCCGAGGACGAGAGCGAGCACGAGAAGGCCGAGGACCACTCCGGCAAGGGTGGCCACATCTACCTCGTGTTCAACGGCACGGGCGGCTACGACAAGCTCTCCTACGACCCCGAGCTTGGCGTGCAGGAGAGCGGCGCGAGCCCCGTCGCCGCGGCGCCCGGCTTCGAGGCCGTCCTCGCGGTCGCGGCCGTCTTCGGCGTGGCGCTCCTCGTCGTGCGCCGCAAGCCCTGAGCCGCGCTGGGTTCATCCCGCAGGCGCGCGCTGCCCGTCCGATGCCCCTGGCGGACGACGTGCGCCGCGCCCTGCGGACCTTCCCCGATTTTCCCGGCAAGGGCGTCCTCTTCCAGGACGTGGCGCCCGTGCTGCGCGACCCCGTTCTGCTATCACGCATCGTGGAGGCCATGGCGGAGCCCTTCCGCGGCCGCGCGCAGGCCGTGGCGGGCGTCGAGTCGCGCGGCTTCATGCTGGGGACGCCCGTCGCGCTGCGCCTCGGCGTCCCCTTCGTCCCGGTGCGCAAGGCGGGCAAGCTCCCCGGCCCCACGCTGCGCGAGGACTACGCGCTGGAGTACGCCAAGGCCACGGTGGAGGTGCAGCGCGACGCGTTCGCCCCGGGCGCGCGGGTGCTCGTGGTGGACGACGTGCTGGCCACCGGGGGCACGGCCCTCGCGGCGGCGCGCCTCGTGGAGGCCGCGGGCGCGCAGGTCGCGGGCTGGTCGTTCCTCCTGGAGATCGGCGCGCTGCGCGGCCGCGCGAAGCTGGGGCCCCAGGCGCACGTCGTGGCGACGGCCTAGCCCTTCTCCACCGGCCGCATGGGGTTCCGGATCCACTCGCTCCAGCTTCCCGGGTAGAGCGCCGCGCCCGGCAGGCCCGCGACGTGCATGGCCAGGATGTCGTGGGGCGCGGTCACGCCGCTGCCGCAGTAGAACGCCACGTCCTGGGGGCGCGCGCCGGCGAGGGCCGCCTCGTACTTCGCGCGAAGCTCGGCCGCGGGCAGGAAGCGCCCCGACTCGTCGGTGTTGCGCGCGAAGGGGAGGTTCACCGCCTGCGGGATGTGGCCCGCCACGGGGTCCACGGGCTCCACGTCGCCGCGATATCGTTCCGGCGCGCGGGCGTCCACCAGGCAGCGCGGCGCGCGCGTCGTGAGGTCCCAGGTGGTGACCGTGGGCATGTGGCCCGGCGCGCCCGCGAAGCGGCGCGGCGCGCGCTTCGTCTCCTCGCGCGAGAGGGGCAGGCCCGCGGCGGTCCACGCGCCAATGCCGCCGTCGAGCACGGCGACCGCGTCGTGGCCGTAGTGCTTCAGGAGCCACCACGCGCGGCTGGCCCACGCGCCGCCCCAGTCGTCGTAGGCCACCACCTGCACGGAGGCGTCGATGCCCCACGCCGAGCACGTCGCGCGGAAGGCGTCCACGTCGGGCAGCGGGTGGCGCCCCGTCTGGGGGCGCGGAGGGGAGGAGAGGTCGCGGTCGACGTGCGCGTGCACCGAGCCCGGGATGTGTCCCTCCTTCCAGAGGCGCGGCCCTTTCTCGGGGTCCTTGAGGTCGTGGCGCACGTCCAGCACCACCACGCGCTCCGGGTCGTCGCGCAGGGCCTTCGCCAGGCTCGGCGCGTCCACGAGGGTCCGCCACGGGCGGGGCGTCACGCGCGGCCAGAGGAGCCGCGCCTAAGGAGCTTTCCCCACGCCGGGGAACGGCGCCCACCGGCACGGCGAGGCGGAGAGCTGCACCCACGTCGCGTGGCCCGGCTCGTCGGGCGCGCAGGACGGCTGCCACGTCGCGGTGGGCGGCGCCACGGTCTCGTAGGAGAAGGTGGAGCCGTCGGTCGCCACGAACCCCCCTGAGGGCGCGGCGCGCCACGCGGGGTGGTACTCGCGCCAGCCGCCGTGGTCCTCGGTCCACGGGCGGAGCAGCACGGCGGCGCTGGCCTGCCACGAGCGGTTGCCATCCATCGTCTCCATGGAGGCGCTGACGACGTACTCCCCCGAGGGCGCGGGCGCCGAGCCGCAGGGGACGATCCAGCCCCCGCCCTCGGCGCAGCCTGCGGCCACCGTGCCGTTCCACCACCCCGCGACCTCGCGGGCCTGGCCGGGCACGATCCAGTCGGGGCGAAGCTGGAGGATCGGCCCGCAGCTGGGGCCCACGAAGCCCAGCGTGCCGTTGAGCACCACGCCGCCCGCGGGGCCCGAGACGGAGGGCGTGAGGCGCGGCCAGTGGCAGGAGAGGGGCGAGAGCGGCAGCGCGTCGGCGCCGCAGTCCTGGAAGCGCGCGACGAAGGAGACGTTGCCCCCCACGTCCAGCGCGAAGGCCGAGGGCTCCAGCGTCAGCGGCTCGCAGGAGGGGGAGCCGCTGGCGGGCTTGTCCTGGGGAGGGCCCACGAGGATGCGGGCCGTCGCGTCCCACGACCGGTTGCCATGCACGGTGCGCAGGCCCACGCGCGCCACGTATTCCCCCGGAGGCGCCCCGCTCGCGTCCCACCGCGCGCTCCGCGTCGCGTTCTGGCCCGGCACAAGCCACGTGCCCGCGTCGATCCGCAAGGCCTGGCAGCCGTGGACCCCGTTGAAGAGCGGCCCGTCCTCGATCTCGCCGGAGACGGGCCCCGAGAGGGACATCTCCAGGAGGCCGCGGCACTGGTCCTCGATCTCCAGCGGCTCGGTCCCGCAGTTCTCGAAGCGCACCTGGAACGAGACGTTTCCCCCGGCGTCGATCCACCACGCGGAGGGGACGAGGCTCAGCGCCCCGCAGGCCCACGTCGCTTCGGCCTCGCGCGCCGGCTCGGGCGGCGCGACATCTCCGGTCCGGCCAGGCAGCGCGCACCCGGGGCTCGCGACCCAGAAGGCGGCCAGCACGAGGGCCAGGGTCCGGAGCACGCGCCCCGGTTCCCGGGGGCCGGCTTCAGGATTGCCCCCTGCGCGCGAGGCCCAGTTGCGAGGGCTTAAGACCGACCTTTTCCCACTCTGCGATGTGCGTGCGCTGGTGCTCTCCGGGGGCGGGGGCCGGGGCGCCTACGAGCTGGGGGTCTACAAGGCCTTCACCGAGCGCCACCGGACCTTCGACCTCATCAGCGGGACCAGCGTGGGCGCCATCACGGCGGCGGGCATCGCCTCGGGCCTCACGGTGGACGAGCTGGAAGGCATGTGGGCGCGCATGCACAACTTCCGCGTCATGCAGCCCCGCGGCGACTTCTGGCGGCTCCCCTCGTGGACGCACCTCATGTACACCAAGCCGCTCCTGGAGTTCCTGGAGCGCGAGATCGACTACGAGGCCGTGAAGCGCTCGCCCATCGAGATCCGCGTCGCGGCGGTGGACGTGGGCTCGGGCGACCTGCGCGTGTTCACCAACATGGAGCTGACCCCGAAGCGCCTTCTCGCCAGCAGCAGCATCCCCATCCTCTTTCCCATGGTGCACGACGACGACGGGCGCGCCTACTGGGACGGCGGCACCGTGGTCAACACGCCCTTGCAGCCCGCCATCGAGGCCGGCGCCACGGAGATCGTCTGCGTGCTGCTCTCGCCGGTGGGCGCGCGCCCGCTGGAGCCGCCGCGCAACCTGTGGGAGGCCATCTCCCGCACCGCGGACCTCCGGCAGATGGGGAACCTCAAGGAGGACATCAAGCACGCCGAGTTCATCAACGGGCTCGTGGACGCGGGCACCGCGGACCCGGCGTGGCACCACATCGACTTCCACATCGTGAGCCCCCGGGAGACGTTGGGCCTCACCACCATCCTCAACTTCGACAGCAAGCTGGCGCGCCGCCTCATCGACTGGGGCTATCGCGACGGCCTGGAGTACCTCGACGGCGACCGCAACGAGCATCGCGTCGAGGTGCGCGCCCGCGAGGAGCTGGCCGAGGCCGCGGAGCGCGAGGCGCGCTTCTGGCAGATCCTCCCGGGCACCGACTTCTGAGCCGCCTCCAGTTTCGGAGGCCCGGGGGGGAGGTTCCTACCTTTGGGGTTGGGTGAAGGGGTGACGCGCACGACCCCGGGACGCAGAGTGCTGCCCCGTCCCTCTTCTCCCCGCGTCCCGAGGGTTTGGCATGCACAGGAACGGGGCCACTGGCGAGGATTGTTGCGAAACGCGGGCCGAAGCTGACTTCCCCTGGGCGCGGATTCCGCCCAGGATGAGGCGGCGGCTTCCCCCGGCGGTCCCCGCGACGTGGGGGCTTGGCTTCCTGCTGGGCGTCGCGGCGACGGGCTTGGCCGCGGCCGCGGCGTGGGTGGCCGCGCGCAGGAGCGTGGGGGAGATGACCCGCCTCGCCGAGGCCTCGGCGGCGCAGGGCGACCTGGAGGGGGCGCTCCGGTGGCTGCGCCGCGCGCGCCGCCGCGCCCCGGACGACGTGGAGCTTGCGCTGGACGAGGGGTGGCACCTCGCGAAGCTGGGCCGCACCGACGAGGCCATCGCGCTCTACGCGCGGCTCCCCCTCCCTCCGGGCCAGGCCGCGTGGCTCACGGCCCTGACCCTCTTCGAGGGGGGTGGCGACCTCGCCCGCGTCGAGGGGCTGGTGGTGGAGGCCCTGGACGCGGCGCCCCTCCTGGTGGAGGAGCTGGCCCTGGAGCCCGGCCTCTCGCGGGCACTGGAGGGGAGGCTCCAGGTCGAGGAGGCCCGGGAGCGGGCGCGCCGAAGGCTGGGCTAGGCGGTGGGGTCGGGGACGCCCGCGGCCCGGAGGACCTCGTTCATGCGCACGATGTGATGGACAAGCTCGTGCCCCAGGGGCGTCATCGAGATGGCGGCGACCTGCAACATGCCGCGCCCCTTGCGCTCGTCCGAGACGAGGCCGAGGGTCACGAGCCTCTTGAGGGCCTGCCGGGCGCGGCGCGGGGCGCAGCGGCAGGCCATGACGAAGTTGCGCATGTTGAGCGGCCCCTCGCGGAGCTTCATCAGGCCGGACACTTCCGGGCAACCCAACGCATCGATAACGGCCACGCCCCCAGAAAGGCGCCGACCCGTTTGAATAGCGGTTCGCGATAACGGAGCGATTTCAAGCACCGTATGTTTTATAATAGAAGCCGGCGCTGAGGGGCGCGTGACGCGGGCGGCCGGGGGGAAGACGCACCCGTGGCACTGCCTCCGGTGCGGCCGCCCGGTCCAACGGGTCCTCTGGCTCGTCGACCTGCGCCGGCACGTCCACGCGGCCCGCGGCCAGCCCGGCCCCGAGGGCACGCCCTCCTGCTGCGGCGGCGAGGTCGTCCACCCGGAGGACGCGGGCGCCCGCCCGCCGCAGCCCGGCGACGTGGTCCTGTGCATGCCCTCCTGGGGGAGCCTCGCCATGCACCTCGTCCGGCTGGGGCGCGTCGCGGACGTGGGCAACGCCTCCTGGAGCGGCACGGCGCTGTGCGGGCAGACCTACCGCTCGCGCTACTGGGTGGTGGTGCAGCGCAGCGTCGAGCCCCAGGAGCGCTGCCGAGACTGCGAGGAGAGGGCGCAAAGAGCGGGGGGTTCGGGGGGCGAGGGCCCCTGACGTCTTGATCGTCTGCTGGAACGGTCCTTTCACGTCAGGGGGGCGAGCCCCCCTGAAACCCCCCATTTTGGCCGCGCTGCGGCGCGGCCGGACGACGAACGACCTCAGGGGGCTTCGCCCCCCGAACCCCCCTTCAGAGCAGCACGATCTCCTTCGTGTCCGCATCGTAGGACAGGATGCCGCCGTGGCGCCCCCAGTTGATGAGCGTCCGCACCGCGGTCTCCTGGTCGTGGGTCCAGAGCTTGAAGCCCAGGATGTCGGCGAGGTCGTCCTTCTGCATGCGGCCGCCCGCCTTCTGGAGCTTGCTCACGACGTCCATGAAGATGGGCGTCTTGAGGGCCTGCTCGCGGAAGATGGTCTTGCGCGTCTTCAGCGAGGCCTTCAGCATCTTGCGCCCCACGTCGGTCAGCGCGACGTCCCCCTCCGCGACCTTGACGAAGCCCAGGAGCTCCGCCGCGTGGACGCTGGGGAGGAACTCGTCGATGTCGAGGTCGTAGTCCGCGGCGATGCGCGCGGCGTCCACCTTGCCCTTGTAGTCGTCCACGATCTCGAGGACGCCAACGATGGAGCCGACGGGAACGTTCGGGAGCTGGGGACTTAACATGGGCGGCCTCCCAGCCACGTCGAGACGCCACGGCGCGACGGCGCGACGGCGCCACGCCTCCTGGGATCGTGGCGTCGTGGCGTCGTGGCGGCGTCGCGTATCGACGTGTCGATGCGTGCTATCATGGATTCCAACTCTCACGTGATGAGCTTGTAGATGCGGTCCGACTCCTCGTAGAACTCGGGGGACTTGCGGTCGCGGGGCCGCGGGAGCTTGATGCGCTCGTCCGCGAGGATTCGGCCCGGGCGCGTGCCGAAGACGATGACGCGGTCCGCCATGTAGACGGCCTCCTCCACGTTGTGCGTGACCATGCAGACCGCCTCGGGGGGCAGGTCGGGGTCGCCCCAGAGGCGGAGCACCTCCTCGCGCAGCGTCTCGGTGGTCAGGGGATCGAGCGCGCTGAACGGCTCGTCCATGCAAAGCAGGATGGGGTCCGTGGCGAGGGCCCGCGCGAGCCCCACGCGCTGCTTCATGCCGCCGGAAAGCTCGCGCGGGTACGCGTTCTCGAAGCCCGCGAGGCCCACGATGTCGATGAGGTCCGCGGCCTTGGCGTGGCGGTCCTTCTTGGCGTAGCCCTGCGCCTCCAGGCCCAGGGAGACGTTGTCCAGCACGTCGAGCCACGGCATGAGGGCGAAGTTCTGGAAGACCATCGTGACCTTGGGGTTGTCCACGCGGATGGGCGCGCCCTGGTAGAGCACCTCGCCCTGCGTGGGGCGGTCCAGCCCGCAGAGCAGGCGCAGGAGCGTCGACTTGCCGCACCCGCTGGGCCCGACGAGCGCCACGAACTCGTTGCGCTGCATCTCGAAGTTGATGTCCTTGAGCACGACGATCTTCTTCTGCCCGTCGTCGTACTCCTTCCAGACGTTCTTCACCTCGACGAGGGGGGGCAACGCCGGGCCATCCCCGGGCCCCGATATGAACGCGCGCCATGGTGGAGGGCCCGACCGGGGATGGTGGGGCCCCCGACGGCTCAGGCGAGGATGTTGCACGAGCCGGGCCCGAAGAGGAAGACCAGGGTGGCGCACGCCAAGGCCACGGCCGCGGTGCAGACGATGCCCACGACGCCGCCCCCACATGAGATGATGTAGTTCTCGGGGGCGCTCACGGAAAGCCCCGAGGCGGCAGCGGTGGGGGCGACGAGCAGGGCTGAGATCAGGAGGATGACGAGGATTCTCAAGGAATCACCGTGGGACGCATGGCGCGAGGGCATCATGGCTGTTCGCGTGGCACACTAGAGATTGGCTGTGAAATCCTACCCTTCCAGTTGATACTTGGTTATCGCGCGCCGGTACATGCGCTTCCAGAAGAGCGCGTTGATGAGGTAGATGAACGCGACCATGGAGAGCACGGAGAGCAGCAGGAGCGCGGGGTCGGGCGTCTCGAAGGTCGCCTTGTCGATGAGGTAGCCGATGCCGAACGTGTGATAGCTTTGTCCGCCGTACTTCTGGTACTCGCTCACGATGAGGGCGTTCCAGCCGCCGCCCCAAGCGGTGATGCTTCCCGTGACCAGCGCGGGCATCATGGCGGGGATCATGACGCGGCGCCAGAGGAGCCAGCCCTTGACGCCCTGCACCTCGGCCGCGCTGAGCAGGTCCGCGGGGACGAGGCGCGCGCCCGCGATGAGGTTGAACAGCAGGTACCACTGCATGCCGGTGAGCACGAGGAGGATGCTCGCGACGCCCAGGCCGCCGGTCACGCCCACGAGAAGGAGGAGGATCAGCGGGAAGAAGGCGACCGCGGGGATGCTCGCCATGACCTCGGTCAACGGCATGAGGATGCGGCTCGCCTTCTCGTTCCTCGCGATGAAGATGGCCGCGGGGATGGTCCACGCGAGGGTGATGCCGTAGGCGACGAGGAGGCGCAGCGTGCTCGCGAGGAGGGCCAGCGGGATGCTCGCCGTCTCCGAGGGCACGCCCGCGAGCAGCACGCGCACGAGGGCGGCGCCCACCAGCGCGGCGACGGCGAAGAGGAGCGCGCCGAAGAGCGCCGCCACGACGACGCGGCCCGCCTTGAGGACGCGCGGGTTGCGCATGCGCGCGTGGAGGCGCACGGGCTTCAGGCGGACGTCCTTGAGGATCGGGATGTCGGGCAGGCCGCCCTCGGTGCCGCGCAGGAGCCGGTAGAAGTCGAGGGCGCGGCTCCTGGGGTGCGCGGTGCTGCGCACCGACTCGAACTTGAAGCGCTCCCCCCACACCTGGAGCGGCCGCCACAGGAGAAGCTCGAAGGCCAGCACGGCGAGCACGAGCACGAGGATCCCCACGAGCACGCCGCGCACGTCGCCCCCGCTCGCCGCCAGCGAGATGTAGGAGCCCAGGCCCGGAAGCTGGAGGTCCTTGCCGTTGGCGCTGATGATCTCGCTGGCGGTGACGAAGTACCAGCCGCCGGCCCACGAGACGATGCCGTTGTAGACGAGCTTGGGCACGCACGCGGGGAGGATCACGCGGCGCAGGCGCATCCAGCCTGCGGCGCCCAGGACCTCGCCCGCATCGTACGTGTCGCGCGGGATGGTGCTGATGGACTCGTAGACGCCGAAGGCGAGGTTCCACGACTGGCTCGTGAAGATGAGGAACACGCTGGCGGCCTCCAGGCCCAGGATGCTCCCGTTGAACAGCGCGACGAAGAAGAGCACCGCGGCGGGGAAGAAGCCGAGGATGGGCACGCTCTGGAGCACGTCCAGCAGCGGGAGGAGCACCTTCGCGGCGCGCCTGCTCGTGGCGGCGGTGTAGCCGTAGGTGATGGCGAAGGTCAGCGAGAGGACGAACGCCAGCAGCATGCGCAGGATGCTTCGCGCCGCCAGGTAGGGCAGCCGCAGCGCGGAGCTTGCGTCGTCGCGCGCCCCCGCGCCCACCAGCGCGCCCACGAGCACGGCGAGGACGAGGACGCCCAGCCACGCGGCGGCGCGCTCGAACCTCTCCGGGATCACGCGCCGCGGGGGCATCGCCCCGGCAGCCTGCGGGGGCGATTTGAACCCCTCGGGAGGCGCGGCTCAGAGCAGCCCGACGAGGGCGAGGAACTGGGGGTGGTCCTTGAGGCCGGCGAAGGCGTCGTCCTCGGAGACGTCCTGCGCAAGCTCGGGGAGCGCCGCGAGGATGGGCGCAAGCTGGGCCATGGCCTCGGCGCTCTCGCCGACGCGGGCGCAGGAGCGGGCCAGCTCGAAGCGGTACGCGCCCTCGGTGGGCTCCAGCTCCACGGCGCGGGCCAGCGCGGCGCGCGCCTCGGCGTGGCGGTCCAGCCCCGAGAGGCAGACGCCGCGGCAGAAGTGCGCAACGTGGAGGCGCGGGTCCAGCACGAGCGCGGTGTCCAGCCACGCCAGCGCCTCGGCGAGCTTGCCCTCCTTCACGGCCGTCTGCGCGGCGCGCAGGAGCGAGGGCACGTCGATGGGGACGAGGTTGAGATGGACCTTGGGGGCCGCCTTGGGGACGCGCGGGACGCCCAGGGGCCGCGCGCCCACCGCGAAGACGGCACCCACGGCGACGACGCCCAGCAGCGCGGCGAGCCAGGGGCTGGCGCCCGCGGGGATGGGCGCCTGCGTCGCGGCGAGGACGACGGGCGCGGCCGACTCCTGGACGACGCCGGGGTCGATGGTGGGGTCGTGCAGGCGCCAGACGGTGGACGAGGCGATGGGCTTGGGCGTCTCGGGCGTGGAGGTGGTGGGGTTCGACGCCGCGGGCTCCGGGTCGGGCGCTGGCGCCGCGGCGGGCTCAGGAGCCGGCGCGATGAGGTGCTCCTCGGGAAGCTGCGGCGGCGACGAGGGGGCTGGCACCGGCGCGGGCGAAGGCGCAGGGGCCGGAGGGGGCGGCGTGCCCCCCTGGGCGTGGCCGCGCTGCGGCGCCACGGTGGGCTTGCCCGCCACGGCCCCGCCGGCCACCGCAACGAGGAGCAGAAGGAGGGCGAGACCCAGGGCAGTCGACCGCATCGGCGCGGCACCGCGCCATCGATGCACGAACGCTGCGGAAAATTCCCCAGGGCCGAAACCGAAAATCCTTATGTGCAACCCCTTGGAGGCGCCCGCTTCGTGTTACCCTGGAGGGGTTGAGCCCTCCCGGGCGGAGCCGCCGCTGGGGCGCGAAGAATGAAAAAAGGAGGGTCGGGGGCGCGAGGCCCCCTGTTGGCTTCTCGGCTTCACTCAGCCGAAGAGCGCGCTTCGGCCGAATTCCTCTCCGCGGCGCCAAAGGCGCCGCGTCGGGTTCGGCCTCGTGCTCTCTTCGGCTTCGCTTCACTCAGCCGAAGAGAGCACCCAGGCCGGCCATCGCCTCTTCCTCGGAGGGGCCCTTCTCCTCGGGCCTCTCCTCGGCAGCGGGCGCGGCGGCGGCCGCGGGGCCAGCGCCGGCGGCGGGGGCCGCGGCGACGGCGGTCTTGATGGCCTCGTCGATGTCGACACCGTCGAGGGAGCTCACGAGGGCCTTGACGCGCGCGTCGTTGGCCTCGACACCGGCAGCCTTGAGGACGGCCTTGATGCCGGCCTCGTCGATCTTCTTGCCCGCAGCGTGCAGGACAAGCGCAGCGTAGACGTATTCCATGTTTGACATCTCCTTAGGGGGTGCCCATACCCAGGGCGGGGGCGAGAGCCGCGCGAGCGGCGCTCTGGACATTCACAGACGATCCGCCGAAGCAGATCATCCGAACAGCGCTCCCAGGCCAGCCATGGCCTCTTCCTCGCTGGGGCCCTTCTCCTCGGGCTTCTCCTCTTCCTTCTTCTCGGCAGAGGCGGCCTGGGGAGCGGCGGCCGCGGCGGCGGCGCGCGAGGCGAGAGCGTTCTTGAGGGCGTCGGACTTGGCGTCCTCGCTGAGCTTCCCGGCCACGCCGATGAGGCCCGAGTAGGCCTTGCCGATGAGGAAGGGAATCGTCGTCTTCGTGGGGTAGCCCGCGAAGACCGCGAGGTTGATCGCCTGGACGTGGGCCTGCTGGAGGCGCGCCGTCTCGTCCACCGCGAGCATGTCGCGGGTGTAGACGGTGCCGTCCTCGAACACGGCCTTGAGGTCCATCCCGACGGTCATCGGGAAGATCTCCAGGCGGGCCAGCATGGTGGCCAGGTCGGGCGTCGCGGCCTCGCCGGCCTTGAGCACGACCTTGTTCTGCTTGATCACGACCTTGCCCGCGTCGATGGCGGCGGGGATGCCCGCGCGCTGGAGCTCACCGACGATGGGGCCGGGCTTGAACTGCGTCTCGCCCTTCGCGACCGAGATGTCCTCGGGCGCCTTCTGGCCGATCTTGATCGGGGCCTTCGTCTTGGAGGCCTCGAGCCGGCGGTAGAGGCGGTGGGGCTTCATCTTGGTCGCGATGATCGCGGTGGAGCCGCCGATGTTCGACGTGAGGTTGTCGAGGCCCTTCTTGTTGGCGCCGACCTGCTTGAGGGCGAGCGTCAGGAGGGTATTCTTGCTGATCTTGATCGTCGCGTCCTCGCGCAGCGCCTTGCGCATGGCGTGCATCTGCGCGGAGGGGATCGCGTCGACGTTGGCCAGCCCGATGACGGGACTGTCCTTGAGCAGCGTCACGATCTCCGCCAGCTCCTCCTTCTTCCACTTGGCGACGTGGGCGTGGGCTTCGTCGGCCATCTCACATCACCTTCTCGGAGGGGCCCATCGTCGTCTTCACGAAGATGGACGCGATGTTCTGCTCGCCGCGCTCCAGCTTCTTGACGACGCGGTCGATGATCAGGAACGCGTTCTCCGTCAGGTCCTCCGCCGTCATCTGGCGGGTGCCGATGGCCGCGTGGAACGTGCGGCGGTCGCGGGAGCGGACGCGGACGGTGTTCTTGAGGTTCCGGACGATCGCGGCGGGGTCACCGGCGGGAGGCATCGGGCGGGGCATCTTGCCGCGGGGACCGAGGACGGTACCGAGCGTACGACCGATGGTGGGCATGAGCGGCGCTTCGGCCACGAAATAGCCCATCTCGTTGGCGAGCTTGCGGGCCCGGCGCTTGTCGCCGGAAAGCTCGTCGATCTGCTCGGGCACGACCACGACGTCCGCGACGGCCCGCGCGCGGGCCGCGAGTTCGCCCGAAGCGAACACGGCGACCTTGGGCGCCTTGCCGCGGCCCTTGGGAAGCTGGACCTCCTCGTCAACGCGGTTCTTCGGGATCGTGAGGTCGACGTTCTTGAGGTTGAACGCCAATTCCACGCTCTCTCCGAACTTGCGCTCGGGAGCCGCCTCCAGGGCCTTCTTGACGGCCGTGAGGATGGCTGCCTTTTCTACCAAGCTATCACCTGTGCCCGTAGTGTCGCGGTCAGAAAGAGCGCGGCGAGCCCGTCAGGGCTCTACTATGGGCAGCGCGCAGAGGAAAGGGGTGGTCTTAAAGGTTTGCCCGCAGCGGTCCTACCCCATCGCCAGCAGGAAATCCCCGGGAACGCCGCCCGTCCACGACACCGTGGCGCTCGTGGCCGCCGCCGGGACGGCGCCATACGTGGTCGCCCCCATGTGGTCGCAGCGCAGCGTCACGGCGCCCGCGGACCAGCAGACGGAGTAGTCGGAGGCGGGCGCGTTGGCGTAGACGAGGAGCGCGGAGTCGGGCCCGGGCGTGAGCGAGAAGAACTTCCCTTGGCACCCCGGAGGGACGGCGACGGGGGTCGCCAGCGCGGCGTCCGCTGCGGTGCCGTGGAGCGCCGCGCTGCATCCGGGCGTGAAGGCCAGGAAGCGGTTCGCGGGCGCGCCGACGTCCCAGTGCGTCGCGAGGTAGGAGCCCGGCGCGGGGGCGGGGTCGAAGTAGTCGTCGTGGCCGCAGTCGAAGGGCGCGCCCACGGCGCAGGCGGTCCCCGAGTAGTCGGAGCGGCTGCCCCCGTCGGCGTAGCACATGATGTCGTTCCCGTCGTTGCAGTGGAACGCGCCCGAGGTGTGCTGCGCGTCAAGCTGCACGGCGCCCATGGTGTGGCCGCTCTCGTGGAGCAGCACGTTCCATCCGCAGCCGTACACGATGGCGAACATGTCGCCGCGGTTGTTGAGGTTGGCCGCGCCGGGGCGGCTGTCGGCGAAGATGGCGCCCTGGCCGCAGTAGCCCCCGACGCTTCCGTCGTACCAGACGACGTACTTCGTGTTGGCGTCGGAGTAGCCCCGCGCGTGCAGGTCGTTGACGATGCTGGAGTAGCTCGTGGCCGCGGCGGTGGCGCCGAGGTGCTCGATGGGCACGCTGGGCCGCCCGTCGGCGCCGCACGCGTAGGAGAGGCGGAGGCTCACGCCCAGGGCCGCGGCCTCGGCGCGCACGTGCGCGTTCGCCTGCTCGGCGTAGGTCTTCGCCGTCTCCACGCGCGTCGCGGAGCGGTCGACGCCGTCGGCGGGGTACGCGTACATGAGCTGCGCGCGCGGCGTGCCCGCGGGCGCGCACGAGACGGGGAGCGGATCGGGGTTGGGCGGGATGGAGACGCCGACGCTGGCGGGCTCGGCGGGGTCGGGCCCGTGGGTGAGGACGGAGGTCCCGTCCGCGAGCGCGACGAGCCACCCCCCTTCGACGGGGCACGAAGGGCCCTGGTAGGGCACGAGGGTGAATCCCGGGCAGGGGGCCGCGTCCGCGGCGATCCCGAAGGAGCCGAGGGCGGCCGCGACGAGGACGAGGGCCAGGGTGGGCGCGCGCAAGGGAGAAGCCTCGGCGTGCCCACCCGGGGCCGGACCATAACAGCTGTGCCGAGACCCTAGCTGGATCAGGGCAGCACGACGGTCTTCTGGGCGGCGCAGGAGACGTGCCCCGGGAGAAGAGGCGTCGGCGGCGTCACCTCGTAGGTCGTGCAGACGTAGGCCGTGCCGCCGAAGCAGCTCGTGCCCGTGAAGCCCGCGTAGGCGCCGACCTTCTCGGTGGGCAGCGTCTTGCACGCGATGATCGGGTCGAGGCACGCGAGGAGCGAAGGCCCGCAGGGCGGCGGGCAGCCCCCCGTGCTCTCGGGGCAGATCTGGGCGGACGCCAGCGGCGCCACGGGGGCGAGCGCAAGGACGGCGAGCGCGGCGAGGAGAAGGGCGCGGAGCATCCCTCTCCACCTCACGGCAGCGTCGCGATGGGCTGGCAGCTCCAGCCGACCTCGTGGTGGACGACGGTGCCCTGGCACTCGTACAGGGTCACGCTGTTGCCGCACTCCGCGCCGGTGCGCACGTCGGCGACGTGGATCATGCCGACGCTGACGTTGAGGTAGCCGCACACCGCGGACGCGGTGGGGACGAGCGCGGTGGTCGCGCCCAGCGTCGCGCCGATCACGAGCAGGCTGAGGAGAAGGGTGGTCTTCATGAGTGGCCTCCGCGGCCGCCACGCACGCGGCGCGCCATAATCCCTGCGGAGGCGCACCCGGACGGGGACCTCAACGGGTCAGGCTGCGCATCAACGTCTCGGGCGTGATGATGCCCAGGACGCGGGCGTCGCCGTTGCTCACGATGGCGTAGTCCCAGCTCTCCAGCGCGCGCTCGACCTCCTCGAACGTCGCGTGCGGGGGCACGATGCCCACGGGCTCGTCGGCGAAGCCGGACACGGGGTCCTTGAGCGGGTGATGGCGCTCTCCGATGGCGTCCATGCGCCCCTTGTCGCCGTTGTTGGCGCCCAGCACGACGACGTCGCGCCGGTGGATGACGCCGCGGATGCGCCCGTCGCCGTCCAGCACGGGCAGGTGGTCCACGTACTCCTGGGAGAACGCGTGCAGCGCCTCGCCGAGCGTCTGCTCCATGCGCAGCGTCGCGATGGGGACCGCCAGGTCGCGCGCCTTCCGATCGGCCGCGCCGCGCTCGCGCGCGACGTCGATGGCGCTCACGTACCCCGCGAGCTTGCCCTTCTTGTCCTCGATGGGGAGGAACGCGGCGCGAAGCTCCGCCATGCGGCGCGCGACCTCCTCCAGCGACGCGGTCTCGGGCAGCGCGCGCGTGACGAGCGAGTAGCTCTCGACCTTCGCGCGCTCGTCGAGCCGGCGGCCCGTGGTGATGGCGCGGTCGTTGACGAGCCCGAAGGGCCTGCCCTCGTCGACGACGATGGGCAGCGTGTCGGTGTCGCCCTTGATCCAGCCCATGACGGAGTGGATCCCGTCGCGCTTGTCCACGGCCTTGAAGTCGGTGCGGAGGAAGGGGCCCAGCTCGCTCATCGTGAACACTGGCCTCCGATGAGGGATAACCCTGTCGAGTCCCCGCAAAAAGGCCTATCCAGCCCGCTTGGCGAGCAGCACCTTGGCCCACGCCAGGACGCGCTCCCCTTCGCGGCGTGCCTCGATCTCCACGGACTCGCCGTCCAGGAGGCCGAAGCGCTCCTTCGCCGCGCCGCGCAGGTCCACCTGCACGTGGCCGTTCTGGATGCCGAGGCGCACGTCGTGCAGGTTCACCGAGAGGCCGACGCCCAACGCCTTGAGGACCGCCTCCTTCGCGCTCCACGCCAGCGCGACCGCGGCGTGGCGCGCGGCGCCCTGCGGGAACGCGGCGCGCTCCTCGGGCGTGAACGCCTCGTCCTCGAACGCGGGGGCGCGCGGCTCCACGACCTCGACGTCCACGCCGACGCGCTCGCGCCGCGCGTCGAAGACGCTGGCGACGGCGACGCCGCCCGCGTGGCTCAGGGTGAGGCCGCGCTCGCCGTGCGCGAGGGGCGCGCCGTCGGCGCCGCGCTGGATGGGCATCGCGGTCCACGGGCGCTCGTCCCCGGCGGCGCGCAGCGCGGCCTTGGCGGCGAGCGTGGCGGCGAGCCACTCCTCCTTGCGCTTGGCCGCCGGCAATGCGCTGAGCGCCGCCTGCTCCTCCGAGGCGAGCAGGCCGCTCCAGAGGCCCGGGCGCTCCAGCAGGGCGCGCGCGGCGTCCACGGGGACGCGCATGACGCGCGAGCCGCCCAGCGTCGTCTCCTCGTGGGGCCACGGCGCGGGGCCCACCAGCGCGGAGGCGCCCGTGACGATGAGCGCGACGCCCTTCATCTCGACGGCGACCTTGCCGTCCACGAGGCACTGCACGTCGCCCTTGACGCGGTGGTCCTCGACCCGCGCGTTGAGGACGCGGTAGACCGCGCGCCCCGGCTCAAAGGGCCCGAAGAGGGAGACGCGCGCGACGCGCTCGGGAAGCGCCATGACGCTGCCCAGGGCGAGGCCCCAGAGGCCCAACGCCTGGAACGCGCCTTCCATGAGGGCCGCGGCGGGCGGGACGCCAGCGGCGGGCGCGCGGCCCTCGGCCTCCATGCCGTCCCACGACGCGCGGGAGGCCTTTGATAGCACCTGGAAGGCGGGCCCGTGGAAGAAGGGCGGATAGATGCGGTCGAACGACCACGCCCAGCCCGGGGCGTCGCGGACGGGGGGCGCGGGGCCCGCGTCGGGCAGCAGGCGCGCGGTGAAGTGCGTGCGCGGCTGCTTCACGGGGCCGGGAGGGATGGACGTGACCGAGGCCCTTCCGTCGGCCTCGACCTTGACCGTGATGTCGACCGGCTGGTCCCGGAGCAGCTTCACGGGGTACGCGAAGTGGACCTCCTCCAGCGCGGCGACGGGCGTGGGGCTGGCGCTGGTCATGGCGCTCATGCCCATGACGCCCGCGAGGTAGGGCACGCCATCCACCCGGTGGTCGTTGAGCGCGGGCTCGGAGGCGCGCAGCGTCTGCGTCCCCGAAGCCTGCGGCGCCTCCTCGTGGTGGGCTTGTTCAAGGCCCCCCAAGCCTTTCGCGAGCACGACCTCGGGCTCGTCGAGGCGCGCCAGCTCGCTGAGGAAGGCGCTGACGCCCTCCGCGGTGGTGATGGGCTCGACGCCCGCGGCCTTGAGCACGGTGAGCGTGCTGCCCTTGGTGGCCATGCCCACCTCGCCCCACGGGCCCCAGGCGAACACGGCGGCGGCGACGCCCTTGGCGCGCAGCGCGCGGGCGAGCTTCGCGATGGCGTCGTTGGCGGCGCTGTAGTCGGCCTGCGCGGCGTTGCCGTAGCGGCCCGCGACGCTGCCGAACATGACGAAGAACGCGGGGTGGTCCTTTTCCGTGAGGCGCGCGAGGGTGAACGCGGCCTCGGCCTTGGGCCTCCACGCGCGGTCGAAGGCGCCCTCGTCCTTGTCGGCGAGGCGCTTGGACTCCTCCAGGCCGGCGGCGTGCAGCACGCCGTGGACCTTGCCGTGCCGCAGGCGCACGTCGGAGAGCGCGCGCTCCAGCGCGGCGGCGTCGCCCGCGTCGGCCTGCACGTACTCGACGGTGGCGCCCGCGCTGCGCAGGTCGCGCAGATTCCGCGCGATCTCGGCGCGGGCGCGCAGGGGAGCCACCATCTTCTCGATGGCGACGGGCGTCACGCGGTCGCCCTTGGCCTTGAGGTCCGCCATGCCCTGGTCCTTGGCGCGAGCCTCGTCGAAGGAGAGGTCTGCGTCGGTGGGCGCGGGGGTGCGGCCCAGGAGCACGAGCCTGGGCTTCTGCGGCGCGAGGGCCTTGAGCGCCTCGGCGGTGATGCCGCGCGCGCCGCCGGTGACGACGAGCACCGCGCCCGTGGGCAAGGTGGGGTGCTGGCCGTCGGTGGTCCCGGCCTCGATGGTGCGCACGACGACGCGGCCCCGCGCCGAGCGGCCCACCTCCACGAGCGACTTGTCGACCTTCAGCTCGGCCTCGACGTGGCGCACGCGCGCGGCGACGTCCTCGGAGGGGTCGAGGTCCAGCGCGCGGACCCACGCCTTGGGGAACTCCGCGGCGAGGGACTTCGCCAGGCCCGTGACGCCGCCCTGCTCCGGGTGCGCGGCCTTGTCGATGCCCTGGTGGCCGCCCATCTCGGTCAACGCGAGGATGCCCAGCTTGCCCGCGTCCAGGTCGGCGGCGCGGCTGCGCGCGAAGAGGAACAGCTCCTTGGCGGGTCCGCTGAAGAGGGCGATATCACCCGCGGCGTGCGGGTACTTGTGGCGCAGCGCCTCGGCCAGCGCGCCGTGCCCGACGACGAACGCGCTGCGCGCCGCGCTCCCTTCCGCGGGCGCGGGGCTCACGCGCGGCACGCGGCGCACGAGGCCGCCACCCTTGTAGGGCGCGACCATGGCGGTGTCCAGGGGCGGCGCGCTCGCGGCGGCCTGCGCAGGGACCGCGCGCCCGGCGTGCGTGGAGACGAAGCCCGCGACGTGGCTGATGGTCGGGTAGTCCTTGAGGTTCACGCCCTCGATCCGGGGGATGCCGAAGGCCTCGCGCACCTCGCCGAAGATCTCCGCCTGCTTCACGGTGTCAATCCCGAGGTCCGCCTCCATGTCGAGGTTGGGGTCCAGCATCTCGGGCGGGTAGCCGGTCTTCGACGCGATCATCGCGGTGACCTTGGCCAGGACGTCGTGCGCGGCTCCGGGGCCCTTGCCTGGGAGCGGCGTCGGGGCGGTGGCGGCGGGGTTGGGCGCGACCATGGCGGGCGGCGCGTTGAAGGGAACGGGCGGCGTGGGCGCGACGGCGGCCTCCGCGGTCACCGGGGCGCCCATGCGCGAGACGAGGTAGTCCGCGACCTTCGCCAGCGTCGGGATGTCCTTGAGCGTGAGCTTGTCGTCGCGCCCGATGCCGTAGCTCTCGCGGAGCATGCCGAAGATCTCGGCCTGCTTCACGGTGTCAATCCCGAGGTCGGCCTCCATGTCGAGGTTCGGGTCGAGCATCTCCTGGGGGTAGCCCGTCTTCTCGGCGACGAGGGCCATCACCTTGCGGAGCACGTCGTCGCGGGAGGCGCCGGCTGGAGCGGCCGCGGGGGCGGGGCTCGGCGCCGCGCGCGCGGGCGCAGGCGTGGGGGCCTCCACCTTCACCGGGACGGCCGTGGGGACCGCCCCCGCCGGGGCGCTCACGCGCAGGACCCTGCCCTGCATCGCGGCCTTGGCGCCGGGGGCGCCCACGCTCTGGTCCAGGAAGGATTGATAGCGCGCCGGGTCCGCGACGCGGGCGTCGCCCTGCGCCATGCGCTCGAAGAACGCCATGGCGAGCTGCGAGCCGAAGCCGGCGCTGAAGCGCATGGCGAAGCGGCGCTGGTGCGCGCCCCCCTTGCTGAGGTTGAGGTCCGCGAACTCGGGGTCGGTGTCGCGCAGGTTCGCGATGGGCGGCACCTTGCCGAGCTGGAGCGCCTTCACCGCGAGGGCGTCCTCGATGCCGGCGCCCATGGGGTGGCCGGTGAAGCCCTTGGTGTTGGTGACGAGCACCTTCGTCGCGCCGCTTCCGAAGGCCTGCCGCATGGCGGCCGCCTCCGCGCTGGCGCTGCCGCCGCGGGCGGGCGTGTACGTCTCGTGGCTGACGAAGATCGTCTCGGGCCCGAGCGCGTCGGGCGTCGTGCCCAGGCGCTTCGCGGCGGTCTCCACGAGCGCGCGCGCCTCCTTGGCGATGTGCTCGACGTGGAGGCGGCTGCCGTGGTACGCGCTGTTGGCGATGCGCGTCGCGACGAGCCGCGCGACGGGGACCATGCCGCGCGCCTCGACGTCCTCGCGGCGCTCCAGCACGAGGCCCACGGCGCCCATGCCGATGATCATGCCATGCCGGCGCCGGTCGAAGGGCAGGGCGCCCTCCTCGACGGAGCCCGCGGTGGTGGCCGCGCCCGAGACGAGGAAGCCGCTGCCGATCCACTCCAGCAGGTTGTCGCTGGTCACGTCGTCCGCGCCCACGACGACGACGCGCCGGGCGCGGCCCGTGCGCATCCAGTCCTCGGCGATGGCGATGGCCTGCGTGCTGCTGCTGCACGCGGCGTTGACCTGCGTGTTGGGTCCGCGGGCGCAGATCGTCTCGGCAAGCTCCGCGTGGCCCAGCGAGAGGATGCTGAAGAGGAAGTGCCGGTTGAACGCCTCCACCTTCTCGGCGTCGCCCGCGATGCGGTGAAGCTCGCCCGCGTGCTTCGCGTAGAAGCCCGACACCTTGGACTTCCTGTCGGCGGGCACGGCGTCCAGAAGCTCGTGGTAGAGCGCGTCAAGCTCGGTCAGCGTCGCCTTCGCGTAGCGGCGCGCCAGGTGGCGGCTGACCTCCTGCACGAAGTTGTCGTAGCCGGGGAAGGCGCTGGCGAAGATGATGCCCGTGTCGTCCTGGAGGTGGGGAGGCAGCACCCAGTCGCCGGGCAGGATCTTCCCGGTGGTCGTGCGCTTCATCTCCTGCACCATGGGGATGCCCGCGTCCCGGAGCGCCTCGTAGGCGGCCGCGATGGCGAGCTTGCTGGTGATATCAAGGGTCTTGAGCAGCTTGGGGTCGACCTGGTAGTCGCCCTGCATGTCGAGCCCGCCGCGGCGGCCCGCGAGCTTGAGGACCTCGCTGGCGTCCTTCACGGGCTCCATGCGCGGCTCGCCCTCGCCCTTGACGAGGCGCACGATGTCCTTGTCCAGGAAGCGGCCCGCCCACATGGAGTCGAGCCGGTCGATGCGGTTCTCGCCGCGGAAGAGCGTCTCGAAGTTGTCGTCGCTGAACACGCGGCGCGCGCCGCCGGGGAGGCCCGCCGCGGCGCCGCTCACCACGACGTCCACCGGGAGGAGGCCGTAGCGGGAGAACGCTCCTTCGGCCTCCTTGAGGCGCGCGAGCTCGCGCTGGAACTGGTCGAAGCCCGCCTTGAGCGCGGCCTCCAGCGTGGGCTGCACCGCGCTGCGGAACGCCTCGTAGGTGCCGTCCGTCGGGCCGGCGAGCACGGTGGGGCGCGGCATGGGCGCGGGCTGCGCGACGGGCATCGCCTCGGTGGCGTCCCCGGCGGGCAGGTCCAGCGCGAAGCCCAGCGCGCCCATCCTGGCGGCGGCGTCGAGGAAGGACGCGAGGTCGCCGCGCTTGGGGTGGTTCGTGGTGACGGCGACGGCGGCGCTGCCCAGCGTGGCCTCGACGAAGCCCGAGAGCGCGCGCTTGGGGCCCACCTCGACGAAGACGGTGGCGCCGGCGGCCTGCATGGCCTTCAGCTCCGCGATCCACTCGACGGGCGCGGCGACCTGCTTGGAGAGGATGTCGCGGATGGCGTTGGGGTCCGCGGGGTAGGGCGTCGCGTCGACGTTGGTGAAGCAGGGGATTCTGGGCGCGCGGAAGGAGAGGCGGTCCAGCACGCGGCGCAGGGGCTGGCTCGCGGGCGCCACGATGCTGGTGTGGAAGGCCGCGCTCACGTTGAGCTGCATGACCTCCACGCCCATGCTGCGCGCGACCTCCATGGCCTTCTGCACGGCGGGCGTCTCGCCCGCGATGACAGTCTGGACGGGGCAGTTCTTGTTGGCGGCCACGACGTAGCCGGGCACGCGCTTGAGCACCTGCTCGACCTGGTCGGGCCCGGCGCTGACGGAGGCCATGAGCCCCTTGTCGGGCACCTGCACGCCGGCCATCTCCTTGCCGCGGGCGGAGACGGCGAGGAGCGCGTCCTCGAACGATAGCACCTCGGCCGCGACAAGCGCCGCGTACTCGCCCAGGCTGTGGCCGCCCACCATGTCGGGGCGGATGCCGTGCTCGGCGAGGAGGCGGAAGATGGCGACGTCCGCCGCGAGCATCGCGGGCTGCGTGACCTCGGTCTGCTTGAGGGACTCTTCGGCGCGCGCGACGGCGGCGGCGTCCTTGGGGTCGACCCAGAGGAGCGTGGTGAGCTTGCTGCCCAGGAGCGGCTCCAGCACGCGGTCCGCCTCGGCGAACGTCTCGCGCACGATGGGGTAGCGCTTCGCGAGCTCGCGGCCCATGTTGGCGTACTGCGAGCCCTGGCCGGGGAAGAGGAACGCGACCTTGCCGCGGGGCTGCCCTTCGCCGAACGAGGCGCCCTTGACCTTGAGGGGGAGCGCCTGGCGCCCCTTGGGGTCGAGGATCAGCGGAGCGGCGGTCTCCAGCGCGGAGGCCAGCGTGGCGCGGTCCTGGGCCCCCACGCCGAGGCGCACGCTGCGCGCGTGGGCGCGGGGCGTGCGGGCGTGGCGCGCGGCCTGGTCCAGCGTGGCGGCGGACTTCACGGCGGCGACGGCGGCCTTGGCCTCGGCCGCGAGACCCTCGATGCTATCAGCGGCGATGACGACGACCTCGCCCTCCATCTCGGGCGCGAGGCGCGGCGGGGCGCGGGGCGCGGCCGCAGGCGCGGGCGCCGCGGCGCGGGGCGCCAGGTGGTACTCGGGGAGGAACTCCTCCAGGATGACGTGGAAGTTCGTGCCGCCGAAGCCGAACGCGGACACCGCGGCGCGGCGCGGCTCTCCGTTGGCGGGCGCGGGCCACGGCTCGACGGAGGTCTGCACCTTGAAGGGCACCTTGCTCCAGTCGATGTTGGGGTTGGCCGCGCGGAAGTTGATGCTGGGCGGCAGGACCTTGTGGTGGATGGCTAGCGCGGCCTTGAGGATGCCCGCCGCTCCCGCGGCGCTCTTGAGGTGGCCGATCTGGCTCTTGACGCTGCCCAGCGCGACGCTGCGCGGCGGCATGGGGCCGAACACCTCGGCGATGCTCTCCACCTCGACGACGTCGCCGACCTTCGTCGACGTTCCGTGCGCCTCGATGAGCTGGACGTGCTTCGGCTGGACCTCGGCGACCTGGAAGGCGCGCTGCACGGCGAGCTCCTGGCCCGCGGGGTTGGGTGCGGTGATGCCCTTGCCCTTGCCGTCGCTGCTGCTGCCCATGCCGCGGATGACGGCATAGACCTTGTCGCCGTCCCTCACGGCCTGTGACAGCTTCTTGAGAAGGAGGATCGCGACGCCTTCGCCCATGACGAAGCCGTCGGCGCCCGCGTCGAAGGGGCGGCTGCCGGTGGGGGAGAGCGCGCCGATCTTGCAGAACTTGACGTAGGTCGCGGGGTCCATGCTGCGGTCCGCGCCGCCGCAGAGCACCATGTCGGCCTCGCCGCCGAGGATGGCCTTGACCGCGGTGTCCAGCGCGGCGTGGCTGCTGGCGCACGCGGCGTCGGTGGTGAGGTTCTTGCCCGCGAGGTTGAGCACGTTGGCCAGGCGGCCGGCGATGACGTTTGATAGCTCGCCGGGCATCGTGTCCTCCGTGATGGGGGGCAGCGAGGCCTTGATCTGCGCCTCGGCGCGCGCGACCTGCTCGGGGGGCAGCGACTTGCGAAGCTCGGCGGTGAACTCCGCGAGGTGCATGCGCTTATTCGTCTCGTCCTTGCGCTCGCCGCCCAGGGAGTTGCCCAGGATGACGGCGCAGCGCTGGCGGTCGAACGGCTTGCGGTCGTAGCCCGCGTCGGCGAGCGCCTCGGCCGCGGCGGCGAGGGCCATCTGCTGCACGGGGTCGAGGGCCTTCGCCGTGTTGGGCGGGATGCGGAACTTCAGCGCGTCGAACTTGAACCCGGTGATGAAGCCCCCGATCTTCGTGTAGGTCTTGTCCTCCTTGGTGGGGTCGGGGTCGTAGTGGATGGAGGCGTCCCAGCGGTCCGCGGGCACCTCGACGATGCAGTCCACCTGGTTGAGGACGTTCTGCCAGAACTCGCCGGCGCTGTTGGCCTTGGGCAGCACGGCGCCCACGCCGATGATGGCCACCGCCTCCTCGGGCGGGACCGTCTCGAACTGGCGCGAAGCGGACGCGGCGACGGGCACCGCGTTGGGGCGCGTGTGGCCGATGGGCGCGGCGGGGGGCTCCACGGCGCGCGGGTCCGGCATGGCCTCGACCTTCGCGGGCGCGGCCGCGGGGGCGGGGCTCGGCGCGGGCGCGTTGCCCATGCGGGAGGAGAGGTACTCGGCGACCTTGCCCAGCGTGGGGATGTCCTTGAGCGTGAGCGTGTCGTCGCGCGGCAATTGATAGCTTTCGCGCAGGATGCCGAAGATCTCGGCCTGCTTCACGGTGTCGATGCCCAGGTCGGCCTCCATGTCGAGGCCCGGGTCGAGGAGGTCCTTGGGGTAGCCCGTCTTCTGCGCGACGAGGTCGATGACGCGGGCGAGGACTTCGCCGGAGGCCGCGGCGGGAGGGGCCGCGGGCGGAGCGACCGTGGGCGCGGGGACCGGCGTCGGGGGCGGCGCCGGCGCGGGAGGGGGGGCCTGCGCGGGCGCTCCCGCATCCATGGCCACCTGCGCGAGCGCGGCGGCGAGGGAGCCCGCGCGGCGCGCGAGGAAGGGCGCGAGCAGCGCGTCGCGGCCCACCTTCAGGCCGCTGGGGAGCGTGGCGTGGCCCGTCGCCTGGAAGTCGGCGGCGCTGAGGCGCGCGAGGGCGGCCTTGTCGTCCGCGGAGAGGGGCGACTCGGGGAGGAGCCAGAGTTGCGCGTCGAGGACGACGCCGGAGGCGCCCGCCTCCGCGACGGCCTTCAGCGTCGCGCGGTCGAGGCCGCCGTGGGCGAGGGGCTGGCGGCCCGCGAGGCGCTTGACCTCGGCGACGGTCTCCGCGCTGGTCTTGCCGCTGGCCACGGGGCGCCCGTCCACGGTGGAGGCGAGGGCGGCGATGGGCGTGGCGCCGGCGGCCTGCACGCGCGCGGCGTACTCGGCGTTGCCGTTCGTGACGACGTAGAGCTTCATCAGACGGGTCCCTCGGGGGGGTTGAGTCGGGGCTCGATGAGCACGCGGTCCATCTCGGGGGGCGCGCCGACGCTGACGTAGCCCGCGTCGACGTAGATCGTCTGCCCGGTGATGCCGCTGCTATCAGAGGAGAGGAGGAAGCGCGCCGCGTGGGCGACGTCCGCCTGCGTCACGTTGCGGCGCAGGGGGGTGTTGCTGGCCATCCAGTCGAGGATCTGGTCGAAGCCCGGGACGCCCGAGGCGGCCAGGGTCTTCACGGGGCCTGCGCTGACGGCGTTCACGCGGAAGCCCATGGGGCCCACGCTGGCGGCAAGCTCGCGGACGAGCTGCTCCAGCGCCGCCTTGGCGGTGCCCATGATACGATATCCCGGGACGGTGCGCTCGGCGCCCAGGTAGGTGAGCGTCACGACGGCGGCGTTGGGGTTGAGCTTGGGCAGGCCGTGGCGCACGACGCGGATGAGCGAGTAGGCGCTGACGGTCATGGCGACGCCGAAGTCCTCCTGCGTCGTCTCGGTGATGGGCTTCATCAGCGCCTCGGCGGGCGCGAAGGCGACGGCGTGCACGATGCCGTCGTACTTGCCGGTGAGCTTGGCGTGGAACGCCTTGGTGGAGTCCTCGCTGGCGAGGTCGCACTCCTCCATCTGGTCGATCCACTTCTGCTCCTTGGCGAGCTGGAGCACGCGCGACATGAAGCGCTTCTGGTAGGCGAGCGTGCAGGTGGCGCCGCGCTCCGCGAGGTCCTTCGCGATGGCCCACGCGAGGGAGGTGTCGCTGGCCACGCCGTACACGAGGAATCGCTTGCCTTGGAGGTCGTTCACGTGGATCACGTCCCAATCGGGGCTTCGACGGTTTAAAGGGGAATGTTCCCGTGCTTGCGAGGCGGCCGCTCGACGTGCTTCGAGGCGAGGCGCGCCAGGTGGCGGGCCACGTGCTGGCGCGTCAGGGCCGGGTCGACGATGTCGTCCACGAAGCCAAGCTCGGCCGCGAACATGGGGTTGCCGAAGCGGTCGCGGTAGCCGGCCTCCAGCTCCTTGCGGAAGTCGGCGTCGGCGTTCTTCAGCTCCCGGCGGTGGAGGATCTGCACGGCGCCCTGCGCGCCCAGCACGGCGATCTCCGCCTGGGGCCACGCGAGGTTGACGTCGCTGCGCAGGTGCTTGCTGCACATGACGATGTACGCGCCGCCGTAGGCCTTGCGCGTGACGACGGTGATCTTGGGCACGGTGGCCTCGCAGTAGGCGTAGAGGAGCTTCGCGCCGTGGCGGATGATGCCGCCGTGCTCCTGCTCGCGCCCGGGGAGGAAGCCGGGCACGTCCACGAGGCTGAGGAGGGGGACGTTGAACGCGTCGCAGAAGCGCACGAAGCGCGCGGCCTTCTCGGAGGCCTGCACGTCCAGCACACCCGCGAGCACCTTGGGCTGGTTCGCGACGATGCCCACGACGCGCCCTTCGACGCGGCCGAAGCCGACGACGACGTTGCGCGCCATCTCGGCGTGGATCTCGAAGAAGCTGTCCCGATCGAGGATGCCCGCCATGACGTCGCGCATGTCGTAGGGCATCGACGGGTCGGGCGGGACCACGGTGCGCAGCGCCTCGGGGTCGTGCGCGGAGATGGGCTCGTAGCGCGGCGGGTGCTCCAGGTGGTTCTGCGGCAGGTAGGAGAGGAGCGCGCGGATCTTGTCCAGCGTCTCCTCGTCCGTCTCGCCCGTGAGGTGGCAGACGCCCGAGTCGTTGGCGTGCACGTCCGCGCCGCCCAGCTCCTCGTGGGTCGTCTCCTCGCCCAGCACGGTCTTCACCACGTCGGGCCCGGTGAGGTACATGTACGAGGTCTTGCGCGTCATGAGGACGAAGTCCGTGAGCGCGGGGCCGTACACCGCGCCGCCGGCGCAGGGGCCCAGGATTCCCGCGACCTGCGGGATGACGCCCGAGGCGTCGACGTGGCGCTGGAAGATGTCGCCGTAGCCGCCCAGCGCGGCGACGCCCTCCTGGATGCGCGCGCCGCCAGAGTCGTTGAGCGCGACGAGGGGCACGCCGGTGGCGATGGCCTGCTCCATGATCTTGCAGATCTTCCGCGCCTGCGCGCTGCCCAGCGAGCCGCCCGAGACGGTGAAGTCCTGCGCGTAGACGCACACGTCGCGGCCGTGGACCTTGCCGTAGCCCGTGACGACGCCATCGCCCGGGTGCGGGTCCTGCGGCAGGCCGCGGCTGAGCCCCTGGTGGACGGCGAAGGAGTCGGTCTCCATGAAGGAGCCCGGGTCCAGGAGGTAGTCCAGGCGCTCGCGGGCCGTCATCTTGCCCTTCGCGTGCTGCGCCGCGACCTTCTCGGGGCCGCCGCCTTCGCGGGCGCGCTGGCGGGCCAGCTCGATGGGGTCCAGCGTGAGGCGGCCCGACGAAGGGGTGACGCGCACGATGGAGGGCTTCTGTGGCGCGGCAGTGGGGACGGTCATGGGCACCCCGCGCGGCGAGGCCAGGCTTCGGGTAAATGCCTTTTCGTCGTGACAAGGAGTGAAAACGAGTGAACGCCACCGTGGGAATCGGCGAGCGCCGGGGGGCGCATCGGCGGTCTTGTGGGGGACTGTGGGGGGCACAATCCTGGCGTCTTGGTCACCTCGTTGGCGCGACGACGCCACGGCGCCACGACGTGACGATTCCCCCAAGCATCGCGCTGAGGGGGAAGCATCCGCTCAAAGAAGTGAGAGAATGGAAGAAGAAAGGGGCCCCACCGCGCAGGGCCCCGGAGCCGGGCGCCTACCAGGCGAGGTTCTCGGCGCGGATGCCCTGGTCCGAGAAGGCCTGGGGCAGCGTGCCCTCGTTGGCCCACTTGTAGAGGCCCGCGACGAGGATGCCGTCCACCGCGCTGTTGACCGCGGAGAGGACGATCCAGTAGACCACCGCGACCGCGATGAACGCGACGCCCAGCACGACGGACGCGCCCATGGCGAGGACGCCCAGGAAGAAGGGCACGAGGCCCAGCAGGCCCAGGAAGAAGAAGATGATCCCGGTCGTGGCCACGCCCGTGAGGCTCTCGCCCCAGCTGCGCTTCATGAGGCCCATGCTGCCCTTGATCGCGTCGAAGGGCCCGACGTCCTGGAAGACGAGGACGGGCACGACGAAGAAGACCGCGACGTTCCAGCCGAACTCCAGGAAGCTGACCAGGATGCGGGCCAGGATGTTGTCCTTGGCCTGGTCGCGCAGGATGCGGAAGATGATGCCCACGGTCGCCGCGACGACGGCCCACTGCAGGATGCGGCCGATGCGGCTCCACGACTTGCGCAGGCCGTCCTTGAGGACGGGGTCGCCGCCGTTGAAGCGGATGGTGGCCATCTCGATGACGGCCGCGTTGAAGAAGATCACGATGGCGTAGACCACGACGTAGATCGCGAAGATCGCGAGGTAGCCGGCGAGGCCGAGGCCGCCGCCGTCGGCGCCGCTGAAGAGGCCGAGGCCCCAGGCGCCGAGGCCCAAGGCGACGACCGCGATGATCTGGAGGACACCCGCGAGCAGCGGGAGCGCGACCATCTCCTTGTCAAGGCTGAGGACCTTGAAGGAGGCCTTGGTGAGACTCCAACCACGGGCGATGCGTTCGAACATGAGGATTTGACACCTCTCGGGGGCGGCGATTCCTGGCCCGCGGATATAAGGCTAGCGGGCAACGTGGGGTGCGGAAGGAAGGCGCAACCGGCCGGCGACGGGCAGGCGTTTCTCCGGCGGCGCGGCCCCCCGGCCGGAGCCCGCCCGGCGTGGGGTCAACGGGCGAGTCGCCGCGCCGCCGCCAGCAAAGCCGTGTCGAGCAGGGCGGCGACTGCGCCCACCAGGCAGCCGCCGACGAACCCGAACGCGGCCGCCTCCAGCGAGAAGAGGTAGGCGATGGGCGGCGCGCGGCCCGAGATGAACGATGCCGTGAGGGCGATCCACACGAACGACGCGCCCACCGCGCCGCCCCACACGCCGCCCACGCCCATCGCCTCGCGCAGCGGCTTCTCCCGCATCTGGACGAGGGCCTGGCGCGTGGCCCCGAGGGTGAGCCCCCAGAGGACGAGGAAGAGCGCGACGCCAGGGAGCGTGCCGATCCCCTGGAGCAGCTGCCCCAGCGTGCCGGCGCGGTGCAGCGCGAGGACGAGGGCGCCCACCAGGAGCGAGACGTGGAGCGTCGCGAGGCCCACCGCCTCCAGCCAGCCCGCCTCGCGCGCCTCATCCATGGGCCAGCACCACCGCGAGGCCGCCGATGATGGCGAGGAGGAGCGCCGTGCCGCCGTAGGCCCACCGCAGCGCGGGAGCTTTCAGCCGGGGCCGCGCCAGGAGCCGCAACGCGGAGGCGACCAGCAGGAGGAGCACGAGGGCGAGCTTCCACGTGAGGAGCGTCCCCCACGTCGTGGCGGGCCCCGGGTCGCCCACGGCGCCGAGGTTCCCGACGCCTGTGAGGACCTGCACACCCATGGCGACCCAGAAGGCCCACTCATAGGCGCGCGACGCGGGGGCGGGGTCCCGCAGCGAGGCCACCAGCACGGCGCCGCCCAGCAGCACGCCCATGCCCAGCGTGTGGACCAGGCGCACCGCGACGTGCACGTCCATGCAGGGCCGTCGCTGGCGGAAGGGAGAATGGTTTCGCACCGAAGCCCACTTGCGCGGCAGGGGTCAACGCTGGGCGAGCCAGGCCAGCGTGGCCTCGGCGTTGCGCCGGGCGCGGCGGATGACGCGGAGGTCCTCTTCGATCTCCGCGCGGAACTGCGTGAGGAACGCCCGAAGCTCAGGGTCCATCTCGCGGCCTTCCATGATCATTGACTTTCCTCCGTGCTTCATAAATCTTCTCCGCCAGACGATCGTCGTCCTCCGCCATCTCGGAGAGCGCGCGCAGGACCTGGGAGGCGCGCTCGGCCCGCGACGCGGCGCTGCTCGACTCGCGCAGCCTGCCCGCGGCCTGCATCCTCCCTTCGTGCTCCTCCAGCGCGATGCGCGCCACGCGGTCCACGTCGCCGCGTCCGAAGAGATAGCCCAACGCCCGGTGACCACCGAAACCATGGTCCGCATCAGCAGGTCCGCGGGGCCGGCCTCCAGGTGCGCCCAGCCCCACCAGACCATGGCGAGGCTCGCGACGACCGCCGCGCCCGCGACGAGGGTCCGCACGGCGTTGGTCGTGCCCCACCAGGGAGGGTCCATCGCGGATGGATGGGCGGGGGAGGCTTCTCCTTTGTCCCGGAATCGCCTCACGCGACGCGCTGGAAGCGCCCGTCCTGGCGCGCCATGGCGAAGTCCTTCTCCAGGAGGCGCGCGAGGTGCTTCTCCACCATGACGCGCTCGTGATAGCGCGCCAACGGCGTCGTGGGCTTGCCCATGCAGTGGCCCATCTCGGCCAGCTCGTCCAGGCTGCGCGGCGTCTCCAGGGAGGCGAGGATGCGGCGGTCGCGCTCGCGGATGGACTCGGCCATGCCGCGGAAGAGCGGCTTGATGCCCCGCTTGCGCGGCTCGGCGTGGCTGGAGACGAGGATCGCCACCGGCACGTCCGCGAGGGTCGAGGCGGTGCGCTCCAGCTCCGTGGGGTCGCTGGTGGGGTAGCCGTACCACGCCTTGTCGTCCGCGCCCACGTCAGCCGCGAAGAGGATGTGCCGCTCGGGGTCCAGCAGGGCGATCATGCCCGGCGAGTGGCCCGGCGCGGGGAGGAGGTGCCACTCGTGCTTGTCCAGCTTGACGATGCCGTCCCCGCGCAGCTCCTTCTGGACGTGCGCCGGCTCGTAGCCCGCCTTGCGGATGGCGCTGGCCACCACGTCGCGGTCGCGGCGGCTGACCTCGTAGGTCTGGAGGTAGTCCTCGGCCCCCAGCATGGCGCGCGCCTCGGCCTTGGGGGCCCACACCTCGCGGAAGTCGCGCGCGCCGTGGCTGTGCGCCACGTGGCAGTGCGTGAGCAGGCACACGTCCACGTGGGGCGCGAGCTTGCGGCGCAGCGGGGCGGGGAGGCCCGCGTCCACGAGCACGACCTCGGACCCCTCGTCCAGGAGCAGCGAGCTGGCGCCCGGGTGCTCCGGCGGGCATGCGACCAGCCCCACGCCCTCCGCGACCCACGTCAGGGTCTTGGCGAGGTCCGGGGGCAGGGCCATCGGCGGGGGACCCCCGCGCGCCGCGAAAACCCTTCCTAAGGCGATCAGCCGGGGCTGGCGTGCGCCAGGAGCTTCACGATGTCCAGCGTGCAGAGGTGGACCGTGTCCTTGTGGCGGGCCATGCCGCACAGGCAGCAGAAGTCCATGCTGTGGGGTCGACGGCGGGGGGTAAGAGCGGCGCGTCCCTACCCATGGTGGTGGTGACAAACGATGGAGCCGCCGGCCGGCCCACCGGCTGCCCGGCCGCTACCACGAGTAGGCGCGCGAGACGCCCAGCGCGTGCACGATGCGCCTCAGCTCGCCCACCTTGCCGAGGTTCGCCAGCAGCGTCTTCGCGAGGACGGGGAGGTAGGCGCGCTCGGTGCTGACGCCGGGGCGCACGTCGATGAGCTTGGGCGCGAAGCGCGTGAGTCGGGCGAAGTCCTCGTTGCTCCACGCGCGCAGCGACTCCAGCGCGGGGCGGAAGGAGGGGTCGCACATGGGGTGCGCCGCGATGCGCGCGCCGTACTCGGAGAGCTTCCCTTCGTGGAGGCAGCGCGCGAGCGCGTCCGCCGCGTGGACGACCGCCGCCATGCCCCCCTTGGTGATGGGGTTCGTGAGCCCCGCGGCGTCGCCCACGAGGACGACGTTCCCCTCCTGCACCTTGTCGCCGAAGAAGCCGATGGGGTACGCCTCGCGCTTGCGCACCTTGCCCGCGACGCCCTTGTCCGCCATGAAGCGGTCGAGCCGCTCCCAGTCGTGGCCGTCGCCCGTCGCCAGGAGGCCCACGTTCCACAGGTCGCCCCGCGGGAAGACCCACGCGTACTCGGGCGAGTACGTCTTGTCGGTGTAGAAGAGGAGCCGCTCGGGAGACGGGCCCTGCGCCTCGACGCGGTACTGGATGCCCAGCATCGTCTCGTGCGAGCCGCCCACGACCTTGCGCGTCACGCTGCCGGGCCCGTCGGCGCCGATGACGACGTCCGCTTCGCGCGACATGCGGATGATATCATCCTGCGAGACCTTCACGCCAGTCCGGTAGTCGGCGCCCAGCGCGCGGCACTCCTCCGCCATCGCGGGGATCCACCGTTCGCGCGCCATGGTGTGCCCCTTCTGGTGCACGCGCGCCTCGACGCCCTCGGGGAAGAACCACGAGGCGCCCTCGAACGTCTGCGCGACGTAGGGCGCGGAGTCGAACGCGCGGAAGAGGCGCAGCGTGTCGTCCGAGAGCCCCTCGCCGCAGAGCGTCGTGTGCGCCGCCGGCTCGCGCTCGTAGATCGTGACGTTCGCGTCGACGGCGTGCTCGCCGTTGAGCAGCGTCAGCGCGGTCACGACGCCCGCGAAGCCGCCCCCCACGATGCGGACGTCCAGCGAGCGCGAGGGCATCGGGGCGGGCGAGGGGTGGACCCCGGAAAGAGGTTTGTCCCCTAGAGGGTTCCCTTCTTCACCGCGGCCGCCAGATGGTCGAGGCTGAGGGCGCGCTCCTTGCCCAGCGCCTTGGCTGCCGCCTCCCGAAGCTTCTCGTCCTGCACGAGGAGCACGCTCCCCGGAGTCGCGAGCGCGAGGTCCAGGAAGGTCGCGTCGTAGTAGGTGACGCCGTGCCGCTCCGTGATCTCGCCGGCCCGCGCGACGCTCTCCTTCTCCCAGGCGGCGATGGTGACGCCCTGGAGGATCTCCGCGACGACCTGCTGGCGGTCCTCCAGGGACTTGCCGAAGGCCTCGGGGTGCTTGCGGTGGACGATGTTGCCCACCTCGTACACGACGCGCAGCGGGGCGAGCACGTCGTACCGGGCCTGCACGTGCGCGAACGCCTCGGACCACGCCTCGTGGTCGGCCTGGAGGGAGTCGATGAGCGCGCTGGTGTCGACGACGAAGACGGGCGCGCTCATTCGTCGCGCTCCTCGCGGGTCCAGCGCGCGCCCGCGCCCTTGGGCAGCCGGATGCGCCGCTTCGCGAGGCTTTCCCGGCGCTTCCTGGCCATCATGCCCCGGACCTTCTCCTCGAAGGCCTGGCGCGCGACGTCGTTGGCGTTGAGCCCGGAGGCGAGGATGTAGGCCGTGATCCCCTCGTTCGTCTCCCGGAACTGGATCTTGATCGACATCCTTGGGTTTGATCCGCATCACGGATACATGAACGTATCCCCAGGGCGCTGCGTTGCAGCAGGGTCCTCCCAGGTCCCCTTCGCTGGGGCTTGCCCCCTTTTCTTCGCCAAACCACCGCCGGCGATCCGGCGACGACGGGCCAGCGAGAAGGATCGCCACAAAGTCCCGGGGCCCCTGAGAGATCGCTTTCCAAGCCCTCAAATCCCCCTCCGCCCTCGGAAAGCCCCGAGGTGCACCCATGAGCGGAGACGCCCGCCCGATCTGCCCCCAGTGCGGGGCCCCCCTGTTCCACCGCGCGCACGGCGACCAGACCTGCGTGCAGCACGGCCACTGGCTGCCCAGCGAGGTGCTCGACGCCACCTTCGGCGGCGGGGCCTCCGGCGCGGTGCGCGCCGCCACGCAGCGCACGGGCCTGACGCCGCGCAAGTGCCCGGACGACCGCTACGAGATGAGCCACGTCGCCAACGCCAGCGGCACCGTGCAGGCCGACGCGTGCGGCCGCTGCGGCGGCGTCTGGATCCCGCTCTCCCTCGTGGAATCGCTGAAGGCCACGACGCCGGTCAACGCCTCCACGGACGCCGAGGCGCGCAGCCTGCTCGCGCTGGCCGCGGCGCGGGCGCTCTGCTCGCCCGCCCCCGCGCCGCGGCGGCGCTGAGCCGTTTTCTTACGGCGTCGGCACCGGGATGGGCGTTCCTCCGGTGCCGGTCGTCGTTCCTGTGCCCGTCCCCGTGGGCGTCCCGCCGGTCGAAATGGGGATGCTCTTCCCCGTCACGTCCACCAGCGCCAGGGGCGGCATCACCGGCGCGGGCGGCGGCAGAAGCGCGGGGTGGATCTTCTCCAGGTCCACCGCGAGCTTCAGCAGGCCCTGCAGCGCCTCGGCGTACGAGCCGGGCGCCGCGATCTGGATGAGCGTCGCCGCGCCGGGGTCCGCGAGCATCTGCTTGACCTCGGCGTCCGCGGCGTCGGCCTCCTTCACGATGAGCGCGCGGTTGCCCTCGAAGCCCACGATGGGCAGGCGCCAGATGGGGTGGTCCCCGTTGAACGAGTCGAACTGCGGGACGTCGTCGCGCAGCGAGGGCTCCAGGAGCGCCGCCTGGCAGAGGAGGCCGAAGTAGTACGTCTTGTTGTGGTTGACGTGCTGGAGCAGCGGGTCCGCGTCCGTGATGACGATGGGCGGCGGCACCTCGAAGGAGGGCGTCGCCGTCGCGGTCGGGGTGCCATCATCCGCGCGCAGCGTGCTGCCCAGCGGGATCGTCAGGCGGCGGCGGTAGCCCGAGGCCGTGACGAACGCCAGCTCGACGCGGTTGACCTGCGCGAAGTTGGGGATGGAGAGGTTGCCCAGCACCGTGAGGTCGGGGCCCAGCGTGAGGTCCATCTGCGCGCCCGTGAGGTCGGAGGCCGGGGCGGGCACGTTGAGGCGGATCGTCTGCGTCGCGCGGGTCGTGCCGGGGCGCAGGCTGAACGTCGTCGTGCCGTCGCCCACCGCGACGTCCACGGTGGCGCCGCCGCTGCCCACGCCGTAGTCCAGCGTCACGTCCACCGCGACGACGGGCAGGTTCGCGCCGCGGCGCACGTCCACGGCGGCCGCCAGCGTGTCGAAGTGCGGCCGCAGCTTGCGCTCCAGGAGGTTGGGCTCGAAGATGCGCCGCAGGTCGACGATCTGCTCGTCGGTGAAGAGGTACGCCTGGCCTGGCTGGCTGAGGTCCGCGATGGTCTCGCTCTCCACCTCCAGCACGTCCTCGACGTGGGTGCAGACCATGTAGTTCTCGTACATCGTCCAGCGGATGAGGTTCGTGACGCGCGAGAGCAGCGGCGAGACCTTGCCCAGCGTGCTGGTCACGGCGTCGGAGAGGTCGCGCTGCGTGGACTGCGCGAGGCGCGTCGCCTGGTTCACCAGCGTCTTCGCGGCGTGGAGCGAGGAGTTGACGTCCAGCGACGTGTCGACGTGGCTGTGCGAGGTCGCGGTCGCCGTGACCTTCACGTCCGCGCCGCCACCGCCGAAGGCGAACGGAGGCAGGAAGAACCCGCCGCCGCCCGCGAGCGCCGTCGTGCGGACGCTGGTGGCGAGGCTCGTGACCGCGTCCACGCTGCCCACGCTGTGGAGGCCGTTCACGACGTCCTCGGTCGCGCGGGAGACCAGCTCGTCCACGCTGCGCGTCGCGTTCTGCACGAGCTTCTCGGCGGTCTGCGTCGTCTCCTTGAGGATGGAACCCGGGTCCAGGGGCTCAAGCTGCGTCAGCTCGCCCAGCGTGTAGCCCAGGAAGTTCCACTCCTGCCGGACGCGCACGAGGTAGCGGCGCGGGGGCTTGCCGTTGACGGACGCGCCGATGCGCGGGACGACGAGGCGCTTCACCAGCGGCACGCGGCGCTTGCGGAAGTCCGTCTCGTCGCCGCCCATCTGGCCCAGGATCGGGTCGTTGACGGGCCCGAGCAGCTTCGTCAAGTCCTGGCAGAGGTCCGTCGTGAAGTCCGCCGGCAGGCGGTCCAGCGGGTTGTCCGTGAGCGGCACCGACGCGATGGCCTTCTGCGCGGTGGAGGCCACGCTCGTCACCTCAATGGGCACCTCCACGGGCGGGTCGATGGTGAGGTCCATGACCTGGTGCTGCTTGCCCATGGGGATGTTCACGGGGCGCGTGATGGCGGGGGCGCCCTTGCGGAGGATCTCCACCGTGCCGTTGGAGGGCGTCGACGGCATGTCGCCCATCATGTTGCCCGACATCGCGGGGAAGAGGAGGAGGGCGGCGCCGCGGCGGTCCGTCGTCGTCTCGTCGCGCAGGTCGCTCCCCTGGAGAAGCCGCACGCGCAGGCCGGGCACGGGGTCGCCCGACGCGGTGCGCGCCAGGAGGAGGACGACGGGCTGCTTGCGGCCGTCCATGGCCGTCGTGGCCTTGCTGGCGAGCTTCGCGGGCCGGTCGACGAAGGGGCGAAGGCCGTGCGGGTCCTCCAGGCGCCGCGTGAACTGCGCGCGCAGCTTGGGGGTGAACGTCTTGACCGGCGAAGGCTGGGGCGCGGGCGCCGGGCCCGCCCTCACGGGCTTCGTCGCGATGGGCTCTCGGGCCGGGCGCTTGCTGGCGGTGGGCGGCATGGTTCTCCGCCGGCCGGACGAGCATGGCCTCGTGAATCCCCTCCGGGGCGCACGCCGCCCGGCTGCGCGCACGGGGGATATCATGCACCCGCGGCGCCATCCAAGACGGACAGCGGCAGGACGCCCCGGAGTCGTCCGGCGTGGGAAACGCTTTTTCCCTCCCCCGCCCGGTGAGGCCGCGATGCCCGCCCTCTTCACGCCGGCCTTCTTCGACGAGCTGGTCAAGCGCCTCAACAACGACGCGGACTTCAAGCAGAAGGCCGGGAGCATCGCGGCCACGGTGCTCATGGTGAACACCGACAGCAAGACCTCCTTCATCCTCACGCTCAACAAGGGCAGCGCGTCGTGGTCGCCGGGCGCGGCGGACAGCAAGGCGGACTTCACGTTCCTGGGCGACTCCGCGACGTGGCTCTCCAACCACAAGGGCGAGGCGCCCATGGAGAAGCTCGTCATGACGGGGAAGCTGAAGTTCAAGGGCAGCATCCCCAAGATCATGGGCCTGCGCTCGCAGCTTGGCGTCATCGACCGGATCGCGCAGGGCGTGCCGCTGGAGTAAGGCCTAGAGCTTCAGACGGCCTTTCCTGCGGGTGGCTGCGGGCAGCTCCCCACGCTCAGCGAGATGCACCGCGAGCCGGCTGATGATTGCCACGAGCTCGTCCTCGCTCTCCCAGTTGATGGTCGTCACGAACGGCTCGCTGGCGTGGCCTTCGTGCTCATTGCTGACGACCTGGCTCAGCGGGAAGTCCACGTGGGTGAGGATGGCGCGCTTCCGGGCTCCCTCGGGTTGGCGCGCCTGGATGTCGCTGAACTCGCTGCTCCAGCCGCCCTCCCGGCCCCAGGGAGCGGCCACGTAGACGGTGAAGTCGCTGACCTCTTCGAGCCTGCGGGTCATGGGGGCCGGACGCAGGCCCGGCGCAAGCTCCTGCGCCCGAGGGTGGCGCTGGGTGTAGGCGTCAAAGCCCAAGGCGCGGAGACGGTCTTGGACCCGGTCGAGGAGGTCGCGCGCATCCCTCCCCGCGCCCTGGATGTCGCGGAAGGATCCGCAGATGTAGATCCGGAATGGCTGTTCCTTCTCATCGGGAGAGGGAAGCGTGTCCGGCATGACGACGAAAAAACCGTGGGGGAACCATCAAGGTTCCGTCTCTCGTCAGATGTTGAGCGAAAATTCAATCTCTGCTGTAGACTTCTGGAGCGTTGTTGAGAACGCCAAATGCCTTGCCTGAGGGCCCCAAAAGGCTATCCGGAATCGCACCTGGGCGTCGTATTGAAATTCCGTTCAGTCTATGACTGTGCGAGAAGGTAGTTGAAGGGCCTTTCAGACCCTTCCAGCCCTTCAGGAGGACCTCACGTGCCAAAGCTTCCGCCCCGTGCCCGCTATGAGCTCATCCAGGCGGTCATCCGAGCGTTCGACAGCCCTACGCGCCAGAAGCTCATGGGGCACCTGTTCGAGGCAGGGAAGGATGGCCTGCGAACATCGGACCTCGCACGGCTCACGGGGGAGCGGGCCGACACCGTGCGGAAGGCGCTTCAAGTGCTGGAGCAGGCGCTTCTGGTAGCGAACCAAGTGGGCCGCGATGAGAGCGGCGTGTTCAGCCGCTACGTCATCACGGATTATGGCGACGAATGGTTCGACCGGAAGATGGGCCTTGCCGAAGGCAGGCGCGCTCTCCCGCTCGTCGCGGAAGCCTGAGCGGTCTCCTACTCCTCGAAGTCGTCCGTGCGCGCGTACGACATCATGGGCGCGGGCGCCTGCTCGTTGGGGCGCTCGTGGAGGCTGAAGGGGAGCGTGAAGCCGCGCTTCTGCTCCTGCATCTCCAGGGGCTCCACCGTGACCTTGAGCTGGAAGTACTGGTCCACGATGGCCTCCAGCATCTCGCCCAGGAAGATGGGGAGAAGCGGGTAGTGCATCTCGCGGAGGCTGTGCACGGCGTCGAAGTCCGCGAGGCCCACGACCTCCAGCGCGTAGTGCTCGCCGCGCTTCGCGACGTGGATCTTCTCGGCGTAGCCCATGGCCTCCAGGCGGCCGTAGAACTCGTTCAACGCGCGGATGGGCTCCTTGCTCTTGGGCGGGAGCCAGCCGCGCTTGTAGCCGTACTCCAGCATGCGCAGCGCGGCGTTCTTCACCACGTTGCGGCCCGCGAAGCCGAACGTCTTGTTGATGGCCGCGAAGAGGCCGTAGGACACGGCGCTCATCATCTGGTGGTCCACGTGCCCGGGCTTGGCAGGGGGCGGGGGCGGGGCCAGGGCGGGGGCGGGCTCGTTGAGGGGGCGGAAGATGGGCGTCGCGGCGAGGCTCGTCGTCGGGATGGCCTTCTTCTTGGGGGCCTTGGCGGGGGCCGCCGCCTTCGCGGCCGGGGCGGCGGGAGCCGGGGGCGGCGCGGGCGCAGGCGCGGGAGGGGCCGGCTTGGCCGGGGGCGCGGGCGCCTTGGCGGCGGGCTTGGCGGGAGGAGAGGGCTTCGGAGCCGGGGCGGGCTTCGCCACTGGCTTGGGCGCGGCCTTGGCCGGGGGCGCCGCCGCCTTCTTGGGCGGAGCGGGCTTCGGGGCCGGCTTGGGCTTCGGCTTGGGGGCCGCCTTCTTGGGGGCGGGCTTCTTCGCCGCGGGCTTGGCCTTCGCGGCGGGCTTTTTGGGAGGGGCCTTTTTTGCGGCCGGTTTCTTCGACTTGGAGGCCTTCGCGGCGCTCTTCTTGCCGGTCGCCATGTTCAACCCTTTATATCTCGGCAGGCCGGGATGGGGGAACGACGGGCAAGAGGCTTTCGTTCCGTGTTCCAGCGGAAGCGCGGGCCCCTACTCCGGCCGTTCGGAGGGGAAGTCGCTCTCCGCGGCGAACCCCGCGTCCACCAAGGCGTGCTCCAGCGAGTGGGCCGCGAAGTAGAGGTCGAGGGCCTCCGACACGGCCTCGCTGATGGGCTTGCCGGTGAGGACCTTCACGGAATGCAGCTTCACGTGGTGCCCCACCGGGATCTTCACCTTGACTTCCTTCTCCTTCGTCCACACGTCGTGCTCTGGTTGGTCCGTCGACACGATGGTCTCCCCCGAGACAGCCCGGCAAGCGGGCCGGGCCAAGCTCGTGGGTTGTCTGTTGTCTACAAAAACTTTGGCGGTTGTTCCCCTCGCCCGCATCCGATCGGCTGCACCGCGGACGTGGGACCTTCGCCCGTTGGCTGCCAGGGACTTGAACCCGTGCGCCCCAACCCTCGTCGGGCCGGTGGGCGCGGCGCCTTCCCCCGAAAGCTCACTTGCCGGCGGCATTGCGGCCGGCTCGCCGCGCCCATGGCCTGCCCCCGCGGAAGGAACCCAGCGGTTAAATCGAACGGCAGGCATCGAGCGCCCCATGAAGCGCCACCGCGTGCCCGAGTTCGGCATGCTGCAACGGCAGCTTCCCGCGGGCCTCCACCCGTACCTGCGCGTGCTGCCGGGCGCGGCGGAGAGCCCGGGCCTCCGGCGCATCGAGCCGGACGACGCCAAGCGGAAGCAGCTTCTCGCCGACGCCCTCGTCTTCATCAAGCCGGGTGGCGGCTTCGCCTACGTCGACGTGGAGACGCCCTGCATTGTGCTCGCGGAGGAGTACTACCGGACGGGCTCCGACATGGACCTGTACATGGACATGCTCCACGAGCTGACGCACATCCGCCAGCACCACGAGGGGCGCGACCTGTGGGACGAGCGATACGAGTATGTCGACCGCCCCACGGAGATCGAGGGGTACGCCGTCGCGGTGGAGGAGGGCCGGCGCCTGGGCATGACCGACGAGGACGTCATCGACCACCTCACCAACCCGTGGATGGACGAGGAGGACGTGCTGCGCCTCCTGCGCCACACCCAGGAGTTCCTGGCGAAGGAGCCACCCGTGGGCTGATCAGGTCCCTGGCAGCGGGATCGGGCGCAGCTCCACGAACGAGGAGTCCGCCGGATAACAGGGGATCAGGACCTCGCCCTCGCCCGGGAACGCCTGCTGGCCGGGGAAGCGCGCGAAGCCCGGTCCGTCCGGGGCGGCCATCGCCACCAGGCGTGAATCGGCGTCTGTCGCGTTGAAGCGCAGCGCCCAGACCGCGTCGCCGTCCGCTTGGAGGATGCGCAGGTGGAGGGCCGCCAGCGTTGCGTTGGCGAGGGGCGCCTCGGCCGATGCGCGCCAGTCCTCCAGCGTCCCGTTGGGCAGCCGCGTCGCGTACCAGGCCGTGCCGCCATCGGGGTCGAAGGCCATGCGCGCCGATCCGGGCCCCGGACCCACGACGGTCGCGGCGCCATTGGCCGCAAGACGCACCAGGGTGGGCTCGGCCGGGTCGCCGGTCCAGTAGAACCCCTCGTCGCGCGCCGCGTTCCACGACAGGGCGGAGACGGGGAACGGAACGGTTCCCACGACGCGGCTCGTGTCGCCGACCCACGCCACCGCGCCGGCGCCGTTGGCAAGGCCCAAGGCCAGGACGCTGCCGTCCGAGCGGCACGCGAGGCTCACCGCGAAGAAGCCCAGCGGCGAGAGGTCGTACGAGCTGCGGTCGCCGCCGCGCGCCATGAGCCACGACGAGCGCCCGTCGGTGCGCACCACCCACGTCATGCCGCCGCGCTGGCAGGCGTCCAAGAGACTGTCGGAGCCCGGCGCCGTCACGATGGCGTCCGCGGGAGGCGGAGGGAGGATGGACGCGGCGGCGCGGTCCGACGCCGCCTGAAGGGCGACGCGCCACCCGGCGACGAGGTCGGGCTCCGACGCGCCGCAGCGCTCGAACAGGGCTCTCCCGAGGCCGCCCGACGGGGGACTTGGCGTGGGGTCCACGACGGGCCCCGGCGTGTGGGAGACGGGAACGGCGCGGACCTGAGAGGCGACCAGGGTCGTGGCGGGTCCGATGGCCTCGACCAGGTCGATCCACGGCGGCGACGACAGGTTGCAACGCGTCGCCAGGTAGCGCAGCGCAAGCTCGCCGCCGAAGTGGACTGCCTTGGAGCGGTTCTCAGGCGAGACGTCGTCGAAGACCCGGGCGAAGCTGGGCACCGGCGCGTGGTCGAGCAGGATGCGCGCCGCGCCGACGACCTCCTCCGGCGGCATCTCGCCCTCGCCGCGCGCCTCCCACGTCGCGCCGCCTTCGAGGATCCAATCCGGGACGTGCCGGGTCCCGGCATCGTGCGCCCGCTCGAACTGGAAGACGTGCACCAGCTCGTGCGTGAGCGACCCCGTGTGGTTGGTCGGGCGCGGGGGGCTCAGCGGCATCCACGCGATGGGGAGCGTCGGCAGCCAGATGCGCGCGCCATCGCCGGGGTTCGCCTCCATCTGCGCGGGGAACCCGCGGAGCCGGGTGCCATCCGGCGCGGGCGGCGGCTGCGGCAGGTAGGCCCACACGTCCACCGGCCCGCGCAGCGTCTGGTTGAGGGCGCGCGACAGGTTCGCTGCCGCGCCCAGCGCCTCGGCCTCGAGGCCGGGGAACTCGGCGACGTCGCGCTCGGGCACGTGGAACCGGAACGCCCCGGCGCTCCACTCGCGCCAGCCGGAGTCCGTCCGGAAGATGCCTCCGAGACACCCGGGCAGGACCAGCGCGGCCAGGAGGGCCGCGGCGACAAGCCTCCTCACAAGGCAGGCAAAGAGTGAACGGGTCAAGAACCCAACCGGCGCGAAGCGCTCGGGTCCCGCGCCAGAAGAGCCGCCTCGGGGAATCGAACCCCGGACCTACGCCTTACCAAGGCGTCGCTATACCTCTAAGCCAAGGCGGCACGACGTTTCCCACCCGAGGGCGGGCACGCCGGGAGGCCTCGTCCCATTCATAAGCGTTTGGTCGGCCCAGGCTTCGGCCTGCGTCTCAGCGGAGGATCACGTCGGCGCGGTGGATCGTCTCGCGGGCGAGGGGGACGTGGAGCGCCTCGTGGTGCTTCACGATGGCCGCCGCGTCGGGCGCCTCCAGGATGCAGTGCATCTCGCGCCCCTCCTGGTCGATGACGATGCCGCGGTCGACGACGCCGAAGTCGTCCTTGGCGCCGCTGCGCACGCGCGACTCGACGGTGCGGCGCAGGTCGTTCGGGAGATCCGTGCCCTGGTGCGTGTCCATGAAGACGGGCATGGGACCCCGGAGGGGCGCCCCAGGGAAACGCCTGTCGGATTTCCGGCTGGCGGGGCGCCTACTCGCGCCCTTGGGCGGCAAGCTGGGGGATGCGCCACGGCGCGAGGAGCCAGACGAGGATCCCCTCCGCGCCGGCTGCAAAATCAGCCGGCACTTTCGTTGTGCTGCCTCCGGCAGCACCTCTGCACGGGTGGTCGTCACTCCCGGCCCTGGACGGCAAGTTGAGGGATGCGCCACGGCGCGAGGAGCCAGACGAGGATGGCCATCTGCGCCCAGAGGCGGTTCTCGGCCTCGTCGAAGACGACGCTCTGCGGGCCGTGGGCGACGTCCTTCTCCACCTCGTAGCCGTAGTAGGCGGGGAGGCAGTGGAGGAAGATGCCGTCGTTGGTCTTCGCCATGTGCTCGGCGGTGACGGTGTAGCCCGCGAAGTCCTTGACGCGCTGCTCCTTCTCGTCCTCGTCGCCCATGCTGATCCAGGTGTCGGTGGCGACGACGTCCTGGCCTTCGAACGCGCCATCGAACCCGTCGTGCCGCACCGCGACGCTGCCGCCGGTGGCGCGGGCGATGGCCTCGGCCTCCTTGACGACGGCGCCATCGGGGGCATAGCCTGCGGGCGTGACGACGGTGACGTGCATGCCCGCCATCGCCATGCCCACGAGATAGCTGTGGCACATGTTGTTGCCGTCGCCCACGTAGAGGAAGCGGAGGCCCGCGAGGGTCCCCTTGTGCTCCAGGATGGTGAGGAGGTCCGCCGCGACCTGGCAGGGGTGCTCCAGGTCGTCCAGGGCGTTGACCACCGGGCTCGTGGCGTGCTGCGCGAGGGCCTTCACGTCCTCGTTGCGGAACGCGCGGTAGACCAGCACGTCGGCGTAGCGCGAGAGCACGAGGGCGGTGTCCTCGATGCTCTCGCCGCGGCCCATCTGGATGTCGCGCGTGGAGAGGAAGGTCGCGGTCATGCCCAGCTTGGCGAGGCCCACCTCGAAGCTGACGCGCGTGCGCGTGCTGGCCTTCTCGAAGATGAGGACCGCGGACTTGGCGGAGAGGTAGGGCGTCGGGTGGCCCGACTTGTTGAGCCGCTTGAGGGCGCGCGCGGCGTCCAGCACGTCCTCCAGGTCCGCGCCGAAGTCGGCCATGCGGAGGAGGTCGCGGCCCGCCGGCGCGGTTGCCGTGGCGGGGGAGTCGGTGGGCGTGGACGCGACGCCGGTCTTGCTCACGGGTCCGGAGGGGGTGGACAGGAAGAAGAAGCGAACGACCAGGACGAGCCGAAAGCCGACACGCGCGTCCCGTTCTGGACATCCCCGGTTGGCCAACGGGGCTGCGGCAAGGGTTAAGTGGCCAACCCCGGGCTTCCCGCATCCCGCCGGAGAGCAGAGCATGAGCCGCGCCCCGTCCTTCGTCCTCCTTGGAGCCCTTCTTGCCGCCGGCGTCCTCGCCAGCGGGTGCGTCACCTCGCCCGGGCAGGGCCCCACCACGGCGTCGGCCCCCGACGCGCTGGACACGTCGTGGGCCGCCAAGGCGCTGGTCAACGACACGCCCGCGCCCGGCGTCAAGCACGACCACCGCAACTGGTCGCAGCACGTCGGCCTCTCCACGCCCAACTTCGTCGAGCTGGCGCACGACTCGCTGGGCGTCAAGTACTACGACAACGCCTCGGCGGGCGAGTACTTCTGCGGCGGCACGGGCACGACCAAGGACGGCCACAAGCTCGCCGTCATCAGCTCCTACGACACGGACGTCGCGTTCGTGCTCGTGGACGTGACCGACCCTCTCCACCCCGTCCACCTGGGCGACTACCTCCTGGGCGCGCCCACGCCCACCGGCCAGGACGTCGGCCCCACCACCTACGACGTGGACATCACGCCCGACGGCGCGCACGTCGTCATCGCGGCGGACTTGCCCCTGGGCCAGAACCACGCGCCCACCGGCGACGCGGTCGCGCTCCCCGGCATCGCCAGCGCGGCGCTGGCGCCCCACGTGACGATCCAGCCCCGGTTCCGCGACGCCTGCACGGGCGAGGTCCGCGCGGAGGGCCCCGAGCAGAGCCTCCCCATGTGGCCCGGCACCGTGCTCGTCTCCCTGGCGGACCCGAAGAACCCGGCCTTCGAGGACTTCGTCCCCGCGCCGGTCATCGGCCCGCACAGCGTGAGCACGGCGTCCATCGACAACGTGACCTACGTCGCGGCCTCCACGACGAACCTCGTGCACCAGGGCAGCTACTTCCAGTTCTTCCAGATCGAGGAGCTTCCCACGGGCGGCAAGCTCGTGCCCGTCTCCATGGTGGACGCGGGCCAGTACGGCAACCCCGTCGTGGGCACGTTCAACGGCCACGTCGACGCCGAGATCGCCGTGCACCCCGTGACGAAGAAGCCCGTCGTCTACCTCTCCGACTGGGACGGCGGCCTCGTCGTCTTGGACTTCTCCAACCCCGCGGCCCCCCTGGAGCTTGGCGCGTGGCACGACGCGGGCGCCGACGGCGGCGCGCTCCACAGCACGCGCAGCATCGAGGGCGTCTACAACGGGCACCACTACCTGCTCGCGGGCCAGGAGTTCACGAGCCACCCCTCCAACCGCCCCAGCGGGTGGATCTACATCCTCGACGACACCGACCCCGCCAACGTCAAGGAGGTCGGCCGCTGGACGCTGCCCGCCGAGACGCAGGACAACTGGGCGCGCTCCAACAACGGCGGAGGGGTCGAGCTGTTCAGCACACACTACTTCCGCGTCATCAACGACACGGCCTTCGTCGCCATGTACCACGCGGGCGTCTGGGCGTTCAAGCTGAACTTCACCAACCCCGAGATGATGAAGGAGCCGCCCAGCGTCGGCGTGTTCGTCCCCGACAAGCCCGCGGACAAGGGCCGCGTCCCCAAGTCGGGCTACGACTTCGCGCCCTTCGTGCTGGACGTGCTGCCCACCGGCGGCAACTACCTCACGGTGTTCGACGGCCTCACGGGCGTCTACTCGCTCCAGTACGATCCCGACCATCCGATGCCCTCGCCCACGCCCTGGCCCGCCAGCGGCAAGACGGGCGCGGGCTGAGGGCGTGCACGGGTTCAAATCCTCTGGCGCTGTTAGCCCCGCGTGGCGCGCATCCTCGTGGGCGAGGTCGTCGGCTCGACCTTCCGGACCGTCTTCCAGAACCTCGGCCTCTTCCTGCGCGCCGTGGGCGTCTTCTCGGTCGCCTCCGCCCTCATTGGCCTCCTCGTGGCCCTGAGGACCCAATCCACCTTGACGGACGTCATCGCCCAGGTGCGCCAGGGCGCGAAGCCGTTCCAGGCCATGCTCCCCTCCCTCGCGGGGGCGGTCGCCGTCGGCGTCGTCGGCTTCCTGGTGGGCATCGCGTCCTTCCTCGTCGCCAGCGTCGTCGCGGCGCGCTTGGAGGAGGGCCGCAGGCTTTCGCTGCGCGAGGCGTGGGCCGAGGCGGGATCGCGCTATGGCAACCTCGCCATCACGGGCCTCCTGGTCTTCCTCCTCCTCGCCGCGATCCTCCTCCTGGGCGCGCTCCTGTCCATCCTCATCCTGCCCTTCTTCCTCGCGCTGGGCCTCATCGTCGCCCTCGGCCTGCGCTGGTCCATCGCGGGCGCCGTGGGCGTCTTCGAGCGCCGCAGCCCGGGCGGCAACCTGACCCGCAGCCGCGACCTCACCAAGGGCTCCCGCGGCGCCATCCTGGGCGCGCTCATCCTCGTCTGCCTCGTCTTCGTCGTCCCCGAGATGGCCGTCGGCATCCCGTTCGACATCGTGAGCCGCGCGCAGGCCCGGCAGGGGCTCCCCCCGCCCATGGGCCTCACGCTGGCCAACTGGGCCGTGACCGCGGTCGCCGGCTTCTTCGGCACTTGCCTCTGGGCCGCGTTCAACGCCGTCGTCTACCGCCGCCTCGCGGCCTCGGAGCCTTCGGCCGAAGCGCCGCCCGCGCCCGAGCCCACCCTGGGCCCCATCGGCGGGCCCTAGCCGCGCAGCAGCGCCTCTTCGGCCGCGTCGATGCGCCCGCGCGCCGCGCGCTCCGCCTGGCGCAGCGCCACGGTGCGCGCCTGCGCCGTGGCGATGGCCTCGCGCACGCGCGCGGGCGCCGTGCCGCCGGGGCTCGTCTTGCGCGCGGCCGCGTCGCGCGGGCCGAAGCCCGCGAGGTCCGCGCCCGCGAAGGCGGGGTGCGCCGCGGCGAGCGCGCCCAGGCCCTTGCCCGTGCGCTCGGCCTCCTTCACCAGCGAGCCCACGACGTGGTGCGCCTCGCGGAAGGGCGTGCCCCGCTGCGCGAGGAGGTCCGCAAGCTCGGTGGCCTCCAGGAAGCCCAGCGCGAGCGCATCCTGCATGCGCGCGGGCACGGGCTCCAGGCCGGCCACCAGCGCGCGCGCCATGCGCAGGCTCTCCAGCGCGTGGAGCGCGGAGCGCATCGCGGGCGCCTTCGCCTCCTGGAGGTCGCGGTTGTACGCCAGCGGCAGGCCCTTCAGGATCGATAGCACGGCCTGGAGCGCGCCGATCTCGCGCCCCGCGCGGGCGCGCAGCAGCTCCGCGCTGTCGGCGTTGCGCTTCTGCGGCATGATGCTGCTCCCCGACGTGTAGGCCTCCGGCAGGCGCAGGAAGCCGAAGGCGGGGCTCGTGAAGAGGACGAGCTCCTCGCCCAGCCCCGAGAGGTGGACCGCGGCGAGCGCGCCCACGAACGTCGCCTCCGCCGCGAAGTCGCGGTCGCTCACGGCGTCCAGGCTGTTGGCGAACGCCCGCTCGAACGCGAGGCGCTCCGCGGTGCGGCGAGGGTCGATGGGGAAGGAGGTGCCCGCCAGCGCCGCGGCGCCCAGGGGGCTCGCGTTGCAGCGGCGAAAGGCGTCCATCGCGCGCTCCGCGTCGCGCATCGCGCGCTCGGCGTGCGCGTGCAGCGCGTGGCCCAGCGTGACGGGCTGCGCGGGCTGGACGTGCGTGTAGCCCGGCATCGCCGCGTCCGCGGTGGCCGCCGCCTTCGCGAGGAGCGCGTCTGCGAGGTCCAGCGACGCGGCCGCCAGGTCCAACAGCACGCGCCGCGTCCAGAGGCGCAGGTCCAGCGCGACCTGGTCGTTGCGGGAGCGCGCCGTGTGGAGCTTCCCGGCCAGCGGCCCCACGAGCTTGGCGAGGTGCGTCTCCACGTTCATGTGGACGTCCTCCAATTCCTCGCGAAGCTCGACGCGCCCCTCGCGCAGGTCCGCGTAGGCCTGGCGCAGGCCCCGCGCGATGGCGTCGTGCTCCGCCGCCGTCAGCACGCCCGCGTCGCGCAGCGTGGCGACGTGCGCGAGGCTGCCCACCACGTCCTCGCGCACGAGGAGCGCGTCCTCCGCGAGGCTGCTGCTGAAGGCCAGGAACGCCTTGTCGGGCGCCTCGTCGAAGCGGCCGGACCAGGGGTTGCTCATGCGCGGGCCATCCTGGCCTCCGCACTTGAGGCTATTCCCGTTCGCAAGGTTGATGGCGGCGCCGGGGGAGTCCCCGCCGATGGGCGACGCCGCGCGGCGGGCGTATCATGCGAGGACCACGCCAGCCCAGCGCTTCGACGAAGGCCTCCGCCTCGCTGACGCGGCGATGCGCGCCGCCCTCCGGGAGGAGGGGTTTCCCGAGACGTTCGTCAGCGAGGAGCAGGCGCGAGCCGCATTCCGCGCCCTCCTCCGCAGGAGCCGCCGATGAGCGTTCCGCAGGACCTGGCGTTCCTCCTCTCGCGCCTTGATGGCGAAGGGCTCGCCGCGATGGTCGTCGGGGGCCTCGCCCTGGACGCCCTCGGGGTCCCGCGCTCGACCCTGGACGTCGATCTGCAGGTCGCCGCGCCCCAGGGGCTTCACCGGGACGCCTCCGTGCTCTACGGATGCATCGTCGAGGAGTGGACGCGCGACCCGGTTTTCGGCCAGGACGTCGTCATCCTTCAAGCCCCGACGGGCGCCACGCCCTTCGAGCTCTTCTTCGCGACCCATTGGCTGCCCCGCCAAGCGCTGGCCAGGCGGGTCGAGATGGACAGCCCTCTCCTGGAGCGTCGCGTCTGGGTCCCCACTCCCGAGGACTTCGTCCTCCTGAAGTCGGCCTACATGGCCTCGCCCGCGCGCTCCCGCGCCAAGGCCGCGCAGGACGGGGTCGACGTGGAGGGCGTGGCGCGGCTGCACGACCTTGACCGGTCCTACGTCGAGGAGAACGCGCGGCGCCTCGGCATGTGGGAGCGCCTCGCGCCCCTGCTTTCCTGAGCGCATTGCGCAACCCCGCCGCCACAACGGTCAAATGGGCACACCGGCAGGTCGGGCCGAGCCCAGCCATGCCCAGGCCCTTCCTCGTCACGGTCCTCCTCGCGCTCGCCGCCGCGCCCGTCCTCGCGGGGTGCCTGACCTCCAACGGACCCAGCGCCACCACGGCGTCCACCGCCGCGGCGCCCGCCATGAACGAGACGTGGTACGCGAAGGCGCTGGCCCACGAGAAGGACCACGACCACAAGGACGTCTTCCAGCACATGAACGCCAGCACGCCCAACTTCCAGCTGCTGGGCCACGACTTCCTGCTCACGGAGGCGTACAAGGGCGCGCCCGCGTTCGGTTACGGGTGCGGCGGCACGGCGACGCGCGCGGACGGGCACCGCTACGTCGTCGTCAACGGCTTCCAGAACGACCTGACCTTCGTGCTCGTGGACGTGACCAACGCCACCGAGCCCAAGAAGGTGGGCGAGTTCTACGCCCAGGGGCTCGGCTCCTACGACGCGGACATCACGCCCGACGGCAAGTACGTCGTGCTGGCGTTCGACGGCATCCTGCGCCAGCCCGGCGGATCGGGCATCATCGCCCAACCCGCGCTCGGCTTCCGCAGCGCGTGCGTCGACGAGCGCTTCGCGCTGCCCGACCTCGCGTTCACCAACGGCATCGTGCTCGTGGACATCAGCAACCCCGAGAAGCCCGCCTACTCGGACTGGGACCCCTCGCCCGGCTTCAACCTGCACAGCGTGAGCACCGCCAGCGTCGACAACGTGACGTGGGTCACCGGCAGCGAGCTTGGCTTCACGCACGACACGTCGTACTGGGTCTTCGACCAGATCGTGGACACGCCCCTGGGCCCCAAGCTCGCGCGCATGTCCACCTTCACGATGCCGCCCGTGACCATGGGCGACGGCGTCGCGATCCCGCTCACCAACGGCCACACCGACGTGTTCATCGCCAAGCACCCCCTGGACAAGAAGACCTACGCCTACCTCGCGGCGTGGGAGGGCGGCGTCATCACGCTGGACATGAGCGTCGCCCAGGCCCCCGTCATGGTGGGCATGTGGACGCCGCCCGCCGCGAGCCCCACCGCGGACCTGCCCACGGGCGGCGGCTTCCTGGACTCGGGCCCGTGCTATCACAACGCCGTCCACGAGGTGCTGGCCGCGCCGGAGGCGTGGGACGGGCACCACTACATCTTCGCGGGCCAGGAGTGCCCCATGAAGACCGACACCAAGACACCCGGCGGGCAGGTGTTCGTCATCGACAACACGGACCCCTCGAAGCCCAAGACCGTCGGCGAGTGGCACCTCCCCGAGGACACCGGCGTCTGGACCGTCGAATACCAGGCCAGCCCCCACTACCTGGCCCTTTCCAACCGCACCCTCTTCGTGAGCGACTACCACGCGGGCGTCTGGGCCGCGGACGTGAGCAACGCCACGCTCCTGAAGTCCCCGCCCAGCATCGGCGTGTACCTCCCGGCCATGGTCCCGCAGGTCCCGCCCAAGAAGAACGACACGCTGCCCTTCGACGAGCAGGTGGACGTCTTCCCCGACGGGACCCTCGTCATCAACGAGGACACCACCGGGCTCTACGTGGTGCGCTTCGACGCGACGAACCCCGCTCCTGCTGCGCCGCCGTTCAAGTACAGTTGAGCCGGGCCGGGCTTCTGCTTGGGGCTCAGGCCCCCAATCTCCCTGCTTCACGACGGGAGGGGCTCGCGTTTTTCCCCGTCCGTCGCGTCGTGGCGTCGTCGCGTCACGGGGGGAAAGGGGGTGAAGCCCCCAGCGGAGAAACGCGACCCTCTGCTATCACCGCTCCATCGATGGCGCCGCAAGGACGCAGCCACCCGGCCAGCGCGACCGACGAGGCGGCGAGAAGCGTCTTAGCGGGCGTCCTTTCGAGGGTCAGCTCGGTGAACCAGAGATGCTGACTGCACTCGCCGCGACGTTCGGCATGCCCGGGGGCCTGTTGGGGCTCATCGTGCTCTTCCTCGTGCTCGCGCTGATCGCCTACGTGCTCGGAGCCCGGGGGGTGGCCGGCTTCTCCATGGAGCTGGCGCGCATCCTCATCGTGGTCTTCGTGATCCTCGCCGTCCTGGCGCTGATCGTAGGCGTCATCTAGCGCCGGCGCAGCAGAAGCGCAGCGCCCGCGACGCCCAGCGCCACCAGCGCGAGGGCGGGCTCGGGCGCGCGCTTCTCGCCCGCGGAGCCACCGATGGCCGCCGCGGAGACGACCTGCCCGGGCGCCACCTTGGCGTGGAACACGATGGGCTGCCCGGGGCCGTCGGGGCCCTGGAAGACCACGGGCTCGGCGTCGGTGGGCGCCGCGTCGACCTGCACCGTGTAGTCGCCCGCGTCGGGGAGGAGCACCGTGGCGTGCGTGAGGCCCGACTCGTGGGTGTGCAGCTTGAAGTTGTAGAGGGCGGGCTGGCCCTTGGCGCCGATGGTCACGTCGACCTCGCTGTGCTCGATGGCGCCGCCGGGGCCCATGACGCTGAAGGTGAGGTTGGCGGGCTGGCCCGCGACGATCTTGTCAAGGCCTTGGACGCTCACGGTGCCTTGCGCAGTGCCGGCGCCCGGGCTGCCCGTGAGGGAGAGGGGCGTCACCGGAGGAAGCACCTGGACGTGGAAGGGCACGGTGACGTGCGCCGATCCGTCGTTGGCGGTGAGCGTGCCGTCGTAGGCGCCCGGCGCGCTGGGGACGTAGAGGTACTCGAAGTGGCCGTCGTACTCGTGGAGCGACTTGCTCTGGAACACGGTGCCGCGGGGGCCGTGCAGCTCGAAGGCGAAGTCCACGTGGGGCATGGGCATGCTGTCGTTGCCCTCCACGAGGCCCGAGAGGCGGATGGGGTCGCCCATGCCCACCTGGTTCTGCGGGTCGTACATGCCGTGGAGCGTGAGGCCGCCGGAGGACGCGGTCGCGCCCGCGGGGCTCATCACGTCGTCCTGCGACTGGGGCAGGCCCATGGGGTCGGGCGCGGCGGGGAGGGCAAGGGGGCCGGCGGTGAAGGAGGCGTCCGCGACGACGGCGCGCACGTCCGTGCTCTTGCCGGTGCCGAACGCCTTGTAGGCCGTGACGTGGAGCGCGTAGTCGCCCGGCGCGTCGAAGGCCTGCGTGAGCTTGATGGGCTCCTCGTGGATGTGCGCGTGCAGGCGCGAGACGAGCGCGCCCGTCGCCTTGCTGCGCCACTCCAGGAGCGCGTCCGTGTGGGGGATCGTCTTGCCGTCGGGGCCCACGATGTCCAGGACGACGTCGGCAGAGTTGCCGTTGTCCATGGTGGGCGCGGCCTTGACGACGGCCTTGGCGACGGTTTCATTCGCGGCCTGCACGGCGTCGCCCTCGAAGAGGCCCATGCCCATCTTGCCGCTCATGGCCATGACCTTGTAGTGGCCGGGGAAGGGGAACACGAGGTCGAGGCTGAAGAGGCCGTCGTACTCGTGCGTGTCGTTGGTGTGGAACACGGTCTCGTTGTCCAGCGTGACGAGGAACTCGGCGTTCTGGTGGACGACGGGCATGCCCTTGGCGTCCAGCAGCGCGAAGCCCAGGTGGGTCACGGCACCCACCACGGCGCGGCCGTTGTCGGGGCCGTCGTGGAGGACCATCGCCATGCCTTCGCCGCCCATCATGCCTTCGTGCTGGGCCGACGCAAGCGGGACGAGGGCGAGGACGGCCGCGAGGGCAAGCTGGAACCGCATGGCGTTCGGTTTCCACCACCTGGGGCGGCTTGAAGAACGTTGTGGCACGCCCCGCACCGATCATGCCAGGGGATTCGGGCATCGTGTGCCCACATGTGGGGAACGAGTCCAGAGCGGGGGAGCGAACCCCCGCGTCCGGCGGTCCTACGGGAGGACAGACGCGCCGTCGACGGCCAGGCTCGCGGAGCCGTCCGTGCCGACGGAGGCGTCCACGGTGTGGGTGCCGTCCGCGGGGGTGCCCGCGCCGATGGTCTGCTCGAGGTGCACGTTGATGCCGTCGGCCACTGCCACGCCGCTGAACGCCAGCATGGCCACGACCGCGAAGAGGACGTACTTCATGGGATCAGGTTCTCCGTAGCCCCCCGGGACTTGCGCCCCAGGCAGCACACCCTTGAATGCTATGGTTGAATTCTCCTTTCTCGTCCACGGCTGAATGCTCGCTTGGATTCTGGGGTCTGTTCTAGAACGCCTGATGTTCACGCTGGGTGCGCGGCGAGGGGAGGGCGGCGGAAGAGGGCGTCCCCACCGCCACGTTGAAGGCGGAGGCCCCGGCTGCCGCGGCCGTGGAGCGCATCCGGCCCTCGGCGACCGTGATCCTCGTCCGCCACCACCCCGACCTCCAGGTCTACCTCGTGGAGCGAGGCCAGCGCACGCGCTTCTTCCCGGGCTACCACGCCTTTCCCGGCGGCACGCTGGACCCCGCCGACGGCCAGGGCGAGGACGCCCGACGCCGCGCCGCCGTGCGCGAGGTGGAGGAGGAGGTCCGCATCGCGCTGCGCCCCGAGGACCTCGTGGAGGCGGGCCGGCTCCTCACGCCCCCCTTCGGCCCGCTGCGCTACGACACGTCCTTCTTCGTCGCGGAGCTTCCCAAGGGCGCCGAGCCCCAGGTCGACGGCGAGGAGCTCGTCTCCGGCGCCTGGTGGCGCCCCGCCGAGGCCCTCGCGCGCTTCGAGCACCACGCCATGCCCATCCCCCCGCCGACGCTCGCCTACCTGCATCTCCTGGCGACGCACGGCGACGCGCGCAAGGCCGCCGAGGCCGCGCGGGCCACCGACGGCAAGCCCCACCACGAGAGATTCCGCATCGAGCTTCACCCGGGCGTCTACGCGCTGCCGCTGCGCACGCCCACGCTGCCCCCCGCGACCACCACGAATTGCTATCTCCTCGACGGCGACCCCATCGTGGTGGTCGACCCCGGCTCGGCCGATCCCGCGGAGAACGTCGCCCTCACGCACACGCTGGACGGGATGACGCGGGACGGCCGCCAGGGCGTCGTCCTCCTCACGCACCACCACCACGACCACACCGGCGGCGCGGCGCTGCTCAAGGAGCGGTACGGCTTCCGCGTCATCGCCCACGCCGCGACGCGCGACGCGCTGCCCGAGGGGCTCGTGGACGAAGTGGTGGAGGACGGCGAGGAGATGGACCTGGGCGTCTGGGGCCCCCGGCCGTGGACGGTCGAGGTGCTGCACACGCCGGGCCACACGCCGGGCCACGTCGCGCTGCGCGACGCGCGCTGGGGCGCCATCCTCGCGGGCGACCTCGTGAGCGGGGTCTCCACGATCCTCGTGGACCCCGACGAGGGCGACATGGGCCAATACCTGGCCTCGCTGGCGCGCTGCGCTGCGCTGGCGCCCCCGCTGGTCCTGCCCGCGCACGGCCCCGTCATGCCCGGGCGCGCGTTCGCGCAGACGCTGGAGCACCGCCGCATGCGCGAGGCGAAGGCGCTGGCCGCCTTGCGCGCCGAGCCCCGCGCCGTCGCGGAGATGGTCCCCGAGGTCTACGACGACACGCCCCGCGAGGCGTGGCCCCTGGCGGAGCGCAGCCTGGAGTCGATCCTGCACTGGCTTGCGCGCGAAGGGAAGGCGCAGCGGGCGGGCCAGGGCTGGTGCCGGACGTAATCCGGCAAGCCTAAGCATGCCCCGCGAGAGAGCCTGCGAGCGCCATGATGCCCGCGTTCACGGTCCACTGGCTCGCGGTGGCCCTCGGCGTCGTCATCAGCATGGTCGTGGGCGGCGTGACGTTCGCGCGCCCCGTGCTGGGCGACTACTGGATGGGCCTGATCGAGATGCGCGCCGACCGCGTCCGCCGCGAGGACGCCACGCGCGGCATCGTCGTCGCGCTCGTCCTCGCCCTCCTGCTCAACCTCGGCTTCAACGTCCTCCTGGGATGGACGGGCGCGGCGGGAGCGGGCCAGGGCGCGTTCCTCGGCCTCCTGGCGTGGCTCGCCTTCGCGGTGCCCACCGCCGTCGTCCATCCCACCTTCGAGGGGCGCCCCCCGATGCTGGCCGTCCTCTACGTGGGCCAGCACCTCGTGGAGTACCTGCTCATCGGGCTCGCGCAGGGCTGGCTGTCGAGCTGAGCCACCGCGCGTACCGTTGCCGCGTGAGCCCCAGCAGCGGCCTCCCCTCCAGCCGCGCCCCCTCGCGCCCTTCTTCGAAGAGAAGCACGGTCGGGCTGATGCGCATGCCCCACGCGTCCCACTGCGCGTGGTCGCGCTCCTCCACGAGAAGGTCGGTGGCCGCGACCCCCTGCGCGGCGCTCACCTCGAAGAACGCCTGCCGGAACGCCGCGCCGTAAGGGCAGATGGTGCTCCGCAGCAGGACCGCGATGCGGGGCTCCCTCGCGAGGCGCGAGCGGAGTGCATCGGCCTCGTGGGGTGCGTAGTCGGCGGGCGGGACCAGCATCGAATTGGCGAAGGGTCCACTCCTCCTGAAGCTTGCCCGTGGCGTTATCCGCTTGCGGGTCCATGGCGCGGGCGCATGAAGACCGTCATCATCGCCATGCTCTGCATCGGCGCCATCCTTGGCTTGCCCCTCGCCAGCGCCGAGCCTTGCCTCCTGCCTTTCGCGTGCTTCCCCAGCGACCCGGTCTGCGATACCGTCGCCGGCGTGCTCAACGTGGTCGTTGACACTGTCAACGGCGTGACGTGCTCCTAGAGGGGGGTTAGGGGGGCGAAGCCCCCTGACGTGAAGAAAAAGTCCAGCAGACGACCAAAAACGTCAGGGGGCTGCGCCCCCTGAAACCCCCGCTTTTGGCGCGCCTACTCCTTCTTCAGGTACTCCAGGATCTTCGGGATGATCTCGCGCGCGTCCCCGATGAGCCCGTACTGCGCGTAGCGGAAGATGGGCGCCTTCTTGTCGGCGTTGATGCCCACGACGGTGTCCGCGTCGCGGATGCCGTAGTAGTGCTCGAACTGGCCGGAGACGCCCGCGGCGACGTAGAGCTTCGGCGCGACGTGGTGCCCCGTGGCGCCCACCTGGCGCTCGGCGGGGGCGAGGCCGAACTGCACCGCGGCGCGGGAGGCGCCCCACGCGCCGTTGAGGGCGTGGGCAAGCTGCTGCACGAGGGCGAACTCGTCCTTGGTGAAGCCCAAGCCGCCCGTGACGACGACCTCCGCGGACTCCAGGGGCGCCTCGGGGAGCGGCTCGTCCTCGATGCCGAGAAGCTGCACCTTGAGCGCGGCCTTGGGGACGTCCACGTCGAGGCTCTCCACGCTGCCGTAGCGCGAGTCGTCGGGGAAGCCGGGGCGCGCGGCGCCGGGGCGCAGGCTCGCGATCTGCGGGCGGTGGCGCGGGATGGTGGCCGCGGCCTCCACGCTGCCGTCGTAGGTGAGGCGCTTCGCGATGAGGAGGCGGTCCGTCTCGTCCACGTCGAGCTTGGTCGCGTCGGAGAGGGCGCCCGTGCCCAGGGCGGCGCCCAGACGCGGCGCGAGGTCGAGGCCCAGGGGCGTCGCGCTCATGAGCACGATCTCGGGCTTGCGCTCCTTGACCACGGGCAGCGCGGCGGCGAAGTACGCGTCGATGTTGCCGATGGTCAGCTCCTCGTGGCGGCCCAGGAGCACGATGTCCGCGCCCTGGTGGATGGCGACTTCGCCCAGCCCCTCGACGTCGGTGCCCAGCACCAGCGCCTCCACGCGGCAGCCGAGGCCGTCCGCAAGCTCGCGGGCCTTGGAGAGCACCTCCAGGCTCGTCTTGGGGAAGTGGTCGCCCCGCGTCTCCAGGACGACGAGGATGTCGCGGTGGTCCGCGCGCTGCGCCATCTAGCTCATCCCCCGGGCGCGGATGCGGCGGACGAAGGAGCGCGCGACCTCGTCGGCGTCCCCCTCGAAAAGCTCGCAGGCGGCCTTGTCCTTGCGCTCGGCGGCGATCTTCTCGAAGCGCCGGACGCGCGTCGGGCTCCCTTCGCGGCCCACGGAGTCCTCGTGGAGGTCCAGGTCGCGGCGGTTCCAGACGGTGACCTCCTTGTCGCGGAACGCGTCCGAGACGCCCCACGCCGTCGCGATGCGCGGCTTGGGCACCTCCTCGGAGACGGAGAGGAGGCACGGCAGCGGCACCTCGTAGGTGGCAATCTTCGCGCCGAAGCGCTTCTTGACGCGCAGCTTCTTGCCGGCGGCCTCCGCGCTGGTGATGAAGGTCACGCTGGGAACGTTGAGGATCTGCGCGATCATGGGGCCGACGCCCGCCGCGCGGCGGTCCGCGGTGCGTCCTCCGGTGAGGATCAATTCGGCGCGCATCTTCTCGGCGGCGGCAGCCAGCACGCGCGCGGTGGCCAGCGTGTCGGCGCCCTCGAAGCTCTTGTCGGCCAGGAGCACCGCCTTGTCGGCGCCCATGGCGAGGCCTTCGCGCAGCGCGACGGTGCGGTCCGAGTGGCTCATGCACGCGACGGTGACGCTGCCGCCCTGCTCCTCGCGCAGGCGCAGGCCAAGCTCGATGGCGCGCTTCTCCCACTTGTTGATGACGTAGCGCGCGCCCTCCAGCACGGGCTCCCCCGTGCGGCGGCTCACGGTGACGTTGAGGTCGGAGGGGACGGGACGGACGAAGACGACGATGTTCGGCACGATATCACCTCAGACCGGGAGCTCTCCAAGCTTGTACAGCTCGCGCCCGATGATGAGCCGCTGCACGTCGTTGGTGCCCTCGTAGATCTCGCTGATGATGTGGTCGCGGAAGGCGACCTCCAGGTCGTCGAAGCCCTCGATGAAGCCGCGGGCCCCGTAGACCTGCATGCACTTGTCGATGGTGCGGCCCGCGCACTCGGAGCCGAGCACCTTGACCATGGCGCTCTGGCGGGAGACCTGGTCGCGGAACGGGCGCGGGACGGACTTCCCCTGCGCGACCATCTCGTAGTAGTGCTCGCAGTCCTGCGCGGCCTTGTAGCACGCCATCCTCAGGGCCCAGATCTCGGCGCCCGCCTCGGCGAGGGTGAACTGGATGGCCTGCTTCTTGCCCAGGGGCTCGCCGAACTGCTCGCGGGCCTTGACGTACTGGAGCGTGCGGTTGAGGATCGCGTGCGCGCCGGCCAGCGAGCCCAGGCCCAGGATGATGCGGCCGCCGTCCAGCGCGGTGAGCGCGGCGATGAACCCCTCGCCCACCTTGCCCAGGATGTTGTCCTTGGGCACGCGCACGCCGTCGAGGTGGATCTCCGCGGTCGTGCTGAGGCGGATGCCCATCTTGTCCTCGACGTTGGCGACCTTGAACCCCTCGCGCTTGGACTCCACGATGAAGGTCGTGACGCCGCCGCGGGCCCCGAGAGCCGGGTCGGTGACGGCGCTCACCATGAGGTAGTCCGCGACGTCTCCGTTGGTGACGAAGATCTTCGTGCCCGAGAGCACGTACTCGTCCCCGTCCAGGACGGCCTGCGTCTGGATGTTCGCGGCGTCGCTGCCGGCCTGGGGCTCGGTGAGCGCGAAGGCGCCGATGGCCTTCCCCTCCGCGAGGGGCTTCACGAACTGCGCGCGCTGGTCCTCGGTGCCGAAGAGGTAGAGCGGCTGCACGCAGATGCCGGTGTGTGCGCCCACGATGGTCGCGATGCTGGCGTCAAGCTGCGCCAGCTCCTCGATCATGATGCAGTAGCCGACCTCGCCCATGCCGGCGCCGCCGTACTCCCGCGGGATGGGCACGCCCATGAGGCCCTGCTTCTGGAACTTCCGCACGATGGGCCACGGGAACTCGTGCCCTTCGACGAAGCCGCGCGGCAGCATGGGCCGCACCTCCTCCTCGATGAACTCGCGCACCGTCTGCCGGAAGAGGTCCTGCTCCTCCGTGAACGAGAAGTCGAGCGCCATGGTGACGCCCCGCGATCGACCGCGGCGGCCATGAAGGTGTTGCCTTTGCGTGGTACGATGGGGAGTGAAAAGGCCATCCGGGGGCCCCGCTCTCCCCGGCCGATGCGCCCGTGCCCAGGCTGCCGCGCCGAGCACCACAAGGACGCCTCCGGCCGCTGCGCCCGCTGCGGCGGCGCGTGGCTGCCCGGCCTCGCCGACGGCCCCTTGCGCCGCCTCGTGGGGAAGGGCCCGCTCACGTCGCTCAACTGCCCGGACTGCGGCGGCGCGCTCAAATCGCTGGACGTGCCAGGCCCCGTGTACGAGGGCGACCTCTTCTGGGGCCTGGAGACGGCGCGCCCCGCGGGAACGTGCGTCGCCGAGGGGTGCCCGCGCTGCGGCGGCGTGTGGGCCGACGCGGAGAACCTCCAGCGAGCGGGCGCCCTGCCGGCGTTCCTCGCCTCGCTGGAGCGCGTGCGCCGCGGCGCCTCGTGAGACGCCAGGCTTTTCGACCGCTCGGCGGACGGCCCGGCATGCCCACGCGGACGCTCTGGGTCCCCCTCGTCCTCCTCCTGCTGGCGGGCTGCTCCATGCCGCAGCAATCGACGGCGCCCGGGCCCGCGCAGCTGGAGGGCGTCACGGCCGACGCCCGCTTCTCCAACGCGACGACGCCCCAGGAGCTCGTCCGCACGCTCACGGCCGCCGGGTACGCCAACGTGAGCACCGACGACGCGAGCCGCGTCTGGTGGGTCGCCTCCCCGCACACCGCCGAGACGGCGACCCTCAACGCCTCCGGCGTCACGCTGCGCATCGCGTGGGAGGCGCGGCAGCCGCCCGCCTCGGCGCCTTACAGCAGCGACGTCTCCGCCCAGCAGGCGCAGATGCAGCAGGACGCGCAGCCGGAGGTGCAGGCGCGCCTCGACGCGTTCGAGGCCGCGACCGGCTGGACGCACCAGGGCCCGCTGGCCTGGGGCCCCCTGGGCGGCTCCTAGTTGCGCGGATCGTCCCGATTGCGGAGCCGCTGGACCCGCTCGTGGGCTTCGCGCTCGCGTCGCGCGGCGGCGGGGATCTCGTCGGGCTCGGACATGTTGATCTCGTCCTCCAGGTCCTTGAGGGCAGTTCGGTGCTCCCGGATGGCGTCGTGGAGCGAACGCCGTCGTCTCATCGCCATAGGCTGGAGCACGTCTGCGCTCCGATCCGACTTAGGGATTGCGCCGACGGGGGGTTGCTTGACCGCGATCTTTTTCTCCCCCGTCTCGGACGGTTCCCGAAGCGTCCGGGGCTTCCAGCCCCGCTCCACAACGCGCTTCGCGCGCGACGCGCCCCGGCGCCACGATGAACCGCGTCCCCCTCGTGCTCGGCGCCTGCGCGCTTGCCGTGATCGTCGTCGCCGCCGCGGCGGCCGTCCTGCCCGACGTCCCCGCGGCGCTGCCCCCCACGGGCCAAGGCTTCCTCCTGGTCCCGGGCATCCCGGGGGAGTCCCTGGACGCGCGGCACGCGGGCGAGACGGACGTGCTGGGCGTGCAGTTCGGCGAGACGCGGGAGTTCTCGCTGACGGGCTCCGGAGTCTCCTCGCGCGTGCAGTTCGCGAGCATCCTCGTGGAGACGCCCTTCGACAGCTCGACGCCCCAGCTCATCACCCGCGGAGCCTCCGGCGAGATCCTCCCCTTCGTCACCCTCACCCTGCGCCACGCGGACGGCTTCGAGTACCTGAGGATCAACATGACGAGCACCGTGATCTCGTCCGTGAACGTCAGCGGCGTCGATCCCGGCACCCCGTCCGCCCCCCTGGTCACGCTGGGCCTCGGCTTCCAGCGCATCACGTTCGACTACACGGTGGAGAACTCCGACGGCACCGCCGGGCCGACGATCCACGGCGGCTGGGACGTGGCGCTGGACCGCGCCGCGTGAGCGGCCCGGCCTATGGCATCAGGCTGGAGGGGCCCCCGGCGAGGCCGATCGTGCTCGCGGCGTCATTGCACATGTGGACGTACCTGCAATAGGCGTAGTAGCCGCCGGCGACGCCCAGGCAGATGGCGCACGCCGCAGGGCCGTCGAAGAAGCAGACGAAGGCGCAATCCGCGCAGTCCTCGCCGAACTGCGCGGAGCACTCCGCGCAATCCGTCGCGTATCCCGATTCCGAGGTCAGCGTGTCGCACACCGAAGAGATCGCCACGGAGCAGTTGACGACGCTGGTCCCTCCGCGGGCCTCGCGCAGCGACAGGAGGACGGAATCGGGAATGCTCGCCGCCTTCGCAAGGTCCTTGACGACGTCTTCGTGCGCCTGGAGGAGATGCGAGTAGGGAAGCGTCCCCTCGTCGAGGGCGACGATCTCGGCCATCGTCTGCGCCGAGAGGACGCCGGAGGCCGCGAGCGGCTCGGCCTGCTGCCGGACCTCGTGGAGGAGCGCCGGGAGCTTCGAGAGATCGCCAGACGCCCCCGCAAGGGCGTCCCCGGCGGCGACCGAAGGCATCGTGAGGGACGTGAGCAGGACGACCGTCGCGATCGTCGCGATCCGCTGGACCATCGTGAGCTTGGGCTTGCAGGGCGTAGGTGACATGGCTCGCACTCCGCAGGCAGATGCCGCGGGCAGGGCATAACCTGCAGTCTGGCGCTCCCCGCTCCATCGGGTTGACCGCTGCTTGGTCCGGCGTCCTACGCCATCCGCAGCACGACCTTGCCCTCGGCGCCGCCTTCGGCGAGGCGGCGGTACGCCTCCGCCCCCCGCTCCAGGGGGAACGCCCCGTCGATCACGGCGCGGAGCCGCCCGGCGAAGACGAGGTCCATCACGGTGTCGAACTCGTCGCGCGTGCCCATGGTGCTGCCCAGGATGGAGAGCTGCTTCCAGAACACCTGGTTGACCTCCATGGGGAAGTCGTAGCCCGTCGTGCCGCCCACGGTCACGATGCGGCCCCCGCGGGCGGCGGCGCGCAGCGTCCTGGACCAGGTGGCGGCGCCCACGTTGTCCACCACCACGTCCACGCCGCGGCGGTCGGTGAGGCGGCCGATCTCCTTCTCCCACGCGGTGGAGGCGAGGAGGCCGTGGTCGGCGCCCAGGTCCAGCGCGGCCTTGAGCTTCGCCTCGCTGGTGCCCACGACGTGGATGGGCCGCGCGCCGGCGAGCTTCGCGATCTGGATGGCCGCGGTGTTGACGCCGCCGCCCGCGCCCACGACGAGCACGCTCTCCCCGGCGCGCAGGCGGGCGCGCGTGACGAGCATGCGCCACGCGGTGAGGAACGCGAGGCTCGCGGCGGCCGCCTGCTCCAGGGGGAAGCCGTCGGGCACGCGCTTGAGGTTCGCCACGGGGACGACGGCAAATTCCGCGAAGACGCCGCGCGTGTGCTCGCCGATGAGCCGGTGCTCGCGGCAGAGGCTCACCTCGCCCTGGCGGCAGTACGCGCAGTGGCCGCAGGAGAGCGAGGCCCACACGACGACGCGGTCGCCCGGCTTCCACGCGGTGACGCCCGGGCCCACCTTGTCCACGACGCCCGCCGCGTCGCTGCCGCCCACGTGCGGCTTCGCCAGCTCCAGCCCCTTCCACCCCTTCAGCACGAAGAGGTCGAGCCGGTTGAGCGCGGCGGCGTGGACGCGGAGGCGCACCTCGCCGGGGCCGGGCTCGGGCGCGGGGACGTCGAGGACCTGGAGCTTGGAGAGGTCGCCGTGCTCGTGGAAGCCCAGGGCGCGCATCGCGGGCCCATGCCGGCGGCGGGGGAAAACCCTTGCCGCTCAGCGCAGCGCGGGGCCATCCACCTGCGTCGCCAGCGTGATGTCGCTGCGCGGCTCCGCGGCGTCCAGGGCCATGCCCGTCGTCGCGGGCCGGTCCTTGGGGTACGCCGCCAGCAGGTGCCCCGTGGGGTCCAAGGCCGCCTGGAAGAAGTCCCCCATGCGCCGGTCGTTGGGCGTCGGCGCGTTGACGACGCCGAACCCCTGCGGCCCGACGCACGAGAGCCCCTGCGTGCAGATGCTTCCCGTGTGGACGTCGGGCGCAGCCACCTCCACGCCCCACGTCGCGCCCGCGTCGAGGCTCGTCGCCGCCATGAGGTCCCACTGCGTGGTGGCGAGGTCGTAGTCCGCGCCGAGGTCGACGTCGCTGCCGCCCGCGGCCTCGCGCGCCTGGTACCAGACCACGGCGACCTTGCCCGAGGCGCCCGCGACGATCCACGGGAAGACCGCGCTGGGGCTGCCGACGCCCGCGGGCCCCGGGCTGGGGTCGGAGACGGGGACGGGCGCGCTCCACGAGGCCCCGCCGTCCAGGCTGCGCGCGAAGAAGACCGTCTCGCCCGTGGAGGTCTGCATGGACCACGCGACGTAGAGGTCGCCCGCGTCGTCCACGGCGAGGGCGGGGAAGAGGAGCGTGGTGCCGGGCGTATCCGCGGCGTGGAACGCGCTCCACGTGTAGCCGCCGTCCACGCTGCGCGCGACCTGGAGGTCGGCCCCGGTGAAGAAGGGCTCCAGGAGCGAGCCGTCAGGCGCCTGCACGATGCGGCCCGCGAAGGATGCGGAAGGGACCATGGTGAAGGGGCCCGAGAAGGTCTGCGCGGCGTCCTCGCTCACCCAGGCGAAGAGGCCGCCCGCGTGCGCGGTGACGACGACGTGGCCGTGCCCGCTGGCGGCCATCCACTGGCGGTCGTAGGACGAGGAGCCCGGCGCCAGGTCCACCGTGCGCGCGAAGGTGCGGCCGTGGTTGAGCGACGTGGAGACGGGCATCGCGGAGTCCAGGGCGTTGGCGGCCGAGGCGAGGTCGACGACGTACACCGTGCCATCCGCGTCCACCGCCACGTCCGCGTCGCCGCCGCCCTGGCCGGTCGCGACGGAGCGCCCGAAGGTCGCGCCCCCGTCGGTGGAGGTCCACAGCACGGCCGACGACTCGAACGACGCGACGTACACCCGAGCCGGCGAGACGCTGGCGTCCACGACGACGGAGGGCTCGCTGGCCAGCACGGCGGGCGCGACGGAGACCTGCGCATACGTGGGCGGCGCGCCCGCGGCGAAGAGGGGGAGGGCGAGGAGGGCCAGGACGGCGGCGAGCGCCATCGTGCTGCGCGGCATCGGGCCCGCCACCGCGGGCAGGCCGATAAGCGTTCGCGGGAGAGCCTGGTCGGATCACGCGAACGGGTTGAGCGGCGTGAGGCCGTAGAGGGGCAGCAGCGCCGCGAGGAAGCCCAGGATCGCGCCGCCGTTGAGGAGCGGCAGGCCCGCCTGCGGGTTCCCCTTGAGGACGAACCACATGAGGGCGCAGAAGCCCAGGAGACTGCCCACGAGCGTCGCGAGGGCGACGACCACCGCGCCCGAGACGCCGCCCACGGTCACCGCGTTGTCCAGGAAGGTCAGGGCGGACACGACGAGGACGCCGGGGATCACCGCGTCGCCCAGCCCCATGAACATCGCCTCGCGCTTCTCGGGCTTGTCGTCCGGGTCCGGGTTCTTGATCTTGCGCGTCTCCTCGAGGAAGGAGTAGCCGCGGTGCTTGGGCACCACGAACATGATGGGGAGGCGAAGCTCCAGCACGCTGTCCGCCAGGTCCAGCATGTGCTTCGTGCGGTAGACCGCGATGGCGTCGTACACCGCGAAGGCCACGAGGAGGATGAGGCTGGGCAGCAGGCCGAAGCTGATGCCGAAGATGCCGGCCGCGCCCGCCGCCACGAGGATGCCCACCGCGTCGATGACGTACCACTCGGGGTAGAACCACAGCAGCGCCGTGAGCCCCAGGGCGAGGACGGCACCCGCGACGCCCGCAAGCCCCACGCCGAAGGGGGGGCCCGTGCGGTCCACCACCGTCCCCAGGAGCGGCGCCGCGACGTAGTAGACCGTCATCAGCACGCTGCCCAGCACGATGTACTTGATGAGCACGCGCTTGCCGAACTTCGCGATGAGCAGGATGAGCACCGTGAAGAGGACCACGATGCCCAGGTAGATGGGCGCGTTGAGCAGGCTGTTGGGGTCCGCGAACGCGCGGATGTTCTGCGAGAGGAACGTGAACGAGAACGCCATGGCCAGCGCGATGGACACGACGAAGAGCGCGCCCATGGACGCGACCGCGGGCCCGTCGCGCTTCAGGTCGGCGCGGGACGTGGGCTCGCTCGCCTGCGCGGTCGCCGTGGGCTCGGCCATCGCGCGGCGAGCGGACGCGCGCTATTTGAGGGTTCTCGGTTGCGCCGCCTAGGCCGTGGGCGCCTTGCCGCCCTTCGCTGCCATGGCGATCTCGCGCTCGATGAGTCCGAAGCCCGCCGTGAGGCTCGCGCGCCACTGCTCCACCATCTGCGGCAGCGCGCCCGCGAGCGGGGGCGAGGGCGTGACGGTCATCTCCACGCGGTGCAGCGTGCCGTCGCCGTGGGGGCGCACGCTCTCGCGGATGACGAACGAGAAGAGCACGTTCCCCTGCGGGTCGCGCTGGTCGCCGCGCACGGTCCAGCGGTCCTCCGCCGCGACGTCCACGGTCATCGCCATGAGGCCCATGGGGTTGTCCTGCTCGCGGCGCACGACGTGCCCCTGACGGACGACGCGGAAGGGCGTGGCGTCGCCGAAGAAGCGGCCATCGTCGGCGCGGTAGTCGGTCATCCACTCCTTCACGAAGCGGGGCGGGGCGTGGAAGCGGTTCTCCAGGACGAGGTTGGGGGCTTCGGTCATGTCGGGACCTCACGCCCTCGAAGGCGCGCCGGGGTGCTCATCCCTGCGGGGCCGCCCGCCCCGATTTCGGACACGCTTATGGCCCGGGGGAAGGGATGCCGCCGCGTGGACGACGTGGACGTGGCCATCCTGCGCGAGCTGTCGCGGGAACGGGTCGTCGTGTGGGGCACGCAGGACCCGCGCCTCTCGGCCCAGGCCATCGCCCGCCGGCTCTCCCTGGACCCGACGACGGTGCGCGACCGGCTGCGCGCCTGGCAGAAGGAGGGCTTCCTCCTGGGGTTCACGGTGCTCCCCAACACGTCGCTCTTCGGCGCGGGCATGGCCAGCGGGGCGCTGCGCGTCCCCGATCCGCGCGCGAAGGCCGGCGTGCTCGCCGCGCTGCGCAGGAGCGAAGGCGTGATCGGCCTCATGGACCACGTGGGGGAGTGGATCGGCGTCGGCTACATGGACGAGAGCGGGGAGGCGCTCCAGGAGCACGCCGCCGCCGTGGCCGCGCTGCCCGGCGTCGCGGAGGCCACGCCCCCCTTCCGCGTGCCCACCCTCGTCTCCACCATCGACCTCACGCCGCTGGACTGGCGCATGCTGCGCGCGCTGCGGGCGCACCCGCGCGAGGGGCTGGCCGTCGCGGCGAAGGAGGCCGGCGTCTCCACGCGCACGTTCACGCGGCGCTACGAGCGGCTCGTCGAAGGGCGCGCGCTCTGGTCCATCGGCCTCTACGACTTCGGCCGCTGCGAGGGGCGCGTCCCCGTGCAGCTCATCCTCACCATGGAGGACGCCGAGGCCGCCGCCTCGGGGTGGGCTGCGCTGCGCAAGGCGCACCCCGGCTGGTTCGCGGGCCACGTCGTCCCCACGCCCGTCGAGGGCTCGCCCCTCCAGGTGGCCGACCTCTACTTCGCGCTGCCGCGCATGGGCGACCTGGACCGGCTCGTGGCCGACGCCTGGGAGCTTCCGGGCGCGCGCGAGGTGGAGGCGTACCACCCGCTGCGCTTCGAGATGTTCGGCGGGTGGGCGGACGAGCGGATCGCGGAGGCGCTGGGGAGCTAGCGCCCTTCGAACGCCGTGACGAGGTCCCACGCGTTGCCCGCGCCGATGACGACGAGCAGCAGCGCCGCGACGGCGAGCGCGCCCTGGCCGCGCCCGTCTCCGTTCAGGACCGCGACGCCGCCCACGAGGACCATCACGCGCGCGAGCACGGGGCCCGCCAGGCGCCACACGATGGGGATGGCGCGCAGCGCCTCGCGCTCCTGGGCGGGCGCGTTGCGCAGGCGCGTGACGGCGAGGACGCTCTGCACGAGGCTGATGGAGCCGGCGATGAGGAGGACGATGGCGAGGCTGCGGTCGTCGGGCCAGGGCGCGAGCAGGATCGCGGCGAGCCCCATGGCCGTCAGGAAGTAGTAGAACGCGCCGCGCGCCAGCGTGACGGCGTGCCGCGACCCGAGGATCTCGCGCATGCGGAGCGTGAGCGCGACGAAGACGAGGCCCGCCAGCGTGGCCGACGCGCCGCCCACGAAAAGCCAGAAGTCGTGCCACGGCGCGAGGTCGAGCATGCGGTTCACAAGGGAATGTTCCCATGCTTGCGCCAGGGGCGAGGCTCCTCCTTCGCGAGGCACGCCTCCAGGTTGGCGATGAGCTTGGCCCGCGTCTCCTGCGGCTCGATGACGTCGTCCACGTACCCCTTCTCCGCCGCGACGTAGGGGTTGGCGAAGTGCTCGCGGTAGTCCTCGACGACCTCGCGGCGCTTGGCGGCGGGGTCCGCGGCCTCCTTCAGCTCCTGCCGGTAGAGGATGTTCACCGCGCCTTCGGGGCCCATGACGGCGATCTCCGCGCCGGGCCACGCGGCGTTGTAGTCCGCGCGGACGTGCTTGCTGCTCATGACGTCGTAGGCCCCGCCGTAGGCCTTGCGCGTGATGACCGTGAGCTTGGGCACGGTGGCCTCGCAGTACGCGTAGAGGAGCTTCGCGCCCTGGCGGATGATGCCGCGGAACTCCTGGTCCGTCCCGGGGAGGAAGCCGGGCACGTCCACGAAGGTGACCAGCGGGATGTTGAACGCGTCGCAGAAGCGCACGAAGCGGCCCGCCTTGACGGAGGCCGCGATGTCCAGCACGCCCGCGAGCACCTTGGGCTGGTTGCCCACGACGCCCACGGCCTGGCCGTCGAGGCGCGCGAAGCCCACGACGATGTTCTTCGCGTAGTCGGCGTGGACCTCCAGGAAGCTGTCCTGGTCCACGACGCGCGAGATCACGTCTTTGATATCATAGGGCTTGTTGGGGTCGGCGGGCACGATCTTCGCCAGCTCGTCGGCCGCGCCTGGCGCCGGAGGGCGCGCCTCCACGAGGGGCGGGCGCTGGCCGTTGTTGCTGGGCAGGTAGGAGAGGAGGCGGCGGATGGTGAAGAGGGCGTCCTCCTCGTCGTCGCTGCGGAAGTGGGCGACGCCGCTCTTCTCGTTGTGCGTGTGCGCGCCGCCCAGCGTCTCGAAGTCCACCTCCTCGCCCGTGACGGTCTTGATGACGTCCGGGCCGGTGATGAACATGTGGGCGGTCTTGTCCGCCATGATGATGAAGTCGGTGATGGCGGGCGAGTAGACGGCGCCGCCCGCGCAGGGCCCGAGGATCGCGCTGATCTGCGGGATGACGCCGCTGGAGACGGTGTTGCGCCAGAAGATCTCCGCGTAGCCGCCCAGCGCGTCCACGCCCTCCTGGATGCGCGCGCCGCCGCTGTCATTGAGCCCGATGACCGGCGCGCCGTTCTTCAGCGCGAGGTCCATGATCTTGCAGATCTTCGCCGCGTGCGCGAGGCCCAGCGAGCCGCCGAAGACGGTGAAGTCCTGCGCGAAGACGTAGACGAGGCGGCCGTCCACCTTGCCGAAGCCGGTGACGACGCCGTCGCCCATGGGCTTGTTCTTGTCCATGCCGAAGCGCGTCGCCTGGTGGACGACGAACGCGTCGACCTCCTGGAACGTGCCCGCGTCCAGGAGCAGGTCGATGCGCTCGCGGGCGGTGAGCTTCCCCGAGGCGTGCTGCTTCTCGATGCGCGCGCGCCCGCCGCCGAGCCTCGTCTGCTCGCGCACCTTGCGCAGCTCGTTGACCTTCTCGTCGGAGGTCATCACGCGGCCAACGGGGGTGGGGCACTTGAAGCGTGCGGTGCCTCAGGGCCCTTCGAGGTGGCGCTGGAGGTGGCGGGCCGTCTCTTCGAGGTTCTTCCTCCCCATGCGCTGCATCATCGGGCCCATGATCCGGAAGAGGCCCTTGGGGCGCATCTCGATCTCGTGGTCGATGCGCGTCTGGCCGCCCTGCGGCGTGAAGACGAACCGGTGCCCGCCCTCCAGCATCCTCATGTGCGGGACGATCCGCACGCGGCCGTTGCGCTCGAACTCCTCCAGCGTCTGCCGCACCTTGCCGAACCCCTTGATCTCCAGCTCGAAGCGCGAGCCCTCCGCGATCTCGCCCTCGTCGAGCCTGCGCGCGCTGGGATTCCGGGGGTTCCACTCGGGAAAGCGCTCGACGTGGATCACGGCCTCGAAGACGTCCTGCACGGGGCGCCGGATCACCTGGCTCATCCGGAAGACCGCGATGCCCATCACCTACTTCGGCTCGCTCTTCCAGGCCGCGAGGATGGGCCCGCCCGGGACCTTGAACCAGAAGAACGTCCCCATGCCTGGGATGGTCGTCCGCGGGAGCACGATCTCCCCGCCGCCGCGCTTCACCTTCTCCAGCGCCGCGTCCACGTCCTCCACCGTGACGTAGCTCATGCTGCCCGGGGACTCGCTCTTCTGCGTCGGCCGGATGCCGCCGCGGGCGCCGCCGGGGCTCTGGAACGCGTGGTAGTCGCCCCCGGGCCCCCGGAGCGTCTCGAAGGTCCAGCCGAAGGTCGTCTCCAGGAACCTGCGCGTGGCGGCCGGGTCCGCGCTCGCAAGCTCGGTGTGCCCCAGGCCGTTGGCCGGCTGCTCGGGCGTCGTCGTGGGTCGCGTCATCGTCGCACCTTTCGCCTGCCAGGCTCCGAAAACCCATAAAGCGCCCAGGGTCTGCCCGGATAGTGCCCCGGAAGGCAGGTCGTCCCCGCCGGGCGGACGCGCCCCCCGCGCCGCCCAAGAGCCCCGTCGTCAAGGGCGAGTTCGGGGTGTTCGGCCACAAGTGGGCGCTTGCGATCCTCCAGGACGTCGCGTTCTCGAAGCTCACCCGCTTCGGCGAGATCCTGAGGAGCAATCCCGGCCTGACCCCGCGCGTCCTGTCCCGCCGCCTCGCCGAGATGTGCGAGCAGGGCATCCTGACGAAGGAGGGGGACCGGCAGCACGCGCGTTATCGTCTCACCCCCAAGGGGGAGGACGCGGCGTTCATCCTGCTGGCGCTCCTGCGCTACGGCGTCCGGCACGGCCCGACGGACCCCGCCATGGACGACCCTGCCAGAAAGAGCCTATCCCCGGCGAGCGAGCCGGAGGCATGATCGAGCCCGGCCCCGGCGTCCCCGACACGCCCGAGGAGCTTCTCCTCGCGCAGCGCAACGCGTTCCTGGAGTCCCTCTCCATCGAGGCCAAGGAGCGCTTCCTGGACGCGCTCACGGGCGCCAAGGAGCGGGGGCTCTCGGACAAGGCCGCGTGGGAAGAGGCCGTCGTCGCGGCGGAGACGACCTACGCGGCAGAACGCTGATACGCGCGGCCCCGATGGAGCGTCCATGGCGGACGAGCACGACCACGATCACGACCACGGCACCCTGCATTTCCTTGGCGCCGAGGTCCACGACGAGACGCTGGAGATGCTCCGCCCGCTGCACCCCGCCCTCGCGGAGAACCTGGCGCTGACGCGCGCCTGGGCCACCCTCTCCGAGGAGGATCGCAAGCGCGCGCCCGAGACGCAGCGCAAGGTGGAGCACTTCGAAGGGTGGACGCCGGGCTATCATTCTCCGGGCGACAGGTGCGCGACCTGCGGCGGCATGGTGGGGCCCCTGTACGTGGACCGCTTCCAGGAGGGCACGCTGGCCTACGCGCCGTTCATCTCCAACCTGCCCGTGCACCCCACGCAGGCGTGCCTCGACGGGTTCCGCAAGGCGAGGCCCGACCTCTCGCCCCGCGCCGTGGACCTCGCCCGGCGGCAGCTGACCAAGGACCTCGCGCGCCCCAGCGCCGGCATGTCGCAGTTCTTCCGCCACGACGTGCTGCTCCACCCGCCCTTCGGCCTGGAGGACTGGGGCAACTCCGTGCTGGAGGCCAACCCCAAGGGGCTCGACAAGCCGACGCTCAAGGACATGCAGCGGCTCGTCGAGTGGGTCCACGCGCGGCTGTTCCACGGCCACTGAGCATCACTTTCCTGGCGCATCCAACAAGGACAGGACAGGGACGCGTCGAGCAGGGTGTCGGCGACCCCCATGCTCGCGAACCCCCGAACCCTCCCCGCCCTGCTGCTGACCTCCCTCGTCGCGCTCTCCGGCGCCGCCATGGCCGACGCCTCCCTTGCTGGCCTCGTGGACGTGGACGCCTCCGCCCACGTGGACGCCTCCGGCGCGCAGGCCCTCGTCGAGGGCGCCGTCGAGGACGCGCATGCTGCTGCGGACCGCACGCAGGCCGACGCCCAGGCGCACGTCGAGGCCGGCGCCTCGGCCGCGACCGGCGCGAAGGCCCACGCGGAGTCCGGCCTTCAGGCGAACCTCCACGCCTTGGGCGCGTGGCTGCGCGGCCTCTTCGGCGCGGCGCAGGAGACCAAGGCCGAGGTCTCCGCCCAGGTCCAGACCCCTGAGGTGCCCCAGCCCCCGCAGCCCCCGGTGGGCCTCCTTGCGTCGATCCAGGCCGGCCTGGGCGCGCTCCTTCATTAGGCGCGGAGGGTGACCCTTCGAAGTCCGCAACAACCCCCTTATAGCCCCGCGCACAGGACTGCGCGTCGAGGACTGCCATGCGAACCTCGAACCTCCTCATCACCCTCCTTGCCTTGGCCCTCGCCGTCGTCGGCGGGGTCGCGGCGTTCGCTGCCGCCACGGGCAACGAGTCCGCGGACGACCATCCCGGCGCCCGCGGCCCGCACGACAACGAGACCAACGAGACGCCCGAGAACCACACCGCGCCCCACCCGCACAACGAGACGGACGAGAAGGCGCGCCACGACGAGCTTGAGCAGGCCCGCCACGACGCCATCGAGTCGTTCCGCGAGAACCGCAGCGCGGCCATCAAGGACTACCTCGCGGCGCTCAACGCGACGCGGACCAGCTTCCTGGAGAACAAGACCAAGGTCATCGACGACTGCCGCGCGCAGCACAACGCGACCAAGGACAACGAGACCGAGCGCGGCGCGTTCGGCCACTGCGTCCAGGACGGCCTGAAGCCCCTCATCGAGAAGGCGCACGCCGAGATCAAGGCCGCGCAGGACGCGCTCCGCGAGAAGCTCCTCTCGTTCCGCGGCCACGCGCTGGGCAAGTTCTTCCACGACCGCGATTTCATCAACGTGCGCCACGGCCACCACGGGTGAGCCCGGTTGAGGCTCCCCTACGCGCTCCTGGCGGGGGCGCTCCTCGCGCTCCCGCTCGCGCACGCGCAGGCCGACAACTCCACCTCGGACCCCACGGTGAACCAGAGCGACTTCGACACGTCGCCGCCCCCCGCGGACGACGCGTACCTCAACGACACGAACGCGACCGCGCAGGACAACGCGACGGACAACGGCACCGCGGCCGCGGACCCGACGCTGAGCGACTCGGACCTCGACACGTCCATCCCCAGCGACGACCTCTCGTGGCTCAACGACAGCGCCGACGCGGGCCCCAGCTCGGCGGGCCCTGCCACGGCGGCCCGCGCGACGCCGGGCTTCGACGCCCTCGCCGTCGCGGGCGCCGCGCTCGTCGCGGTCCTCGTCGCCGGCCGGCGCCGCTGATCGCGCCCCCCGCGGGGCTTTTCACTCCCCGCGGGCGCTCCTTGTTCGAAAAGGGCTTATCAACCGGGGGTGATGGCTGGGGCGATGGCCGACTTCCAGCTCATCAAGACCAAGGTCGAGGACAACATCGGCACCCTCACCCTGGCCTCGCCCCCGGTCAACGCCCTCTCCCCCGCCGTCCTCAAGGAGATCCAGGCGGCGCTGGAGCAGTTCAAGGCCCAGAAGGTCCGCGCCGTCATCGTCACCGGCTCGGGCGCCAACGCGTTCTGCGCGGGCGCCGACGTGAAGGCGATGCGCGACTTCGAGACGGCGCCCGACAAGGCCGCCGAGTTCCTCCAGCTTGGCGTGGACACCTTCAACGCCATCGAGAACTTCCCCGCGCCCGTCCTCTGCGCCATCAACAACCTGACGCTGGGCGGCGGCCTGGAGCTGGCCCTCTCGTGCGACATCCGCATCAGCAGCGACCGCGCCCGCTTCGGCCTGCCCGAGGTCACGCTGGGCCTCATCCCCTCGTGGGGCGGCACCGCGCGCCTGCCCCGCGTCGTGGGCGTGGGCAACGCGAAGGAGATCATCTACACGGGCCAGCTCATCAACGCGCAGCAGGCCAACAAGATCGGCCTCGTCAACAAGGTCGTCCCCGACGGCGACGAGGTCCGCGCCGCGCTGGACATCGCGAAGCGCGTCGCCAGCAAGGCCTCCCCCGTCGCGGTGCGCAACGCCAAGCAGGCCATCAACGAGGGCGTCGGCGTCCCCCTGGAGCAGGCCCTCGCGGCCTCCGAGAAGGTCATGGGCGAGGTCATGACCTCCTCCGACCTCAAGGAGGGCATCAAGGCGTTCATCGAGAAGCGGCCGCCGGCCTTCAAGGGCGAGTGAAGGCCCCAGCCTGAGGCCGCCCGCGGACGGGACCCGCCTCGGGGGGTCCGAGTCTTCATCCTGCAGCGCGCCGATGCGGGGCCGATGATCGCCCGCGTGAAGGTCCTGCAGTCCCGGCGCCTCACGCCCACGACGCACGCGATCCGCATCGAGCGTCCCCGCGGGTTCGAGTTCCGCCCCGTGCAGTTCGTGGGGCTGGAGATCGAGACGGACGAGGGCAGCGTGGAGTACCCCATGTCCATGGCCTCCTCGCCGACGCGCGACTGGATCGAGTTCGGCGCGCGCGTCGCGTCGGGCTCCCCGTGGAAGCGCGCCTTCGCGGCGCTGCGGCCCGGCGACACGGTGGAGATCGACGGCCCCTACGGCCGCTTCGTGCTGGACGAGACGCGCCCCGCCGTCTTCGTGGCCGGCGGCATCGGCATCACGCCGCTCAAGGGCATGATGGAGTACGCGACCGACAAGGCGCTGCCTCTTGATATCACGCTCCTCTACAGCAATCGCACGCCGGAGGAGATCGCGTTCCGCGAGGAGATCGACGCGCTGGCGGCGCGCAACCCGCGCCTCCGCGTCGTCCACACCCTCACGCGCGCCGCGGCGGGGTGGGCTGGCCGCGTGGGCCGCATCGACGAGGCGCTGCTGCGCGAGGCCGCGAAGGGGCTCCGCGATCCGGCGTTCTACGTCTGCGGCCTGCCCGCCATGGTGGAGGACATGGAGCGGCACCTGGCGGCCATGGGCGTTCCTCCGGCCCGGGTCGTCTCCGAGGAGTTCTACGGCTACGGGTAGCCCATCGGCCAAGCCTCGACCAAGAACCCTTAAATCGCCCTGTCTGGAGTGCGCGGCATCCGAGGCCACCCCATGCGCCGCGCCCTGCTCCTCGTCCTCGCCTTCGCGATGCTCTCCCCCGTCCTGGCCGGTTGCCTGGGCTCCAGCGGGCCCGCCGCCACGGCGGGGCAGGGCGCCGCCGCGCCCGCGTCGCTCAAGGACCTCGCGGCGAAGGCCGCCAAGGCCACGCTGGACAACGCGGACGGCACGCGCACCTTCCAGTACGAGGGGCAGACGCAGGGCGGCTACTCGGCCATCCTCGTCACGCGCGGCGTCAAGGACCCGCTGCTCGCGGACACGTTCCAGGTGGACAACCGGGTGGGCTACGTCGAGGTCAACGTCACCATGGACGCCTCGCAGGGCAACAGCGTCGCGGCGGAGATCATCGACGACGCGGGCAAGGTCCAGTGCGGTGCGCTGAGCTTCATGGCCAACCCCACCTGCACCGTCCCCGTCCCGGGCAACATGACCACGAAGAAGGACTGGAAGGTCCAGGTCATCACGGGCTACCCCACCTCCACCGCGCCGGTGGAGACGCCGGGCCAGGCGTTCAAGCTCGCCGTCACGCTCCACCTCCCCAGCCAGGTCACGCGCGGCGACCCCCTTGCGGGCACCGACCCCGCGATCCTCTTCCGCACCTCCGACACGGGCCTGGGCGGCGGCGAGGACAACGTGGGCGTGCTCCCCGACGGCAGCGTGTGGACGCAGGCCAACACGGCCACGCTCAAGAGCACCGACGACGGCAAGACGTGGAAGGACGTCGGCCCCGCGAGCACGAGCCAGGCCACCTTCGACCCCATGCTCTACGTCGACGCGCCGCGCAACACCGTGTACGTCGACCAGCTCTACATCGGGTGCAGCGTCCTCGCGTGGTCCTCCGACGCGGGCGCCTCGTGGACCTCCAACCCCGCCGCGTGCGGCGGCCCCGGCGACGACCACCAGAAGATCGGCGTCGGCCCCAACCCCACGCCCGCGCCTTTCCCCGCGGTCTACTACTCCTACTCCAGCTTCGCCAAGGGCGTCTGGGTGTCGCGCTCCATCGACGGGGGCATGACGTTCACCACGACGCCGGTCGTGGGCGTGAGCGACGGCCGGGCCTACGCCAACGACGGCCCCGTGATCGCGGACGACAAGGGCAACGTGTACGTGCCGCTCTACATGTGCGACAACGGCGGCTACATGGGCGTCGGCGTCTCCAACGACTACGGCATGACGTTCAGCTTCGTCGAGGTCGACAAGACGAAGGAGGCGTGCAGCGACGTGGACCCGGGCCTCGCCGTCGACGCCGCGGGCAACGCGTACCTCGCCTACCACCGCGCGGACGGCATCCGCTACTCGTTCAGCAAGGACCACGGCAAGACGTGGAGCGCGCCCGTCACCGTGAGCCCGCCCACGCAGAAGAGCTTCGTGCACGTGGACGCCGTCGCGGGCGACGCGGGCCGCCTCGCCATCGTGTACCGCGCGACCAGCGACAGCGCGAAGGGCCCCGACAACGCGGACGGCTGGGCCTCGTGGTACCTCTACACCGCCTTCGTGGAGAACGCCACCGACAACGCCACGCGCAGCGTGAAGGTCGCCATGGTCACGCCGCCCGAGGACATCCAGCAGCGCGGTCCCATGTGCAGCCAGGGCGTCGCGTGCGTCACCGCGCGCAACCTCCTGGACTTCATCGACGTCGCCGCGGGCCCCGACGGGCGCGTCTACATCTCGTATAGCGACGGCTGCAAGGACCCGTGCGCGATGCCCGCCAACAGCCGCGGCGCGGAAGGCATGGTCGCGGTCGAGGACTTCGGGCCCCGCCTCTTCGAGCACGGCGCGCCGTGGGCGGCGAAGCACTAGCCATTCTGCTTGGCGCTCCTGGGGGCTCCGCCCCCTTTCCCCCCGGGAGCCCGCGAATCTCCGAATCACGGAATCTCCGCGGGGATTCTGAGATTCGGAGATTCGGGTGTTGGAGGGGCGGAGCCTCCGGCATGGGCAGGGCCGAGAGGGCGGACCCCTCGCTGCGGCCTGACCCCGCCAGCGCGGCGTTGTTCGTGTTTTCCATACAACCATCCCCTGAAAGGGGACGGCCTACGGAGCGAAGCTGCATGGCGGAACGTCTTCCGAGACCCGCGACCGCGATCTCCGACCCCCTCAACGCCCCGCTGCCCGTCTTCCGCCAGGCGCCCCCCACGGCCGGGGAGAACGACCTGCACGAGCTTCGGGTCCGGATCCCGGTCGACCTCCACCGGCAGCTCCTCTCCCTCAAGGTCCTCCGAGGGCGGAGCCTGGCCGAGACGGTCGCGCTGGCCTTGGACATCTACTTCGCCAACCACGGCAAGTCGGCGCCCCACGACGAGGAAGCGCCCAACGAGGCGCGCGCGCCCGAGCCGTGACCGGGCCTTTCACGCGCGCAGCCGCGCGAACCAGTTGTCCGGGAGCCACGTCGCCCCCTTGGAGAGCCGCTCCCCCGCCACGCGGACGTGGGTGAACCCCGCCGCGCGGCAGTCGGCGGCCAGCTCCCAGGGCTGGTAGAAGTGGTAGTAGCGCGCGACGTCGCCCCAGGGCACGTCCGCGTCCGCCTTGGCCCAGCCGGAGAGCGTGCCGTCGCGGTAGCGGCTCCACACCGTGACCAGCGCCTCGGAGCCTGGCCGCAGCACGCGGCGCATCTCCGCCAGGGCCCCCAGACGCGCGAGGCGCCCCGGGATGCAGTGCAGGCCCGCGACGAAGAGGGCGCCGTCGAAGGACGCGCTCCGGAAGGGCAGGTCGCGGGCGTCCGCCTGCACGCACGCCAGGCCGCGCTCGCGGGCGAAGGCCAAGAGCGAGCGCGAGAAGTCCGCGGCCGCCACGTCCGCGCCCGCCTTCTGCGCGACGACGCCGTGGCGCCCGTTCCCCGCCGCGAGGTCCAGCACCCGGGCGCCGGGAGCGAACGCGCCGGCGAAGCGGGCGACCTCGGGCCACGCGCGGCGGCGGGCGCGCTCCCACGCGTCCGCGAGGCCTTCCCACTGGGCGCGCGTGTCGGGCACGAAGGGGGAGGGCGTCTGGCCCGGTGTCTTCCTTTCGGCTGGTCCGCTTAAAGCTGGCCGACGGGAGCGGGGAGCGCGGGCGGCTTGGCGTCCAGGGCCAGCGCGAAGGCGTAGGTCTGCGTCACCACCGTCTCGACGTGGACGCGCCACGTCCCGCTGGAGGACGCGACCCAGCCCGGCGAGACCACCGATGCAGAGTAGCCGAAGGTGCAGACGTTCGCGACCTGGACGAGGCCGGGGTCGTAGAGGTCGGCGCACACGAAGCTCCCCGAGATGGGCAGGCGGATGGACTGCCCGGCCTCGGCGTGGAACGAGTACCAGTCGGAAAGGTCGGTCATGACGTCCTCCTCTCCTCGGTAGACGGCGCCGGGGCTGATGGGGAGGGCCGCATCGGCCTCGTTGCCCGCGTCGCGGCCGCTGCCCGCGTCATCCTGCGGGTGGTCGAACTGGTCGAGGTAGACGGTGGGGTCCTCCGCGGGGCGCACGTCGGGCGCGGGCGCGTCGAGGCCCAGCGAGAAGCGGTAGGACTGCGGCGCGCCCAGGGGGAGGCCCAGCGTCCACGTGCCCGACGCGTCCGCGACGAGGTCGAGGAGCGTGACGAGGCCGAGGCCCGTGTAGCTCTCCGAGCACGCGGGGCCCGCCGACGAGCCGTCGGGGCGGAGCAGCTCGTCGCAGCGCAGCGAGGTCGTGGACTGGACCTGCAGCCGGTCGCCCGCGGAGAGGGGGAAGGAGTACCAGTCCGCCGGGTCGTAGGGGCCGGCGCCGAAGCCGTCGTAGGCGATGCCGAACGAGACGGGCACCGCCTCGCGCGGGTCGTTGCCCGCGTCGCGGCCGCTGCCCGCGTCGTCGTGGGGCAGAGGGAGGGCCGGCCGCGCGGGCTCGGGCGCGATGGCGTCCAGGGCGAAGGAGAAGAAGTACGTCTGGTCTGCGTCGCCGGAGTAGGCGAGGTGATGGCGGCCCGCGCTGCCCACGTGGAGCAGGAGGCGAATCTCCTGGCCGGCGAGGGAGCACGAGGAGGCCAGCTGGGTGGAGCCCGCGGCGTCCCACAGGCTCAGGCAGCCCGGCAGGCCGGAGAGGCGCGCGTCCAGAAGCGCGCCAGTGGGGGCGTCGAAGGAGTACCAGTCGGCGTAGTCCCCCGGCACGATCCCCTGGTGGTAGAGGTCGCGGTGGATGTCGCCGCGGTACACGACGCCGGGGAGGATGGGGACTGCGGTCGCGGGGCCCGTTCCGGCGTCCCGACCGCTGCCCGCGTCGTCTTCGCGGAGAGGATAGGGCGGGAGATCGGGCGTGGTCAGGGCGAGGGCCGAGGGGAGAAGCAGCAGCACAGCGACGGCTGTCGCGGGGACGATGGGGCGCACAACTCTAGCCTCCGCGACCTGCGTGGCGTTGCCAGCGGATGAAGGATCGCATGAGCGGCCGGTCCCTTGCTTGTATAAGTGCGGTTGCGGCAGCCCTTTTACGTCCGCGGGGCGCATCCCGGCCGATCCCCGTGAACATCAAGATCATCGGCGTGCCCATGGACCTGGGCGCCTCCCGCCGCGGCACCGACATGGGGCCCTCGGCCATGCGCGCCGCGCGCCTCGGGCCCCGCATCGAGCGGCTGGGCCATAACGTCGAGGACCTGGGCAACATCTACTCGCCCACGGTGGAGACGAAGGGGCCCGGCAACCCGCGCCTGCGCTACGCCGACGAGATCACGCGCGTCTGCGACACGCTGGCGCGCCGCGTCGAGAAGGTCGTGCAGGCCGGCGAGTTCCCGCTGGTCCTGGGCGGCGACCACTCCATCGCCATGGGTACCGTGGGCGGCGTCGCGCGGGCCATCGGCGCGGGCCGCACGGGCGTCATCTGGGTGGACGCGCACGGCGACTTCAACACCGCGGACACGAGCCCCACGGGCAACATCCACGGCATGCCCTACGCGGCCATCTGCGGCATCGGCGAGCAGGCCCTCACCGAGCTTGGCGGCGTCAACCCCAAGGTGAAGTGCGAGAACGCGGTCATCGTCGGCGCGCGCGATATCGATCCCGAGGAGGGCACGCTCCTCAAGAAGGCCGGCGTCACGGTGTTCACCATGCGCGAGATCGACGAGCGGGGCATCCGCCGCGTCATGGAGGACGCGCTGGACGCCGCGTGCCGCAACGTCGCGCACCTGCACGTCTCGTTCGACGCGGACAGCGTGGACCCCGAGGACGCGCCCGGCGTCGGCACGCCCGTCCCCGGAGGCCTCACCTACCGCGAGGCGCACCTGGCCATGGAGATGGCGAGCGAGGTGCCCTTCTTCAAGAGCCTGGAGATCGTCGAGGTCAACCCGCTCATGGACGAGCGCAACCGCACCGCCGAGCTGATGGTGGGGCTCGCCGCCAGCGCGCTGGGGAAGCGCATCCTCTGAGGCTCACGGCCGCCGGCGCCACGCGAGGGCGAGCGCGGCCACGAGCGGGACCAGCAGCGCGACGCCCGGCGCCGGGAGGAACCTTGCGGGCGCGGCCACGTCGTAGGTCTTCTCGACGTGGATGGGCTGCGCGCTGTCCACGCCAAGAATCTTGAGGTCGGCGCTCACGGTGTGCTTGCCCGCGGGGAGGTCCAGGTCGTCGGTGCGCTGCGTCGCGGTGCCCGCGCCCGGCACGCCCGGGATGACCTTGTCGCCCACGAGCTTGCCGTCCAGGCGGAACTCGACGCTCACGCGGTCCACGGGCGCGAGGTTGGGGTTGCGCACGACGACGCCCACGAAGCCCTTCACCGAGCCGCCGTCGACGCGCGTGATCACGTCGAGGTTCGTGACGGTGAGCGTCGCGGGGGGCTCGGGGGGCGGCTGCTGCGGGGAGCCCCCGTCGGGGCCGGGCGGAGGGGTGGAGGTCGTGGGGGGCGTGGGCGGGGACGGCGTCACGTCGGGGGGCGGCGACTCGGAGGCTGGCGCGGCGATGGTGATGTCGCGCTGGATCGCGTTGTCGTCGCGCGTGGACTCGTTGACGAGGCGGTCGGGGTCGACCAGGGCGGAGAGCGTGTGGTTCCCCTCCGCGGCGCCGCCCCACGAGAAGACGGCCGAGTAGGACCGTCCGGCGGGGAGCGCGGGCACGTCCTTGCTCGCGAGCAGCACGCCGTCGGCGCGCAGGAGGAGCGTCGTGCGGTTGGAGGCGCCCTGGCCCGCGTTGCGCACGAGCGCCGTGACCATCACCGTCTCGCCGGGGCTGGGGTCGTCGGGCAGCGCGTCGAGGCGCTCCACGAGGAGGTCGGGCTGCGCCGCGGTCTCGGCCGTGCCCTGGATGGTGAGGTTCTGGTCCCACTCGTTGTTGGCCCTCGTCTGCTCGACGGTGAGGTTGTCCGGGTCCGCGACGACGCGCAGCGTGTGCGCGCCCGCGCCGAGCACCGCGTAGAGCTGGTAGTGCGCCGTCTGGCCCGGGCCGAGGTTGGGCGACGACGCGTTGGCGATGGGGACCGCGCCGTCGTACACGCGGATCTGCGCCACGCCCGCGGCTCGGTCGCCCAGGTTCGTCACCAGCGCGTCCACGAGGAGGCCGCGGTGCTCCAGGAACGAGCCGTGCACGGTGACGTTCGCGACCGCGAGGTCGGGCGCGGGGTGCGGGAGGATCTCGAAGGGAGCGCACGCGACGTAGAGCGTGTTCGTGCACTGGAGCACGGTGGCGTTGGCGGGGTCCAGCACGGCCATGGCGGTGAAGTTGCCCGCGGGGCGCAGGTCCGTGTCGTTGTAGATGAACACCTCGGCCTGCGTGCCCGGCTGGAGCGCGGGGACGCCGTCCGAGCCCACGAGGCCGTTGTCGTCGTAGAACGCGACGGTGGTGGGCGCCGAGGGCGCGTCGCCCGCGTTCGCGACGGTGGCGACCATGAACTGCGACGTGCTGGGGCGGCCCACCGGGGGCGAGACGCGGAACGCCGCGAGGTGCAGGTCGGGCGCGGGCGTGGGACGCACGTAGAACCAGCGGTCGGGCGCGACGTTGTTGGACTCGTCCGACTCGGCCACGTCGCCGTTGGGCGCGTCGCCGCGCGGCGGGTCCACGGTGAGGGAGAAGCGGTGCCAGCCCGCGGCCAGCGTGGCGTTCCAGCACAGCTCGTCGCTGAAGTCGCCCGTGTGCAGGAGCTTGAGCACCTGGAGCGACGACTCGGGCAGGCCGTCGAGGACGAGCTGCACGTAGAAGGGGGACTTGGTGGCGCTGTCCTGCGCAACGTTGGCCGCGTAGCCGCACATCTGGCTGGGGAAGCGCTCGTCGGTCACGGTGGCGGCGAGGTTCGCGCCGAAGAGGTCGGGCGAGCGGCAGTAGGGCGGCGTGGCGCCCGCGCCGTTGGACTGCGCCGCGTCGTAGGCCTGCTCCTGCTGGTCGCAGAACGGGTCGTCCGCCCGCGCGGGGCCCGGGAGCGCCAGGGCTGGCGCCAGCACGAGCAGGGCCAGCAGGATGCCTCGGGCGGCCTGGGGCGACACCACGTCGGACCGGCCCCCAACGGCTCTTAAGCCTTGTTGAGCACCCTTTGGCGATCGGCGCCCATCGCACGACCTGAGCGCTGCCTCCGCTTCACAGCTTTTCTTCGCAAGTGGCTTGTAACACAATGGGCGTGCGAAGCGCCATGCGCCTCCCTCTCGTCGCGATCCTTCTGCTCGCGCTCGCCCCGCTCCCGCATGCGGCGGCCGCCCTCTGCGGCTCCCCGTGCGGTCCGCCCCAAAACCCCTGCGAGCCCATGTGCGCAGGCGCCAGCGGTGAATGCTACGACTCCGATCCCACCGTGATGGGCGCCACCGGCGGCGAGGACGAGGCCGGCGTCGCGGGCGGCTCCGTGGTCCTCCCGACGGGCACGGGCGCCGCGAACGCGCTGTTCGCATTCCTCAACGACCCCAAGGGCATCCCCGCGGGCGACGCCTGCACGGCTCCTGGCGACGACCACCTGGAAGCGCACGCCTTCGTGGCGGGCGCGGGGGGCGTCGAGGTCTGCTACGATGGAGCGGTCCACGCCTACGCGACGGAGGTCTGCGACGGTGACGACCCGGGCGACTCCGGCTGAGCAACGCCTGATCCCTCGGAACGGGGCCCCGCCTCGTTCCCCGCGCATCGCGACCGCGCAGTTCAAACCGCCTCGCCGCCGAAGAGCGCCGCGGGATGCACATGGACACGGCGAACCTCCTCGTCTCGCACCGGCAGCACGTCTTGGACCTCTTCCACGCCGCGTTGCCGGGAGTCAGGGGCGTCGTACTCTCCGACCCGGCGGGAGCCCCCGTGGCGCATGACGCGGGGCCCCACGCCGGGCCGCTGGCCGCCGCCGCGCTGCGCGAGCACCAGGCCTCGGGCGGCGTCGGGGCCTCCACCATGGTGAGCCACGCCGACGGGCTCTACCTCGTCGTCTTCCTCTCCGCGCAGCAGGCCCAGGCGTGGGCCGCTCCCCCCTTGCCCGCGTGAGCCGAAGGGTTTTCCGGGGTCGCGCGGCTGCGCCCGCGTGAGCGACGTCGTCGCGGGCCGCAACCCCGTGGCCGAGGCCCTGAAGGCGGGCCGCGTGCAGCGCCTCCTCGTGAGCGAGACCGCCGCCAACGACAAGGCGATGCGCGCGCTGCTGGAGCGCGCCCGCGCCGCCCGCGTGCCGCCGGAGACGGTGCCCCTCGCCACCATCGAGCGCCACGCGCCCGGCGTCGTCCACCAGGGCGTCGTCGCGCTCTGCGAGCCGCGCGGCTACTGGACGCTGGACGAGGTGCTGGCCTCGGCGCGGGCGAAGAACGAGGACCCGTTCCTCCTCCTGCTGGACGGCGTGGAGGACCCCCACAACCTGGGCGCCATCCTGCGCGTGGCGGACGGCGCGGGCGCGCACGGCGTCGTCATCCCCGGCCGCGGCGCCGTCGGCCTCACGCCCACGGTGCTGAAGTCCAGCGCGGGCGCGGCGGAGCACGTCCCCGTGGCGCAGGTGGGCAACCTCACTGACGCCGTGCTGCATCTGAAGCGCGAGCAGGTCTGGGTGGGCATCGCGGAGGCCACGCAGGGCAAGCCCTACTTCCAGGAGCGCCTCACCGGCCCCCTCGCCCTCGTCCTGGGCTCCGAAGGCGCGGGCGTGTCGCGGCCCGTGGCGAAGCACGCCGACTTCGCGGTCCACATCCCCCTGAAGGGCGCCGTCAACTCCCTGAACGTCAGCGTCGCGTGCGCGGTGCTCTGCTTCGAGCGGGTGCGGCAGCTATCAGGCGGGAAGCGCTGAGATCAAGTTCGGTGCCTTCAAGCCCCCGCGCATCGTGGCCGCGCGCGGGAGCCTTGAACATGACCATGCTGAAGACCTCGGAGGACATCGCGCAGGCGAACGGCCAGGCCGCACCCTCCCCCGCCGCGACGCCCATCCCCGTCATCGTCACGCCCGTCCACGTCCCCACCGCCGCGGACGTCACGACCCTCGTCGAGGCCGCGCACGAGCACATCGAGAAGATGGTGAGCGCGGAGCTGGCCCAGATCCAGTCCACCCTCGCCACCGCGTGGCGCGCCTCGGAGGTCAACCTCGCCAAGGCCCAGGCCGACCTCGCGGCCCTCACCCAGGCCTACCAGCAGCTGGAGGCCAAGCACCAGGCCGCGGAGCGCAAGGTGGCGGTCCTGGAAGAGGTCCGCGCGAGCCTCCAGAAGCTCTGAGCCCGGGTCTTGGCGCTTGGGAGGATCGGACCTGCCAAGGGAGAAGCCGCGCTGGGCGCTCTGCCGTGCGGGTCTTCCCCATGCGCAGCGCCCCCCTGCTCCTGCTGATCGTCCTCCTCGTCTCTCCCCTCTCGGCCGCAGTGGGTCCCCTCGCAGGGCCCGCGTGCGTCGATCCCCCCTCGCAGGAGGAGGCCGTCTCGCACAATGCCCTCTCGGCTTCGGCCGCGGTCCAGGGCGGAGCGTGCGCCTTCGCCTCGCCGGATGCGGCCTCCGCGAGCGCCCCTGCCACGGCCTGCGCCACGGCGCGTCTCGCCGCGACGACCGACTCCGCGGCCCTCTGCACGCCCGCCGCCGGGCAGGCCGACGCAGGCGTCTCCTCCGGCTCGCCCGTCGTGGAGGTCGGCGCATCGACTCCGCTTCAGGCTTGCCTCGCCAACGACGAGAGCGAGGCGTGCTCCGACCCCGTCTCCACCTTCACCGACGTCGTCTCCCAGCTTCCGCTCGCGACGCAGCTCCTTCTGGCGTGCCTCAACGCCCAGCTTGGCCATTCGAGGAGCTACGACTGCTTCGGGCGCGTCACCGACGCGTTCTTCAACCCGCCCCAAGGCGGCGTGATCGTGCTGACGTGGAAGGGCGGCCAGTGGACGAAGCAGGCCAGCGTGGGGTGGGACTGCGTCGACTCCTCCCAGACCGCCAGCCGCTATCTCGTCCACTGCAGCCCGTCCGCGGGGAAGAGCTTCCGCTGCAAGAACTTCCAGGTCTACGGCGACGTGTCGCGGTCGCACCACAGCGCCCGCCCCGAGGCCGTGGCCACGACGAAGTGCAGCGGGATCACGGTGTCGTGCTACACCGACGGAGGGTCGTGCACGGACCACGTCTGGACGGGCTCGCTCGACCCCGACCTCTTCTGCCAGCTCACCATCGGCCTCCCTGGCGAGATCGACCAGGCGACGGCGGTCTGCTACAACGACCCGTGAAGGCGCGCCTCCGGGTGGGCGGGCGAAGTCCTCAAGTACCCCATGCCGCAGACCCAACCTGTGGTGTTGGGAGTGTTCCGCAAGCGGAGCGACGCGGACGAAGCGATTCCGGAAGACCTGCTGGCCAACGTGCCCGAGATCGGCGGCGGAGGGCCCGCGACGACGCGGCTCACCGTCGTCGCCGTGGAGGAGGACGACGAGGACCCGCTGCGCGACGTGCGCGCGAGCCTGGAGCGCGCCTCCGAAGGGCTCTCGCACATGGCGCGGCGCGTGAAGGACCTGGAGAGCGAGAACCTCAGGCTCGCCGCGCGCCTGCGCGAGGCCGAGGCCAAGGCCGCCCTCCTCGACGAGGTGCGCGCGTCGCTCAACAAGGCGCGCTGAGCCGGAAGCCTCACGCTCCGGCCCCCGTGTGCCGCGGGCGATGATCCTCTCGGACCGCGACATCCTCGCGCGGCTGAAGCAGGGCGACCTCGTCGTCGATCCGCTGGACGACCCGGACCTGCAGGTCCAGCCCGCGAGCATCGACCTGCGCCTGGGCGACGAGTTCCTCGTGTTCCGCAACCCCCACATCCCGTTCATCGACCCCCAGGCGAGCGACCTCTCGGGCCTCACGGAGAAGATCGTCGTGGGCCGGGGCTCCCCCTTCATCCTGCACCCCGGCGAGTTCGCGCTGGGCACGACCCACGAGCGCGTGCGCATCCCGGCCGACCTCGTGGCCAAGGTCGAGGGGCGCAGCAGCCTGGGCCGCCTCGCGGTGGTCGTCCACGCGACGGCGGGCTTCGTGGACCCCGGCTTCGAGGGGCACATCACGCTGGAATTGTCCAACCTCGGCCGCGTGCCCGTGGCGCTCCACCCGGGCATGCGCATCTCGCAGATCGCGCTCCACCAGATGTCCAGCCCTGCGCAGCGCCCCTACGGCTCGCCCGGCCGCCGCAGCAAGTACCAGGGCCAGCGGGGCCCCGTGGCGAGCCGCATCGGAGAGGACCGCTGAGGACTTCCACCACAGCTTAAGTAGGGGCCCCGGGCGACTCCCACCCATGACGCCCCCCGAGGAACGCCCCGCCAGCCTTGCGAGCGCCCTGGCCCCCGCCTGGAACGGCGAAGACGCGGGCGCGCACGACGTCATGCACCGCATGGAGAACATCCTGGTGAAGGAGCTGCCCCGCGTCGCCGACATGATGGGCAGCCTCATGCGCGGCATGGAGGAGCGCCTCGACGAGGCGATGCGCGAGATCGCGCGCCTGCGCGAGGCGCAGCAGGCCCTGGAGCGCCAGCACGCCGACGACGAGGCCCGGCTCTCCGAGCTGGACGCGCTGCGCCGGCAGAACGCGGAGTTCGCGGCGAAGCTCGACGCCGTCGCGGACCTCAAGCGCGCCATCTCCCGGCTCTGAGCCCATGAGCGCGCGGCCCCCCGCGCCCCCCAGCGAGGAGGCGTTCCGTCGTCGGGAGAGCCTCGTCGAGGCCCTGCACCAGACCTCGCTGGGCCTCCTCAGCCGCAGCGGGACCGACGGCCTCCTGGAGGACATCGTCTCCCGCGCCGCGAAGCTCGCCGACGCGCCCGAAGGGTACGTCTACGTCGTGGACGAGGCGACCGACGAGCTCGTCGTGCGCGCCGCGGTGGGCTCGCAGGTGATCAAATACATGGGCCTGCGCCTCAAGCGGGGCGAGGGCATCGCGGGGCGCGCATGGGAAGGGGGCGAGCCCCTCGTGGTCTCCGACTACGCGGTCTGGCAGGGGCGCAGCCCGCGCATCCAGCGCGACGACGTCCGCGCCGTCGCCGTCTTCCCGCTCCAGGCCAACGGGCGCCTCCTGGGCGTCCTGGGCATCTTCCACACGGACCCCGCGAAGTCGTTCGACGAGGAGCGCCTCTGGCTGCTGGGCCGCTACGCGCAGCTTGCCGCCGTCGCCCTCGACCACGCGCTCCTCCTCGCGGACCTGCGCGAGAGCGAGGAGCGCTTCCGCGTGGCCTTCGAGCACTCCACCATCGGCCGGGGCGTGAGCCTCCCCGACGGGCGCTGGGTGCGCGTGAACCGCGCGCTCTGCGACATGCTGGGCTACACCGAGGCCGAGCTTCTGGGCCGGCGCTCCGACGACGTGACGCACCCGGACGACGTGGCGGCGACGCAGGAGGCGCGCCGCGCGATGGTCGAGGGCGGCTCGCGCTTGTTCGACCTGGAGAAGCGCTACCTGCGCAAGGATGGCTCCGTCCTGTGGGCCCGCGCCACGGTCTCGTGCGTGCGCGACGCGGCCGGCCAGGTGCGCTACCTCGTGGGCGACATCATGGACCTCTCGGGGAAGCGGCGCATGGAGGAGGCCGTGCGCGAGCAGGCCGTGACGCGCAGCCTCGTGCGCTCCATGCTCCAGGACATCGGCCGGGCAGGTCACCTGCCGCACCAGCTCATGCGCGACCTGGGCCGGCGCTTGGCCAACGAGGTCGAGGGCAAGTCGCTGGGGGACTGGCTCGCGGCGTTCGCCGCCATGGGGCTGGGCCGCCTGGAGGTCGTCTCCTCCGACGGCGTGCGCTTCACGCTGCGCGGGGTCGACCTCCTGGAGTACGTGCCCGGCGCCCGCGAGCCCTCCTGCCACCTCCCCCTGGGCTTCCTGGAGGGGGCCTACTTCGCGCTCACCGGCCGCGAGGGGCTGGGCGCGGAGCTTCGCTGCCAGTCGCTGCGCCACCCGGAGTGCCTCTTCGTGGTCGCGGCGCGGCCCGGCCGGCGATAGGCTCTTGACCGGGAGCGGCAGGTGGCGTGGCGTGGCCGAGAAGCTCCCGCTGTGGGCCAACGTCCGCTGGTTCCAGGTCGTCTGGGCCGCGCTCTCCGCCGTCCTGGGCTATCAATTGTGGGAGCACTTCGCCGGGCGGGCCCTCCTCTCGGGGGCGGGGGTCGTCTGGCGCATCCTCGCCCTGGGCTTCGGCCTGCTCGCGTTCCTCATCTACCTCCAGAACGTGTACCGCCACGGCCTGGTGCCGGACTACTCGAAGACGTGCCGCTACTGCCACGGGCCCGTGAACCGCTACAGCGAGTTCTGCGAGCACTGCGGCGCCGACCTCCTCGACCCGGCCAAGTTCATCGCATGCCCCCGCTGCGGCGTGGACCTCTACGAAGGCACGGCGTACTGCCCCGAGTGCGGCGCGGCCGTCGCGCGGGCGGCGAAGGGCAAGCGGGCGAAGAAGGGGAAGGGCAAGGCGCCCGAGGCCCTCCCGCCGCCGCAGGAGCCCATCGACGCGGTGTCGGGCTTCCCGCCGCGCGAGGACGAATGAGACGGAGGCCGCCGCACGGAGATGTACGACCGTGCGGCGACTGGCGCTAGCAACCTCGTCTCACATTTGATGGTTTCTGGCGAGGACGTTGAAACGAGAGGCAACCAACCTGTTGCCTGGACAAGGATCGCCGCCCCGGTGTGGTTGGAGCAAGGGAGGCTAAGGCCGGGGCGGCGTCGCGCCTTCCGAGGGGGCCGCCCGGTTTGAAGTCCGTCGTCATGACATGGAATCGACGCGGTTGCCCAACGGTCAAATAGCCCCCACCCGCCTCGCGGAGGCGTGACGCGCCGCCGGGACGCCAAGCTCTCCAGCTTCGGCCCCGCGGAGGAGCCCGAGAGCCCCTCGCGCGGCGCCGAGGAGCCCCCCGCCCTGGCGGTCTCCACCCTGGTGGGGCTCGTGGACCGCGCGATCAAGGGCGACGACCGCTTCGCCGACGTCTGGGTCCGCGGCGAGGTGTCCGGCTTCCGGCCCGCCGCGTCGGGCCACTGGTACTTCGACCTCAAGGACGAGGGCGCGCTGCTCCACGCCGCCATGTTCCGCGCCGACAACGGGCGCCTCAAGTGGCAGCCCGAGGACGGCGCCGAGGTGCTGGCGCGAGGACGCGTCGCGATCTACTCCTCCCGGAGCGAGCTTCAGGTCGTCGTCAAGGACCTGCGTCCCGTGGGCGTCGGCGCGCTGGCCCTCGCGTTCGAGCAGCTTCGCCGCCGCCTGGAGGCCGAGGGCCTTTTCGCGCCGGAGCGCAAGCGCCCCATCCCGCAGTTCCCCTCGCGCATCGGCGTCGTCACGAGCCTCTCGGGCGCCGTGCTGCGCGACGTCGCGCGCACCGCAGCGCGCCGCTTCCCCGCCGCGCGCCTCCTGGTCGCGGACGCCCGCGTGCAGGGCGAGGGCGCGGCCGAGAGCGTCGCGCGCGGCATCGAGCGCCTCAACGCGCGCGGCCACGTGGACGCCATCATCGTCGCGCGCGGCGGCGGCTCCATGGAGGACCTCTGGGCGTTCAACGAGGAGCGCGTCGTGCGCGCCGTCGCCGCCTCCGCCGCTCCGGTGGTCAGCGCCGTGGGGCACGAGACGGACTTCACGCTCTGCGACTTCGCGGCCGACCTGCGCGCGAGCACGCCCACCGCGGCGGCCGAGGCGCTCACCCCCGACGCGGGCGAGCTTCTCGCGTGGGTGGGCGAGTCCGAGGCGCGCCTCGTGCGCGCGCTGGAGGACCTCGTCCCGGACCTCCAGCAGGGGCTCGACGAGCGCGTGGAGCGCGCCGCGGCCGCCATGCGCCGCCGCGTTGCACGCGAGGCGGACCTGCTGGCGCAGCGCGCGGGCCGCCTCGAATCGCTATCACCCCTCGCCGTGCTGGCGAGGGGCTACGCCGTCGCGAAACGCGAAGGCAGGCTCGTGCGCGAGGTCGCGGACGCTCCCCCCGGAAGCGAGGTGGAGGTCGTCCTGCGCGACGGCGCGCTCTGGGGCAAGGTCACGAAGGTGAGACGCCATGGCGAAGAAGGCTGAGCCGACGTTCGAGGAGGACATCGAGGCGCTCGACGGCATCGTCGCGCAGCTCGAAGGCGGGGAGCTTGGGCTCGACGAGTCGCTGAAGCGCTTCGAGGAGGGCGTGGCCCTCGCGCGCAAGCTCCGCGCGCGCCTCGACGCCGCGCAGGGGCGCATCGAGGAGCTTCTGGAAACGGGCGAGGTCAGGCGGCTGGACCTGGAGTAGCGAGGCTCACCACGCTGCGCCGGCCCTCGCGGACGACGACCACCGCGCCGCGGCGCTCCAGCGCCTTCACGTGGTGGTTCGCTCCCTGCTGGCTGATGCCCAGGCGGCGCGCGATCTCGGGCTGCGCCAGGGGGCCCTCGCGCAGGAGGGCCAGCACCTGCGCCTGCGCGGGCGAGGCGCCGGACGCGGGCTCGCCGCGGGGCGCGCCGCCGGCCGGGTAGAAGCGCCGCCACGCGCCCTCGCGGCGGCTCGCGACGAGCTGCGCGCGCTCCAGCATGCGGAGGTGGTGCAGGAGCGCGCCCGTGGGGAGCGCGGCGCGGCGCTGAAGCTCGCCCAGGTGGATGCCGGGCTCCGCCGCGACGAGGGCGTGGATCTCTCGGCGCACCTCGTGGTCCAGGAGGTCGGGCGCGGCCAGGCGCGTGTAGAGCGCGGCGAAGGGCGCCAGGAGGGCCCAGCGCCACCGCTCGCGGCGCAGGAGAAGCGCGCCCGAGCCCACGGCGAGCCCGGCCGCGGCGACGCCCGCGCCCCAGATGGGGAGCAGCGCGGCGCGCGGGGGCGCGGTGGTGGGCGGCACGGCGTCAACGGAGACGGTCGCGTTCGCGACGCCGCGCTGCCACGCGCCCCCGTCGGAGGCCCGGAAGCGCAGCTGCGCGGCGAAGGTCCCCTTGGCGGGCGCGTCGGCGCTCGCCGCGATCGCGAAGGGGAGGGCGTGCGCCTCGCCGGGCAGGAGCGAGACGGGGCCCTGCGACCAGCTTGCGCGGAAGGAGGGGACCGGGCCCGAGGCGCCGGAGACGATGCCGCGCTCGGGCTCCAGAAGGACGGCCCGGCCGCCCGCGTTGCGCACGGTGACGTTGCCTGCGCGCTCGGAGCCCCAGGGGACGACGACGGCGCCGCCCACCGAGACGTCCAGCGAGACGCCGTCCCGCGAGGACTCCCCCGCGTGATAGCGCGCGGGCAGGTCGATGGCGCCCAGGGGGCCCTCGACGCGCAGCGCCAAGGGGTAGAGCCCGTCGAGGGCGGGGCGCGCCGCGACGGGGAGCGCGAGGGTCAGCGTCGTGGCTGGAGGGAGGGCGGCGTCCTGCGCGGAGCCCTCCAGGGAGAGGCGCCCCGAGGGGTCGAGCACGGAGATGCGGACGCGCAGCGGGACCGCGCCCGCGTTGCTCAGGCGCGCGAGGAGCGGCGCGTCCGCGGAGGCGTCCGCGCCGGAGACCTCGGCCGCGAGCGGGCCCTGCTGCGCGCGGGGAGGGCGGCCCGCGGCGTCCACGTCCAGCACCGCGACGCCCACGGGCGCGCCCTCCAGCGTGAGGGCGACCTCGTGCGGGCCATCCTGCGCGCCTGGAGAGACGCGCGCCACCGCCTGAAGGTCCAGCGACGTGCGCGGCGCCAGGGAGACGCGGGCGCGCGGCTCGACGGTGAAGGTGATATCACCCGTCGGGTCCGTCGCCGCGAGGACGCCCTCGGCGCGCGCGCCGCCCTCGTTGGAGACGCGCAGGGCGAGGCTCGCCTCCTGCCCGGGCTCCAGCGGAGCGGCGGGGGCGCGCAGCGTGGCGCGCGCCCCGTCCTCCAGCGCGAGGGCGCCGGGGAGGAGGAGCGCCCCCAGGAGCGCGGTGGCGAGGAGGCGGCGCAGCATGGCGCTCACGAGGCGTAGACCGCGGCGGCGAACGAGTCCGTCGTCACGCCCAGCGTGGGGTCGGAGGGCGTGTAGGCCACATCGACGAGCACGACGTAGAGGCCGGGCCCCGCGGGCAACGCGACGGGGAGCACGGTGCCGCTGGCGGCGTACCTGCCCGAGGCGTCTGCGCTGTAGACGCTGAAGGGCTTCGCGGGCGTGGCGTGGCCCGACGCCTCGCCGCCCACGCTCCAGCGCACCGTGGGGAAGAGCACGAGGCCCGTCGTGGGCACGGGCGCGCTGGCGCTGGCGTTGCCGCCCACCGCGCCGGTGACGCCGGGCACCGTGGCCGCCGCGCCGCCGGCCGCGCCCGTGGAGACCTGCGTGCCGTTGGAGAGGAAGACGGCGCGGACCGTGACCTGCGAGACGTCGGCCTCCAGGCCGCTCCTCACGGTGAAGTTGGCGCGCAGGCCGACGCCGGACGCGCTGGCCGTGACGACGGGCTGGCCGTCCATCTGGAAGGTGCGCGCGTTGACGCTGGCCTCCACGAAGTCGCGCACGTCCTTGGACGAGTGGCCGCTGGCGCGGGCCGCGCAGTCGCGGTGCGACCAGTCGAAGCCGATCGTCGCGACGTAGGGCGCGCCCTCGGGAAGAACGACGTCGGTGGCGCGAGTGGCCTGGTCGCGGTCCACGGCCCACCAGAGGGTGATCTCGGAGTTGTTCTGGGCGGCGCCGTCCCAGCTGTCCGCGCCGGCCTGGCTCCACCCCTCGCCGCCCTCGACCTTGAGGAGCTTGACGGGGATGGCGCGGCCCCCGACGGAGAGGTCGAGGCGCAGCGCGTGGATGGCCACGTCGCTGAAGTTGAGCGACTGGTTGGTGAGGCCCGGGTGGGTCACGCTCACCTGGAGGCGCATCGTGCCGTGGGAGTCGGGAAGGTCCTGGCCCGCGATCTGCGTCGCGCCCGACGAGAGGATGGGCAGCGTGCGCGCCTCCTCCTTGAGCAGCGTGAGCGCGACCTGGGTGGGCACGTCCTGGGGCGTGCAGGTGTCGGTGCATCCGGCCAGGAGGCCGGCGCCCAGGAGAAGGGCAACGAGGGCGAGGGGTCGTGAGATGGCGGTCATCGGGCCTTCCAGCCAGGGGGCGGAGATGAGCAGATTGGGGGGCCTCTTTGTACCTTATTTAACCCCTTCGCGGGAAGAGGGCAGGGCGGGTCCGGACCCGGGGCGACTCCTTATGACCTGCCCGGGACGAGGTTTCCTTGTGCCCCTCGCCCGCGCTGGCCCCGTGACGGCCCTCTGGGAGCCCGCGACCCGGCGCCTGCGGCTGGAGTTCCGCGCGGCGCCCGCCGAGACCCGCGCCCAGCGCGACGCCTTCGAGGAGCAGGTCCGCGGCTGGGTCGGCTTCGAGGAGCCCTACGTCGTCATCGCCTGCTGCGAGAACGGCGAGGCGGCGCCCGTCGCGTGGCGCGTCTTCTGGGCGCAGTTCTTCCGCGCCTCGCGCCACCCGCCGCGCGTCGCGTGCTTCGGCCTCACGCCCTCGGAGCGGTTCTTCATGGGCGTGATGGGCCCCCTCATGCGCATGGACGCGCAGGCCTTCCCCAGCGAGGGCGAGGCCCTGGCGTGGCTGGAGACCGCGCCCACCGCCACATAGGTTTATGGCCGGGGCGGCGTGGTGGTCCGCCATGCCCCTGCCCCTCGTGCAGCGCCCCGCGGTCGCCACCGCCGGCGCCCCGCGCCGGGGCACGCGCATCGTCCTGTTCGACGGATACGTGGACGAGCCCGCCAACTTCGGCGTGCCCCCCTACCTGAGCCCGCACGCGCGCTACCTCGCGGGCGCGGCCAAGGCGGCCGACCCCGCCTCCGAGGTCCGTTACCTGACCATCGACGAGTGGCGCCGCGGGAGCGCCAAGAACGACCTTGTGCGCAAGGCCGACGTGCTCGTGATGATCGCGGGCGCGCTGGTGCCGGGCAAGTACCTGCGCGGCACGCCCGTCTCGTTCCGCGAGGCCCAGGAGATCGTGCGGCTCGTGCCGGGCGAGACGATGATCGCGGGCGCCAGCGCGCTCTACGGCTTCGGCCGCGGCGGAGGGCTTCCTCCCGCGGGCCGCGACGAGCTTGACCGCGTCTTCACCTACCGCGCGCGGCTGCACGCCGACGCCATGCTCCACGACGTGCTCACGGGCGCAGTCACGGACCGCAGCGTGGGCGGCAACCGCAAGCGCACCTTCGCGGAGTGGCGCGACTGGAGCGTGCGCGGCGCGTTCGTCGTGCGCGATCACCCCGACCTGCCCCAGCCGCTCACGGCCGAGCTTGACACGTACCACGGCTGCGTGCGCTACGTGAACGGCGGCTGCGCGTTCTGCATGGAGCCCAAGGAGGGGAAGCCGCAGTTCCGCCCCGTGGGGGATGTCGTGGCGGAGGTCGCCGCGCTGGCGGCCCACGGTGTCGAGAACTTCCGCGTCGGCGGGCAGGCATGCTTCTACAGCTATCACGCCAAGGGGCTGGGCGAGACGCCGACGCCCGAGCCGAACCCCGCCGCCATCGAGGCGCTGCTGCGCGGCATCCACAAGGCCGCCCCGCGCCTGCACACGCTCCACCTGGACAACGTGGACCCCGCGGTGGTGGCCGCGAACCCCGAGGCCGCGGACGAGGTGACGAAGCTCGTCGTGCGCCACATGACCGACGGCAACATCGCCGCCTTCGGCCTGGAGAGCGCGGACCCCGCGGTGAAGGAGGCCAACAACCTCAACGCGGACGCGGAGATCGTCTTCCAGGCCGCGGAGATCCTCAACCGGCACGGCAAGGTCCGCGGCCCCAACGGCTTCCCCGCGTTCCTGCCGGGGCTCAACTTCATCGCGGGCCTGCCCGGCGAGAGCGCGGCGACCTACGAGATGAACAAGTCCTTCCTGCGCGAGTACGTCGCGCGGGGTCTCTGGGCGCGCCGCATCAACATCCGCAAGGTCGTCATGAACGGCATGGAGGGGCAGCACGTCGACCAGCGCCGCTTCCTGGACTTCAAGGACTTCGTGCGCCACGAGATCGACCAGCCGCTCCTGCGCGCCATGTTCCCGCCAGGCACCGTGCTCAAGCGCGTGCTCACCGAGCAGCGCGACGGGAAGACGACCTTCGGGCGCCCCATCGGGACCTACGCCATGCTGGTGGGCATCCCCTACGAGGTGCCCGAGAACGCGTGGGTCGACGTCGCGGTCACGGACTACGGCTTCCGCAGCCTGACCGGCGTCGCGGTGCCCTTCCGCGTGAACAAGGAGCCGCTCAAGGCGCTGGAGGCGCTGCCTGGCGTGGGCAAGAAGCGCGCGGTGCGGCTGAGCCTGAAGAGGCCCTTCCGCAGCGCGGCGGACGTGGAGAAGGCGCTGGACGACCCCGCGGTGGCGAAGCAGGTCGCGCCGCTCCTGAGCTACGAGTGAGGCTCAGCTGTTCGGGTCGTAGGGGCAGAGCGTGATGGTGCCGCAGTGCAGCAGGCACGTGTGCACGGGGCTGGGCAGGCAGACGCCGGAGCCGCAGTTGGGCGTCTCGGGCTGGCAGGCCGCCGCGGGCGGCGCGGCGACGACGGCCGTGGTGGCCAGGAGCAGGGCGGCGGCGATGAGCAGGACAGCGCGCATGCAGGCGGCGGAGCCCGCGGCGGGCTATTCAAGGTGGCGCCGCGAAGACCGCGTCCAGCTTGTACGTGTCCGCCGCGACGGTGGTCCCGCCCACGACGAGGTCGTATGCCCCCGGCGCGAGGGTCTGCCCGATCTCCTCCTTGGTGCCGGAGCCGCCGTTGCTGGACGCGACGCGCTCGGTGCCCTTGAAGAGGTAGAGGTCGAAGTCGTTGCGGTCGAGGCCCCAGGTGAGCGTCGCGTTGATCGACGCGCTGGCGTTGAGCTGGAAGGGGTGGTGGAAGCACTGCGTCGTCGCCTGCGAGCACGCCGGGACGTTGGGCGGGTCGACGCTCCCCTGGACGGCCTGCGTCTCGTGGATCGCCGGGGGAAGCGCGGCGGCCATCGCCGTGGCGTTGGTCGCGTTGCCCGGCGGCGAGCCCGGGCTGGAGGCGCACCCGGCGAGGGCGAGCGAGGCGAGAAGGAGGAGGCCGGCGGTTCGCACGCGGGGCCAGAGGCGCCGCGAAGAAAAGACCTTGCCAACACCCTTTCACCACGGGGCCGATGCGGGGGCGTGTCCGCGGCGCCCCTGGGCCGGCTGGAGTACCTCTACGTCGCCAGCGCGGACGTGGAGCGCGACCTCGCGTACTACCGCGACGTGCTGGGCGCGGAGGTGGTCTGGGACTTCCGCGAGTTCGGCACGCGCGTCGCCGCGGTGCGCCTCTCGGAGCGGCCTCCGCTCTACATCCTGGCGGGGCACCGCAAGGCGCCCAACGTGCTCCCCATCTTCGCGGTGGACGACCTCGCGAAGGCCGAGAAGGCGCTGCGCAGGCGCGGCTGGGAGCCCCAGGGCGAGAGCGTGGAGGTCCCCGACGGGCCGTGCTATCTTTTTCACGACCCGAGCGGGAACGAGATCGCGCTCCTGGGGCAGGTGCGGCCCCGCGTTCTGGAGCGCGAGTAGGGCGGAGGCCTACGGCAGGCCGGTGCAGGACGTGGTGTAGCTCTCGCCCACGCGCTTGCTGGTGTAGATGACGCAGCTCGGGTTCGTCGTGACGCACAGGCGGTATTGGATGTCGGGGCCCACCATGTTGACCGGGCACGCGCTGGTCGAGGACCGCTCGTGGGGGCCCAGGCCGGTGCAGGTGACGGTCGTGCCGGTGAAGGTGACCTCGCGGTGCTCGACGAGGCAGCTCGTGTCGTCGGGGTGGATACAGTAGGTCTCCCCGATGTCGCCCCCCTGGAGGAGCGTGACGCAGTTGGAGGCGGCAGCGGCGGAGGGGGCGGCGAGGGCGCCGGTCATGGCGGCGCCGGCGACGAGGGCGGCGAGGACGATGGAGGAACGCATGGCTCTCCCGGTCGCGGCAAGGGCAAGCCGGGAGATGGGCCTTGCGCCGGCGCAACGGCCGGGGCGCGGGCCTATCCCGAGTTGATCACGCTGAGGATGGAGCCGATGAAGGGGCCGAAGTTGCCGCCGGGGTGCGTGGGGTGCGCGGGGTCCACGACAAGGACGTAGTCGCTCACGTCCTCCGGGCACGCCAGGGGCCCGTCCATCTTCACGCACGCGAGGGGGAAGTCGACGGTGGAGCCGCAGGTCCAGATGAGGCCGTCCAGGCCGCTGGTGCACGCGGCCTCGCAGCTCGTCCCGGGGCAGACCTGGTCGAAGACCTGGTCGACGGGGTTCCCGGGGCCAAGCTGGGCGCCCAGGAAGGCGATGGGGTCCCGGGTCGGTCCGTCGGCCGCCGCGACGGGCAGGAGCAGGAGGAGCGAGACGAGAGCGAGCGGGAGGGCCGGCCGCATGGCGGCGACGACGCCCGGGTTCTCTCATAAAGGCTCCCGAGCCCTTCTCTGAGGGAACGGGGGTGTGAAAAGGTTCGATCCCCAAAGGCCATGTAGCCCTCAAGCGGGATGGGCCGACCCGCCATGCCGAAGGCCCCCGCGCTCTGCCTGGCCCTTGGCGCCCTGCTGCTCCTCGCGGGCGCCGCGCAGGCGACGTCCGTTTCCGGGTCCTTCCGGAGCGCCGCGCCCGCGTCGCTCTCCGGCGCCGTCGAGGTGGCCATGCCCCAGGGCGTGGCCCGCGTGGACGACCCGCACGCGACGGGGGTCGTCCTCGTCCACGGGGCCACGGGGACGCTCCGCTTCTACTCGGTGCCCGGCCCGCACGTCAAGGCCGTGCTCGCCGACCCCAAGGTGGCCACGGGCCCGTCGAGCCGGCCCTACGACCTCTCCAACGCGACGCTCACGCTGCGCCTCGCCGACGAGACGCTGGCCGCCATGCTCAACGCCTCCGCCGGGGGCGCGCTCACCGCCCAGGCGCAGGTGGACGGCTCCGGCCTCCCCCGCGCCCTGGAGCGCGACTACGCCGGGCGCGACAACGGCACCGGGCCCTCGGTCTCCGGGAGCAATCCCCAGCCTCCCCCCTGGGGCTGGCGCGAGGGCTGGCAGGTGGCGGGCAACTTCAGCCGCATCGTCGGCTTCTCGGGCTTCCCGCTCACCGGCCCCGCCCTCCTCGGCGCCAGCGGCCCCTCCACGGTCTACCTCTTCGGGGGCAACCTCAGCTTCCGCGACGCGCAGGGCGCGGAGGTGGACCTGCAGCTGGGCGACGCGCCCGGCGACGTGCCCGCGGCGCCCATCCCCAGCGAGCGCCTGGGCGCGGACGACGACAAGGTCCAGTGGATCGTCTTCGAAGGCACCGTCTCCGACGCGCAGGTCCCCGCCCGCGCTTCGTGGGGCATGGGCGCCCCCTCCGCCTCGTGGGCCCTCAACGGCACGCTCTCGCTCCCGCACGCCACGGGCTCCATCGCGGGCCACGAGTTCCGCGACGCGCCCCTCTCGCTGGGCGGCCGGCTCGCGCTCACGCCTTCGCTCCCTGCCCAGGGCGTCCCGGGCGTGACGCCCGTCTCCTACGGCGTCTCGGGCGACGCCACGGTCTTCGCCATCGGCGAGGCCTCCGTGGGGCTCGAAGCCCCCTCTCCCGCCTGGGAGCGCCCGGCCGAGGTGGGCGCGCTCTCCATGACGGCCCTCGCGCTGGGCTGGCTCCTGGGCGCGGCGGGCGTCGCGGGCCGCGCCGTGGCGCCGCTCTACATGCGCATCGCGCCCTCGCGCCTCCTGGACCACGCGACGCGGCGGCGCATCTACGAGCTGGCGCGCGAGCGGCCCGGCATCCACCTGCGCGAGCTGCAACGCCTCGTGGGCGGCGCGTGGGGCCCCCTCCAGTTCCACCTCGGCCTCCTCGCGCAGGCGGGCCTCGTGCAGATGAGCCGCGTGGGGCGCTACCGCGTCGTGCACGCGGGCGCCCCCCACGCGGAGGTGGGCGCGCCGCTGCACCCGCACGCGCAGCGCATCCTCGACGCCCTGCCGCAGGACGGGCGCGCCCTTTCGGTCACGGAGATCGCCGAGACGCTGGGCCTCTCGCGCCAGCTCGTGGGGCACCACGTCGGCGTGCTGGAGCGGCGCGGCCTCCTCGTCGTCACGACCGCGGGAGCGGGCCGCCGCCTCGTCGCGAGGCCGCAGGCCCCCGGCGCCGCCGCTTGAGGAAACGTCCAAGACGGAGGCGCCCGTTGGGCGGGCCGTGATCACGCTCATCGGGACCGGCCACGTCTTCGACATCGGGGCCCGCGTCCGCGAGGAGGTCCGCCGCCGCGCGCCCCACGTCGTCGCGGTGGAGCTGGACCCGCCGCGCTACCACGCGCTGCGCAGCAAGGCGAAGGACCGCAAGGGCACGCCCTTCTTCTACCGCATGCTGGCCGACTTCCAGACGCGCGTGGCCAACGAGTACGGCGTCGAGGCGGGCGACGAGATGCTGGCGGCCGCCTCCGAGGCGCAGGCGCTTGGCGTCCCCCTGGCGCTCATCGACGCCGACGCGCAGCGCACCTTCCAGCGCCTCCTCTCCGAGATGCGCTTCGGCGAGAAGATGCGCCTCGCGGGCAGCGCCGTCGTGGGCGTCCTGCTGCCGGGCAAGAGCGTCGAGAAGCAGGTCAGCGAGATGCAGGAGGACTACGCCGCGTACTTCGAGGAGATGGGCAAGCGTTTCCCCACGCTGAAGCGCGTGCTCCTCGACGAGCGCAACGAGCACATGGCGCGCGCGCTCGCGGAGATCGCGAAGACCAACGAGCGCGTCGTCGCCGTCGTGGGCGACGGGCACGTGGACGGCATGCTCGCCATCCTGCGCGCGCAGAACGCGGAGGTCGAGGTCGTGCGCCTCAAGGACCTCCGCGCGAAGGCCGCGGCGCCCACCGGCACCGCGCAGGCGACCGTCTCCTTCGACGTGCCTTCGGCGCCGCCGCCGGAGAAGGGGCCTCCGCCTTAGGCCTCCTCCTCTACGAGGAGCCGCGACGCGTCGAGCAGCCGCCACGCGCGATCGGCGCCAAGCTCCTTCGCAGCGGCGCGGTGCAGGCGCGCGTCTTCCGTCACGAGGATGGCCTCCTCCGCGAGCGCGAGGGAGAGGTACGCCGCGTCGTAGGCGGAGAGGCGATGCGCGTGCGCCAGCCGCGCGCAGTCCGCCAGCAGCGCGGCGGACGGCCCCACCTGCTCGACGCCCTCCAGCAGCGCCTCCACGAGGGCGTGGCGCGCCGCGACGTCGGCGCCGAAGGCGGAGGGGCGCTTCACGTGGACGACGTTGGCCAGCTCCCACGAGAGGAGCGCGGGCGCGATCAGGTCGGCGTGCGCCGCCAGCGCCTCGCCCGCCTCGGCGAGGTCCTCGCGCCCCGGCTCCGCGGTGGCGAGGAGCGCGCTCGCGTCCACCACGGCCCTCAATGCTCGTCACGGTCCTTCCGGACCAGGCGCGCGTAGCCGCCCTTCACCGGCTTGCGCGCCAGCGAGGCGACCTTGGCGCGCTTCTGCGACGCGCGCAGGCGCCGCACCTCGGCCTCGAACGCGCGCTTCGCCAGGAGGTTGGGGTTGATGCCGAGCTTCTCGACGTAGGCCACCACGTCGTCGTCCTCCCGGAACTGCACACGGACCACGCAGGGAGTATCCGGGGGGTGGATACATGAAGGTTCTCCGGGAATCACCGCGCGTTGCGCCCTTCTCGTCCATCCCCGAGGCCCCACCAGCGTTGGTTCGGGGGTCCGCTGGTCCGGTGGTTTGGCGGGGGGCAGGGGGCGGAGCCCCCAGCAAAAAAGGCCAGGATCACTCAGGCTGCGTCGTCTTCGCCTCGCCCCAGCGCCTCGGGTACGTCCCGGGGCGCATGACGACGCGCTCGGTCTTCAGCACGATGCCCGACTCGCGCTTCTGCGCGTCGGCGGCCGCCATCTTCGCGCGGCCCACGGCGACGAGCTCGCCCTTGAGCGTGAAGGCCGCGGCGAGGTCGCCTTCCTTGAGCGACTCGTGGACCTCGACGAGGCCGGGGAGCGCCAGGTCCGCGCCATGGCAGAGCGCGTCCACCGCGGAGTCGCGGATGACGAGGCGCGGCAGGTGCCCGACAAGCTCCTCCACGGGGCGCACGACCTCGCGCAGCCACGACTCGTCGCCCGTCTCCTTCCAGTGCTCCCAGGCGTCCTTCACGTCGTGGAGCGTGACGCTGGTGGCCTCGGTGAAGGGGCCGGTGACGCTGCGGCGAAGCTCGCGCATGTGGCCGCCGGGGCCCAGCACGGTGCCCACGTCGGTGCAGAGCTTGCGGATGTAGGTGCCCGCCTCGCACGAGACGCGGAAGAGGGCGAGGCGGTTCGTCGTCTCCATGACGTCCAGCGAGTAGATCTCGCGCACGCGAAGCTCGCGCTTCACCGCGCTCTTGAGCGGGGGGACCTGGTAGATGGGGCCCTGGAAGAGCGCCAGCGTCTCGCGGATGCGCTCGGGCTTGGCCTCGCGGTGCGTCTCCAGGACGCAGACGTACTCCTTGGGGCTCTCCAGGAGGGCGCGCACGATGCGCGTGGCGTCCTCCAGCGCGACGGGCAGGACGCCCGTGACGTTGGGGTCCAGCGTGCCGCCGTGGCCCGCCTTCTTGAGCCCCATGGCGGCCTTCAGCCAGGCGACCACCTGGTGCGAGGTGGGCCCGCTGGGCTTGTCGAGGTTGATCACGCCCAGCCGGACGTGATCCTCGATGGCGCGCTCGCTGGGCCTCTTCCCGTAGGCGGGATCGGTGTCGGCCCGGGCGCGGACGAGCATCGCGGCGGCGAGAGGGGGCTTCCCACTTGAGGGCTTCGGGCGTCACGCGGGCGCTTCCGCCGCCCTCGCGAGGCCCTGGAGGTCGGCCTCCAGCTCCCTCTCCAGCCCGGCCGCGACCACGGGGCCCATCACCTTCTGGAGCCCCTTCAGCTCGTACTCGGCGAACGCCACGACGCGCGTCCCGCCCTGCGCCGGGTGAAGCTCGTAGCCCCCCTTGGCGGCGGGCTCGCCGTTGCGCCGAACGTCCATCTCCAGGAGGCGCGGCGCGTCGAGGCGCGTCACGGTGGACTCGTAGCGGCTGCGGCTCCCCGGCGCGGTGCGCCGCGAGACGACGCGGGCGCCCACCTGCAGCGGCTCGTGGGTGGGCTCCTCCTTCATGCTCTGGAGCCAGCGCGCCCTCTGGGCGGGGTCGGTGAGGAGGGTCCAGACCCGCTCGGGGGGCGCGCGGATGGTCCGCTCGCGGCTGAGCCGGGGCACGGGCGCCCAACCGCCCGGGCTCGCATGGACCTTCTCCCCTGGTCCTGAACCACAGCGCTCAAATGCTCTCCAAGCGACCGCTCTGCCGATGCTCGCGTTGGAGCCCACCGGCGAGATGGCCCTGCCCCTTGGAGGCGTCCGGCTCCTTGGCATCGAGGCCACGCGCCGCACCCACTGGCACGCGATGCGCCACGTCTTCGACCTCGGCGAGGACGCGGGCCTGCACGTGGAGGTGGGCCCCTTCGGCGACGTGCTCGCCTTCGCCGTGGCCTACGACCACGCGGGCGACGAGCTTCTCACGGCGCTCTAGCCGAACCCGCCCACGTAGCCCCCGGAGCTTGGCTCGGGCACCAGCACGCCGAACCCGCCCGCCGCGTTGCGGCGGAAGCCGCGGAAGGAGGGGTCGGTGGTGGTCGTGAAGGGCGTCTTGCGCAGCTTGACCTCGGCCGTCCGCAGCGGGCCCAGCCCCCAGCCGTCGGTGCGCGCCTCGGCGAACGCGACCGTCATGCGCTTGGCGAGGGCCACCAGGTACGGGTTCGCGTCGTCCATGTCCTCCGGCGCCTCAGGCGGGGCGTCGGGGCGCCGCGGCGGGTGCACGTAGACGACGCGCTCGATGCCGCTCTTCGCCAGCAGGGCCGCGCTGGGGAGGTCGCTGTCCAGGAGGAAGTAGCGGTTGTCGAAGTCGCGCGGCTGGGGCATGCGCGTGCCCAGGCGCCACGCGTCGAGCATGATGGCGGGGGGCGTGACGCCCTCGATGCGGTCCCTCGCGTCGCGCGCCCACGAGGCGTAGGCGAGGAGCGCGCCCAGCGCGGCCTTCGCGTCGCCCACCTCCGCCTGGTGGGGCCAGTTGTTGAACGTCGCGACGGGCTGCATCTTCGCGCGCTGGGCCAGGAGCGCGCCGTAGGCCACCGAGAGGGCGCCCGGAAGCTCCAGGAGGACGGCCGTGCGCCCGTCGATCCACTCGGGAAGCTCGCGCGGCGCGGAGGCGATGTCAAAGCCGGGCGGGACCCACGGCCCCACCGCGTCGTGGTGCAGGCTGTCGAGGGCCGCGAAGAGGGTGGGGCGCTGGAAGGCGGACCAGGGCGAGGCGTCGGGCGGGGCCCATGCGGCGTGGAGCGCGGCGGGGTCGAGGAGCTTCCTCCAGTCGGCCTCGCCCATGGCGTCGAGCCCGGTGGGGTCGCCGATGGCGACGGGGCCCAGGCTGGGCGCGCGGCGCATGGAGCCCAACCGCGCGAGCGTCTCAAACGGCTTCCAGAACGGTGAGTACGTTGGCGGCATCGTATCGCACCACGTGTTGCTCGGAGATCCTGCTGTAGCAGCCGGCGAACCGGCCGTTGACGACGTAGGCGCCCACGCAGGGCGTCGCGCTGCGGCCCTCGCCCGTCTCGACGCGCAGCGGCCGGAACCGCTCCTGGAGGACGGTGGGCTGCGGACGGCGCAGGGCGCCCGCGAGGGCCTTCTCCCAGGCCTTCGGCGTCTCGTCCGCGCCCAGCACCACGCCCTCGCCCATGCGGCCGAAGCACGGCTTGAGGACCCAGCGCTCGCGCTCGGCCGCGGCCTCGCGGGCAAGCTCGGGCGTGAGGAGCCTCGTCTCGGGGATCGCGGGGTGGTCGAGCAGCGCGAAGGCGGCCTTGCTCTGCGTCCAGAGCGTCGCGAAGGGGTTGACGACGCGCAGGCCCGCCTCCAGCGCGGCGGCCCACGCGTCGAGGTTCGGCAGCGCGGGGAACCACTCGCCGGGGAAGAAGCGGTAGATGATATCAACGGGCTCGCCCGCGAGGGTGGTCCGCCCCTCCGCATGCTCCAGGTGCGCGGGAGAGGCGAGCACTGTCTCGAAGCCGTGCATCTCCAGGAGGTCCGCCAGGAGGCGCACCACCTGCATGTCCTCGGCGTAGGCCGTGGCGTAGACCATGCCGATGCGGCGCGCGCCGGCGAAGAGCCGCGCCAGCGCGTCGGGCAGGTCGCCGGGCGGCTCCATGCCCTTCTCCACGGCGTCCGCGAAGAGCGCGGGCAGCCCCAGGGCGTCGTTGTAGCCGCCGGGCACGTCGTCGTTGCACTCCGACGCGCGCCACCCTTCGGCGGTGAGGAAGAGGTCGACACGCGTGACGCGGGGGCCGCCGCCGCGGGCGAGGGGCACGACCTCCGGGGGCACGCCCAGGGCGCGCGTCCTCTCGGGGTCGCGGGGCCACGACTCCAACGCCTTCGTGGTCAGCGCGTCGATCTCCTCGGCGGCGCGCGCGAGGCCCGCGTGCTCCTCCGCGGTGAGCGCGAGGGCGCCCCGCGCGACGGTGGCGCGGCCGCGGACGTGCGTGTCCCACTTGCGGAACGTCCAGCGCAGGGTCTGGAGCCGCGCGTCCATCGCGGCCTGGGGGAGCGCGAAGGGGACGTATCTCATGGTCTCACGTCAGGAAATAGTAGAGAAGGCCGCCCGCGACGAGGAGCGCCGCGGCGGCGAGGCGGATGGCGTCCTTGCGCGGGTGGAACCGGGAGTAGGCGCCCGCCAGCGCGGCGACGGGGGCGATGGCCACGATGGGCGCGACGCGGCGCAGGTAGTCGGGCAGGTCGCGCTCCCAGCCGGTGAAGTCGCCTGCGGCGGCGCGGCCCGCGACGAGGCCCGCCGAGATCGCCACGCCCGCGAGGAGGATCGCCGCGGAGACGTCGCGCTCCAGCCGCACGTCGTCCTTGAGCTGGCCCAGGCGCCCCACGAGCGCCATGCTGCCGCGAAGCTCCCAGTAGGCGAGGAAGAAGAACGCGACCACGACCCACCAGCCGGGGCCCTCGCCGGTGAGCGCGCCGCCGAAGGCGAACGCGGTGCCCAGCGCGAAGCCCCCCATGGCGATGCCCGCCGCGAGGTTGCCGCGCTCCACGACGTCGGCGGGATAGAACATGCCCAGCATGGGCACGCGGAGGCCCGCCACGAGGAGGATCGCAAGGGCGAGGAAGACGTACATCCAGGTGTAGAAGCCCACGATGTCCGAGGCCGCGCCCGTCTGGAGCACGAACCAGAACCACAGCAGCGCGAAGAGGACGGAGGCGCGCACGACGCCCACGCCCGGGTTGTGGTTGCGCAGGAAGAAGGCGTTGGTGGAGAAGGGGAAGACGCGCCAGAGGCCCCAGAGGGTGACCAAGGCGCTGAGGACGAAGAGGGGCACCTCCATCGTCCAGCCGATCTCGTAGAGGCTGTAGAACGGATCGGTCAGCGGAACGTCGACCAGCCGGCACTCCCCGCGACGGCGCGAGGCGCACGCGGGTGGTTAACCGTTGCGAGGCGCGGCGGACGCGACCTTGCGGTCCAGGGCCTCGATGTCGCCCTGGGTCTGCTTGGCGATGGTCCCCTTGACCATGGGCGTCATGAGGGCCATGAGGCCGGGGAGGCGGAAGTCGATGGCGCACTTGACGCGCGTGCCCGCGCCTTCGGGCGTGAGGGTCCAGGTGGCGACGCCCGCGGGCTTGCCGTCGCGGTGGATGTCCAGCACGAGCTGGCGGCCCGGCTCGGCCTTGAGCACGGTGCCCTGAACGTCGGCGGGGCGCCCCATGGTGACGCGGCGCTGCGTGAACTTCGTCCCCTCCTTCACGGGGCCGGGGGTGACCTGCTTCGAGTCGGAGACGCCGGAGAGCCACGTCTTGGAGCCGTCGAAGTCCACGAGCGCGGCGTACACGGCGGCGGGGGCGGCATGGACGAGGCCTTCGCGTTCGACGTGGGGCATGCAGGCGGCACCGCCGGAAGGGGGTTTGAGCTTGTTCCCGAATCACGGCGCGCGGGGCCGGAACGCCAGCGAGGCCGAGTTGATGCAGTAACGCAGGCCCGTGGGCGCGGGCCCGTCGTCGAAGACGTGCCCCAGGTGCGCCTCGCACGCGGCGCAGCGCACCTCGGTGCGCTTCATGAAGAGCGTGCGGTCGACGCGCTCCTGGATGCGCGAGCCTTCGGCTGGCTCGAAGAAGCTGGGCCAGCCCGTGCCCGAGTCGAACTTGGCGCGCGAGTCGAAGAGGGGCGCATCGCAGCAGACGCAGCGGTACTCCCCCTCCGCATGGTGGTTCCAGTACTCGCCTGTGAAGGGGCGCTCGGTGCCGGCCTCCTGCGTGACGTGGTAGGCCAGGGGGCTGAGGCGGGCGCGGAGGTCGGAGGCGCTCTTCATGAGGCTCCCAGGGGCCTCCGGAAGGTGAGGCTTTGCCCAGATTCCCCCGGAAACGATTTCTCCTCCCCGGGGTCTCGGAGAGGCGGGAGGCAACCGCCCTTGACCCGCATCCAGCGTCCCGCCCTTCTCGCCCTTGCCCTGATGGTCCTTTCCCTGCCCGCGGCCGGCGCCGAGTCCCCGACCTCGGGCGCCTGCGACTCGACGGGCGTGCTCGTCTGCGTCGGCGCGGACGTGGGCGCCTCCGTCGCGTGCGGCCTCGACGCCACCGGCCTCGCGACGTGCTCGTGGACCTACGGCTGGGTGACCACCGGCTACAGCCCCGCGCAGCTTCCCGGCCACGAGAACGACACGGTGACGACCCTCGTGCGCATCTGCCCTGGCAACGGCCCCTGCCAGGACGCCACGACGGTCGCGACGCACGGCTGCGCCTGGACCCCCGTCGCGGGCTGCGACCACAGCAGCAGCCCGCCGGGCGGCTCGACCACGGCCCAGCTTGCCCTGGGCGAGTGCCTCACTGTCGAGGTGCAGATGAGCGTGGACGTCGCGGGCGTCGTCGTGGAGGGCGGCCCCGCGCTCGCCCACGCCGCGTTCCACAACGCGGGCGGCAACGGCGGCGCGGTCTGCCGCGTCGACGACGGACGATAGTCCTGCCTAGTGCTGCTTGCGGACCTTGCTGGCGTTCGCGGAAGGCAGGCCCCAGATGTCGATGAAGCCGGCAGCCGACTTGTGGTTGAACGTGTCGCCCACGTCGTAGGTCGCCAGGTGCTTCGTGTAGAGGCTCTGCGGCGCGGTGCGGCCCGCGAGGATGACGCCGCCCTTGTAGAGCTTCACGGTGACCTCGCCCGTCACCCACTGGTTGACGTTGTCGAGGAACGCGCTGATGGCCTCGCGCAGGGGCGTGTACCAGAGGCCGTCGTAGGCAAGCTCGGCGAACTTGTCCTCCAGCTGCGTCTTGTAGTGCGCCACGTCGCGGGTGAGCGTGAGCGCCTCCAGGGCCTTCTTCGCGGTGATGAGCGTGATGGCGGCCGGGGCCTCGTAGACCTCGCGGCTCTTGATGCCCACGAGGCGGTTCTCCACGTGGTCGACGCGGCCGACGCCGTTGGCGCCCGCGACGTCGTTGAGGTAGGCGACCAGCTCGGCGAGGCCCAGCTGCTTGCCGTTGACGCTCACGGGCACGCCGGCCTGGAAGCCGATGGTGACGGTCTCGGGGTGGTCGGGCGCGTTCAGCGGCGAGGTGGTCCACGCGTAGGCGGCCTCGACGACCTCGTTCTCGGGGTTCTCCAGGACGCCGGCCTCGACGCTGCGGCCCCAGAGGTTCTCGTCGGTGGAGAACTCGCTCTTCTTCGCCACGTCGGGGATGAGGACGTGGTTCTTGGCCGCGTACTCGATCTCCTGGGCGCGCGTCATGGTCCACTCGCGCAGGGGCGCGATGACCTTGATCTCGGGCGCCAAGGCGCGGATGGTGACCTCGAAGCGCACCTGGTCGTTGCCCTTGCCGGTGCAGCCGTGGGCGATGAACGAGGCGCCCTCGGCCTTGGCGACGGCCACGAGGTGCTTCGCGATGAGGGGGCGCGCGATGCTGGTCGCGAGGGGGTAGACGTCCTCGTACATCGCGTTGGCCTTGAGCGTGGGCGCGACGAAGTCCCGCGCGAACTCGTCCTTGGCGTCCACGACGACGACCTTGGCCGCGCCGTTCTTCCTGGCGCGCGTCACGGCGTCGTCGAGGTTGGTGAGGGGCTGGCCGACGTCCACGAGGACGCACACGACGTCGACGTGGTAGTTCTCCTTGAGCCAGTGGATCATGACGCTGGTGTCGAGCCCGCCGGAGTAGCCGAGGACGGCCTTCTGAGTCATCGGAGCCACTTAGGGGCTGCCGGGGATGAAGGCCTCGCCCCGGGAGCGACAAAGGGGGACGCGCGCGTCCGGAATCGGACACCTGCGTCAGGACTCGGTGACGACCACGTGCGCGCTCACGGGCCCGGCGCCCGAGTACTCGATTTGCTTGACGCCGGCCGCGGGCGCGGTCTTGGTGCACGTGGTGGAGTCCGTTACGGGGCCGTCCGCCAGGGTGCACACCGCGCCGCCGACCTTCACCTGCACGCCGCTGGCGACGCCCGCGGGCGCGCCGCCCGCGGGGCTGAAGGTGACGTTGATGGTGACGGTCATCGCGGCGGGGTCGACGGTGATGGGCACGGGGCTGGCGGGGCTCGCCGGCGTGTCCGTGAACGTGTGGTCGTCGGTCTTCAGCGTCTTGGCGGCCGCCGTGCCGTTGGTCCCGGGCGTCGCGCCCGTGGGCGTCGTCGGCGTGCCGCCGTTCGTGCCGTTGTTGGCCGCGCAGCCCGCCGCGAGGATCGACAGGACGACGAGGAGGAGGATGGAGCGCATGCCCCTGTCGAGCGCCAGGGGATTGATGAAGAAATCGGCCCGGTCGTTGAGACAAAGGCCGAATGACAAGGGGGGTGCTAGGTGGAACGTCCTCCGGCCTGCTCAGAACACGTAGCAGGGCTCCAGGAGCGGGTCCAGGTTGGACGTGGTGCTGACGTAGACCAGGCAGTTGGCGGTTCCGCACCGGCCGTCGGGAGCACAGTCGTAGCCGGTGCACTCAGCGTCCACGAGCCCAGCGCAGGTTCCACCGGGCGAAGCGGCGGCGAAGGTTCCCGTTCCGACGAGCGCGAAGAGGATGGCGGAAGCAATCAGGATGAGCTTCATGGGTTCCCCGGGGAAGGGAGCGCAAGGTCAGCGAAGACGGCTTCCAAAATTACAGAAACCATCGTCTGGTCGTGTGAATCGGAAGAATGCGTCGAAGAAGAGGTTGGACGGCGGAGGGGTGCGGGCCCCTCCGTGACCGTCGCGCTACTGGAGCTCCATCACGGTCACGGTCGCCGTGATGGGCGCCGGGCCGCCGCCGTACTTGATGGCCATCTTGCCGGGGGCCGCGGTGCCGGCCTTGTTGGCGCACGCCGCGGGGGACTGGTCCACGGGGCCCGGGAGGCTGCACGTGGCGCCGCCAATGCTGACGGTGACGCCGTTGGGGTCGGGCGCGGCAGGCGCGCCGCCGGCGATGGCCCACGTGACGTTGAGGACCAGCTTGGTGTAGCCGGCGTCGATGTTGCAGGGCGTGTCAGCGGGGGGCGTCGGCGCGCCGCCGTTGGGCGTCTCGGTGAAGTCGACGTTCGCCGAGCAGGCCTGCTTGGGCGCGAGGGTGGCCGGCGTCGTGCTGTTCGTGTCCGTGCCGCCGGGGCTGGTGGGCGTCGTGCCGGCGGGCGTGCTGCCGGTGGGCGACGAGGGCGTGGCGTCGGTGGGCGTCGTCGCGCCGGTGTCGCCGCCGTTGTCGTTGTTGTTCGACTTGCCGAAGCATCCGGCGAACGCGAGCATCGCCGCCAGGACGAGGACAGGGACCAGCCTCATGAGGGGGCGGACGGCGGAGGGCTACCTGAAGGTTTCGAATGCAATGTTGAAGGCTTTCGCCGGAGCCCTCTGGTCGCGGCTGCCCGAATCGGGACGCAGGCGTCCAGGGCCGAACGTTCAAGACCATCGCCTGCGCTGCGCCGCGGCATGGCCCGCCGCAAGCCGTCGACCGGCGTCTCCACCGCCGCCGTGGTCCGCGACTACATCGACACGCACCCCTCCATCAAGGACGGCATGCGCATGGGCATCATCAACCTCAGCGCGCTGGCCCGGAAGATCATGGAGGAGAAGGGGCTCAAGTCCGAGGAGGCGGCGCTCATGGCGTGCCGGCGCTACGAGCTGGACCCCAAGAGCCGCATCAACGAGGAGGCCATCCTCAAGGTGCTGCGCCGCAGCAAGCTGGAGATCCGCACGAAGGTCGTGACCATGACGGTGCGCCCCTCGTGGCACATGTACGGCAAGCTCGAGAAGGTCATGAGCGCGATGCGCGGCCGCGAGCAGAACGTCCACATCATCCAGGGCACGGCGGGCGTCACGGTCATCATGGACGGCGCGGTGGCGAAGGAGGTCCGCGACATCGTGGGCGAGGACGAGATCCTCAAGGAGGCCAAGGACCTCGTGGAGCTCATCGTCACCTCCCCCGAGGTGGTGGAGGACGTGCAGGGCGTCGTGGCGTTCCTGTCCAGCAGCCTCTCGTCGAAGGGCATCAACTTCGTCGAGCTGATCTCGTGCTTCAAGGACACCATGTTCGTCATCGAGCAGGCCGACATGATGGCGGCGTTCGACACGCTCAACCAGATCATCTCGATGTAGGCGCCCTCCGGAACCTTCCGCGAAGGCGATATCGTTCCTGGAGGCCCTCGCCGCGGCATGGCCCGAACGGGTGCTTTGGCGGTGGGGTTGGCGGCGGTCGTGATCGGCGGCGCGCTTGGCGTGATGGGCGTCTTCCTGGCGCTCGCGTCGGGGAGCTTCCTCTCGGGGGACGCGCAGCATCACGACGGGTTCTTCGGCCTGGGCGGCGGCGATTCGCAGTCCGCCTCGGTGCCCACCGCGCCGTGGATCGGCCTCCTGCTCGCGCTCGCGGGAGTCGCGATCTTCTCCTTCGGGCTGCGCGGCATGATGGAGGCCTCGGACTAGCCGGGGAGGAGCCCCTTCTCGCGCGCCGCGCGGAGCGCCGCCTCCTGGAGCGCCACGCGGTAGGCGAAGCCCCCGATGTCGGCGGCGCGCATGCGTGCATGCACGGCACCTTCCAGCTCCTCGGGCGAGAGCAGCACGACGGCCTTGATCTCGTTGGTGTCGCGCGGCTCCAGGGCGCCCCCCTGGGGCACGGCCCAGAAGACGTGGCTCTCCCAGTACTCCGGCTCGTCGGCCTTGGGGGGCGTCTCGGCGGCGAAGCGCGCCAGCGAGTCGAACACCCACTCGTCGCTGCGGCCGCGCCGGCTCGCCTCCGCCAGCGCGTGGGGGCTGGGCGTCGCGTGCGTGCCCAGCGTGAAGTGGCACGAGACGCGCAGCAGGTAGTCCGTGATGCGGACCTTGAGCCCCGTCTCCTCGTAGGCCTCGCGCTCGGCCGCGGCGTCCAGGGGCTCGCCGGGCACGACGCCGCCGCTGGGGGGCCGCGCGACGCCCTCGGGGTAGCTGTGCTTCACGATGCAGACCAGCTTGCCTTCGAAGGGGATGAGGATGGTCGCGTCCCGGTAGCGCCCGTCGGTCTTGCTGAAGCGCAGCAGGTTGAACTCCCACTCGCGCATGGGCACGTCCAGGGTCATCTCGGAGGGCTCGCCGTAACGCTCCCGCAGGCGCGCCACGTCCTCGCTGCGGCGGTGGGAGGGCGAGCCCTGGCTCATGCGCGTGTGTGACGCCTTCCGCCTCTTCAATCATGTCGGGCTCCCTTCGACGGGGCATCCATGCGCTTCAAGGGGGAGTTCGCGCTTTGCCGACGCGTGCGCGCCTGGGCCTTGCTGCTCGTCGCCCTCCTGCTGGCGGGATGCAACCTTCCCGGGCCCGCGCCTGCGGCCTCCTCGACCCCGCCCGTGACGTCCACGCCCAGCCCGACCCCACCGGGAGCGTTCGACGGGCAGCGCGCCTACGAGGACGCGGCGGCCCAGGTGCTGGGGCCCAACGGCTCCGTCCGGTATCGCGTCCCCGGCACGCCGGGCAACGACGAGGCGGCGCGGATCATCGCGGACGACCTCGCCGCCCTGGGCTGGAACGTGACGTGGGACCGCTGGAACGCCACGTACCGGTGCGAGCCCATCGAGATGCACAACGTCGTGGCCGAGCGCGCGGGGACGAGCGGCAAGGTCGTCATCCTCGGCGCGCACTACGACACGCGCCCCATCGCGGAGAGCGACCCGGACCCCGCGAACCGCACGAGGCCCATCCCGGGCGCCAACGACGGCGCGAGCGGCGTCGCGGTCCTCCTGGAGTTGGCGCGCTCGCTGCCGCCCACCCCCGACACGGTGAGGCTCGTCTTCTTCGACGCGGAGGACGGCGGCGACATGGGCGACGGCTGCACGGACTGGCTCCTGGGCTCGCGCCACTACGCGGAGAACATGACGCTCGCGGACCGCAACCGCACGAAGGCCATGGTCCTCGTGGACCTCGTGGGCGATCCCCACCTCCGGTTGCCGCGCGAGCTTTCGACCTACGTCACGGCGGGCCGCCCCGTGCAGGACCGCATCTACAGCATCGCGGCGGGGCTGGGCTACGCGCAGTTCACCAACGAGTCGCGCCCCGGCCAGACGTTCAGCATCGAGGACGACCACCAGCCCTTCTACCAGGAGCAGGTCCCCGCGGTGGACCTCATCCACCTCGTGGCCGAGAAGACCGCCTTCCCCGAGTGGCACCACACGCAGCACGACGACCTCTCCCACGTGAGCGCCGCGAGCCTGGAGGCCGTGGGCCGCGTGCTGGATCGGTGGCTCGTGGAGGGCGCGCAGGCCGGCCCCTAGCCGCACACCTTCGAGATGCCGTGGACCTGCCCCAGGATCGTGCTGACGATGGCCTGGTAGTATTGCAACGCCTGGCTGTTCACCACGATCACGTCCACGACGTCGCCGTCGCGCAGGATCGCGCTGCCCCCGGCGAGGCACTGCACGCGCGCGGTCGAGACGAAGTTGTCCGCGTGCTGGGCGTCGGCGAACTTCGCCGCGATCACGGTGATGGCGTCGGAGCGGCCCCCCGCGCTGAGCACCTCCAGCCACGCCTCCGCGGGGCGCGTCTCCTCGGTGCCCACGTCGTCCAGGTGCTCCTGCGGGACCTGCCCGGGGTTGGACGTGATGCCCCACTGGTCCTGGATGTCCTGCGGCACGTCGGGGAGCTTCAGCCCGCGGGGGATGGCGCTCCCCTCCACGAGGTACTCGTGGGGATACGCGAAGGGGCCCGTGTTCGTGGCGTAGAGCACGGCGCCCGCGCCGCCCGCCAAGAGGACGAGGGCGACGGCGGCGGCCACCAGGAGGCGGCGCTTCGTCCAGCGCGCGGGCGCCGCGGCGCGCGGGGGCGGCGGCGGAGCGGCCGGCGCCTGCGGCGGGGGCGGCGCGCGGGGGGGAAGGTGGACGGGCGCGTCGGCCTCCTTGGGGTCGAGGCGGAATCGCACGCGAGCGCACCGCCGGCTCCGCACATGAACCTGCCTCGCGAAGGCATTTGAGCGGAGCGCGGAATGGTCCGGCGATGATGGACGAGGCGTCCCGCAAGAAGGTCCTCCGCATGGTGCCCTACGGGCTCTACCTCGTGGGCGTGCGCCGCCGCGAGGTGAAGGACGTGGCGAAGGACCTCAACGTCTTCGTCGGCTCGTGGCTCACCCAAGTCTCGTTCAAGCCGCCCATGCTCGTGGCGGGCTTCCGGCGCGACGCGCACTCGCTGGAGATGGTGAAGGAGTCGGGCGTGTTCACGGTGAACGTCCTGGGCAGCGACCAGAAGGACCTCGCCGCGCGCTTCTTCAAGGATGTGCCCGTCACGGACAAGGAGATGGCCGGCGTGCCTTACGTGCGCGGGGCGCACACGGGCGCGCCCGTGCTGCCCGACACGCCCGCGCACGTCGAGTGCGAGGTCGTCCACGTCTACGAGGGCGAGAACGACCACGCCGTCGTCGTGGCGAAGGTCGTCGCGTGGGAGCACCGCAGGGAGGCAAAGCCGCTCACCCACGCCGAGACGGGCTGGCACTACGCGGGCTGAAGGGCCGGCACCCGTCGGGAACGCCGAGGGTGGCCGCTTTCGCCAAGCCCCCCGGCTCAAGTATATACTTCTGAGGGCTTTGAAAGGACAACCCCTCCCTGAATGCTTATCCCAGGCTTTCCACCATGGCAGGGGGCCGGGAGCCACAGCATGGCGCAACCCATCGTGAACAACGTGAGCTGGCGCATCGGCGGCCAGCAGGGCGAAGGGATCGACAGCACGGGCGACATCTTCGCCAAGGCGGTCGCCCGCTGCGGCCTCCACCTCTACACGTACCGCTCCTTCAGCAGCCGCATCCGCGGCGGCCTGACCTTCTTCGAGGTGCGCATCTCGGACAAGCCGGTCCACGCGCGCCCCGACACCGTCGACATCGTCCTCGCCCTGGGCCAGGAGGTCATCGACGCGACGCTGGAGACCATCTCCCGCAACGCCATCGTCCTCTACGACAGCGACGCGTTCACGCCCGAGCTGGACGCCAAGCACAAGGACCACGTCCACCTCGTGGGCGTCCCCATGACGAAGATCGCCGAGGCCAACGGCAGCAAGATCATGCGCAACATGGTCGCCCTGGGCGCCAGCGCCGCGCTGCTCAACATGGATCTCAACGTCTTCTTCGAGTTCGTGCAGGAGCGCTTCGGCAAGAAGGGCGACAAGGTCGTCAACATGAACAAGGCCGCGCTCACGCAGGCCTACCAGACGGTCAAGGACACCTTCCACGCGCCCCCGCAGTGGGTCCTGGAGCGCCGCCCGCTCCCCAGCACGGGCCGCCGCCTCGTCATCAACGGCAACAGCGCGCTCTCCTTCGGCGCCCTGGTGGGCGGCGTGCGCTTCGTCGCGGGCTACCCCATCACGCCCGCCACCGACGTCATGGAGTGGTTCATCGACCACGGCGAGCCCTACCACGCGGCGGTGGTCCAGAGCGAGGACGAGCTCTCCGCCATCAACATGATCCTGGGCGCCAGCTACGCGGGCGTCCGCGCGCTCACCGCCACCAGCGGCCCGGGCCTCTCGCTCATGACCGAGGCCATCGGCCTCGCGGGCAAGGCGGAGCACCCCGTCATGATCGTGGACGTGATGCGCCCCGGCCCCTCCACCGGCCTCCCCACGAAGCACTCGCAGGCGGACCTCAACTTCGCCATCTACGGCGGGCACGACGACTTCCCGCGCATCGTCGTCTCGCCCACCACGGTCGAGGAGGCGTTCTACCTCGTGCAGCACGCCCTCAACTGGATGGAGGAGTACCAGCTCCCCGTCTTCTTCCTCATCGACCAGGACCTGGCCATCGCCAACTGCCCGCTGGACTCGCTGGACCCCAAGCGCGTGCCCCTCAAGCGCGGCAAGCTCCTCACCCGCGAGGAGGCCGCGCAGTTCGTCCCGGACACGTACAAGCGCTACGAGTTCACGCAGGACGGCGTCTCGCGCCGCACGATCCCGGGCTACCCCAACACGCTCTACCTCGCCTCGGGCTCCGAGCAGGACGACCGCGGCGTCATCACCGAGAACAAGGTGAACCGCAACCGCATGATGGAGAAGCGCGAGCAGAAGCTCGTCACCTTCCAGCAGCACGTGAGCTACCCGGTCGTCGACGTCGCGGGCCCCAAGGAGGCCAAGGTCGGCGTCATCTCGTGGGGAAGCACCTCGCTCGCGTGCGACGAGGCCATCTCGCGCATGGCGGGAGCGAAGCGGAGCGGAGCGGATGCGAGCACCACAGGCGGCGCGCCCCGCGCCGCCGCGGAGCGCAGCCCGTCTGGAATCAAGCGCCTCGCCATCAAGGTCCTCTGGCCCTTCCCCGCCAAGGAGGTCAAGGCCTTCCTCGACTCGTGCGACGTCGTCTTCGTCGTCGAAAACAACTTCAGCGGCCAGCTGGCCGGCCTCATCCAGAAGGAGATCGGCGGCCACGAGAAGATCCGCAAGATCGTCAAGTACGACGGCACCCCGTTCCGGCCGTCGGAGATCGTCCACGGCATCCAGGAGGAACTCTGAATGAGCGCTCCCGCTGCGCAGAAGACCATCAAGGACTGGCAGACGACCACCGCGTCCTGGTGGTGCCCGGGGTGCGGCGACTTCGGCGTCCTCGCCGCGCTCCAGCGCGCCCTGGCGAACCTCGGCTACGAGAACCACGAGGTCACCGTCGTCTCGGGCATCGGCTGCTCGGGCAAGCTCTCGGGCTACATCAAGTCGTATAGCTATCATTCCCTCCACGGCCGCGCGCTCCCGCCCGCGCAGGCGATGAAGCTGGCCAACCAGGGCCAGAAGGTCATCGTCGTGGGCGGCGACGGCGACGGCTATGGAATTGGCGCGGGCCACTTCGTCCACGCCGCGCGGCGCAACGTCGACCTCACGTACATCGTGATGGACAACGCCATCTACGGCCTCACCAAGGGGCAGGTGTCGCCCACCTCCCAGCTTGGCTTCGTCACCGCCACGACGCCCCATGGCAACCACGAGGCGCCGGTCAACCCCCTCGCGCTCTTCCTCGCGGCGGGCGGCACGTTCCTGGGCCAGGGCTTCTCGGGCGACCAGAAGGGGCTCGCGCAGCTCTACCAGGACGCCATCGAGCACCCCGGCTTCGCGCTGGTCAACACGTTCAGCCCCTGCGTGACGTTCAACAAGGTGCAGACGTACCAGTTCTACCGCGACGCGCTCGTGACGCTGGACGGCGTGAAGGTCCCGCACGACCCCAGCAGCAAGCAGGCGGCCATGCAGAAGGTCCTCGACGGCAACGTCTACAACGGCCTCCTCTACAAGGAGATCCGCCCCACCGCGGAGAGCCAGATGGAGGCCCTCAAGGGCGTCAAGTCCCTCGTGGAGGCGCCCTTGACTGGCCAGGACTACACGGAGCTGCTCAACGAGTACCGCTGAGCCGCTGCCCCTGCCGCTCGGCCGACGCGGCGCGGCTCCCCTCGTGGACGAGCTTGAGCCCGATGGAGGGCCCCAGGCCCGCGCCGTAGCCAAGCTGCATGTTGAGCATGGCCGCGGGCTCCAGCCAGCGCGCGTTCTTCAGGGGGCCTGCATCCACCGGATCGAAGCCGATGCCCTCGGCCAGCTGGAGGACGCGCCGCTTGGCCCCCTCGTCGTCCGCCGCCACGAACGCGCTGATGCGCTCACCGTGGACCTGGCCCGTGCCCATGTTCTGCGCGAAGACGGTGTTGAACGCCTTCACGACCCGGGCGCCGCGGGCCCACTCCTGGACCTCCTCGGCGCCGCTCTTCTGGAGGTTGCCGACGTAGCCCTCCTTGCCCACGGCGTTGGTCACGTCCACGAGGACCTTCCCCTGGATCGCGTCGCCCATCTCGCGCAGGGCGTTCTGCCGCTCGGCGAAGGGCACCGCGAGGACGACGACCTCGCCCCACTGGGCAAGCTCCTTCACGCGGCCCGGCTCCCGGCCGACCGCCTGCACCTCGTGGCCCGCGCGGGTGAGCCCCTGCGTGAGCGCGGTCCCGACGTTCCCGTCCCCGACGATGGCGATCCTGCTGAAGGCCGGCATGCTGGAAGGCACCGCCCGGCAACGCCGTGGGAGGTGCATCACGGTGTCGGCTGGCGCGCGCTACCGCGAGACTCCCGTCCGGTTGCGGTCCCCCTTGCGCTTGCTGCGCGAGCGGGGCTGCTGGGCCTCGACCTGGGCGACGCGCTCGGCCTCGCGCTCCAGCGTGGCGTAGACGCGCAGGCCCAAGGGCGTGGGGTAGACCCAGGTGCGCATGGGGCGCTTGGCCTTGCGCGTGATGAGGAAGGCGACGAGGTCGTAGCGGCCCAGGATCTCCAGGGGGTCGGGATCGAGATCGTCCGCGTGGAGCCGCCCCCGTTCGACGACGTCCGAGAGGATGCCCAGCACCCCCTCTGGCTCTTCCAGGAGCTGGGCCAGAAGCGCGTCGAAATCGGGCACGTCATTCCCTGTGCCCCTTCCAGTTCTTAGGGTTGTGGCCGGAGGACCAAAAGGAAGGCCACAAGGCTGAAGAAGGGCGGATGCGCCGGCAAACTGACGGGTCCGTTTCGCGTGGAGTCTCGCTCCGCGAACCGCGACTCCACGCGAAACGGAGGCCAGGCCGGAGCGACCCGGAAAGGTCCAAATACTGCCATGCAATCACGGCGGACGGAGCGGCCCGACCGCTCGGAATGACTCGGCCATGCACGCCGAAGCCGGCAGCACGCTCTTCTCCCGAGGCCGCAACCTCGAAACCGCGCTGGGCCTCCGCAGGGTCTTCCTCAAGTTCGAGGGCTCCAACCCCACCGGCACGCAGAAGGACCGCATCGCGCGCCACTGCTACGACGAGGCGCACGCCAAGGGGTTCGACACCATCACCGTCGCCACGTGCGGCAACTTCGGCGCGTCCGTGGCGTGGGCGTGCAGCCACAACGGCATCCGGCCCACCGTCTTCGTGCCCAGCGACTACCACACGCCGCGCATCGTGGAGATGGAGACCTTGGGCGCGCGCATCATCCGCGTGCCGGGCGACTACGAGGACGCCGTCGCGGCCTCCCGCATGGCGGCGCGGGAGCACGGCTGGTACGACGCGAACCCGGGCAGCGACGCCCAGTGGGACATCGCCCGCCGCGGCTACGGCCGCATCGCGCACGAGATCGTGCAGGACCTTGGCGGCATGCCCGACACCGTGAGCGTCGCGGTGGGCAACGGCACCACGCTGGCCGCCATCTTCGAGGGCTTCCGCGAGGCGGCCCGCGAGCGGGGCCTCCACGCGCTGCCCCGCATGATCGCCGCCTCGACGCCCCGCGGCAACCCCATCATCAAGTCGTGGAAGGCCGGCCTCAAGGAGTGCATGGACCTGCGCCCGGAGGAGATCCGGGAGACGACGGTCAACGAGCCGCTGGTCAACTGGCACTCCTTCGACGGCCAGCGTGCCCTGGACGCCATCTACGCGTCCAACGGCTACGCTGCCTACGCGACCGACGCCGAGATGCGCCGCCTCACCGCGCTCACGCGCAGCCTGGAGGGCATCAACGTCATGACGGCCAGCACGGCCTCGCTGGTGGGCCTCTCCAAGGCCGCGAAGGCGGGCCTCGTGGGCGAGGGCCTCCACGTCGCGGTCCTCACGGGCCGCCACCACGAGAAGCCGCGCCTGCGCGCCAGCGACCTCGCACGCTCCCACTTTCCGCCGCCGATAAGCTGAGGCGGCCCCCTGGACCCCTGCCCGGGTCCGGGGGGCTTGACGCACCGCGGCTCGCAACGCTTATGCACGCTCCCCGGAGGTCGCCCTCCATGGAGGGGCACGTCCTCGAGAACAGCCCGGAGAATCCCTGCGTGGGCTGCGGGCCCCAGCACCCGCACGGGCTCCGCCTCGTCTTCTCGCGGGAGGGCGCCGAGGTGCGATCCGCGCTGGAGGCCACGCCCGACCGCCAGGGCTGGCCGGGCCGCCTGCACTCGGGGCTCCTCTACCTCGCGCTCCTGGAGACGGCCAACTGGACGCTCTACGGCCTTCGCGGCCGCGTGGGCATCCCGGTGCGCACGAGCGCGCTGGAGGCCGCGCGCTGGATCGCGGTGGGCGAGCGCCTCGCGCTGCGCGGCCGCCTCGCGCGCGACGAGCCCGCGGCGGCGACGGTCCTCGTGGAGGCCCTCGACGCGTCGGGCAGGCGCGTCGCGAGCCTGGAGCGCGCCTACGACCTCCCGGATCGCGCGACGTTCCTCGCCCGCATGGGGTACGACGAGGCGCCGCCGGGCCTCGACGAGGCGCTGCCGCCGTGAGCGCCGAGGCATAGCTTCTTGACGCGGCCCCAAGTTCGAGCCCCCATGAGCGGGCTGAAGGCCCTCGTGATGTGCGAAGGCCACTTCGGGGATCCCACCGGAAAGACCGCGCACGGGCTCGTGCGCTACAGCGATCTCTACGAGATCGTGGGCGTGCTCGACAGCGGCCTCGCGGGGCGCGACGCGGGCCAGGTCCTCGACGGCAAGCCCAACGGCATCCCCATCTTCGCGAGCCTCGACGCCGCGCTGGCCGCCACCCGGCCCACGCACTTCGTCATGGGCGTCGCCACCGACGGCGGGCGCCTCCCGGAAAGCTATCGCCCCGTCGTGCGAGCCGCGCTGCGCAAGGGCCTGCACGTCGTGAGCGGCCTCCACGAGAAGCTGGAGCAGGACGCGGAGCTGGCCGCCCTCGCGAAGGAGCACGGCGCCACCATCAAGGACGTCCGCGTCGTGCCGCCCAGGGAGGAGCAGCACTTCTTCTCGGGGAAGATCGACGAGGTGACCTGCCCCGTCGTCGCGGTCCTCGGCACGGACAGCGCCATCGGCAAGCGCACCACGGCGCGCGTGCTCGTGAAGGCCCTCAACGCGCAGGGCGTCAAGGCCGTCTTCGTCGGCACGGGCCAGACGGGCCGCCTCCAGGGCGCCCGGTACAGCATCATCCTCGACTCGCTGGTCAACGACTTCCTCACGGGCGAGATCGAGCACGTCGTGTGGTCCGCCTGGAAGAACGAGAGCCCTGACATCATCGTCGTGGAGGGGCAGGGCGGCCTCACGCACCCGGGCTACCCGGGCGGCTACGAGATCATCTGCGGCGCCCGCGTCAAGGGCGTCATCCTCCAGCACGCCCCCGGCCGCAAGACGCTGGACGGCTTCCCGCAGTACCCCATGGGCGACCCGGCGCGCGACGTCGCCATCGCGGAGACCCTCAGCGGCCACCCCCTCGTCGCCATCACGCTCAACCACGAGGCCCTCGACAAGGCCGGCGTCGAGGAGTGGAAGAAGCGCCTGGCCGACCGCTTCGGCAAGCCCGTGACCGACGTGCTCCTCGACGGCCCCCAGCCCCTGGTGGACGCCGTGGTGGCGCGCTTCTCCCTGGCGAAGCGCGCGTGAGGGGGCGCTCCATGAGCCGTCCGGACCTCAAGTTCTTCCGCGAGCTTCGGGTCAGCGATCCCGCCCTGAAGGCGGACGCCAGCACGAGCGCGTACACCTTCGTCGACCGCAAGGGGAAGCGCAGCGAGATCGCCCTGCACTGGAAGTTCCCCGTCCCGCTCTACGCGGAGGCGGACCCCGTGATGCGCAACCACGCGCGCCTGCACCACGCGATCCCCTCGCTCAACTACGGCCTCTTCTGCGACCGCGTCGTGCTGGAGGGCCCGCTCGCGCGCGAGGACGCCGAGTACCTGCGCGCGATGCAGCGCGTGACGGCGCGCGAGCAGTACCTCACGCGCTTCGTGCGCGACGAGCCGCACCTCCTCATCAAGCCCGAGTACCACGTGAGCCCCGAGGACTTCGAGACCGAGGCCGTGGACGACCTGGCGGAGATCGTCGTGGAGGAGGAGCGCGTCGAGGGCCCGCCGCGCAAGGTGGACCCTCGGCGCTACGCCGTCCTCTCCAGCGGCGGGAAGGAGAGCCTGCTCACCTACGGCCTGCTGCGCGAGCTGAAGCGCGACGTGAGCCCGGTGTACGTCAACGAGAGCGGCCGCCACTGGTACACCGCGCTCCTCGCGCACCGCCTCCACGAGCGGACCGACCCGCGTACGCGCCGCGTCTGGAGCAGCGTGGACCGCCTCTACGTCGCCGCGAACCGGCTGCTCCCCTGCGTGAGGCCCGACTTCCAGCGCGTCGCTGCGGACGTGTACCCCATCCAGCTCTTCACGTTCAACAGCTATCAATTGGCCGTCGCCGGCCTCTGCCTCCACGAGGGGATGGGCACGATGCTCATGGGCAACGAGTTCGACGAGGGGCCCTGGCCCGAGGTCAAGGGCGTGCGCCACTGGCACGCCATCTACGACCAGTCCCAGGAGTTCGACCTCGTCCTCAACGCCTTCTTCGCGCGCAAGCCCTGGGGCGGCCTGCGGCAGACCTCCCTCCTGCGGACCATGAGCAGCCTCCTCATCGAGGACCTCCTCGCGACGCGCTACCCCGATCTGCTGGCCGCGCAGACCTCGTGCCACGCGACGCACATGGAGGAGGGCCAGCCCGTCCCGTGCGGCCGGTGCAGCAAGTGCCTGGGCGTCCTGCTCTTCCTCCTGGCCGGCGGCCACGACCCCGCGCGGCTGCGCTACAAGAAGGGGGACGTGGAGAAGCTCGGCGCGCGCGTCGCGACGACGCACGTCAAGGTCGACCAGGCCGAGGCCGAGCACGCCATGTGGCTCGCGCAAGGGAAGGGCTGGCGCTTCGAGGGCTCGCTCAACGGCTTCGCGCCCCGCGAGCACGCCGAGGTGCAGAAGGTCCGCTTCCACCCCGAGATGAGCCGCCGCGACGCGATGCCCGCCGAGCTTGCCGGCTCGCTCTACCCGATCTTCCTGACGCGCGCCAAGGGCGTCATGGAGAAGCGCGGCGAGGCGTGGGTCCCTGCGGAGCCGTGAGGATTTTCTCGTACAGGAACGCGTCGTTGTTCGCGTACTGCGTGTAATAGTTGGGAAGCCGCCGCAGCAGCTTGTAGCCGCCGCGCTCGTAGAGGCGGATCGCGTCGGCGTTCTCCACGTTGACCTCCAGCACGACGCGCTCCATGCCCAGGCGCGCAAGCTCGGCCTCGCACGCGTCCATGAGCTGGCGCCCCAGGCCGAGGCCGCGGCGCGAGGGGTGGACATTCACGGTGTAGACGTGCCCGACGCGCCACGCGCGGTGGTGGAACGCGCCCACGAAGCCGGCGACGCCCGCCTCGTCCTCCATGAGGAGGTTCACCGCCTTGGCGCGGCCCAGCGAGTAGCGGTACTCCTCCGCGCCATACGCCTGGTTGGGCGGGTAGCAGGCGCGCTCCAGCGCCAAGGCCGCGTCGAGGTCCGCCAGCGTCGCGGGGCGGATCGCGATCACAGGAACCCCCCGATGGTGGGCGAGTCCAGGAAGGCGCTGTCATAGAAGCGCGCCGTCTCGTCCGCGAGCCGATCCGCGGGCGTGCCCAGGGCGGCGAGGACGCGCGCTCGCACGGCCACGTCCGCCGTCACCTCCGCGAGCCGCAGCCACGTCGCCGGCTCCACGCCGATGGCGTACTCCTCCTCATCCACCAGTGCGTAGACGCTGCCCACGAAGAGGCGGCGCGCCGCGAGGGAGCGGAAGTAGGGCGCGAGGTCCGCGGGCGCGTCGCGCCAGCCGGCGATCCCCTCGACGCGGCCGCGCGGGTGCAGGTCGCCGCGCTCGTCCATCTCCAGCACGTCCAGCGCGGAGCCGTCGCGGGCGAAGGTGAGCCAGCGCAGGTCGGGCGCCAGGTAGAAGGGCCTCCGCGTGACGTCCTCCTCGGCGAAGGGCGCCAGCGCGTCCTCCCATGCCTCGTCCGCGTCCGACTCGTCCCCGCCCCGGCGCAGCGCGGCCTCCAGTCCGGAGCGCGTGAGGAGCGCGGCGAGGTCCGCCGAATCCACCACGGCGTCCGCGTCGCCCCACGCGCCGGCCCGCCGCGCCTTGCGCTGGAACGCGCCATACGTCTCGCGGGCCTGCCGCTCGTGCCGCTCGATCTCGCCCGCGGGCGCGTTCGCCAGCACGCCGGCCTGGAACGCGGGCGCGAGGTCGCCCCCCGGCGCGCGCTCCACGCCGCGGCAGGTGTAGTTCACGTAGACCTCGGGCTCCTCGGCGAAGTGCAGGTGGAAAGGGAAGTAGCGGCAGTGCGCGGGCCGCAGGTCGTACTGCGTGCACTGGCGGCGCTCCAGCAGCGTGCAGGCGCCGCACTTGTTCTGGAGCCCCAGGTACGTCCTGCCGTCGCCTACCGTCACGGGCAGGGCCCGCGGCTTGAGCCTCGCGCGCAGGAGGGCCAGCTCGCGCCCCGAGGCCTCGGGCTGGAACGTGCAGCAGAAGCCGCACCCCTCCAGGCACGCGAAGCGGCGGTCGGCAAGCTCGGCGGCGCGCATGTCCGTCGCCGCGCGATGCCGGCTCCTGGGCCTTCAAGCTTTGGAGCCTGCGGACGCAGAGCCGATCTCACGAGAACGGCCAAGACCGCGCCCTCGGCTGCGAGTCCGGAGGCATTCCCTTGCGAGCACTCTCCTTCCTGCTGGCCGCCGCGATCCTCGTGGCGTCCCTGGCCGTCGTCGCGAGCCCCGCGTCGTCGTCCCCCGACACCCCGGCGCCCTTCCTCGTGGGCTTCGGCATCCGCGACATCACGCCCTCCAACGACCTCTCGCAGGACGGGCAAGGGCACGTCTACCTGGGCGGGTTCGGCTTCGGCTGCTGCCGCCTCTCGCAGGGCACGGAGTACCCGGTGCGCGTGCGCGCCATGGTGGTGGGCGACGGCGAGCGCAACGTCGCGCTGGCCAGCGTCGAGGTGCAGGGCTCCTTCGCCGCGTACCAGGACGGCGCCTTCGGGCAGTACGACGTCGCGAAGGCCGTGGAGGCCGCGACGGGCGGCGCGCTGCCGAGGAGCCACGTCATCGTGAGCAGCGACCACTCGCACCGCGGCGCGGACACGACGGGCGTCTGGGGCGGCGTGCCCGACGCGTACCTCGCCTTCATCGCGGCGCAGACCCGGGGCGCCATCCTCGACGCGTATGCCGCCGAGGCGCCCGCGCGCCTGCGCGTGGCGGAGATCAACGAGAGCCAGTACGTCTCCAGCGACTTCAGCGCGGCCAACCAGGACACGCCCGACGGCATGTTCCGCCTCCTCTACGCCGAGACGCCCGAGGGCCGGCTCGCGGGCGTGTACGGCACCTTCGCGTCCCACGCGACGATCCACGGCTCCGCTCCCTTCCTCTCGCCCGACTGGCCCGGCATCGCCAGCGACAAGGTGAGCGCGCTGGCGGGCGGCGTCCCCGTCGTCCTGGGCGAGGGCGCGGTGGGCCGCACGCACGGCGCGGGCGACCGCAGCCACTACGAGGACCTCCTCGCCGCGGACGTTGTGGCGGCGTACCCCGCGTCGGAGTACGTCACGGTCCCGGGCGTGGACGGCGCCGAGAGCGCCATCGCGCTCAACGCCTACAACGGCATCCTCCTGGGCGGCATCACCGCGGGGCACCCGGGCTGCAACGCGCCCGCGAACCCCGTGAGCAGCGGCTTCCAGAGCGCGGGCGTCAACCCGACGTGCGTGCCCATCGGCCGCGCGGACACGCCCCCGTGGATGGTGGGCAACCGCATCACGACGCTGGTCTCCGCGGTGCGCATCGGGGACGTGCTCCTCTGGGGCGCTCCGGGCGAGATCTACCCCAACGCGCAGTGGGCGATCCAGCAGCACGTCCAGACGCGCCACGTCATCGTCCTGGGTCTCGCCAACGACCAGCTGGGCTACCTCATCGCGCCCAGCGAGGACTGGTACAAGATCGCCAGCAACCCCACCAGCGACAACACGCTGTTCAACGTGGACGTCACGGGCGGCGACCACGTGGAGTGCGCGGTGCTCGACCTCGCGCGCCAGCTTGGGTTCAGCACGGGCCCCTCGGTGGCCTTGGGCGGCGTCAGCGCGGACGACCCGGCCATCTGCAACGCGTGGGCGTTCGAGCCGCGCGCGCTGCCCACGTGAAGGTCAGCGGATGCCCGTGTGCGCGCAGGCGCGCAGGGGGGTGAGCGGCGTCACGACGGCGTTGGAGGCGAGCTTGCCGGCCGCGGCGAGCTTCTCCTTGGCGGCCTTGGCCCAGCGCTCGCCCTCCTGGCCGTTGAACCCCTCGACCTTCGAGACGAGCCCCGCGGCGTCCACGTGGACGTGGCCCAGGAGAAGGAACTCGCTGGGGGCGCCGCGGCCCGCGAAGGGGGTCAGGCCCGCGCTGGTGTACGCCCGGATGCGGCCCATGGGGCGCAGCGCGCCGAAGGCGTAGACGTTGGCCGCGGGAAGGTGCGCGAGGACGATCTCCTTGTCCTCAAGGCTGGAGATGAAGGCGGGCGCCTCGGGCGCGTTGGGCCTCACACGAGGCCATAAGCCGTCCTCACCTTAAGTTCGGCCCCCACCCCCCAGTGAAGCCAAGGGGAATCGGGGAAAAGGGGATGCGCCCGGCCCAAGGCCGGGCGCTCATTCATTCGCTGGGCTCAGAAGCGACGGCCGCCGCCGCCACCGTAGCCGCCGCCACCGCGGCCGCCGCCGTAGCCGCCGCCCCGGCCGCCACCGAAGCCGCCCTCACGCGGGGGGCGGTGCTTCTGGAAGCAGTCGCGGCAGTAGACGGGGCGACCCTCGGTCGGCTTGAAGGGGACCTGGGTCTGCTTGCCGCAGTCGCTGCAGACGGCGTCGAACATCTCTCGGGGGCCCGAAGGGGGGCCACGGTTTCCACCGTACATTGTTATCTACTCTCTTGGGCCAGGGCACGACAGAACGAGACGACGACGAAGCGCTTGGACGAACGGCGGCGACTGCGCCCACGCGGGGGCGCTTTCCGGGGTGCTCTTACCCGCAAACTCACCAGTCGCCTCCATACATAAACTCGCCGGGTGCGAGGCGCCCGGGCCGCGGAGGGCTCAGAAGCCGCCCCGGTTGTGGTGGTGCTTCTCGGCGTGGTTGTGGGGGGCCTTCTTCTCGGCTTCCCGCTGCATGCGGATCTGCTCCCGTTCGGCTCGGCGGAGGGTCATGCGAGGATCACCGGTCCAACCTCGGCCCTGGAGGTGCTTCCCCCTTTCGGAAGGCCAGCCTGGGCGCTCCGCGCCTCGCGCGCGTGCGCATATACGCGCGTGCGCGCGTGCGTACGCGTGGGTGACGCGCGCGGGCGCGCGCCCGCGCGCCTAGGTTCGGAACCCACCCTTCTTGTACGATGGAGATGAACAGGTCAAACCTTCCTCCCCGAAAACGGTTAAGTCGGAGCGGCGCCAGTGGCACCTCCCCGGACCTGGCCCCCATGAAGATCCTCGTCGTCTCGGAGAAGGACATCGCCGCGAAGAAGATCGCGCAGCACCTCAGCGGCGGCGACTTCGACCAGGAGAAGGTGGGCGGCGTCAACGTCTACAGCTTCACCGAGGGCAAGGGGAAGGCCAAGAAGGAGACGACCATCGTCGGCCTGCGCGGCCACATCGTCAGCCTGGACTACCCCAAGGAGCACCAGCGCTGGAGCCTCGCCAAGCTCCCCGAGCTGGTCTGGGCCGAGCCCACGAAGAAGGTGGACAAGGACGCGAAGCCCATCGGCGACGCGGTGAAGAAGCTGGGCAAGTCGGCGGACCTCGTCATCCTCGCGACCGACTACGACCGCGAAGGCGAGCTCATCGGCGTCGAGGCGCTGGACCTCATCAAGGAGGTCAACCCCGACGTGGAGGTGAAGCGCGCGCGCTTCAGCGCCCTCACCAAGGAGGAGGTCACGCGCGCCTTCGCGAGCCCCGCGCCCGTGGACCACAACCTGGCGGACAGCGCCGCCGCGCGCCAGTACGTCGACCTCGCGTGGGGCGCCGCGCTCACGCGCTTCCTCTCCATCAGCGCGGGCCAGCGCGGCCAGGACTTCCTCTCGGTGGGCCGCGTGCAGAGCCCGACGCTCGCCCTCATCGTGGACCGCGAGAAGGAGATCAAGGCCTTCGTGCCCACGCCCTACTGGGAAGTGCACGCCACGGTCCACAAGGACGCGACGTTCGGCGTGACGCACGACGAGGGCCGCTTCTGGGACAAGGAGAAGGCCACCGTCGCGCACGCGAAGGTCGCCACCGCCAAGAGCGGCACCGTGGTCAAGGTCGAGAAGAGCAAGCGCACGCTCCAGGCGCCCACGCCCTTCGACACGACGACCTACCAGCGCGCGGCCGCCGCGCTGGGCTACAGCATCAAGCGCGCCGACAGCCTTGCCGAATCGCTCTACACCGCGGGATACGTCTCGTACCCCCGCACGTCGAACACCGTCTACCCCGCCTCGCTCAACCTCAAGGAGATCGTCGACAACCTCTCCGCCAAGGGGAGCCCCTTCGAGAAGGACGCCAAGACGGTGCAGGACCGCTGGCCCGTGGCGCCCACCAAGGGCAAGAAGGAGACGACGGACCACCCGCCCATCCACCCCACGGGCGTCGTGCCCAAGCCCACCGACATCAGCGGCCCCGAGTGGCGCGTCTACGAACTCATCGTGCGCCGCTTCCTGGCGACGCTGAGCGACCCCGCGCAGGTGGAGCGCCTGAAGGTGTCCGTGGCCATCGCGAGCGAGCCCTTCAGCGCCAACGGCCAGCGCCTCCTCGTGCCCGGCTTCCTGGCGGTCTACCCCTACAGCAGCCGCGAGGACGTGATCCTCCCCGCCCTCGCGGAGGGGGACGCGGTGCAGGTGCGCGGCGCGGAGCTGCTATCAAAAGAGACGCAGCCGCCCAGCCGCCTCACCCAGGCGCGCCTCGTGCAGCAGATGGAGGAGCTGAACCTCGGCACCAAGGCGACGCGCGGCGACATCATCCAGCGCCTCTACGACCGCGACTTCGTGCGCGGCAAGACGCCCGAGCCCACCGAGACGGGCTTCGCCATGATCGACACGCTGGAGCACTACGCGCCCATCATCGCGAAGCCCGAGATGACCGCGGCGCTGGAAGGCGAGATGGACCGGATCGCCGAGGGCGAGCTCCCCCTGGTCGCGGTGGTCGAGGACTCTCGCAAGCTCCTGGAGAAGGTCGTCAAGACCCTCGACGAGAACCGCGAGGCCATCGGCGGAGGCATCCGCAAGGCGCTGGACGCCAAGAACACGCTGGGCACGTGCCACAAGAGCGGCCACGCGCTCATCATCCGCCGCAGCAAGGCGGGCAAGCGCTTCGTGGGCTGCTCCGGCTGGCCCAACTGCGACGTGACGTACCCCCTGCCGCAGTACGGCAAGATCGTGCCCGACAGGACGACGTGCCCCGTGTGCGCCGCGCCGGTCATCCAGGTGGTCAACCAGGGCAGCAAGCGCGGCCCGTGGATCACCTGCCTCACCATGGGCTGCAAGGGCGTCGAGGAGCGCGAGGCCAAGATGCGCGACGAGCGCAAGGCCCAGCGCCTCGCGGCGGAGCTCCTGGAGAAGTCCGAGGCCGAGGGCGAGATGCCTGCGGGCGGCGCCTCGGATGAGGACTTGGGCGTCGAGGAAGGGGCTTAGGCAGTCGTCCGGCCGCGCCGCAGCGCGGCCAAGAGCGGGGGTTTCAGGGGGCGAAGCCCCCTGACGTGAAAGCCCCGTTCCAGCAGACGACCAAACGTCAGAGTGACTGCCTATCCCCGCCACCGGGCAGCGAGCATCCCCAGCGCCGCCAGCGAGAGCGCGGCTCCCACCAGCAGCCACGCGAGTCCTCCGCCCAGCGTGTCGCGCGCCACGGGCGCCACGGCGAGAAGGGGGGAGAGCACGCCCAGCGCGCCCACGATGGCCACGCTTCTGCGGCGGCGGTCCTCCAGCGAGGCGCCGGCGGCCCATGCGAGGCCCATGGAGAGGAGCCCCAGGAAGAGGGCGAAGAGGCGCGCCGTCGCGTCGAGGTCGGGCCTCACGAGGGTGTAGACCACGGGCAGGTTCGCCACGGCCGCGCCGCTGAGGAGCGCGAAGGGAACGAGCTTGGCCCGCACAAGGCGAGCAGCGGGTGGAGGCGCTTCAAGGCATGCCTACGCGTCAGGCCGAAGGCGGGTCGGCGCGGAACGTCGTCGCGTCGTAGGGGTACGCGCGCTCGCCGTCCAGCCGCCAGCACGCGACGCGGGAGGAGGCGCTGCTCGCGCGGATCTCGCAGAAGCGCTCGCCGTCGGCGTCCGCGCGCAGCATGAGGAAGCGCGTCGTCTCGCCCGCGAGGCCGCCGCACGCGCAGGCGAAGGGGCGGCGCGAGAGGATGGCCGCGGCCATGGCGGCCTCCTGCTCCCAGTCGTCCGCCGCGTGGTGCATGGTGAGGCCGTCCTCCTGGGGCGTGCTGCACGTCTGGCAGCGGCGCCAGAGCGCGACGCGCGTCGAGTTGCGCATGCCGCGGTAGCGCCTCAGCCACGCGACGACGGCGGGGCCTTCGGCCTCGGGCAGCACGCGCACCTCGGTCATGGCGCAAGGCTTCGCCGGGCGCGACACGTCCGCCACGATGCGGTCCAGGAGGGGAGCGAGCCCGTCGTAGCCCGCGGAGGAGGCGGTCCTCAGCAGGTGGATGATGGGGATGAGATGCACGATGGCGCGCGACGCGTCGACCACCTGGAGCATGGGCTCGTGGGGTCCCTCGGCGATCCAGATGGCGTCGGAGCGGGCGCGAAGCCATTCGCCGACGAACGCGGCGGCCTCCAGCACGGGCGCCTCGTCGGGGGCGGCCTCCGGGGGCAGGCGGTCGCGGACGAGCGCCACGAGGTCGGAGGCGGTCGGGAGCGCGGAAGCCTCGGGAACGCCGACCTCCTCGCCGAAAAGGCGGCCGAACATGGCCATGCGCCCCGTGACGTCGGCGGTGGGAAAACCGCCCGTTGCGCTCATGCGTCCCGGCTGGCCGGGGCGAGTGCTAATAGCCCTTTGGCCACCCCGTCGGTGGGGTCCCGCGGGCGGCCTGCCGGGCTGGCGGCTCACGCCTTCGGCGCGGTCGCCTTGGCGGCGAGGCCCTTGAAGTCGAAGTCCATCTTGAGGAGGTCCTGCTTGATGGCCGAGACGTCCATGCGCGAGCCGATGATCTTCTTGAGGAAGGGGAGGGGCTTCGCGTCGCCCACCATGACCATGCCGATGAGGCGCCCCTCCTTGAAGATCGCCCGCCGGTAGACGCCCTCGGCGACGACGCCTTCGAGGATCTCGTCGCCCAGGATGTTGCCCACCGACATGACCGGCTTCTCGAAGTGGTCGATGCTGTAGAAGTCCACGTGCTCGAAGGGGGTCTTGTTGCCGTGGAGCATGTTGAGCGCCGCGACCTCGCCCTGCTTCTTGGCGGAGGCCCAGCTTCCGTTGATGTTGACGCGGTTGAGGATCACGTCGTAGTACTGCGCGACGTCGCCCGCCGCGTAGACGTTGGGCACCGAGGTCTGGAGGTACTCGTTGCAGAGGATGCCTTCGCCGGTCTTCACGTTGGAGGGCGCGACGGGGCGCAGGCTCATGTTGAGCCCGATGGCGGCGCCCACCGCCTGCACGGGGTAGGTGACGCCCTTGTCGGTGACGACGCCGCTGACGTGGTTGCGGTCGTTGACGGTGAAGTGCGTGGGCGTCTCGCCGAAGACGCACTCGACGCCGATCTCCTTGAGGTAGCCCTCGACGATGGCGCTGCCCTCCTTGTTGAGCCCCTCGCGCCACCAGCGGTTGCCGCGCATGACGTACTTCGTCTCGCACTTGTGCTTCGCGAAGATCACGGCCAGGTCGATGCCCAGGAGGCCCGCGCCGATGGCGACGGCCTGGTCGCTGGCCTCGGCGGCGGCGCGGATGCGGCGCGCGTCGGCGAAGGTCCAGAAGGTGTGGACGCCCTCGGCCTGCCCGTTGGGGACGGGGTAGGGCCGCGGCAGGCCGCCCGTCGCGAGGAGGAGCGAGTCGTACTCGAAGCGCGAGCCGTCCTCGCAGATGACGACGTTGTTCTTGTCGTCCACCAGCGTGACGTTGGTGAAGAGGTGGTAGTCGACGTTCCGCTCCTCGTACCACTTGAGGTCGTGGATGCGGCACTTCTGCTCGTCCTTCTCGCCCTTGGCGAAGTCCTTGATCTGGACGCGGTTGTAGAGCGGCTCGCCCTCGCCGGTGATCTGGACGATGGACGCCTCCTTGTCGTTGGCGCGCAGCGTCTCCACGGCGGTCGCGCCCGCGATGCCGTCGCCGATGACCACGAATCTCCGGGGGGCCACGAGGATCGCTGCGCGACCCGTCCCTTCCTTCTTTAGCCTTTGCCTCGGCGGAGGTCAGCACGCCGCGCCCGCGGAGCCCGCGAGCCGCCCCTCGGCGTCGGTGACGAACACGGCGTCGTAGCAGGGCGCGCAGTCGGAGGCGCCGAACGCGAGCCCGACCACCACCGGGAGCCGCACGCAGCCCACCAGCGTCGAGGTGAGCGTCACCGTGCCCTGCACCGTGGCGCCCGGCGCCTGGAGCGCGTCGACGCCCAGCGAGGCCGCGGGGTCGTCCCCGCGCGTGCCGCCCTGGAACGTGCAGCCCGCGGGGCAGTCCAGCCGCAGCCAGGTGCCGTTGGGGAGACGCGCGACGTCCGCCGCGCCGCCCTGCGCGCGCACCGCGGCGCCCTCGCCCGCGACGACGGGGACCCACGCGGTGCCGGTGGCCGACCCCTGGAGCGCCATCACCTCGCGGGAGCGCGTGGGGGGCAGGAAGCAGCCCGCGACGAGGAGCGCCCCCACGACGACCACGGCCGCGCCGGCGCGGGGCCAGCGCCGCGCGAGGAGCCTCCACGCGACGGCGGTGAGGCCTCCCAGGAGGAGGGCGGCGAAGAGGCCCAGCCCCAGGGCGAAGCCGGCAGGCACCACAGGAAACGCACCCCGCGGAGGCCCCTAAAGCGTTCCTGTGGGAACGTTGAAGGCAACCCTGGCGCTGGGGCGGGCGTGCAGCCCATGGTCGCCGCTCCCGGGAGCCCGCGCAAGACCGCCGTGCCGGAGGGCGCGCGCCTCGTGCTGAAGCCCGTGGGCTACGTCGTGCGGCGCAGCAGCCGCGCGGACGACCTCTCCATCATCAACGGCGCCCGCGCCTCCTTCGCGAAGCACAAGTCGCAGCTGGGCCCCGAGGACGTGATGACGCCCGAGGAGGCCGACGCGAAGAACGCGCGCCTCGCCGCGGGGGAGCGCCCCGTGCAGGCCGGCCTCGTCTACCGCCTCCTGGGCCAGGGCCACGAGACTCCGTGCGAGCAGCACGGCCTCCTCGTGCACGTGGTCGACGCGCCCGCGCTGCTTCGCAACCTCGTGCCCGACGAGGTGGACGGCGAGCACCACGGCTCCCGCGTGAGCTTCCCCTGGACGTGCAACTTCCGCCACGCCATGACGCTCCACCGGCGCGCGCGGCACAGCGGCGACCGCGAGGTCCTGGGCATCGCCTCGGCGCTTCTCCTCGCCTTCCACGAGCAGGGCGTCGAGCACGGCACCTCGGCGTACCTCCGCAGCCAGCGCATGGACCTGGACACGCTCAGGATCGAGGCGGAGCCCGGCGCGAAGCACGTCCGCGTCCTCGCCAACCCGCCCACGGAGGCGGACTGCGTGCGCGCGATCCGCCAACACCTCGGCCCCCTCGTGCAGGGGCTGGACGACCAGGGCGTCGTCGACCATTGCGCGCGCCACCGCCCTCTCCTGCTGAACCTGTGGGTCTTCACGTGGCAGCTTCGCGCCATCATCCACGTCTTCTGGGACCTCGTGCGCCACCGCAAGAGCAGCCCCAACGGCGAGAGCGGCCGCTACAGCGTGCTCATGGACGAGTGGATCGAGCTTGGCCTGGACGAGGTGCGCACGCAGAAGGGGCACCCCCTCAGCTACGAGCGCGGCACGGCGGACCCCGCCATGGCGCAGGAGTTCATCGACGACCTCAACCGCTTCAACGCCGAGGGCGTGCGCCTCTACCGCAAGTGGGTGGAGAAGAAGGTCGCCCGCGAGATGGCCTCCTGGTTCGAGACGCTGGCCAAGTTCCGCACCTTCGTCTGGACCTTCCGCGGCCTGGGCCTCGCCAACATGGTGGGCCTGCGCAACCACCCCACCGCGCTCCACGAGCTGAGGCTCTACGCGGCCGAGATGGAGGCCGACATGAAGGCCGAAGCGCCGCTGCTGCACCGCGCGTTCGAGGGCGACTTGCGCCGGCACGCGCCGTGACCCTTCGACCGATGATCTAGAAACGCATAGCCCCCCGCGGGGCGCGCCCTCGGCGGTGACCTCGTGCTCCGCCGGGCCCTCCTCGCCGCCGCGCTCCTCGCCTGGGCGCTCCCTCTCCCGTCGGCCTCCGCCGACGACGCGACCTGCTTCGCCAACATCGGCGCCGACCTCCTCTCGGCGCGCTACGTCGCGCAGCACGCCAACGGCGCGACGGAGAACGTCACCCTCTTGAACCTCACGCAGGGCGACAACGTGACGGCCACGCTGGAGATCGCGGGCAACGGGGACTGCGACCACGTGCCCTTCCGGCTCGCCGCGTTCGAGCGGGTCCAGTCCAACGAGAACCAGCTCTTCGACGAGTCGCAGGTCTCGGGCAACGCGACGGACGGGCAGCCCTTCACGCTCGTCCTGGGCCCGGTCGCGGTGCCGAGCTGCTTCTTCGAGGTCGACCTCTTCCTGGGCGAGGGCCCCACGACGCGCCTCCTGGACAGCGGCACCGGCGGCTCGGACTTCTGCGGCCCCGGGCCCTTCACGTGCCCCCAGCCCGCCGCGACGCCGGCGCCCGGCTCCATCACGCTGACGTGGGACGCCGTCGCGCACGCCGAGAGCTACAACGTCTACCGCGCGGAAGGGGGCGGGGCGCGCGTCCTCCTGGGGGACGTGCTCGCGAACGGCACGGAGCCGCTCTCCTTCGTGGACGGGACCGTCGTCGCGGGCCACACGTACCTCTACACCGTGACCGCGGTCGGGTTCGACCGCGAGACGACCGGCTGCAACCCGCTGCAGGCCACCGCCTCCACGGAGGTCCCCGTGTTCCCGACCGCGGGCGCGGCGCTGCTGGCGAGCGCGGGCGGCGTGGCGGTCGCCCTCCTCGTGCGGCGGCGCGGATAGTCCAGGACCATCGCTCGGCCGCGCCGCAGCGCGGCCAAAATGGGGGGTTTCAGGAGGCTCGCCCCCTGACGTCTCGGTCGTCTGCTGGACGTTCCTTCACGTCAGGGGGCTTCGCCCCCCGAACCCCCCGCTCTTGGCCGCCAGGCGTAGCGCTCCATGTCGACGCGGCCGTCCTTCCCCAGCTTCACGCCCTCCGCCGCGAGCCGGTCCATCTGCTCGCGGCGCCACTCCGGGTTCATGATGGCGATGCGCCCGTCCTGCGTGATGACGCGCCACCACGGGAGGCCGCGGCTGATCTGGAGCGCGCGGCCCACGAAGCGCGCCGTGCGCGGGTAGCCCGCGATGGTGGCGACCATCTTGTACGACGCGACGCGCCCCTTGGGGATGCGCTTGACGACCCGCGCGATGGCGTGGTGGTACTTCTCGGGCTCGTCCGCCTTGGGCACGCGGATGCCACCCGCGCGCCCGATCAAGGTTCTTCCCCTCCGCCGCGCTTCGCCCCGCATGGCCCGCATCAGCACGGGGACCGGCGACGACGGCACGACCGCGACGGTGGGCGGCGCCCGCGTGCCCAAGACCTCGCTGCGCATCGCCGCCAACGGCGCCGTGGACGAGTTGAACGACGTGCTGGGCCTCGCCGCCGCGCTGGCCACGCGCCCCGAGCTTCGCGAGGAGATCCGCGGGCTCCAGCACGACCTGTTCACCGTGGGGGCCGACCTCTCCGCGCCCCCCGGGGCGTCCACGCTGCGCGTCACGCGCGCGATGGTGGAGCGCGTCGTGGCGCGCGAGGACGCGCTGGAGGCCGCCCTCCCGCCGCTCAAGCACTTCATCCTCCCCGGCGGCACGCCCTGTGCCTCCGCGCTCCAGATGGCCCGCAGCGCGGCGCGACGGGCCGAGCGCGACGCGTGGCGCCTGCACGCGGAGGAGGGGCCCGCGAGCCGCGACGCGCTGGTCTACCTCAACCGGCTCTCCGACCTGCTCTTCCTGCTCGCGCGGGACGAGAACGTGAAGGCGGGGGCCGAGGAGCGCCAGTGGCTAGGCCGCGCCGAGGAGCGCCGCCGCTGAGCGCGCGACGTAGAGCGCGAGGACGCCCGCGAAGAAGGCCAGCACGACGGCGGCGCCGTAGGACACGGCCTCCTCGAAGCGGCGCACCCGGCCGGCGCCCGCGCGCGCGAGCGCGGTCCACGCGGCAATCCACAGCAGGAGCCCGCCGAAGAAGCCCACCGCCGCGAGCCAGCCCAGCTGGAGGAACCACGTCGCGCCGAAGCCCAGCCACCACCCCCAGTTGAACGGGCTCGTGACGACGGTGACGTAGGAGCGCGCGAACGAGCCGCGGCCCGAGGCGGGCGGAAGCTCGCCATGCCGGCGCGCCGCGCGCCACGCCTCCCACGCGAACCACGCCATGAGCGCCGTGCCGGCGACGCCCAGCGCAACGAGGAGCCAGGGCAGGCCCGCGACGACGCGCGCGACGCCGAAGCGCATGAGCAGGAACATGGTGAGGTCGCCCGTCACGGCGCCCAGGCCCGTGAGCCAGCCAGCTGCGAAGCCGCGCCGCGTCGCCTCCTGGGCGATGAGCGCGTTGGCGGGGCCCGGGGGCGCGGCGAGGCTCCACGCCAGCGCGACGCCCGCGAGCAGCGGCGCGCCGAGAAGGGAGAGGCCGGGGTCCACGCAGCGGGAGCCCTCGGCCGGGAAAAAGGTGTTGGGAAAAGAGGAGAGTCGTGAGGGGCGAAGCGCCTCACTTGGCCTTCTTGGCGGACTTCTTGCGAGCGCTCTTCTTGGCGCCCTTCTTCGCGGTCTTGCGACCCTTCTTGGCGGTCTTGCGCGCGGCCTTCTTCGAGGACTTGGCAGCCATTGGCTTAGCACCCTCGGATCGAAGATGCTGTTTGATGGAATAAGAACCTGCCGAAAAGTGTCGAACTCACGCGTCGCGCCGGCCATCGTTCGGAGATGATCGCATTTTCGCGCGCGGCTTCGATAGCTCGATACGCGCTGCCCCGAGAAAAACGTTGCCGCGCTCTAGTACAGCGGCAACGATCCCGTGATCTTGTCCACGTCCGCGTCGCGCGCGGGGCCGATGCCGAGCACCGTGATGGTGCCGGCCGGCAGCTCCGTGTGGCCCGCGTCCGCGATGAGGGCGGTGGTGAGCCCCAGCCTCTCGGCCTCCAGCTTCAGCCGGAAGAGGTCGGCCTCCTTCTCCGCCTTCACGACGACCTTCTTCTGCCCCTCGTCCTTCCACGCCTCGAACACGTCCTTCTGGTGGCGCATGGCTTTCAGCGCGCAGTCCACCGAGGCGTGCCCCACCTGCGCCGCGAGCTTGCCCGCGCTGAGCTTCAGGTCCTTGCGGGCGACGATCACGAGCTTGGTCCCGAGCGAGGGGGGCATCGTTTCCTCGAATCCGGGTGGGGCACTTGTCTCTATCTAGGCCGCCTGGTCAGGCCTGCTCGATGCAACCCGAACCCACGAACCACCGGACCAGAGTCTTACTGTGGTCCGGTGGTTCGTGGGTTCGGGTTGCATCGTGGAGCGCGAGCCGATGGCCCAACCTTTTTCAGCCGGCCCAGCCTGGCGAATGACAGATGCGCGACGCGCTGGTGGTGGGGGGCGGCCCCGTGGGCGGCCAGGCCGCACGCCTCCTCGCCGCGAAGGGGCACGACGTCCTCCTGGTGGAGGAGCACGCCCGCGTCGGCGAGCCCGTCCAGTGCGCGGGGCTCTTCACGCCGCGCATCTTCGACCTGGTGGACTTTCCGCTCTCCCGCGTCCACCTCAACGACGTGCGCGGCGCGAACGTCCACAGCCCGTCGGGGAAGACCGTCACCCTGGACGGAGGCAAGACCATGGCCGTCGCGGTGGACCGCGGCGAGTTCGACCGGCAGTGCGTCGAGAGCGCGCAGCGCGCGGGGGCGGAGGTGCGCACGCGCGTGAAGGCCGTTTCCGCCGAGCGCGACGGAGCGGGGCTCCGGGTCAAGCTGCGCCTCGCGGACGGCTCGGTGGTCGAGGAGCGCACGCGGCTGCTCGTCGGCGCCGACGGCGTGCAGGGGCAGGTCGCCAAGTGGTTCGGCCTGCCGCGCGCCCGCGAGGTCATCCCCTGCTACGGCGCCCAGGTGGAGGGCACGAAGCTCACGCCCACGCACGTCGAGATGTGGGTGGGCCGCGAGCGCGCGCCGGGCTTCTTCAGCTGGATGATCCCCACCAACGCGGAGGGCACCGCGGGCAAGGTCGAGGTGGGCGTGGACGTGAAGGCGCCCCAGCCCGCCCGCTTCTACTACGAGCGCATGTGGAAGGACGACGCCTCGGCGCGCTTCCTCCGCGACGACGCCTACTCCTGCTTCGACATCTGCGCCTGCATCCCGCTTGGACCCATCAAGGCGACCACCGCCGCGAACGTGGCGCTGGTGGGCGACGCGGCGGCGCAGACCAAGCCCACCTCGGGCGGCGGCGTCTACACGGGCCTCGTCTGCGCGGGCCACCTCGCCGACGTGGCGGACGCTGCGCTGCGCGACGGCGACCTCTCCGAGCGCCGCCTCGCGGAGTACCACAAGCGCTGGGACGCGGACATCGGCCGCGAGCTGTACGTCGGCTGGCGCCTGCGCAAGGCGTTCATGCACCTGCGCGACGACCAGATGGACGAGCTCTTCGCCCTGCTGGACGACCCCGAGCTTCTGGGCATGGTGAACCTCCTGGGCGACATCGACTATCCGTCGCGCCTCGCCCGGCCGCTGCTGCGCAAGGCTCCGCACCTGTTCAAGTTCAGCATGCCCTTCGTGCGGTCGCTGTTCGACTGAGCCTCACGCGCGGCCCAGGTCGCGCCGGTCGAACGCGGCGACGGCGACGCCCACCAGCGCGACCGCGACGCCCGCGAGGACGGCGAGCCCCGCCCAGTCGGGCCCGTGGAGGATGGCCGGGCTGCCGTCGTAGTACGAGAAGAGGGAGGCCCAGCGCAGCGGGCGCGCGCCCTCGACGAGCTTCGAGACGAGGTCCAGCACGTAGGCCCCCGCCGCGACGGCGGTCGCGACGGCGATGGCGAGGCCGCGGCGTCCGCGCAGGGCGCCTGCGGCCAGCGCGAGCGCGCCGCACGCGGCGGCCAGGAGGACCAGCGAGGCCACCTCCGCGGCGAGCCGGACGAGGCTGAGGTCGAGCCCCACGGCGAGGTCCGCGACGAGGAGCGTGGCGAAGAGGACGAGGCCCAGGACGAGGAGGCCGGCGCCCAGGGCCAGCGCCTTCTGGAGCGCGGCGGCGCGGCGCGTGAGGGGCGTCGCGAGGACGAGCTCCAGCTGGCCGCGCTCCTCCTCTCCTGCGATGAGGTCGCTGCCGCGGCCGATGGCGTAGACGAGGAAGAGGATGGGGAGCATGGCGCTGAACAGCTCGGCGTGGAGGTAGCCCGCGCCGGTGGTCAGGCTGTCGATGCCGAACGCCGTCTTCAGCGCGGGGGGATACGCGTCGAGGATCTGGTCGAACTTCGCGGCCTGGTCGCGCACGGTGGGGAAGAACGCGGCGAGGAAGCCGACGTAGATCACGATGCCGATGGAGAAGCCCACGAGCGCGCGGCGCTGGTCGCGCAGCGACTTCAGGGCCACGTTGCGCAGGAAGAGGCCCTCACGCGGCATGCGGCTCCTCCTCTCCGTAGAATCCGAGGAACACGTCCTCCAGCGTCGGGTCGCGCACGCGGAGATCCACCAGGTCGCCCCGCGCCAGCGCTTTGACCAGCGCGCCCGTCTCGCCCCTCACGGCGCAGCGGAGATGGTTCCCTTCGACGCGCGCCTCCAGGACGCCGGGCACGTCGCGCAGGAGGGCGAGGTCGGGCGGCGTCGCGAAGCGCGCGTCCACCCGCCGCAGCGCGCGGGCCTTGAGCCCCTCCATGGTCTCCACCGCGACGAGGCGGCCCTCGCGGATGATGCCGACACGGTCGCAGAGCGCCTCCACCTCGGGGAGGACGTGGGAGGAGAGGAAGACCGTGGCGCCGCGCTTCGCGGTCTCGCGCACCAGGGCATTGAACCGCTGCTGGATGAGAGGATCGAGGCCGCTGGTGGGCTCGTCGAGGACGAGGAGGTCGGGCTCGTGCATGAACGCCTGGACGAGGCCCACCTTCTGCTTGTTGCCCCGCGAGAGCGCGCGCACCTCGCGCGCGAGGTCCAGGTCGAGCCGCTGCGCCAGCGCCTCCACGCGCGCCCACTCCACGCCGCCCCTCAGGTTGGCGAAGTAGCGCAGCTGGTCGCCGACGCCCATGCGCTCGGCGAGGCCCGGCTCGCCGGGGAGATAGCCCACCCGCGCGCGCAGGCTGGGGCCGTCCCTGCGGGGATCGAGGCCGAGCACGCTCGCCTCGCCCGCGCTGGGCCGCAGCATGTCCAGCAGGATGCGGATGGTCGTGGTCTTGCCCGCGCCGTTGGGGCCCAGCAGGCCGAACACCTCGCCGCGGCGCACCTCCAGGTCGACGGACTCGATGCCGCGCGCCTTCCCGTAGCGCTTGGTGAGGCCGCGCGTGAGGATGGCGGGCTCCATCGCCCTCACGAGGCCGCGACGACGCTATCAGCGCTTCGGAACCGGCGCTTTGCATCTTCCCTTCCGCGGCATGAACGGGGGCCGCTCAGGGCTCGCGCTGGAGGGAGCGCGCCTCCTCCTCGATGCCCTGGAACGCGGCGCGGGAGCGCAGGGCGAACGCGACGGCGGCGAGGAGGAGGATCAGCGCCGTGAGGCCGGTGCCCCACGGGTCGCCCAGGAGCTTGTTGAGCGCGGCGACGAGGAAGATGGAGAGGACGATGAGGCCGAGGACCGCGAAGACGAGCGCGATCACCGCGTCGCGCGCGCCGCGCAGCAGGAGCTTGCCCGCGCGGCCCAGCGCGCCCACGAGGCGGCCCACGAAGGCGAGGCCCGAGCGCTGCGCGGCCTCGATCTCGCCGCGCAGCGCGCGCACCAGCTCGATGACGGCCGCGACCAGCGCGCTGGCGGTCGCGCGCACGACGTCCTCGAAGCTGTCGCGCTCGGGCGGAGGAGGCGGCGCTGGGGCGCTCATGATGGAGGAAAAGGACGGCAAGGCCGGTCAAGGCCTTGCCGGTTCGCGCCTCAGAAGGGCGAGGGCACGGGGTCGCAGGTGCAGGGCCAGGTGCGGGGGTCGAGGCCCGGGGGTAGGCTCGGGACGTCCGGCACGTGGCAGCCGCCCGCCTCGCTGGGGTCGTCCGTGAAGATGCACGGCTGGGGGTCGCAGGTGCACGGGGGCGCGGCCATGGCGAGGGGCAGCAGCGCGGTCGCGGCGAAGGCCGCGGCGAGGACGAAGGCGGTCGCGCGCATCAGTGGTCCACCGGGATGGGGTCGCACGTGCAGGGAGGGGGCGTCAGCAGGTCGTGGACGCTGGGCAGCGGACCCACGCTGGGCGCGCCGGGCACCGACGGGCAGTAGGACTCGTCGCCCACGAGGCAGTGCGCCAGGTTGGTCACGGGGTTGGGATCGCAGGTGCAGTCGGGCCACGCGCTCGCGGGGACGGCCAGCGCCAGGAGCGCGGCCGCCATCGCGAGAGTGCCCATCGCGAAGATCTTCATGCTGTCAAGCCTCTTGGCCCGGGGGCGGGCCTTGCCACGCACTCGCACGCCACCACTTGAGCGTTCCTGCGGCCCTCGTCGCGCGTATCCCATCGGCTGCAACGGGGCTCGTTGACTTGTCTAGGGGGCGACGCGCAGGCGCACCGCGCCCCCTTCGCGGCGGCGCTCCAGGAGGCCCGCGCTGGCGAGGCGCTTCGCGGTGCGCGAGGCGTAGGGGAGCGAGAGCCCCGCCTCGCGCGCGGCCTCGCCCAGCGTGGCGTCGGGGCGCGACTCGACGGCGCGGAAGAGCCGCCCGCACGGGCCGTCGCGCAGGAACGCGGCGCGGCGCATCTGCGCGGGGCTCATGCTGCCCGCCACGAAGTAACGGCGGAAGCCGGGCGTCGCGACCGCGACGAGATGCCCTTCGCGCACGAGCACGGCGAGGTGGTGCTCGCCCAGGCCGTGGCCGCTCCCCAGCTCCGCCGCGAGGGCCGCCGCGTGGATGCCCGGGTCCTCCGAGACGCGGCGCAGGATGCGCTGGCGCGCGGCCGAGTCGAGGACGGCGCTCCCGCGCAGGCGCGCGAAGAGGCCCAGGAACGCCAGGAGCGCGATCGCGGCGAGGGCGCCCGCGGACGCGATCGCCACGACGAGGACCCTGGAAGGGAGCGCGTCCCCTGGCGCCTTCCCTGCCACGCCTCCCGCGAGCCCGATGGCGGAGGGGAGGTCGCCCAGCGTGGCGACGCGCGGCATGGCGAGGACGTGCTCGTAGACGCGCCCGTCCGCGAGCGACACGGCGGCGCGCGTGACGTTGAGCGCGGGGTCCACCGCGACGGGCGTCATGCTCTCCGCGACGGGCGAGCCGACGCCCACCTGCGCGGGGCCGCTTCCGTCGGACCACGCGCGGTAGAGCGCGAACTCGGCGGGCTGGCCGGCGGACGAGGGGTCGAGCTGCGCCCAGCGCTCCAGCGCGTCCTCGAAGCCGGCGCCCGTGGAGGGCACGTCCTCCGCGCCCAGGTCGCGGGAGGGCCAACCCAGGTCGTCCACGAGGGAATCCGAGCCCGGGTCGGAGGGCGAGCACGCGGCGAGGGGGCCCGCGACGGACTTGCACACGACGGCGACGGGCGCCGCGCCGCGGGCGGAGAAGATCAGGCGCCACTCGTGGGTGCGCGCGCCCGTCGCGTGCTCCACGCGCGTGTCGAGGCGCGCGCCCACCAGCGCCGCGTCGGGGCGCGCGAGGACGCCCTGGAGGTCGCGCAGCGCGAGGCTCGCCCGCGCCGCGTCCACGGCGCTGGCCAGCGGGAAGGGGATGCGCCCGCCGCCGTCCGACGGGCCGTGGAGCGGGTCGATGGGGCGCGCCGCGGCGGGGCCCGGAGGAAGGGGCGCGCTTGCGGACGGGAAGGGCGCGGCGCCCGGCGCGAGGCCCAGCAGGCGGTACGACTCGCCGCGCGCGGGCGCGCCGGCGCTGGCCACGACGCGGCGCGCCTCCACGGGGTAGGCGACGCCCTGCGCGAACCAGATGACCGCGACGTCGACGGAGGTCGCGTTGCGCGCGGCGCGGGCGACGGGCACGACGCGCAGGCCGTCGCGCTCCTGGGCCGCGCCGACGCGCCAGCCCGCGCCCCACGCGGGGCAGAGGTCGTCCAGCGCGTCGCCGGGCGTGAGCGTCCGGCCCTGGGTCGGGCTGCGCAGCAGGCAGGGGAAGCCGTCGGTCGCGCCGAAGCGCATCACCTGGAAGAGGACGCCCTGGTCGGCGTTGGCCGCGCCGGCCGCGACGAGGGCCAGGCAGCCCGGCCACGACTCGGCCGTGGGCGCGATGCCGGCCCCCTGATAGCGGACGACGAGCTGCGCGTTCCCCTCATCCACGGTGGAGGTGGCCGGGCCGACCACCGCGGAGCACGAGCCGCCCGTCTCCACGAAGCGCGCCTCGACGCCGGAGACCGCGCGGCCCCACGCGTCGGGGAAGGTGGCGTTCTCCCAGCGGAACGGGACCTTGGAGGAGCCGCCCGTCGAGTAGACGCCCACGTCCGCGAGGCTGGGCAAAGGGACCGCGATGGCGTGCCCTTGGGGCGCAGCCCCGGAGAGGGCGGCCAGGTCGACCGCGTCCTGAGTGAGGCCGTAGCAGCCTGGCTCGCTCCCGTCCCAACCCGGGTCGGGCGCGGCGACGAAGCCTGCGCGGCCCTCGCCGAGGCAGCCAGAGAGGTCGACGGTCTGGGCCGAGCACTCGGAGGCCTGCGCGGCGTCGACCGCGACGCAGAGGCTCACCTGGTATCGTCCATCCCCCAGCGTGAGGCGCTGCTCGGTGACGCCCGCGGCGTAGTCGCGCTCCACGACGACGTCGGCGCCGCCGGAGGCAGGATGGGCGGTGAGCCGGCCGTGCCAGGGCGCGGTGGAGTCCACGCGCACGGCGAGGGCGCGGTTGGGCGGCGCCGCGGCAGCTGCGGGTCCCAGCAGCAGCGCCACGACGAGGACGGCGACGAGCCTCATGCCTCCTCCGCGGAGTCCGAGTTACGGGCAGGCCTCATCAAGCTTCGCCCGCGAGGCAGCGGTGGCCAACGGAGACGCTCTGGTCGGTGAGGCCCAGGCTCGTCGTGAAGTCCACCTCCAGGGCCCGGTGCGGGCACGAGGCCACGTCGACGGAGGAGACGCCGCCCACGAGGACGGAGTGGAGCGTCACGGTGTACGACGGGGACTTGGCCGGCACGTCGAAGGCGAGGCGCTCGCCCTCGGCGGGCTCCACGAGGCGCACGAGGACGGGAGCGCCCGTCGCGTCGTCGACCTCCAAGACCGCGCGCCCAGCGGCGCCCGTGTTGTTGACGACGACGCGCAGCAGGTCGGAGGGCGGCGCGCCGGGCGCCGGAGCAGGGGCCGCCGCCGCGGGCGCCGGGAGGGCGGGGGCCGGGGCGGAGCCGCCGCGGGGGGCCACGGCGAGGGCGACCACGGGGATGGTGAGGAGCAGCAGGCAGGCGAGGGCGACGGGGAGTTTTCTCATGGCGGAGCCTCGAAGCGGGACGACTGCCGCCGCGGCCATGAGGAGTTTGGGGAATCCCGGCAACTCCTCCCCACGCCGTTTGCCGGTTTGGTCACCTTAAATAGTCGTGCGCACACAACGTTCAAATGGAGCAGGCCCTACTCGCGGCCTGAGCGTTCTCATGGCGACCCCGGAGCTTGAGCCGAAGCAGATGGGCATCGACCGCGGCGTCGTGAACCGCGAGATGTTCGACCACGCCAACGAGGAGCGCTTCGCGTTCCGCGCCGCGCAGGGGCTCACGGAGGAGATCGTCCACAAGATCTCCGACCGGAAGAAGGAGCCCGAATGGATGCGCGAGTTCCGGCTCAAGTCGCTGAAGATCTTCCACGAGAAGCCCCTGCCCATGTGGGGCGCGGACCTCACCAAGCTCGACCTCTCCAAGATCACCTACTACGGCGACCCGGGCGTCAAGGAGACGAAGAACTGGGAGGAGGTCCCCCAGGACATCAAGGACACCTTCGAGAAGCTCGGCATCCCCAAGGCCGAGCGCGCGTACCTCGCCGGAGCGGGCGCGCAGTACGAGTCCGAGATGGTCTACCACAACCTCGCCAAGGAGTGGGCGGACATGGGGATCACGTTCATCAACTGCGACGAGGCCCTCAAGAGCCACGAGGACCTCTTCCGCAAGTACTTCATGAAGGCCGTCCCGCCCACGGACCACAAGTTCGCGGCGCTCCACGGCGCCGTGTGGTCGGGCGGCACGTTCCTCCACGTCCCCAAGGGCGTGAAGATGGACGCGCCCGTGCAGGCGTACTTCCGCATGAACGCCGAAGGCTTCGGCCAGTTCGAGCACACGCTCATCGTGGTCGAGGAGGGCGCGCAGGTCCACTACATCGAGGGCTGCTCCGCGCCCAAGTACGAGAACAGCAGCATCCACGCGGGCTGCGTCGAGGTCTACGTCAAGGAGGGCGCCCGCGCGCGCTACTCGTCGGTAGAGAACTGGAGCCGCCAGACGTACAACCTCAACACCAAGCGCGCCCTCGTGGAGAAGAACGGCTTCATGGAGTGGGTGAACGGCAACCTGGGCAGCGGCGTCACCATGCTCTACCCCATGTCGATCCTCAAGGGCGAGAACGCCCGCAGCGACATGACCGGCATCGCCTTCGCGGGCCCCGGCCAGAACCAGGACACCGGCAGCAAGGTGCAGCTTCTGGCGCCCAACACGTCGTGCAACATCGTCTCCAAGTCGCTGGCGACCGGCGGCGGCATCACCACCTACCGCGGCCTCGTGAAGGTCGGCCCCGCCGCGAGGAACGCCAAGGTGAAGGTCGAGTGCGACGCGCTCCTCCTGGACGACAAGAGCAAGAACTTCACCATCCCCGACATGCAGATCGCGCAGGAGAAGGTCGAGATCGCCCACGAGGCGACGGTGGGCAAGATCAGCACCGACCAGATCTTCTACCTCATGAGCCGCGGCCTCACCGAGGAGCAGGCCAACGTGATGATCGTCAACGGCTTCATCGAGCCCATCACCAAGGAGCTGCCCCTGGAGTACGCGGTCGAGCTCAACCGCCTCATCGAGCTCGAGATGACGGGCTCGATTGGGTGAACGTCCGTTCTGGGGAAGCCGTCCCCCTCCTCCGGGCGGACAGGGTGGGATATACCCCCGGCGACCACCCAGGCATGGGACCGCCATGGCCGACGCCCTCCCTGCCAAGCGCCGCCTGAGACTGCTCATCGTCGACGACGAGCCCGAGATCCGCCGCCTCGTCGCGGTCAGCGTCGCGCGCGCCCTGCCGGAGATCGACGTCTCCCAGGAGGGGACGGGCGCCGACGCGCTGGCGCGGCTGGCGAAGGAGCCGGCCGACTTCATCCTCTCCGACTTCCGCATGCCGGGCATGGACGGGCTGGAGTTCCTCCAGCGCAGCATCGCGCTCGCGCCGCAGGCAAGCCGCATCATGGTGACGGCGTACCCCGACACGATGCTGGCGATCCGCGCGCTCAACGAGGGGCACATCGCGCGCTTCCTCACGAAGCCCTTCTCGCCCCGCGACATGGTGGACGCGCTGCGAGCCCTGCTTGCGAAGCGCGAGGCCGCCGAGGCCAAGGCGCTGGGGCTCGCGAAGGCCTTCGCCGGCGCGGGCTGATCTACTTCTCCGTCGAGGCGCCCGCGCGCAGCAGGGCCGCCTGGTCGCGCACCAGCGCGCCGTTGGTGGTGAGGAGGGCGAAGTCGCGCCCCACGCGCACCTTGTCGTCGTCCGGCATGGGGTGGACGAGGAGCATCTCCTTGCCGTCCACGGCCACGGTCAGCGTGTGGAGCGGCGCGCTCGTCCAGCGGACCGCCTGCGGCCACGCCTCCACGACGCGCTCCACGCCGCCGTTGGCGCTCGCCGCGCGCGGCAGCACGACCTCGACGATGCCGCGGCGCGCGTCCGGCACGCGCTCCAGGTGCCGCAGCATGCGGTCCCAGCCGCCGAGGCTGCACGCGACCAGCAGCGACTCCTTGGCCTCCTCCATCATGCGGTCGATCTCGCGGGCCACCGCGCGGCGCGTCAGGATCACGCGCGTGGAGCCCGCCTCCAGGTCCCCCGCGCCGGAGAGCTCCGGAGGCTTGAACGCGACTTCCAGATAGCTTTTCTGCGACTCGATCTTGCCGATGCGGTCCCGGAGGTCGGAGATGCTCCGGTCGAGGTAGATGCTGATGGGGGTCGCGCGGTACTTGCGGTTCTCCTCCAGCAGGATCTCCACGAGGCCCATGGATTGCAGCTCCTCCAGGATCTCGTAGAGGCGGTTGCGCGGGATCTGGGCGGCCTTGGCGAGGCTTCCGGCGGGGAGCGCGGGGAAGTCCAGGAGCGCGAGGTAGACGCGGGCCTGGTACTCCGAGAGCCCGTGCTCCAGCAGAATGCCGAGGCGGTCGACGCTCATCCTCATGGGGTCGTTCCCGAGGGGTGGAGCCTTCCCCAAGCTAAGAACTTGCTCACTTGTTATTCACAACTTGTTTCTAACCGGAGGCCCGATCCTCGCGGTCGCCCAGCGCCTCCATCTCCCGCGCCGCACGCCGGCAGACCTCGATGGCCTCCGCGTCGTGGTGGAGGAAATTGAAGATCAGCAGGAGGAGGTCCTGCGCGCGCAGCGGCTTCTGCACGTAGGCGTCGATGCGGGCCTTCCGGATGCGCGAGACGGGCGCGGGGATCTCGTTGTAGCCCGTCATGAGGATGCGGCCCGCCATGGGGTTGCTTGCAAGTGCGGCCTCCAGCACGTCGACGCCGTCGCGCCCCTTCATGCGGAAGTCGCTCACCACGAGGTCGAACCTGCGCTCGCGCAGCAGCGCGATGGCGCGCTCGGGGTCCGTCTCGGTGGTGAGCTTGATGTCGAACCCCTTGAGGTGTCTCAGGAGACCCATGAAGAATTGGCCGATCTCCGGAAGGTCGTCCACCACCAGGACCTCCCGGGTTCCCCCTTGCGCCGCGTCCTGGGGAGGCCTGGTCATCGTCGTGCCCGGGCCCCGCTGCGTTACCTTCACTTAACTTCTTTCCGGATTCCTTCCGAGGAGCCGACCGCCAGCAGGCCGGCAATCGAGAGCGCGGTGGCCGCGGCGTGGTACCACGTGAGGGGCTCGCCAAGAAGGAGGGCCGCGAGCCCCACGCCGAAGAGGCCGTTGGTCGCGAAGAGGACGGTGGTGCGCGTGGCGCCGACGCGCCCCAGCGCGACGTAGAAGAGGACGCTGGAGAGCGCGACGCCCACGAGGCCGGCCGCGAGGGCGAGCAGCCAATCGCGCGGCCTGCCGCCCGGCGGCCCCGCCAGGAGCAGCGCGGCCAGGAGGACCGCGACGCCTCCCGAGAGCGTCTTCAGCGCGATGAGTCCGCGCGGGTCGTGGACGCGCGCCAGGGGCGCGCTCGCGGCGTTGTCCACGGCCCACAGGCAGGCGGCGCCCGCGACGAGGAGCGCGCCCAAGGCGGTGGTGCCGCCGCGCGCGCCGCTGCCCAGGCTCACCGCGATCGCACCCAGCGCCAGGAGGCCCGCGCCCAGGGCCTCGCGGCCGCGCAGCCGCTCGCCCAGCACGAGGAACGCCAGGAGCGCCGTGGCGCCCATCTCCAGGTTGAGCAGCAGCGAGGCGTCCGCGGCTCCCGTGCGCGCGAGGCCGAAGAAGAGGAGGATGGGCGCGGCGATGGCGCCCGCGGCGACGACCAGCGCCATGCGCGGCCGCTCGCGCGGCGCGAGGCGCGCGCGGCGCGCGAAGGGGAGCATGGCGAGCCCGCCGCCCGCGTAGGTGAAGGCGACCAGCCAGAGGGGCTGGAGGCCGTCCACGAGGACGAAGCGGGCGGCCACGTTCACGCCCGCGAAGCTGGCCGCGGCGGCCAGGGCCGCGAGGATGCCCACGCTTCGCGGCCGCATGGCGGCTCACGGCGTCTGCGGCGGGGGCAGGTCGGCGCGGGGCTCCTCGGCGGGCGTGCCCGCGAGAAGCTGGAGCCAGGCGACGGTCGCGATGGCGCCCGCGAGGCCGGTGAGCACGAGGCCCACGAGGGCGAGCAGCTCGCCGAAGAGGGTGGGGCCGTCGCGGCTGGGGCCCAGCATGAACTGGAAGAGGAACGCGGCGCACGCGAGGAAGCCCGCCAGCGCGCCCGCGAAGGTGAGCTTGGGGTGCCCCGCGCGCGTCGAGGCGTAGGCGCCCACGACGCACGCGACGCTCACGACGACCGCGCCGCCCACGAGCAGGATGCGGAAGGTGGGTGTCTTGGGGCCCACGAGGTCCAGCAGCGTGAAGGCGCCCCAGATGGGCCCCACGGCGGCGAGGTGCAGCGTGGCGTTGAGGCTGGGCGCGCCGCGGCCGGGCCACGCGACGCGGGGGAGCGCCTGCTCGAAGGCGTGCGTGACCAGCGCGCCGCCCGCGTAGGCGAGCAGGAGCGTGAGGCCCGGCTCCAGGACGTAGCGCATGGTCGCGTCGTCCAGGAGGCGCACCGTCTGGAAGAGGAAGAGAGTGAGGACCGCGAGCACCGCGGAGGCGGGCATGGCCCAGCTGAAGAAATGGCGGCCGCGGTTCATGAGCAGGTAGCCCACGACGCCGTAGCCCATGAGGAGGGCCACGCTGAGGACGACGAGCCACGGGTTCTGGACCGTGAGGCCGTACATGCCGCCGGTGAAGGCGGCGACGCCTCCGGCCGCCAGGAGGAGGCCGCCGGCGTTGGAGAGGAGCCGGTCCTTGCTCGGTTCGGGCATGGCCGACCCAGTTTCCGTTGGGGCCATCAAGCTGTTGGCGGAAGATTCCAACGCCCGGGGGTTTCAGGGGGCGAAGCCCCCCTGAAGTGAAGCCCCGTTCCAGCCGATGACAGAAACGTCATGGGCAAGCCCCCCGCCAACGCGGGTCTTGCCATCTGCTCTACGGGCCGGAGGGCGCCGCGGGCGGGGGCGCGACGACCTCCACCGGGCGCGGTGGGATGAGGACCCAGAGCGCCAGGTAGGCGATGACGCCCGGCAGAAGCCCGGTGAGGATGAGCGCGACGACGAAGATGGCGCGCACCAGCACGACGTCCACCGAGTAGTAGTCCGCGAACCCGGCCGCGATGCCGGCGATCCAACCCCTCTGGGGGTCGCGCAGGAGGCGCTTCATGGAGCCGTCCATGGGACCCGGATCGGCGTCCTGGGGAAAAGCCTGCGCCGGAAGGTTCCTTTCAGGAGGGCCACTGGTCGACGACCTCCAGCTTCACGGGCTCCGCCGTGAGGTCGTAGGCGCGCCACGAGTAGGCGTTGTAGGGGTACGCGATGATGAGGTGCGTGTGCCCGAAGTGGGAGAAGAACTGCCGGTCCGCGTCGGAGGGGATGGGGTACGGGCTGGGGTGGCTGTGCACCGTGCCCACGAGGGAGGGGTCGACGGGGAGGTGCCAGGTGTTCATGAACGTGTGGCTCCCGCCGCCGATCGTGCCGGGCACGAGCACCAGCTCGGTGATGACGCCCTTCTCGGCGCGCAGCGCGGCGCCGTATTCCCGCGGATGGTTCGCGCGCCCCATCTGCGCCATGACGTCCACGACCTCGCGGTGGATGCTGTGGACCTTGCGGCGCCGCGGCGCGACGGGACCGATCTCCCTCCCCTTTGCGGGGACGAGGGCGTCGACCTTCGTGGGCTCCGCGGGGGGCTTGCGGAAGAAGCGGTCGAAGAGGCCCACGTGCCGGAGCAGGGGGGCGCGCCGAAAAGGGTTGTGGGAAAGGGATGCACGGTCCCCGGGGGATGCGTTCCGGGGACCATGAGGGGGATGCGGGGGCGCGCGTCATCATGCGACCGCGAGGGCGGCTTCATAGAGGGTGCGAAGCCGCGCGCGCCCCTTGAGACCCTGGAAACCGGTGGCTGGCTTGGGCTTGAACCCCAGTGCACCGAAACTGCCGTCCGGTCTTGGAGGGCGGGACCGGAACAGCGCAACGCGGATAACCCGACAGAGGGGGTCATCGTCGTGCACTTCTCCACCGCCGGGGCCGACTTCGCCTGGGACCCCGAGGCGCGCCTGATCAAGGTCCACTTCCGCCGGATGCAGGAGACGACGATGCTGGAGCGCGAGGCCGCCGCCCGCGCCATCCGGGCGTGGACCCGCGAGGGGCCCTACGGCGTCCTGGCGGACGGCGAAGGGGTCGGCGAGACGGCGCCGGGCGCCTTGGCATTCTGGGCCGGCTTCTTCCGCCTCTCCCGAGCGCCCGTCCACATCGCGGTCGTGGGCTTCCCCGCCGAGCAGGAGCGCGCGCTGCGGGCGTGGGAGGCGAGGTACGGGCTCCGGCTGCGCGCGTTCGCCTCCGCGGGGGACGCCCTCGCGTGGCTCTCGGCGCCCGCCTAGCTCAGCCGGCTGCGCAGCCGGTGGTAGAAGTGCTGCCGGAAGCGCACGAAGCGCGCGCGCTCCTCGGAGGCCCAGAGGGTCAGCCGGTCGCCCTCGTGCATCTCGACCTCCACCTGGCCGTCCACGACGACGATGGCCTCCTTCTCGCGCTGCATGATGCGCGCCTGGAGCACCGTGTCGGGGGGAAGGACCATGGGGCGGCTGCTGAGGCTGAACGCGGCGAGGGGCACGACGGCGAAGCACTCCACGCGCGGGTCCACGATGGGGCCCCCCGCGCTCATGGCGTAGGAGGTGGAGCCGGTGGGCGTCGCGACGATGAGGCCGTCGCCCCGCAGGCGCACGACCTCGCGGTCGTTCCAGCCCACCTCGAACTGGAGGATCTTGGCGATGCGCTTCGTCTTCACCGCGACCTCGTTGGTGGCGTCGGGGAGGCGCTTGTTGTTGAGCGAGGCCGCGATCTTGAGCCGATGCTCCACGAAGTAGTCCCCCGAGAGGACGCGCCGCAGGCCGTCGGCCAGCTCGATGGGCTCGATCTCGGTGAGGAAGCCAAGCTCGCCCATGTTGATGCCGAAGACGGGCGCCTTGTTCTGCTGGAGGGCGTGGAGGATCGTGCCGTCGCCGCCCACCACCACCAGCACGTCCACCTTCATGTCCGCCAGGGGCGCCGAGGCGACGGGCTCCGAGAGGTGCTTGGCCAGTTCGTCCTCGACGACGAGGTCGGCCTTGCCGTGGAGGAACTGCACGACGTGGTTGGCCACCTTCACGCGGCGCGGGTCGCCCGGGCGCGCCGAGAGGCCGATCCTCATGGCTTCCCGGCCCCCAGGGCCTTGGCGGCTTCGCGCGTGGGCGCGGCGGTGAGGCCGAAGCGCGGCACCAGGGAGAGCGCCATGTCCAGGTCATCGCCCGCGCGGTCGAGCACGACGCCGTCCGCCTCGCGGACGATGAGCGTCGCGGCCGCCACGTCGATGATCCTCAGGATGGGGCGCGAGTAGTGGTAGCCGTCGAGGCCGCCCGCGGCGACGAGGCTCATCTCCAGCGCGGTGGCGCCGAAGCAGCGCATGGCGCCGGGGCCGGGGAGCAGCCCGGTCGTGGAGCCCACCGCGAAGACGTGGTCCTTGCCGGAGGCGCGCACCCGGATGGGCCGGCCGTTGCGCGTGGCGCCCTGTCCCGCGACGGCCTCGTAGCGCTCGCCGGTGCAGAGGTTCTGCACGAGGCCCACGTCCACGTCCGAGAGCGTCTTGCGCCCCAGGGCGAGGCTCACGCAGTAGAACGGGATGCCGCGCGCCGCGTTGGTCGTGCCGTCGATGGGGTCGGCCACCAGGAGCCGGTCCCCCTTGAGGTCGATGAAGCCGGCCTCCTCGGAGAGGAGGTTGATGCGGTCCTTCTTGCGGGCCTTGAGGATGCGGACGATCTCGCGCTCGGCCAGGTCGTCCACCATCTTGGTGGCCGTGCCGTCGGCGCCGATGCCCAGCTCCTCGCCCCACCGCTCGGGCTGCGAGTCCTTCACGACGCGGGCCACGGCGTCGGCCATCTCCCGCAGCAGCGCGAGGTCCGCGTCCGGGTCCGCCACAGAAGTTGTGATCCCCGGCACTCTTATAAAGGGGCTCCTCGATGGGCCGCCCGATCCCGGCATGTCCACGGAACAGGCAGAAGTTCGTCAGCTCAAGGTCGGTCGCTACGTGGTCATCGACGAGGAGCCCTGCAAGATCCTCGACATCACCACCTCGAAGCCGGGGAAGCACGGCGCCGCCAAGGCGCGCATCGAGGCCGTCGGCATGTTCGACGGCGTGAAGCGCAGCATGGTCTCCCCCGTGACCGAGAAGTGCAAGATCCCCATGATCGACAAGAGGAAGGTCCAGATCATCAACATGCACGGGGACCACGCCAACGTCATGGACATGGAGACCTACGAGCAGTACGAGCTTCCCATGAGCGCGGGCGAGAAGGCCGCCCTCTCGGCCGGCGCCGAGGTCATGATCATGGAAGCCATGGGCAAGAAGAAGTTCTACAACGTCGGCGACGACGAGTGACGCTCCACGGCGCCGCAGGCGCCACCCTCCCCCTGGGGGCTCCCTTTTTTTTTTTGAGGACACCATGACGCGCCCCAGGACCGACGCCAGCCTTTTCCCCGATCCCGCCCTCTCGCGCCCCGAGAGCATGCTGAGCTTCCGCGAGCGCCTGCACCAGACCGCGAAGCGCAACGACTCGTGGCTCTGCGTCGGCCTCGACCCCGATCTTTCCAAGCTCCCCGCCGCGGGCCCGGTCGCCGAGGAGGCGCGCCGCTTCCTCCTGGGCGTCATCGACGCGACGAAGGGCCTCGTGTGCGCCTACAAGCCCAACAGCGCGTTCTACGAGGCGCTGGGCGAGGACGGCCACGACGTCCTCTCCGACGTGTGCGCCCACGCGTCGCGCCACGCCCCCGTGATCCTCGACGCCAAGCGCGCCGACATCGGCAACACCGCCAAGGCCTACGCCAAGTGGGCCTTCGACGTGCTGCGCGCGGACGCCATCACCGTCGCCCCCTACATGGGCCGCGACTCGGTGGAGCCCTTCTTCGAGCGCCCCGAGCGCGGCTGCTTCGTCCTCGCGCGCACGAGCAACCCGGGCAGCGCGGACCTCCAGGCGCTCCGCCTCGACACGGGCGAGCACGTCTACGAGCGCACGGTGAAGCTCGCGCGCGGCTGGAACGTGCACGGCAACGTGGGCCTCGTGGCAGGCGCCACCGCGCCCGACGAGCTTCGCCGCATCCGCGAGCTTGCCGGCCCCGACATGCTCCTCCTCGTCCCGGGCGTCGGCGCCCAAGGCGGCAGCGCGGAGCACGCGATCCGCTTCGGCGCGAACGCCATGGGGGACAACGCCATCGTCAACGCCAGCCGCGCGGTCCTCTACGCGCCCGACCCCGCCAAGGCGGCGGCCGACCTGCGCGCCGAGCTGAACCGCTTCCGCGCGCGCTAGAGCCGGACGCGCTGAAGCGCGATCCCCTTGTGCATCGACTCCTTGAGATGCGCCGCGACCTTCACCTGCATCGCCTCGGGCGACGCGGCCGCGAACGTCGTGCCGCACAACAGGCACCGAAGGCGATCCATGAAGGTTCAGGCGCTTCAGGGGGTCAAAGGTTGCGCGAAGGGTCCGAAGGGCCCCTTCGGCTGACCACCTTCTCCAGGATCGAGACCGCCTCGTCCACCTCGTGCCCCGTCACCACGAGGGGCGGCGCGAGGCGCAGGACGTGGTCCCCGATGGCGTTGAGGAGGAGCCCCGCCTGCTCGGCGTCGGTCTTGACGGCCTTGGCGATGGGGGCCTCCAGCTCGACGCCCACGAGGAGGCCGAGGCCGCGCACCTCCTTGACGCCCGGCACGCGCGTCTTGACCTGGTCGCGCAGGTAGGCGCCGGTGACGTCGGCGTTCTCCACGAGGCGCTGCCGCTGGAGGACGTCCAGCGTGGCCAGGGCGGCCGCGGTGGCGAGGGGGTTGCCGCCGAACGTGCAGCCGTGGTCCCCCGGCGCGAGGAGCGCCGCTGAGCGGCTCGTGAAGAGGACGGCGCCCATGGGGACGCCCGACGCGATGCCCTTGGCCAGGGTGGTGATATCAGGGCGGACGCCGAAGTGCATCGAGGCGAGGAAGCGGCCCGTCCTGCCCACGCCGGTCTGCACCTCGTCGGCGACGAGGAGCGCGTCGTTCGCGGCGCAGAGGCGCTGGACGGCCTGCACGAACTCGGGCTTGAGCGCGCGCACGCCGCCCTCGCCCTGCACGAACTCCAGGAAGACGCCCGCGACGGGCTGGCGCGCGAAGGCCATCTCCAGGGCGACGACGTCGTTCGCCGGGACGTGGACGATGCCCTCGGGGAGGGGCCCGAAGTCCTTCTGGTACTTGGGCTGGCCCGTGAGGCGGACCGTGGCCGTGGTGCGGCCGTGGAAGCTCTGCTCCAGCGCGATCACGACCGCCTCCGGCTTGCCCTTGGCGTGCGCGTGGCGGCGCACGGTCTTCAGCGCAAGCTCGTTGGCCTCGGCGCCGCTGTTGCAGAAGAAGACCTTCTCGTAGCCCGTGACCGCGGCGAGCCGCTCGGCGCAGCGGAGCACGTTCTCCGTCGCGTAGAGGTTGCTCACGTGGATGAGCCTCTCCGCCTGCTTCTGGATGGCGCGCACGACGTCGGGGTGCGAGTGGCCGGTGCTGCACACGGCGATGCCGGCGATGAAGTCGAGATATCGTTTTCCGGCCGCGTCGTAGAGGTGGCAGCCCTGGCCGCGGTCCATGACGAGGCCCGGCGTCGCGTAGGTGGGCGCCAGCGAGGTCTCCCATCGGCCCTTGAGGTCCATCCTTCAGGCCTCCTGGAACAGCGTGCCGGCGTCGTGCCCCTCCGCGAGGAGGGAGAGGCCGGGCTCGTCGAGCACGCGCACGCGGGCCCCGCTGGCCAGGGCGTCAAGCGCGCCGCGGATCTTGGGGATCATGCCGCCGGTGGCGACGCCGCCCGAGATCAGCTCCTCGGCGCCCGCGCGGGTGAGCACGGGGACGGGCTTGCCGGTGGGCCCGCGCACGGCGGGCACGTCGGTGAGGAGCAGCAGGTCGCGGGCGCCGAGGCTGCGCGCGACGGCGCTGGCCACCTCGTCGGCGTTGCAGTTGAGAGGCCCCTCGGCGTCCACGGCGATGGGGCCCACGACGGGCGTGACGCCGTTGAACGCCAGGTGGCGCAGGAGGTCCGCGTTGACCTCGGTCACGGTGCCGACGCGGCCCAGCGCGGGGTCCTTGACGACGCCCTGCGTGGTCTGCGCGTCGCGGCCCGTGAGGCTCACGGCGGGCGAGCCCGCGAGGGTGAGCGCGTGGGCCAGCGAGCGCCCGATCTGGCCGAAGACGGGCTCCGCGATCTCCAGCGTCTTCTCGTCGGTGACGCGCAGGCCGTTCACGAAGCGCGCCTCGATGCCGGTGGCGGCGAGGGCACTCGTCACCTGGGCTCCGCCGCCGTGGACGACCACGAGGCGGCGGCCGGAGGCGCGCAGCGCGGAGAGGCGGGAGGCGAGCGCGGCGAGGCCCGAGGGGGTCTCGATGCTGCGCCCGCCGAGCTTGACGACGGTGATTCCGGGGTTGTGGGCCATGATATCAGATCAGGTGGTGTAGTCGGCGTTGATCTTGACGTAGTCGTAGCTGAAGTCGCAGCCCCACGCGGTGGCGCTGTGCTCGCCGTCGTGGAGATCCACGGTGAAGACGACGTGGTCCTTGTCCACGATGCGCCGCAGGCCGTCCTTGTCCAGCGTCTCGCACGGCTCGCCGGCCTTGAGGACCCAGGCGGCGCCGGCGGCGCTCTTGACCTGGATGTCCACCTTGGCGGGGTCGAACTCGGCGCCGCTGTACCCCACGGCCGCGAGGATGCGGCCCCAGTTGGGGTCGCGCCCGAAGACCGCGGTCTTGACCAGCGGGCTCTTGGTCACGCTGCGGGCCGCGAGGCGCGCGTCCTCCAGGCTGCGCGCGTTCTCGACGCGCACCTCCAGAAGGGTGGTCGCGCCCTCGCCGTCGCGGGCGATCTTCTTCGCCAGCGTCTCGCAGACGAGGTGGAGCGCCTCCTTGAGCTGGTGATAGCCCTTCGCGCGCGTGACGACGGGGTTGCCCGCCGCGCCGTTGGCGAGGACCGCGACCATGTCGTTGGTGGACGTGTCGCCGTCCACGCTGATCATGTTGAACGTCGCGTTCACGGCCTCGCGCAGCGCGGTCTGGAGCGCGTCGGCCTCGACGGCGGCGTCGGTGACGATCCACGAGAGCATGGTCGCCATGTTGGGGTGGATCATGCCGCTCCCCTTGGCGACGCCGCCCACGTGGACCACGGTGCCGTTGATCTCGGCCTCCACGAGCACCTCCTTGGGCACGAGGTCGGTGGTCATCATGGCGGCGGCGACGTTGCCCGGCTCGGCCGCGTCCAGCGTGCCGACGCAGTTCTTGATGCCCTCGCGCACGATGTCCATGGGCAGGTGGCGGCCGATGACGCCCGTCGAGGCGACGATGACCTCTTCGGGCTGGACGTTGAGGCAGCGAGCGGTGATCTCGGCCATCTCCAGCGCGTCGCGCATGCCCTGCTCGCCGGTGGCGGCGTTCGCGCAGCCGGCGTTGCACACGATGGCGCGGGCGCGGCCGCTGCGCAGCGTGCGCTCGCTGACGATGACGGGCGCGGCGCGCACCTTGTTGGTGGTGAACACGCCCGCCGCGGTCGTGCCGGGCATCGTGCTGTAGATGACGCTGAGGTCCTTGCGCATCCGCTTGATGCCCGCGGGGTAGCCCTGGGCCTTGAAGCCCTTGACCTTGTGGATGCCGCCCTCGATGACGCGGGGCCCCACCGAGTGGACCATTCAGGGACCACCTCCGAGGACGGGGAGGCCCAGCGCGCGCTCGAAGCCGCTCATGAGGTTCATGTTCTCGATGGCCTGGCCCGCGCCGCCCTTGACGAGGTTGTCGATGGCGCTCGTGACGACGTACACGCTGCCGTTGACGTGGGGCTTGACGTGGGCGAGGTTCGTGTTGCGGACGTGCTTCGTGTCGGGCTCGAAATCGACGATCTTGGCGAAGGGCTCGTCCGCGTAGGCCTTCTGATAGCGTTCCGAAAGCTCGGCCGCGCTGAGGGCAGGGCCCCGGGCGACCGCGTAGGCGGTGGCGAGGATGCCGCGGTTCATGGGGACGACGTGCGGCGTGAAGGCGACGTTGACGCCCCAGCCGCCCGCGCCCGTGAGCGTCTCGGCGATCTCGGGCTGGTGGCGGTGCGTGCCCACCTTGTAGGCGCTGGCCGACTCGTTCTGCTCGGGGAAGTGGTGCGTCTCGCTGGGCTCCTTGCCGGCGCCGCTGATGCCGGAGACGGCGTCCACGATGAGGAGGGGCTCCACGAGGCGCTGCTGCACGAGGGGCAGGAGCGCGAGCGCGCTGGCCGTGGGGTAGCAGCCGGGGTTCGCGACGAGCCTGGCCGTGCGGATGCGGCCCGCGTTGACCTCGGGCAGGCCGTAGACCGCGCCCTGCGCGAGGGGCGCCGCGCCGTAGTGCTTGATGGAGGCGCCGGGGCTCAGGCGGTGGTCGCCGGAGAGGTCGACGACCTTGACGCCCGCCGCGAGGAGGTCGGGCGCCAGCGTGCGCGCGACGCCGCTGGGCGTGGCGGTGAAGACGAGGTCCAGGTCCGCCAGGTCCGCGGGCGCCATGCCCGTGAACTCCTGGGGGACGAGGTGCCCGAAGGTGGGGAAGGAGGAGGCCGCGGGCTTCCCCGCCTTGGTGGCGGAGGCCAGCTTCGCGACCTTGGCGTGGGGGTGCGCGAGGAGGTGGCGGAGAAGCTCGGTGCCCAGGTAGCCCGTGGCGCCGACGATGCCCACGCGGAGTTGGCTCATGTCGGGCCCACTCTATGCGGTCGCGGGCTTCAGCGTGACGACGGATTTGGCGGCTCCCTGGTCACGCGTGTCCGATTCTGGTCAAGCCTGCCTAGGCCGACCAGCTCAGCGTGACCGAGCCCGAGGTGACGCCGCTGGCGACGAACTGGACGACGCGGCAGGCGCCCGTGACGGGGAACGAGGCGATGGCGCCGCCGTACTGGCCCGACGCGTCGCCCTCGGCGCAGACCTGGGCGCCCGCGCTATCCGCGTCCACGAGGCGCCAGTGGAACGAGACGGGCACGAACCAGAGGTCGTCCTTGAGCTGGAGGATCGCGACAGCGCCCTCCTGCGCGGCGGGGATCTGGAAGTAGGAGCCGCAGCCGCCGACGCGGACCTGGGTGGGGTCGAAGCTGCCCGTGGGCGGGAGGCCCCAGCAGCCGAAGCCCGAGTCGCCCGCGAGGAAGACGCGGTCCATGTTGAGGAAGGCCTGGTCCTTCACGTAGTAGATCGTCTGGCTCCCCGCGGTCGCCGAGGCGGAGGGCATGAGGGCGAGGACGAGGAGCGGAGCGAGCAGAACGAGGGGGCGGACGTATCGCACAACCATGGGTGGGAACCTCCCGAGCCGGCCTCAAAGATGGGCCGCGGCGGGCTTGAAGCTTCAGGCCCGCCGGTTTGCGTGGCCGGCGAGGGCGGGCAAGCGTCAAGCGCCCGGGACGCGTCGCCGTTCCGTGCGCGTCCACGCCACGCTCCACGGCTTCACGCCCAAGGAGCGCGAGCTGGACCTCGCCGAGGGCGCCGTGGCCGACGACGCGCCCCGCGCATGCGGCATCCGGCCTGAGCTGGTGCTGGTCTTCCGCGACGGGCGCCCCATCGCGGGCGACGAGCCGCTGCGCGAGGGGGACCGCGTGCGCATCCTGCGCGTCGTGAGCGGCGGCGCCAGTCTTTAGGCCGAGACGCGTCTCCCCAGGCGTTGGCGACCCTCGACTCCGAGATGCAGGCGCTGGCGGCGATCCTCACGGGAAGCTTCAGCCTCCTGCTCCTGGGCCAGTCCCGGGGCCGCCCGCCCGCGCGCTACCTGGGCGCGTTCCTGCTGCTCATCTCGCTCAACCAGGCCGCCGAGACGGCGCGGTCGCTGGCGTCCGACGCCGCGCAGGGGCTCCTCTGGTACCGCCTCGCGGACCTCGTGTCGTGCCTCGACCCCTTGGTGCTCCTCCTCTTCGCGGGCAGCCACCCCGCGCCCAACGCCCTCTCGCGGCCGCGCGTCCTCGTCCCCGCCGCGCTCGCCTCCTTTGCCCTGGCCGCCACGTCGGCCTTCCAGGCGCTCCCTTCGCCCGACCCCGCGACCCACGTCCACCCGCTGCTGCTCACCCTCTTCACGCTGGCCGCCTATGGCGTCGTCACCCTCTGGGCTCTCGCCCGCGTGCGCCAGGAGCCCGGCCGGGAGGACGCGCGCATGCTCTTCGCGGCGTGCGTCGTCCTCGCGCTCCCTGTCGTCATGCGCCTCTTCGACGAGGCCACCGTCTTCCCGCCCCAGTCCTTCACGCTGCGGCTCTGGGTGCACGTCGCGGGCGGCGCGGCCTTCCTCGCGGCGGCGGTGGCGCTGGCCCTCGCCGCGCGCCCCGCGATGGCGCCCCGCCCGGGGCTCCTCTGGGTCGCCCTCCTCGCGGCCGCCGCGATCCTCGTCCTGGGCAAGGCGAAGAACGTCGTCGAGATGCTCGGCGAGAGCGGAGCGACGCCGCAGATCCCCCTGGGGGGCCTCATCTACCTGGGGCGCGCCGCGACCTCGGTGCGCTGGCTTCTCGTGTGTGCGTTCGCGTCGGTCGCTCTCTTCTCGCAGGACGCGCTCCCCATGACGCTGCGGGCCCGGCGCCGCGCGGCGCGCGTGCTCATCGCGCTGACGCTCCTCGTGGGCGGCGCGGCCGCCGTGGCCTTCGCGCAGGTGTTCCTCCCCGGGGGCGCGCTGGAGGTCCCGCCGCAGGGGTGGCTCCTCCTCGTCGTTGCGGTCGCGCTCTCGCAGGGCTTTCGCGAAGGCGTGGACGCCGTGGCCGAGCGCTTCTACGGCGTGCCCCGCGTGGGAGACCGCGCCTCCGCGCACGCCATGTACGCGCGCGCCGTCTCGGCCTCGCTCCGGCGCGGGCGCGACCCCGCCCGCGACGCGGACGTGCAGCGCCTCCGCGAGGACCTGGGCATCGACGAGCCCACCGCCGCCCTGCTGGAGCGCGTCGCGGAGTCCGCCGAGGCGGGGCCCCTCGCCGTGGGCCAGACCGTGCTGGGGCGTTACAAGGTGGAGAGCCTCCTGGGGCGCGGCGGGGGCGGGCGCGCGTTCCTCGCCCGGGACGCGCTGCTCCAGCGCGACGTGGCGCTCAAGGAGGTGCCCGGCGCGGACGCCGCCGAGAGGGGCGTGCAGGAGGCGCGCGCCGCGGGGGCCCTCCACCACCCCAACGTCGTGACCGTGCACGACGTCCTGGCGCGCGGCGCGTTCACCGTCCTCGTCACCGAGCACTGCCGCGAGGGCTCGCTGGCCGACAAGGTCGAGCGCGACGGGCCGCTCCCGCACGACGAGGGCGCGCGCGTCCTGCGCGGCCTGCTGTCCGGGCTGGAGGCCGTGCACGCCCGGGGGATCGTGCATCGCGACCTCAAGCCGTCCAACGTCCTTCTCTCCGGGGGCGAGGCGAAGATCGGGGACTTCGGCATCGCGCGGCGCGCCCAGGAGGAGACGGTGGACGCCGCGGGCGGCTGGGAGGGCACGCCCGCCTACCTCGCGCCCGAGGTGCGCCGCGGCGGGCCCGCGACGCCGCGCTCCGACCTCTACGCGGTGGGCGTCCTCGCGCGGGCGTGCCTGCGCGCGCCGCTGTCGCCCGCGCTGGAGGCCGCGATCGTCCGCGCGACGCAGGAGGACCCCGCGGCGCGCTGGGCGTCGGCGGCGGAGATGCTCGCCGCCCTCGGCGAGACGCCTCAGGCCCAGTAGAGCAGAAGGCTCCGCCCCACGCCGATGAGGTCGCCATGCGCGAGCCGCGCCGAGCCGCCCGGAGGCAGGCGCCGGAAGTTGTGGAACGTCCCGTTGCGGTTGGAGGGGCGGTCCTCGATCCAGTGCGCGCCCCGCGCCCAGCGCACGTAGGCATGCTCCGCGCTCACCGAGGGGTCGTACTCCAGGGAGACGTCCGCGTCGCGCCGCCGCCCCACGACCCACGTCGCCTCGGCGCCCTGGGGCGCCAGGTCGAACGCCGCGCCGTCCTCCGCTCCCTTCACGAGCACGAGGCGCGGGCCGCTTCCTCCCGCCGACCAGCCCGCGCCCTCCGCGACGGTGGGGCCCTCCGGCTCGACGGCGGGCCGCACGCGGGCCAGCGCGCGAAGCTCCTCCGAGAGGAGGAACATGCGCTGGTGGTTGGTGACGAACTCCACCGTGTCGCCGTAGTCGCGATGCACGTCGCGCACGCTCACGAGCCCCGCGTCGATGAGCACGTCCAGGTGGCGGCGGACGCCCTGCCGGGCCAGGGGGCGCTCGTGCCCGTCAGGCTCCGGGGAGCGGATCTCGATCTCGTTGAGCGCGGAAGGCCTGCGCAGCACGCGGATGATGCGCAGCCGCACCGGGCTCCCCAGGGCGGCCAGCGAGGCGGCGAGGGTGGACTCGGGGGGCACGGGGCGAGGAGCGCGCCGCGGGGAGAAAAGGGCGCCCCTCCGATGGAAACACCCGTGTTGCCACGCCTTTTGTCCCTCTCGGCCCTCCTTGCGGCGGATCTCCATGATCTCCCGCCACGCAACCCCCCTCGTCCTCCTTGCCTTGGCCTCCGCATTCTTCGCCCCGACCCCCACGGCGGGCGCGTTCGGCGGCGAGCCCTGGCACGGCACGATCCCCGCCGACGGGACGCCCGTGACGACGACCCTCGCCCAGGGCGCGTACACCATCACCGCCTCCGGCACCTACGTCTACGCGTTCAACGGCAGCTACGCGGACGCGGCCTTCTCCTTCGACATGAACCCCTCCTACCCGCCGTGCTATCAATTCCCCGGCAACGTCCACGCGCTCCTCCTGAACGGCCAGAACGTGTGGGGCTCGCAGTGCCACGCGAGCCACCTCTACAGCGTCAACTACTACTGCCCCTCGACCTGCCTGCTGACCTTCGAGATCTTCGACTCGGCCTACGAGGACAACTCGGGCTCGCTGAGCGTGGACGTCCAGCCTGGCGACCTCGTCGTGCTCGACACGGACGTCCCGCTCACGCCCGACGTCACGCTGCCGCCCCCCGACGTCCTGCCCACCGTGGGCTCCGTCCGCACCTACGACGCGCAGGGCGGCCAGCTCTGCGTCGACGTCACGCTCCAGGCCCAGACGACGCAGGTCGCGTGCGTGAGCCGCGCGGGCCTGGGCCCCGCGGACGCGCTCGTGCCCCGCGGCACGCTCCTGCTGCCCCCCGTGGCGCTGGCCACCGCGCCGGGCACGCACCTGGGCATCGTCGCGACCGCCCACTACGACCCCGCGATCCTCGTCGAGGAGGCGACCGCCGACGGAGGAGCCCTCCGCGTCGTCGCGCCCTTCGGCCCCGACACCGCGGCCGCGTTCTTGGCAGACCAGGACGCGACGCGCCTCGACGTGATGGTCTACGTCTCGGCGAACAACGGCGACTGGGCGTCCGTCCCGGTGTCCATCCCGTACCTGGGGCAGGTCGTCGCGGCGGCCGCCTTCAGCCAGGCGCCCAGCGCGTGAGAAAAGGTCCCGTCCCCCTCAGTGGGGGATGAAGGACATGAGATAGTAGATCAGGAAGCCCATGGCGCCCAGCAGGCCCATGCCGACCGCGGAGACGATGGCCGCCTTGCGGTACTCCTCGGGGGTGGGCTTGCGCGCCATGCGGATGACGCGGCCGTACTTGCCCTTCCCGATGTTCGCCAGCCGCCCCTCCAGCTTCTCCTGGGCGTCCCACGCCTTCCCGACGAGGGTGTCGCTCTCCGGCTTGGTGGTCGTCGCGGTGGCGGTGGCCATCGTGGTCACTGGGGCCGGAGGATGGGGTCGCCCATCATCAAGGTTTGCAGGACGCGCGGGCCTCCTGCACCGGCGAAACCCCACCGTCCGAGGTTTCAAATACTCCAATCGAAGTGGAGGGCCGTTTCCCTTCGGCCTAGGGAGGAAACAGCGTTGACCGAAGAACGCAAGTCGCTCTTGTACAAGCTCGAGCCGCTCATCAAGCGGTTCCCCGCCGTCACGAAGCCCGAGGGGCACGTGCACTTCCGAACGAAGTTGCTGTGGAGCTTCGCCTGCCTCCTCGCGTACTTCGTCCTCTCGAACGTCTTCATCTACGGCTTGGGCTCGGAGCTGGACGTCTTCTCGTCCTTCCGCGCCATCCTCGCCGGCCAATCGGGCTCGCTGGTGCACCTGGGCATCGGCCCCATCGTCACGGGGTCGATCATCATGCAGCTCTTCGTCGGCGCGAAGATCATCAAGCTCGACCTCCAGAACTCGGAGGACAAGGCGATCTACCAGGGCGCGCAGAAGATCCTCGTCATCGTCATGATCTTCGTCGAGGCGATCCCCCAGGTCTTCGGCTTCCTGGCGCCCGACAAGGTCGCCCTCGCCAAGTTCGGCGTCTTCGGGGCCCGCTCGCTCATCGTCCTCCAGCTTGCCGTCGGCAGCTGGATCGTCTTCCTCATGGACGAGGTCGTCTCCAAGTGGGGCCTCGGCTCGGGCATCTCGCTCTTCATCGTGGCCGGCGTCGCGCAGTCCGTCTTCACGGGCCTCATCTCGTGGATCCCGCAGACCGCAGGCAGCCCGCTCTCCATCAGCAACCCGCCCGGCGGCGTGCTGCCCAAGGCGTTCTACTTCCTCAGCTCCATGTCCGCCCCGCAGTTCATCACGCAGGGCGGGTTTGAGAAATTGTTCGTGGGCGCCAACGCCAACGACCACAACACCATCGCGGCCCTCATCGCCACGCTGACCACCTTCTTCGTGGTCGTGTACGCGGAGAGCAGCCGCATCGAGCTGCCCCTCGCCCACGGCCGCGTCCGCGGCGCGCGCGGCCGCTACCCCATCCGCCTGCTCTACGCCAGCAACATCCCCGTCATCCTGGCGGGCGCCCTGCTGGCCAACGTGAACCTCATCGGCCTCATGCTCTGGACGGGCCCGCTTCACGGCATGCCCTTCCTCGGCCACAAGCTGTGGGTCGGCGGCTACCAGGAAGGGAGCACCACCGCGGTGACCGGCATCGCGTACTACTTCAGCCAGGTGAACGGCCTGAGCAACTGGCTCCTGCCGTTCATCTCGCAGAGCTACTCGGGCCTCTTCCTCCAGCGCGCGGCGTGGCAGATCCTCCTCCACGTGTTCGCGTACAGCGCGTTCATGATCGGCGGCTCCATCATCTTCGCCATCTTCTGGATCGAGACCACCAACATGGGCCCCGACCAGGTCGCGAAGCAGATCGAGGGCTCGGGCATGCAGATCCCGGGCTTCCGCCGCGACCCGCGCGTCACCGCGAAGATCCTGGAGCGCTACATCCCCGTCGTGACCGTGATCGGCGGCGCCGCCGTGGGCTGCCTCGCCGTCTTCGCCGACCTCATCGGCACCCTCGGCAACGCCTCGGGCACGGGCATCCTCCTGGCCGTCGGCATCCTGCAGCGTCTGTACGAGCAGATCGCCAAGGAGCAGGCCATGGAGATGCACCCCGTCCTCCGCGGATTCTTCGGGGAAGGGTGAGGAGCGAAGCAACGAGCCCTTCGCCGCCGGGCTGGACTGCGGTCCGGTCGGGTCGGCGAAGGGCCCCCCTTGCTCTGCCGCGCCGGGGCGGCTCGGTCCCCGGCATTCTGGTTTTTCTAGGTGGGATGGAGGAGAGAGGGCTCCGTGCCGGCCTCAGGTGAGGCCGCACCTGGACAACCTGAGGCCGGCCGCAGGCGCGGCCACACCTGCGCGGGTCAGGCGACATGGTCGACGGGCTTGCGCCGTTCGCCCCGCTTCAGGATGCTGCGGGCCTTGCGCCGCCCACGCGTCGTGATGGCGTAGTAGTGCCGCTCGTGCGCGTCGGTCTTCCGCTCGGCAAGCTCCACCGTGATCAGCGCATCCTCGACGCTGTAGCGCGGCGGCCTGCCATGCATCAGATCCTTGAGCCGCCCGCAGTCGATCCCGATCGCCTTGGCCAGCTGGCGGGGATACGCCTCACCCAGGGAGCTCAGCATGATGAGCGCGCGGCGGCGGAGGCGGGAGCGGGTGAGACAGCGCTCGGTGTCGGGTCCTAAGACGTGCATGTGAGGGCCATGAGCGCTGAGCCTGACTTGGACGTTATCCGGGAATCACCGCAGGTGCGGCCTCACCGGGGGCCGGCCTCAGGTTGGGCAGGTGTGGCCACACCTGCATGCGAAGGGGAGAGGCGTTCTCGCGCCCCCGCTACACCACAACAATCTCCTCCCCCACGAAGCGCCCCTTCTCCGCGTCCCACCGCGCGCTGAGGTGCCCTTCGTGGGGCGCGAGGTGGACGAGCAGGTAGGAGGCGCCCGGCCACGAGGCGCGCGCGGCGTCGGTGGCGGAGAGGCGCGCGGGGCCCGCGGGGTGGCTGTGGTAGAAGCCCACGACCTCCAGGCCCATCTCGTCCTCGATGCGCAGCGTGAGGCGGAGCTGCTCCTGCGGATCGAGCTGGTACTCGCCCACGGGGCGCGGGTGCGCGTTGCGCACGGGGAACGCGTGCAGCACCTCGCGGTCTCCCGAGGCCGTCGCGCGGCCGGCGAGGAGGCCGCACACCTCCTGGGGCGCGCCGTCGCGGGCGTGCGCGTGGACCTGGGCGAGGAGCGCGGCCGGGACGAGGAGCCTGGGCACGGCGGGAAGGCGGGCCCCGCGGGCTTGATCCTTGCGGACCTGGCAGCAATCGGGCGGATGCGGCGGCGCGGATTTGATCCACCAGGCAGGCGAGTGCGCGTTCGCGAGAGGCCTGCTCCCGACTCCCCCTTCGCAGGCTTCGCGCGCAGGTTGCGGGGTGCGAACCCCCAAGCTCCGGCGGGCTGCGCTGCCCATGTTCCCCCCGCGTCAGGCGGCGCAGCCCACCACCGGACCCCAAAGCGGCGCCTTTTTGTGACGGCCCCTCTCCTCTCCGATCGTGACGACGCGCGACGCGGACCGGCTGCGCGCCCTGAAGCGGGCCCACGCCACGAGCCCGTCCGGCCCCACGCCGCGCGTCGAGGACTACATCGAGGTCGTCTACGAGCTGATCCTGGAGAAGGGGTACGCGCGCATCATCGACATCGGCGCGCACCTGCACGTCTCCTCGCCCACTGCGACCAAGATGGTGCAGCGCATGGCGGAGGAGGGGCTGGTCGTCTACGAGCGCTACCGCGGCATCGCGCTGACCGACGCGGGCACCGAGCTTGCGAAGCGCCTCCGCGAGCGCCACGGCATCCTCACGAGCTTCCTGCGCCTCCTGGGCGTGGACGAGGCGACCGCGCACAAGGCCACGGAGGGCATCGAGCACCACCTGGACGCGCAGACGCTCGCGCGCGTGGCCGACCTCGTGGCCTACGCACAGGCCCACCCGGAGTGGTGGGCGAAGCTGGAAAAACGATAGCAGCCGCTCAGGCGTAGAACACGCTGGGGGCGGCGGTGGGCTGGGCGGGGGCGGGCTTCTTGGCCGGCCGCTCGCGCTCGGCGCGCTGCCTGGCCGCCGCGGCCTCCTCGTGGAGGTAGGAGCGCCAGTCGTAGGTGCCGCGGATGGGGCTCGACTCGACCACGTCGGACTCGCCGGCGAGGTTCTGGTACTCGGCCCAGTCCCGGAGCGCGTCCGCGACCGCGCCAATGGCCTTCGCGTCGTGCGGGCGGCGAGGCGTGATGGCGACGGCTCCAGCGCGCGATTCGGGGTTCCAACGGGTGATGCCCAACCACTTCACCTGCGGGTACGTAACGCGGCGGGATGGTTATCTCGCTCGCGAGGGCCGCAGAGCGCATTCGGCAGTGGGGGCCTGCTTCAAATAGCGGAAGGAGCCGCGGCCGCGGTCACCCAAGCAGCCCGGTGGAGAGATAGCGCTCGCCGCCGTCCGGGAAGACGGTCACGACCAGCGAGCCGGGGGGCGCCTCCGCGGCGACCCGGAGCGCGCCCGCCAGCGCGGCGCCCGAGGAGCCCCCGACCAGGAGCCCTTCCTCCCGCGCCAGCGCCCGCGTGAGCCGCTGCGCCTCCTCGGTGGCGACCGCCAGGCGGAGCCCGGCCTCCTTCTCGACGAAGATGGGGGGAACGTGGCTCGTGGCCAGGTGCTTGAGCCCCTCGATGCCGTGGAAGGGGCCCGAGGGCTCCACCGCCGCGATGGCGATGGAGGGGCGCTTCTCGCGGAGGAAGCGCGCGGTGCCCATGAGCGTGCCCGTGGTGCCCAGCCCCGCGACGAAGTGCGTGACCGCGCCCTCCGTCTGGCGCCAGACCTCGGGCCCCGTGGTGGCGAAGTGCGCGAGGGAGTTCGCCGGGTTCGCGTACTGGTCGGCGTGCCAGAAGCGGGCAGGCGCCTCCTTGGCCATCTCGTGCGCGCGGTCGATGGCGCCGTCCTGCCCCTCCAGGGGGTCGGTGAGGTGCAGCGTCGCGCCGTAGGCGCGCAGGATGGCCAGCCGCTCCTTGCTCGCGTTGGCGGGGAGCACCAGGTGGCACTCGTAGCCGCGCGCCGCGCAGAGCATCGCGTAGGCAATGCCGGTGTTGCCGCTGGTGGCGTCCAGGAGCGCGCGCCCGGGGAGGATGCCCCGCGCCTCGGCGTCGAGGAGGATGCCGCGCGCTGGCCGGTCCTTCACGCTGCCGCCAGGGTTGCGCGACTCCAGCTTGGCCGCGATGCGCACGCCCCTCGCGCGGTGCGGGTTGAGGCGAATGATCTCGACGAGCGGCGTATTCCCGACGAGGTCGAAGACGCCCTGCACGCCGCTCCATGGGCCGCGCCGCCTCAGGGACTTTTCGGTCGCGGCCGCTTGATCCCGAACTCCACGAGGAGCAGGCTCACGCACAGCCACGCCGCGCCCAGCGCGAGCCCCGCCGCGACGCTGGTGGGAAGCGCGCCCCCGCGCGCCAGGTCCGCCGCCGAGGCCGCGGCGACGAGGAGGAGCCCCGCGCCCGTGGCCGCCAGCGCGGGCCCCACGCGCCGCGCGCGCTCGGCCACAAGGTAGGCCGCCACGCCCGCCAGCGCCGTGGAGGCGGCCGCACGCGCGCTGGGGAACCCGGCGCCCTGCGGGAGGCCCGTGAACAAGGGGTGGAGCCCCAGCGCCAGCGCGAGGGCGCCGCCCACGCCCACCGTCACCAGGGCCGCCTCCCACCGGCGGCGCCGCGCCAGGAGCCCCGCGGCCAGCGCGAGCGCCGCCAGGCCCAGGACGGAGGCGTGCGTGGCCGGCGCGAGGGGCGCCAAGGGGGCCAGCGCGGCCTGGAGGGCGTCCGCGTGCCGGTCGAGCGGGTCGTCGAGCCCCGGGCGGCCCGCGCGGTCCGCGATGGCTCCGAAGAGCGCCGCAGCCCCCGCGCCGGCCACCGCGACGGCGAGGTCGAGGCGCGTGAACGCGGGCGCGAAGCGGCGCAGCACCCGATAGAGCGCGTAGATGCCCGCCGCGGCGAGGAGCGTGGACGCAAGGACGCGGCCGAAGAGCGCCTGCGCCTCCAGGAACGCGAGGCCGAAGAAGTAGCCGCCCAGCGCGTTGGCGACGCTCCAGAGGACGGCCCCCACCACGTTGTAGAGCCAGAAGGTGCGCCAGCGCATGGCGCTCAGGCCCGCAAGGAAGGGGCCCATGCCGCGCGCGACGAAGCTGAAGCGCACGACCACCAGCGCGAAGGGGCCGTACCGCTCGAACACGGCGTTGCTCCTGGCGACGTGGGCGGGCCGGATGCGCAGCTTCGCGCCGTGGCGGTCGAGGAACGCCTGGCCGTGGCGCCGCGAGAGCCAGAAGCCGATGGCGTCGCCCACGATACCTGCTGCGAAGGCGACCGCGATGACGAGGCGCACGTCCAGGAGGCCCGCCGCCGCGGCGACGCCCGCCAGGAGCAGCGTCGCGTGGCCCGGCACGAGGATGCCCACGAGGGGGAGCGCCTCGCCGACGCCCAGGAGGAACACGAGGGCGTAGCCGTAGCGGCTCACCAGGTCCAGCAGGAGCCCGGCGTCCGCCATCGGGCGTCGCACCCCGGCGCGCGGTCAAAGACGTTGCGCCGGCGCGGCGTCGATGCGGATCTCGGACTCGCCCACGCGCCGCGCGTACCCTTCGCGCACCAGGATGGGCCCCACGTAGGCCGCGAGCACGATGGCCCCCGCGCGCGACCGCAGCCAGCCGCCCAGGCTGTCGCGTGGCGGGTTGCGCGACGCCCCGATGGGCACGGTGCGGCGGTCGAAGTGCGCGAGGAGCGCGCGGTACACGTCCGCCTCCAGCGTGACGCCCTCGCCGCGCCCCAGCACGATGCGCGTGCCCAGCTCCACGGAGCCGCGGTAGCTGAAGCGGCCGTGCTTGCCCCACGACTCCAGGGCGCGCGCGGAGCCCATCGCGAGCGGATCCAAGGCCCCGGGGATAAAGTTCATGCGACGCCGCGCCTCAGTCCGGACGTGGAGTTCTCGGCCGTCATCCGGAAGGAGGGGCGCTGGTTCGTCGCGTGGTGCCCCGAGATCGACGTGGCGAGCCAGGGGCGCACCTCGGCGTCCGCGCTGAAGAACCTGAAGGAGGCCGTCGAGCTTTTCCTTGAGGACCCTCACGCGTCGGTCCCGCGCACGAAGCCCATCTTCCGCAAGTTCGAGGCTGGCGATGGCGAAGCTTCCCGCCCTGTCCGCGCGTAAGGTCATCCGCGCGCTCCGCAAGGCCGGATTCGAGGTCGTGGCCCAACGCGGCAGCCACGTCCGCCTCAACGGCGAGCGCGGCGGGAGGGTCCGCGTCGTGATCGTGCCCAACCACGCGGACATCGCGCCCGGAACGCTGGTCTCCATCCTGCGCCAAGCGGGGCTGACGCGCGAGGAGCTTGACGATCTGCTTTAGCTGCGCCCCGCCCGAGGCGGGAGGTTCGTCGCGTGGATCACCAGCGCCGCCTCTGCGGAGGCGTCGCGTGCTCCACGCGGCTCACCGCGTTACTTCGTTCCGCGGTTCGCCGCGTGGATCATCTTCCCGTGCACGCCCTCCGCGGCCTCCATGATGGCCTCGGGGAACGTGGGGTGCGTGTGGATGGTCAGCGCGAGGTCCTTGGCGGTGGCGCCCATCTCGATGGCGAGGGCCGCTTCGGCGATGATGTTCGAGGCCTCGGCTCCCACGACGTGGACGCCCAGGAGGAGATCGGTCTTCTTGTCCGCGACGATCTTCACGAAGCCCTCGGTGGCGTTGGTGCTCTTGGCGCGGCCCAGCGCAGCGTAGGGGAACTTGGCGACGACGGGGTCGAAGCCCTTGGCCTTCGCCTGCTCCTCGGTCAGGCCCACGGTGGCGATCTCGGGCTCGACGAAGACGGCCCACGGGAGCGCCTTGTAGTCCAGCGCCGCGCCCTTGTCGCCCGCGAGGTGCGCCGCCGCGACGAGGCCCTCCCTGCTGGCCTTGTGCGCGAGGGCGGGGCCGGCGGTGATGTCGCCGATGGCGTAGATGTGGGGCACGTTGGTCTGCGCCTTGTCGTTGATGGGGATGAGCCCCTTCTCGCCCACCTTGACGCCGGCCTTGTCCAGCGCCAGCGAGTCGGTGTTGGGTCGGCGGCCCACGGCCACGAGGACCTTGTCCGCGGCGATGGCCTGCTCCTTGCCGTCCACCTCGATGGTGACGTGCGAGCCGCCGAACGCCTTCGCCTTGGCCTTGGTGAAGACCGCGACGTCGTCCTTCTTGAGGCGGCGCTCGACGATGCGGACGATCTCGGCGTCCTGGCCGGGGAGGATCTGGTCCATCATCTCGACGACCGTGACCTTGCTGCCCAGCGCGGCGTAGGCGGCGCCGATCTCCAGGCCGATGAAGCCGCCGCCGATGACGACCAGCTCGCGGGGCACCGTCTCGAAGTCCAGGGCGCCCGTGCTGTCGACGACCTTCTGGCCATCGAAGGCGAAGCCCGGGATCTGGATGGGCCGGCTGCCGGTGGCCACGATGCAGTGCTGGAACGTGACGGAGACGTCGCCGCTGGCGGTCTTCACGGAGACCGCGTTGGGCCCGGTGAACGTCGCGGTCCCGAAGAGGGAGTCCACCTTGTTGGCCTTGAAGAGCTGGCCGATGCCGTTGGTGAGGCCGGTGGTGACGCCGCGCTTCCACTCCTGCGTCTTCTTGAAGTCCAGCCGCGCGCCCTGCACCTCGATGCCGATCTCGGCGGCCTCCGTGTGCAGCGTGCGCCACTCCTTCGCCGCGTGGATGAGCGCCTTGCTGGGGATGCAGCCCACGTTGAGGCACACGCCGCCCAGCTTCTCCTTCTCGACGCAGAGGACCTTCTTGCCCAGCTGCGCGGCGCGGATGGCGGCGACGTACCCTCCAGGGCCCGCTCCGATCACGAGGACCTCGGTGCTCATCGTGGTGGCCATGGGGACTCCAACTCGGGACAGGGAGGGGCTATAAAAAAGCTGGGCCACCCTGGGGCATCGCGGAGGCCGGGCGCGCCCCGGCGGCCCGACAAGGCGATATATCGCATCGGCAGACGGCCCCGGGGTCGCCCGCCTTGGTGGAAGCCACTCTCCTCGTCAGCGCGGGCGCGGCGTCCCTCGCGTCGGGCCTCTTCCTCGCCACGGGCCTCGCGCTGCTGCAACGGCGGGTGGGCGACGCGGGCGCCCAGCAGGCCCTCACGCTCTTCGCCGTCTGGTGGATCGGCCTGGCGATCTACGCCGTCGCGGGCGCCAACGAGGACGTGCTCGCGGCGTTCGGCCTGGAGCCCTTCGGCGTCTTCGTCGCGCTGCGCTACATGCAGATCGTCTCCGTCTGCATCGGCCTCTGGGGCCTCATGTACTACCTGGCGTTCGTCCTCACGGGGCAGCGCCGGCTCATGGCGCCCCTCGCGGCGTTCTACGCGGGCTACTACGCAGTGCTCCTCTTCCTCGTGACGCGCAGCGCGCCCGCGGCGGTGGAGGTGGCGCCCTGGCGCACGGCGCTCGTCTTCGCGACGCCGCTCCTGGGCGCCCTGGCGGTGGCCCTCCTCCTCGTGATCCCGCCCGTCGTGGGCGCGGGGACCTACCTGGCGCTCCTGCGCGAGGCGCCCCGCGGCGCGCACCGCGCCCGCATCTGGCTCATCTCGCTCTCGACCCTGGCGTGGAGCGGCAGCATCGTGCTGCGCGACGGCGGCCTCGCCGCGGCGCTTCCCGTGGTACTCGGCCTCCTCTCGGCCATGAGCATCTCGTGGGCGTACCAGCCGCCAAGCTGGATCGCGCGCCGCGTCGCGCCCGCCTGAGGGCCAGCACAGGGATGCACGCGAAGGGCCAAGGACCGCCACCCGCCGGGGCCTCCGGCGGGGGAGTTGGACGCATGAACCGCACGCTGCTCCTGGGCCTGCTTGCGGGATCGGGGCTCCTCCTGGGCGCCGGCCTCGCCTCCGCGCAATCGTCGATCGTCACTTCGCTTCCATGCACCGCGCCCGCAAGCTCGGTGGGCGTCTTCGTCGCCCCCGCGACGTCGAGCTGGGGCGCCACGCGCGTCGTCTCGCTGGAGCCGCGCGACGTGCTGCTGGCGCTCGCGCTGGGGAACGGCTCCCTGGCGACGGAGCCCGCGCCCCTGGACAGCACCAGCGTCCTGGCGCTCGCCGCGCTGGGCGCGGAGGGCGGCGACCTCCAGGTCGTCGTCCCCGGCTGCGCGGGCGGCGCCATCGTCTCCACGACTGTCGTCTCCTACCGCGCGGCCCCGTCGGGCTTCGGCGGGATCGACGTGCCGCTGAGCCTCTTCTGATCCGGCCCGACGCCAGGGCAACAACGACGGAATCGGACAAGCGGCACCGGGATGCACGGGGAGCCCGTGCGGGGGCTGCCCGCCTTGGCGCGTTGGCGTCTGGGCGGGAGGGCTGATCCCATGAACCGCACCGCTCTCCTCAGCGCGCTCGCCGTCTCTACTCTCCTCCTCGTGGTCGGGCCCGCCCCCGCGCAGGCCTCGACGACCGATCCCCTGCCGTGCAGCGCGCCTCCAGGGGCGCTCTCCAACTCCAGCGTCGTGCAGACGAGCGACAGCGCGTCGTCGCAGGACCTCTCCGTGGGCCCAGACAGCCTCGTCCTGGGGCTCGCGCTGCAAAACCACGGCGTCACGGGCGTGACGCTCGCCGCCCTCCAGAACGGCACCACCTCGTCCAGCAACTCCGGCGCGCTCACCCAGCGCATGAGCATGAGCCGCGACAACCTGCTGGCGCTCCTCGCCGCGGGCACGCCGGGCAGCGGCCTGGGGCCCTCGCTCCTGGGGTGCGTCTCCGACGTCGACGCGCAGTCGACGCGCACAACCAGCACGACGCGCGACGTGAGCCTCGACGAGACCACCGTGCTCTCCGCCCTCGCCTTCCAGAACTCCACGGGCTCGCCCCTCGCGTTCGGCGACGTCGCGAGCTTCAGCACGTCGAGCCACGTCGTGACCACCGAGACGCGCAACGTCACCGTGGACCCGGACGACGCGCTGCTGCTCCTGGCGTTCGGATGACCTAGCCGAAGAAGGCGTCCAGCGAGCGCTGCTTCATCGCCTCGTGCAGCTTCGCGTAGCGGGGGAACGTCGCCTTGACGCGCTCCTCGCCGAAGTCGTGCTGGCGCACCAGGACGTCGCGCACGGCGGCCTCGTTGACCTGCCCGAACTTCACCGAGTAGTCGTCGGTGACCTCGGGCTTCAGGAAGATGTCCCGGATGGCGTCCGCGTCCGGGATGTCGGCCTCCAGCTGCGTGAGCACGTCGATGAGCGCGCCCTTCTCCTTGATGAGCTTCACCGCACGCTTGGGGCCGACGCCTTTCACGCCCGCGTCGAAGTCCGTGCCCACGAGGATGCCGGCCTCCACGAGCTGCTGGCGCGTGAGGCCCAAGGCCTCGAGCACCTGGGAAAGCTCGATCATCTCGGGCTCCACGTCGACCCACACGCTCTTGCCGGGGAGCTTGCGCTTCCCGGTGACGGCCAGGTTGCGCACGAGCCGCGGCGCGCCGAAGAGGAGCGAGTCGTAGTCCTGAGACGAGGCGGCCCACACGTCGCCCTTCTCCGCCATGCGCGCGGCCTGAGCCTCGCCCTCGCCGGGCGCCTGCACCCACGGGATGCCCAAGGCGTCCAGGAGCGCCTTGGCCTCCGCGACCATGTCGCGGGAGAGGTGCGAGGTCTGCTGCGCCTTGCTGAACGCCTTCTCCTCGTCGCCCTCCTCCAGGGCCTGCTTCAGCTCGGCCTCGGCCTTCGCCTTGCGCTCGATGCGCTCCTCGATGGTGGCGCGCTTCAGCTCGGGGGGCTTGCCGTCGAAGACGTAGACCGGACGGATGCCGGACTCCGCCAGGTTCGCCGTGCGGTAGAGGAGCCCGGAGAGGTGGCTCGTGACGCGCCCCTGCTTGTCCTTCAGCGGCGTGCCGTCGGGCTGGCGGATGCTGGAGAGGAACTGGTAGAGCGCGTTGTGGGCGTCGATGGCGATGGTCTTCCCCTGGAAATCCTGGAGCGTGCGCGGCGTGCGCGGCACGACGTCCGAGAGGTCGACGCCCATGGGGGCGCGATGGAGGGGCCCCCGGAAAAAGGGTTGTCCTTCCTCCGCGGGGCCCCTTGCGCTACCGCCTGCGGAGCGCGAGACGGGGCCCGTTCGATGGCCCGCGGCCGTGGGGGCCTGGCGCCGACGGCCTCGACCGAGCGCGGGAGGAACACTTCCCATGGAGAAGGTACTTTAAGCTGAGCAAGTCCCTAGCCGCGACGGATCACCGATGAAGGACGACCGGGACATGGAGAAGCGCGGCCGCGCCCCGCGCGGCGCCGACGCCGGCGACGCGCCCAGCAAGGAGGAGCAGATCGCCGAGCTCCAGGCCATCGTCAAGGCCTACGAGGAGAAGTTCAACCAGATCAAGGAGCCGCCGCTCCTCTCGGCATACGTCCTGCGCTTGACAGGCGCCGACCTGGAGCCCCAGGAAGTCGTCGTCAGCCACGGCACGCAGGTGCTCAAGGTCGCCGTGGGCCAGGTCGCGAAGTCCGACCTCCGCACGGGCCAGTACGTCTGGCTCCACCCCAAGACCTACGCCATCATCGCCTCCACGCGCCAGTACGAGCAGGGCGTCGTGGGCAAGGTCGTCGACATCTACCAGGACAAGCTCGTCATCACCACCTCCGACGGCATGGAGAAGAAGATCATCGACCTGCCCTCGGGCATGGGCGACGAGATCAAGATCGGCTACGAGGTCAGCCTCCTGCCGCCCACGCTGGACATCCTGGAGGTGCGCCCCAGCAGCGAGATCCGCGACCTCTTCCTGGGCGAGACGCCCAACGTGAAGTACGCGCAGATCGGCGGCCTGGACGAGACGCTGGACCGCATCCGCGACGTGGTCGAGCTTCCCTACAAGGAGCCCGAGCTTTTCGCCGCGATCAAGCTGAAGGCGCCCAAGGGCGTCCTCCTCTACGGCCCGCCCGGCTGCGGCAAGACGCTCATCGGCAAGGCCGTCGCCACCGAGAACGACATGACGTTCTTCAACGTCAAGGTGGCCGACATCCTCTCCAAGTGGGTGGGCGAGTCCGAGAACATGATCAAGGCGCTCTTCCGCAAGGCGCGCGAGAACGCGCCCAGCATCATCTTCTTCGACGAGTTCGACGCGCTGGGCACGACGCGCGGCCAGCAGGACAGCGCAGGCGTCCAGAAGAACATCATCGCGCAGATCCTCTCGGAGATGGACGGCATCGACACGCTGAAGGACGTCTACATCCTCGGCGCCACGAACCGCCCCGACATGATCGACCCCGCGCTGCTGCGCCCGGGCCGCTTCGACGAGGTCATCGAGATCCAGCGTCCCAACAAGCAGGCCGCGATGCAGATCATCGACATCTACCTCACCAAGGACCTGCCCCTCCAGGAGACGTTCGTGCGCGACAACGGCGGCTCCAAGGAGAAGGCCCTGGAGACGATGAAGAGCATGCTCATCGAGGAGCTCTACGGCGACAACAAGTGGGTCGAGTTCAAGCTGGACCCCGAGGCCAAGGAGTCCGTGAAGACCATCAAGCGCAAGGACATCATCTCCGGCGCCCTCATCGAGAGCATCATCACCACCGCGAAGAAGAACTACGTGAAGCGCGTGCTGCCCTATCCGCGCGGCTCTCACGAGCGCGCCCGCGAAGGCCTCAACTTCGAGGACCTGCGCAAGGCCGCCGAGGAGGAGTCCAAGGAGCACGCCCTCGTCGAGTCGTCCGTGTACCAGAAGCGGCAGCGGGAGCGCGCGCGGTTTGCAGCGAACGACAACGTCGAAGTCATGTGAGGCCGAAGGCCGAACTTGACTTCGACGTTGGCGTGCAGCGCAAATCGCGCGTGCGACCAGGCCGATCCCGACGAGCGGCCTTCAGGCCGCGAGGAGAGGCTTCGGCCGTGGGAGCGCGCGCGGTTTGCAGCGAACGACAACGTCGAAGTGATGTGAGAACCGGATCGTCACGGGCGCGGCCCCGCGCCGCGCCCGCGCGCCCCCTTTTCCTTCTCGGATGCCCTCTTTTTGTGGATCAATCCGTTATCTGAGGCGGGGCTTCGTGCGATTTCACATCCGATCTCCAACAATGATATCCTTCCCCGCGGGCCTGGCCGGCGCGGGGAACCACCCATGAAGCTCCGCATCCTGTATCTGCTAGCGGCCTTTCTCCTGATCCCGGCCTATGCCCACGCGGCCCAGCCCGACCCCGTCGACGCGGGCATCAGCGGCGAGTGCTACGACCTCGACGGCACCGGCGGCGAGGCTGAGGTCGAGGTCGAGGACGGCACCGTCTACAACACCGTCCTCCCCAGCGACCCCACGAACCCCACGGGCTCCGGCGCCGCCGCGGCCCTGCTGGCGTTCCTCAACGACCCCAAGGGCATCCCCGGCGGCAACGCCTGCACCGCCCCCGGTGACGACCACCTCGAGGTCCACGCCTTCGTGGCGGGCGTCGGCGGCGCCGAGGTCTGCTACGACGGCGCGAGCCACCCGCTCCCCGTGGTCGGGCAGTCCATCCTGCTGGGCGTCTACGACCACGACGTCTGCGACGACGACGCCGAGGTCGACTCCGGCTGATGTCGCGCGCGGAGGCGCTTCGCTGCGCCCCGCCCGCCTTTCGCCACGTTGAAGCGGAGCCGCCACGCTGGCCCGCCCATGGCCGCGAAGAAGAGCGCCAAGAAGAGCGCGAAGAAGGCCGCCCCGAGGAAGGCGGCGAAGAAGGCCGCCGCGCCCGCGGGCGACCGCGTGCAGGTGCGCACGCCCAACGTGCCCGGCTACACCGCCACCGTCGACCGGACGAAGTACGACGCGATGAGGAAGGTGCTTCTCCAGGTCGTCCCCAAGGGCGCGGGGCTCACGCAGAGCGAGATGTGGGACGCCGCGCGCAAGGTGGCGCCCGCGGAGCACTGGCCCGGCGGCGAGAAGGTCGAGTGGTGGGTCAAGTGCGTCCAGCTGGACCTGGAGGCGCAGGGCGTCCTCAGGCGCGACGGGGGCAAGCCCCTGCGCTGGTCCAGGGCGTAGGGCCAGCCGGAGTGGGGAAAAGAGGCATATCCCTCCTGCCCCCGTGGCCCTTGCGTGCACCCCCTCTGGGACGCGCCGACGCGGCGCCTCGTCCTCGTCGCCGGAAGCCTCAGCGCGATCGCGGGGCTGCTGCACCTGGCCGTCGCGCCGGAGCACTTCGAGGAGTGGTGGGGCTACGGCGCGTTCTTCGTCGTCTGCTTCGTCGCGCAGGCCGCCAACGGCGCGATCCTCCTCTGGGAGGGCTACAGCCCGCGCCCGCGGCCCGCGTGGTGGCCCAGCGGGTGGCGCTTCATGCTCGCCTGCGGCCTCGTGGGCAACGTCCTCCTGCTCGCGCTCTGGGCGTACACGCGCTTCGTGGGCGTCCCCGCGGGCCCCATGGCGGGCGAGAAGGAGGAGATCGGCCTCATGGACCTCTTCACGAAGACGGTGGAGCTGGGCCTCGTCGTCGCGCTCCTGGGGCTCGTCAGGTACGGCCCCCGCACGGAGCCCGAGCCCCCGGTGGCGTCCGCCTAGCGCTCGTAGCTCCAGGCGTCGGCGTCGAAACCCGTCACGTCAGCCGCGGCCTTGCCGGGGAAGACCTCCAGCTTCAGCGCGCGAGGCCCGGTCATCTGGAGCAGCGCGACGCCCACGACCTGGTCGTCGTTGCGCGCCGTGATGCCGTCGCCGGGCTGGATCCCCGTCGTGCCGTCCCGCGAGAAGCCGCGCTCGCCTGTCTTGTTGTCGTACTCGTCGAACGTCACCAATTCCCACTTCAGGAGGCCGGAGGCGGGCGTGACCTTCGCCGGGTCCGGGTTCCCCTTGACGCCGAATTGCCGCGGTGTCCCGTTGAAGTCGCCGATGCTGAAGACGACGTGCGAGGGATCGTAGGTGTCGGGCGAGACGCTCAGGTGCCCTTCCCAGTAGTTGGACGGATCGACGCCCGCGTAGCCGTTCGTGCCCACCTTGAACCAGTTGCCCACGAGCGCGCCGTCCACGTCCCAGTCGATTTTCCCCGCGCGAGGCTCCGCGGTGCGCAGCATCTTCGCCAGCATGGCCGCGCGCACGTCCGGCGGGAAGTGCGGGAAGGGGTCGACGGTGTGGACCTTCCACGGCTCGCGGTCGTAGTGCGAGGGCACGAGGAAGCCGGGCAGCGTGACGTTGTAGTCGTACACGCCGAAGTCCAGCGTCTGGGCCCCGATGCGGCCGACGAGCTGGCCCGCCTTCACCGGCACGGAGAGGGGTCCCTGGTTGCCCGCGCGGCTCGCGTTGTACGCCGCCTCCAAGTCGGGCGCGAGGCTCGTGAGCAGGTCGAAGTAGCTGGTGAACGTGCACGTGTGCGCCATGTCCACGCGCCATTCGCGCAGCTTCGCGGCGCCCGACTCGACGTTGACGTCGCGCGGCTGGATGCTGTAGATCACCGCGTCGCCGATCGCGCGCACCTCGTAGGCGTCGCGCCCCAGGCTGACGTTCGCCGGAGAGAAGTACATGTGGTCGATGGGGGTCACGTGCCCGCCCACGACGACGCCGTAGGGGAGCATGTTGCCGAAGTCGCTCACGCGCATGGGCGACTGCGCGAACGTCACGGGCCCGGAGCCCTTGCAGCCCGTGAACCTCGTCAGGGCGTCCGCGTTCCCCGAGGGGGTGGGCGTCGTCGCCGGGGGCGAGGACGGAGTCTCCGTCGGCGCGGGGGTCGAAGAGGGCGTCGACGACGGCGTTGTCGTGGTGGGGGCCGAGGGCGCGGCGCAGCCGGCGAGGAGCAGGGCGACAAGCAGGAGCGCGGCGCGCATACGGGAGAGCCAGGCGCGGGCGCGCTTTGAACGCTGCGGAATCGGCGCCCGCGCTCAGGCGTGCGCCGCGCCGGCCCAGCCGGCCGCCAGCGCGGAGCGCAGGCCTTCGCGCACGAGGAGCGCGCTGTGGTCGCTGCGCACGAGGACCTGGAGGCCGGGCGCGTCGCGCTCCACCAGTGCGGCCACCACGCCGTCCATGGAGGTCACGAGGTCCAGCAGGTCCTCGACGTTCGCGGCGTCGAGCACGGCCAGCGGGAAGCTGAGCGTCTTCACGCGCCGGAAAGCGCCCGACGCGGCCATAGGCGTTCCGACGAGGATGAGCCAGGATTGGGCGCGCGAGTCCGAGAATGGTCATCCGATGTAAGGCGTCGCGTCGGGGTCGAACCCCTTGACGATCTCGATGGCGGGCCGGCGCGCGGGGGCCCAGCCGAACTGCGGGTACACCAGCTTGCGGAAGAACGCGGGCGCCTCGCCCTCCATGCCGGGCACCATGGCGGCGGCGATGAGCGTCGCGGGGTGCTCAGGCCCCAGCGCGTCGCGGGAGATGTCGTAGGCCATGGGGCGCACCTCGTCCTCGCGGAAGTAGCCCAGCGTGTGGAGGTACTCGTGGAGGAGGACGTGGAACGCGTAGGCGTTGTGGTGCGCGGGCTCGTGGACCTTCACGTAGTTGAGCACGTCCTTGTTGAGGATCATGGCGTTGGAGCCCAGGACGAAGTAGCCGCCCAGGAAGCCCTCGGGCGAGAGGCCCAGGGGCGCCAGACCCAGCATGATGCCGGCGCGCGACTTGCGCAGGCGCGCCTCCACGAGGCGCTTCACCAGCCGGAAGAGCGCGGTGTAGTCGCGCGCGCCGTCCAGCTCGGCGGCGACAAGATTGTCCACGCCATGCCTTCGGTCGGCCGGGACTTAAGGCTTCTTCGCGCGCGCCTCGCGCGGCCAGACGAGCTTCAGCGCCGTGTGCGTCTCCGAGAAGCGCATGACCTTGGTGTCCACGAGGCCCGCCTTCCGCGCGGCCGCCATGACCACGGTGTCCGCGATCTCCGGCCGCCCGCGCGGGGAGAGGACCCACAGCGCGCCCTCGGCGGGCAGCCCCTTGGCGAGCTTCGCGATGCCTCCCAGGTCCTTGGGATCGTCGATCTGCGCGAAGGTCACGTCCGCCTCCGCGCGCACGACCTTCGCCCCCGCCGCGCGAAGCTCCGCGGCGAAGCCCTTCTCCGTGAGGCCCACGAGGGAGACGCGCGTGCCCGCCTTGACGCCCGCCTTGTCGAGGCGCGTCGGCGGGTGGAGGATCTTCTCCGCCCACGCCGCCGCGCGCTTGGCCCCCAGCAGGAACGACGCGCGGCCGCCTGGCCAGTCCGCCACGAGGGCATCGCCCTCGACGCGGACCTTGGCCTGCGCCAGCGGGATGGCGACGCGGAAGGGCCCGCGGAAGAGGAGCTTGTCCCCCTCCAGCATGGCCTTGCCCTCGCCGCGCTCGCCGGCGTGCTCCGCCGTGCAGGTGACCTCGGCGCCCACGCCCGGCGGAAATGCCGCGCCCCGCATGAAGGGAGCGGCCTCGCTTCTCGCAAAAGGGAAATAGTCTGCCCGCCACCTGGCGAGTGCGTGAAGCCCCGCATCATGGGCAGCGAGCACGAGTACACCCTCTTCTCGCACCAGATGAACCCGCGCGGCATCGACCCGCACCGGCTCGCCCTGGAAGTGATCCGCAAGTCGCAGTTCGCCGCGCAGGGCGAGTGGCTCAAGAACGGCAGCCGCGCCTACTTCGACGTGGGCCACCTAGAGATCAGCACGCCCGAGACGCTCAACGCCCGCGAGATGCTCATCTACGAGAAGGCGGGCGAGCGCATCGTGGACCTCGCCCGCATGAAGCTGGAGGAGTTCCACAACGTCAAGGTCAGCGCGTTCAAGAACAACACGGACCCCGACGGCGTCTCCTACGGCAGCCACGAGAACTACTGCGTGCCGCGCGCCATGGAGTTCCCCGGCGCCTACGTGCGCTCGCTGGTCCCGCACCTCGTCACGCGCATCGCGTTCTGCGGCGCGGGCGACTTCATCGACCGCCGCTACGTGCTCAGCCCCTGCGCGTACCTCACGAGCGAACTGATCTCGGGGGGCAACCTCAGCAACACGGGCATCCTGCACACGCGCGACGAGCCGCACGCGGACCCCACCAAGTGGCGCCGCCTGCACGTCATCATCGGCGACGCGCTCATGAGCGAGTGGTCCATCTACCTGCGCGCGTTCACCACCTGCGGCGTGCTGGAGCTGATGGAGGGCGGCCACCTCAACGACGCGCCCCAGCTCAAGGAGCCCCTGCGCGACATGTGGCACATGGTCGAGCAGCTTGCGCCCGAGCAGTGGCGCCTCGAGCTGACCAACGGCAAGTGGACGACGCCCATGGCGGTGCAGCGCTACTACCTCGCCAAGTTCGAGGAGCACGGCCTCGTCACGAACCAGGAGGAGAAGGAGGCCCTCTCCACGTGGGAGTGGATCCTCGACAAGCTGGAGGCGGGCGACATCCAGCAATTGAAGCGCAAGGTGGAGTGGGTCATGCGGCTCATCGAGGTCGAGAAGATGATCGACCTCAAGGGGCGCGACGAGAACGTCGAGATCGCCGCCGCGAAGCAGTATTCCGAGCTTTCCGGCGCGTCGGGCCTCTATTACAAGGTCCTCAACGCTGGCGCGGTCGACCGCCTCACCACCGACGACGAGATCAAGAAGGCCATGACGACGCCGCCCCACACGCGCGCCGAGGCCCGCGTGAAGCTCCTCGACGAGTTCGAGATGGGCAGCATCGACTGGAGCGAGATGTCCATCCTCACCGAGGACGGCGGCTACGAGCGCGTCCACCTGCCCGACCCCTACTCGACCCAAACCCCCCTTTGATGGGCCCTCCTTGGCCCAGGGTCCAAAGAACGCGACGAGCGCAAAGAGCGCCAAGGTCGCCACGTCCTCTTCCGTCGCGTCCTTTGCGCTCTTCGCGCTCGTCGCGTTCTTTGGACCCTTGACGCAGGGAGAGAAACCGATTTGGCTGCCCCCACCAAAGCCTCTTCAACCGGAGCGCCGTCCGGAGGCGTGATGCCCGACGACGAGGAGGTCGACCTCCACGAAGGAATGCCGGTGACGAACGAAGCCGGCGAGAAGCTCGGCACCCTCGCGGCGCTGCTCGTCGCCGAGGACGAGGAGGAGGCCGAGTTCCTGCTCCTCAAGGCCGGCAACGAGGACCGCCTCGTGCCCTTCGAGGCCGTGCTGGGCGTCGGGGACGGCGACCTCATCCTGGACGTGCCCGCGGAGGCGCTGGCGCAGTTCCCGCAGATCCTCCCCAACCGCGACCCCACCGAGGCGGAGATGGACCGCGCCTACGAGGTGTTCGACGAGAACGCCGAGTACGAGCCCGACGAGTAGGGCTCAGCCGCTCTTGGCGGTCTTCTTCTCCTTCTCGTACTCCTTGCGCTCCTTCACGATGGCGCCAGGGCGCATCTGCTTGAGCTTGTTCACGCAGACGTCGCAGATGGCCAGCGGGTGCGGGTCGTTGGGCTCGTCCAGGAAGACGAACTGCGCCACGCGCTTGTTGCGGTGCGTGGTCGGCTCGAACTCGCAGTACTTGATGACCATCGCCTGCGGGAGAAGGGTCTCTCAGCTTGAGCGTTTGGGGGCCCCTCCGCCGGTTTTGCCTTCCTGGTCCGGCCTGCACGATGCAACCCGAACCAACGAACCACCGAACCCGCGTAAGACCCGTGGTCCGGTGGTTCGTTGGTTCGGGTTGCATCGAGGAGCGGGACCAGAGAGACAAACCTCCTGCGTGCAGCCTCCAGTGGAAGAGCACCCCGATATCGCACGACAAATCCATAGCCCCCCACCTGGCTGCCCGGCGCGATCCCCATGGTGGACATGGAGCCTGCAAGCTGGAAGAAGGGCATCGCCGAGCTCATCGGCACCTTCGCGCTCATCTACATCGGCGTCGTCGTGATCCTGGCGCCCGCCGCGCCCGGCACGAAGCACCTCGTCGAGATCGCGCTCGCGCATGGCCTCATCCTGGCCTGCCTCGTGAGCGCCACCATGAGCATCTCCGGCGGGCAGCTCAACCCCGCCGTGACCATCGGCCTGCTCACGGGCCGCAAGATCAGCGTCTCCCAGGCGGGCATCAACATCGTCTGCCAGGTGATCGGCGGCGCGCTGGGCGGCCTCCTCGCCAAGGCGAGCCTGGGCAACATGGACATCTCCGGCGGCATCCCGGCCCTGGCGCCCGGCGTGAGCACTGGCACGGGCATCCTGGTGGAGGCCATCGCGACGTTCCTCCTGGTGAGCGTCGTCTACGGCACGGGCGTCGACCCGCGCTTCGGCGGCCGCATCGGCGGCCTCGCCATCGGCCTCACCGTGGCGGCGGACATCATGGCGGTGGGCCCCATCACCGGCGCCGCCATGAACACGGCCCGCTGGCTGGGCCCCGCCATCGCGCAGGGCCACTTCAACGACGCCGCGGTCTACCTCATCGGCCCCATCCTGGGCGCGATCGTCGCGGGCGCCATCTGGGCCTACGTCCTCCTGGAGGACCGCCCGCACCCGGAGCCCCAGGCGCAGATGCGCCCCAAGGGGAACCTGTGAGCTAGCGCTCCCCACGCAGGCTGCGAAGCTGCGAGACGATCCCCAGCGCCGCGACCACCAGCGTCCCACCCAGGAGGAATATCTCCTCGTTGGGCGTGGGCGCGAAGAGCGAGAGCAGGCTGCCCACCGCGAGCCAGCCGCCCTCCACCGCCGTCGCGACGACGAGGATGACGCGGTTCGCGACGAGGCCGATGATGCCGCCCACCACCGCGGCGACGACCACGGCCCACGCGGGCCAGCCCATCGCGACGGCGAGCAGCACCGCCAGGGAGCCCGCCAGGAGCGCGCCCACGAAGCGGAACGCCACGACGAAGAGGATGGCGAAGAGGACGCCGCCCACGAGGGCCGCCACGAGGCCGATGAGCGGGTTGAGCGTGAGGAGCGTGCCGCCCAGGAGGCCCAGCGCGAAGCCCGCCACGAACCCGGCGAGCCCCGCGAGGCCCCGCGCCAGGCGATAGCCCGCGAAGGCGATGACGAGCCCCACGAGGAGGCCCAGGATCGCGGAGAGGACGCCGCCGGCTCCCCCGACGTGGACGAGGGCCGCCACGGCTCATCCGCTCCGCTTGACCATGGTGACGGAGGCCTGCGCGGTGGGCATGACGACCACGTCCTGCACGTTGACGTGCGCGGGCTGCTCGACGCACCACGCGATGGTCTCCGCGACGTCGGCCGCCGTGAGGGGCTGGTAGCCCTGGTAGACCTTGGCCGCGCGCTCCTTGTCGCCGCGGAAGCGGACCTCGCTGAACTCCGTCTCCACGAGGCCCGGGTCCACGCTGGTCACGCGCACGCCCGAGCCGTGGACGTCCATGCGGAGCCCCTCGGTGATGGCGCGGACGGCGTGCTTGCTCGCGCAGTAGACCGCGCCGCCGGGGTAGACCCAGTGGCCCGCCGTGCTGCCCAGCATGACGACGTGCCCCGAGCCGCGCCTGAGCATGGCAGGGAGGCAGAGGCGCGTGATCCGGAGGAGCGCCTTCACGTTCACGTCGATGACCTCGTCCCACTCGTCGGGGTTCCCCTCCTGGAGGGGCTCCGTGCCGCGGGCGAGGCCGGCGCTGTTGACCAGCACGTCGGGGGCGAAGAGGTCGGGCTCGGCCTTGGCCAGGCGCGCGAGCCCCGCCGCGTCGCGCACGTCCAGGGCGACGATCCGGGAGCGCGTCCCGTGGGCCTTGGCGAGGCTTTCCGCCAGCGCCTGGAGGCGGTCCTCGCGGCGGGCCAGGAGGGTGAGGTGGAGGCCGCGCGCGGCCAGGGCCCGGGCGGTGGCCTCGCCGATCCCGCTGGACGCGCCCGTGATGAACGCCGTTCTCATCGGGCCGGGAGGCGCGCGCCCATGATTATCCCTTGCCGCACGCGCCGAAAGCCGGGGAATCCTTCATGACGGGGGCGCGGCATCCGGCTCGCGATGAAGCCGAAGGGCGGGAAGCTTCCTTCCATCTCCGTTGAGGGCCGCAGCGAAGCCAAGGTGGAGGTCCGCGACGGGAAGATCGTCAAGGTCTGCGGGGCGTGCAGCACCATCCTGGACCGCGCAACGGGCCGCTGCCCCAACGGACACTGAACTCTTTTTAGGCGGTGGAGCCGGCGGGCTGCGGCGAGGCCGCCCTCATCATCTGGACCATGGCGTGGTCGCGGGCATGGCGTTCGCACCAGTCGTTGGGCTCTCCGGCGGGGTAGAAGCAGGGCATCGACCCCCGAGGCGCCTCGGAAGGGTTTGAGCCCTCCGTTCATGGACTCCCGGCCGAAAGGACTCCGGGGGAGCCCTCCCGAAAGTCCCGAGACGCCAGCCCTTATGCGGCGCCTCCGGGTTCGCGCCCAGGTGGACCCGCCCCCCGAGATCGTGGCCTTCGCGCGCCGCCACGGCGCGGGCTCCCTGGCCTTCCTCCCCACGCGGGAGGGGCCCCTGATCCCGTTCCTCATGCGGCTCCACGATGGTCTCCCCGAGGGGGGCGTCGCGGTGGTGGCCGACGTGGTCTGGCAGACCGCGCCCACGCCGGACCTCATCCGGGCCTTCGCCCCCGCGCCCGGCCGCGAGAAGGTGCGCCCCATCGAGGGGTGGGAGATGCAGGCCGAGCATGCGGGGCTCGCCATCGTGGAGCGCCTCGACGTGCCCTCCTCCTCGTGGGCGCCCCTGGCGACGCCCGAGCAGCGCGCGGCCCTGGCGGGCGACGCCCGCGGCGCGGCGAAGCTCGCGGCGTGGGCGCTGCGCAGGGCGTGAGGATTCCCGGCTCGCCTTGGTCCGCCTCTCCGGTGGACTCCATCTCGTCCTGCTGAGGGCTGCTCTTCCGTCACCCTTCAACGCGACGACGCCACGACGCGACGATTTTCTCAAGCGAGGCTGGCGCCCGTCTCAGGGGAAAAGACGCGCCACGACCAGGTCTGCGATCTCCTCGGGCGTCTTGTCCTGGGAGCCGATGACGAGGTCGTAGTGGCGTGGGTCGTTGGGGTCGAAGCCGTAGAACTCGCGGTAGCGCTTGGCCTCCGAGGCCTCGCGGTGGCGGTTCTGGTGCAGCACGGACTCCACGTCGCGGATGCCCTCGCGGTTCGCGACGCGCTTGGCGCGCACGTCCTCGGGCGCCTCCAGAAGGACCTTGAGACCGCCCGCGTTGGCCTGCGCGACGTGCCACGCGGCCATGCGCCCTTCCAGGATGCAGCCGCGGCGGCGCGCCACGTCGATCATGCGGCGGTCCAGCTCGGTGTCGACCTCGGGGTGCTCCTCGGCGTACTTGCCGAACTGCACGAGGTCCATGGCGTGCTCCTTCGCCATCTCGCGGAAGAACTGCCCCGCGTAGACGTGGGGGATGGAGAGGCGCGCGGAGAGCAGGCGGCAGAGCGTGGTGGTGCCCGTGCCGGGGAGGCCGGCGACGGCGACCAGGGGGGGCCGCGCGAGCGTGGCGCTCACGGCTCCTCCTTGAACACCATGGGCCCGCTGGCGATGGTCCGGCTGCGGTACTCCCAGAGCTTCAGCGCGCGCTGGGCGATCTGGCCCAGGGGGATGCCGAAGAGCGAGTAGAGCACGATCCAGCGGGGCAGGAAGCCCAGGAGGTAGAAGTGGTGCTCGGGCGGGTCGGTGTTGAGCGTGAGGTCCCAGGCGCGGTCCCACGGGACGTGGATCACGTGGTGCCCGGTGGCGACGAAGAGGCCCGCGCCGGCCGTGGCGGTGGCGGCGGCGAAGAGGCCCGCGAGCCACGCGAAGATGGGGATGACGAGGAGCATCGTGAACGCCATGGGCTTCATCTGCTCCGTGCTCATCTCCGCCTGCATCTCCATGATCTGGGGCTGCGCGTCGGTGAGCTTCTTCAGCTTGTAGGTGTTGTTCTCCTTCCGCGCGGCGGCGAACTCCTTCTGGAAGCTGCGCATCGCCTCCTGCACGCGCGCCATGTTCACCCAGTCGATGAGGAAGTGGCGGATCGCGGTGGTGGAGACCACGAGGAGGACCGACGCGAGGAGGATGGTGAGGAGCGGGTACGCGCCGCCGAAGCCCAGGGCGGGCTGGAGGACGTAGCCGGCGTACTGGCCCAGGACGACGCGCAGGCCCGGGTTGAACAGGATGAGGATGACGAGGCCGAAGGAGACGAAGAGCAGCACGGTGGTGACGGGGCTGCGCGTCTTGCGGCCGCGGACGACGACCTGGTCGGCCACGAGGCTCACCCGATGACCTTGACGACCTGGTCGCGCGTCTCCTCGACCTTGCCGTCGGCGTTGCGCACGATGGCGACCGTGGCGCCGGTGAGCGTCGCCAGCGTCATGGCCGCGGCGCGGTTCACCGCCTGGTGGGTCGCGATGTCGTCCTCGCTGTCCGCGTCGCGCGCCCGCGACGGGTCATTGCTGCGGCGGCCCAGGATCTCCTTGGGCGAGGCCTCCACGAGGATGATCTGCTTGGGCTTGAGCGCCTCCGCGACCCACTTGGGGATGCCGGGGAGGTAGCCCTTGGGCGTCTTGATGGTGCAGTGCGTGTCGACGATGACGCCGCCCATCTGGGCGATGGCGTGCGCGGCCTGCTCCTGGATCTCCCGCTGGATGGCGGGGTCGAGCTTGCGCATCTCGTCGCGGTCCTTCACGAGGCCGCGGCGCTGGGCGACGTGGAACATCTCCGTGCCGTAGACCACGACCTTGTAGCCCTTGGCCTTCTGGGCGGCGTCGATGACCGTGCTCTTGCCGACGCCCGGAACGCCGGTGATGATGACGACGCTCATGCGGTCCTCGGGCCGCCGCTAAGGGGTGCCCCTACTTGGGCGTTGCGGGGCCGAGACGGTAGCCCTGCGCGGCCCCTTCGCCCTCGCTGCGGACCAGGCCCCGGCGCTCCATCGCCTTGAGGTGGTAGCGCGCAAGCTGCCGGCTGACGCCCAGGCGCCGCGCGACCTCCGCCGGGCCCAGGCCGGGCTCCTGCCGCAGCAGCGCCGTGACCTGCGCGGCGACGTCCCCTTCGGGGGGCCCCGGGGGCTTGGCGCCCGTGACGTAGTAGCGGCGGCTGGTCCACTCCACGTGCGAGCTGACGTAGCCTTCGCGCTCCAGCACGCGCAGGTGGAACACGAGCACGCCGTTGGCGAGGCCCAAGGCCTGCCGAAGCTCCTCGAAGCGCAGGCCCGGGTGGCGCGCAACGTGGTCGTGCACGCCCTGGCGGACCTCGTGCTGGAGGACGTCCTGCTTCACGAGGCGCGTGTAGAGCGGGAGCGTCGCCGCCGCGCCCGCGATCCGGCCCGCGTCGGTGCGGGCGAACGCGACGATCCCCGCGCCGGCCACAAGGGCGCCCCCCGCGGCCAGCCCCACCATGGCGAGGCTCAGGCCCCCGCCCTGCCCGCCGCCGGGGGGCGGCGTGGGCGGCGCGGGGGAGGCGGCCGCGACGCGCACCGGCACGGGGACGCCCACGACGAGGCTGTCGTCGGACCCGTCGTGCAGGTCGAAACGCAGCGTGAGGTTCGTGCCCGGGAGCGCCTGCGCGCCCGCGCGCACGAGGAGGTGGACCGGTGTGGCCACACCGGTGGGCAGGGCGCGCCCTTCGGCGTCCTCGCTGCTGGCGCCCACCTGGTCCTGCGTGCCCGCGACGCGCGGCAGACCCAGCGTGAGGGCGCTGCCGTGGTTCGTCAGCGTGACGGTGACGTTGACCACGCCGCCTGGCGGCACGAGCGCGACCGCGGGGAAGACCGTCACGTCGACGCGCGGCGCATCGGGGGCCGCGGCCGTGACGGCGGTGGGCGTGACCGCCACGGGGGTCGTCGCGACGGGCGGCGCCTCCTGCGGCGCGACGACGAGGATGGTGGTGTTGGTCCCCGTGCCGTTGGGGAGCGTGAAGCCCACGAGCTTGGGGCCCGGCGTGTCGAAGGCCACCTGGCGCGTGAGCGTCTGCGAGCCGCCCGGCGCGACGTCCACGGGGACGACGAGGTCGGCCAGCCCCGAGGCGTACATCGTGACGTTGGCGTGCAGGTCGGCGACGAGCCTGCTGGAGAGGTCCGCGCTCACGGCGATGGTCTGGCCGACGGAGGCCGTGGCCGGCGCGCGCACCTCGCTCCACGACACGAGGGGCGGGATTGTCTGGGGCACCGACACGTGGACCGTCCGCGCGAGGGAGGTGCCGCCGTTCTCGACGAAGCGAAGCTCCACGTCCCCCTCGCGGCCGAAGTGGACGCTCTGACTGAGCGTCCCGTTCCCCAGGGGCCCCAGCGTGACGTTGGTCTCGTTGAGGGCCTTGCCGTCCTGGAGGAACGCGATGCTCGCCGAGACGTCCTGCGTCCAGTCGTTGCGCAATTCCACGGTGACGGTCGTGTCGTCGCCCACGACCGCGTCCGTGGGCGCCGTCATGTTGGCGAGGCGAAGCTCGACGGGGGCGGAGAGGACGCCGACGGATCTCACCGGGGTCTGGGGGGCGAAGGGCGCGACGGTCCACAGCTCGACGCCCGAGTCGTCCATCTCCTCCGCCAGGAAGACGGGGTTCCCGTTGGGCATGACGACCGCGGAGGAGGTCCACGAGGTCGGGCGCTGGAAGGACTCGTCCCACTGGTAGGGCAGCGCGACGGAGGAGCCGTCGCCCATCGCCTCCTGCCAGCGCGTCCTCTGGTTCACGATGTTGGGGAAGAGCCAGACGCGCCCCGCGCCCGCCGCGACGGCCAGGGTGTCGGCGTCCTGGTCGTCGCCGTTGACGCGCCGCGCCTCCCGGACCTGCCCCGTGGAGTTCAGCCTGACGTACCATCCGTCCTGGCTGCCGTAGCCGGTGACGTTCCGCGCCGCGGCGAAGACCGCGTGGATGGTGCCGTCATCGCCCACGACGGGCTCGCCCGCGAGGCGGTCGCCGATGTCGTCGCGCGATCGCACCGCGGACACCTCGGCGGGCGTCGTCCACGTGCGCCCTCCGTCGTCGGATCGCGCAAGGGAGGGCGCGCTGCCCGTCCCGACGTCGAAGAGGAGCATCGCGACCGTGCTGCCGCGCGCGCCCAGGTGGAGCGACGTGCCGCGGCCGTAGACGAAGCTCGCGAGGTTGGTGCCCGACCCGTCCTGCGAGAGGCGGTCGACCGAGACGTCGCTGCCCACGAGGCGGGCCACGAGGGCCGACCCGTCGTGCAGGACCGTCATGCTGCCGTACTGGTAGGCGGCGAGCCCCGCGGCGTCGGGCACGTCCTCGGAGGAGGCCGCGCGGGTGGCGGTGTCCAGCTGCGCGAGGCGCCAGGGCGTGGCGTTCCCGAAGGCGCGGTAGGCGAAGCCCACGCGCCCGTCGTCCAGCTCCGCCATGGCCCAGCCGCCCGGGCCGTCCGCGGGCGTCAGCGTCTGCGGCGGGCCCCAGGTGAACCCGTTGTCGTGGGAGACCTCGACGGTGAGCGCGTGGCCCTCGATCCAGCCCAGCACGAGGTCGCCGGACCGCGTGGCCAGGAGCCGCGGCATGGCCTCGTTCACGTCGCTGGCGTGCGCGGCGGCGGTCGCCTTGGCGGACGTGGAGTCGCCGACCCAGGTGGGGAAGACGGTGGCGTTCTGCCTTGCGCCGCCCGACGTGACCGAGACGGAGAGGACCGCGTCGGCGCGCAGCGACTCGACGGAGAAGCCGTTGTCGCCCGGCTGGAGGGTGAGGTTCGCCATGCGGTCGTTGACGCGCCCCAGGACGCGATCGTCGTGGGACACCTCCAGCACGGCCGTCGCCGGACGGTCCGAGGTCACGTTGAGGTGGAGCGCCGTCCCCTCGCGGTCGATCCGCAGGCCGAGGACCGGGTCCGCCCCCAGGGCCGGAGGCGCGACGCCCACCAGGAGGAGGGCAAGAAGGATGCCGGGGACGACGCGGCGCATGGGCAAGCGGGCAGCCTCCGGGCGGGACTTGAGCCCAGTGGAGGGGTTTTGTCGGGGACGCCCCACCGGCAGGGGTTACACGTCCGGCTCGTCGTCGGCCGCGGCCTTCTTCGAGGCCTTCTTGGCGGGGGCCGCCGCGCTCGCGGCGCCCTTCTGCTTCTCGGCCTCGCTGATGTCCCACGCCTTCAGCGCGTCGGCGAGCTGGTTGATGACGGCGCGGTCGATGGGTAGGGTGCAGCCCCCCTTCTTGTAGCGGGGCTCGCCGTCGCTGCCGTAGAAGCCGCGGGCGAGGCGCAGGTAGGGCGTCGCGCGGTTGCCGTCCTTGACGAGGTTGATGGAGAGCTCCAGGAACTCGCCGCCGTTGTTGAACTCGACGCGTTCGTTGGAGAGCATCTCGAAGTCGGGCATGGGGCGGGCGAGGGGGGCGGCCGCTTAAGGGCTTTCCGGGTCCGCGCAGCGCAAGCGTGATGGCCCCTCCCCCGGCTGCGCGCCTCATGTCCTTCCTCTCGCACCTGGAGTGCGGCAAGTGCGGCGAGCGCCACGACGCGGACGCGCCGCAGAACCTCTGCCGCAAGTGCGGCAAGCCCCTCCTGGCGCGCTACGACCTGGAGGCCGCCCGCGAGACCGTCACGCGCGCGACGTTCGAGAAGGGCCTGGACACCCTGTGGCGCTTCGCGCCCCTGCTGCCCGTGCGCGACCCGCGCCACGTCGTCTCGCTGGGCGAGGGCATGACGCCTTTGCTATCAGGCGGGCGGCTGGGCCTTCCGGGCCTCCTCGTCAAGGACGAGACGGGGAACCCCACGGGATCGTTCAAGGCGCGCGGCATGAGCGCCGCCGTCTCGCGCGCGACCGAGCTTGGCATCCGCCGCTTCGCCGTCCCCAGCGCGGGCAACGCGGGCGCGGCGCTGGCGGCCTACGCGGCGCGGGCGGGCGCGACCGCGGACGTGTACCTGCCCGCCGACACGCCCGCGCCCATCTGGCGCGAGTGCGAGGCCGCGGGCGCCACGGTCCACGCGGTGAAGGGGCTCATCACCGACGCGGCGAAGGAGGTGCAGGCGCGCAAGGACGTCTTCGACGTGAGCACGCTGCGCGAGCCCTACCGCATCGAGGGCAAGAAGACCATGGGCTACGAGCTGGCGATGCAGATGGGCTGGACGCTGCCCGACGTTATCGTGTACCCCACCGGAGGCGGCACGGGGCTCGTGGGCATGTGGAAGGCGTTCGACGAGATGGAGCGGCTCGGCCTCATCGGCTCCGCGCGGCCGCGCATGGTGAGCGTGCAGAGCGAGGGCTGCGCGCCCATCGTGCGCGCGTTCACCTCTGGCGCCGAGCACGCGGAGCCGTGGGAGAATGCCTCCACCAAGGCATGGGGCCTGCGCGTGCCGCGGGCCATCGGCGACTTCCTGATCCTGCGCGCGATCCGCGAGAGCAAGGGCGCCGCCCTCGCGGTGAGCGAGGGCGCCATCGCCGAGGCCAAGCGCGCCTTCGCCCGCGACGCGGGCATGCTCGTCTCGGAGGAGAGCGCCGCGACCCTCGCCGCCGTCCGCGCGATGCGCGACTCGGGCGACCTGCGCGGCGGCGAGCGCGTCGTCCTCTTCGCCACCGGCGCGGCGTGGCCCTACGGCCTGTGACGGGCTGCCGCGCGCGCAACCGCCAAATACCGCCCCGCCCGTGGCCGCGGCATGGAGCTCACCCGCCTGCCCGAGATCCCGTACGACGACGCGCGACGGCTCCAGGACGCGGGCGCGCCCACCGTCGCCGCGCTCGCGTCCGCGAAGGACGTCGCCGCGCTGGCCCACCGCGCCGGCCTCGGCGTGGAGGCGGTCGAAGGATATCGCGCCGCCGCGCGCACGCACGTCGAGCGCCTCATGTCCCGCGCGGGCGTGCAGAGCGAGGCCGACCTCGCCGCGGCCGACCCGCACGCGCTCGCGCAGTCCACGGGCCTCCCCCTCGCGGAGGTGGAGGAGTTCCAGCGCGCCGCGCACGCGGCGCTGGGCCACGTCGCGCCCACCACCGCGCAGACGCACCCCGCCCTCGCGGAGCCGGAGACGCGCCGCATCGAGGTTCAGGGTCCGCCGCCCGAGGCCGGCGCGGACCGCATCGTGCTCGCGGACGGCGCGCCCACCGCGCGCCTCGTGGTGGGCGGCCGCGTGCTGGAGGCGGTCCCCATCGTGACCGGGCGCTTCGTGGAGGACGCGGACGCGGCCCTCGCCCGGGCGGGCGAGCACGGCGTCTTCCTCACGGTGGGCGCCAGCGACGCCATCGCGCGCGTCGAAGGCCAGACGACCGTGGGCCTGCCCATCTTCAAGCTCCGCGCCGAAGGCGGCGAGCAGCGCGTCCGCATCAAGGACATCCGCGAGAAGGGCGCCCCCGCCGCGCCCGCGCCGGAGGCCCCTCCAGCCAAGAAGGGCCTCCTCGGGCGCTTCATGAAGCGCTGAGCGTTCGTCGATCGTCGCGCAACCGCTATCTCCGGCGCGCACCCAACGGCCGGCATGGATCTCACGGCGATCCCTGGCGTGGGCGTTGCGTACCGCGACCGCTTGAAGCAGGCGGGCATCCGGGACGTCGCCGACCTGGCCCGCGCGCCTGACTTGTCAAGCCTCTCCGAGTGGAGCGACATCCCGCCGGCGCGCCTCGCCACCTTCCAGGCCCACGCGCTGCGCCTCCTGGACCGCACGCCCGCGGACGACGACGCGGACCTGGGGATCGTCCTCGACGCGCCGCCCCGCCGCCTGAGGCACGTCCCCCTGGTCGTGCTGCGCAAGGCGGGCATCCGCGTCGTGGCCGCCGTGGGCGCGCTGGGGGCGACGCTGAGACCGGGGCAGAAGGAGAAGAAAGCGGCCTAGGCTCAGATCAGGTTGAGCGCGTTCTCGATGCGGTTCAGCTCGGGGCCCGTGGTGAGCGTGCCCACGGCGGCGCCGAAGGAGTTCGCAAGGAGACCCGCGCCGATGAAGGGCGCGCCGTGGTTCACGGTGCCGATGTCGGCCTCGACCTTGAGCAGGCCTTCGAGGAGGTCAAGCTCCTGGTCGTTGGCCTTGGGGTGGCAGAGGACGCCCTTCTGCGTGACGCACGCCGCGGAGCCCACGGTCTTGATCCCCGCCAGCGTGCCGCGCTCCACGGGGACGCCCAGCACGTCCGAGACCGACTTCTCGGCCTGCTTGGAGAAGTCGGGGTTGAGGAACGCGCCGTGGTCGTTGCAGAGGATGTTGTTGCCGGCCGCGTTGAACTTCCCCGCGACGCGGCCGACCTTGAGGCCGAGCTTCTCCAGCACCGCGATCTCGTCCTCACCGGCGAAGTCGGCGACGACGGCGCCGCGGCTGTTCATGGCCACGACGCTGCCGAGGATGTTGGAGCCGCCCAGGGTCATGGGGACGACGTCGACCTTCAGCGCCTCCTTGAGCTTGAGCTGGAGGTCCTCCGGAACGGACGGAGGCACGAGCGCCACGCGGTCGCTGGCGCGGCCGAACACCCCGACGTAGGGGCTGCCGTTGAGGTCAATCTGAACGAGGGGCAAACGGTCGACGTCCTGGAGGACTCACGCTTCGGGCATGCTGACTTCGACGACGCCGTCGTCGAAGCGGATCGCCTTGACGCGGATGCGCCGGGGCGGCTTCTGGATCCCGCGGGACCAGACGGCTTCGTTGACGGGGTTGTCGATCCAGATCTTGTCCTCCTCGCTCTTCATGTGGCGCGCCAGGAAGATCTTGATCTCCTTGACGGCGCGGTTCGCGCGCTTGCCGCGGGGGGCGAGGGAGGCGTTGCGGAGGGGGATGGTGTAGATGCGCTCGAGTTCAGCCATGGTGATCAGCCCTTCTGCATGTGGCTGCGGCGCCAGTGGTGGCGCTTGGGGTGGTTGGTGAAGCGGCGGTTCGTGCGCTGCATGATCCAGGCAGGAACGCGCCGGTTGCGCTTGTTCGCTGCGGTGAGACGCAGCTTCTTGCCGAGGGACTTGGGCATGAGATTCATCTCCGTTCGATGGTGGTGTCGCGTTGCTTGGGAGCGACCCGCGCCAGGAGCTGGCGAAGGGTCTCGTCGTCGATGCGGCGTTGGACGCGCCCCTGCTGGTAGAGCATGACCAGCTGCTGCTCGAGGCTCTCGGCGACGTCCGGGCGCGCCATGCGCACCCGGGTGAGGCGCTCGCGGGCTTCGGGCTCGAGGATCGCGCGCAGGATCACGTCCCGCTGCGCGGCCTGCTCGGCGCGGGCCGCTTGCGCCTGCTGCTCGCCCGCGGCCTGCTGCTGCAGCTCCGCGAGCTTGCGTCGGCGAAGTTCTTCGAGCTGGGCGTCGTCGTCCATGGTCTCATCGCGTTAGTACTTGGCCAGGCCGGCGATCTGGGCCTGGACGGTCTGGCGGACCTCGTGGGCGCTGTTATCGAGGATGCTGCGGCCCTTGGCGGACACGCGGCGGCCCTCGCCCTTCACGTTCTCCACGAAGCCAGCGCGCTCGAGCTGCTGGAGGCACTCGCGGATCACGGAGCCGGAGCCCTTCTTGGCGCGGTTGGGCTTGCTGCCGCGGTCGCGGCTGCCGCCGAACTCGCTGCGAAGGCGCTCGGTGCCGATGGGGCCCATCACGTACACCTTGCGCAGCACCGCGGCGGCGCGGACGTGCCACCAGTCGGCCTCGACCGGGGGCTTCTCCGCGTGGATGCCGGTGGTGACGAAGGGGGCCCAGGCGGGAGGCACGATGGCCTTGTCGCCCTTGAGCTTGCCCGCGACGCTGCGGATGAGCGCCTCGGCGGGGACATCGTAGACGGTCGTCATGGATCGGGACTCCTTGTCTCTCCCGTCAGGGGTCAGGGTGGGCCCGGAGGTCCAGCCCTGCCGCGTCACGCCTTGCGGCGCGACCGAGGAGCGATCTGGCGCTCCCGGGCGGGGATGCTGCGAAGCGCACGCCCCTATATAAGCCACGCGGCGCCGGGGGTGCGTTCCAAGGCGCCAGCGCGTTCGGCGCTATCGGCTTTCCAGGATGAGACGGTACATTCCCTCGCACGCTTCTTCCTCGGTCTCGAACTCGCCGAGGAGGGTCGCTTCACCTCGCTCCATGTATTGGACGAGCCACCGGCCGGTGTGCCGGGAGCGCCAGATCCGGAAGCCGTACTCCCGCCAACTCTCGTCCAAGGAATACCAGCTGGCGGGCACGCCGGCCGATTGCAGCAGCTCCGCCATACGAAGCCGGTTCATGGCCTGTCTCCTGGTTCCGACAAATCCAACGCCCGCTTCAGCCTGTCCCCAGGACTAGTTGCTCCCGGTCCCCGCGTCGCCCAGGGGGAACCGCGCGGGCTTGCGGCCGCTGGCGGGCTCGGCGTCCTCTCGGGCGAGCACCGAGACGGGGAGCCCCGCGTCGGCGCGGACCTCCAGCGCCTTGTGCATGGCGTCGAAGCTGCGGGCGAACGCGCGGGCCCTGGCGCCCTCGGCGGCCCGCTCCTGGAGCACGTCCTGGACCGCGGAGACGATCTCGGCGAGGCGCACCGGCTTGATGAAGCAGCGGTCGAGGCGCGCCTCGTTGACGCCGCGCTCGGCCAGGTGCGCGTCCGGGTAGGCGGTCATCATGAAGCGTGCGACCTGGGGGTGCAGGACCCGGACGCGCGCCAGGAGGTCGAGCCCCGTCATGCCCGGTATCTGGTAGTCGCTGAGGACGACGTCCACCTGCGCATGGTGCAGGACGCGAAGGGCCTCCTGGGAGCTGCCCGCCGTGAGGACCTCGATCCCGGCCCGGTGGAAGACGGCCTGGAGGACGTCGCGGATGGCGGGCTCGTCGTCGACGACGAGGACGACCGCCGGGGGAAGCGTCAAGGGCGGCATGGGGAACCCCAGTCACCGTGGCGCGCGGGGGGTATTTGGGGGGCCGTCCGCCGCCCCGGGACGGACGCTGCGCTGGCCCGGAAAAAATGAGAAAAGGGGGGCCTCAGGCCCCCGAGGCTCGCCTACGGCTCGACGACGATCAGCCCGTGCATCTCCGGGTGGAGCTTGCAGTAGTAGGGCAGCGCGAAGGAGCCGTCGGGGAGCGCCTTCGCCGTCGCGCAGGTGGAGGTCGTGGGCACGCCGCCGACGTCGTAGGTGGCCTGGAGCTCGCTGCCCACGATGGTCAGCGTCACGGGCGTGCTGGCCGCGGTGTTGCTGTACGTGACGCGGAAGCACGTGTCGGTCACCTGGATGCCGGAGCCGTCGGCGTTGACGTGCGTGATGTCCAGGGCGGTCCACGAGACGGTGGAGCCGCTCGTGACGATGGCGACCGGCGTCACGAAGCCGAGGGCCGAGCCCTGGAGCCCGCACGGGTTGGCGCAGGTGGCGGGGACGGCGGCGATGGAGAGGCCGGAGACGGCCAGCAGGGCGAAGAGGGGAAGGGTCAGACGCATGGGGATCACCAGAGGTTGAGGTTGAGGTCGAGAGGGGTGTTGACGTCGGCGCCCGCGACCCAGACGGCGTTGTCCTGGGCCTGCGAGGGGCCGCCGATGTACGTGTCGGCGCCGCCGACGTCGAGGTAGTCGCCCACCACGTTGCCGCCGTAGCCGTTGATGTCGATGAGCGTGGAGCCGCCGGCGAGCACGCCGCGGCCCTGCATGACGGAGCCGCCGGCACCGTTGGCGTTCATCTCGTGGTGGTCGTTGCCGCCCACGTCGATGAACAGGCCGTAGGCAGCGCCGATGCCGCCGAAGCCCTCGTTCATGGTGTGCGCCTGGTAGGGGCTGATGGAGGTGCCCTCGTACCAGTCGTCGCCGCCGAGGTCGAGGAAGACGCCGGCGCCGCCGAGGCTGCCGGTTCCATACTCGCAGTTGAGCAGGGGGTTGATCCACGGGTTCGTCGCGTGGTCCGTGACCTCGTACTCGTCGTTGCCGCCGTCGTCCACCATGACGCCCAGGCCCGCGAAGGCGCCGAAGCCCATGGCGTAGAAGTCGGTGGTGACGCCCTCGTCGTCGGCGTAGTACGTGTCGGCCGCGCCGCCCTGGTCGACCAGGACGCCCGTGCCGCCGTAGAAGCCGGTGCCGTCGGTGTAGATGCCCTCGAAGCCGGCGCCGTTGGGGATGCCCAGGCCGTGGCTGAGCCACTGGTCCCAGCCGCCCGCGTCGGCGCTGATGCCCACGCCGCCCAGCCCGCCGAAGCCCTGGCCGAACTCCCAGATGCTCTCGCCCGTGCTCTGCACGTTGAGGTCGTAGACGTCGTTGCCGCCGGTGTCCAGCAGGAGGCCGTAGCCCGCCTCGCCGAAGCCCTGCGCGCCGCCGTCCACGTACTGGAAGAAGGGGAAGCCGCTGCTGCGCGTCATGGTGGAGTGGTACTGGTCGTCGCCCGCGACGTCGTAGAGGACGCCCAGGCCGCCCAGGATGCCCGCACCCTGCGCAAGGCTGGGCGCGCCGTTGTACGTGTACACGTCGTTGCCGGCGAGGTCCAGCGCGACCGCGACCGCGAGGCCGTTGCACACCGCGAACTCGTCGGTGAGGTCGGGGCACGCCGCGGCGGTGCGGACGTTGTAGTGGTCGTTGCCCGCGGGGTCCACGACGAGGATCGGGTCCTGGCCCGAGTACGTGTCGTCGCCGGTGCTGCCGAGGATCACGAAGCCGAAGGGGTCCTTGAAGATCGGCGTGGAAGTGCGGGGGAACGCGGGGACCGCCTGGCGGAACGCGTTCATCGCCGCGACGAGGCCGTCGGCGCGCGCCACCATGGCGTCGCGCTGCTCGGCCGTGAGCAGGGGCGCGCGGCTTGTGAGCGGGTCCGAGACGCGGGCCTTCACGTCCTTGGCGATGGGAAGCTGGCCCTCGTAGGCGTCCGCGACGGCCTTCACGAGGTCCGCGAAGGGCCCGCGCACGTCGGCGGGCACGGCCGCGGCGCGCGCGGCGAGGTCGGCGGCGTCCGCCGGGTGGCCCGCGAGGGCGTCCAGGCGGCCCACCTGGGCCGCGAGGTCCGCGTGCGCGGCGGGCGCGGGGGCGCCCAGCGCCGCGAGGCGCGCGGGCGAGGCCACGCGCGTCCAGTCCGCGGGCGAGCGGCCGTTGAACGAGCCGTGCAGCGACGCCTGGGCGTTGGCCACGGGGTCGGAGCCCGTCTTCGCCGGGACGGACCAGAGGGCGGAGACGGCGGGGTCCGCCGCCAGCTCACCAAGGGTCCTGTAGTCGTGGGCGCTCGCCACGGGCGTCCTCAAGCCCATGGCGGCGCCGAGTCCTGCGGTGGTGACTAGCGCGATCAGAATGATAGCAGCTGCGCGTCGCAAGCGTGTGCCTCCGAGGACGGAGCCGCCGCGCTCGCTATGTAGCTCTGGCTACAAACTTGAATCCAATGTCAAAAATCCTCCAAGCCTCGCTTGTGGCGAGGCGGGCGGTAGAAGAGCGCGGTGTGGCCGCGCACCTCCACCAGGCGGACCCGGGCGGCGGCGGCCAGCTGCTTCGCCAGGTCCTTCGCGTCGGCGTCCTCCCGGGCGCCGCGGAGGATGCGGACCTTGATCAGGGGCTCGCGCTCCAGGCGCTGCTGAAGCTCCTTCACCACGCCCTCGCTGACGCCCTCCTTCCCCACCTGGAAGGCGACGGGAAGGGTTTGCCCGCTGGCGCGCAGGGCGGCGAGGTCATGGCTCGTCAGGTCGGCCATGGGCCGCCGATGCCGGTCCCCGTGATAAGACCTTCCGCCGCACGCGCCCGCACGCCAGGCACGTCGTGACGCGCCGCCCCTCCCGGACGCGCACGCGCGACGTGACGCCCGGCTGGAGGAACGCGAAGCAGCCGCGGCACACCCGCGAGTCGAGGGCCAGGCCGCGAAGCTGGTAGCGCGTCTTCACCCGCCACGCCAGCTGCGCGTAGCGGTCCGCCCGGTCTCGGCGCCCCGCCCGCAGCGCCTCCTGGGCCAGGTCGACGAGCCGCGCCACGCGCTCGCGGGCGACGTCGCGCTCCTCGCCCTTGTTGCGCCGGACCACGCCCCGCAGACGCGCCCGCGCCGGATGAGCCCTCCGAGGGCGCCCACTCCCCCGAAGCTTTCATAGAGGGGCAGAACTTCTCGCGCCACCCCCTGAGGATGACTCAGGCGTCTTTGCGGACGTCGCCTAGCCCGGTATGGCGCGGCACTGGAAATGCCGTGTCTGAAAGGACCCGGGAGTTCAAATCTCCCCGTCCGCGCTTCCTTTGCCCACGCAGGGTGCTGCATTCACCTCAGCGTGATCGTCGTGTCCGCCCCGTAGGTGGGGGGCGTCCGGAAGTCGGCGTCCAGGGGGGCGCCCGTCTCGGGGAGGAGCGTCATCTGGACAGGCTGGCGGGGCGCGAGGGGCGCGCCAAGCTGGAGCTGGAGCCGGACGAGGTCGCCCGCGAAGAGGACGGCGCTGTGGTTCGTTCCGCGGATCCACGAGGTCGAGAAGCCGGGCGCTCCGTAGGAGTACGTGGCGACGTGCGTGCCGTCAGAGACCCGCAGCAGGAGCCTCGTGAGGTCCATGGGGGGCGCGCCGGCGGCAAGCTCCAGGTGGACCTCGACGGCGTCGACGTCCGCGCCCGTGCCGTTGCGCGCGCCGTAGACGCCCACGATCCGGAGGTTGGAGGACACCTCCGCGGTGGCCTCCTGGCCCGTGCTCTGGGCGCGCGCCTGGAGCGTGCCGGTCGTGCCGATGAGCACGGCCGCGGCGACGGCGGCCACGAGCACCATGGCGATGAAGACGATGAGGGTGCCGACGCCGACCTCGGCGCGGTCCGTGGGGAAGGGGCGGTTGCTGTTCAGCGCATCACCGCGCCCCCCGTCGGCGCCGCGAAGGGATGGCCCCCTCGCGACCGCACAAAGGGACGCGGCCGGATCACCGCAGCGTGACGGTGGTGTCGGTGCCGTAGGTGGAGGGCGTCTTGAAGTCCGCGCTGACGGGCGAGCCCGTCTCGGGGACCAGGGTCACCTGCACGGGAGTGCGCGGCGGCACGAGGGTGCCCAGGTTGAACGACAGCTCGACCAGGTCGCCGCTGGTCATGACGCCGCTGTTGTTGGTGCCTCGGATCCACGACGTGGAGAAGCCCGGCGCGCCGTAGGAGTAGGTGTAGACGTTGGTGCCGTCCGAGTAGCGGATGATCAGCTTGGTCAGGTCCATGGGCAGGGCGCCGGCGGAAAGCTCCGTCTGCGTCTTGATGGTGTAGACATCGACGCTCGTGCTGTTCCGCACGCCGTAGACGCCGGTCACCTTGAGGTTGGACGCGACCTCCTGGGTCGCCTCCTTGCCGGTGCTCTGCGCCCTCTGCTGCAACGTGCCAGTGGTGTTGATGAGCACGGCGGCCGCGACCGCGGCCACGAGGACCATCGCGATGAACACGATGAGCGTGCCCACGCCGACCTCGGCGCGGTCGGAGCGGTGGAAGACCCGGCGTGACGTCATGGGAATCGCGTGCCCGCCACCGCAGGACCCCGACATGATGGGTTGTCTGTCAGATTGGGCAACGATCTCAGGCAAGAGGGGGAGCGTGGAGTTGGAAGGAGGAAAGGGAAAAGAAGGGGCCGCCGCCGGGGGGCGACGGCCCGGGGCGCCGCTTCAGCGCAGCGTGATGGTCGTGTCCGTGCCGTAGGTCGAGGGCGTCTTGAAGTCCGCGTTGACCGGGCTGCCGGTCTCGGGGATCAGGACGACCTGGACGGAGGTGCGCGTGGGCAGCGTGGTGCTGATCAGGTTGAACGACAGCTCCACGAGGTCGCCGCTGGCCATGACGCCGCTGTTGTTGGTGCCGCGCACCCAGGTGGGCGAGAAGCCGCTGGGGCCGCCGTAGGCGTAGGTGTTGACGGTGCTGCCGTCGGAGTAGCGGATGATCAGCTTGGTCAGGTCCATGGGGAGCGCGCCCGCCGACAGCTCGACCTGGCTCTTGACAGTCCAGATGTCGTGGCTGGTGTCGTTGCGCACGCCGTAGACGCCCGCGACCTTCAGGTTGGACGCGACCTCCTGGGTCGCCTCCTTGCCGGTCGACTGGGCGCGCTGCTGGAGGGTGCCGGTGGTGTTGATCAGCACCGCGGCAGCCACGGCCGCGACGAGGACCATGGCGATGAACACGATGAGCGTACCGACGCCGACCTCGGCGCGGTCGTTCACGAACTTCTGGTTGGCCTTCATGGGTTTGGTCACCTGAGGTGAGGTCGCGCCTTGGACGTATTTCAACGGGTAGGTGGAGGCTGTTTCGGCGAGCCTGCGAGGCCGCCGGAGGCTTCAAGACCGGCTTCCGGCGCGCCCCCTTGGGGCCCCCTCAGGGCGCCTGCGTGTCGCGGGACGCCAGCAGGGCGTCGACCTCCGCGAGGGCGCGCTCGGCCAGCTTGCGCGCGGCGCGGTGGTCCAGGCGGCGCGTCCAGAGCGCCAGGAGGCCCGGCCCGCCCAGGCCCAGCCTGCCGCCGCTGGCGTTGGGGTGGCCCCCTCCGCCGAACGCCTGCGCGACGGTGTGGCACACCGGGACGTCCTTGCGGCTGCGCAGGCTGAAGGCGCCCGTGGGCTTGACCAGGATGGAGAGGTCCGCGCCCTTCTCCTCCAGCGCGTGCAGCGTCTCGTTGGTGGGGACGCGGCCGTAGGCGAGGCCGATCCTCGCGCGCTTGCCGCGCACGATGCGGCTGCGCTTCAGGGCCCAGCGCACCAGCTCCGCGTTCTCCTTGCGGTCCTTCGCGGCCCACCGCTCCAGGGTCGCGTCCACGATGGTCCGCTTGCGCAGGAGGTGGCGGATCCAGCGCTCGCTGCCGGCCTCGACCACGGCGTGGAAGAGCGTGATGCTGCGCGGGTCCTGCCGCAGCCACAGGTCGTGGTCGCGCGCGACGGCGGCCAGCTCCGCGGCCCACTTGTCGCCGGGGAGGAGCGCCTTCTGGACGAGGGAGGCGCCCGACTCCTGCGCGCTGAAGTCGACGGTGAGGTCGCACCCCGCGCGGAAGGCGTCCAGGTCCACGCCCTCCCACTGCTTGTGGTGGTGGTCGCGCCACGCGACGCGCCAGCCGTCCTCGGCCAGGTTGCGCAGCGTCTCGGCGGCGCGCTGCCCCTCGCCGCGCTGGAGAGAGAGGTCGCTGATGACGAGCCCGCGCGCGCGGCTGGGGACGCGCGTGAGCAATTCTAGCGCGTCCACCGTCTCGTGCGGCTCCAGGAAGATCGTCTCCACCGCGCCGTCGCCGTAGGCCGCGCGCACGAGCACGTCGCACGTCGCGCCGTCCATGCAGTCGCCGTGCGTGAAGTGGACGATGGTGCTGGCGGCGTAGGCCTTGCGGTAGAACTCCCGCTCGAAGCGCCAGTCCTTGTACGCGCCCGGCCGGAAGAACGACGGGGGCGGGAGGCCAGGCAGCACGCCCGCGGAGTCCCGGGGCGGATTCAAAAGGGTTCCGGGTCGAAGGCGGAGCCCTCAGGCCGCGTGCGCGTCTCCAGGGGCCGCCACCGGGCGCGCAGGCTGCCCCGCGAGGGCGCGCGCCCGCGCGACGGCGTCGGGGAACGTGGGGAAGACGTTCTCGGGCCCGACGCGCGCGAGGAGGCCGAAGCGCCCCATCTTGGCGCGCGTCTCGTCGGGCACGTGGGAGAGGAGCACCCACTGGCCGTTGCGGTGCAGGCGCTCCACGGCGCGCTCGAAGGTGCGCAGGCCCGTCTCGTCGATGGCGGTCACGCTGTTCATGCGGAACACGATGACCTTGAGGCTCTTGAGGTCCGCGCGCTCGAAGGTCTGCGTGAAGCGGTTGGCGGCCCCGAAGAAGAGGGGGCCCCGGATCTCGTACACGAGCACGTCCTTCTCCAGGCCTTCGAGCCCCCTGCGCTCGGTGCCGGTCCACTCGGGCTCGCCCACGAAGTTCGTCATGTCCACCATGCGGCGGATGAAGAGGAACGCCGAGAGCACGACGCCCACGATCACGGCCTCCACGAGGCCCGACCAGACGACGACGAACGTGGTGACGAGCATGACGGCGGTGTCGCTCTTGGGCGCCTTGTGGGCCTCGAAGATCGCGCGCCACTCCACCATGCCGAAGCCTGTCGTGAGCAGGATGCCCGCGAGGACCGCCAGCGGGATGTACGTCGCGAGCCCCGCCGCCAGGAGCACGATGGCGAGGAGGATGATCGCATGCGCCATGCCCGAGAGGCGGCTGCGCCCGCCGTTCTTCACGTTGACCATGGTGCGCACCGCGGCGCCGCACGCCTGGTTCGCGCCCAGCGCGCCGGCCGCGGCGTTGGCGACGCCCTGCGCGACGAGCTCGCGGTTGCCGCGCGTCTTGTTGCCCACGACGGCGTCTGCGAGCACGCAGGTGAGGAGCGTGTCGAGGCTGCTGATGGCGGCGAGGCCCAGGGCGCCCACGACGAGGTCGCGGGTCCACTCGGGGTGCCGCGCGAAGAGGCCGAGGTCCAGCGCGAGGTGCGGGAGGCCCTGCGGCAGGGGCTGGATGTGGCGCACGCCCGCGAGGGCCGGAAGGAGCGTCGCGCCCAACGTGAGGACCACCAGCGCCAGCAGGCTCCCGGGGACCTTCTTGAGAAGGCCCGCGACGCCGCGGTCGGGCGCGCGGCGCATGAGGCGCGGATAGAGCCACGTCACGGCGAACGCCAGGGCGCACAGCAGCGCGGCGACGTAGACGACGCCCGGGGCGCGGCCTGATAGCATGTCGAGGAGGCCGCGCCAGTAGTCGTACCCCGCGGCGGGCTCGCTGGGCGCGATCACGTACTGGAGGCCGCTCCAGAGGATGATCAGCGCGATGCCGTTCATGAAGCCCGTGACCACCGGGTACGGGATGTACTCGATGACGCGCGCGAGGCGGAGGACGCCGAAGAGGACCTGGAAGAGGCCGGAAAGCGCGACGGCCAGGAAGCCGAAGAGGATGGCGTCGCCGCTGGCGAAGCCGCCGTGCGTCGCGACGAGGCCCGCGGTGAACACCGCGAGGACGCCCGTGGGGCCCGTGATGGCGTAGCGGGCGCCGCCCAGCATCGCCGCGAGGAAGCCCGCGACGATGGCGCTCCAGAGCCCGGCCGCGGGGCCGTAGACGGGGCCGAACGCGATGAGGCCGAACGCCAGCGCGAGGGGCAGCGCGACCACGGCCACCGTGAGGCCGGCCAGCAGGTTCGGCACGGGGTCCGCGAAGGTCTCGCGGACGTCCTCGCGCAGGGCTCGGAGGAAGGGGCGGCGCGCGGTCTCAGACGTGGGGGATCGCCAGGCCCCCGCATCTCCCTGGGTGACGTAAACCTTCGCGGAAAGCCGAAGGGACCGTTCGATGATCGCGAAACGACCAAGGGGGGTTCGGGGGGCGAAGCCCCCTGACGTGAAGGAACGTCGAGCAGACGACTGAAACGTCAGGGGGGCGAGCCCCCCTGAAACCCCCCCTTTTGGCCGCGCTGCGGCGCGGCCGGACGACGCCCGACGCCTTAGACGGTGGCCGAGAACCCGCACGAGGGGCAGGTGACCGCCAGCGGGCGGACGCCCTCTGCGGAGAACTCGTTCGAGCAGGAGGGGCAGCGCAGCGTGATGCGCTCCGGCGCGGGCGCCTCCATGGGGAGGGGAGCTTCCACCAGGCCCTCGATGGCGGGGATCTCCACCTCGTGGCGCGCGGGCTCCGGGGCGGGGGGAGGCGCGCTGCGGGCGCGGAAGGAGAAGAGGGTGCCCGACGAGGCGGCGCCCTCCACGGCGGGCGCCTCGCGCTTGCCCTTGCGCGCGGGGAGGCTGAACGAGAAGCGCTTCTTCTGCGGGGGCTCGGCCACGGTGGGCGGGGCCTTCGCCTCCGCGAGGCCGACCTCGGTGAGCTTCAGCGCGTCGTGCTGGAGCGTCTGGCGCTTCATGCGCTGCGCGCGGGCGGCCATGATGGCACGGCCCCACGCGGAGACGAGGATGCCGCCCAGCGCCACGACGCCACCCGCGAGCGCGACGTACGCGTAGGTGATGTCGTACACGCGCGTGCCGCTGTAGGCGTACATCGCGATGAGGAGGCCGACGATGGACAGGCCGAGGCCGATCCACACCGACACGTGCGTCGCGGGCTGGGCCCGCTTCTGCGCCGTGGCCACGGGGGCCGATCCTGCGTCCCCGCACATCAAGCTTGTTGGGCCGACGTGCGGGCGAGGAGCGCGCGCAAGGCGTCAGCCACCACGGCGTCGGGCGCGCGCGAGGCGTCGATCCTCGCGAAGCGCCGGGACTCCTCCTTGGCGAGGCGCAGGTAGTTGGCCCGCACGCGCTCCAGGAGGTCGCGGCGCTCGAACTTCTCGGCGGCACCGCGCTGGCTCACGCGCCGCAGCGCGGTCTCCACGTCCACGTCGAAAAGGAGCGTGAGGTCGGGCTTGAGGTCGAACGCCATCTCGGTGTCCTGGAGCCACGTGACCGCGTCAAAGCCCGGCTTCGAGAGGAGCGCCCCCTGGTACGCGAAGGTGGAGTCGCTCCAGCGGTCGCTGAGCACCAGGGCGCCCCCCGCGACCTCGGCCTCGACGTCGAGGGCGTGCTGCGCGTGGTCCGCCATGAAGAGGAGCGCCTCGCTCCAGGGGTTGAGCGACTCCCTGAACCCGCGGCGCACGGCCTCGCCCAGCCAGGTGCCCGTGGGCTCCGCGCGCTCCTTCACCACGAGGCCGCGCCCGCGAAGGGCCTGCGCCACGGCGCGCAGCGCGGTGGACTTGCCGCTGCCGTCGATGCCTTCGAACGTGACGAGGAGGCCGCGGGCCACGAGGTCGCAGCGCGGGGCGGGCGGATAAGCGGCGCGGGCCAAAATCCTAAAGACCGACCCCCCGCTGCCCGCCCCAGAGGGACCGCGCGATGAAGCTCCTGCACAAGGGCAAGGTGAAGGAGGTCTACGCCTTCGGCGAGGACAAGCTGCTCTTCAACTTCACCGACCAGATCTCGGTCTTCGACAAGATCATCCCGACGCTGGTCCCCAAGAAGGGCGAGGCCCTCTGCCGCACCGCGGCCTACTGGTTCGAGGAGACGAAGGCGCTCGGCCTCGACACGCACTTCCTCGGGCTCCAGGACAACGACAAGATGCTGGTCAAGCGCCTGCGCATCATCCATGATTCTGCGCAGATCACGCCCAAGACCGTCTCGTTCTTCATCCCGCTGGAGGTCGTCTGCCGGCACTACCTCGCGGGCTCCATGCACGACCGCGTGAAGTCCGGCGAGGCCACCGCCGAGCAGCTTGGCTTCCCCAAGGGGCACGCCCCCAAGTACGGCGAGAAGCTCCCGCGCCCGCACATCGAGTTCACCACCAAGCTGGAGGCCACCGACCGCCTGCTCTCCGAGGGCGAGGCGCTCAAGCTCAGCGGCCTCACCGAGGCGGAGTTCAAGGACCTCAAGGCCGCCGTCCTCAAGATCGACGAGCGCATCGCGCGCAACGCCGAAGCGCGCGGCCTCATCCACGTCGACGGCAAGAAGGAGTTCGGCATGAACCACGAGCGCGCGCTCATGGTCGTCGACACCTTCGGCACGCCCGACGAGGACCGCTGGTGGGACAAGAAGCTCTACGAGAACGAAGGCAAGACCGTGGAGCTGTCCAAGGAGATGGTGCGCCAGCACTACCGCGACATCGGCTACCACGAGAAGCTCTACGCCGCGCGCAAGGCCGGGCATGTGGAGCCCCCCATTCCTGCGCTTCCGGACGACGTCACGCGGAAGGTCACTGCGCTCTACGTCGACCTCTACGAGAGGCTGACGGGGAAGGCGTGGTAGGGACCTGACGGGCAACCTCGTGGGGAACAAATGGGGCCCTTTTGTTCCCCAGGGTTTATGCCGTGAGGGCGCCCATGGGCATTCCATGGCGAAGTCCGCCGAGCTGAAGGTCCGGATCGAGTCCGATCTCCTGGCGGAGGTCGAAGGGCTTGCCGCCGAGATGGGCAAGAGCAAGAGCGAGGTCGTGCGCGCGGGCATCCTCGCCCTCGTGCAGCAGCGCGAGAAGCGCGCCGCGCTGGATGCCCTCAAGGAGATGGCCAAGGAGGACAAGCCCCTCCGCAAGGGGAAGGGGGCCAAGCTCCGCTTCCGGCTCCAGTAGGATGGCTCCATGGCCGTCGTCATCGACACGAACGTCCTCTGGCACCCCGAGGTCCTCGACCTGCTGGAGGATGAGGACGTCGTCGTCCCCGCGCTGGTCTTCCTGGAGCGCAGCCGCCAGCTTCGCCAGCGCGGCCGCGACCCGGACGACCTCCTCCGCAACCTGGAGCGGCTGGGCTGGCGCGTCGAGCCCTTCGACGTGGAGCACGCCTACCGCAGCGCCCTGCGCGCGCCCTTGGACGACAAGGCCTGGATCAAGCTCGCCCGCGACGCCATCATCGCCGGGCACGTCGGGCCGGGGGACGTCCTGTGGACCTTCAACGCCAAGGATTTCCGGGCCCTCGGCGTCGCAAAGGAACGGGTTGTGGACCTGACGCGGAGCCCGCGATCGTAGACCTGTGGCTCTTGGCTTGGCAAACTACCCGACAGCCTCGAACTCCACCGTCCGGTTCACGTAGACGTCCATGAGCCGGTTCAGCAGTTCGTCGTAGGTCTCTCCCTTTTTGCCCAGCGCCCGCAATCGGTCCCGGGTCGCCTTGGTGAGCGGAACCGTGGTGATCTCGCCCATGTTCCCCAGGGCAGAGGCGATTTGACAGTTATGAGTTTCTATCGTTGCCTTATAGAATCGCGCCCGCGCAGTGGCGGATCGGTTCAAAAGCCACTCCGGAAGGTTGAATAGCGCCCGTCGTGTCCAGCGGAAGCGTCCCCTCAACGAGGGAGGTTGCCCCATGCTTGGCCGTCAGCGCCTGCTCGCTGCTTGGATCACCGGTCTCGTCGCAGTCTCCGGCACGGTGGCCCTCCTTCCCCTGGCTTCCGCAAGCGACATCTCCGCCCCGACCCCGGATGGGATCGCGATCTTTGTCAACGGAATCGAGTCGACTCCCTCCGCCCAGCAGCAGGGAAAAATCGGGACTTCGATTTCATTCGCGATCTATGGCAATCTGACCTTCAACACCGCCACGCAGTGCATCACAGGGAGTCCACAGTTCAACGCGAGCGCCGACCTTTCGGCATTTGATCCGACTCTCGGACCCAACGCGGTCTTCAGCGTGCCCAGTCCGCCCCCGTCTGATCCAGCCGGGACGGCAATGGTGACCTACCATATTGTCGCAACCAAGACGATCACGGTCACAGCAGGGAGCAAGGACGGTCTCGCGACCGGCTTCCGTGGATACATCACCGCCAGGTGCACCGCGGACGCCGGCGGGACTCCTGTGCCCCATTCTGCCGGCATCGATTCCACCGACAAGGTTTTTCTCGACAACGCAAAGCCGTCGCTCTCGCTCGTTCCGTCCGTGCAGAGCGGCCGAGGAGGGGCCGGATCGGTCTTCACGCTGAGCCTATCCAGCATCTCCTCCGACATTGATAGCTACAGCTTCGATCTCAAGGACCTCCTTTCAACGTCGCCGACGACGGTTTCGGGCGCAGGCCTCCCGTCGTCCTCCCTGGGCCCGTTCACGTTGGGAGAGACTGACAAGCAGAATCCTCAGGTCACCGTGAGCCTGACCGACACCCACGGCAACTCGAACTCGCTCACGTTCCCCGCCACCGGCCTGGACTCCCACCGCCCCGCCGCGATCTCGCCGACCGCGACCCCGAAGCCCGGTCCTGCCGTGCAGGTGAGCTGGGTCCCGTTGGCGACGGACACGGACGCGGACAACGTCTCGGTCGTCGTCAAGGATCTCGCCACGGGCGTCTCGTCGAGCCCCATCCTCTGCGCCCAGAACGGCCCCGCCAACGGTTGCACGAAGACCTCGGACCGGAACTCGGGCCTCATCGTCTACAACCTCTCTTCCACGGCCTTTGCCTGGCAGACGCTCCATGACTACGGATTGACGCTGACCACCGTGGATGCCGTCGGGAACACCGGTGGAAGCGTCATCCAGAGCGTCAGCACCCTCAGCAACCCCTCTGCCAACGTGCAGTACACCCCCGGCGCGACCCGCGGCATCGGCAGCACGTTCCAGCTTCAGATGGTGAACGCCAACTCGCAGACCGCGCGCGTCGACGTGGACGTCTCAAGCGTCTCGAGCCAAGGCGTCATCCCCGTCGGCACGACGCCCGTCAACGTCACCGTCACGCCGCACGGCTCGCCCCCGTCCATGACGGCGCAGGTGGTCGGCGCGGACGTCAACAATACGCCCGTCAAGCTCTCCACCCGCATCGTCGACGCCTCCGGCAACGACGTGACGGCCTCCCAGCTTCCCGACCCCGTCGCCCCCCTGGCGACGAACCTGACCGCGGTGCCGCGCCCCGGTGGCTCCATCACGGTGTACCTCAAGCCGGCGGCGTCCGACGTTGATATCAATGGCTTCGTCGTCGCCAGCTCGCCCTCCATCGGCAACGGCACGCTCTACCTGCCCGCCACGTCGTCCAACGTGTCGGGCGGCGTCTACTACTGGAACTTCACGCCCGACCTGCTGACCATGGGCACGACCTACACGTTCACCGCGCACGCCAACGACAACGCGGGCAACGCGGGCGCGCTCTCGCCCTCGGCCTCGACGCGCGCGGCCGTCATCCCCATCCTGCTCCAGCTCAACGCGGTCCCCGTGGCGGGTTCCTTGATGCCGACCCTCAGCGGCAGCGTGCTCGGCAGCGGCAACGACGGCGTCAACGTCGCGGTGACGAAGGTCGTGAACGGCGTCACCAACTACTGGACGTGGACCTCCGGCAACGCCTTCCAGACGACGCCCTTCACGCGGGAGCTCGCGGTGTCGGGCGGCTCGTTCCTCGCCACCAACCTCACCGCGCTCACGGCCGAGGGCAGCTACGCGATCACGGTCACGGCCTACGACAGGTCCGACCCCGCGACGCTCGTGGACTCGCGCGCCTCGTCGTTCACCCTCGACCACACGAGCCCCGCGCTCACGCCCGAGGTCAGCGGCTCGGGCGTCAAGAACGGCTACGCCGACGGCGGGCCCGACCTCGCCTCCATCCAGGCGCAGGCCACGCAGATCAAGCTCAACGCCACCGCGACCGACGCCGGGGGCTCGGGCCTCTCGGCGTTCCGCTACGCCATCGTGGACGCCAACACCGTCCCCGTCACGGGCATCGACGGCCTTCCCGTGGTCTTCACGTGCCCCGGCCCCTTGTGCGACGACCTGAGCGCGGCGCCCCTCGTCGCGGGCCAGGCCGGCTTCGCGGGCACGTTCGGCCTCCGCGTCAACGACCTCCTGCCGGGCACCTACGAGATCAACGTGTCCGTCGTGGACCGCGCGGGCAACTCGCCCGCGAGCGCCACCACGCTGAAGGACTCCTTCACGCTGGCGCCCCGCGTCGCCATCGACGCCAACAACCCGCCCATCGCGGACGACGCGGGCAACCTGCTCGTCCACCCGCTGGCGGCGTTCGACGCCACGCACACCTTCGACGGCCGGACCACGTGCAGCGGCACGACGTGCGGCGTCTCGCAGGTCACGCTCTTCGCGCGCACCCGGGGCGGCGACCCCGGCGACCACGGCCAGCAGATCGGCGACTCCGTCTACCTGCCCAGCAGCGCGAACCCCGTGCCCTACGACGCCGGCGGCCGCACGCCCGCGCCGCTCTACTTCGACTACTTCCAGGGCTCGGTCAGCCTCGGCGGCCTCGACCGGAACACCACCGAGGTCCGCGCCCAGGCCACCGTGACCCTCGCGGACCAGAGCACGTCCACGGCGTTCTCCAGCTGGACGTCCATCGTGCCCGTGACGAACCCCGCGAGCATGTTCTTCGTCTACCCGTCCAACGGCACGGTGAACATGACCAACGCGGCGCCGGACGTGGGCTTCTCGGTGCGCCTCGACCGCCCCAGCCTCCAGGCGACGCCGAAGATCAACTACACGCTCTTCAACGCGGTCACGCAGAAGTACTACACGCTCTCGGGCGCCGCGGTGAGCCCCGTGGGCGGCCTGCCCCCCGCGATCGCGAACGTGAGCGTCCCGCTCACCGAGGCCGACGGGGACTCCACGTTCTTCTTCAACTGGACCCTGGGCGGCGTGCTGCCCCCGGGCAACTACTACGTCAACGCCAGCGCGTGGGACGGCCAGACCGGCGCCGCCATCGGCGCCGCCGCCTCGGCCCACTTCGGCGTGCAGGACCAGGCGCCGCAGGTCCTCGTCGACGTGACGCCCCCGTACTCCGACTGGCCCACCAAGGCGACGCTGGATTCTGCGGGCACGACGTATGCGCCTCGCGTGTTCAACGTGACCGTGCGCATCGTGCACGGCTATGCGCACCTCCCCTCCAGCGGCGTCACGGGCGTCCTGGGCCTCAACAACGTGACCACGCCCTACGCGGACCCCGCGACGTACCGCATCGCCCTGCGGGACTTCCGCGACGAGACGCCGCTCCAGTCGGTGGCGCTCTTCCAGGTGGCGCTCCCCGCCTCGGCGCGCGACGCGGCGGCGTTCCTCCTGCAGTTCAACGCCTCGACCGACTCCGCGGCCCTCTTCGGCGACGCGGCCAACGGCACGTCCACCAGGATCGTCCACCTGGACGCCTCGCCCCCCGTGCCCTCCGTGCTCCTCGCGGACACGCAGGCGACGGCGGCGCACTTCGGCGGGGCCTCCGACGAGCTTCGCATCATCGGCGTCTCGCAGGACGCCTCGTCGGGCACCTCCAAGGTGGAGGTCAACCTCTACGACGTCACGCACGACAAGACGTTCGTGTGGGACGCGGACCCCAACGGCGCCTGGGTCGCGGGCGACGTCGCGTCGTACATGACCAGCGACCTCGTCCACCCGGGCAACGGCATCGGCGGCGTCATCTCCAACCTCACCGTGCGCAACGTGTGGGTCCAGCACCTCGCGCGCCAGGGCGGCGTCGACCAGGCGCTCTTCACGGTCAACGACTCGACCCGCGCGCGCTCCGACGCCAACGGCGTCGACAACGGCAACCGCTACAACCCCATCGGCCTCGACCCCGGCGCGCTCTACCGCGTGCGCGTCCGCGCGACGGACCTCATGGGGCTCTCGAACACCACCGAGACGACGCTGCGCATCGACGCCATCGCCCCCGTCCTGGCGACCCCCTTCACGGTGCCCAGCTTCGGCGGCTGGATCCCGGGCTCCGGGCCCTTCATCCAGACGACCAACGTGTCGGACAACGCGTGCATCGCCCGCGTCGTGCTCCACGGCGTCTCGCCCCTCACGAACTCGAGCTACGCGGCCAACTTCACGCCCCCCGGCGGGTACTCGTGCAACGCGTACCACAACAACGTCGTCTCCCAGTGGAGCGTCAACCTCCAGGACTGGCCGCTGCTGCGCTACGAGCCCGGCGTGTGGACCTACTGGGTCGAGGCGCTGGACGGCGCGGGCAACAACGTCACGAGCGGGACCGTGCAGGTCTACGTCCGCGACGACCAGCCCCCCGTCTCCACCGTGCAGCTCCAGCCCGCCATCATCGGGCAGGGCAGCACGACGCGCATCGTGGCCCACGTCACGGACAACTGGCGCGTGGGCAGCGTCACGCTCTCGGTCTACCCGCAGGGCAAGACGACGCTCCTGAAGCGCATCGCCATGGCGGGCGACCCCAACAATCCCCCCGACGCCAACGGCATCGGCAACTACTCCGCGGACCTCGCCTCCGGCCTCGGCCTCGCGCTGGACGTGGGCAACTACACGTTCGACGTGTTCGCCGGCGACGGCAACACCACCGCGGCGTGCGCCGAGTGCCTGCACGCCAACGCCACGCTGCGCGTCGTCACCGAGGCGCCCCCCGACATCCGCTTCGAGCGGCCCGCCGAGGGCGTGACCTACGTCAACGCCACGCCCACCATCGCCATCCGCGTCACGGGCACCAACCTGACCGTCCCCGGCGTCGTCGTGACCGCGGGCAAGAACGGCACGCTCTCCGCCGTCTCGCCCACCTTCGCGTTCCAGGCGGGCAGCAACAACTCCGTGCTCACCGGCTCCTTCGACGCGGTCCCGCTGGCGGCCGGCGACAACTACACCGTCCGCGTGAACGTCACCACCGCGACGGGCTTCTTCGCCACCGTGAACCGCTCGTTCAGCGTCGACGCCGCGGCGCCCAACGTCACGGCCACGCCCACGGGCAACGTCACGCTCGCGGGGGCCCAGTGGGCCGGCCGCGGCGCGACCGTCGCGCTGGCGGCCCACGACGACCTCTCCGGCGTCGCCGCCATCACGTACTCGGTCAACGGCGGCCCCACGCAGACGTATCGCGCCCCCGTGGACGTCGCGGGCCCCGACGGCACGTGGACGCTGGACTACGCGGCGGTGGACCGCGCGGGCAACGCGCAGCGCAACCGCTTCACCATCCAGCTCGACGCCACCGGCCCCTCCGTCAGCGTGCTCCAGACAGGCTCCACCGTGAACGTCACGGTGAACGACCGCTCGGGCCTCCTCAACGACTCGGTGAAGCTCTTCTACGCGCTGGGCGGAAGCGGCGTCTACCAGACGGCGCCCATGACCCGCGTGGGCACGACCAACGTGTTCACCGGCGCCATCTCCGGCGACGTGGCGCGGGGCTTCTCGTTCTACGTCACCGCGCGCGATGCCCTGGGCAACGACGGCAGCAACGGCACGGCCACCGCGCCCAACGTGGTGCCCCCCGCGACCGCGGCCGAGAACACGCCCCCCACGGTGAAGATCGTGACCCCCGCGCAGGGCGACTCGCTGCGCGACACGGTGAACGTCCAGTACGTCGCGCACGACCTGGAGTCGGCCGACCCGCTGCTGAAAATCACCATCTCGCTGCGCAGCCCCGACGGCACGGGCCAGAACCTCGTCACCGACTCCGACAACTCGGGCACCTACGTCCTCAACGCCAGCGGCATGCCCGCAGGCTCCTACACCCTCGTCGTGCGCGCGAGCGACGGCGACAAGGCCAGCACGGACCAGGTGACGTTCAACCTGGAGGCGGGCCGCGCGGTGGAGGTCGTGAACCCGCCCCCCGCCAGCGGCGACGTGGACCAGCCCATGGCCTTCGCGGTGCGGTTCAACCCCATCGGCAAGACCGTGGCGCAGGCCACGTGGACCGCGTCCAAGGACGGCCAGGTCTACACCAGCGGCGTGCTCACCGCAGGCCAGGGCGCCTACGCGGCGAGCTTCACGCCCAAGGACCCCGGCGTCTACGACATCAAGGTCCAGGCTACCTACACCGACGGCACCAGCGACGCGCAGCCCACCACGGTGGCCACCGTCACCGTGGCCGGAGCGGCCGCGGCGCCCGCCTCCGGCGGCCTGCCGGCGTCCTTCCTCGTGCTCATCGTGCTGGCGGTGGCGACCATCGCGCTTGCCGCCTACGGCGCCTTCGTGAGGTGGAAGCCGTGAGCCCCGAGGTCATGGGCGTCGAGCTGGACGCCGACCTCCGCGCGTGGGGCAACGACCAGCGCCGCGTCGGGAGCCTCCTGGCCCTCATCCTCGCGGCGGCGTTCCTCGTGGCCGCGCTCGTCGTCTACTTCGTGCTGGGCCAGGATGGCGCCATCGCGTACTGGACGCTCCTCGTCCTCGTCGCGCTGGCCCTCCTCTTCGAGGTCCTGCTCCTCGTCCTGCGCCCCAAGGCGGCGAGCCCCGCCGCCGAGCCGGCCGCGGCCGCCGCGCCCGCCGAGGCGCGCCCCGAGCCCGAGCCCCAGTGGGACGCCCCCGCGCCGAAGCCGGCGCCCGCGCCCGTGCGCACGCTCACGCTGCGCTGCTCGGACTGCGGCACCGTCTTCGACGTGGCCGACACGGGCGAGCGCCCGCTGCGCCACGTCTGCCCGGGCTGCGGCGCCGAAGGCACGCTGCGCGACGAGGTCCCCGCGCCGGCGGCCCCCGCGGTCCCGCTCCCTCCGCCTCCCGTGGCCATCCCGGTGAAGCGCCTCAAGCTCCGCTGCGGCGGCTGCAAGGAGGTCTTCACCATCGAGGACAGCGGCGAGCGCCCCCTGCGGCGCCCGTGCCCCTACTGCGGGCGCACCGGAGAGGTCAGGTAGGCGCCCAGCCACGGCAGCGGCGCGAGGCCGGCCGCCGGGGGAGGCGTCAGCTCGCACAGGATGGGCAGGGGGCCCGCGTTGAGGAGGCAGTCGTAGCCGGGGCACGAGGCGCCGGCCGCGTTGACGACGCAGACGCCGTCGCAATCCGCCAGGCCCACGTTGACGACGCAGTGCGTGTCGCAGTCGGAGCCGCCCACGTTGAGCTGGCAGTCGCTCTTGCAGTCGCCCTGGACGTTCACCAGGCACGTGCCGTTGCCGCGGCAGCTGCCGCCGGGCGAGACGACGTGGACGGCGTTCACGGTGCAGGACGCGCTGCAATCCGCCGCCACGTTGATGGTGCAGCTCCCGCCCGCGGCGCAGGGGTCGGGCACGCTGACGACGCAGTCCGCCGCCGCGGAGGGCACGAAGGGCACGATGCCGGCAAGGAGGGCGGCGAGAAGGGCGACGAGATGGAGTTTCTTCATGGACAGCCTCGCCCGCGGCACCATCGTCCCGAAGCATATACTTGCGTCGAAAAATGGAGAAAACGACCAGAGGCGGACTCCTCAGGGGAGGCGCCCGTCGACCAGCGCCTCCACGATCGCGGCCACCTTGTGGGGCCGCCCTCGTCGAACGCGCCGTCCACGGGGCCCCCGGCGGCATCCGGCTCCCGATCCCCGAGATGGGATCGGGGTCGCCCGCCGCCGCGATGGGCAGGAGCAGGAGGCACGCAAGGGAAGGGGAAAGGCCGCTCGCACGCTGGCGACCGGGCCCTGCCGGGCCTTCAAGGTTCTCCGCGGCCCGCGGACTTGCTGTGATTCCCGGATAAGGACGATATCACCGAGGGCCATCCAGCCCCGATGCGAGCCATCGTCCTGCTCCTCACCCTGCTGACGCTGACGCCCCTCCTGCCCCTCGCCGCCGCCTCCGCGGCGCCCACCCCCGTCGACGCCGCGGGCCCCGACGCCGAGGGCGCCTGGGCCCTGCGCTACGACGCCGCGCGCGACGCGCCCGGCCGCGCCGCGGCGAGCCTCGACGTCGAGGTCCGCGACGGAGGCTCCACCCTCCGCGCCTCGCGCGACCTGGGCGCCCTGGACCTCCCCGCGGGCGCGACGCGGCTGAACCTCACCTTCCTGCCCGCCGAAGGCCCGGGCGACTACGCGGTCTCCCTGGTGCTCGACGGCCTGGAGGGCGAGCCGCTGGCCTTCCACGTCGAGGGGAGCCACGGCGCCAGCGCGCAGGTGGGCTTCTCCGTGCCCGACGAGCCCACCTGGCTCAACCTCACGTCGGACTCCGTGAACGCCGAGGGCAAGCAGAAGTCGCCCGGCGACGACGTGATCACGCGCCTCACGCTCCACGACGGCAACGGCCTCGCGGACCTCGACCCCGCGCTGCGCTGGCGCGTCGACGGCCCGGGCTATCACGACGAGGGCGCGCTGCCCCTCCCCTCCGCGCCCTCTGCGACCGACGCCAGCGTCGAGCACCGCTGGCACGCCTCGCCGCTGGCCAACGCGACGTACCGGCTCACGCTCTCCGCCACGCGCCAGGGCGCCGCGCTGGCCAACGCGACGCGCACGTTCGTCATCAAGGACGCGCCCACGACGCTGGCGCCCCTCTCGCTCCCCAACGTGACGCCCGACGCCGACCTCGCGCTCCCCGTGGACGTCGTCCTCGCGGACCGCAACGGCGCGCCCGGCGCCGGCACGCTGGAGGCGCGCGTCTACCGCGGCAGCCAGCGCGCGGACGGGCTCAACGCGACCTTCGCCGACGGCAACGCCACCGTGGACCTGGCGCTGGGTCGCCCCCGCGGCGTCAGCGCGGAGGGGGCCGGCCTCACTGCGTTCCCGCTGACGCTGCGCGTCCCAGCGGGCGCCGCGCCCGGGCAGGCCCGCCTCTCGATCCTGCTCAACGGCGCGCTCCTGGGCTCCGCCACGCTCAACCTCAGCGCGCTTCCCACCCTGGCGAACCTCACCGCGACGCCCGAAGGCGACTCGCTCCGGTTCGACGCCTCAGGCTCCGGCGAGGGCGTGCTCCACGTCGAGCTTCGCGACGGCGGCCTCGCGAACGCCGCCGACGCGCCATTCGCCAACGGCTCCGCGCAGGCGCGCCTCGACGCGCCCGGCCCCGCGCGGGCGCTGCGCTGGAACGCCACGCTGCTCGCGCGCCCGGGCGGCGCGCCCCTCGCGTGGCGCGAGGGCGTCTGGACGCGCGCCGCGCCCGAGGTCTCCCTGCGCCTGCTGCGCGGCCTGCCGCGCCTCCCCGCCGCGTGGAGCGTCGAGGCGCCCGGCTGGGACCTCTCCGGAGCGGCCTTCAACGCGACGTTCACGCGCTGGGACGGCGCGCCCGAGCCCAACCTCACGGCGCGCTTCGACGGCTCGACGCTGGAGGTGGCGGGTCCCCCGACGCTGGAGCCGGGCCGCTACGCGATGATCGTGCGCCTCGCGCTCCCCAACGGCACCGTGGGCGTCGCGAACGCCACGCTGGACGCTGGCCCCTGGATGCGCGTCCACCTGGGCGCGCCCGTGGTCGCGGGCCGCGTCGCGCGTCTGGACCTCGCCAACGACGGTGGCCTCGCGGTGCGCCGCCTTGTCGTCGAGACGGAGGGCAACCTCACCGTGGCCCTCTTCGTCAACGGCTCCGCGGTGGCGCCGCGCGCGTCGCCCTCGGGCCGCCTCGTCTTCGACGGCCTCTCCCTGGCGCCGGGCGACGCGGCCGCGCTGGACGTGCGCCTCCCCGAGGGCCCGCTCCCGGCGGGCTTCCACGCCGGCGTCGTCCGCGTGCTCGCGCTCCCCGGGGGCTCCTGATGCGTGGCGCGTGGCTGGCGCTCCTCCTCGCGCTCCCGGCCGCCGCGGCGTTGGACGCCTTCCCCGCCGAGTCGCGCCTGGGCGCCACCGAGGCGCGCTTCCTCGTGCGCCTCCCCGACGGGGGCGCGCTGCGCGTCCGCGCCGACGCGCCGGTGGACGTCGCCCTCGCGCCCCCCGGCGGGGAGCCCGAGGCGTTCGCGCCCGCTCCGGCGAGCTTCACCGTGGGGACCGCGACCGCGTGGCACGGCCTCCCGGGCGCGGTGGAGATCGTCGCGCGCCGCGCGGACGCGACGAGGCCCGTCACGCTGGAGGCCGACGACGGCGCGGGCGGCGTCGAGCTGGAGTGGCCCGCGCAGGCGCCCGCGCGATGGGCGCCCGCCCCCGGCGCGCTGGCGCTCGTGGGGCTCGCGGGCGCGGCGCTCGCGCTCCGAAGGATGTAGCTACAACCGCAGTCCAAGTGTGGGAACATATATGCAACCCGAACCCCAGCTCGTCCTGATGCCAAGCCGATCCGTCACCCGACGCGTGCGCCTCACGCCCGAAGAGGACAAGCGCCTCTCGCGCATCGCGAAGCAGCGCGGCGCCGACGTGAGCAAGGTCATCCGCGAGGCCATCGACCTCCTGGAGCGGGAGGACGCGCGCCGCGCGGCGTACGACCGCATGATCGAGATCGCGGAGAAGGAGCAGAAGGCCCTCCAGGGGCGCCCGCCCCCCAAGGAGCGCTGGGCCCCCAGGTAGGTGGACCATGCGGATCGTCCTCGACACGAGCGCGCTGTTCTACCCGCGCGCCCTGGCCTCGCTGCGCTCGGACCACCCCGGCGCGGAGCCCGTGATCCCCACCGTCGTCCTCCTGGAGCGGGCGCGGCAGCTCTCCCGCGCGGGCCTCGACGGCGCGGGCGAGATGCGCGCGTTCGTCGAGCGCGGCGGGCTCACGCTGGAGGCGTTCGGCCCCGAGCAGGCGCTCCGCAGCCACCAGCGCGCGCCGCGGGACGACCGCCTCTGGGCGCGGGCGGGCCGCGACGCGATCATCGCGGGCCACGTCGCGGAGGGGGACGTCCTCTGGACGGCGAACGCGCGCGACTTCCTCGACCTGGGCCTGGCGAGGGAGCAGGTGCTCGACGTCCGCGGCCTCTAAACCTGCGCGTGGCGCTCCCCGCCGCGATGCGGGAGATCGAGGCCTCGGGCGTGATCCGCGCGCCGCTGGATCGCGCGTGGGCGTGGTGGACCGACTTCGGCGAGGTGGGCGAGCTGTTCGTCATCGACCACGGCGTCTCGCGCACGCGGCGGCGCGTGATCGCGCGCGAGGGCGACGCGCTGGTGCTGGAGGAGCGCGGCGCGGGCCCCAAGCCCGGCATGCTCCTCGTGCGCCACCGCGTGACGATCCTCCCCGCGGAGCGCGCGCTGCGCGAGGAGGTCACGTTCCCCGCCCGCGTCGTGACGCGCTGGGAGTTCCGCGAGGACCCGGAGGGCACGCGCGTCACGCGCCGCGTGGATCGCCGGGGGCTCGCGCGGCTGGCGCCGGCGGGGCTCTCCCGCCGGTGGGTCCAGCGCGACCTCGACGCCCACGTGGCGGCCGCGAACCGGGAGCTTACGCAGGCAGCGTGACGATCCGCGCCCAGGTCTCCTCGCTCCCGTCGAAGCCCACGACGCGCAGCCTCGCCACGTAGATGCCGGGCCGCGCGTAGGCGTGGCTTACGGAGGAGCCGAAGGCGAGCCATCCGTCGCCGAAGTCCCAGATGGCGAGCCCCTGCGCGCTCGTAGAGAACGTGCAGGCCATCCCGGCGCAGCGCACTCCCAGCCCGGTGGCCGGCGCGGAGGCGCCCTGGACGACGACCGAGGTCGTGGCGCTGGCCGTGGCGCCCTGGTCGTCGGTGACGGTGAGCTTGACGCCGTGCGTGCCGGCGCCCAGGAAGACCGTCGTCTGCGCGCCCTGCGCGATGACCTGGCCGTTCTCGCTCCACGTCCACGACACGATGCGCCCGTCGGGGTCGCGCGAGGCCGTGCCGTCCAGCGCGACCGGCGCGCGGTCGAACCCGGCGGGGAGCGTGACCGCGAGGCGGGGCGCCACGACGGCGATGGGCGGCTGGTTCGTCGAGCCGCCCGGCGCGGGCGTCGGGGTCGGCGAGGGCGCGCCGCCCTGGCCCAGCGCCGCGTCGAGGCTTGCCTTGGCGTCGACGATGCCGTAGCCGAGCTGCTCCGTGCGGCCGCGGCCGCCGTCCTGCGCGTTCGCTTCGAGCACGTCGCGCAGCTTCGCGTTGCTCATGGGCACGCGGCCCGCGACCAGCGCCGCGACGCCCGCGACGGCGGGCGTGGACATGCTGGTGCCGCTGAGCGTCTTGTACGCGTCGTCGGCCGCGTTCCACGTCGATAGCACCTGGTAGCCGGGCGCGGCGAGGGCGGCCTCGGGGCCCTGGCTGGAGAAGCTGCACAGCGAGCGCGAGGACGTCGTGCAGGTGACCGCCACGACCTGCGGGTACGCCGCCGGGTACTCCACGCAGTCCGTGCAGGGGCCGCTGTTGCCCGCGGCCGCGACGAGGAGGCTGCCCCGCGCCCAGGCGTAGGAGACCGCGGAGGCCAGGAGCGCCGATCCGGAGCCGCCCAGGCTCATGCTGATGACCGTGGCGTGGTGGTCGGCGCACCAGCGGATGCCGCTGGCGATGTTGGAGTCGTAGCCGCTGCCGGTGGAGTCGATGGCCTTCACGGCGTAGAAGCCCGCCTGGGAGATGCCCGCGACCCCTTTGCCGTTGTTCATGGTCGCCGCCGCGATGCCCGCGACGTGCGTGCCGTGGCCGTTGTCGTCCCACGGGTCGCTGGTGCCGTGCACGAAGTCCCAGCCGCCCAGCCAGCGCGCGCCGGCAAGGTCCTCGTGCGTGGAGCGGACGCCCGTGTCCACGAAGCAGATCGTGGCGCCGGGGCCGCCCGACGCCTCGGGCCACGCCTCGGGCGCGCGGACCTGCTGCGGCGCGTACTGCTGGGACCAGAGCGGATCGGAGGGCGCGTCGCGGACCCACGTCTGGGACGCGTCGGCCTCCACCGAGAGCACGTTGGGATCGTCCTGCGTCGAGAGCAGGCCGACGGCGGAGGGCGCCACGACGGCGAAGCGCAGCGCGGGGTCGACGCGCACGACGTCGCCTCCGCGGAACGACGCGCCCGGCGCCAGCCCTTCGGGGAACGCCTTGAACGTCACCACCAGGGGGCTGGAGGGGGCGGTGGCCGCCGCGGCGGCGGGCTCCGCCGCGACGAGGGTCGCCAGCAGACCGATCGCGATGCAGGCCGTCAGGAGGGGGACGGGGGTGCGGGCCTTCACGCCCGGGCATCCACCCTGGCGCCAAGACGGAGGGAGGGAGCGTCAGGTCCGCGCCCGCGACGCCGCGACGCGGCCGAAAGGAACGAGGGTCGGTCACTATTGGAAACCACCCGCCGAGGCTTGATGGGGCGCACCCGCCTTGGCCGCGCAGACAGGTGGTTCCCGTGTACCGAGCCGAAGTCCGCATCGAGCTGAAGCCTGGCGTGGCCGACCCCGAGGGAGCGAACACCAAGAAGGCGCTGGAGCTCCTGGGCTTCAAGGGCGTCAAGGCCGTGAAGTCCGTCCACGCGTTCAGCCTGGACGTGGACGCCGCCAGCGAGACCGAGGCCAAGGCGCAGGTCGAGGAGATGTGCAAGCGCCTCCTCGTGAACCCGGTCATCCACACGCCGCGCATCACCCTCCAGAAGGCGTGATCCATGAGCGCGCTCACGAACCGCAGCAAGGTCGTCTTGGAGAGCCCGAAGGTCTACGCCATCGACCTCGCGGGCGCCAGCGACGCCGAGCTTCTGGAGATCAGCAAGACCATGGGCATCGGCCTGGACGCCAGCGAGATGCGCGTCGTGCAGGAGCACTTCGCCAAGCTGGGCCGCGCGCCGCGCGACATCGAGCTGGAGGCCCTGGGCCAGGCGTGGAGCGAGCACTGCTGCTACAAGAGCAGCAAGCCCGTGCTCAAGCGCCACGTCTATGGCATCCACGAGGACCGCCTCGTCGCCCGCGAGGACGCGGGTGTGATGCGCTTCGACGGCGAGTGGGACTACGTCGCCAAGATCGAGAGCCACAACCACCCCAGCGCCATCGAGCCCTACGGCGGCGCGGCCACCGGCATCGGCGGCGTCGTGCGCGACGTCGTGTGCATGGGCGCGCAGCCCATCGCCCTCATCGACCCCCTCTTCTTCGGGCCGCTGGACACGCCCTACGAGAAGCTCCCCCCGGGCACCAAGCACCCCAAGTACCTGGCGGGCGGCGTCGTGTCGGGCATCCGCGACTACGGCAACCGCATCGGCATCCCCACCGTCGCGGGCCTCATCCACTTCCACCCCAAGTTCCTGACCAACTGCCTCGTCAACGTGGGCTGCATCGGGATCATGAAGCGCGAGAACCTCATCCACTCGCGCGTCGGCAACGTCGGCGACCTCTACATCCTCCTGGGAGGGCGCACGGGCCGCGACGGCATCCACGGCGTGACCTTCGCCAGCGCGGACCTCGCCGAGGACGCCGAGGAGTCCAGCCGCAGCGCGGTGCAGCTTGGCGACCCCATCACCAAGGAGCCGCTCATCCACGCGTGCCTGGAGGCCAACGAGAGGAAGCTTCTCACCGGGTTCAAGGACCTGGGCGGCGGCGGCCTCTCGTGCGTGTGCGGCGAGATGGCGCTGGACGCGGGCGTCGGCGCCGAGATCCACCTCGACCAGGTCCACCTCAAGGCGCCCGACATGAAGCCCTGGGAGATCTGGGTCAGCGAATCGCAGGAGCGCATGATGGTCACGGTCCTCCCCGAGAACGTGGAGAAGGTCCTCGCCATCGCCAGCAAGTGGGACGTCGAGGCGCGCGTCATCGGCACCGCGATCCCCCACAAGACGGTGCGCGTCATGTGGAAGGGCAGCGTCGTCTTCGAGATGGACAGCGAGTTCCTCTACGGCGGGCCCGTCTACAACCGCCCCATGGAGATCGTCGACGTGCAGGCCGCGACGACGAAGCGCCCCGCGCCGCGCGAGGACTACTCCAAGGCGCTTCTGGAGCTGCTGGGCCACGAGAACCTGGCCAGCCGCGAGAGCGTCATCCGCGTCTACGACCACGAGGTCCGCGCCCGCACCGTGCTGAAGCCCCTCCAGGGCAAGGTGGGCGTCGCGAGCCACGGCGACGCGGCGGTGCTCAAGCCCGTCGCGGACTCCTGGAAGGGCCTCGCCATCACCTGTGATATCAACCCGCACATGACCGACGTGGACCCCTACTGGGGCACGCTCTCGGGCGTCGACGAGCTTGCGAGGAACCTCGCCTCGGTGGGCGCGCGGCTCGACAGCATCGCGGACAACCTCAACCTCCCCAACCCGCAGAAGCCGCTCCAGATGGGGCGCATCGAGATGGGCGCCAAGGCGCTGGGCGACGGCGCCCGCGCGCTGGGCACGCCCTTCATCAGCGGCAACGTGAGCATGTACAACGAGTCGGCCTACACGCCGATCCCGGTGACGCCCAGCCTCCTGGGTGTGGGCATCGTGCAGGACATCCGCAAGTGCGTGACCACCGACCTCAAGCCCGAGGGCGGCCCCCTCTACCACGTGGGCGTCGTCAAGGACGAGATGGGCGGGAGCCACTGGTTCGCGCTCGCGGGCGGCGAGAGCACGGCGGTCCCGCGCGTCGACCTGCGCGAGACGAAGGCCTTCAGCGAGGCCGTCGTGTCCGCCATCGAGAAGGGGCTCGTCTCCGCGGCGCATGATATCAGCATGGGCGGCCTCGCGGTCGCGCTGGCCGAGATGTGCATGGGCGGCGACGTGGGCGCCAGCGTGGACCTCTCCGCGCTGGGCGACCTCCCCACCGACGTGAAGCTCTTCAGCGAGTCCAACACGCGCTGGCTCGTCCAGGCGAAGGACGGCGCCGCGTTCGAGGCCCACATGGCCGCCGCGGGCGTGCCGGTCCAGCGCCTGGGCGGCGTCGGCGGCGACGCGATCCGCGTCAGCGACCGCGCGCCCCCCGCGTCCCGCGCGGGCTTCGTGGGCGTCCTGCACGTGCCCGTCGAGGCCGCGCGTGCCGAGTTCTCCACCGGCCTCAAGAGGAGGATGGCCTGAATGGTCTACCGAAAGGACATCAAAGTGGCCGTGCTCCGCATCGAGGGCACCAACAACGAGCAGGAGATGTGGGACAACTTCCACGCCATGGGCGCGCAGCCTGAGCTCGTGCACCTCAACCAGCTCGTCAAGAAGGACCTGCCCAAGGAGGAGAGGCGCAGCCTCGCGGACTACCACGTCCTCATGCTGCCCGGCGGCTTCAGCGCGGGCGACTACATCCGCGCCGGAGCGATCTACGCCGCGCGCATGAAGGCGGCGATCCCCAAGGAGATCGAGCAGTTCGTCGCCGCCGAGAAGCCCATCGGAGGCATGTGCAACGGCTTCCAGGTCCTCGTGGAGCTTGGCCTCCTGCCGGGCAAGGGCGCGGTCCTCCCCGACCAGCCCATGGCCGTGCTCAACCGCAACGACAGCGCGCTCTTCGAGTGCCGCCCCACGCTGCTGAAGCACGAGAGCCGCGGCAAGTGCGTGTTCACGCGGAGCATCCCCCGCGGCGAGGTGCGTCTCATCCCCAGCGCGCACGCCGAGGGGAAGTTCATGCTGGAGGCCTCCGAGCGCGAGCGCGTCCTGCGCGAGCTTGCCGAGCGCGACCAGGTCGTGTTCACCTACGCGGGCCCCGACGGCGGCCCGGCGGCCTACCCGTGGAGCCCCTCGGGCTCGACGGCGGGCATCGCGGGCGTCTGCAACGACATGGGCACGGTGTTCGGCATGATGCCGCACCCCGAGCGCGTGTTCCACCGCTGGCAGCACCCCGACTGGACGCGCGACGCGCGGCACAAGCCCGACGGGCCCGGCGACGGGCGCGCCGTCTTCGAGAGCGTGCTGGCCTACGTGGAGAAGCGGTTCTAAAGCGGGGGGTTCGGGGGGCGCAGCCCCCGGAGGCCAGCGTCGTTCGGCCGCGCCGCAGCGCGGCTACCCGAGGGGGTTTCAGGGGGCGAAGCCCCCTGACGTGAAAGGACCGTTCCAACAGACGACGAAAACGTCAGGGGGGCGAGCCCCCCTGAAACCCCCCTCTTGGCGGCGCTGCGGCGCCGCCGAACGACGAGGAAATGGAGATTGTGCAGCCGCTTCTAGCCGTGTTCCACAAAGGGCGCGTAGCGGGCGCGCCGAGCCCCTGGCCATGCCTGAGCGCCGCGACCAGGACGAGGTCCTCCGGAAGAAAGGCAACGTGACCAAGAGCGACCGCGGCCTCCAGGTGTGGGGCGACGAGGCCGAAGGGGACCCTGGCCAGGCGGGCACGGGCTCCGAGGGCACCGCGTCCCGCGCCGCGCGCATCACCCGCGGCCAGCGCGAGTCGCAGGAACGCGCCTGACCTCGCAGGCGCAAGGCTGCACGGGGCGGCGCCTCAAGACCCGCCCCGTGGGTGGCGCGCGCGGAGGCACTCCCCCATGCGATCCGCGCTCCTTCTCACGCTTCTCCTCACGACCGCCGCCATCGGCTTCGTCCCCGCCGCCAGCGCGGGGTGGACCGTCGTCTGCGCGCCCAAGCTGGACTGCGTCGCGGGCGTCTGCGTCTCGGGCTGCGGCAGCGATGCCCTCGTCTGCTTCGCCGTGGGCAACACCGCGCCCCCCGCCTGCATCTTGAACCCGTGCCCGCCCCAGCGCTGCTATCCCGAGCCGCGCTTCTCCGGCGTCCACGTCTACCGCGAGGTCTTCCCCGGGTGCGCCACCACGTCGCTGCCCCTCGTGGGAGCGCGCGCCAGCGCCGACGCCGCGGGCCAGCACGCCGACGCCCTCTTCCTCACCGCGCTCGTCGTGTGCGGCACCATCGTCGGCCTGGACGTGACGCCCGGCGCGCTCGACCCCACGGCCACGCCGCAGGCCCAGGTCCAGCCGATCCTGGTCCTGCTTTGAGCGGGTCACGAAAGGGTTCTTGCCGGGCGGATCGCTCCTCGCCGCGTGGAGCCGATCCGCCCCGCGGATGAGCCCCTGGGCCTCGCCTTGGGCGCGCTCTCCAGCCCGACGCGCCTCGCGATCCTGCGCAGCCTCCGCACGCCGCGCACGCTGCGCGAGATCGAGATCGGCGCCGAGGAGGACGGCCGCCCCATCACGCGCCAGGCCGTGCGCCGCCACCTCGATACGCTCGTGGAGGCGGGCCTCGTCACGACCCGCGAGGCCGGCAGGGACTACGGCGACACCACCGAGTTCATCCTCAACCACGCCCGCGTCTACGGCATCGCCGAGGACGTCCGCCAGATGGCGCGCCTGCGCCCCGCGGTCGACCCGGGCGGCCACACCGTCGTCGCGGGCAACGCCTCGCCCACGCGCCCCCGCGGGCCGGTGCTCATCCTCGTGAAGGGCGCGGACGACGGCGCCGCGTTCCCCCTCGACCCCTCCGCGGGCGAGCGCGAGTGGATCGTGGGCCGCCGGCGCGGCGTCGGCGTGTGCCTCGACTTCGACGCCACCGTCAGCTCCGAGAACGCGCGCATCACGTGGCGCGACGGCGCGCACTGGATCGAGGACGTCCAGGGGAGCCGCAACGGCACGCTCCTCAACCTGCGCCTCCTCGTGGCCGGCGAGCCCGCGCGCCTGGAGCACGGCGACCTCGTGGGCGTCGGCCGCAGCGCGCTCCTCTACTGGCGCTGAGCGGTGGGCGTTCGGCGGCGCCGCAGCGCCGCCAAACGCGGGGGTTTCAGGGGGCGCAGCCCCCTGACGTGAAATCCCGTTCCAGCAGACGACTGAAACGTCAGGGGGGCGAGCCCCCCTGAAACCCCCCACTTAGGGCGCGCGCCATCTCGCCCGCGTCCTGGTAGCGGCGCGCGGGATCCGTCTCCGTCGCGCGCGCGAGGATGGGCTCCAGCGCCGCGGGCGCCGCGCCGGGGAAGAGGCGCCGCCCGATGAGGCCCAGCGCGAACACGTCGGAGCGCGTCGTGGGGGGATCGCCGCGGCGCTGCTCGGGCGCCAGATAGTCGGGCGTGCCCAGGGGGACCGCGTCCACGGGCGCGGTGCGGCCGCGGGCGAGGCGCGCGAGGCCGAAGTCCGCGATGCGCGCGCGGCCCTCGCCCGAGAGGAGGACGTTGCGCGGCTTCAGGTCGCCGTGGACGATGCCCTTCGCGTGGACGGCGGCGGCGCCGTCGGCGACGTCGCGCAGGAGCGACGCCGCGCGCTCGGGTGGCAGCGGGCCCCCGCGCAAAGCGTCCTCCAGCGAGCCTCCCTCGGCGTGCTCCAGCACGAGGACCCACGCGCCGCGGCGGCGGAACGCGTCGTGGACCGCGACGACGTGCGGGCTCGCGAGGCCGCCCGCGACGCGCGCCTCCTGGAGCGCGGCCTCGTCGCCGCCGTCGCCCGTGTCGCGCACCTCCTTGAGGACCACGCGGCGGCGCAGCGTGGCGTCCTCCGCGAGGAAGGCGCGCCCCGAGCCGCCCGCGCCCAGGAAGCGCTCCACGCGGTAGCGCCCCGCGACGGAGAGCCCCTCGCGCAGCGGCCCGCCGGCGCCCTCGTCCGCGATGCGCGCGAGGAGCGCGGCCGTCGTCTCGTCGAGGCCCAGGTCCTCGCGGAGGCGGCGCAGCGGCTCGTCCTTCAGGGGGTCGCGCCCTTCGGAGAGCGCGTCGGAGACCGCGCGGCGGTACGCGTCCTGCGCGGCGGCCGCGTCGCCCGGCAGCGGCACGCCGTAGAGCTGGCGCGCGAGCTGGTCGACGACGCGGCGGAACCCCTGCGAGAGGAGCACGACGCCCGCGAGCAGGAGGAAGTCCAGCGGCGTCAGCGCGCCCGTGGCGCCGGTGAGCGCGAGGCCCACGACGGGGATGAGGAGCGCGCCCGCGGTCACGACGGCCAGCGCGACGAGGAGGCGGGCCGCGCGGCGGCGCTGCGCGACGGTCAGGCCCAGCGCGTCGTGGCGCACGAGGGCGGTGGACGCGAACGCGCCGAAGAGCACGAAGCGGATCGCGGCGCCCGCGCGGCCGAAGAGCGCGGTCGCGGGGGCCGAGGGCGCCCCCCAGAGGATGCCCGCGGCCATGTCAAGGTCCGGGAGCTTGATGAGGAGGATGAGGAAGAACGAGCCGCCCAGCGCCCAGGCCATCGCGCGCCGCTGCCTCGGGTCCGCCCGGCCGCGCGCCGAGGAGAGAAGGAGCGTCGCCGCGACGCCGGCCACGAGAAGCGCGCCGCCCACCTCGGCGGCGAGGTAGCTCCACGGGGGGTTCGGCGCGGAGGAGGCCCGGAGGTACGCCTCGTAGAGGTTGGCCGCGAGCGTCGGGCCGTAGGGGACGGCCAGGAGCGCCACGGCGATGAACAGCGGGCGCCACGAGGCGCGCTCGGGCTCGCGAAGCATCCCCTCCAGCGCCCAGAAGAGGAGGCCCACGTACACCGTGGCCGTGAAGAGCGAGAGCGCCGCGGGGTACGCGAACGTCCGGTCGTTCACAAAGGGCACGGTCGTGACGCCGGCGCCCCAGAGCGCGAGGGCGAACGCGGGCGCCGCGACGAGGAGGACGCGGGCGGGCCGCCGCATCGCGCCGGGGCGCACGTTGGCCGCGAAGAGGTAGAGCGCCAGGGGGTCCAGCGAGGCCGCGACACTGGCGAGCCGGAACCAGGGGAGGGACTCGCTGTCGGGGAGCGATCCGCGCGCCGTCTCCGCGACCTGGTTGAGCGCGACGAGGCCCAGGAACGCCGCGAGCCACAGCGCGGCGCGGGAGCGGCGCGCGGCCGGGAGGAGCGCCGCCGCGAAGGTGACGCCCACCACGGCGGCGGCCGCGCGCAGGAGGATCTCCGTCCCGACCATCCTTCGTGGGCCAGCGCGGCGCCCCCCATTGAGGGTTCCGGGCGCGGCAGGCCTTTTCCGGGGATGCGGCGATGGCCCCGCGTGGCCGCCGTCCGCGGGCTCCTTCAAGGCGACGCCGTGCTCGTGCCCGACGAGAAGGAGGCCAACGCGCTCTACAACAAGGGGAGCTTCGGCGTCCCGCAGCGCGGCGGCGCGCTCCGGCTCGACCTTGTCGAGGCGCTCTACCTCGTGGAGGCCGCGCGCCTGCGCGTCGAGGGGAGCGACGCGGCCTCGCTGCTGCGCCACGCCAGCGCGCGCGAGCCGGACTTCGAGATCCGCTACATCGTCTACCGCGACCTGCGCGGGCGCACCTTCGCCGTGAAGCCCAGCTCGCACCTGGACTACCACGTCTTCCCGCGCGGCGCGCTCCCGGGCAAGACGGCAAGCTCCCACGTCGTGCGCTGCGCCAGCGAGCGCGGGCGGTTCGACCCCGCGGGCGTGCTCGCCGAGATGGACCAGGCGAAGCGCCTGGGCAAGAAGCTCCTTCTCGCCCTCGTGGACGAGGAGGGAGACCTCACGTACTACGACGTGGCCGAGCCCGACCTCCGCTCCGGCGTGCAGGCGCTTCCGGGCGCGCGCGTGAAGGCCGTGCTGCTGGAGGACCGCGTCATGGTGCTGGACGCCGACGCGGCGCGCGCGCTCTTCGCCGAAGGCTACTTCGGGCGCGACGTGGGCCTGGGCCTCCAGCTCTCGCTCCCCGAGGCGCTCTATCTCGCGGAGGCGAAGCGGCTCGACGTGGAGGACGCGGAGGGCAAGGCGGTCCCTCCGTTGGACCTGGCCGAGCGCGCGCGGCGCCTGGAGCCCGACTTCGACCTGCGGCAGCGCCTGTACGTTCACCTGCGCCAGGCGGGCGTCGTCGTCAAGACCGGCTTCAAGTACGGCACGCACTTCCGCGCGTACACGGGGCCGCCCGACGAGGAGCACGCGCCCTACCTCGTGCATGCGCTCGCCGAGGGGCGCCTTCTCCCCTGGCCCGAGATCGCGGGCTTCGTGCGGCTCGCCCACGGCGTGCGCAAGCGGCTCTTCTTCGCGGCGCCCTCCGGAGGCGCGTTCCGGCTTCTGGAGCTGGCGCGGACGCGTCCGTGAAGAAATCGACAGGAACGCGCATTGTCACTCGGGGTGGCGACGGACTAACGGCAACGTCGCATCCAATAACCTTAAGACGCGAATCGCGTGCAGGGCCTCCAGAGGGCGGGAGAGCTTCCCAAGCTCCGCCGGGCTCGCGCCTGGTTGCCTCAGCCTCCCAACACTTCCCGCCCTCCACGGGGCCCCGGTCTTGTTCCCGGGGCCCCAGCCTCCCAATTCTCTGACGCAGCGCGCTGGGCCGCCCGCGCATCGGGCCCGCGCGTCCAAGCCGTTTGTGGAGGAAACCTGTGGTTTCACCGGGCGCGACCGAGCCCCGGCGAGGGTGCCCGCGACGGAGAAGCAAACCTTTCTGGGGGGTCCCCGATGCGCGCCGCCGTGAAGGTCGCCGAGGCCATCGAGCGCCTCCGCCCGCGGGTCCCTCCCGGCATCCGTCTGGAGGAGGACGACCTGGGGCATCTCCTGGCGTTCGTGCGCCGCGACATGCTGCACCTGGACGCGGACGCCCTGAGCGATCGGCTCGCGGCGTGGACGCGCGACCGCCTCGCGAAGGAATTGCCCCGCGCGCAGGCCACCATCTCGTTCCGCCACGCGCGGCCCGTGGACCCGCACGACGAGTCCACCATGGACATCCAGGAGGGGTGGCTGGGCCTGGAGCCCTCGGTGTGGATCGAGGGGCCGCAGGTGAGCGAGGCGGAGGTCGCGGCGCTCGCGCGCGTGCTGCCGGATTTCCTCAAGCTGCTGGAGGGGCGCGGCCGCCCCTCGGGGTTCCGGCGCTACGACGAGGGCAACGCCGAGTGAGCGGGCCGGCGCCGCGCCTTGTCCCAGCGGCGGATCTCGGCGTCGACCCATGAGGCGAGCCGCTCGCGCGCGACGAAGGTGCCCTGGGGCACGGAGAACGTGACGTGCGTGGCGCCCGGCAGCGCGCGCAGCTTCTCCTCCGCGACGTGCGCCTCGGCGTAGGTCCTCGCGTAGCCCACGAGGAACGTGCCGGGCGGGTCGTGGTGCGTGACCATGCGCTGCGCGTTCGCGAGGCGCAGCGCGCGCAGGTCCTCCGGGGCCGCGACGTTCACGTAGGCGTTGTAGAGGATGGCGCCCTCCTCCCGCGTGGCGTCGGTCGCGGGGAACGCCATGAGGTCGCCCTCGCGGAGCATGCGGTCGCGCCGCTCGCGCACCGTGCGCGGCGTGAGCCCCGTCGCGTCCGCCAGCGCCCGGGCCGTCCCGCGCGGCGCGTCCATGACCGCGCGCAGGACGCGCCAGTCCAGGGGCGAGAGCGGCGGGCGCTCCGCAAGCTCGCGCGGGTCGTTGGGCGTGACGAGGGCGTCGGGCGCCTCGCGCCCCGTGACGCGCGCCAACTCTGCAGGGAGCGGCGCCTCGGGGTCCTCGCGGTAGAGCATCGCGACGGTCGCGCTGGGGTAGGCGCTGGCGGCCCACGCGACCTCGGGCGCGAGGAGAAGGTCCCGCGCGTCCACGTCGTCCACGCCCGGCGCGTACACGGCGAGGCGCGCGTGGCGGCGCAGCGCGATGGCGGAGGGCCCGCACGCGAAGCCCAGGAAGACGCCCGCCCGCGCGAGGCGGTCGAGCCGCGCGCGCACGGCCGTGCCGCTGGTCCCGATCTCGCGCCCCAGGGACTCGTAGCTCTCGAAGGGCGAGCGGACCAGCGCCATGAGGATGCGGCAGTCGCGCTCGTCCATCGTCTCGCCCTTCCTACGCGGCGCCCCCAGATAACGAGGCGCCCCGACCCGCTTGGAAAAGCGGCTTCTTTATATATTTATAAAGAAGCCGCTTTTCCAAGCGCCACGCGGCGCAGGATTATCCGCCCTGGCGGGCTCCGCAGCCCCATGGCCGAAGCGGCGACCGCGTGGACGCACACGTTCCCCCGGAACGACCTCGCCTCCGCGCGCCTCGCGTTCGAGAGCGGCGTCGCGCCGCGGCTCGACGTGCGCGGCGCGACGCTGGGCGCGGGCCTCGCGCGGTGCAGCTTCCCCGACCCCGCGCCCCGCGTGGGCCTCGTCCGGGACGAGCTGTCCATCGACTACCACGGCTTCTTCCGCTGGTTCTTCCTGGGCCGCTATCCCCCCGGCCTCGTGGAGATCAACGACGCGATCCCCTGGAGCGTCGCCGTCGAGGGCGGCGTGGCGAAGGCCTCCATGGACCTCCGCACCGTGCAGCTGCAACGCTTCGAGGTGGGCGGCGGCGCGGCGAAGGTCGAGCTTCGCCTGGGGACGCCGCGCGGCATCGTCCCCGTCCGCGTGAGCGGCGGCGCCGCGCGCTTCGTCGTCACGCGCCCGCCCGGCGTCGCGGCGCGCCTGCGCGTCTCGGGCGGCGCGGCGCACGTCGAGCTTGACGAGCAGTCGCTGGGCGCGGTGGGCGGCGGGCTCACGCTCACGAGCCGCGGCTGGGACGAGAAGGGGGACGGGTTCGACATCAAGATCGGCGGCGGCGCGGCCCGCGTCGAGGTCCGCCCGGAGGGTTCAGCATGAGCGACGCGATTCTGGCGAAAGACATCACGCACACCTACAAGGGCGGCAAGCGCGCGGTGGACGGCGTCTCCTTCCACGTGGAGAAGGGCGAGTTCTTCGGCTTCCTGGGCCCCAACGGCGCGGGCAAGAGCACGACCATCAAGATGCTGGCGACGCTCCTGCACCCCGACGCGGGGCAGGTCGTCGTCAACGGGCTCGACGTCATGCAGCAGCCGGTCGCCGTGCGCCGCAGCATCGGCTACACGGCGCAGGACACCAGCGTCGACGAGGAATTGACCGCGCGCGAGAACATCCGCTTCGCGTGCGAGGCCTACGGCGTCCCGCGCGCGCAGCGCGAGGCGCGCATCGATCAGCTTCTCGACCTCGTGGACCTGGCCGACGTGGCCGACAAGCGCGCGAGCACGTTCTCGGGCGGCATGAAGAAGAGGCTCGACATCGCGACCTCCCTCGTGCACGACCCGCCGCTCCTGTTCCTCGACGAGCCCACGACGGGCCTCGATCCCAAGGCGCGCATGAGCCTGTGGGCGTACTTCCGCGAGCTGAACAAGCGCGGCACGACCATCTTCCTCACCACGCAGTACCTGGAGGAGGCGGACCAGCTCTGCCAGCGCATCGCCATCATCAACGACGGCAGGATCGTCGCCACCGGCACGCCCGACGAGCTGAAGGCGCAAGTGGGCGGCGACGCGCTGGAGGTCCACCTGGAGATCACGAAGCCCGACACGCTGGAGCGCGCCCGCGAGGTGGTCGCGAAGTCCGGCCTCCTGGGCCCGGGCGACACCGTGGGCCTCTCCACCGGCGGCCTCACCGTCACCTCGCCCCGCGCGAAGCGCATCGGCGCCGACGTACTGGGCAGCCTCAAGAAGGAGGGGTTCACCGTGCTATCGTTCAACGTCCGCAGCCCGACCCTTGACGACGTGTTCCTGAAGCTCACCGGCGCCACGCTGGAGGAGGCGCAGGAGAAGGCCAAGGCCAACGCGCCCACGGGCGGCCGCGGCGGACGCCGGGGTGGTCGCTGATGGCGAACTACGCGGCGGAGGTCTGGTACAACTTCAAGCGCTGGATGATCAAGACGGTGCGCAACCCGTTCGTCATCGGCTTCGGCCTCATCCAGCCCATCATCTGGCTGCTCCTCTTCCCCAACGCCATGAAGGGCGCCTCCAACCTGCCGCTGGACTACGTGGTGTGGTTCGCGCCGGTGGTCGCCATCCAGACGGCCCTCTTCGCGGGCAACGGCAGCGGCATCGGCCTCGTGGAGGACATGCGCATCGGCGTGTTCAACAAGCTCCTCGCGAGCCCCATGGACCGCAGCGCCATCTTCGTGGGCAAGACCCTCGCGGGCGCGGCCACCGTCGCCGTGCAGGTCCTCCTCATCGAGATCCTCGCGGCCCTCACCACCAAGGGCAGCTCGCTTCCCACGGGCCTGGGCGGCGCGGTGGGCGTCATCGCCATCGGCATCCTGTTCAGCCTGGGCTTCGCGGGGCTTTCGAACATCATCGCGCTGGCGACCAAGAGCACCGAGGCGACCATCATCATCGGGAACTTCATCCTGCTCCCGCTGCTCTTCGCGTCCGGCGCCTTCGCGCCCACGAGCCAGCTTCCCGGCTGGCTGAAGGCCATCGCCGAGGCGAACCCCGTGAACTACGGCATCGAGGCCGCGCGCCACCTCATGCTGCCCGCGCCGTGGGGCGACCGCCTCACGAGCCACGGGCTGGGCGTCGACCTGACGGTCATCGTCGCGTTCGACCTCATCTTGGTGACGATCGCGGCGTTGATGCTGCGCCGAGCGACGGCGGCCAAGGGCCGGTGAGGGTTCGGCAGGAGCCCAACGTCCCCGAAGGGTCCATGGGGCGGCGCCTCAAGTGCCGCCCATGCGCCCCTTCGCGCTCCTCGCGCTCGCCGCGCTCCTCCTGGCCGGCTGCCTGCAAGGCTCGACCCCCGCGCCTTCCGGCGGCTCCACGACGCCGCCCGCCTCCTCGACCCCGCCCACGTCGACCACTCCGCCCGTCGTGACCGGCGGCGCGGCGGTGCGGCCGGCCCACGGCAGCAACGCGACGGACAACTTCACGCTGGAAGGGGACGAGAGCGTCTCGCTCATCCTGCCCGGCCAGGACGCCGCGTTCACCTTCGTGGGCACCAACGGCGGCGCGAACGCGTCGGCCCTCTTCGCGCCCTGCGACGGCGGCAACCCGCGCATCGATATCGAGGACGCCAACGGCACCGTGCTCGACACCGTGGGCCCCCACATGCGCTGCATGATCGCCATCAGCTGGCAGCCCTTCGGCGCGGGCGAGCAGCTCTCCACCAACATGACGTGGAACGGCACCGCGTGGGACGGCGAGAAGCTCGCCCCCGTGGCGCCCGGCACGTACTATGCCGTGGGGACCTTCGCCGTCAAGCGCGACGCGGGCGAGATCGACGTCACCGTGCGTCTGCCCATCGGCGTCACCGACAACCGCGGGGCGCTGTAGAAAAGCTGTAAAAAAAGAATGGGGGCGTCGCCCCCCGAGCCCTCTTCAGCGCATCATCGCGCCGCGCTGCCCCATCGTGGGCTCCTTGGCCATGAAGGGGACCGCGAGGAGCACGATGCCCAGGACGAGGTGGAGCCCGTCGTCCATGCCGTTGATGGCGAGGAGGTTCGCGACCGCGGGGATGAGGCCCGCGAGGAAGACGACGATGTAGACGACGCCCAGGATGATGTTGTACATCCGGGCGTTGGCGCCGCCCGCCATGTACGCGCCGATGAGCAGGAAGATGCCGCTGAGCACGTGCACGACGCTGTGCAGGTAGTTGACCTCGAAGATGCCGAGGATCTTGCCCGTGTTCGCGTTGCCGACGAAGTCCTGGCTGCCGGTGGAGGTGGTCGTGATGCCGGGGATGAAGCCCAAGACGCCCACGAGGACGAGGACCCAGCCGAGGATCATCGCGAGGAGACGGTTGTAGTTCGTGTCAGCCATCGTTTCAACCCTTGTCGCCCCCGAAGGGGTTGCAAGATCAGACGCCCCGGGGTGCATATAGGAGCCGGGTCGTGCCGAGCGAAGAGGCGTTCTCCACTGGAAACGAGGCGGCCCGTCGCCCACCTGCCTGATATCCTTTTTGGCCGCTCGCGGCGAACGATCCCGAACGATCGCTACCTCGGCGCCGCCTGCCGGAGGGCGGCCGCCTCGGGCAGGTCGCCTCCGTGGAGCATGAGCCGCTGCACGACCGCCTTCGTGCTCGGCGGGAACTCGGCGCCGGCCATCCACTCCAGGTAGGTCCGGTCGACGGACGAGACGGGCTTGCCGTGGTGCTGGCCGAAGTTGAACACCACCTCGTGCCGGTCGTTGATGGCGAACTTCCCCGCGCGGTCGACCTCGCGGGGGGGCTTCGTTAGGCGCACCGCATCCTCCTCGGTGAGTGCGAACGTCTCCCGCAGGCGCGCCCACACGGCGAGCGTCGCGCGCACGTCCTCCCGCGCCTGGTGCGCGCCCGCGTGCTCCGCGCCCAGCCAGCGCTTCGCGGCGCCCGCGAGCGTGCGCGGCTCCAGCGCGCTCCACACGCGCATGACGTCGATCTCGCGCACGGCGTCGAGGTCGAGCCCGGGCTGCCCCGCGCGGCGAAGCTCCGCGTGGAGCAGCGGCGTGTCGAAGCTGCGCGAGTTGTAGCCCAGGAGGAGCGCGCCCTGCACCCACGCCTGCACCTGCGGCGCGATCTCCGAGAAGGGCGGCGCCTTCGCCACGTCCTCGTCGCGGATGCCGTGGATCGCGCTGGCCTCCGCCGGGATGGGCACGCCGGGGTTCACGCGGAAGACGCGGCAGCGGCCTCCCGGCGTCATGAGGCAAAGCTCGACGATGCGGTCCTTCTCGGGGTTCGTGCCCGTGGACTCGACGTCGAACGCGACGACCTGCACGCGCCCTGACGCGCCTCGCCGGAGGATAATCCCTCGGCGGGCGCTTCAGGTGGAGCCTACCCTCCGGAGCTTCCCTCGCCGCCGGGCATGGTCTGCTTGCGCGGCTCCAGCGCCTCGTCCACCTGCGCCTTGGTGAGCCCGCTCTTCTCATAGGCGATCTCGCGCACGGTGCGGCCCGTCTTGTAGGACTCCTTGGCGATGGCGGCCGCCTTCTCGTAGCCGATGTACGGGTTGAGCGCGGTCGCCATGCTGATGCTCTTCTCCACGTAGCCCTCCGCGCGCTCGCGGTGGACCTCCAGGCCGTCAAGGAGCTTCGTCTTGAACACGCGGCTGACGTTGGCCAGGAGGCGCGTCGACTCCAGCATGTTGCGCGTCATCACGGGCAGCATGGTGTTGAGGTCCATCTGGCCCCACTGCTGGCCGATGAAGATGGCGTGGCAGTTGCCGGTGACCTGCGCGCCCACCTGCACGACGGACTCGCAGATGACGGGGTTGACCTTGCCGGGCATGATGCTGCTGCCGGGCTGGATCGCGGGGAGCACCAGCTCGCCCAGGCCGCCCTGGGGGCCGCTGCCCATGAGGCGGATGTCGTTGGCGATCTTCATGAGCGAGCCCGCGGTGGCGACCAGCGCGCCCGCGGTGAAGGCGTAGGCGTCCTGCGCGCCCTGCGCCTCGAAGTGGTCCTTCGCCTCGACGAACCGCGTGCCCGTGAGGCGCGTCAGCTCCTCGGCGACCATGCTCCCGAAGCCCTCGGGCGCGTTGAGCCCCGTGCCCACGGCGGTGCCGCCGATGGCCAGCTCGCGCAGGCCCGGCAGCGTCGCCTCGACGCGCTGGATGGACAGCTCCACCTGGCGCGCGTAGCCGCCGAACTCCTGCCCCAGACGAATGGGCACCGCGTCCATGAGGTGCGTGCGGCCCATCTTGACCACGTCGTCGAAGTCGTGCGCCTTCTTCGCCAGCGCGCCGTGGAGCTCGCGCAGCGCGGGCAGCAGGTCCTTCTCGATCTGGAGCACCGCGGCGACGTGCATCGTCGCGGGGATCACGTCGTTGCTGCTCTGCCCCATGTTCACGTGGTCGTTGGGGTGGACCTTGGTGCCCAGCATCCTCGACGCCAGCGACGCGATGACCTCGTTGGCGTTCATGTTGGAGGAGGTGCCGCTGCCGGTCTGGAACACGTCGATGGGGAACTCCTTGTCCCACTTCCCGTCCGCCACCTCGCGGGCGGCCTTCTCGATGGCCTCCGCGACCTTGCCGTCCAGCTTGCCCCGGGCGTGGTTCACGCGCGCGGCGGCGAGCTTCACGAGCCCGAGGGCGTGGACGAAGGCGGGCGGCATGGGCTGGCCCGAGACGGGGAAGTTCTCCACCGCGCGCTGCGTCTGCGCGGCGTAGAGCGCGTTCTTGGGCACGCGCATCTCGCCCATGGTGTCCTTCTCGATGCGGTACTCCTCGGTCATCGCTCGGGCGATTCCGGGAGCGGTACTTGAAGGCGACCGCTGCCCGGCCTCACCGGCGCCGGCCCAGGACCGCCGCCGTGCCCGCGAGCGCCACGAGCGCGCCCCACACCTGGTTGAAGCCGGGCGAGTCGTGGAGCGCCTGGTCGCCGTCGAACACGGCGTCCACCTTGATGGAGTAGGGCAGCCCCTCGGGCGCGACGTAAGCGGTTCCCGTGCCGGCGCCCGCGTAGAGCGAGCCCGCGTGCTGCCAGCGGTGCAGGTCGGAGAGCGTGAGGGCCATGGTCTCCTGGTAGTGGCCCGGCGGAAGCTGGAGGGCGCCGGAGTCCTGCACGAGGTCGGGCTGGTCCGTGTGCTGGCCCATGCCGATGCCCAGGTCGCCCGCGGCGGTGAGGGTGTTCTCCCAGCCCAGCGAGACGTTGAGCAGGACCACCCTGGCCGCGTAGCCGCGCCGCGCCTCGGCGTCGCGGCCGAACTGGAGCGTGTGCGGGTCCCAGCGGAAGTCGTCCGCGCCCTCGCGCTGGAGCGAGGCGGCCGCGGGCGCCAGCGTGCCGTTGATCCACAGCGTGACGTGCGACCGGTAGAGCGGCATCTCAATCTGCGAGGCGTCGCCGTCCCCTCCCACGGGCACGTCGCGCTTCGTCTCCTGCGTGAAGCCTTCGAGGCTCGCGACGACGCGCGCCTCGGAGCCGGGCGCCACGCGCGCCTCGGCGACGCCGTCCGCGTCGGTGGAGAGCATGAGGGCGTCGTGGCTCTCGTCGCCCCACCAGGTGGACGACGTGGTGGTGACGGTCACGACGGCGCCCGCCAGCGGGGGGCCGTGGGGCTCGTCGGTCACGTGCACGCGCAGCAGCGCCGAGCCGTCTCCGGCGGACGTGGGCGGCGCGCTTGCCTCCGAGACGGAGCCGGGCGAGGGGGTGATGCAGCCCGCCGCGAGGGCGGCGAGGACGAGGGCCAGGGCGAGAATGCCTCCGCGCATGCGGCCTCGACGCGCGCAGGGGGGCTAATGCCCATCGGGGAAGGTTCCAATCCCGAAGCCCGAGGGGTGCTCGGGGCCCATCACGAAGCGGAACTCGGCGGCCCCCGCGACGTGCGAGTAGTAGACGATCTCGTCCAGCGTCACGACGGTCCCGGCCGGAAGCTCGGTGGCGTTGCGGACCGGGATCGTGGCCGTGAACTTGGCGGTCTCCCCGGCGAGGATCACGTCGGGCCCCTCGGCCTGCCCATCGAAGGTGAGGTTGCCCAGCGCGATCTGCACGTCCATCTGGTGGAAGCCGGTGGCGGGCAGGTTCCGGCCCGACGCGCTGGCGCTGGTGGCCTGCACGTAGAGCACGACGTGAAGCTCCTTCTCCAGCCGGGCCGGCGCGGCCAGTGCCCCCTTCCACGTGGGATAGCCGGGGGTGGACGGGCTGTTCGCCGGCGTCGTGAGGGGCACGCTCCCTTCGGTGGAGGGTGGCGCGCCGCGCAGCGAGAGGTCCGGCTGGAGGTGGAGGCGCAGCGGCGCGGCCGGCGGCGCGGGCGCGGTGGCCGTGGCGTTGACCACGGCGGCGGGCGCGACGGGCGTGGGGCTCGCGGGCGCGGGTGGAGGCGAGCCGGCGCACCCCGCGAGCAGGAGCGCCACGAGCAGAAGGGGGCCGGCGCGCACCGGGCTCACCTCGCCTCGACGCGGACGTCGCCCGTGGAGGTCTCCGCCGTCACGACCGCCTGCGTCGGCTTCGCGGAGTAGCCCGCGGAGCGCGCGTGGACGTGCCCGCCCACGTCGTCGTGGCTGCGCTCGTTGACCTCCGTGGGCCCAAGGTCCACGCTCGCGTCGCCCGTCGAGGTGTCGGCCGTGGCGTCATAGCCCACGTCGGCGCGCGTGGGGAGCCGCAGGGTGATATCACCCGTGGCGGACCTGAGGCTCAGGTTCCCCGGCTGCACCGAGGCGAGGGTCGCGCGCACGTCGCCCGTCGACGTGGCCGCCTTCAGGTCGCCCGCGAGGTCGAGGTCGGTGAGCGTGACGTCGCCCGTGGTCGAGCCCGCGGTGAGGTTCCCCACGAGCAGGCGCTCCAGGGCCACGTCGCCCACGTCGCTCTCCAAGCGGGCGTCGAACGCCCCGCTTGACGAGGGCAGCTCGACGCGCACGTCCGCGCTGGCGCTGCTCTCGCCGAAGAGGGAGACGGACTTGCCCACCGTCGCCTGCCATGCGCCCAGGCGCGCGTCCGCGAGCGCGAGGCCCACCTCGGTGCGCTGCGCCGCGTCGGCCGAGCGCGCGGTGATGGTGAACACGACGTGCGCGCGGCCGTCCGTCGAGGGCGAGACGGCGACGTCGCCCACCACGGCGCAGGCGTCCAGGAAGCCCACGGTGGCGTTGGCGGGCAGGTCGTAGGTGATGACGCGCGAGGTCCGGCCCCCGAGGGCGCGCGCCGTCTCGGAGGAGGGCGCCAGGGCGTGCCCCGCCGCGAAGGAGGGTGCGGAGCAGCCGGGATCGGCGCGCGCGCCCAGGGTGGAGCGGCCCACCGCGTAGGCGCCGGCGCCCGCGAGGAGGACGAGGGCGGCGAGGGCGACCGCGACGATGAACGGCTTCGATCCCACGAATCCCATGATATCAGCCCCGCAGGCCGCGCCGGAGCGTGTCGCGCGTGGCCTCCAGCGTGAGGCGCGACTGCGCGAGGAGGCGCGCCGTCTCGGTGTTCAGGCGCTCCAGCTCGTCGGCGGGGTCGGGCCCCGGAGGAGGGCGATGCGCGGCCTGGGCGCGGGCCTCCCGCGCGCGCCACGCCTCGAAGCCGATCCAGACGGCAAGGGCGGCGACCCCGAGGAAGGGGAGCATGAAGAGGAGGAAGTCGGCGACGTCGGCCGCGTCCACGGCTCACACCTCCCGCAGCAGGCGCTCGATCTCCTTGAGCGTCGCGTTCATGCGCTGGACCTCGTCGAGGACGAGCCGCTGCCCCCGCACGGCCTCCTCGGCGAGCTTGCGGTACTCTCCGCCGCCACCGGCCTCCACCTTGAGGCGCTCGTGGCGGTAGTAGAAGAGCATGCCGATGATCGCGACGATCATGCCGAAGGCGGCGATGGGGATCCAGAGGGGGTCCACCATTCAATCGCCCCCGCGCTTGAGGGCGGCCGCGATGGTGTCAGGCGTCAGTCGGATGTCGAAGTCGGCGATCTCGTAGTACTTCATGGCTTTCCCGTCCGGTGAGAGTTCCAGGGCGCCCTGCACGAGCCCGGCCGCCTCCAGCTTCTCCAGGTGCATGTAGAGGAGCGGGCGGCTCAGGCCCAGTTGGCGCGCCAGCTCGCTGACGTAGTTGCGGTCCCGGGTGAGCGCCGCCACGATGCGCAGGCGGTGCGGGTTGCCCAGGGCGTCGGCCACGGCCAGCAGGCGTTCGGAGTCGAGCTTCATGGAGAGGGCTCCCCTGTCACACAGGGCTTTCTCGTGTCAGAAAGAACTGACAGGTGATAGAAGTAAGTATCGACGGTGGGACGGGACGACGGAAAAAGCCGCTCAGTTGCGGCAGCCGGAGGCGGGGGGCGCGGTCATGGCGGCCCCGTTCGAGCCGTCCAGGGTGAACGTCGCGAGGCCCACCGTCCCGTCGGGGCAGGCCCGGGTGTCGACGCGCGCGCTGCCGGTGGCCTGCGCCTGCCCCTGGGAGAACGAGCCGCGCACCTCGTAGACGCCGGAGTTGAGGTTCACGACGGTCTTGTCCACGCTGCTGTGGGCGGGGACCTTGAACGTCGTGCCCACGACGAAACCGCCCCCGGCGTCGCGCACGTCGATGCGCGCGTCGAGGTCGCCGGAGCCCGAGTTCTCGACGTGGACCATGACGACGGCCTTGGGGCCCGTGGGCGAGAAGGGCGAGCCCACGGCGAACGCGCCGACGATGGCGCCGGCGACGAACGCCGCGGCGGTGAGCACGACGAGCCGGTTCAAGCGCGGCGGCAGAAGGACGCCAGGTCAAGGCGCTTTCGGCAGCGACCTCGTCACGCCGAGTCGACGCCCACGCCGCCCTCGCCGTCCGCCCACTGGCTCCCGTCGGCGCGGGCGCCCACGAGGGGCGGGGTCGTCGAGTAGACGTCGTGCCCCGCGTCGTCCAGCAGCGCGCCCAGGCCGCCCACGCCGTAGCCCTGCGCGAAGCCGTCCGCGACGTAGGTGTCCTCGCCCGCGGCGTCGTGGAGGATGCCCACGGCGGGGCCCGGGGGCGCCGCGATGGCGTAGGCCCCGCCCTGGCCCGTGGCCACGGGGAAGAGGCCCAGCTGCGGCTCGACGATGGAGGGCCCCATGGCGTAGGAGTCGTCGCCGGACTCCTCGTCCAGGAGGCAGAACGCGCCGACGCCCGCCTCGCCCTGGCCGCCCTGGCGGATGTGCGGGCCCATGAAGTACGAGTCGTTCCCGCCCTGCTCGACGAGGATCGCCGTGCCGTCGGCCTCGGCGGACACCTGCACGGGGCCGGCGAACGTGCCCTCGTCGGTGCCCAGGAGCGTGACGGGCACCTCGTTGGAGACGTAGCGGTCGGAGCCGCCGCGCTCCAGCAGGAGGCCGAACCCTTCCGCGCCGCCGTAGACGAAGCCGTCGAGCCCGTCCTGGCGGTAGAAGTCGTTGCCCCCCTCGTCCACGAGGATGCCGACCCCGCCCACGGCGGAGGCCTTGGTGCCGATGCTGCCCTGGCTGCCGTTGAGGTCGGAGACGACGGGCCCCGTGGGGCTGACGTAGGTGTCGTTGTCCGCGCCCGCGTCGTAGAGAAGGCCGAAGCCCGCGTTGCCCGAGCCCTGCGCGAACTGCGACGCGTTGCGGTAGTCGCTGCCGCCGTCATCGTAGAGGATGCCGGCCGCCGCGAGCCCCGCGCCCTGCGCGACCGCGGGGGCGTAATAATAGTCGGAGCCCGCGCCGAAGTCCATGGCCAAGGCGGGGATCGCGGAGCCGCCGCCCGCGTTGTCCAGGTACGTGTCGTTGCCACCGTTGTCGATCTGGATCGCGTAGGTGTCGGTGTAGGTGTCGTCGCACGCGCCGCCCACGACGATGAAGGGCAGGTCCAGCATGCGGTCGCACGAGGCGGGCGCGGCGGGCGCGGAGAAGGAGGAGGCGGCGTCGGCCAGCGAGACGGCGGCGTCCGCGAGGGCCGCGCGGTCGACGCGCGAGAGGGCCGCCATGCGCTCGTCGTGGAGCGCGCGCATCTGCGGCGTCACGGCGGCGCCGCTGTCCACCTGGCTCACCAGGAGCGAGGTCAGCGCGGGGTTCTGGAGGAGCAGCGCGCGGTCCGCGGGGGCGAGGATGCGCTGGTCCGCGAGGGCGGAGGCCGTCGTCGCGTCGACGAGGGGCAGCAGCGCGGCGCGCCACTCCGGGGAGAGGGCGGCCGTCTGCGTCGCGACGCGGGCGCGCAGCGCGGCGTCGACGGGCTGGCCGATGGCCCCGTAGAGCGAGAGGATCGCCGCGTCCAGCGAAGGCGAGCGGGGGAGCGCCGGGTGCGCGTCGGGGTAGCCCGCGCGCAGGAGCGCCGCGTGCGTCACGGCGGCGATGCCCGCCTGGCCCGTGGGGAGCGAGGCGAAGGGCGCGGCCGCCGCGGAGGCGAGGGCGCGTGCCTCGGCCACCTTGGAGGGCGCCGGCGCCAGCCGGAGCGCCCCCGCGGGGGCGGCGAGGAGCAGGAGCGTGACGAGGAGCAGGCTGCGCGCGGCAAGGGACACGGGGGTGTGGCCTCCCGGCGGCCCATGGCCCGGGAGACGAGAGAGCGTTGTCCCCGTCCCCGCAGGGGGCGACACCTCAGTAGTGATACGCTTTCCCGACGTCGTCCGCCGAGAGCCCGAGCCCGCTGGCGACGCGGTTGGCGAAGTTGAAGTACGCCACGATGAGGGTCACGTCCAGGATCGCCCGCTCGTCGAGCCCCTGCTTGCGGAGCTTGTCGACGTCCGCCTGCGCGACCTTGCCCGGATTCTTCGTGAGCAGCATCGCGTGGTCCGCGATGGCGCGCTCGCGCGGGGAGAGGGGCGCCTTGGTGTAGTCCGTCGAGACGAGCGCCTGGAGGCCGGGCTCCGTGGCGTGGCGGCCGAAGGCGTCGGCGTGGTGCGCGAGGCAGTAGCCGCAGCCGTTCGCCCGCGAGACGACGGTGGCGATGAGCTCCCGCTCGCGCCGCGAGAGGGGCCCCTCGGCGAAGTGGAGCTCCTGGTAGAGCGCGAGGTGCGCGCCCGGGACGTGCGGGTGCTGCCCGGTGACGGTGAAGATGTCGCCCACCGCGCCGCGCTCCTTCTCGATGCGCGCGTACTCCTCGTGGAGCGCGCCCTTGGCGTCCTGGGGGTCCACCTTGCGGATGAAGGCCATGCCCGCGCATTCCCTGGACCCGGACTTAAGCGTGGGGGTCCCTGGATGGGATCGCTTCCGGCCCTTGGAGGCCCCCGGCTGGGCGCGCGGCGAGGCGCGCCGATGCTGGAGAATAACTGTGACGCGCGACGGTAACTGTTATCTTCACCGACGGCTCTGCCCCCTGGGGGCGTCCCCGCCGTTCCCAAGCGAATGGTGAATCGATGCAGTCCAGACTCGTCATCCGACTCGTGGCCGGCGCCCTCCTCCTCACGCTGGGGGGCGCGCCCGCGCAGGCGGCCCTCGCCTACACGCCCTGCCTCTCCTACCTCGACCAGAGCATCGCGCCCCGCGCGGCGTCCTCGCAGTCGTGCTCGGTGTCGCCAGGCGACCCCCTTGCCGACTCCCGCGACGGCGCCCCGCCCGGCGAGTACATCGACCTCGTGAGCAACGTCGTCTATCGCTTCGACGGCCAGCGCGCCGAGCCCGTGGGCGCGGCCATCCCCGCCATCGGGTACGTCGAGGTCAGCGCCCGCTATCACGTCTTCGCGTGCGCGACCTCCTCGCCCCTGCAGCAGTGCAGCGATCCCATGTGCGAGCAGTGGGTCGACTGCATCCACTGGCGGCTCTCCGTGGTCGGTTGCCACGAGGCGCACCTTCGCGTCTGGCTCGACGATCAGGTGGACCCCTACGACTTCCCCTCCGTCCCGGCCCCCTGCACGCAGGGCAGCTCGTTCATCCCGGGCGTGGGCATCCAGGGGGGCCGCGCCAAGGACGGGAACCTCGTGGGCGAGACGCTGACGCCGACCAACTACTACACGCACGACGACCGGACGGAGACCATCTCCTTCCTCCCCGGCTACGCCTGCCCGCCCCACGACACGCCCGGCTCCGTGCACGCGCAGATCGTGATCGATGGCGCGCCCTACGCCGACATGATCCAGACCATGCCTTGCGACGAGTGATCCCATGCGCTCCTGCCTCCTCCTGGCCGCCACCCTCCTGCTCGCGCCCCTCGTGCTCGCCGGCACGCAGCAGGCGCCCGAGATCACCGACGGCACCAACGACGTCCAGCCCGACAGCGCGGCGGGCGTCTGCACCGCGCGCGGCGCGCCGGAGATCGACGTGGTGCGCGCGTGGTTCGACCCTGGCCCGGACGTCGTCTCCGTCTCGGTGGAGGTGGTGGACCTGTCCCACCGCGCGTTCGACGGCGAAGGGTTCAGCCTCGACGTGGGGTTCCACTCGGGGACGGACGCGTTCACGCTGTGGAACGCGCTGGGCCCCGGCCCCGCCGACAACTTCTCGGCGCTCTTCGTCGACCACGCGGACGGCACCAGCGAGGGGCACGCCATCCGCTGGTCCACGAGCGGCAACGTCGTCACCGCGGAGATCCCGCGCGCGTACCTCCCGGGAAGCGCGCTGACACACGTCCGCGCGTCGGGCCGGCTCTCCCAGCCTGGCGTGCTCGGGTTCTACGTCGTGGGCATGCCGTGGTTCTGCGACACGGCCCCTGACGTCGGCTACGGGCAGGACGTCCCGCTGGGCTGAGAAAACAGGAGGTCGGGGCGCGGCGTGCCTGCGAGGCCGCGCCCCTGGTTTTTTTTTGCTCAGTAGCGGCCCGGCTGGGTGCCCTTGGGCTGGCCCTGCCCGGTCTGGCCGGCGCCCACGTTGCCGCTGCGCGCCTGCTGGCCGGTCTGCTGGACGATCTGGGGCAGCTCCAGGACGAGGTTCTGCACCTTCTGCACGTCCTCGCGGCCGTCGTCCGTGATGGTGTACTTGTTGCCGTTCTGCCGGAGGTGTCCGGTCTGCGTGAGGATGTTCAGGCACTCGTCCAGGTGGTTCGTGCCCATCTGGAGGTTGCCCTTGAACACGCTCTGGATGTTCTCCTTGGTGATCTCGCCCTGCTGGGCGGTCTTGTTGAGGACGACGAACTGCATGATCGCCATCTCGAAGCTCTTCACGAAAGGCTGCTGCTGGCCGGTGTTGGTGTTGACCATGGGCTCGGAACCCCGGCGCAGAAGCCTGGCTGTCGGGTTTGCTTCTTCTGGAACAACGGGGGACGGCGCCCGTCCGCCTGGCGGCCAGGTTGTTTCGGCGCCCTGCTAGGCAGGGGCAAGGCCGGGGCGCGGCCTCCCCGCGGGCATGCACCATCTCGTCAGCGCGAAGGCCGTCGTGGGCTCCGGCGACGCGACCGTCCTCCTGGAGGTCCAGGGCCGCTGCGTGCGCATCAAGCGCCGCGGCCAGCCCGAGGTCATGGTCCCCCTGGAGGCCGCCGCGGACGTGGGGCGCTTCCTGATGGCGGCGGCGAAGGCGTAGGGTCGCGGCCGGAATAGCATTAAGAGCCCGCATTTCCCATCGAGCCTCGTGCAATACCAGGTGGTCCTGGAGTTCGATGAGGAGTCCCGCCACTACACGGCGACCGTCCCGGGTCTGCCCATCGTCGTCGACGCGACGAGCAAGCGCGAGGCCCTCAAGCTCGCACGCGAGGCCATCGCGTACTACGTTGAGGACGTCGGCGCGCAGTCCGCGCCCTCGATCCATGCCGAGGTCGTGACCGTCAAGGTGTAGGCCGTGCTGCCGGGCGAGATCGACGGCCGGCGCTTCCTGCGCGCCATGGCCCGCCTTGGCTGGAGGGTCGTCAAGCAGCGCGGGAGCCACCGCACCCTCCAGAAGGCCGGCTCCGGCCAAATCCTCATCGTGGCATTCCACGAGACGCTGAGCCGGAACTCGGTCCGCCGGGCCCTAAGGGAAGCGGGCGTCCCGGAAGAGGAGTTCGAAGGCCGCCTCTGAGCCCATCAGCTTCTTGACCCCGCACCGATGATGGCCGCCTTGTGAAGCCCAAGGAGGAGATGAGCGCCCTCGACGTCCGCGCGTGCGTCCGCGAGCTGAAAGGCTATCGCGGCGCCCGCGTCGACAAGGCGTACGAGATCGCGCCGGGCGAGCTTCTCCTCCGCGCTCGCGGCGGCGACCCGCCGCGCAAGGTCGACCTCTCGATCCTCGTGGGGAAGGCCGTGCATCTCACGACGCTGCCCCGCGAAGCGCCCGAGAAGCCCACCGCGTTCGTCATGAACCTGCGCAAGCACCTGGCCAACGCGTTCGTGGACGACGTGCGGCAGCACGGCTTCGATCGCGTCGTGGAGCTCGTCTCGAACCGCAAGGACGGCGTCTACGTCCTCGTGGTGGAGCTGTTCCACGACGGCAACGTCGTGCTGGTGAAGGACGACCGCATCGTGACCGCGCTCGCGCACCAGTCGTGGGCGACGCGCGAGGTGCGGCCCGGCGTGGAGTGGACCCCCGCGCCCGCGCGCGCCGACCCGTCCACGCTCTCCCTGGAGGAGTTCGCCGCCAAGGTCCGCGCGAGCAACGCCGACGCGGTGCGCACGCTCGCCACCGAGGGCAACCTGGGCGGCGCGTTCGCCGAGGAGGTCTGCGCGCAGGCGGGCGTTCCCAAGAACACGCCCGTCGCCGACCTCTCCTCCGCGCAGATCGCCGCGCTGCGCGACGCGCTCAAGGCATTGCTGGACCGCGTGGACGCCGGCCCGCTGGAGCCCGTCGTCGCGCTCCGGGGCGAGGAGAAGGTGGACGTGGCGCCCTTCCCGCTGCGCGCGCACGAGGGGCTGACGCTCCAGCGCTTCGCGACCTTCCAGGAGGCGCTGGACGCCTACTTCGGGCGCTCCGTCACGACGGAGAAGGTGGACCCGCGGCTCAAGAAGCTCGCCGACGAGAAGGCCAAGGTCCAGCGCATGCTCGACGCGCAGGAGGCCGCGCTATCAAAATTCGCCAGGGAGGAGGCCGAGGCCAAGCGCAAGGCGGACCTGCTCTACGGCCACTTCGACGTGGTGCAGCGGCTCACGAAGACGCTCTGGGACGCGGGCAAGTCCCTGGGGTGGAAGGCCGTGCAGGAGCGCCTCAAGGAGGGGAGGAAGGCGGGCAACCCCGAGGCCGCGCTGGTGGAGAGCCTCAGCCCCAACGAGGGCGCGGCGGTCCTCTCCCTGGAGGACATGGGCGGGAAGAAGGGGCGCGTGCGCGTCGACCTGCGCAAGAGCGTGCAGGAGAACGCCGACGCGCAGTACGAGATGGCCAAGAAGATGCGCGCGAAGACGCAGGGCGCGATCGAGGCGCGCGAGCGCACGCGGGCGCGCATGAAGGAATTGGACGAGCGCGGCCTGGAGATCGTGGCGCAGCTTGCCCAGAAGGCGGAGCGCAAGGCCGCGACGAAGCGCTTCTGGTTCGAGCAGTTCCGCTGGTTCTACACGAGCGACGGCCACCTCGTGCTGGCGGGGCGCGACGTCAAGGGCAACGAGCGCATCGTCGCGAAGCAGCTGGAGGAGCAGGACCGCTACCTCCACGCGGACGTGAGCGGCGCGCCCAGCACCGTCGTCAAGGCGAAGGACGGCGCGGTGTCGGAGACGGCGCTCCAGGAGGCGGCCGCGTTCGCGGCGTCGAACTCGCGCATCTGGAACGCGGGCCACGCGGCGGGCGAGGCCTACTGGGTCACGCCCTCGCAGGTGAGCAAGACGCCCAACCCGGGCGAGTACGTGGCCAAGGGGAGCTTCATCATCCGCGGCAAGCGCAACTTCCTGCGCGTGCCCATCCGGCTCGCCATCGGAGAGGTGGAGATCGAGGGCCACCGCAAGGTCATGGGCGGGCCCGTGGAGGCGGTGGCGGCCCGCGCGACGCGCTACGTCGTGCTGGAGCCGGGGGACTCACCCACCAACCAGGTCGCCAACGAGCTGGCGGCGGCGCTGGGCGTCAACGTGGAGGAGGTCCAGGGCGTGATGCCGCCCGCGTCCGTGAGGATCGTCGAGCGGCACGGCCTCTAGCGGACTCACGTCCCGTGAGCGCGCGGCCGCAAAAAGCCTGAAGTAGGGGGCGTCATGCGCCGCGTGTCCCGTTCCAAGGACGAGATCGGCGAGCGGACGCGCTACCTGCGGCGTTGGACCCTGATGGGCGTCGCCATCGGCGCGGCCTCCGCCGCCGGCGCGCTCTTCCTCATCGCGGCCGTGAAGCTCGTCTCGGCGTGGACGCTGGGCGCCATGGCCGGCCTCACGCCCCCCGAGCCGGGCGGCGAGGCGGCGGCCGGCTACGTCTACCACGTCGCGCGCCCGTGGGCGATCCCGCTGGTCATGGGCGCGGGCGGGCTCGTGGGCGGCCTCCTCGTCTGGTGGCTCGCCCCCGAGACCGCAGGCGTCGGGACCAACGCGGCGATCCGGGCGTTCCACCAGCGCGAGGAGATCCCGCTCCGGACGCCGATCCTCAAGGTCGTCACGAGCGCCATCACCATCGGCACGGGGATGACCAGCGGCCGCGAAGGCCCCATCGCGCAGATCGGCGCCGGCACGGGAAGCTGGATGGGGCGCGTCTTCAGGCTCACGCCGCGCGAGCGGAACATCGCCCTGGCCGCGGGCCTGGGCGCGGGCATCTCGGCCATGTTCAAGGCGCCCCTCGCGGGCGCCATCATCGGCGCGGAGATCTGGTATGCCGAGGACTTCGAGGTGGAGGCGCTCATCCCCGCCATCATCGCCTCCGTCGTGGGCTACGCCATCGTGGGCTACTTCGTGGGCTTCCAGCCCATCTTCGCCCTGGGGCGCGATCCCGCCGCGTTCGACCACCCCGCGACGCTCCTGCTCTACGCCGCCCTGGGCGTCGCGTGCGCCATCGCGGCGCGCGCCCTCTTCGCGGTCTTCTTCCCCACGCAGCGCTTCTTCCGGCGGTTCCCGCTGCCCGTCGCGACCACGGTGGGCGGCCTCCTCACGGGCCTCGTCGCGCTCGCCGTCCCCTCCGTCGTGGGCACGGGCTACGGCTGGGTGCAGCTCGCGATCCTCAACGACTACAGCGTGCTCGGCCCCCTCATGCTCCTGGCCGCCGCGGGCGCGGAGATCGTCTGCGCATCGCTGACGCTGGGCTCGGGGAACTCGGGCGGCATCTTCGGGCCCAGCGTCGTCATCGGCGGCCTCCTGGGCGCTTCGTTCGGCGCGGGCGCCGCCGCCCTCTTCCCCGGCGTCGTCTCGAACCCCGCCACGTTCGCCATCGTGGGCATGGTGGCCTTCTTCGCCGCCACGGCGAAGGCGCCCATCAGCACCATCATCATGATCTCGGAGATGACCGGAGGCTACGGCCTGCTGGCGCCCGCGCTGGTGGCCGTCGCGGTCGCGTTCCTCCTCTCGGGGCACGGCACCATCTTCCCGGCCCAGGTGAGGACGCGTCTCCAGTCGCCCGCGCACGCCGAGGAGTTCCGGCCCCTGCGCCTGCGCGAGGTGCGCGTCGCCGACGCCATGACGCGCGAGCCATTGACGATCGACCCCGACGTGCCCGTCTCCCACGCGCTGGATGCGCTCGTCAAGGCGCGCGTCGGAGGGCTGCCCGTCCTGGAGGAGGGCCGGCTCGTGGGCATGATCACGCGCACGGACGCCCTCAACGTGCGCGACTCGGCGCGCGCCCGGACGCCCGTGCGAGAGGCCATGACGACGGCGCTCGTCACGTGCCACCCGGACGAGGACCTCTTCACGGTGCTCGACCGGCTCATCGTCCACGACGTGGGGCGCCTGCCCGTGGTCGAGCGCCACGCGCCCGACAAGCTCGTGGGGCTCCTGCGCCGCGCCGACGTGAGGAAGGCGGTCGCCGCGACGGAGGGGCCGGCGGCGCCCGCGGCGGAGCCGGGCCCCGCGCTCTGAGGCGGCTCAGGGGAAGCCGGGGCACGGGTCGGTGAAGCAGTCGGGCGAGAGCTCGCTGCTGCAGAAGCGGGCGCCCGTGAGGGTCGGCACGCAGACCAGCGACTGGCAGGTCGCAGGCGTCACCGCGTCGGAGCACGGGCCCGGGGCCTGGGCGGCGGCCGTGGCGGTGAAGGCGGCGAAGGCGAGAAGGAGTCCGGCAAGGAGCGTCGCAAGGCGCATGCGCGGGGGCGAGCCCGATGGCGTCGCTTCAGGTCCTTGCGCGCGCACCCCGGCGGCTGCTGCGCACGACGTCGAACGCCTCGGGGCCCAGCACGAACCCGTCCGTGGGGAGCGTGTGCTCGTTGATGAAGACGAAGCGCAGCACGTAGCTCACGAAGAAGGAGAGCGGGAGCACGACCGCCGAGAGGGCGAGGCCCACCAGCGCGCCCGCGCCGACGCGGCCCAGCGCGTCCACGGCCCCGTCACCGTAAGCGAGCACCATGCCCGTCGCGGTAAGCACGCTGGGGATGGTGGAGAGGAGCACGGCCCACGACATGTTGCTCAGGCCCCACTGCGTGTCCATGGTCTTCGCGTAGCGCGAGCCCACGGCGAAGTCGCAGAGGCGATCGGCGAGCCCCTCCAGAGCCTCGCGCAGCGGCCCCTCGGGCGCGCTGCGGGCGAAGCGCTCCACGTAGTGCGTGGACACGTCCGTCTCGAAGTCCAGCGCGGCTACGAGGAGAGCGTCGGGGCTCGCCCGGCGCGCGTCCAGGGCCGCTGCGCATTCCACGGCGCGACGCTCGATGGCGTCGAGGAGGTCCCCCAGGGCCACCTCGTCCTCCCGCAGCGCGAGCGCCGTGCTCGGCGCGTTCCGCCGGGCGAGGCGCGCGTCCGCGGCGGCGGCCTCCAGGAGGCTGCGCAGGAAGTCGCCCAGCGGAAGGGGGACGTGGCCGCGGCCCGAGGCGCTCCTCACGCGCTCGCGGAAGCCGTGGTTCGCCTCCTCGCGCTCCTGCAGCGAGCGGACGCCCTTCATCTCGCGGCTGAGCGTCAGCGTCGCCACGGAGACGGCGATGGCCGAGGCGGTCGCGACGGCGGTCACGAAGCGCGCGAACGCCTCCTGCACGTTCTTCTGGCTCGTGACGGCCTTGGCCAGCTCCGCGGGCCCCGCCGCGACGGCCAGGAGGACGAGGACGAAGGGCAGGAGCGCGAGGCCGAAGGCGAAGAGCGGGCGGCTGAGGCGGTAGCCCACGAGGGCCCACGCCTTGGGCGCGCGGATGCGGTCGAGGAAGGGCTTCCGGACGCTGGCGAGCGCGTCGGCCATGCGGGCTCCTCGCCGCAGGGCAGCTTGGCCGTCGTGGCCGTTTCGTCCATGGGCATCGAGGCGCGGGCGAGGGCGGAAGGCCTTTGGCGGGCGCGCCCGTTGGCCGGCCGTTGAAGGTCCTCGCCCGCGAGCCGGAGGAGGGGCGCGCCAGGCTGCGCGTCGACACGCTGGACGACCTCTGGCACCTGCACGAGCTGGCGCAGCCCGGCGACGTCGCCACCGCCCTCACGTGGCGCACCGCCGAGCTTGACGCGAAGGGCGCCGAGCGCGCGGGCAAGGCCGAGAAGCGCGCCATGACGCTCTCGGTGAAGGTCGAGCGCGTCGAGTGGGACGCCTTCTCCAACCGCCTGCGCCTCTTGGGCCCCATCGTCGAGGGTCCGCAGGACGTGGGAAGCTATCACACCCTGGTCGTCGAGCCCGGGGCCGAGCTGACGCTGCGCAAGCCCCGCGGCTTCCGCCCCCACGACTGGGAGCGCGTGGAGGAGGCCGTCGCGGCGACCCAGCGGCCGCTGGTCACGTTCCTCGCCATCGAGGAGAACGAGGCCGTCGTCGCCCTGCTGAGGCAGTACGGCGTCCAGCGCATGGCCGAGGTCTTCGGCCACCAGAGCGGCAAGCAGTACGCCACGGGCCGCGCCGAGGAGGAGGCGTTCTTCGACGAGGTCCTCATGGCGCTGCGCGACTACCGCCCCGAGGGCGCGCCGCTCCTCGTCGTGGGCCCGGGCTTCGCGAAGGAGCGCTTCCTTGCTCACGCCCGCGCGAAGCAGCCCGCCCTCGTCAAGGGCGCCGCGGTGGAGGCCACGGGGCAGGCCGGCATGGCGGGCGTCCACGAGGCGCTCAAGCGCGGCAGCGTCGAGCGCGTCGCCAAGGACTCGCGTGTGGCGCGCGAGACCGCCCTCGTCGAGCGATTCCTGGAGGCCTTGGGCAAGGGCGGCCTCGTGGCCTACGGCGCGGACGAGGTGCGCCGCGCGGCGGAGATGGGGGCGGCGGACGTCGTGCTCGTGGCGGACCACCTCGTGCGCGAGGGCCCCGGCGTCGCCTTCCTGGACCTCGCCCGCGGCACGGGCGCGCAGGCTCACATCATCTCCACGCTCCACGAGGCGGGGCAGCGCTTCGACGCGCTGGGCGGGGTCGGCGCGCTCCTGCGTTACCCGCTCCCCTGAGGCCCTGGGCCCCTGGGCGCAGGCTTACGCCCCGAGGCGGCCAGCGCGGGCGCGATGCGCGCGGCGGGGCTCCTCCTTCTCTTGGCCCTGCTGGCGCCCGCCGTCGCCGCGCAGGACCAGGTGCGCATCGCCTTCGCGCTGCGGGAGAGCGACACCGTGATCGAGGGCGACCTCGCCCCGGGGCAGTCGGTCGCCTACGAGGTGCCCCTCGACGCGCCCAACCTCACCCGCGTAACGTTCTCGCTGACGTGGTCCGAGACGCAGGACCTCACGGGGCTCTCGGGCCCTGACTCGTTCCACCTCTCTGTCTCCACGCCCCAGGGGCGGACCGCCGGGGAGACCAGCGGCTCGCGCGGCGCCCTGGAGGTGGCCTCCGACGCCAACGAGCTTCCCGCCAGCGCCATCGTCCCCGCCTCCGAGGCCGCGGAGCGCATGGCCGCAGCCACGACGCACGCGGGCCAGGGCGCGTGGCGCGCGACGGTGCGGCTCGACGACGCGGGCGGCGCCCTCGACCGCGGCAACCACCACCGGCTCACCGTGCGCGCGCTGCGCTACGAGGCCGTCCCCCTGACGCCCGCCACCGGCGGCCCCGATTTCGGCGCCCGGGTCGCGTCGCCCCCGGACTGGCCCGGCGCGGCCGCCCTCCTGGGGGTCGGGGCCTGCATCCTCGCGGGTGCAGGGATCGGCCAGGCCGTCGCCCGTCGCCGGGCGCGCAAGGCCCGATCCGCTCTCCCTCCAGGGGACAACACCCCCTTGGCGAAACGGTGACACCCCGAGGTCGCCCGGCCGGGTGACGGGCGATGGGTGATAGCCCCCCGCCCCATTCTCCGACGCATGGAATCGGCGCTCGCCTCCGACGCGTACCTGGAGGCGTTCATGAGCGGCTTCGAGTTCGTCCTGCTGGCCATCCGCGGCCGGCTCGCCGAGGGGGAGGTCCCCCCGGAAGAGCGCGCCCGGCTGGAGGGTTTCCTGGCGGACTACTGGCGCATCTCCGCCTCGTACCACGCGCGCCACCCGGCGAAGCCCACGCACGGCCTGACCGTGGACGTGTTCCGCGCCGACCTGCCCGCGCAGGCCGTGAACTGATCAGTCGAGGGCCTTCAGGCGCTTGACGAGGGCGCGGACCCCCACCAGGATCAGCCCGTAGGATAGGAGCGAGTCCCAGTCGTGCTTCGCCATGGCCGGGCTCTCCGAGACGAGAAGCCGGCGGACCTCCTCCTTCTCCTCCGCCGTCAGATGGTGGGTCACCTGGTCCTTGCCCAGGAGATATTGGAGACGCCGGAAGCCGGCGGGAGAGAGCGTCATCGTCGGCCTCCGCGGAAGGACCGGCGAACGTCCTCCGACCCGTGCCGTCGGATCATGTCCCTTAGAGGTTCTAAGACCTCCATTTCTTTTTCGAGCATCCGGATGCGCTCCTCGGTTTCCTTGGCGGGATGCTCCTCGGCGTCTCGCTCCAGCCGGCCCAGCCGCCGCTCCAGGGCGATGCGGAACGCCACCGCGGAGGCGCCGAAGCTGAGGAGCGCGCCTACGCCCGCGTCCAGGACCGAGCCGGGGAGATCGACCACGCGGAGGTAGGTCGCGCGGGGCGTGATGAATCCTCTCCGGGAATCGCGCCACGCGACGCAGAGGCACGGAGCCTTCATGACCCGTCAACGGTCTGCCCGCGCGTGACCGGCATCCTGGAGACGGAGGGTCTCGTGAAGACGTACCGCGGCGTGCGCGCCGTGGACAACGTCACCCTCTCCGTCCAGAAGGGGGAGATCTACGGCTTCCTCGGCCCCAACGGCGCGGGCAAGACGACCACGCTGCGCATGCTCATGGGCCTCGCGCGGCCCGACGCGGGGCAGGTCCGCGTCCGCGGCGTCGACCCCCTGGCGGACCCCGCGGGCGCCCACTCCGGGCTGGGCTTCCTCCCCGAGACGCTCTCCTTCTACAAGACGCTCAGCGGCCGGCAGACGCTCCGCTTCTTCGCCGAGGTCAAGGGGCTGCCCCGCGAGCGCGCCGACGAGGCGCTGGCCCTCGTGGGCCTCGCCGAGGCGGGCGACAAGCGCGTGGGCGAATACTCCCGTGGCATGACGCAGCGCGTCGGCCTCGCGCAGGCGCTCATGGGCGACCCCGAGATCCTCGTCCTCGACGAGCCCACCGGCGGCCTCGACCCCCTCGCGCACCGCCAGGTGAAGGACCTCCTGCGCGACCGCAACCGCAAGGGGACGACCATCATCTTCAGCAGCCACATCCTCACCGAGGTCCAGGAGCTTGCCAACCGCGTCGGCATGATGCGCAAGGGCCAGCTCGTCGCCCAGGACACCGTGGACGCCCTGCGCAGCCGCATCGGCCTCAAGGGCACCCTCGTCCTCACCGTGCAGAACGCCTCGCCCTCCATCGCGGTGGAGGTCCAGAAGATGCCCGGCGTCGACTCCGCGACGCTCCAGGGGGACCGCCTCTCGGTGGTCTGCGACGCCGCGCTGCGCTTCGACGTCGCCAAGCGCGTCGAGGAGAGCGGCGGCCGCGTCCTCAACATGGAGACCAAGGACGCGAGCCTCGAAGACGTGTTCGTCACCCTTGCCCAGGGAGGTGCCGTCCGATGAGCTGGACCGCCGTCGCCAAGAAGGAGTTCCTGGAGAACGTCCGCAACTACTGGATCATCGCCATCACGGTGGTCTTCCTGGTGCTGGTGCTCGTGAGCAGCGCCGTCGTGGGCGCCTTCTCCAGCGTGGGCAGCAACGCCCCCGCGCGCCTCGCCAGCATCGACGCCACCATCACGACCATGCGCTTCGTGGGCGGCTTCCTGCTGCCTATCATCGCGCTCATGCTGGGCTTCGGCACGCTGGCGGGCGAGCGCGAGAGCGGCAGCCTCGGGCTCCTCATCGCGCAGCCGGTCACGCGCGCCCAGATCCTCCTGGGCAAGTTCGTGGGCCTCTACGCGGTCCTTGCCTCCGCGATCCTCGTGGGGCTGGGCGGCTCCGCGCTCATCGTGCTGGCCAACGCGCCCTCCTCGCCCAACGCGATGAACCACCTGATCCTCTTCCTCGTCATCACGCTGGCGTGGGCCGGCGCGTGGCTCTCGCTGACGCTCCTCGTCTCGGCGTACTTCCAGCGCCGCGGCACCGCGATCGCGGGCAGCCTCCTGGCGTGGTTCATCATGTCCATCGTCTGGCTGCCGCTCACCATCCTCCTCGTGGTCGCGGCAGGCGCCCGCGTGGCGTCTGCCCCCGGCGCGCGCCCCTCGGCGCCAAGCTGGCTCAACGTCATGGAGCTGCTCAACCCCGACGCGGTGTACGGCGGCCTCCTGGCCAAGAGCATCGGCGGCCTCGCGGGCGTCGTGGGCCAGCTTCTGGAGGCCGTGGTGCCCAGCCAGCCGTCCACGGCCACGTTCGTCGTCGCCATGGCGGCGTGGATTGTCGTCCCCCTGGCGGGCGCCTACTGGCTCTTCGCCAACAAGGACGTCTGAGGCGCCCTACGGGAGCCGCAGGTTGTCCTTGAAGCCCTTCACCTGCCCGCGGCGGCGCAGGTAGGAGAGGAGGGAGTGGACGCGCCCCAGGGGGATGCGCGTCCGGCGCTGGATGTCTGCGGCCGAGCGGGCCCCCGCGCGCATGGCCTCCAGGATGGCCCCCGTCTGGGTGGAGCGGGCGGGCTTGCGGGCCCGCACGGGGCGGTGGGGGTGCTTGGCCATGGAGTGCGCCCGGGCGTCCCTGGAGCTGGGGAATAGGGCGAAGCACGCCGTGCAGGCGTAACTGATCACCTTGCGAACGCGCCGCATGTCCTTGGGATTCCAAGGTCTGTCAAGAGCATTTCGGCTCGTCACGGAAGCGTTGAGGGGTTTCGCGTTACGCGCCGGCGGGGACGGACGCGGCGGCGGGGGCGCTCTCGGGCGCCAGGTCGCGGGGCTGGAAGGAGAGGTAGACGTTGTAGAGGAACAGCGCGAGCGCCGTCCCCACGGGGGCGTAGACGAGGCTCATGACGAAGGGGCCGTAGATGCCCGTGACGCCCACGACGGGGCCCGCGAGGAGGCCGACGCCCCCCGTGAGGAGGAAGCCGAAGAGGAGCGCCACCAGCGTCGTCGCCAGGTGGTCCGAGACGAGCTGCACGCTTTCCCGCACGGCGCTGCGGACGCCCTTCCCCGACTCGATGACCGCGTAGGGCGCGTAGAGGAGGAGCACGTCCACGGCCAGGACGCCCAGCCCGTAGTTGCCGAAGCGCGGCAGCAGCAGCGGGAGCAGCAGCGCGGCGATGGCGAGGATGGCCTGGACGCCGCGCAGCGCGAGGAACGTCCGCCAGTGGCGCCCTCCGGTCGTGGTGAAGGCCTCCTTGATGCGGCTCCACGCGTCGGGGTGGCGCCCCTCCTCCAGGATGTCGTGCTCGGTGAGGTAGACCACCTTGAGGACGCCCAGGAAGCCCGCCTCGGCGTAGGCCAGGAGCGGGATGGAGACGAGGATGAGCGTGAGGGCGGCGAGGATGGCGAGGCGGCCCAGCCCCGAGATGGCGGGCGTCGGGCCCATGACGTCGCCCACGGTGGGGAGCGCGTGGGGCACCGCGACGGGGAAGAGCGGCAGGCGGTAGCCCTGGGGGAAGAGAAGCTCGACGTGCGCGATGGAGGCGAAGAGCGCGGTGCCCAGGAGGAGGTAGCCCAGGTCCACCAGCAGGGGCACGAGGACGGCGCGGGGCCGGTGCAGCACGGCGTCGACGCTCCGGCCGAACAGCTCGCCGACGCCCTCCATGCGGGGGGATGGCGGGGCGGAGCCCTTCAATCTTGCTTGTCGTGGGCGGCCGCTTCCTTCGCCTTGACCTCGGGCGTCTTGTTGGAGCCCGGCTTCGCGGCGTGATAGCGCAGCCGCTCGACGGGCGCGCCGCCGCGGACGTGCGACTCGAAAAGCTCGTCCACGTCCGCCATCGTGACGCCGGAGTGCCAGACGTTGTCGGGCCACGTCACCATCATGGGGCCGTGGCCGCACTGGCCGAAGCAGCCCGACTTCGTGACGCGGATCTCCTTGTCGAGGCCGGCCGCCTTGGTCTTCTCCTTGAGCGCGGCGCGGATCTCGTCGGACCCGTCCAGGCGGCACCAGGAGCCGTAGGTGCACACGAAGAGCTGGCGTTGGTACGGGGCGTCGGCCACGAAGCGGTCATCCGGGGGGCGCGCGATGAACCCTTTGTGCGCCCCGCCACGGAAGGAGCCCTCCTCGCCGCGGCGAGCGCGGTCGCCTACGGCAGCCTGGGGGTCCTCACCAAGCTCGCCTACGCGGAGGGGTGGAACGTCCCCAGCCTTCTCGCGGCGCGCTTCGGCGTCGCGGCGCTGGTCGTGCTCCCCTTTGCCCTCGCGCGGCGCGGCCCGTGGCGCGGCTTCGGCGCGGGCTTCCTCGTGGGCGCCCTGGGCTACGCCAGCACGACGGCGCTCTACTTCCCCAGCATCCGCCTGCTCCCCGCGGCGCTGGCGAGCTTCCTGCTCTACCTCGCGCCGCCCATCGTCGCGGTCCTCTCGTACCTCCTCCTGCGCGAGCGCATGGGCGCGTGGGGCGTCGCGGCCCTCGTCCTCGCGCTGGGCGGGCTCGCGCTCATGGCGTCGGGCGCGGCCACGGGCGAGGCGTCGGGCCTGGGCGTCCTGCTGGCCGTGGGCAGCGCGGTCGCCTACGCGCTCACGACGCTGGCCAGCCGCCGCGTCGCAGGCGCTCTGCACTGGACGCGCGCCTCGCTGGCCGTGGCCCTGGGCGCCTTCGCGAGCTATCTCGCCTTCTCCCTGGCGACGCGGCAGCTGGCCATCCCGCGCAGCCCCGCGGGCCTCCTGGACGCCTTGGGCATCGGCACCTTGGCGGGCGGGGTCGCGCTCTCGCTCTTCATGATGGCGCTGCCGCGCATCGGCGCGTCGCGCACGTCGGTCATCTCCACCCTGGAGCCCGTGAGCACCCTCGCGCTGGGCGCCTTCGTCCTGGGCGAGGTGCCCGGCTGGCTGGGGCTCCTGGGCGGGCTCCTCATCGTGGTGGCCGCGGCGCTGGTGGCGGCCACGGGCCACGAGACGCGCCCCGCCACGGGCGAGTGAGTCAGAGGCAGTTGGCCCTGGGCTGCACCCGCGCCTCCACGAGCCCCGCGTAGGCGACGCGCAGCAGGTGGGTCGCGTGATAGCCGCTCACGGGATCGGTCTCCGCGCGGACCACCGTCGCGTCCCCTGCGTGCAGCAGCGTGCCGCTGACGTACACGTCGTCGCCCACCGGGCGGACGTCGAGGACGGAGAGGCTGGCGTTCCACGGATCGGGGAGCCAGCGCCCCTCGGGCGGCACGGGGACGAAGCCCACGCGGTCCGCGCTGAAGGTGACCGTGTGGTTGGGCATGGGGCCGTGCCGGAAGTCGCGCACGAGGGACCACGCCTCCACCTGGGGCGTCGCGTTGCCCACGGGGCGCAGCGTGAGCGAGGGCGGGTCAAGCGCGTAGTCGGCCGGCGCGCAGTGCCCGCCGAAGTCCGCCATGGCGTCGGGGCCCGTGCCGTTGAGCCAGTCCAGCTCGTCCACCACGAGGAGGCGCGTGACAAGGGGGCCCGTGGGCGCGGGGAGGACCTCCACGGTGGCGTTGGCCTGGAGGGGCGGCGCGTCGCTCCCGCCCTGCACGGGGTTCCAGCCGGGCCGGAAGGAGACGCGCAGCGCGTGGGGGCCCGCCTGCGCGCGGACGAACGTCGGGCACATGGTGACGCCTCCCCTCCCTGCGGGGCACCACGCCTGGCGGGCAAGCGTGCCGTTCCACCGATAGCGCTCGACGTGCGTCTCGTTGGGCGCCAGCGTGAAGCGGACCGGGAGCCCGTCGCGATATTGCATGCAGACGCCGTGGCTGATGGCGTTGAAGCGCGAGTCGATGGGCGTCGCGTTGCTCAGCCCCTCCAGGTGGTCGCCGTCCACGGGGGCCAGCCTGGGAAGGTCGGCGTAGGTGTCGTAGACGTCCACGCCGTCGTCGACGGTCACATGGAGGCCCGCGTCGTCGAAGCACATGCCGCTGGGCGGCACCGCCAGGGGCGCGGCGCCGCAGTTGCGCAGCGCCAGCGTGATGACCACCGAGCCCCCGGGCGGGAGCCGCGGCGGCTCGACGCCCAGGTCGAGGGCGGGCTGCGGGCCTGCGCAGGCCGGAATGGCCGCGTCCGCCGACGACGCGCCTGGCTGGGGAGCGAAGCACCCTGCAAGCAGGCACGCGGCCACGAGCGGCGCGATCGATCGCACGCCTTTGGACTGGGCGCGCCCGTGCAAGGCGTTGCCGCCCCTGGTCGGGCAAAACCGAACGCGCGGATCAGAGGCCGCCCACGAGGTCGTGGAACGTCCGCAGAAGGTCGTTCCACGGGCGGTCGCCCGAGAAGCGCAACCGCTCGCGGCGTCGCCAGCCGAAGAGTCCCCGCCTGCGCTCCCACGCGATCGTGGTGGGCACGCTCTGCACGCGCCCGCGCCGGGCCTCCGCATGGTCGCGGTCCACGTCCACGCTCACGAACGCGACCTTGGCGTGCGGGAACTCCCGGCGCATCTCGCGCTCCAGGCGCTGGAACTTGGGTGTGTACCCCTTGCAGGGGATGCACCACGTCGCGTAGTAGTCCACGACGACCAGGTCGTTCTCCACGAGGAGCCGCTCCATCTCCTCGGGGGTGGGGGTGTCCATGCCCCTGGACCTGGGTGGGGGGCCATGATGGTTGCTGACGCTGCCCCTTGATCTTCAGGAGGCTCCGCGGGTTTTTTTATTCCTTCGTCACCACTGGGCGCGACGAGAAGGAGAGCGCCCGTCGCGTCCAGTGGTGACGAAGGGCCAGCCTCACCGGGAGCGCCAGAAGCGCCGCACCTCGCCCACGGGGTCGTCCGTCGGCCGGGGGTTGAAGTCCGCCGGGTAGGAGGAACGATAGCTCCCCCACCCGAAGCGCTTGTCCATGAGGACGATGACGCCGCGGTCGGTGGGTCCGCGGATGCAGCGTCCCGCCGCCTGGAGCACGCGGTGGAACGTGGGGTGGACGTAGGCGTAGGGGCGCCCGAGGCCGGGGCCGAACTTCTTCTCGTAGTACGCGATGAGCGCCTCCACCTCCAGCGAGGGCTGCGCGAAGGGGAGGCCCACGATGACGACGCCCTTGAGGAGGTTGTCCTCGTAGTCGTACCCCTCGGAGAGGCTGCCCCCCTGGACGCCGAGAAGAAGCGCGTTGGTCACGCCGCGCCGGAGGCGGTTGACCAGGGCCTCCTTCTCGGCCTTGTCCGCGCCGCGCTCCTCGGCCACGACCTCCTTGCCCGTGTCCAACGCGGCCTCCACGTGCGGGCGCACCTGCTCCAGGATGGAATAGCTGGGGAAGAACGCCGCGACGTTGCCTGGCGTGGCCTCGGCGATCTCCGCGAGGCGCGCGCCGACGTCGCGCCACATCTGCGGGCTGCGGTCCTTGTACCCCGTGGTCACGCTGCTGTCCACGAGCACGAGGCGGTTCTCCCGGGGGAAGGGGCTCGCGTATTCGCGGCACGTGCTCCGCTCCGGCGCCAGGCCCAGCACGTCGCGCGTCATCTCCATGGGGTGGAGCGTGCCGCTCATGACGACGCTGGCGTGCACCGCGTCGAAGACGGGCTTCGCCAGCACGGCGGGGTCCAGGATCTTGTACGCCAGCGACGGCGTGGGCTCCTTCTGGAGGATGCGCGCGAGGCCGCGGCGCTCGTTCCTCCAGTTGGCCAGGAACTCGTGGAGGGCCGCCAGGCCGCGCGAGTCGTCCTTGAAGCGCTGCTCGTAGGCGCCGATGGCCTCGGCCAGGTCGTCCACGAGCCCGTCGTAGTCCTTCACCGTGAGCGTGCTGCGCTTCTTGCCGAACGCCTCGTTCACCGCGTCGGCGAACTCCTCGCGCGGGACGTAGCGCTCGCTTCTCTGGATGCGCTCCTCGGGGTCGGAGGGCGGCTCCACGTCCGCCAGCGAGGCCAGCACGAGGCGAAGGATCTCGACGTGCTTGCCCAGCGCGACGTCGTCCAGGTCGTTGCACTCGTCCAGCGCGTCGTCCAAGACGTAGTCGTTCAGCTCCAGCGTGAGGTGGTCGCGGATGCGGTCGGGGAGGTTGTGCGCCTCGTCCACCACCAGCAGCACGTCGGCGAGGTCCACCTTGAGGCGCTCCTGCATCTGCGCGCGCAGGTCGCTGAAGAAGTAGTTGTAGTCGCACACGACGACGTGCGCCTGCGCCGCGAGGTCCAGCGCCGCCTGGTGGGGGCAGGTGGTCTCCTCGGTGCAGACGATGGTCAGCTCCTCGACGTGGTGGGGGCGCTGCTTGAGCAGGCGCAGCGCGCCCGTGTTCGCGGTCTCCCAGTACTGGCAGCTCTTGGTGACCTGCTCGCGGCGGCAGAACTCGGCGAAGCGCTTGGGGAACATGTCGCGCGCCTCGGGGCGGGGGCACATGTCCTGCTTGCCGATGACGTCCGCGACGACGAAGGGCACGCCCGCCTTCTGGCGGATGGCCTTCAGCGTGTCCACCGCGATCTTGTGCTGGCTCTGCTTGCTGGTGAGGAAGAAGACGCGCTTCTGGCTCTCCAGCGCGAGCTTCACCATGGGCGCCAGCGTGGAGACGGTCTTGCCCAGGCCCGTGGGCGCGTGCGCGAGGAGGTGGCGCCCCTCCTTCACGGCGGTGGCCACGTCGGCGAGGAACTGGCGCTGCCCCTCGCGCACCTCGCCGAAGGGGAAGAGGTCCGTGCCTGGGGCCACCTCCAGCTTCGCCGGGGGAGGGACGTCGCGCGCGCGGCGCGGCTCGTCGGCGGCGACGCGGGGCTTCGCGCTGGCATGGACCTGCGGGCGGGCCTGAGCGGCGACGCGCGCGGCCTCGGCGCTGCGGTCCGGCCCCCCGCCCTTCTTGGTGAACCAGGCCAGGGGCTGGCTGTCGCTGCCCTTGCCGTCGCACGTGGCGCAGTAGGCCACCGGCTTGCCGCGGACGATGCGGCGCTGCATGAGGCCGCGGCACCTGGGGCAGAACACCGCGTGTCCAGGCGAGGCTTCGGCCATAAAGCCTCTCCGGGAGTCGCCGAACGTTGTCCCCTCAGGTGATGAACGGCAGGCGCTCCGGCTGCATCGCCACGCGGAAGACCTGCACGTCGCCGTCGTCGTAGACGAGGTGCAGGTCGCGGGAGGCGCCGAACTTGGCGTAGGCCTCCTGGCCGATGGGCAGCCGCGCGGGGCCGAACTCCTCGAACCCCTGCGTCGCGACCGCGTGCCGCAGCACGAACTCGTCGAAGCTCGGCAGGTAGGGCGCCAGCGACGCCACGTCGTGGGAGTACCAGAACCGCTCCAGCAGCGTCTCGCTGGGGGGGAAGGCGACGACGTTCACGAAGTCGTCCTCGCGCAGCAGCACGCTGGAGGCCTCCAGGGACGAGTAGACGAGGTCGCCGTGGTCGACGTGCGCCGCCATCCAGCCGTAGGCCGGGGCCTCGCCGGGAGCGTAGCTTGGCGTGGCGCCCGCGACGAGCCCCGCGCTGCCCAGGCCCAGGAGGGCGACGGCGGCCAGGGCGCCCACGCGCACGGAGCGCTTCTCCCAGAAGGGCGCCAGCGTCCACGCGGCCACGATGGCGGCCGCGGGCGCGAGGTAGATGACGCTGCGGTTGAGGAAGCTGATGCCCACCGCGCCCTCCAGGAGGAGGCTGAAGAGGAGCCCGCCCAGCGCCCACGCCGCGAAGACGACGCGATGCGGGCCAAGCCGCTGGCTCCGCATGCGCGACGCGGCCGCCTGGACGCCCATCCAGCCCAGCGGCACGAAGAGGAGGATCACCTGCGCGTAGAGGAGCGCGCTGCGCCACGGCTCGCGGTTGAGGTGGCTGCGGTAGTCGCTCCCCGCGTCGGGGCCCATCCAGAGGGAGCCCAGGGTCTGCCGCGCCAGCTCCAGGTGGCTCGTGAGCGCGCCGTTGACCAGGAGCGACACCGCCAGGAGGAGGGGGAGCAGCAGGCAGACCCAGAGGGGGATGAGGCTGTGGCGCTCGCGCCGCAGGAGGAGGTGCCCCAGGGCGAAGGCCAGGAAGAGGAGCATCACGAAGTACGCGACGGTGTAGTACCAGAAGGGGAGCAGGAGCAGCGGCGTGAGGCTGAAGGCCAGCGCCGCGCGGTCCTTGAGGAGCGCGCGCCGCAGCAGCCCGTGGAGCAGGAGCGCGAGGAGGACGACGGTCGTGCTGGGCATGAGGACGCGCATGTCCAGGAGGAACGGCGCGGAGCCGCACGCGATGGCGAAGAGGGCGATCCCTCCGGCCCGCGCGTCGCCCCTGCGGCGCGCAAGGAGGAGCCCCGCGGTCGCGCCCACGAGGAGCACGACGACGACGCCCGCGACGGGCAGGCGCGACGCGGCCTCGGGCGAGAGGCCGGTGAGCACCGAGAGCGTCGCGAGGAGCGAGGGCTGGAGGGGCAGGCCGTTCCAGAAGTGCCAGACGGTCGTCGCGTAGAACGTGAGCCGCGGGAAGCCCAGCGACTTCTGGAACGCGGAGTTGGTCTGGGAGAGGGAGTTCTGGGTGGCGACGCGCTCGTTGATGGGGAGGTGGCCCGACTCCACCGCGCGCTCCGCGAGGATCACGTGGGAGAAGGCCCACTCGTTGGGCGCGTAGGGCTCGCCGCGCGTGCCGAGGCCGGCCAGCGCGACGAAGAGGAGGCACGCGCTCGCGACGAGCACGGCGACGCGGAGGTTCTCACGCATGGACGGAACCCCGCACGTGGAGCCAGAGGTGGACCTCGCGTCCTTGCCACGTCACGACGATCTCGTGGTCGCCCTCCGAGAGGGGCGGCAGGGGGAGCGGGAACGCCAGGGAGCGGCCGGCGGCGAGCGGCGCCTCCTCGTGCATGAGGGGCGTCGAGGTGCCGTTGGGCGCGACGAGCTGCGCGTCCACGGGGCCGCTGCGCGCCGCGCCGCCCGCGGAGAGGTCGACCTGGAAGGTGGGCGCGTCCCCGGGCGCCAGCACGGTGGGGAGCCCGCTGACGTTGCCCGACTCGTCGGCGATGGCCAGCGCGGCGGGCGCCTCCGGCGGGCGCGCGTCCCACGCGAAGAGGGCGCCGCTCACCACCAGCGCTACGCCCGCGATGGCGAAGGTCGCGGGCGTCGAGGGCGCGCGCAGCCCGGGCGCGTCGCGCGTGGCGGGGGGCGTCCAGGCGAAGGCCGCCGCCGTGAGCGCGCCCACCTCGACGGCGATGGCCAGCGCGACGTGCAGGGCGGTGAGGCTCCATGCCAGCGAGACGACGAGGCCCAGGACGGGCGCGAGGGCGAGGCCCAGCGCGCACGAGAGGGCGAAGCGCTCCTGGGGCGCCAGCGCGCGGCCGCGGTAGGCGAGGGAGAGGAGCGCGTCGCCGGGCGCCCAGAGGAGGGCGGCCAGCGCCAGGGGAAGCTGGAGGCGCGTCTGCGGCGCCGCCGCGACGAGGGCGGCAAGCGACAGCGAGACGGCTAGCGGCAACAGCACGCGAACCCGCATCGTTCGGCGGCGGGGATGAGCAGGGACGGCCTTTCTGGCGCAAGGGCCGTCATCGGGAGACGTACAGGTCCAGGGGGGCCTCGCCCACGAGCCGGCCCGTGGCCGCCTGGCGCAGGACGAGCCTTCCGCGGTACGTGTGCGCGTCCTTGCCCGGCGGGAGCTCCGCGCGCCACGCGAAGCCCAGCGCCTTGCGCGACTTGCCGGGCACCGTCGCGCTGGGCGGCTCGAAGGCGATGACGCCCTCCTTGAGGTCCTCCGCGAAGAGGGCCACCGCCTCCTCGCCCGCCGAGGAGTTCTCCACCTTCGCGTCGACGCGCACCTCCTGGCCCACGGTGGCGGAGCGGGACGCGAGCGCGGGGCCGGACGTGGCGCGGAGGGCCATGGGCGCGGGGACGCCTCAGGCCCGCTTCAGCCTGCCGAGCGTCGGCTCGCAGAGGGCGCCGCCATCCAGCAGGGCGTCCAGCGCCAGCTCCACGTCGCGCTCGGGCACGCCCTCCAGCGCGGCCGCGATGACGATCTCCTCGTAGGCGGCCCCCGCGCCCCCGTCCAGGCGCTCCACGAGGGCCGCCACCTCCGCCTCCAGCGGCGTCCACGCGCGCTCCGGCGGCCGCTGCGGGTAACCCAGGGTCTCCGAGAGCGTCGCCTCCATGTGGGCCAGCAGCGCGCGGCGCTGGGCGTCCTCCGGGCTGCCGGGCGCCGCGGCGTGCCGGCGCAGATAATAGTAGGCGCTCTCCACGAGGTCCACGAGGCGCTCCGCCATGGGGTCGCGCGCCGGCGGGATGGTGTTAGTTTCGTCGCTCAGATCGAGGCGGATGTCGCCCATGGGCCGCCGGGAACCCGGCCTGCTGTGTGGGCGTGTGGGGGAGGGCGCGTCGAAATTACCTCCCGCGCAGGTGCGCCACGAGCCCCGCAAGGGCCTGGCCGCGGTGCGAGACGCGGTTCTTGACCTCGGCGGGAAGCTCCGCGAAGGTCTGGTCGAACCCCTCGGGCACGAAGATGGGATCGAAGCCGAAGCCGTGCCCCTGGCTGCGCGGCGCGTGGAGGAGCCGCCCCTCGCAGCGGCCGGGGAAGAGGCGCGTCTGCGCGCCGTCGTGGTAGCCGACGACCGCGGCGAAGTGCGCGCGCCGCTCCTCCACGCCCTCCATGAGCTTGAGGATCCCGGGGACGCCGATGGTCTGGAGCGCGTGCGCGCTGAAGACGCCGGGGAACCCCTTGAGGTGATGCACGAAGAGGCCGCCGTCGTCCACGATGAACGGCGCGGGGAGGCGGCCCACCAGGACCTCGCACTTCGCGCGGGCGATCTCCTCCAGCGTGTCGGCCTGGATCTCCACGGGCTTCAGGTCGGAGCCCACCACCTCGATGCCCAGGGGCGAGAGCGCGGTCGTCGCCTCGTGGAGCTTGCCCTTGTTGGACGTGACGAAGGTGAGGCGCACGGCGGCGGAGCCGGCCGAGGCGGGATAGCCCTTTGCTCGCCGCGCCTCCGCTGGGGGCTGCCGCCCCCAGACCCCCGCGAAACCCGAATCTCCGAATCACCGAGGAAACAACCTGCGGGTGTGTATCGCGGCGCTGATTCGGAGATTCTGAGATTCGGGTTTTGTGGGGGTTTGGGGGACGGAGTCCCCCAGGAGAAATGCAAAGAAGAAAAGCTCACGGCCGCCGCGACGTGGGTTGCCGCCGTCGCGTGAGCCAGCGCGGGATGGGGTCCACGTCCTCGTTGAGCGCCTCGACGTGCTCCAGGAAGGCGTGGATCGCCCCAGGGGCGAGGCCCGAGCGCGGCTCGCCTTCGAGGCGCTCCAATTCCTCGCCCTTCTCGAAGTAGACCAGCGTGGGCGCGGAGGGGATGCCGTGCTCGCGGCGGCGCGGGTCGCGCGGGCCCTGCAGGTGGGCGCGCACGCAGATGGCCAACGACTCGGGGGCGGCCTCCTCGAAGTCGCGCACGGCGGCGAGGCTCCCGGGGCCCGCGCCGTGGAAGAGGACGACGACGCGCTCCGTGCGCGCGAGGAGCGAGGCGAAGTCGGGGGCGGGCCACTCGTCGAGCCGCCCGCTCATCGACGCACCGTGGGGGGCGCGGCGGTCTGGGGCGGCGGGGCGACGGCGCGCAGGCGCGCGGCGAGCGCGTCGTGGAGCCACCCTTCGGCGGCGCGGCGCGCGGCTACGAGGGGGAACGCGCGCTCGACGCCCGGCCCCAAGCGAAGCTCGCGGGCGCGGGCGAGCGCCTCGCGGGGTGTGGCGCCCGAGACGAGGGCGCGATCGAGGCGCCCGTCCTCGCGCTGGAGCGCCACGCCGCAGAGCGCGACGCCGCCGGCCTCGGCGGGCGAGACGACGGGCTCCAGGCGCAGGTCGCCGCGCAGGAGCATGGCGTCGAGACGGCGGCGCGCGGTTTTTGGCGAAAGCCCGGTGGCCTCCACGAGGTCCGCGAGGCTGCGGCGCGCGTCGCCCAGGAGGTGCGAGGCGAGCCTCGCGTCCGCGGGGGCGAAGGGCTCCTCGCCCGCGGGCGGCTCCTGCGCGCGGTGCGCGGGCGGCTTGCCCACGAGCGAGATGGCGGCGCGCTCGATGCGCTCCCAGTCCGCGTCGTCCTTGAAGAGGAGGTGGAGATGCGCGGCGTCGGGGCCCACGTCGGCGAAGCGGACCCCCGGGACCTCGGGGAGCCCGCGGAGAAGCTCCTCGTCGCGCTCCGGGGCGTCGGCGACGCCCTCGAAGACGAGGAGGCCGGCGCGCAGGCCCAGGAGCGCGGGGCGCGGCGTGGCGACGAAGCCTTGCAGCGCGCCCTCCTCGCGCATGCGGGCGAGGCGCGCCTTCACGGCGCTCGCGGAGAGGCCGACGGCGAGGCCTGCCCGCTCGGCGGGGGCGCGGGGCTCGCGCGCGAGGAAGTCGAGAAGCTGCACGTCCCGTGCATCCACGCCAGGCCTAGCCCCTCTCCATTCCTATAAGCGTTCGGGCGGGGGGCTCTCCGGCGTCCCGCATGCGGGGAGCCTGCGCCGCTCGCCCGTCATGAGCGCCCAGACCTTGGCGTCCAGCGCGCGCAGGCCTTCGCGCACCTTCTTGGCCTCCTGGCGCTCGGTCTCCACGAGGTCGAGCCAGTCCTTGAGGCCGCGCCCCTCGGGGAGGTCGAAGCCCATGAGGTCCGAGCGGGCGCCGCCGTGGCGGGCGAACTCCTCGCGCATGGCGAAGACGACGCGGAGCGCCTCGGGCGTGAGATCGCGGGGAGGAGGCGCGCGGCCCGGCGCCAGCGTGGCGAGGTCCGGGATGGCGTCGGCGAAGGGCACCGGAAGCGCGCGCTCGGCGTGGGCGATCCACAGGTCGAGGTCCGGGTCCCGCGCGCCGTGGTCGCGCAGGCGGCGCAGCTCCAGGTAGTCGCTGAAGTCGAGGCTCGCGCGGCGGCGGAGGCGGCGCAGGCTGGCGTGGACGGCGCGGGCGTGGATGATATCACCCGGGCGCGGGGAGGCGCTGGAAGGCCTCGACGAAGGTCGCCGTGGAGCCGCTCTTGGGCGCGGCAGGCGCGGAGAGCCCCAGGAGGATGCGCCCCTGGGAGTCGAGGCGCACCATGTTGAACTCGGGCGTGCCGCCCAGCTTGCCGTGGAAGAGCGGCTGCGCGGTGGAGGGCGCCACGGTGACGTTGGCGCCGTGGCCGCGCACGAGGGCGACGAAGGTGCTCCAGTCCGAGTCGCTGCTCATCGTGGCCTTGGGGTCCGCGCTGCCCAGCCATTGCACGACGGCGGTGCCGTTGTCCGTGGCGGCGACCCAGGGCGCGTACCCCACGCCGTGCGCGAGGGGGGTGGGCTCGCTCCACGTCTTCCCCTTGTCGCCGCTGAAGCTGTACCAGACGGGCTGGCCGTTGTCGCCGTCGCGCTGCGCGAAGACGACGTGGAGGCCGCCGGCCTTGTCCATGGCGATGCTGGGGTAGAGGTAGCTCGCGGAGTCGGGCCGGTGGGAGACGAGCTGCTGCGTCCACGAGGCGCCGCCGTCGTGGCTGATGGCGACGAACACGTCCTGCTTGGGGTCGTCGGTGGGCAGGCCCACGACGCCGCTCACGCGCTTGTTGTAGACCTGGTAGAGGTCCTTGCCGTCGGAGGAGACGACGAAGTTCCCCTCCCAGGTGTAGATCATCTGCGGGTCCGCCGTGACGACGGACGTGGCGGGGCTGAACGTCTTGCCATAGTCCGTGCTCTTCACGAACCAGATGGCGGTGGGCGTGCCGAACTGCACGTCCTGGTAGGTGAGGTACACCGTGCCCGCGGGCCCGCCCACGAGCCAGGGCCGGTCCGCGACGGGGCTCGATCCGCCCAGCGGCGTGCCGTACCAGGTCTTCCCGCCGTCGCGCGACGCGCCCATGCTGACGCTGGCGAGGCTGATGTCGGCGGCGTAGAGCGTGCCCGCCTCGTCGATGGCCACGTCGCAGTCGCCCCCTTCGAACGTCGCCTGGCGCGGGTCCGTGGGGTCCGTCTCCACCTTGGTCTCGGTCCAGTTGGAGCCGCCGTCGTGGCTCGTGAAGAAGTACGACTCGCCGTTCTGCACGGCGGGCACGCCCGAAGGCGAGCAGAGGAAGAGGTCGTCCGGGTTCTTGGGGCTCGACGCGATGCTCGTCTCGCCTCCGCCCTTGTCGCTGACGTTCACGACGGCGCTCACGAGCGCGGGGAGCGAGGGCGCGGGCGCCACGGCGGCGGGCGCGGTGCCGGGCGTGGCGCAGCCGGCGACCCCCACGAGGAGGGCGGCCACAAGGAGCGGACGGAGCATGGGGGATGACCTCTCCATGGGGCTATGACCGTTGCTGTGGCCGGCTCACTCGCCCTTGCCCTTGCGGCGGCGCCGCGTCGCCACCAGGGCGATGGGCGTGCCCACGAGGAGCACGAGGACGATGACGGCGAGCAGCACGACGGGCCAGAACTTCGCGAGCACGAAGCTGGGCGTCACCGCCATGGCGACCGCGGCGTGCGCGCTGTCCCCCGAGGGCGTCACCACGAACTGGTCGCGCCCGTCGGCGGCCTTTCCTTGCGTGCCCGTGCCGCCGGTCACGTCGAGGCCCGCGACGGCGAGCCCCTTGGGCAGGATCACGGTGTACGAAGTGTCCAGCGACTGCACCTTGGGGAAGTCGAACGCCTGGTGGACGGTGTAGAGCGCGATGGCGGCGCCGGAGGAGGACGAGCCCGAGAGGGGCTTCGTGAACGCGGCGTGCGCGGTGAACGTCACGGGCTTGTCGCCCGAGGGGGGCGTGGAGATGAGCGCAGGGTCCAGCGTCGCGGGGTCGATGCCGCCGGCCACGTCCACGTCCTGGCCCAGCGCGCTCTTGAGGTTGTCCGCGAGGCGCGCGCGCAGGTCCGTCTCGATGGAGGTCACGTTGTCGGCGGTGAGGAGGCCGCTCTTCTTGAGGAGGCGCAGCCCGTCCGCGCTGAGGTAGTCCAGCGCGACGTTGTCGCCCAGGCGCGCCTTGAAGCTCGCGGGGATCGCGAGGACGTTGAGCTGGCCGGTCACCGTGACCTGGACGTGGAGCGTGCCGAAGTCGCCCTTCACGGCCTTGCCCAGCGTGACGTCGAGGCTCTGGAGGTCGACCACGACGCCCAGGTCCGCCTTCTGCGCGTGGAAGACGGGCGCGTCGGTGGAGCCCAGCGTGGCGCTGACGCCCTGCGACCGGGCCGCAGAGCCTTGGGCGTTCTCGATGGAGATCGTCCACGCCTTGCCGTCCGCGGAGAGCGAGCCCGCGCTGGGCGAGGCGAAGGCCAGCGCCGCGGGCGCGGCGGGCGCGTGGAGCGTGTAGATGGTGTCGTAGCCCGCCTGCGAGGTGAGGGAGAAGGTGGAGCGCACCTGCGCGCCGACCTCGAAGACGGCGGCCAGCTGCTCGTCGGTGACGCCCTGGAGCGCGGGGTCGTCGGCGTCGCGGACGATCTGCGCGGAGAGGGTCATGTTCACCGGGTCGTAGACGCCGCGGCCGGGCGTGTTGGCGAGGGTGGCCTGGTCCACGACGGCGTCGCCCACCGTCACGTTGGCGTGGGGGAAGGCGGCCTCCAGGCTCCCCTTGAGGTCCGACTGCGCGGAGGTGGTGAGCTTCCCCAGGAGGTCCGCCCGCTCCGAGGGCGAGCCCGCGTCGTAGGCCCGCACGAGGTCGCGCGCCGTCGTGGGCTTGCCGTCGACGGGGATGAGGTGGACCGCCAGGGCCCCGGCGAAGGCCAGGTGCCGGAGGTCGGGCTGCGAGAGGTCGAACCGGGCGTCCACCCACTGGGAGGCCCCAGGGGCCGGCGCGGTCGCGGCCGCCACGACGGGAGCGAGGAGGAGGGCGGCGACGAGGGCAACGGGCAAGAGGCGAAGCTGCATTCGTGACACCCTGGCTGGTCGGTCGCTTGGATGCCGGGCACCCGGATAAGAAGCCTGCGTTTGTGGTGGAGCGACGCCACGCCGAGGCCGTGATCCGCGCGCTCCAGGCCGAGGGCCTCCTCGACCCGGCGCGGAAGATCGTCGCAGGCCCCGAGGTGACGATCCCGGTGCGCGCCCGCGGGGACCTGGCCGCCCTCGCGCAGCGCGTGGGGGCGCGTCTCGTGCCGGACGCCGAGGCGCCCGCCCGCGAGGGGCGCGTCGCGCCGCGGGAGAGGGTGGTCGCCCTGCTGCGCGGCCGCCTGGAGGATCGCCTCCTCGCGCAGGTGCCCGACAAGTGGGAGCAGCACGGCGACGTGCTGGTCCTGCGCATGCCCGACGCGCTCCTGCCCGCGGGGCGCGAGGTGGCGCAGGCGTTCGCCGAGGTCCTCGGCCTCAAGACGGTGCTCCACGACCCGGCGGGCGTCGCGGGCGAGCTTCGCGAGATGCGCGCGGTCCCCCTCCTGGGCGACGACCCGGTGGCGCTCCACGTGGAGAACGGCGTGCGATATCGTTTCGACGCCTCGCGCATCATGTTCAGCAGCGGCAACCTCGCCGAGCGCATGCGCGTCGCGGCGCTCCCCGTGGAGGGCGAGACGATTGTCGACATGTTCGCGGGCATCGGCTACTTCACGCTCCCCCTGGCCGTCCACGCGCGGCCCGCGCGCATCCATGCGCTGGAGAAGAACCCCCTCTCCCACCGCTACCTCGTGGAGAACGTCGCCCTCAACGGCGTGGCCCACGTCGTCGAGCCCTGGCTGGGCGACAACCGGGAGTTCCCCCGGGAGGGGATCGCGGACCGCGTGCTCATGGGCTACTTCCCCCGCACGCAGGATTTCCTCCCCAAGGCCCTCGCGCTCCTGAATCCCCCTGGGGGGACCTTGCATTACCACAACACGGCGCACGCGGAGTCGTGGAAGGAGGAGATGGAGGGGCAGGTCCGCGCCGCTTGCTCGGCGGCCGGGGGGACCTGCGAGGTGGCGGACGCGCGCGTCGTGAAGACGCACAGCCCGGGCGTGGTCCACGCGGTTGTGGAAGTGCGTGTCAAAGCGGGGGGTTCGGGGGGCGCAGCCCCCTGACGTCTTGATCGTCGGATCAGGAAACGAAACGTCAGGGGGCTGCGCCCCCCGAACCCCCCATGGGTGCGCGCGCTGCGGCGCGCGCGACGAGCCTGGGCTACGCGGTCCTCAGCGTCACGGGGAAGCCGAGGCCGCCGATCTCCGCCAGGACGCCCTCGACGGTGGGGCCGTTGTCCTGGTACGGGGGGAGCTGGACGCCCGCCACGCTGCCGCTCACGATGCCCAGCGCCTTGCCCGTGGGCTCGTGCAGGATGGGGCCGCCCGAGTCGCCGGGCACCGTGCTGCCCACCTCGACGTAGGAGGTCGGCGTGTCGCTGTAGAGGACGCCCACGTGGTTCTCGCGGAGCACCTGCACGTCGCTGTACGCGACGCCGTGGCCCGAGTGGAGGAGGGGATCGCCCAGGCTCGTCTCGGTGTAGTGTGTGACGCCCGAGGGCATGCCCGGGTGGCCGCGCACCTCGCCCACGACGCGGCTCACGTAGGCGGGCTTGACCTCCAGGAGCGCGAAGTCCAGCTGCGTGCCGGGGATGCCGTTCTCCACGGACGTGCCGCCGTTCACGCTGTCGCCGTAGTCGCCGATGTAGGCCACCGTCGCGAAGGACGCCGCGTCGGTGTGGCCCAGCAGGTAGCCGCCGTTGTTGGTGCCCTGCTGGCTGATGCCCGTGACGTGGTCGAGCGTCGCGGAGCGGTCGCCCGCGATGCAGTGGGCCGCCGTGCCGACGTAGACCTTGCCGGCCAAGGCGCCCGTGCCGTCGAAGACGAAGTTGAGGGTGCAGACCTCGCTGCCGTTGATGATGATCATGTCGCCCGGCTGGATCGTCGGGCCCGCCGCCTCGACGGGCTGCGGGAGCATGGCGAAGACCAGGGCAGCAGCCCCCAAGGTGAGAAGAACGCGTCGCATGTGCTGGATAGCCTCCGGCTGGGAGGGCGCTCAGGGGGTCTTGAGGGTGGTGTCGCCCCTTGGAGGGACGGAAGCCGAAAACGTTCAAGCCCGCCCCCTCGTCTGCGCCGCCCGCCGTGACGCTGCGCCTCGTCGTCTACCACGTCTCGCAGGACGACCCGAAGAAGAACACGGCGCGGAAGGTCGCGCGCTTCGAGATGGCGGAGCTCGTGGATCGCGTCAACCGCATCCCGCGGGGCGCGCTCCTCCTGGACCCCTTCGCGGAGCAGGCGCTCTCGCCGGCGGACCGCGCGGACGCGGAGCGCTGCGGCGTCGTGGCGCTGGACTGCTCGTGGAAGCTCGCGGAGGAGGTCTTTCCCGAGGCGCGCTCGCGCGCGCAGCCCCGCGCGCTGCCCTACCTGCTGGCGACGAACCCGGTGAACTATGGCAAGGCGTTCCAGCTCTCCACCGTCGAGGCGCTGGCCGCCGCGTGCTGGATCCTCGGGGAGCGGCCGCAGGCGGAGGCGCTCATGTCGAAGTTCGGCTGGGGGCACACGTTCGTGGAGACCAACGCGAACCCGCTCAACGACTACGCCTCGTCGCGCAACAGCGCGGAGGTCCTGCGCCACCAGGCCGAGTACCTGGGCCCTACTTCGTGAGGCGCTCGTCGCGCCGGCGCGCGTCGTACTCGCGCTTCTGCTGCGCCAGCTCGTCCAGCCGCAGCGGCACGAGCTGGAAGAAGAACCCCACGAGCCCCAGCGCGAGGCCCGCGAGCCCCATGAGGACGCTGAGGAAAAGATAGCCCGCGCCGCCGTAGAGCGTGAGGAACGCGGCGAAGACGAGGAGCGTGAGCCCCAGCACCACGATGGCGGCGGAGACGATGCGCGTCGCGAGGCCGCGCGCGCGCTCCCGCTGCCGCGCCAGGGTGCTCATGGGGCGCGGTGAGGCAGCGGGGCCCGTAAAGGTTTGCGACCGTTCCGGTCGCGCGAAGCGTATTTATATGGCTCCCGGCGTGGCCAGCGCTGTCCCAGGTGACCCTCACATGGCCAAGTTCGCTGAGGCGGAGGCCCGCACCCTCGTCAAGAAGATCTGCATGAACTGCTACGCGCGGAACCCCGTCCGCGCGACGCGCTGCCGCAAGTGCCGCAGCCAAGAGCTTCGCGTCAAGGCCAAGGAAGGCCGCGGCGTGTAAGCCCGTCCAGGGCCTTCGCGCCCTGGACCCGTCAGTCCCCCTTCTCCGAGCCTCGGCGCTGCGCCTCCGACACCGTTTTGCCTGGGGCGGCGCGTGCCCGTCGCGAGGCTTGCGCATGCGCTTCCCCACGCTTCTCGTCCCCCTGGCCATCCTCGGCAGCTTCCTCGTCCTCGCCCCTGCGGCCGACGCCAAGCTGCCCATCCCCTCCTGCGTCGGCGTCCCGTGCGTCAGCGTCGCGCCGCCCACCTACGTGGGCGCTGACGTCGAGTGCCACGTGGTCGTGAACGCCGTGTTCGACGTGGTCTCCTGCGCGGTGGACGGCGGCCACGTCTCCGCCGCGGACGCCCTCTGCGAGCTCTGCCTCGGCGTCACCTTCGTCGACTGCGAGGCGGGCACGGCGGCCATCGACTGCCGCTGAGCCCCGTTGGGGAACGGCCCGCCCTTTCCCCAACCTTCAATCCCTTGGCCCGCCGAAGCCGCGCTGGCATGCGCCGCACCCTCTCCACCCTCCTCTTCGCCCTGGGCGCGCTGATGATCGCCCTCGCGGCGCTTCTCTTCGTCTCGGCCCGCGTGCGGCCCGCGCAGGGGCTCGAGGACCTGGGCTGGATCGTCATGGCCCTCCTGCTCGTCGCGCTGGCGGGCGTCCCCTTCTCCGTGGGCCTGCTCATGGCGCCCGAGGCGCGGCATCGCACCATCGTCCTGGCCAGCCTGGGCTGCCTCCTGGCGGCCGTCCCCGCCGCGGGCTTCCTCACCGCGGGCACGACGGCGCTCACCGCCATCGGCGTCGTCGCGCTGGCGCTGGCGGCGGCGGGGATCGCGCGCGGCGTGCGGCTCTGGCGCCCACGCCCGGCGTCGAAGTAGCAGGCAAGGGTCAAACCTTCCCGGAGGACCCTGCCAACAGGCCCGGCTTCGCGCGCAGGCTCTGGCCCCGTGGCCCGCCCCCGCCTCGTCCGGCGCGAGGACGACGCTGCCCCTGAGGCACCTTTAAGGGCGAGCACGGGTAAGCGCCGCCGTCCCCATGCCCCTCTCCCGCGTCGCCACCACGTTCCGGCTGCCCCTCGCCCCGCAGCGGCAGGCGCAGCGCGTGGAGCTTCTGGCCCCGGCGGGCAGCTTCGAGGCGCTCGTCGCTGCGGTGGAGAACGGCGCGGACGCCGTGTACCTGGCGGGGCAGCACTTCGGCGCGCGCAAGTTCGCGCGGAACTTCACCGACGAGGAGCTTCGCCGCGGCATCGACTTCGCCCACGTGCGCGGCGTGAAGGTCTTCGTCACGGTCAACACGCTGGTCTTCAACGAGGAGTTCCGCGACCTCGTGCCGTTCCTCGCCACCATCCGCGAGGCGGGCGCGGACGCCATCATCGTGCAGGACCTGGGCGTCATGAAGGTCCTGCGGAGCCTCTTCCCCGACCTGCCGCTGCACATCAGCACCCAGGCGACCGTCCACAACAGCAAGGGGGTCCACTGGCTGGAGGACCTGGGCGCCGAGCGCGCGATCCTCGCCCGCGAGATGACGCTCAAGGACATCGTGCAGATGAAGGAGAGGACGGGCGCGGAGCTGGAGACGTTCGTCCACGGCGCGCTCTGCTACTGCTACTCGGGCCAATGCCTCATGTCCTCCCTCATCGGCGAGAGGAGCGGCAACCGCGGCGCGTGCGCCTACACCTGCCGCCTGCCCTACGACATGACGCAGGGGGGCGAGGTCATGCCCGACGTGGAGCAGAAGCACGTGCTCTCCTCCAAGGACCTCAACCAGATCGAGAGCATCCCCAAGCTCATCGAGTCGGGCGTCACGTCGTTCAAGATCGAGGGCCGCATGAAGCGCCCCGAGTACGTCGCGGTCGTCACGCGCGCGTACCGCAACGCCATCGACCGCCACTACGCGGGGAACTTCCACGTCACGCCGGAGGAGCACGAGGCCGTGATGCACGTGTTCAACCGCGAGTTCACGCCGGGCTACCTCGAAGGCAAGGAGAAGTGGGCGTTCACCTCGTGGGACACCGACGGCAACCGCGGGACGCCCCTGGGCGAGGTCGTGGAGGCGGGGCGCGGCTACGTCAAGGTGCGCCTCGCGGAGCCGCTGCGCGTGAAGGACGGCATCAGCGTCGTCCACATGCCCACGTGGGGCCACGAGAAGGGGGGCGAGCCGGAGGAGTACGGCTTCACCGTCACGCAGATCGACTTCGCGGGCCGCTGGGTCACCGAGGCCGATCCCGGCATGGTCGTCTCCCTCAAGGGGAACGCCAAGGCCAGCGTGGGCGACAAGGTCTACAAGACGGCGGACTTCGACACGCTGGAGGCCGCGCGCCTGACGTTCACGGGCGTCCCGCTGCGCCGCGTCGGCGTCTCGCTGCGCGCCCGCGTCGAGGTGGGCAGGCCCATCGCGGTCGAGCTTCGCGACGAGGAGCGCGGCGTCGCGGCGCGCCACGAGGGGTTCGTCGTCCAGCCCGCGCGCAAGGCGCCCCTTGCCGAGGCCACCGTGCGCGAGCAGCTCACGAAGCTCACCGACACCGTCTTCGAGGCCGACGCGATCGATATCACGGTGGGGCCCGGCGCGTTCGCGCCCCTCTCGGAGCTGAACGAGGCGCGCCGGGGCGCGGTCGCCGCGCTGGAGCGCGCCATCGCGGAGCGCGCGCACCGGGCTCCGCTCGCCGACCTCGACGTGAAGGCCGCGCGCCTGCTCACGTTCCCCGAGGTGGACCGCAGCGCGCGGACGCTGGACCTGGCGGTCAACTGCTGGGGCCTCGCCAACGTGCGCGCGGCGCTGGAGGGCGGAGCGAAGACCGTCTACTTCAGCGGCCTCAAGGTGGGCGGCCTCCAGCCCAGGTGGGACTCCGTCGCGGAGGCCGCGGCGCTCGCCGAGGAGCACGGCGCGAAGCTCTGGCTCGCCAGCGGCATGATCCAGAAGGACTGGGAGGTGGAGGCGCTCCGCGCCGCCGTGCGCGAGGCCCGCGCGAGCCCCGCGTTCGCGGGCGTGCTCGCGGGCAACCACGGCGCGTGCCAGGTGGCGAAGGAGGAGGGCGTGCCCTTCGTCGCGGACTGGCCGCTCAACGTCTACAACAGCGTGACCACCGACTTCCTCGTGGAGCACGGCGCCGCGCGCATCACGCTCTCGCCCGAATTGACGCTGGAGCAGATGGCGGACGTGGCGCGCCACACCGCGGCGCCCCTGGAGGCGCTGGTCCACGGCCGGCTCACGCTCATGACCAGCGAGTACTGCAGCATCGGCCACGCGACGCGCTGCCAGATGCCCGGCGGCACGTGGGCGCCCTGCCACGACGCGGCGTACTCGCTCCAGGACCGCCTGGGCAAGCGCTTCCCCCTGGAGACCGACGGCGCGTGCCGCATGTACATCCTCAACTCGGTGGAGCTGGCGATGCTCAACCGGCTGCCCGACCTCGCGGCGGCGGGGCTCGACGTGCTCCGCATCGAGAGCATCGGCACGAAGCCCGACGCGCTGCGCGAGCAGGTCGCGCTCTACCGCGAGGCCATCGACGCGTGGAACGCGGACCCCTCGGGCTATCACCTGCCCAAGGGCCGCTGGAAGGCGCTGGAGCAGACGTGCCCCGACGGCTTCACCACCGGCCACTTCTACCGCGGGCCAGCGTGAGGACGACCGCGAGCGCGGCGACGAGGCCCAGCCCCGGCGCGCGCTTCTCGGCGGGCGACGTCGCGGCGGGTGGCGAGGTCGTCGTGACGTTGCTCGCGGCCGGCGTCGGCGCGGCGACCACGGCCTCGGCGTCCACCTCCTGCGTGGTGGCGTTGCTGATGCCGTAGGCGTCCGTCACGGTGAGCCTCACCTCGTGCGGGCCGGGGGACGCGTAGCGGTGGCTCGCCGTGGGGCCCAGCGAGGAGGAGCCGTCCCCCCAGTCCCACGAGTAGGAGACGATGCGCCCTTCCCCCGCCGAGCCGAAGGCGTCGCCCGTGACTTCGAGGCCGCTGACGCTGAGCGTCATGCTGGGCGTCGGGGGCCGCGACGCGAGGGTCACGTTCTGGAACGCGGTGGAGGTCTGCCCGTAGCCGTCGGTCACGGTGAGCTGGATCGTGTGCCTGCCGGGCGTGGAGTAGACGTGCGTCGCGTTGGGCGTCGTCGTCTCGTCCGCGCCCGCCGAGGGGTCCCAGCGCCAGGCGTACCCCGTGAGGTTCCACCCCGTGGTGTTGGAGGCGTCCACGAGGACCTTCATGCCGTCGGCCACGGTGGCGCGGAACGTCGCGACCGGGGGCACGACGCCCGGGGGCACGGAGACGTTGACCGAGTGGGAGACGTTGGCCTGCCCTCCGCGGTCGTCCTCCACGTGGAGCACGATCACGTACTGGCCTGCCGCGCCGTAGGTGTGCGTCGAGACGAGGTCCGACCCGATCTGCGGCTGCCCCAGGAGCGCCGCCGTGGCGCCCGGCGAGGACTGGCCGTCCCCCCACTCGTAGTACGACGCCTGGAGGGTGCCGTCGGGGTCGTAGGAGGCGGTGCCGTTCACGTCCACCGTGAGGTTGCTCACGGCCACGTCGAAGAGGGCGACGGGGGGCTTGTTGGGCGGGCGGCTCGTCTGCGCGACGTGCGTGGCCGTCGCGGTGGCGCCCGCGTCGTCGGTCACGCGCAGCGTCACGGCGTAGTCGCCCGGCGCGCGGTACGAGTGCGCGGCCGAGACGCCCGACGCGTTGTCGCCGTCGCCCCAGTCCCACGCGTACTCCACGATGCGCCCGTCGGGGTCGGACGACGCGCTGGCGTTGACCGTGGCGTTGAGCGCCGCCACCGTGAGGTTGAACTCGGCGACGGGGGGCTGGTTCGCCGCGGGCGCGGGCGTGGTCGCCGCGGGCGCCTGCACGACGACGGTGCCCGTCATGGACGGGTGGATCGCGCAATGATAGCTGTAGGTCCCGGGCGTCGGGAACGTCCGCTCGCACGTCGCCCCCGTGGACGCGCTGGGGCAGTCGGCCGGGCCCCCCGCCGCATCGAACGTCACCGTGTGCGGGCCGCCTGACCACGTCCAGAGCACGCTGCCGCCCGCGGGGATGGTCACCGAGGCGGGCGAGAAGGAGAAGCTCGCCACCGTCACGGACGCGTCGGCCGCCCGCGCGACGGGCGCGAGCGGCGCGACCAGCAGCAGCGCGAAGAGCGCGAGGGCCAGACGCATGCGACCGCGCAACGGAGGCCCGAAGGATCAAGACCGCTCCCTACGGACCTCCCAATCCTCATGTGGGGGCGCACGCCTGCCCGCGCCGTGGCGGGACTGGCCCTCGCTCCCTGGCAATGGGGCGCCCTCGCGGCGGCCTACGCCGTCTTCTTCGTCGCCCCCGCCCTCTGGATGGCGCGCCGCGCCAAGCGCGACGGCGACAAGGTCGCCATCTGGACGGCCCTCGTCCTCGTGGGCAGCGTCATGGGCATCGTGGAGTACTTCGAGCATCGCGCCATCCTCCAGGCCCGCGCGCGGCGTGGCGACGAGCCGCCGGACTATGGGGCGGCCGCGCCCCGGCAGGGAAAAGGCCAAGAGGCGCCCCGGCAAGCGCCGCCCCGTGAGGAGGAAGGGGAGGAGCGGGAGGGGCGCTAGCGGCGCGCGCCGTGGGGCGCTGCTGCCGCGGGCTCGCTGCGCGAGGCGGGCCGCCGGCTGGGCATGGCGGCGCCCTCGGTCCACAGGACCAAGAAGCGCCTCGAAGGGGCGGGGCTCCTGCCCATCCCCGCGCCGCAAAGCCCATGAGCCCCCTCGGGCACCCGGGCCTCGCGAGGAGGCTTGCTAGCCGGATGCTCCGTCGTCAGGAATACCCCCCGCGCGCTCGTTCGTTCGGGAGCTTGACCTCCGTGCGTCCGACCCTCGCCTTCGCCCTCTTCGCAGCCCTTCTCATGACCGCCCCCGCCGCCCGGGCGGGGTGGTTCTCCAAGACGACCATCCACGTTGCCCCCTACCGCGTGGGCGACGTGCTGCGCTACGAGGAGGCAAGCCGCGTCGTCTCCAAGGACGGCAAGGCCGAGACCGAGTCCGCCACGCACGTCGCGGCGGTGGAGCGGCGCCTCGCCATTCCCGACCCCTACGGCGAGCCGCGCCCCGTGACGGCCATCCGCGTGGACCTGCTGCGCGACGGGAAGCTCAACGGCAGCGTCCGCTTCCACGTCCTCGACGGGAGCAACCTCTCTCTGAGGACCGACACCCTCTACGGGCAGTTCACGTATGGCTTCGGCTACAGCGCCCAGGGGCAGGGCGTCGCGGGCGTGCCCGTCACGGGCGGCTGGTCGTACAGCCAGAACACGACGTGGCTCTCCACGTTCAACACCAGCGTGTGGGACCTCTACCTCGTGCGGCCCGCGACGCTCTCCGAGGGGGACCGCGTCCCGGTGGAGGACCTCTTTCCCGGCATGCCGCGGCCCGGCGCGCTCTCGGCGCCCGCGGAGGCCACGACCTTCCATGGCCACGACGCGATCCTGCTGCGCTACGACGTGGCCCAGCTTTTCGGGCCCGAGGAGACGAATCTCACTGGCGAGCTGAGGCTCGTCTTGGCCGACGGGCTCCCCGGCCTCGTCAAGGGCGAGGTGGACGCGGAGGACCTCGGCGAAGGCTCGCGCGAGACGGGCTCGTGGGAGTTGGCGGGCTACTCTCCGGGCAGCGGGGAGGCGATGCCCGCCTATCGCGGAGTCACGCTGCGCGGCCCCGCGGCGGGGCCCTACGAGGCGTTGAGCCTCGACACGCGCGCCCTCCCCGTGGACTACCGCTTCGACGACGCGCTCGCGAACCTCAAGGCCGACCCCCAGATGGGGCTCGCCTCGTGGCTGCGGCAGCACCCGGCCGCGCAGGTCCTCTACGCTGGCTACGACCGCCTCGGCTCGTCGCGGGTGAGCGGCGCCCAGGACACCGACGGCGGCTGGGGCGTCACGCTGGTGGACGGGCGCGAGACGCGCTCCTTCTATTCCTCCCGCGAAGGCGCGGCGGCCGGGGCGGCGAGCCGGCTGCCCGACGCGCTGCGCAACGCGCCCGGCGTCACGGTCCACGACTTTGACGACGGCGGGAGCCGCGTGGACGCGGCGCCCGGCGTGCCCGCGGGTCTCGTGGCTCCGGCCGACGCGCTGCGCGCGGCGCTCGCCCAGGGGCTCGACGCGTCGAGCATCAAGGGCATCTCGTTCGCCCTGGGCTCGTACCACGGCCAGACGTATGCCGTCTGGACGTTCAGCGAGGTGGGCAGCCAGACGCAAAGCGGGACCGAGGAGGGGCGCATGGTCTTCGTGGACGCGATCACCGGCGCCGCGACGGGAATCGCCAGCACGCGGCGCACGGTGGACAACCCGGGCCTCATCCCGCTGGGCGCCGCGGCCGCGGACCTCCCGGGATCGGGCGCGTCCACCCTCTCTGCCCTCGCGGGCCCCGGCCTCGGCGCGGGCCTCGCCGGCGGCGCGGCGCTCACCGGCCTCGCGCTCCTGGCGCTCCTCGTGAAGTTCCTCCTCGTGCCGCTCTTCACGCGGCTGCGCCGCGACGGCCTGCTGGAGAACGCGACCCGCGCCCGCCTCTACGAGCGCATCCGCGCCGAGCCCGGCATCCACCTGGCGGAGCTTGTCGACTTCACCGGGATCGGCGAGGGCGCGACGCGGCACCACGTGGACCAGCTCGTGAAGCACCGCTTCGTCACGCGTCTGGACGAAGAGGGCTTCGTGCGCTTCTACGCCGCGGGCGAGGTGCCCCCCGACGTCGCGCGCCGCGAGGCGCTTCTCCGCGCGGGCTCCATGCGCGGCGTGTACGACCTCTACGCCCGCGAGCCGCGGCTCACGCTGCGCGAGGCGGGCGCGCGGCTGGGCCTCTCCGCGCCCAGCGTGCACCGCTGCAAGAAGCGGCTGGAGAAGGCCGGTCTCCTGCCCGCCGCGACCGAGGCGCGCGTGGCGGCCGCCGCTGCGGCAGAAGCCTGAAGCGCCCGCCCCGCCTCGCCGTCGCGTGCGCGTGTTCGTCGTGCCCGGCCCGGACGAGGAGGTCGCCAAGGCCCTCGTCACCGCGATCCACGAGGCGGGCCACGAGGTCATCAACGACCCCTTCGGCGCGCTGAGGGCCCCGCCCCTCGCGCAGGCGGAGCGCAACGTCTTCCTGGGCGCGGTGGACCGCATGCTGGAGGCCGACGCCGTGGTGGCCGACGCGTCGGCCCAGAGCCACGCCGTGGGGTGGTGCGTCGCCTGGTTCCTGGCGAAGGGGCGCCTCGCCGTGCTCTCCTGCCGCCGCGACGCGCGCGCCGCCCTCTCCCCCATGCTCGCGGGCAACCCCAGCCCGTGGCAGAAGCTCGTCCTCTACGAGGGGCCGCGCGACCTGGCCGACGCCCTGGCCTCCCTTCTGCGCTGACGCGCGCGGCGTCGGTGCCCTTTCTCGAAGAACGCTGGATCATGACGAGTCTTGTTATGAGAATCGCCACGAAATCTAGAACATCAGGAAAAGATTGACCCGTGTCGCCGTCCGGCGCCGCCGGTTGATGGATCCGCCGGATGGTGGGGGCGAGGCTGGCGCGTGGCGCCCCAGACCCGCCCGCGCGTAGGGCCGCCGCGATTCGCCTTTGGATCGCCAATCATCAGGAAAAATCGATGGAGCGCCGGAGCGAATCCTCCCGGAAAGATAGCATTTGAATCGATAGCGACGCCTGGACGAGGCTTGCCGGCCCTCGCCTGGCGCGGACGGGCGTGGGAGACCGGTGAACCTGTGATCTGTTTCTGCGGCTTCGATTCACAATTAGTCTCGACGGTTGTATTTTCGTCTGCTCCGCGCATGCCGTGCCGGCGCCATGGCGCCATGAGAGTTGTTGGAGGAAATCACATGGAACGGCAGAACACGCTAACACACCTCGCCAGGAACGCCGGGGGGAGGGCCTCGCTGGTCCTGCTCCTTGGGCTCCTCGTCGTCCTTCCGCTGAGCGTCCCCTTCGCGGCGGGCACGACGCAGAGCCTGCTCGTCCCCCAGGGAACGACCCTGGTCGTGGACGGGCACCTGAGCCTCGCGGACCTCACCGTGCTGGGAACCCTGGAGACGCGCGCGCCCGGAACCTGGACGATCGTCGCCCAGACGGTGCACGTGGGCCCCCAGGGAATGATCCTGGGCCTGCGCGGCGCGGCCGGAGCGGACGCCCAGGGCGCCAACGCGGCGGCAGCCGCGGGCGCGCCCGGCGGAAGCATCGTCTTCACCGCGGCCTCCTTCGTCGTCGACCAGGGCGGCCTCGTCGCGGCCGGCCCCGGCGGCAACGGCGGCAACGCGCAGGGCTTCGGCCTCGTCGTGGGCGGCGCGGGCGGCAGCGGCGGCTCCGTCCTCGTGAAGGCCGTCACGAGCCGTGTCGAGGGCACCGTGATGGCGGGATCCGGCGGCGCGGGCGGGCACGCCTACCAGCACGTGGAGGGCGCCCTGGCGGCGGCCTCGACCGCGGCGTCCATCGGCGGCAAGGGCGGCGACGCGGGCCTTGCGCTCCTCGACGGGAACCTGCTCCCGCTGCGCGAGCCCCGGCTCGTGCCTCCCCAGGTCGTCCAGATCCTGCAGGAGGTCGCCCACTGCGCCGGCGGGGTCCCCGTGGGCACCTCCGGCCTCTCCCCGCCCGGCCCCATCTCGGGCGGCCCCGGCGGCGACGCCTGCATGGAGTCCATCGGGGCGCCCGGCCTGAGCGGCTCGGGCTGCGCGCCCAACAGCAGCACTGGCCTCCCCGGCCAGCCCGGCGGCCCCGCCAGCGCGACGGCCCAGGGCGGCGCGGGCGGCAACGGCGGCGTCGCCGGCAGCGGAGGCGGCGGCGGCAAGGCCACCGCCTACGCGGTCGCCGGAAGCGGCGGCAACGGCGGAGACTGCAACGCTCCCTCGGGCTCGGGCGGAGCGGGAGGCTCCGGCGCTGGAGCCACCGCGACCGCGACGGGCGGCGTGGGCGGCGCAGGCGGCAACAACGCGGCCGGCGGTGGCGGCGGCTCGGGCGGCGCGGGCGGCTCGGCGCTCTCCACGGCGCTGGGCGGCGCGGGCGGCAACGGCGGCTCGTCCTCCAGCCCCACGGGCACCGGAGGCGCCGGCGCCGCGGGAGGCAACTCCCACTCCACGGCCACGGCCGGGGTGGGAGGACAGGCGGGCGGCAGCCCCGGCGCCACCGGTGGCGTCGGCGGCAGCGGCGGCTACGCCCAGGCCACCGGGGCCTCCGGCAACGGCGGCTCGGGCGGCGACGGCGGCAACGCGCCCGGCATCGGCGCCGGCGCGGGCGACCCGACGATCGTGAGCGCCACCGGCGGCACGGGCGGTGGCGGCGGCACGGGCTACTCGGGCGGCAACGGTGGACAGGGCGGCGACGCCGTGACGTTCCTGGCCGCCACGGGCCTCCAGGGCGGCAACGGCGGCGCCAGCCCCAGCGGCGACGGAGCGGGCGGCCGCGGCGGAGACTACTTCTCCACCGCGACGGCCGGCAACGGCGGCGACAGCTGCCAGGGCGTCAACCCCCCGCCCGGCCCCCCCGCGCCCGGCCCCAACGGCCACGACGGCACCCCCGGAGCGGCCGGAACCGCGACCGCGGGCAACGGCTCGACCGCCGGCGGCTCGGGCACCCCGTCCGGCGCCAGCGGCATCCCGGTGTCCAGCTCTGTGCCCGGCCTGCCCGGCACCCTGGGCGGCCCCGGCTGCAACACGATGTGAGCCCGACGGATGATAGCACCCTGGGGGCGCCGCGCGGCGGCGCCCCCTCCTTTCCCTTTCACACGGACCCTGACACAACCACGCGATGGAGGCACTTCCATGACGACCGACTCCGCATCCCCACGACGTGCGCGCGCGAAGCGCGCCGCGCTGCGCGCCACCCTGATCTCGCTCCTGCTCCTGGCGCCCCTGGGCGCCGCCGGGCTGGCCGTGGGCTCCGCGCCCCGCGACGTGACCGTCCCCGAGGGCGCGACGCAGGAGATCGACGCCCCGGCCCAGCTTGCGCGTCTCGACGTCCTGGGGACGCTCGTCGTGAATCTGGCCCCCGGCGAGAAGATCGACGCGCAGATCATCCATGTCGGGCCCCATGGCCTCATCAAGGCCCCCGATGGGCGGCCCGGCGCGGCGGCCCACGGCGCAGACGCCACGGGCGCGGCCGGCGCGGCGGGCGGAAGCATCGTCCTCGTCGCGCAGACGCTGCGCGTGGACAAGGGCGGCCGCATCGTCGCGGGCGAAGGCGGCCGCGGCGGCGACGCGGATGGCCTTGGCGTCGTGCAGGGAGGCGCGGGCGGGGCGGGAGGCTCGGTCGCGCTGACCGCTCCCGCGAGCGCGATCCTGGGCGATATCCTCCCAGGCTCGGGAGGCGCGGGCGGCAACGCCACGCAGATCGTCGAGCCTCCTGCGACGGCCGGGCCCGGCGCGAAGGCCGTCGGAGGGCGCGGCGGCGACACCGGGAGCGCGACGCTCAACGGCGCGCCCACCCTCCACGCGCCCCGCGCGCCCAGGACCGCGCCGCCCACGTTCCCCGTCAACATCCCGCCGCCCTACCTCGCGAACTGCCCCGCGATCCAGCCCGCGACGGCCCCCGGCGTTCCCCTGACGGGCGGGCCGGGGGGCAACGCGTGCATGATCGTGCTGGGCGCTCCGGGCGCCCCCGGAGCCGGCTGCGGGAACCCGGGCACGGCGGGGGGCTCCGTGGTCGCGACCGCCATCGGCGGCCGGGGAGGCGCCGCGTTTGCCCTGGCGAGCACCGGAGGCGCCGGAGGCGGCGCGTGGGCCGGGGCCCGCGGAGGCGACGGCGGCGCAGGAGGCAACTGCGACGCGGACTTCAGCAACGCGGGCGCCGGAAGCCCCGGAGGAGGCGCGACCGCGCAGGCCACCGGCGGCGACGGCGGCGGCGGAAGCGTCATCGGCGGCGACGGTGGGCCCGCCGGCTGCGGCAAGACCGAGGCCAAGGGGGGTGCCGGCGGAGCCGGCGGCGTGGCCTCGGGCATCGGGGGCGCCGGGGGCAGCGCGGGAACCGGCGGCGCGGCCAAGTCCTCGGCAAGCGGCGGCGCCGGCGGCGCCGCCAGCGGCCTGCCCAACGACTCGGGCGGAATCGGCGGCTGCGCGTCCGCCTGGGGCGCGGGCGGCAGCGGCGGCCGGGGCGGCACCGGGGGCCCCAGCGGCGGCACGGGCGGCGACGGGGGCGATGGCGCCTCCGTCTCCGTGGCGGACGCCACGGGCGGCCCGGGCGGATCCGGAAGCCTGCCGGGCATCGGAGGCCCGGCGTTCGTCATGATCGACCCCGAAGGGGGCGACGGCGGCGCGCCCACCGGCAGGGGCGGCGCAGGAGGCGACTGGATCGTCCTCTCCTTGGGCGGCAGCGGCGGGACGGGCTGCAACGGCTCGCCCGGCGGCGCCGGAGGAGACGCCAACGTCGTCGTGCCCCCCGGAACCGGCCACGGCGGCGCGGGGGGCGACGGGAACCCGAACAACAACAAGGGCGACGGCCACGAGCTGCTGCGCCGCCAGGAGAACGGGCCCTTCGGGACCAGCGTGCCCGGCCCTTGCCCGGGAGGCGTTCCCACCCTCACGGGCGCAGGCCCCCCAAGCATGGGCCCGGCCCCGGCGCTCTCGCCCCTGGGCATGCTGGTCCTAGGCGGAACGCTCGTGAGCGTGGGCGCGATCGTCCAGCGGCGCGGTCGCGCGGGCCCCTGAGGAGCGTCTGGACATGAGGCCGCGAAGGAGGGATGAGGTCCGCTGGCTCGACTACCTGGGCATGCCCAGCCTGTTCGCCGTCCAGAAAAGGTGGCGGGCCTTCACGGAGCGCGAGGGCGTCCGCCTCGCGGTCCGCTTCCTCCTCGCCTTCGCGGCCCTCCAGTTCCTCTCCTCTTTCCTCCTCCTCGATCGCCAGGCAATGCAGGACGCCGTCGCGGCGGCGGTGGCGTGGTCCTCCCGCGCGCTGGGCCTCTCGGCCTCGCGAAGCGGCTCGCTCGTGACGTTCGATGGCTCCGCCTCCTACGAGGTGACGTTCGGCTGCACGGGGATCTCCGTGGCCACGATGCTTCTCGCCGCCGTGGTCGCGTACCCCGCCAGCGCGCAGGCGAGGGCGCTGGGCGCGCTCCTGAGCGCTCCGTTCGTCTTCGCGGTGAACCTCCTGCGGCTGGACACCATGGGCTGGCTGGCAGCGCGTGCCCCCGGATGGTTCGCGCTCACGCACGAGGTCGGATGGGAGGCGGGCGTCATCCTGGCGGGAGCCTTCGGCTTCCTCGCGTGGGTCCGCCTCGTCGCGCAGCGGGACGCCCCCTTCCACGGCCGGTGGGAGCAGGCCCTCGTGTCCTTCGCGCTCTTCGCGGCGTTCTTCGCCGGCCTCACGCTCGTGGCGCTGGGCGCAGGCGCGGACGCGGCGCTGGGCCGGCTCCTCGTGCCCGCGCTCCAGCCGCTGGGCAGGACGCTCTGGGGCGCGGCGTTCCCGCCACCCGGGCTCTCCGAAGGGCTTGACCCGCAGGTCTTCCTCGTCATCTTCACGGGGTTCGCGGCCGTGGCGCTGGCCTCGCGCAGGCTCCCCGCGCGAAGGAGGCTCCTGGTCGCCCTGGGCGCGGCCGTCCCCGCGCTCCTGGGCGCCCTTCTTCATGCGCTGGTGCGCAGCGCGTCCCTCCTGGGCCTCATGGCGTCGGACCCGCTCGTCTATACCCTGGACGCCTTGGCCTTCCTCGGTCTCCCCCTGGCCGCCTGGGCCCTTTGGGCGATCCCGTCAAGACGACGGGTTCCGCCGGTGCCCTGAGGCCTCGGAGGGCAGTCTGAATCGTTATATACCGAAGCCCGCTTAGCCGAAGACAGGTCCCCGGATGGTCAACTATCGCAAGGCCGATGAGGAGTTCAACGCGGAAGCCGCCGCCGGCGGCAACCTCCGCGTGAAGATGCCCGACAAGAAGGAGGGCGAGCTCTTCGGCATCGCGGACCAGCTGGTGGGCGGCAGCCGCCTCAACGTCATGTGCGAGGACGGCATCTCGCGCCTCGCCAGGATCCCGGGCAAGATGAAGCGCCGCATGTGGATCCGCGAGGGCGACCTGGTCATCGTCAAGCCCTGGGAGTTCCAGAACGACAAGGCCGACGTCGTCTGGCGCTACACGAAGACCCAGGCGGAGTACCTCTCCCGCCGCGAGATGATCCCCAAGCAGATCGACGTCTTCCAGACCTCGTCGGGCGGACCCGCCGCCCCCGAGCCCGAGGAGTCCCCCGAGCAGTCGGAGTGAGCCCCCTTGCACCGGCACGAGGCCCACGAGCACCTCGCGCCCGACGAAGCGCCCCCGGACCTCTCGGACCTTCCAGAGGATTGGCAGGAGGTCGTGCTGCGGCGCCTGGAGATGACCAAGACCGAGAGCATCCGCCGCGAGGACGAGGACCGCAAGACGCTCGACGAGGTCTTCGACCGGCAGACCCTCCTCGTGCTCTACAAGTTCATCTCCAACGGCTTCCTGGAGACGCTGGACTACCCCGTCTCCACCGGCAAGGAGGCCAACGTCTTCCACGCCACCGACCCGCAGGGCAAGCCCCTGGCGGTGAAGATCTTCCGCACGAACACCGCGACGTTCCGCAGCTTCATGACGTACATCGCGGGCGACCCGCGCTTCGGCCACGTGCGGCCCAACCGGCGCGACATCGTGTACGTCTGGGCGCAGAAGGAGTACAAGAACCTCCAGCGCTACTTCGAGGCGGGCGTCCGCGTGCCCAACCCCATCGCGTGGCGCCAGAACGTGCTCCTCATGGAGTTCATCGGCTCGGAGGGCACGCCCGCGCCGCGCCTGCGGGACGCGCCCTACGACGACGCGCAGAAGCTCTACGAGCAGCTCGTCGCGCAGTACCGCCTGGGCAGCGAGCAGGGCGGGCTCGTGCACGGCGACTTCAGCGAGTTCAACATCCTCCACCCTTCGGGGGCCGGGCCCGTCGTCATCGACGTGGCGCAGGCGGTCCTCGTCCACCACCCCATGGCGCGCGAATTGCTGGCCCGCGACGCGAAGAACCTCGCGGCGTACTTCCGCCGGCAGGGATTGAAGGGCGTCACCGCCGAGGAGACGCTCAAGGCCATCTCGCCCCCCGAGCGGCCGCAGCGGCCCATCGACCGCGAGCCCGTGGACGAAGACGAGGACGAAGACGATTTCGAGGACGAGTGAGATGGTCGTTCACCTGGTGAAGATCCCGCAGAACCGCGTCGGCGCGCTCATCGGGCCGGAAGGCAAGATCAAGGAGGAATTGGAGGGCCGCAGCGGCTGCCGTCTGCGCATCGACTCCGAGACGGGCGAGGTGGAGATCGATGACGAGAAGGCGTTCGAGCCCATCCTCGTGCTCAAGACGCGCGACGCCGTGCGCGCCATCGGCCGCGGCTTCAGCCCCGAGCACGCCTTCCGCCTCTACCAGGACGACACGTACCTGGACGTGCTCGACCTCACCGAGTTCGTGGGCAAGCAGACGAAGGACCTGGAGCGCGTCCGCGCCCGCATCATCGGCACGCACGGCAAGACGCGCCGCAGCATCGAGGAGGCGTGCGGCGTCGAGGTGTCGATCCTCGGCAAGACGGTCGCCATCATCGGCGAGGTCAACGAGGTCGCCATGGCGCGCGAGGCCGTCGAGATGCTGCTCAACGGCGCGGCGCACGGCACCGTCTACAAGTTCCTGGAGCGCAAGCGCAAGGAGCTGAGGCTCCAGGACATGGGGCTCTAACACCCTCCGACGGCCATCCGGGCAGATGCGGGTCCGGAGGACCCGCGACAAAGCGCCGGCCGATTTTGCGGCCGAGCGGGAGGAGCTGAGGCTTCAGGACATGGGCCTATAAACCCTGGAATCCGCGAAGGCTTATCCCTCGCGATATCACTCTCGCGCCATGGCCTCCCGCGCGCTCCTCGTGGCCGCCATCGCCGGCGTCCTCCTCGTGGTGAGCATCGGCGTCGACGCCGCCATGAACCGCAGCTGGACGCTGGACGTGCAGACGCCCGAGGGCTGGCGCACGCTCGGGACGCAGGGCGTCTCCGGCGGCCCGCGCGGGGCGGAGCCCTTGACGCCGCTCGCCGTGGAGCGCAACGGCACGATCCACCTGCGCGTCACCGTGGACAACGGCTACGTCTGGACCTACGACGAGACGTACAAGGCGTTCGTCAACGGCGCCGAGGTCGCGCGAGGCACGCTGCACGCGCCCGCGAGGAGCAGCGGCACCGCGGAGTTCGACGTGCCCGCGAGGCTGGCGTTCACCGACGCGTCGGCTCCCAAGGGGCCCGCGCCCGGCGGGCTGAGCCTCGAGGTCCACGCCGGGAGCGCGGCGCTCTACGGGTTCCTCAGCGTGCAGGAGGCCTCCGGATGAGCGCGGTCAACCTCAGGAACGTCCTTGTCCTCCTGGGCATCGTGCTCACGACGGCGGGCATCATCTTCTTCGCCACCGAGTTCTCCGACCTCATCAGCGACTGGGGGCGCGTCCTCGACCTTGCCCTCTTCGCCGTCGTCTTCGTCTCGCTGGGCGTCCACTTCGACCAGCGCGGCGACGACGAGGTCATCGGCCACCGCGGCTGGCGCTGGCTGCGCGTCACCAACGCGCTCTACATCCTGGGCGCCATCGCGACCCTGGGCGCCGTGATCGCGTTCTTCGCCACGGACCTCGACCGCCTCTGGAAGGTGCTCATCACCATCCTTGTGGGCATCGGGCTCATCCTGGGCGCCTCGCTGGTCGTGGGGCGGCGCTCGCCCTCCGCGCCGTAGCTATCGTTTTGGGATGATGGCCCAGACGCCCGAGCCGCGGGCGAGGACGTGGCCGTCGCCGTCCACGATCTCGCCTTCGGGGAACGCCACGGTGCGGCCGCGGCGCAGGAGCCTCCCCGTCGCCACGAGGCGACCGGGGGAGGCGGCCTTGAGGAACGTCGTCTGGATGTTGACGGAGGCCGTGCGCTCCTCGGGGGAGAGCGTCCTCGTGACGGCGGTCGCCATGGCCATGTCCAGGAGCGTCATCATCACGCCGCCGTGGACGATGCCGTTGGCGTTGAGGTGCGCGTCGCCCACGAGCATCTCGACGACGGCTCGCTCGGGCGTGGGCTCGCCCACCAGGCGGGCGTCGAGGCTGGCGGCGAAGGCGCCGCTGCCGGGCGGTCGGAGGGTCATGCGCGGGGCACGACGCGGCGGGGCATCAAACGAGCGCCGCCAAGTGACGACCCTTGATCGAGAACGGTTATGGTTCCAGTGGAGCCGATGCGCCCTCATGCGGACCCCCCGTTCCACGCAGCCTGCGCGCGCCTACCATCGGAGCCTCTGGCTCGCCAAGAAGTTCGGCAAGCGGGCCTGGAGTTGAATGTCGCCGGCCGCGCCGCAGCGCGGCCAAACGCGGGGGTTTCAGGGGGCCAAGCCCCCTGACGTGAAGCCCGTTCCAGCAGACGATCAAGACGTCAGGGGGCTTGGCCCCCCGGTCCCGCCTTTTCCTCTTGGTCCAGGTGGAGGCCCTGGACGAAGAGCCGGTACGCCGTCGGGTCCTCGAAGACGAGGGGCTGGCCGCGGAACCGGCAGCGCGAGCAGACCCAGACCAGGCCTTCGCCGAAGCCCGGCACGAGCCCCTCGGAGAGGCGCGGGTTGCGCATGGTGGGGCTCCCGCAGCGCATGCACGCCCAGACGGGGCCTTCGTGGAGCTCCACGTCCTCCGGCGGCACCTCCACGGGCCGGATGGGCTCGGGCGCGCCGCGAGGGCGGCGCAGGACGCGCGTGAAGCCGACGCTCGCCAGGACCGCGACGGCGGCCACGAGCAGGATGAGGCTCCAGGCGTCCAGGGGCAAGGCCACGCACCTCCACCCATCGGCCCCGTGAAAGCGCTTGTGGCCGCATCGGCCGTCCGGAGGCGAAGGCGTAAGCACCGCGGGAGCCGAGCATCTTCCGCATGCCCGTGGCGATGCGCTTCCTGGAGATCGATCCGCGCCCGCGCTTCGGCCGCGCCCGCATCGCCGCAGGCGCGTTCGCGGGCGCCGTGGGCGGGCTCGCGTTCGGCATCCTCCTCACGCTCCAGATCATGCGCGGCCCCTACGCGCCCGACGGTATGGCGGGCATGATCGCCCGCGTGCTGCGCACGGACAACGAGCTTGCGGTCTGGGGCGCGCACCTCGCGGCCGCCGCCCTCTTCGGGGCCGTCTTCGCTGCGTTCGTCGCGCCCTCGCGGCCGCGGCGAACCATCCCGCTGGCCGTCGCCTACGGCGTGCTCCTCTGGTTCTTCGCCGCCTTCCTTGCGCTGCGCCTCCTGGCGGGCGTGCCGCTGGCGCTGAGCCGCTCCGCCCTCTTCGACCTGGCGGGGCATCTCGTCTACGGCCTCGTGCTGGGCGGCGTCTACGTGGCGTTCTTCCACCAGGAGGACCGGTACGTCCGCGACCACCGGACGCGCGCAAACGCCTAAGCGCGCGCCGCCGGATGCCGGCGCGTGACGACGCCCGCGGCCGCGCCGCCCAAGAGGTTCCGGGGCGAGTGCCCCAAGTGCGACAAGATGAGCGAGCACGAGGAGTCCGTGCGCGAGCGCCGCGTCGCGGGCAGCGCGCAGGCGGCGAGCCGCGGGGACTTCAAGCAGACGATGGAGTACAGCTTCCGCTGCCTCTCGTGCGGCCAGCGCAACGAGAAGATCGTGGACGAGGCGGGCCTCCTGCACAAGTGGCAGGGGAACCGGCACGTCGCGCTGAAGGTCTAGGAACGGCCGTTCCGGCGTCCGTTCGATTGATATCTTTCATCCCTGGTCGCAGCCTCGCGCTTGCGTGGGCGAAAGCGCCTTGCTCGTCAGCCCCGCATGCGCGCCTGAGGCTGGACATGCACACCTCCACGCTGAAGACCCTCCTTGCCGTCGGATTCGCCGCCGCCTTCGTGGGCGGCATCTTCGCTTCGCACATCGTGGGCGCGGACAGCAACGCGCAGCCCGCGGACAAGATGGCCGTCGCCGGCTCGGCCCTCGCCTACTCCAGCCCCGGCCAGGCCGTCACGCTCCTCGCGGGCGCCATGAAGACCTCCTCCCCCGAGGACGTCGTGGTCAGCGTCTCCCTGGAGTGCGCGATCATCACGCAGGTGACGACCGTGGGCAACGACAACTCGCAGGCCTTCGGCCAGGTCAAGGTCTGGGTCGAGCTCGACGGGACGCCCATCCCCGTCTCGTCGGACGACACCACCGACGCGGGCCAGGTCACCTTCTGCGACCGCGCCCACCAGCAGACCACGTCGGGCTTCAACGCCGACAAGAACGCGACCATCACGACCTACCTGAGCACGCGCGACGCCAACGCGTTCCAGTGGATCAGCCTCAACCTCGGCGCGGGCGACCACACCTTCGTCGTGAAGGCGACGCTCACGCAGACGGCCAGCAACAACGCGATCGCGCAGGCCCTCGTCGGCAAGCGCACCCTCGTCGTCGAGCCCACGAAGCTCGCCAACAACGCGGTGATCTGAGCCGCTCAGCCGCGCCGCGCGCGCCGCACGAGGGCGACCAGCGCGACGGCGGCGAGCGCGGTCAGGGGCGAGGCCCCGGGGGCGGGGTGGAGAGCCTGCCCCCGCTCGGTCACGACCAGCGAGACCGACGAGGTGTCGCCCGGCGCCGGCGGGCTGCGCTCTTCCTGCGAGACGATGCGGAGGTCCACGTTCCCGACGCGGTTCGTGAGCGCGGAGCCGCCCAGCGCGGTGACGTTGAGGACGACGTCGCGCGACGTGGGCGATCCGCCCTGCTGCGCGCTCTCCAGGATGACGTCCGGGACGGGCTCCAGGCGGAGCCATTCGGGGCCGTCGACCCGCTGCACGGAGACGCGCGTCCGGTCGTTCCCCTTGTTCTCCAGCGCCAGGTGGAAGGCGTGCGTGGCGCCAGGCGCCACCGTCGCCACGGCTTCGTCCACGCCCACGTCCAGGACGCTGAAGAACTTGGCCGTGAGGTTCGTGCCCGCCGCGCCCTTCTGGTCGCCCGCCATGCCCGCGACGGTGGCCTCCAGCGCGATCGCGCCGGGCTTCCACGCGGGGGCCGTGTCCAAGGCGGTCACGTTGAGCGCCCCCTTCACGGAGGCGGTCCCCCCGTTGCACGTCGTGGCGTCGATGACGAAGCTCGTGGGCGCCACGATGACCGTCGCCCACGCAGGCGCCTGCGTCACGCGCACGCTCACCCCCGTGGGCTGCGGGCCCACGCCCGCGAGCACGCACGAGACGTCGACGTGGAAGGGCGCCTCCACGGGCCTCAGCAGCGGCGCGGCGTCGGGCAGCGGGTCCACGCTCATCTGCACCGCAGGCGCCAGCTGCGCGGCAGCGATGGGGGCCAGGAGGGCCATGAGAAGGAGGATCGGAAGTCCTCGCACGCGCGGACACGCCGCCAGGGCACCAAGAAGCCTCGGGTGGCGGCCATGGAGGCTGGCGGCCCAGTCCAAGGGTGAGGCAGGGTCCTTTTTCTGGCACAGCAAGGCGTGAAGTCCTCTTTTTCACAGGCGCCCTCCATGTTATCTGGTCTGGCTTCATCAGGGAGTAGTTGATGTCCTGTTACGTCATGCCGGGCGGGGCGATTGTTCGCCCCTTCGGTGAATGGTGAAACCTTCATGGCTTGCAACCTCGTCCCTTGCCTCGTGGCTGTCCTCGTCGTCCTCTCCGCCTTGGGCGGCCTCGCCTTGCCCGCCAAGGCGGCGCTCGTCTACACGGGCTGCCTTGCGGATGCGACCAATCTGGTCGGAGAGAATGCTCGACCAATCTCGGCGCCGCGGTCCGATCCTGCGGGCATCGCCTGCGTGGACGACACGCGCCCGGGGGGTTTCCCGCACGGCGGGGCGCCCGCGAACGAATATCTCGATCCCGTCTCGCACGTCGTCTATCGGCAGACCCCCGCGGGCCTCCAGCCCATCGGCCTTGGGTCGAACGCCGGATACCTGGAGCTTCAGACGCAGACGAACCACGCCAACGGCGACCAGTGCTCTGACAGCGTTTCCGACGCGCTCTGCACGAAGCCGCTGATGGACTGCCACGACGCTCCGGCCTTCTGCCAGAGCCTCCGCATCGCGCTCACGGGCTGCCACCACGTGTGGCTCGACGTCCAGTACTTCCTGGCGCCGGTCGACGGAGGCGTGCAGGAGGCGATCAAGGACTACCCGCAGCCTTGCCCGCCCACGCCCCTGGGCATCCTTGGCCCCACCGTGGACTGGGCCACCGGCGGCTCCGCAGCGGTGACGGTCATTAAGGACGATGATTCCGGGTCGCCGCCCTTCGGATACTGCGAGTACTCCCGCGCGAACGGGGTGCCCCTGGCTGTGACGACGATTCTCAAAGTGGACGGAAACCCGGTGGGCTCCACCAAGGTGACCCTCCCTCAATGCTGAAGGTGCCTCCCCATGCGCGTCCCCCTCGTCGTCCTCCTCGCGCTCCTGCTCGTGGCGCCCATGGCCCATGCGGGAGATCAGTCCGACCCTGAGATCACGGATGGCTCGTTCCCGACCGACCCGGCCCTCATGGCGCTGCGCGGGGACACGACGGCGGGGGCGCCCGAGATCGACATCCAGGCCGTCTGGCTGAGCACCAACGCGACCGACGTCACCGTCACGTGGGAGGTCCTCGACGGGACCCACCGGCTCCAAGCCAACGAAACCATCCTGTATTCTCTCGCGTTCGACTGCGGGACCAGGACGTACACGCTGGACGTTGAGGAAAACCCCGACGGACGGAGCTACGGGCACCTTCAGGGAGTCAACAGCGTGGTCAACGTCACGTTCGACGGGAACCTCATCACCGCCGGCACGGGCCGCGCCTACTTCCCCTGCGCGACGCTCACGCACCTGCACGCCAGCAGCATCCTTCTGCTCCAGACCAGCCCCACCACCTGGTGGGGCGGCGGCACCGTCTGGTGGCGCGACGTCGCCCCCGCCCAGGGGTACGGCCGCGACTTCACGTTCGGGTGACGGGCGCCAGGAAGGTGCTCGGGCCCCCGGCCTGGGACCGGGCTGACCGAAGGCTTTTCAACCCCCCTCCTTTTCACCGCGATTGCGGCCTATGACGAAGTACGAGATCCAGAGCGTCCTCAAGGGCGACGGCTCCGACTGGGACCACAACCGGGAGCCCCACCTCAAGGACGACCAGCTCCGTGCCATCTACGCCACCATGGTCCGCGTCCGGATGCTGAACGAGCGCGGCATGAACCTGCAGCGCCAGGGCCGCATCGGCTTCTACATCGGCAGCGAAGGCCAGGAGGCCGTCCACGTCGCGTCCGCCGCCGCGCTGGAGCCCACCGACTGGTGGTTCCCCCACTACCGCGACCCCGGCGTCGCCCTCCTGCGCGGCGCCACCATCGAGCAGATGGTCCACCAGCTCTACGGCAACGCGAAGGACATGACCAAGGGCCGCCAGATGCCCAACCACTTCTCGTTCAAGGACCAGAGCTTCTTCTCCATCTCCTCGCCCCTCACCGTGCGCGTGCCCCAGGCCGCGGGCGCCGCCTACGCGATGAAGTACAAGCGCACGAAGCAGATCGCCGTCTCCAGCTTCGGCGACGGCAGCAGCAGCGAGGGCGACTTCCACGTCGGCCTCAACTTCGCGGGCGTCTGGAAGGCGCCCGTGGTCTTCCTGCTCAACAACAACCAGTACGCCATCAGCGTGCCCAGCAGCATGCAGACCGCGAGCGAGACCTACGCCCAGAAGGCCGAGGCCTACGGCTTCGAGGGCGTGCGCGTCGACGGCAACGACCCCCTCGCCATCTACGCCGCCATGAAGATGGCCGCCGACAAGGCGCGCGCGGGCAAGGGCCCCACGCTCATCGAGTGCTACACGTTCCGCATGGGTCCCCACAGCAGCAGCGACGACCCCAAGCGCTACGTGAACCCCAACGACCTCACCTTCTGGGGCGCCAAGGACCCCATCCTCCGCATGCGCAACTACCTCGTGAAGAAGGGCGTCTGGAACGACGCCCTGGAGAAGGAGCTGGTGGAGCGCACCAAGGACGAGATCCAGAAGGCCATCGAGGCCGCCGAGGCGACGCCCGCGCCGGAGCTGCGCGAGCTGGTCACCGACGTCTACGCCGAGGTGCCCTGGCACCTCGAAGCCGAGCTCCAGGAACTCAAGGAGAGTGTCGAGTAATGCCCACGATGACGCTGATCCAGGCCGTCACCGACGCGCTGCGATCCGAGATGCGCGAGGACAAGGACGTCGTCGTCTTCGGCGAGGACGTGGGCAAGAACGGCGGCGTGTTCCGCGCCACCGACGGCCTCCAGGCCGAGTTCGGCGAGGAGCGCGTCTTCGACACGCCCCTGGCGGAGGGCGGCATCATCGGCACCGCCATCGGCATGGCGCTCTACGGCCTCAAGCCCGTCCCCGAGATCCAGTTCCAGGACTTCATCTTCCCCGCCTTCGACCAGATCGTCAGCGAGGCCGCGAAGATCCGATATCGTTCCGGCGGCCAGTACACCGTGCCCATGACGATCCGCACGCCCTACGGCGGCGGCATCCGCGGCGGGCACTACCACTCGCAGTCCGGCGAGGCGTACTTCACGCACACGCCCGGCCTCAAGGTGGTCATCCCGTCCACGCCCTACGACGCCAAGGGGCTGCTCATCAGCAGCATCCGCGACCCGGACCCCACGGTGTTCATGGAGCCCAAGCGCGTCTACCGCGCCATCAAGGAAGAGGTCCCTGAGGGCAGCTACACCGTCCCCCTGGGCAAGGCGCGCCTCGCCCGCGAGGGGCAGGACCTCAGCATCATCACCTACGGCGCCATGGTCCACGTCGCGCTGGAGGCGGCCAAGCAGGCCGAGCAGGAGGGCATCAGCGTCGAGGTCGTCGACCTGCGGACGCTCCTGCCCTACGACGGCGACGCGATCCTCAAGTCCGTGAAGAAGACGGGCCGCGCCATGACCGTGTACGAGGCGCCCAAGATCAGCGGCTTCGGCGGCGAGATCAACGCGTTCATCGCCGAGAACGCCATCGAGTACCTCCAGGCTCCGCTGTACCGCGTCGCGGGCTTCGACACGCCCTTCCCGTACACGCTGGAGCACGACTACATGCCCACGACGGACCGGATCCTGCACTTCATCCGGAAGTCGAAGGCTTACTAGACGCGGGTTGGCCTCTTTTCTTCGCTTCTCCTGGGGGACTCCGTCCCCCAGACCCCCACAACACCCGAATCTCAGAATCTCCGAATCAGCGCCGCGACAAGCATTCCTGAGCTTGTTTCTCCTCGGAGATTCGGGTCTCGCGGGGGTCTGGGGGCGGCAGCCCCAGGAGAGGGCCGCAAATTTATGTGCCACAAAACGCATCTTATGTGCCATGCGGCGCCCCGAGTTTGGCCCATATCGGGTGACGGAGCGCACCGCCTGGAGGCCTGAGGAGGCGCCCTGGCCGCCGACGTACTCGGTGGAGCCGCGGGTCCACGAGTGCCTGCGCGAGGTCGAGCGCGCGGACCAGGACCTTCGCCGGCCCATCGGCCTCGCCGAGGCGCAGCGGCTCGCGGAGCGCGCGTTGGCCCGCAACGCGTGGGGCACCGCGGGCATCGAGGGCAACCCCATGACGCTCGCCGAGGTGGAGAGCCTCCTCGCGCGCCAGCCGACGCCCACCTCGGCGACGCTGCCCGCCGAGCGGGAGATCCTCAACACGGCAAGCCTGCTCCTGGACCTTGAGGACTGGCGCATCCCGCGGACGGTCTCCGAGGTGCTGGACCTCCACGCGTTCCTCTTCGACGGCGTGCTGGCCGACGCGGGGGAGCTCAAGCGCGTCGTGAACTTCGTGGGCGACCGCGGCGCGCGCGAGGTCGTGTACGTGCCCACGCCGCCTGGGCGCGTCGAGGAGGAGCTTCGCGACGCGCTGCGCTGGCTCCTCTACGCGCCGGAGCACCCCATGGTCAAGGCCATGGTGTTCTTCCACGAGCTCCAGGCCATCCATCCGTTCCGCGACGGAAATGGCCGCGCTGGGCGCGCGCTCCACGCCATCGCGCTCCACGAGTGGGGCTATCCCGGCGTCCGCCTCGCGACCCTCGACGCCGCGTTCAACGAGGACCGCGAAGGATATCACGGCGCGCTGCTGGCCGCGGAGCGCGGCTGGGACCGCACGCCGTGGCTGCGCTACGTGGCGGGCGTCACGCGCGACGCGTTCGCGGACGCCGTGCGGCGCGCGCTCCTTGCGGGGGAGCTTCCGCCCGGGCTCAACGGGCGGCAGGCCGCGCTCGCGGAGTGGTTCGCGCGGGGCGGGAGCGGCCGCGCGGTGAAGTTCGCCGACGCGCACGCGGCCTTCCCCCACGTCGCGGAGCGCACGCTGAAGCGCGACCTCGCCGCGCTGCGCGAGGCGCGCGTCGTGCGCATGCAGGGCGAGCGGAAGGGCGCATCGTACCGGTTCGCAATTCACAGGAATCCACGAGGATCCAAGCCGAAGCCATGATGCTCTGCGCTGGGCCTGGCCCCCCAGCTTGGAGCGCATCGCATGATCCGCAAGCTCGTCCTCGTCGCCGCCTGCCTTCTCCTCCTTCCCACCATCCCCATGACCGGCGCGGAGGACCCGCTGATGAAGGTCATGGAGCTGAAGGCCCCGGCCCCCGCGTGGTTCACCCCCGAGGTCGCGGCGGCCGCGGAGAAGGCCTCCGCCGAGGGCAAGCTCCTCGACCCCTTCACGGGCGAGACGTTCACGCCCGCGCAGGCGGCGCGCCTGTCCACGACCTCCACCCCCGTCCCCGTGGGCGCGCCCGACTACCTGTTCATCCGCCCCGGCGCGCTGCTCCTCACCTCGGGCGTCACGGGCAGCTTCTGCACGTACAACTTCATCTACGGCGCGGGGACGCAGATCGGGACGGCCGGCCACTGCGTGAGCGCCGTGGGCCAGCGCCTCTTCATCCTCTCAAGCTCGACGATCAACAGCGGCCTGCCCCTCCTGGCCGCGCTCGGCTCGGTCAACTCCTTCCACAACAACGGCATCGGGGACGACTGGGCCCTCATCGACATCGACTCGCAGTGGCTCTCCTCGGTGGACCCCAACATGGCTTGGCTCGGTGGCCCCAGCTGCGCCGCGTGGACCGGCGGCGTGGGCGTCGTGAAGCACACCGGCCACGGCATCCAGACGGGCCTCGTCGCGTCGGTGCCCCGCATGAGCGCGAACCTCGCGAGCAACGGCAGGAGCTTCGAGGGCGTGGGCGAGCTTTCGGGCGGCGACTCGGGCTCCCCGGCGGTCCAGGTCTCGACCAGCGCCAACTGCGCCATGGGCTCCGCCGCGGGCATCCTCACGCACTGCGCGACCGTGACCGGGACGGAGTGCCTGCCGGTCTTCTTCGGGACGGACATCCGCAGGGTGCCCGCCACCGTGACCACTGGCTTCGACCCGCTCTGATTTTCACAGGAATCCCCGACGGGCGGAGCCGAAGGCATGATGCTCTCCGCTTCGCCTGGCGGGCCCTGGTTCCCTTGATCCGAACGATGATCCTTCTTGCCACCTGCCTTCTCGTGCTCCCTGCGCTCCCCATGGGCGGCGCGGAGCAGGCGACGACCATCATGGAGCTGAAGGCCAAGGCGCCCGACTGGTGGACGCCCGAGGTCAAGCTCGCCGCGCAGCGCGCCGCCGCGGAGGGCAAGCTCCTCAACCCGCTCACGGGCCAGACGTACACGCCGGAGGAGGCCTCCGCGCTGGTCACGGTCCCCGCGGGCTCGCCGGACTACCTCTTCATCCGCCCCGGCTCGCTGGCGCTCACCGAGAGCGGCTTCCTCTGCACGTACAACTTCATCTACACCGGCGGCACGCAGATCGGCACGGCGGGCCACTGCCCCTCGTACCACAACGAGCCGTTCTACATCCTCTCGACCCCCGCGCCCACGATCCCGCTGGTCACGGCGCTGGGCGTCGCGTCCTCCTACAGCAACGGCGGCATCGGCAACGACTGGGCGCTCATCACCATCAACGCGGGCTGGCGCTCCTGGGTCGACCCCAACATGGCGTGGCTCGGCGGCCCCAGCTGCGCCGCGTGGAACGGCGGCGCGGGCGCGGTCAAGACCACTGGCCACGGCATCCAGACGGGCCTCCTCGCGTCCGTGCCGCGCGTGAGCCAGGCGACCGGGAGCAACGGGAGCAGCTTCACGGGCGACGGCGAGGTCTCCGAGGGCGACTCGGGCTCGCCCATGATCCAGGTGCAGGCGACCCTCGGCTGCTCCATGGGCGCGGCCGCGGGCATCCTCACGCACTGCGCGAGCGTCGGCGGCACCGTGTGCCTGCCCATCTACTACGCCACGGACATCCGCGTCGTCCCCGCGACGGTGGTGACCGGCCTCGATCCGGCCTGAGCAACGCGTCCTCGTCCGCCTGCCTGACGCTGCGACGCCTTCGCGGCCGCTTCCACGCGAGGGAGCGCGCCTCTAACAGCCACCGCCAGGCCGCGGGCTCGTCCGCTGGGACAGAAGGCCGCCCGCAGAAACGACGCGGGCGGGAAGGTGGTACTGGGCCATCCGGGCCCATTCTCCTCCTGGCGGTCCGGCTGTATGGAGGCTTCTCCTCCACCACCGGGAGGGAGAACAAGCCGCGTCTCTGCACGGCTTCGCGCGCGCGTTGGAGCAACGTTTAGGTTCCCGCAGCCAGCGTGGCGGAGCGTGCGTCTTGCCGATGACCGTCTTGCCACGCTCCGCGAGTTCGGCGTGTCGGAATACCAGGCCCGCGTGTACCTGGCGCTGCTGGAGCTGGGCAAGACCGACGCCCGCGCCGTGGCCCGCATGGCCAAGGTCCCGATCTCGAAGATCTACCAGACGCTCCAGCAGCTCCACGAGCGCGGCCTCGCGACGCTCTACGCCGAGAATCCCCGGAAGTTCGCGCCGGTCCCCATCGCCGAGTTCCTCGACCGGCTCAAGTCCGAGCACGCCTCCCAGATCGCGCAGCTGGACGACGTCCGCGAGGCGATGACGTCGGCCTTCGCGCCCAAGGCGACCGACGCGGCCAGGGGCGACGACCGCGGCTCGGTGCTCGCCTTGCGCGGGCGCGCCCAGGGCATCGAGGCGATGCGGCAGGTGGCCGCCTCCGCGCAGGAGGAGCTCATCGTCGTGGCGTCCGCCGGCATGCAGGCGCCCGAAGGCCGGCGCCTTCTCCAGGCGGTGCTCGCGACGGCGCGCCCCGGCATCGTCCGCCTGGGCGCGGCGGACGCGGGCGTGCGCGAGTGGGCCGAGCCCTCCGTGCTCCTCGTGGCGGACCGGCGCGAGTCGATCCTCCTCTCGTTCGTGCCCGACGACGGCGAGCGCCGCGGAGGCGCGGACATGGGCGTGCGCGTCGAGCATCCGGACCTGGCGCGCTCGCTCGCCTCGCTGGCGCTCCGCTCGCCGGCCGAGGCGATCCCGCCGCCGGAGCGGGGGGCATCGTGCGACAGCGGGCGGTGGAGCGCGCTCTCCCGCGATTTCCTGGAGGCGACCCGCAGCGCGCGGGAGCTGCGCGAAGCGGGGCAGGCGCACGCCCGCCGCGCGGAGGCGCTCATGGCCACGTCGAGGCGCCTCGTCGAGGAGAACCGCAGGCTCCGCGCGGGGCTGCAGGAGAGGCCGGCGGAGGGCGCCCGCGGCGGGCGGCTCACCCGACGGTCAGCGTCAGGATGACCGCGTTGGCCTGCGAGTCGAGGATGCGCAGCGTGTCGCCGCTGTTGGCCTCGACGTGGAGAAGGTCTCCGGCGCCGATCACCGTGGAGGCCGACGTGACGTAGCTGCCGCCGGTGCACGCGGCGAAGGCGGCGGGCCCTGCGCTGCCGGGCGGGTTGGCGCACGCGCCGGCGGTGAGATACTGCGTCTGCTGCACGCCGTTCACCGTGATCCTGAGGTCGCTCCACTTGATGCCGCTGCCGGCGGACGCGATGGTGTACGTCTTGTTGCTCGACGCGAGGGCGCCCGCGCTGGTGAGGGAGATGCTCTTCTGCGGCGCGCTCGACTGGGCGCCGAATCCGGACACCCAGACGTAGACGGTCGCCGCGAGCACGACGGTGATGGCGACCATGAGGATGACCGCGATGACGGGGGAGACGGCGTCGTCGCGGCGGCGGAGGAGCGTTCGGAGGTTCGTCATGGGGGTCACTCACCGCTGGTGAGCCCCGCATCTGATGAGCGTGGCGCTACGGCCACAGGGCCAATCCGACCTTCCGCGCCAGCGGGAGCCCTGGAGAAGAGGGGAATGAAAAGAGGCTGGGGAGAAGGGAGGCGGGCGGGGCGCCAGGCCCCGCGGGAGGCTCAAGGCGCGATCAGCCGACCGTGAGGGTCAGCATGACGGCGTTGGCCTGCGAGTCGAGGATGCGCAGCGTGTCGCCGCTGTTGGCCTGGATCTTGATGAGGTCGCCGGCGCTGATGACGTTGCCCGAGGAGCTCACGGTGGTGCCGCCGCTGCAGGGCGTGTAGCTGGCGGCCGCCGTGGGGTTGCCGCAGCTTGCGACCGAGCCGAAGCTCTGGGTGACGCCGTTCACGGTGAGCGTGATGTCGCTCCACTTCATGCCCGTGGTGGCGGAGGCGATGGCGTAGGTCTTGTTGCTGGAGGAGAGCGCGCCCGCGCTGGTGAGCGAGATGCTCTTCTGCGGGTTGCCGCTCTGGGCGCCGAATCCGGACACCCAGACGTACACGGTCGCCGCGAGCACGACGGTGATGGCGACCATGAGGATGACGGCGATGACCGGGGAGACGGCGTCCTCGGCGTTCTGGAACTTCTGGTTGGCCTTCATTGGGTCACTCGAACCCAACGTGCCGTCAGGGGGACATAAGGGGGCAGGTCAGGGCGGAAAGACCACGAAGGACCTGAGGCACCGGGGCCTTGGGCCCCGACCTGTTCAGGTGCGGCCCCGGGCCCCTGGGGAAGGGGAGCCTATCGCTGGCCGCCCTTCTTCCCGGCCTCGGAGCGCTGCCGGCGCTCCGCCTCGCTGAGGCCCTCCTCCTCGTGCTTGCGCTGGAGCGCCTCGGAGCCTTTCTTCCCGGCCTCGCTGCGGGGGTTCTCAGCCATTCGCGTTCCGCTCCTCGGCGCCCTTGCGGCCGATCTCGCTCATGTGCTCGCGGTCCTGGCTGACCTTCTCGCCGCCCTTGCGGCCGATCTCGGCCATGTGCTCGCGGTCCTGGCTGACGGCCTCGCCGCCGGCCTTGGCCACGCGCTCTCGGGTCTGCTCGTCGGCGCTGGCGAGGCCTCGGTTGCTGCTCTCTTCTTCCGGCACTCTCATCTCTCCTGGACGCGCGAACGCGCGCGTCCCACGGGCCCGCGCTGATGGGCATCCCCCTTGAACCAAACCGCTCGAACGTCGCTCCTCGCGCGGCCCGCTTTGGGATGCCCGCTGCGCGCTTCTCTCTCTGTATCTCTCTGCGTCAAGGGTCCAAAGAACGCGACGAGCGCCACGAGCGCAAAGGACGCAAAGGAAGAAATCATCGCGACCTTGGCGCTCTTCGCGCTCGTCGCGTTCTTTGGACCCTTGACCAGGGAGCCTGGCCGCGGGCGCCCGGGCGCCCGACACGCTTAAAGACCCCCTCCCTTTTCGCCGCCCCGAGAGGCCCGTCCATGGTCTTCGAGTTCAAGCTCCCCGACATCGCCGAGGGCGTGCATGAAGGCGAGATCGTCGCCTGGCACGTCAAGCCCGGACAGGCCGTGAAGGAGGACCAGGACATGGTCGAGGTCATGACCGACAAGGCGACGGTCATGATCAAGAGCCCCAAGGCCGGCACCATCGCCGAGCTGAAGGCCAAGGAGGGGCAGACCGTCAAGGTGGGCGACGTCATCATCACCATCAACGCCGGAGGCGCCGCCCCCGCCGCGGCCGCGGCTCCCGCCCCGGCCGCCGCCGAGGAGAAGACCCTCTTCGACCTGCCCAGCGAGTTCAGCGGCGCCTCGAAGCTCAAGAAGCAGGCCCCCAAGGCGGAGGCCGCCCCCGTGGCGCCCGCCGCGCCCGCCCCCGTGGCCGCCGCGCGCTCCGCCACCCTCGCCGCGCCCGCCATCCGCTGGGCCGCCCGCGAGAAGGGCGTCGACCTCAACCTCGTCCCCGCCAGCGGCCCCAACGGCCGCGTCACCACCGCGGACTGGGAGGCGTTCCTGGCGAAGCCCGCAGGCGTCGCCGCGCCCGCCGCGCCCCAGGTCGCCGTCTCCGCGGCCGACGAGGTCGTGCCGCTCAAGGGTCTGCGCAAGGCCATCTTCGAGAACATGCAGCGCAGCGAGGCCAACGCCGTCCCTTTCACCTACTGGGACGAGGCCGACGTCACCGACCTCGTGAAGCTCCGCAAGGACGCGCAGCAGCTCGCGGCCGCGCAGGGCGTCAAGCTGAGCTATCTCCCCTTCATCGTGAAAGCGTGCGTCGCGGCGCTCAAGCAGCACCCCGACGTCAACGCGTGGGTCGACGAGCAGAGCCGCAGCCTCGTGCGCAAGAGGGAGTATCACATCGGCATCGCGACCGCCACGGAGCGCGGCCTCACCGTCGTCGTCGTGCGCAACGCCGACAAGAAGAGCATCTTCGAGATCGCGCGCGAGATCGACGCGCTCGCCGAGAAGGCGCGCGCCGGCAAGGCCTCCCGCGAGGAGCTGACGGGCTCCACCTTCACCATCACGAGCCTCGGCAAGGACGGCGGCCTGGGCGCGACGCCGGTCATCAACCACCCCGAGGTCGCGATCCTGGGCATCCACAAGATCGAGGCGCGCGCCAAGGTCAACGAGGAGCGCGAGGTCGTCGTGCGCGACTGCATGAACGTCTCGGGCAGCTACGACCACCGCTGGATCGACGGCCACGTCGCCGCCGCGTTCCAGCAGGTGATCATCCGCCTGCTCAGCCAGCCGAACCTTCTCCTGCTGGGCACCGCCTGAGGGCCCCGCCTGCCTGATATCAGGCAGACGGCGACTCCCCTCTCCGGCGCGGTGGACCTAGACCATTTGCATCGGGAGCCCCTGGCACACGCGGCCCGCCGCATCCGGCCCAAGGTCCGGCCCGGCGGGAAAGGTGGTACTAGCGTCAGCCAGCCCCGCTTGGCGGGGCGGCAAGGCGCGCGGCGGGGCCGCGGGACCCCGCCCGCGTCGGGGGCGCCTACGGGGGCCCCAGCGTGAAGAAGATCGTGGCGCCGCGCCCCGGCTCGCCCTTCGCCCACACGCGTCCGCCGTGGCGCTCCACGAGGCGCGCGACGGTGGCGAGCCCCAGCCCGGTCCCCTCGTAGGACGAGCCGTGGAGCCGCTGGAAGGGGCGGAAGAGCCTGCCCGCCTGCGCCATGTCGAACCCCGCGCCGTTGTCCGCGACCCGGTACACGCGCCCCTCCGGCGTCTCCTGGCTGGCGACCTCGATGCGCGGCTTGGGCGTGGCCTTGGTGAACTTCCACGCGTTCCCCAGCAGGTTGTCCAGCAGGATGCGCATGGCGCGCGGGTCGGCGTCCGCGGGCAGGGGCTCCTCGATGGCGACCTCCACCTCGCGCGAGGGATCGGCCGCGCGCAGGCGCGCCACGGACTCGCGCGCGATGGAGGCAAGGTCGACGCGCTCGCGGCGGATCTCCTCCTTCTGCGCGCGCGAGAGCCCCAGCAGGTCCTCGATGATGCCGCCCATGCGTCGCACGTCCGCCCGCAGGCGCGCCAGGGCGTCGCGCCCCTCCGCGTCCAGGAGCTCGGCGCGCTCCTCCAGCACCTCGGCGTAGGCGTTCACGCCGCGCAGGGGCGCGCGGAGGTCGTGCGACACGGCGGAGCTGAACGCCTCCAGCTCGCGGTTCGCGGCCTCCAGCGCGCGGGTGCGCTCGCGCACGCGCGCCTCCAGGTCCGACTTCGCCGCGACGCGCTCGGTCACGTCCGTGCACGTGCCGACCCACTCGCGGACGCGCCCGTCGGGCTCGCGCACGGGCACGGCGCGCAGCGCGAAGACGCGGTAGACGCCGTCGGCGCGCCGGATGCGCGACTCCACGAGGTAGGGCTCGCCGGCCTCCCGCGCGCGGGCCCAGGCGCGCTTCGCGGCCTCGCGGTCGTCGGGATGGATCGCGTCGAGCCAGCGGCGCCCCGCGATGGCGTCGGGCGTCATCCCCGTGTACGCCTCCCACTGGCGCGAGTCCATCACGGTCCCGTCGGGGCCCGCCGTCCAGACGATCTGCGCGATGGCCTCCACCAGGGACGCGAAGCGCTCCTTGCTCTCCCGCAGCGCGCGCATCGACGCGTACACCGCGCGCAAGGCGCCTTCCGCGTCGGCCCGCGCCGCGCGCTCGGAGGCCAGCGCCCTCGCGTTGCGCGCCGCGAGCGCCGCCCGCTGCGCCAGCTCCGCCGCGAGCCCCTCCGAGCCGCGGCGCGGCTCCTCCAGCGCGAGGCGGCCCAGGGGGGGCGCGGCGATCTCCAGGGCGCCCTCGGGCGCGCGCTCGCCGTCGCGCAGCAGGCGCGCCCGCTCCGCGAGGGCGGGCGCCGCAAGGTCCAGGAGCGCCGCGCCGATGGCGGCCTCGTCGGGCGCCTCGCCGAACGCGGCGCCCGCGCGCGCCAGGAGGCTCGCGCGCAGGTCCGCCGCCTGGGCCAGGAGGCGCCGATCGGTCACGTCGTGCGCGATGCTGATGGTCATCCCCTCGACGGGCGTCGCGCGCACGACGACCCACCGCACCGGGCCGCCGGGCTTCAGGCGGTACGCGTGAAGCCGCTCCACGGGTCGCCGCTCGCGCTGGGCCTGCGCCACCGCCGTCCGCTCCAGCGCGATGGGCCGCGACTCCTCGTCCAGGACCTCCACGAGCTCGACGATCCGCTGCCCCACGACGCCCGCGGCCGGAGCGCCCAGGGCCTTGTGCGCGGCGCCGTTGGCGAAGAGGATGCGCCCCTCCTCGTCCAGGGCGAGGATCGAGTCCGCCGCCCCCGAGAGGATGACGCCCAGCCAGTCGCGCGAGGCCCTCAGCTCGGCCTCGGCGCGGATGCCGTCGTCGGCGTCGATCATGACGCCCAGCCAGCGGCGCTCGCCCTGCGTCTCGGGAACGGGGACGAAGCGGATCTCGTGCCAGCGGTGCGTGCCGTCGTTCGCGCAGCGCAGCCGGGCGCGCGCCTCCATGACGTCGCCCGCCGCGAGCGCCTCCGTCCAGCGGTCCAGGAGCCGGTCGCGGTCGCGCGGGTGGACCGCCTCCAGCCACGACCAGCCCAGCGACTCCTCGGGGGAGAGGCCCGTCGTCGCGCCCCAGCGCGGGCCGAGGTAGACCATGCGCCCCTCGCCGTCGGCCGCGGCCACGATGAGCGGCATGGACTCGGCGAGGATGCGCGCCTCGGAGATGGAGCGGGCGCGGCCCGCGTCGGGGGAGTCGCGTCCGATCTTGCGCGCCGTCGCCGAGGCGCCCACGAGGCGCCCCTCGCCGTCGCGGATGGGCGACACGGTGAGGCTGACGTCCAGGACGCGCCCGTCCTTGGTGATGCGCTTGGTGGTCATGTGGTGGATGGCCTCGCCGCGGCGCAGGGCGGCCATGATGCTGCTAATCTCGCCCGCGCGCTCGGGTGGCTCCAGGAGGGAGACGTGCCGGCCAATGACCTCCTCGGCCGTGTAGCCGTACATGCGCTCGGCGGCGGCGTTCCAGCTCACGACGATGCCGTCCAGCGTCTTGCCCAGGATGGCATCGTCGGAGGACTGCACGATGGCCGCGAGCCACGCGCGCGTCGTCTCCGCGCGCTGGCGGTCGCGCGCGTCCGCGAACGTGAGCACGGCGCCGCGGGGCTCGTCGTCCCGCAGGATGGGCGCCACGTTCCATTCCACCGCGATGGTGCCCCCCTCGCCGCGGCGGAAGGAGTCCTCGCGCTCGCGCGCCGCGTCGCCGGCGAGCGCGCGCTCCAGCGGGCAGGAGCCGGAACCCGCGTGCGCGCCGTGGACGAGCTCGTGGAGGTCGGAGCCGACGATCTCGGCGGCGGGGCGCTGGAGGAGGCGCGACGCGGCGGGGTTGGCGAAGGTGGCCCGGCCGCGGGCGTCGACCGCGCAGACCCCTTCGCCCAGCGCCCCGAAGACGGCGGAGGACTGCGCGATCCGGTTGAGCGCCTCGGTGGCGAGGACGTTCGCCAGGTAGGGGTCGTGCCCCCGGGAGGCCCCGGCCAGCGCCGCGATGACCTCCGCGTCGCTGAGGGTCCGCATCGCCAGGACGGGGTCCTCCGCGCTGGCGACGCGGTCGTAGTACGACGAGAAACGCAGATCGCCCAAGCTAGGTCCTTTGCGGTCGCATGGTGCTTAGCGTTGGCCGCAAGCAGCCGCCTCCTGGGGGAGGGGAGCAACCTTTAAGCCAATGTAATACAGACGTAATACCGATGACCGACGCGGAGGAGATGGTCGCCTTCCGGCTCCCGGCCCGCGACCGGGCCGCCATCCAGCGGCTCGTGGACGAAGGGCATTTCCACAACCGGAGCGACTTCCTGCGCTACGCCATCAAGAGCACGCTGCGCGAGTACGCAGCGCCCGCGCCCCGCGCGCCCGCGCTGCCCGACCTCGAAGGCGTGAGTCTTCCCGAACCCGCGCCGGCGCGCCGCCCTGCGGCGCCTCGCGCCCGGAAGGGGGTGAACCTGTGACCCAAAGGAAACTCAAGAAGAAGGCCAAGCAGGAGAAGGGCGCCGAGGTCAAGCTCGACTTGGGCGACACGTTCGAGATCGCCGAGGCCAAGGACAAGGACTTCGACCTCGACCTGGACGCCGCCAAGTTCCAGGGCAAGAAGGGCCAGGCCGGCACCAGGACAAAGGCCGTCGCCTGATAGCATCTTTCCGGGCCGGGGTCCCCGGCCCGCCTTCCTCTTCTCGGCCACCCGCGAGGCGCGGCCCCAGGCGATGGGGATTGCTTTAAGGCTCAGAGAATGGCTTTCGCCCATGGTCGCGCCATGAAGATCTACTCCGGTGGCCCGCTCGACGTCCCCAACGAGACGATGGCCCAGATGTTCCACCGCACCGCGCGCAACCACGCGGAGAAGGTGGGCTTCCGCGCCCGGCCCGCGAAGGGGCAGCCCTTCCAGGACCGCACCTGGCGGGAGACGGAGGCGTTGAGCGACGAGATCGGCAACGCCCTTCTCTCCCTGGGCGTGGCGCCCGGCGAGCGCATCGCGCTCCTGGCGGAGACGGGCGAGTGGTGGGCGCTCACGGACTTCGCGATCCTCTCCGCGGGCGGCGTCACCGTCACGGTCTACCCCACGCTCACCGCCGAGCAGGTGGGCTATCTCCTCACCGACTCGGGCGCGACGACGATCTTCGTGGACTCCCAGGCGCAGCTGGACAAGGTCGCGCAGGTCCACGCCAAGGTGCCCAAGCTGCGCCGCGTCGTCACGTTCGCGACGTGCAACGTGCCCGCGGACCTGGCCAAGGCCACCACCACGCTCGCGCAGTTCCGCGAGGAGGGGCGCGCCTTCGCCAGCGCGAACCCGGGCAAGCTCGCCGAGCGGATCGCCAAGGGCAAGCCCGAGGAGGTCGCGACCCTCGTCTACACCTCCGGCACGACGGGCGTCCCCAAGGGGGCCGTGCTCACGCACCGCAACTTCGTCTCCGCCACGCGCGCCGCGCGCAAGCTGCTGGACCTGGACGCGCTCTACGCCAAGCACCCGGGCGCCAACACCACCGTGTTCCTCCCCATGGCGCACTGCTACGGGCGCATCCACTGCATGATGGGCGTCGACATGGGCGTCCCCATCGCGTTCAGCGCGCCCGCCACGCTGGTGGAGGACTTCAAGGCGACCCGGCCCTTCATGGTCGCCAGCGTTCCGCGTCTCTACGAGCGCATGTACGCGCAGATCCTGAAGAACGTGGAGGAGGGCAGCGGCGCCAAGAAGCGCATCTTCTACATGGCCGCCGACACGGCGCGCGAGTACGGGCACGCGGTGAGCAACGGCGGCTCGGCGGGCTTCGGCCTGCGCGTGCGGCACGCCCTCTTCGATCGCCTCGTCTACTCCAAGCTGCGCGAGGCGCTGGGCATGACGTACATGGAGGCGTGCACCACGGGCGCCGCCGCCATCCGCCCGGACCTCCTCTACTTCTTCCAGGGCGTGGGCATCCCCATCCTCGAAGGGTACGGCCTCACGGAGACCTCCGCGCCCAGCAACGTGAACCCGCCGCACAAGTTCAAGCCCGGCACCGTGGGCCCGCCCTTCCCCGGCATGGAGATGCGCCTTGCGGACGACGGGGAGATCCTCATGCGGGGCCCCAACGTGTTCCAGGGCTACTACAACCTGCCCAAGGAGACCGCGGAGGCGTTCACGCCCGACGGCTGGTTCAAGACGGGCGACATCGGCCGCTTCGACGAGGACGGCTACCTCTCCATCGTGGACCGCAAGAAGGAGCTGGAGGTCCTCAACACGGGCAAGAAGATCGCGCCCGTCATGGTGGAGGAGAAGCTCAAGCTCAGCCCCCTCGTGGGCGAGGCGCTCCTCGTGGCCACGGACCGCAAGTTCGCCGCCTGCCTCATCCAGCCCAACTTCGACTCCCTGGTGGCGTGGGCCGCCAAGGAGGGCATCCCCTTCGACCGCAGCAAGGTCGTGGTGAAGCCCGACCCCACCGGCCAGCCCATGACGTACAGCGTCGGGCGCGACCTCCTGGACGAGCCGCGCGTCAAGGCGCTCTACCAGGGCGTCGTGGACGAGACGAACAAGTCCCTGGCGGACTTCGAGCAGGTGCGCTCCTTCGCCCTGGCCGACAACGTCTGGTCCATGGACCGCGACGAGATGACCATGACGCTCAAGAAGAAGCGCCGCGTGATCTCCAAGAACTACGCCCCCCTCATCGAGGGGATGTTCGCGGGGCCCGGGGCCTAGGGTCGCCGCAGGCCGCCGCGTCTCTTGAACAAGCCCGCCAATAGGATCATATAGCCCCCGACCCACTCGCGCGCTGAGGCTTGTCATGCGGAGCCAGGTCATGGTCTGGGCCATGTTGGCCGCCATCTCGATCCTGCCCGCCGTCCACGCGGCGGACCCCACGCAGGACCTGGAGGCCGTCGCCCGCGATCTTCCCGCGCAGACCCCTGCCCCCGTGCAGGAGGGCGTCGCCGCGGCCGAGAACGCGGCCAGCTCCGCCACCGGCGGGGCGGCCCCCGGGCTGCCCCCCGTGACCGAGCCCCTGCGCACCGTCGCGCCCACCATTCCCGTCTACGCCGTCGCCGGCCTCGCCCTCGCGGGCCTGGGCGCGCTGGCGGGCTCCCTCTTCATGGGCGGCGCGCGCTTCGTCACGCCCGCGGAGGTGCTGGAGAACGACGTCCGCGCGGGCATCTACTCCTACCTCAAGCAGAGCGTCGGCGCGAACCTCAAGCAGGTCACCGACGAGCTCCACCTCACCACGACCAACGCCATCTGGCACCTCCGCAAGCTGGAGGAGGCCGGGCTCATCCACTCCCGCCGCTTCAACGGCTACAAGGTGTTCTACCCCGCCGAGGGCGGCATCGAGGCGCGCCGGCTTTCGCTCGGGAAGACCGCGCTGGCCAACGCCAACGCGCAGGAGGTCTTCGAGCACGTGGTCGCCCACCCGGGCACCCACCAGCGCGAGATCGCCCGCGCCCTGGGCGTGAACCACGGCACCGTGCGCTGGCACCTCAAGAAGCTCATGGACGCGGAGCTCATCGTCGAGACCCGCAAGGGCAAGGCCAGCGTCTACGAGCCCACCCCCATGGGCCTCCAGGCGCTCCGCCAGGTCCAGCAGGCCGCGGTGGCACCCGCCCCCGCCCTGGAAGCGGGCTTCGCCGCCTAAAGCGGCCCTGCGCCCCCCGACAACCCCATAAATAGGGGTTCCCCGCCAAGACGACCAGGAGCCCCATGCGCCACGCCTGGCTCGTCGTCGCGATCCTGTCCATCACGCTTGCGCCCGCCGCGCTCGCCCAGCTCCCGGGGGCGCAGCCCTCGGCCTCGCCCGTCGCGGCGCCCAGCGTGCCCTCCTCGGGCGGGCTCTTCCCCAACGTCGACCTGAGCACGGGCGTCGTCATCGGCGCGGGCGTCACGCTGGCCATCGCGGCCGCGACGCTCTTCTTCCTGGGCGGCGCGAAGTTCGTCAACTCGGGCAACGTCCTGGAGAACGACGCGCGCCGGCAGATCTTCGAGCACATCCAGGCCCACCCGGGCATCCACCTGCGCGCCGCCGCGACGCAGCTGAGCCTCTCCACCACCAACGTCCTCTGGCACCTGCGCAAGCTGGAGGACGCGAACCTCATCACCTCCAAGAAGTTCGAGGGGTACAAGGTGTTCTACCCCGTCGAGGGCGGCGTCGAGACGAAGCGCAAGGCCATCGCGGCCTCGGTGCTGAAGAACGAGAACGCCGTCGCGATCCTGGAGTACGTCACGGCGCACCCCAGCGCGCACCAGCGCGAGATCGCCCGCGCCCTGGGCGTGAACCACGGCACCGTGCGCTGGCACCTCCGCAAGCTGGAGGAGGCCGAGCTGATCATGCCCATGAAGCGCGAGCACACGACGCACTACTACGTCTCCGAGCTTGGCCACGCCTCGCTCTCGGGCTTCGCGCAGGCGACGCCGCCCGCGCCCGCCTCGCCCCCGGCGGCCGAGATCCCCGGCGACGAGCCGTGAGCGACGAACGAGGACCGGGCCAGCGGGCGCGGACCCGTTCAAGCGCCCGTCTTCGGCGCGCGTGATATCTTTTCCAGCGCGCACCCCAAGGGCTGCGCGGGGCCCTTGCTGCGGTGAATAGGCTCTGCGTAGAGAGCTTTTTGCACCCTGAGACCTCGTGCCACGTTGGTCCGGCGCCTTCCCGGCGCTGGCCACGGAGGCAATCGCATGAACAAGATGTACACGGTACTGCTGGGTCTCGCGGCCCTCGCGCTGCTGACGCCGGCCCATGCCGACGAGATCTGCTACACCACCTCGCCCTCGACGGCGACGGTCACCGACGTCAACGGCGCCCTGGGCGGCGACGTCTACGTCGACAACGACTTCTGCCAGCTGACGACGTGCCAGGGCGGATTCTCCATCTGGATCTACCAGGAGACCAACGGCATCCCCGGCCAGCAGCGCGGCGACGAGGTCGTCAACGACGTGGCGAACTGCACCGACGGCACCGTGCCGGACACGGACATCGAGTGAACCTTGGCCGGGGGTCCCCGCCGGGGGCCCCCACCCTGGCTTCTTTCCTCTCGCGAAAACCGTTATGACAGGGTGCCCTCATGGGCGGCTGACCCCCATGCGGATGGCTGGCCCTGACGTCGTGCTCTTCATCGTGGGCGCCCTGCTTTTCGGCGGCGCCTTGACCGCCATCATCGTGACCCAGGGGCCTGGCGCCTTCACGGGCACCGCCGGCTCGCCCAGCGGGCTCTACTCGGTGACGTGGACGACGGCCAGCGGCACCCCGAAGAGCCTCCAGGTCTCCGACTTCACCGGCGGCAGCGTGAAGGGCTCGGTCAACGGCACCAACGTGGACAAGGTCACCGTGAGCGTGACGTGCTCCGACCCCGCCTCCGCGGCGGTGCCCTTCGCCATCTCCGTGAACGTGGACGGCCCCAACAACCTCAAGGGCAAGGGGAGCGGCAACTGCGGCGACAAGATCGAGGTCGTCGTCAAGGTGCAGGACGTCCCCGGCCCCACCTCCGCCTCGGGCAGCACGCCCGAGGCCGCGGCGTCGAGCCTCCCGGCGAACCCCAACGCCACCGCGGGTGTGGGCGACTGGACGATCACCTTCAGCGGCTCGCGCGGCCCCACGGGCGCGCTGCCCGTCCCTGCCCCCGGCCCCAGCGGCACCATCTCGCTCGTGGCCGAGACCTTCTCGCCCAAGCTCGACCCCGTCGCCAAGTGAGGACGTGAGGCGATCCCATGAGCTTCCTGAAGCGAGCCCTGTCGCGCTACGGCATGAAGAAGGCCCCCGAGGACGTCATCGCCCAGGCGAACGACCCTTCCAAGTCGCTCAAGAAGAGCCTGGGCGCCCTGGACCTCACGCTCCTGGGCGTCGGCGCCATCATCGGCGCGGGCATCTTCGTCTACGCGGGCCTGGGCGCCCAGATCGCGGGCCCCCACATCATCTGGTCCTTCGTCCTCGTGGGCGCCATCTGCGGCCTCGCCGGCCTGGCCTACGCCGAGCTGGCCTCCTCCATCCCCACCAGCGGCAGCGCCTACGGCTACACGTACAGCGCGCTGGGCGAGACGCTGGCGTGGATCCTGGGCTGGGCGCTGGTCCTGGAGTACGCCGTCGGCGCGGCCGCCGTCGCCATCTCGTGGAGCAACAACTTCGTCGCGCTCTGGCGCGGCGTCACGCACACCGAGCTTCCCGTGTGGGCCACCAACTCCTACTTCAGCGGCGTGCCCGGCGGCGTCGTCAACCTGCCCGCGCTCCTCCTTGCGCTCCTCGTCACGACGATCCTCGTGGTGGGCGCCAAGCAGGCCGCGCGCTTCACCGGCGTCTTCGTCGCCGCGAAGATCGCGATCCTCGCCATCGTCATCGGCCTGGGCGTCTTCTTCATCCACGGCGCGAACCTCTCGCTGGCCCCGCCCCCGTCGCCCTCCGGCGCGTGGTACGCGGCGCTGGGCGCCGTGGGCCCCGTCCTCGCGGGCGGCGCTATCATCTTCTTCGCCTACATCGGCTTCGACGCCGTCAGCACCACGGCGGAGGAGACGAAGAACCCCAAGCGCGACCTGCCCATCGGCATCCTGGGCTCGCTGGCCATCTGCACCGTGCTCTACATCCTCGCGAGCCTCGTGCTCCTGGGCATGATCCCGTACACGGACCTCTCGCCGGGCAACGGCGTCAGCGTCGCGGACGCCTCGCGCCACCTGGGCGAGCCCTTCGGCTGGGCGTTCGAGAAGAACGGCATCCTGTGGGCCGCGAACCTGGTGCGCCTGGGCGCCGTCATCGGCGTCGCCAGCGTCGAGATGGTCCTCCTCATGGGCGGCCCGCGCGTCTTCTTCGCCCTCGCGCGCGACGGCCTGCTCCCCAAGAGCTGGAGCGCCGTCCACCCCAGGTTCGGCACGCCGTCGCGCACGACCATCGGCACCGGCATCGCGGTCGCCCTCGTCGCGGGCTTCGGCACGCTGGGCATCGCGGGCCAGATCACCAACATCGGCACCCTCTTCGCGTTCGTCCTCGTGTGCATCGGCGTCATCGTGCTTCGCTACACGAAGCCCGAGATGCGCAGGCCGTTCAAGGTGCCGCTCAACATCGGGCGCTTCCCGATCCTCGCCGCGCTGGGCGCCGTCATGTGCCTCGCGCTGGCGTTCAGCCTGGCGCCCATCACGATCCTGGCGTTCTTCGCCTGGATGGGCCTGGGCCTCGTGATCTACGCGCTCTACGGCATCCGCAAGAGCCATCTCTTCGGCCACGTCGGGCGCGAGCCGGAGGCGCTCAAGCCCGTGGACGTCGACGTGGTCCTTGAGGAAGTGCCGCCCAGCGGCTAGCCCGCGCGCTGCGCCTTGAGGTCGGCCACGAGCGCCTCCAGCGCGCGCACGTAGGCGTCGAACGCCTCGCGCCCGCGCGGCGTCATGGCGACGAGCCGGCCGCGCCGCAGGGAGAGGATGGCGTCGCGCTGCTCGACGTAGCCCGCCCTCTCCAGCGCCTCCAGGTGCCCCGCGAGGTTGCCCGGCGTGAGGCCGGTCGCGTCGCGCAGGGCGGCGAAGCGCATGCGCTCCACGGCCACGAGCCGGCTCGCGATGGCGATGCGCGCCGGCGCGTGGAGCGCCGGATCGAGCCCGCTCCAGGCGGCTTTCATGCCGGGCTCCGCGCGCGGCGCCGGCCTGTGAGCGCCATGGCGAGGCCGAAGGCGAGGAGGGCCGCGACGACGGGCCAGGAGGAGCCGCGCACGAATGCCAGCATGATCGCGACGGCGCCCAGCGCGAGGGCGAGGCCGGCGTGCGCGGCGTCGCGCGAGCGCGCGGCCTGGAGCGCCAGCAGGAGCGCGCCGCCGCCCAGCGCGAGGGAGGTGACGAGGTCGGGCCGCGAGGCCTCCACGGCCACCGCCACGGAGACGACCGTCAGGAGGACCACGCTCCAGCGGGCCCCCGCGGGGACGCCCCAGAGCGCGTCGGGCTCGACGCCAAGCCTCCGGAAGAGGCGGCGCCGCTGCCAGAGGGCGACGCCCAGCACCAGCAGCGCCCCCGCGACCATGAGCCCCAGGCGCAGCCCGCCCAGCCCGCGGCCGCGCCAGAGGGGCTCGAAGGAGAAGGGCGCGAAGAGCGCGCCCAGCGCGAAGACCGTCGCGCCCACCACCTTGTAGTACGCGCCGATGCGCCGCTCGCGCTCGCGCGCCTGCCACGCACGGCCTTCGTCCAGCGCCTCGCGCGCCGCCTGCACGTCGGGGGGAAGGGGATCTCCCATGGGCGCCCCCAACGCCTCCCGGGGTGATGAAGGGGCGACGAAGTTTCCTCGGCAAACTCCCCGAGGCCTAGAACGCCTCGCGCCCAAGCTGAGAAGCCGTGTTCAACAAGCAGCAACTAGGGGACCCCAGGAGGGCCGTCTCATGCACCCCGACGTGCCCTCCTCGACGCTGGCCGGCTTCTCGAACATGACGGGCATCCTGGCCTTCCTGGCCACCAAGGACACCAGCATGGGCGGCGCGTACCTCGTCCGCTGAACTCCCCTTCACAAGCAGCATCGGTTGGTCCCCGGCTGCGGATTGGGGTTCGCTCCCCTCCGCGGTCGTGCCGCGCGCCTTGCATCCCGCGCGGCCAGGTTCGCAAGATCGGTCCCAGTCCCCGTCTGCGGTTCGCTCCGCGACGGGGCTCCTCCGCGCGCCTTCGTGAGGCTGAGCGTGTGGGCCGTCCCACTGCGGTCGGACGTTTTTTCCTTTTCTTGCGGCGATCCCGGGAGAGCCTTCTTCTGCCAAGGCCACCCTGGGCCGGACGTGGCCAAGCGGAAGGGCGACGAGCTGGCAGCCGAGGAGAGCCCCTTCAAGCCCCTCAGCGCGCCCTCCGCTCCGGTCCCGCCCCCCGCGCCCGAGCCCTCCGCCGCGCCCGTGGCCATGGTCCCCCTGGAAAGCATCCCCGGCATCGACCCGCGCATCCCCCCCGCGCTGCGCGCCAACGGCTACGGCGACCTCTGGCCCAGCCAGCAGGAGGCGGCGCCCCTGGCGGTCGCGGGGAAGAACCTCGTCCTCGCCGTGCCCACGGCCTCCGGCAAGAGCCTCGTCGCGTACCTCGCCCTCCTCTCCAAGGCGCTCAAGGGCGCGCACGGCCTCTACCTCGTGCCGCTGCGCGCGCTGGCCTCCGAGAAGTACGAGGACCTCAAGGCGCTGGGCGCCGCGCTGGGCCTGCGCGTCGCCATCGCCACGGGCGACCTGGACGCCGAGGACCCGCAGCTCGCGCGTTTTGATATCGTGGTCGCCACCTCGGAGAAGGCCGACGCGCTCCTGCGCCACAAGGCGCAATGGCTCACCAACATGGGCTGCATCGTCGCGGACGAGGTGCACCTCATGGGCGACCCCGGCCGCGGCCCCACGCTGGAGGTGCTGCTGGCGCGCTTCAAGCAGCTCAACCCCTCGGCGCAGATCGTGGCGCTCTCGGCGACCATCCAGAACTCGCGCCAGATCGCCGAGTGGCTGGGCGCCGCGCACGTGAAGACCGAGTGGCGCCCCGTGCAGCTTCGCGAGGGCATCCTCTACGGCGAGGCCATCACGTTCACCGACGGCGAGCGCCAGAAGGTGGAGAGCGGCCTGGAGGACGCGAGCCTCGCCCTCACCGAGGACTCCGTGCGCAAGGGGGGCAGCGTCATCGTGTTCGTCTCCACGCGCAAGAGCACCGAGGCGCTGGCCGAGAAGCTCGTGGCCGCGACGCGCGGCTCGCTCACCGACGCCAACAAGGCGGCGCTCGCCGAGGCCACCGCGTCGCTCAAGGGCAGCGACGAGACCAGCGTCGAGAAGCGGCTCGCCAAGTGCATGATGGGCGGCGCCGCCTTCCACCACGCGGGCCTGCGCAACGCCGAGCGCGGCCTCGTGGAGCGCCTCTTCAAGGCGGGCCACCTCAAGGCCCTCAGCGCGACGCCCACCCTCGCCGCGGGCGTCAACCTCCCGGCGCGCCGCGTCGTCGTCCGCGACCTCTTCCGCTACGACGTGAACAGCGGCAACGTGGCCATCCCCGTGCTGGAGTACAAGCAGATGGCCGGCCGCGCCGGGCGCCCGCGCTACGACAAGGTGGGCGAGGCCATCACCATCGCGAAGACGCACGACCAGCGCGGCGAGATCAGCGCGTCGTTCCTTTTCGCGGACCCCGAGCGGATCGAGAGCAAGCTGGGCACCGAGAACGCGCTGCGCACGCACGTCCTCTCCAGCATCGCGTCCGAGTTCGTGGGCGACGAGGCCGAGCTTGACGCCTTCATGAAGGCGACCTTCTACGCGCACACGTCCGACACCTGGGTGCTCAAGGAGCGCACGACGCGCGTCATCGACTTCCTGCTGGAGAACGAGCTGATCACGGCCCAGGGCGACGCGTTCCAGGCGACGCGCTTCGGCAAGCGCGTGAGCGAGCTTTACGTCGACCCCAAGAGCGCGGTGCAGATCCGCGCCGGCCTCGCGCGCGTGGGCGAGGCGCGCCTCACGCCCATGAGCTTCCTGCACCTCATCGCGTCCACGCCCGACATGATCCCGCTCTACCTGCGCAAGGGGGACGAGTGGCTGGCGGGCGTCGCCATGGAGCGCGAGGCGGAAATCCTCGTCCCGCAGAAGCACGGCGCGGACTACGAGTTCTTCCTGGCGGAGCTGAAGACCGCCTCGCTCCTCCACGACTGGATCGAGGAGGCGCCCGAGGAGGAGATGCTCAAGAAGTACGGCGCGTACCCCGGCGACGTCGCCAGCAAGGTGGAGACCGCGCGCTGGCTCCTCTACGCCACCGAGGAGATCGCGCGCATCTTCCAGAAGGAGGCCACCAAGCCCGTCACGCAATTGGCGGCGCGCGTGCAGCACGGCGCCCGCGCGGAGCTGCTGCCCCTCCTGGAGCTTCGCGGCGTGGGCCGCTGGCGCGCCCGGCAGCTCTGGCGCGCGGGCTATCATTCCCGGGACCTGCTCGCGCAGGCCTCCTTCGCGGACCTCACCCGCGTGCAGGGCATCGGCCCCGGCGTCGCCGCGAGCATCCTCAAGGAGCTTGGCCGCGACCCCGAGGCGGAGGCGCCTGCGCCGCGCAGCGGGCAGCAGACGTTGTGGGAGTAGACGCCATGGCGGAGCCCGCGATCCACGCCTACCGGGGCCGCGTCGACGACGTGAAGGCCCTGCTCGCGCGCATCCCCAAGGGGGTCCAGCTCCTGCGCGCCGACCGCGTGTACGGGCCCGACCACCTGCGCCTCGCCGCGAGGCTCGCCGCGCGTGCGGTGGCCGAGGGGCGCGCCCGCAGCGCAGACCTGCCCACCGAGACGCTGCTCTACGCGGCGGGCGAGCGGCAGGTGGGCAAGGCCATCGCGTTCCTGGGCCTGCACGCGGGCGTCGTCGCCATCGCGGCCGTGGCGTGGGACCGCGCGGCGCTGGACGCGCTGGCGCGGGCCGAAGGGTGGACGCGCGACGACGCGCTCCTCGCGGGCGGCCCCACGGTGCTCGACGCCTTCGGCGTCTCGCCGGAGGAGCGCGCGATGCTCCCGCCCTCGCGGTGGGACGAGCTGGTGCTGGAGCGCGTGGCGCTGACGGACGTGCTGAAGGCCTAGAGCCCGGTCGGCGGCGCCAAGAGCGGGGGTTCAGGGGACTATAGCCCTTGTGTGCCCATGCGGGACTCGTGACAGGCCCACATCGGGCCTGCTACGGGAGTCCGACCAACAAGGTTTCCAGCTTCACGCGCCCCCCGACTCCGATCGGGCAACCCACCGCGCCGCTCGGGGGCGGGCCGGGATCAAACGTGATGCAGGGAAGGTTCGCGGTGAGCGCCAGGATTGCGGGTGATTCGACATTGCCGGTGATGGCTGAGACGGAGTAGCCAGCGAAGCCCGCGGACACCTCGGCCCGGGGCTCAGCGTTTCTGCTCACGGTGGCGAGGAGGGAGCGCGCGTTCGGGTCGTCATACCCATAAACCGCGTAGTAGTCCGGCGCTTGGGTGCCTGGGGTCCACTCCACCAGGGTTACATCCCCCGACTTGACGGCGAAGGCGACGGCGGGCGTGGTGGGATCGGGGAGAAGGCCTGCGGCGGGGGAAGCTCCGACTGTGGCGAGGAGAAAGCCAAAGGCGAGGAGCAAACGCAAGCGTGCGGACATGGCGAAGCCTCGACCAGAACCGGCACGAGGTCCCTTAACCCTGTTGTCCGCTCGGGGCCCTCTCGTCCTTGGAGGTGGGAAATAACCTCCTGCTGATGATTGCCCAGCGCCGATTTTGTAGAGTTTTGTCGTGAAACTCGGGACCCCGGAAGCTTCTGGCGCATAGGCTATACGTTACCCCTCGGTTCGTTACGGGACCGTCATGCGTTCTCTTGCGGGCAGGCTGGCCGCTGGATTTCCCGCCGGGCGCGACAGCGGCAGGAAGCTCCACGTGGGGTCATTGAAGAAATTCGCTGTCGGCTAACTTGCTGCGCCGAAGCTGTTATCGTCTCAGAAGATATCAGGGGCCGGGGAACCGGCTGTTGGTCGCGGCATGGCCGCGATGTTGCAGGTTTTCCACAGGTGAACCAACCATGAATCAGACACGCAGGATCGGCGGCGCCTTGTTCGCTGCCTCGTTGTTCGTCGTCCTGGCTCCCTTCGCGGAGGCCATGGACTCGAACGCCACGCCCTCGCCCATCTCCTGGGTCCCCGACGCGCACACAGGCTTCGATTGGGCCGCGATGCCCAACGACACCCACGTTGTCGTGGACGCCATCCACGCGCAGAACCGCGTGGACCTGACGGGGATCAGCACGCCTTTTCTCGATGTGGAGGTTACCGGGCTCGCGTCGGAGGAACCTCTGCAAGTCACGGACACGGTGGACGGAACGGCCTATCGCGACTATGCCTATCCCACCGGGCACGCGATCTTCTGGCACATCCCCGCAGCACCGGGGGCTCTCGTGCTTCGTGACCCATCCGACGGAGTCGTGCTCACCACCGTGACGCTCACCCAGGAATCCGTCCATCTCCAGATGGCGGGCGGCGGAGGCTCCGTTCAGTACCAACCCAATCCGCCCTGCGGAAGCTGCGGGCGCGTGCCGCAATACACGGGCAGCGATCCTGACGCGCAAACGTGGGTGACGCTTAACGGCGCAGATTCGTTCTCCTCGGATGTCACGATTTCGGTAACGACCGGCTGGAAGCACACGAACGTTTTCGTGGCGTCCGGCAACTACGGGGGCGGGCTATCGGCCAGCGGCAGCAAGAACTACCAATGGACGGAAGGCGCCAACGTCTTCATCCAGTCCAACGGCGCCGGGCAGGTCGGCCAAATCCTCGTCTGGGTCCGGAAGGACCATTACGACGACGGCTCCTCCGACGTTTATGCAGTCAGTCCAGCCCGCGGCTACGGGAGCGTTGGGTGGAACTGGAATCCTACCCACGCGGGCCACACCTACCGCCTCCAGAACAGCCAAACCAACGGCGCCCAGGGCTTCGCTCTCACGGAGTCACACTCTGGCGGAGTCACTTGGAGTGGCGGCTGGAGCTACGGCGGGTTCACGGGGAGCGCCGCCACGACTTCCACGACGGACAACAACGCGGTGGTCACGTTCACCTTCAAGGCCAACGACAACGCGCTACACACCTACACGTACAACGTGGTCAGCGGCGACGGCGCTGCAAACGGCATGGTCGGTTACGCCTGGAAGGAAAGCTGAATCGCCATGACACGCAGCACCCCCCTGCTCCTCCTCATCTCCATTTCCCTCTCACCCCTGAGCGGATGCACGTCCAGCGGGTCGCAGCCCTCAGACTCCACAGCGCGTCCTGTCGCGGCAATCCCGATGCCCCGCTTCGACGGAATCATCACGCCCCAAGAATGGGACGACGCCACGCGCCTCAACGGCACGTTCACCATCCACGACGGCGGCAAGGCGGATGGGTCCTACCCGTTCAACCTTTGGATGGGTGCTACGCAAGATGCGCTGCTCCTCGCCATCAAGGTCTACAACGGGACGCCCAATCCCTTCAACACCCCGAACGCCACCTGGGCCGATCATGTCGATTTCTTCTTCAGCATGAACGGCACAGGAAATCTTACTCCGCCTTCATTCGATATCACAGCGGCGACCTATCCCGGGTCTTCCTTCATCGACCGCGCGTTTTGGAACGGGCATGAATGGGAAACGGATCCGGATGATGATGGAGTTGCATTGAAGAATGGACAGCCCACCGGAGGAACGTGGGCCATCGCGCATTCAGACCCCGGCACAACATCTTTTGAAGTCTATACTCCTCGCTATCCAGCGCACGCGATTCGAAATGGACTCCGGCTTCCCGCTGGGGCCGAGTTTCATATGGCCTTCTCTTACATGAGACAAGGCGATATCGACCCCGGTTCTATAAGTCCAGACGCGAGGGGAGACTTCAGGTGGCCGCACAGCGTCTTTCCGGGCGACGGTTACAACCCATTTGGTATGTACCATCCTCAAGAGTGGCTAACCTTCAAGATGAGGTAGACTCGGGTGCGCGACTCGTCCCGATCCCTAAGGGCGGTTCCTGCGCTGCCGCGCGCCAGTTTGCACAGCTCGCCGCGGACCCGGCGGACCATTGGGACCGGCACCAGGCGCCCGGCCCGGAAAATCTCTCTCCTTGCATCTCTCCTCTTTCTTTGATTCATGGGGCGGGCTCAGCGGCGGCTGCGGCGGGGACGACGGCGAGGAGGAGGATGGCTCTCATGGCGAGCCCGCAGCGGCGCGCGGCGTCTTGGCCTTGGCGCCTGCGCGCCTCAGACCCCGAACGAGTCCACGGTCGACCCGTCCGGAGCCAGCGCCTTGGCCTGCGCGCCCTGCTCCGTGAAGTCGACGAGGAGAAGCTCGTGCCCCTCGTGCCGCACCGCGCTCCACGAAGGGGGCGAGGTCTGGAAGTCGTCGTAGAGCGCCGCGCCGCCTCCGCCCGTGACGACGTAGGTCACGCCCTCGATGGCGCTCGTGCGCTCGTAGTTGTGCTCGTGGCCGGCCACGGCGAGCTTGACGCCGTGCCGCGCGAAGATGGGCGTGAACGCGTCCCGCGCCGCGGCGAGGCTTCCGTGCGTCTTGCCGCTGGAGTACCACGGGTGGTGCTCGACGGGCACAATCCAGCGCGCGCCCGCGGCCTGCGCGGCGCCGAGGTCCTGGTCGAGCCAGCGCGCCTGCGAGTCGGAGACCGCGTTGCTGTCGAGGACCACGACGTGCACGGGGCCCGCGTCGAAGCTGTAGTACGTCGCGCCGCCGCGCAGGCTCTCCATCTGCGCGACGTCCAGCGGCGTGGAGACGTCGTGGTTGCCCGTCGCGTAGGCGATGGGGACGCCGGGAAGCGCCGTCGCGACGAGATCCATCCAGTGGTCCCAGCGGCGCTCGTCTCCGTCGGCGTACGCGACGTCGCCCACGTGGACCACGAGGTCCGGCTTCTGCGCGGCCGCCTCGGCGAGCACGCGCTCCGCGTCGGGGCCTTCGCCCGTGTCGCCCACGAAGACGACGCGGAGGTGGTCCGCCGCGGGCACGTGGAGCGTCGCGCCGCCCACGTCGACCGCGGAGCCGGGCGCCAGGTCGCGCAGCGCGTCGCGTTGCACGGCCTCGCGCTCCAGCCACGGGAACCCGGGCGTGGCGACCCAGCGGACCGTGGTCCCGCCCGCGATGCCGCCCGCGCGATGCACGACCGCGAAGTTGTCGTGGCCCGGCGCGACGACCACCTGGGGGATCGCGGGCTCGTCGCCGTGGAACGCGACCACGAGGGGCGCGGCAACCGCGATGACCACGAGCACGACGGCGAGCGCGAGCCAGGAGCGGCGCACGCCCCGGGGGCGGCCGGAGCGCGCTTCAACGTTCCTGCTACCGGGGGGCGCGGCGCAGCGCGGCCGCGAGGGCGACGCCCGCGAGCGCCGCCGCGAGCCCGAGGCCCGGGGCGGGGCGGCTCTCCTGGGGCGAGGCCGTCGCGGCGGAGGCCGGCGCCTGCGGCTCCACGCGCTCGGCGCGGAACGAGTCCAGCACGGAGCCGTCCTCCGCGATCGTCCGCGCCGCGATCTCCTTCGTCGTGATGGTCAGCAGGACGAACTCGTACCCCGCGTCCCGCTTCGCGCTCCAGCCGGGCTGCTGCGCGTCGAAGTCGTCGGCGTAGAGCGATTCGCCGCCGCCCCCGCTGTCCACGTAGACGATGCCCTGCCCCTCCCGCCACGAGGAGCCGCGCGTCGCGGGCGTGCCGTTGAGGAGCGGCCACGTGCGCTCGTAAGCATGCGCGTGGCCGTAGAGCACGACATCCGCGCCGCCGGCCTGAAGCGCGGGGACGAGGGAGGCGCGCGCCGCGACGTCGGAGCCCCCGTCGCGCAGGTTGGAGGAGTAGAGAGGCCGGTGGAAGTAGACGACCGTCCAGGCGGAGGGGCGCGCCGCCAGCGAGGCGTTGAGGAACGCCAATTGCGCCTCGGGGCTCGTGCCGGGCTTCAGGCCCGGGTCCTGGTGGTAGGCCTCGGTGTCCAGCGCGACGAAGCGCGCGGGCCCATCGTCGAACGCGTAGAACGCGGAGGCCCCGGAGGCGGGGAAGCGCGCGCGGTACTGCGCGACCTCCGAGGCGCACACGAATGGCATGTCCCCGCCGCAGTACGTCTCGTGGTTCCCCATGGCGGCCATCATGGGCACGCGCGAGGCGAGGGGCTCCACGCGCGCGAGCCACTCATCCCACTTGGCGGCGTCGCCGTTGGCGTAGGACACGTCGCCGCCCACGAGGACGAGGTCGGGCGAGGCGTTCGCCACGGCATCCAGCATGCGCCACGAGTCCGCGGTGCGGCCCACGTCGGCCAGGAACGCGACGCGCAGGGGCCCGTCCGCCGGGGGGCGCGGGGCGATCTCGAAGGAGCGCCCGTCGACCTCGTAGCGCGTCGCGGTGGCAGGCAGGCGCGCGACCCACTGCCCGTCGACGCCCGCGCCGATCGCCGCCGCCTGCCCGCCGTCCCACCGGACCACAGGCGCGGGCGCGTCGGAGGCGAACGCGACAAGGTACGAGCCGCCGTCCCACGCGAGATGCACGCCCCGCGCTTCGGCCGCCGCGCCGGGGGCCAGGAGGGCGAGGAGCAGCAGGAGGAAGCCGATGCGCACGCCGCGCGGTGAGGCGCGGCTCGCTTCAAGCTCCCCGAACGGAGCGCGGAACTCTTGGCGTTCGGGGCAAAAGCGGGGGGTTCGGGGGGCGCAGCCCCCTGACGTTTTGGTCGTCTGCTGGAACGGGGCTTTCACTTCAGGGGGCTTCGCCCCCTGAAACCCCCTCGGGTAGCGGCGCTGCGGCGCGGCCGAACGACGGCTTTGAAAAGTTCTAGGCCCACGGATTGTCGCGCAGGAAGGCCTGGTACTCGGCCAGCAGGAAGGCGACCGCCTTGCGCCGCTGCTCGACGGTGGAAGGGTCGTCGTTGCCGCGCAGGTGCGAGAGGACGGCGTGGATCTCCGCAACGCGCTCGCCGCCGGGGGGCCGCTCGTGGGCCACGTCCTCGCTGTGGAAGAAGAAGTAGTTCCGCAGCTCCGCGTCGGACTTCACCTCGTCGTACGAGGCGGTGAGCAGGCGGGCGCGGATCTCGCGGCGCTCCGCCTCGGCCAAGTCCTCGTACCAGGCGATCCAGTCCCGGGCGGGCTCGCGGCGGCCGACCGAGCGCTGGACCTGGGTGGGCGTCGCCTGCATGGAGCCCCGGTTTGCCTTCCCGCCTTAAATACCCGACGCGCGTGGCGAGCAGGCGGCGGGGGCCGGCGGGCCCTGGGGCCTTCAGTCCTGCTTGGGGTTCTTGAGGAGCCGGCTGGTGATCTCCACCAGCGGGTGCTGGCCGAAGTCGTTGACCTCGATGTCGTCCAGCGAGTGCAGGCCGCTGGCGCGGGCGTTGCGCTCCAGGCCAAGCTCCAGGTCCTTGTCCAGCTTGAGGACGTAGGCGTCCAGCTTGTCGATGCCCATCTGCCGCGCCGCCATGACGCGGTGGTGGCCGTCCACGAGCACCGGCTGGGGCCGCTTCATGATGACCATGATGGGCTCGGCGAGGCCGCGCTGAAGCTCGCGCTTGCGGCCCTGCAGCTCGTCTGCGTAGATGCGCTTCTGCGTGGGGAGCAGGTTCGCGATGGGCACCATCTCGCGCTCGATGGCGATCTCGACGCCGTAGAGCGACTCCAGCGTCTCCTTGAGCTTGAGCATCTTGCGCGGCGTCACGCGCTCGATGTGGCTGCGGATGATGTCGGTGGTGCTGATGATGCCCACCATGTTGCCCTCGTCGTCCACGACGGGCAATTCCTTGACGCCCATGCGGAAGAGGATGCGCGCGGCGTCCTCGATGTCCATCTCGGGGTGCGCGACGACGGTGCCCTGCGCGATGATGTCGCGCACGCGCTTGTGGTGCGCGTCGATGTTGCGGAGAAGCTCCTTGGGCGTGAGGAAGCCCAGCAGGCGCGTGCCCTCGGCGACGGGCAGGCCGACGTGCCCCTCGCGGACCACCCGCTCCACGGCCTCCTTCACGGTGAGGTCCGGGTGCAGGCTGATGACCGTGCGGGTCATGTAGTCCTTCACGAGGAGCTTCTTCACGGGGCGCCATCACGGCGTGCCGCGCATAAGCCTTGCCGGTTGCAGGAGGGTTGGCTCCCTGGTCTTGCGGGTCCAAAGAACGCGATGAGCGCAAAGAGCGCAAAGGACGCGATGAAAGAAGGCGTGGCGACCTTGGCGCTCTTCGCGCTCATCGCGTTCTTTGGACCCGCCGACCTCAGCCAAGCATCAGCCGCGCGTTGTCCAAGGACTCCAGAATCGCCGAGCGCGCCCCGCCCTCGATGGCGCCCATGTGGCCCGGGTAGACGTTCACGGGGTCGAGCGCCGCGAGCCGCTCCAGGGAGCGGAGGAGCGTGCGCGCGTCGCCGCCGGGCAGGTCGACGCGGCCGAAGGAGCCGCCCTCGAACACCACATCGCCGCTGAAGAGGCTGCGGCTCTCGGGGTCCCAGAGCGCGGTGTGCGCGGGCGAGTGGCCGGGCACGAGGAGCACCTCCAGCGCGCGACGGCCCAGCGTGACGACGTCCTTCTCGCGCAGCGGCGTCACGGGGTGCGCCTCCATCTCCCCGCCGAAGAGGGCGGCGCCGGTGGCGACGGGGTCGCCGGTCTCCACCGCGAACGCCTCGTCCTCGTGCATGAGGAGGGGCGCGCCGGTAAGGCGGGCGACGCGCGCCGCGCCGCCGACGTGGTCGACGTGCAGGTGCGTGAGGTACGCCGCGTCCACCTTCACGCCTGCGAGGGCGCGGCGCAAGGCCGGCTCGAAGGCGGGCCAGTCCATGCCGCTGCTGGCGTCGACGACGAGCGCGCGGTCCCCCTCGCGGGCGACGAAGACGTTCACGCCGAAGGGCGCGCTCAGGAGGCGCGTGACCCGCATCACGCCGTGCTCCTGATCTCGAAGGACTTGAGCCCTTCCTCCGCCTCGTCCTTGCGGTCGACGTAGGTCGGGCGCGAGAGGGGCGGCCCGACGCGGCACCACGCGACCATGGCGTCCACTGCCTCGCCGGGGCCCTCGAAAACGGCCTCCACGCGCCCGTCGCGAAGGTTGCGCACCCAGCCGCCCACGCCGCGCCGCTGGGCTTCCTGCCGCGTGCCGTCGCGGTAGAACACGCCCTGGACCTTGCCGGAGACGAAGACGTGCGCCCGCGCCACGCCCCGCGAGCCGGGCCCCGCCGCAAGAGGATTTCCCCCAGGTGGGCGAAGCCTCAAGCGCCATGAGCCCCGAGTGCGGGACGATGAACGAGGACCTGGAGCTGCAGGCCATCCGCGACCGGCTGCGCGCCGAGATGACGGCGCCCAGGCCCGCCGCGCCCCCGCTGGACCACCCCGTCGAGGTGACGGACGAAGGGTTCGCGGACCTCGTGCGCGCGCACGACCTCGTCGTGGTCGACGTGTGGGCCGAGTGGTGCGGGCCGTGCCGCATGGTGGGCCCCATCGTGGACCAGCTGGCGAAGGAGATGGCGGGCCAGGTCGTCTTCGGCAAGCTCGACGCCGACACGAACCCGGCCGTCATGCAGGCCTTCGGCATCCAGGGCATCCCCACGCTCCTGGTGTTCCGCCACGGCCGCCTGGTCGACCGCCTGGTCGGCGCCATGCCCAAGGCCAACCTGGCGGCGGCGATCCGGCGCCATGCCGGGTGAGGAAGCGGCCAGAAGCGATTTCCCCGCGTTGGCGCGCGAGAAAGGAGCATGGACGAGCCACGCAGCGATCGATACACCGCCTCGGACGTCATGCGGGCCACCGAGCCCGTCGTCGCGCCCGTCGCTCCCGAGAACGACGTCCCCGTCACCGAGGGGGAGCCCGGCGCGCCCGTCTACGAGCGCACGCGCGTCGAGCGGTTCGACGAGGACCGCGGATTCTCCTTCCTGGACAGCTTCCTGGGCTGGAACGTCGCCGCCTTCTGGATGCTGGTGCTCACGGGCATCGCGCTGGCGATCCTGGGCGCCGCGGCCTACAGCTCCGGGGCCACGGCCGCCAACGGGGTCTTCACCATCCCCAACCTCCAGGGGCTCACCATCGCCGGCATCGTCGGCCTCTTCGTCGCGCAGTTCCTGGCCTACCTCATCGGGGGCTACGCCGCGGGCCGCATGGCGCGGGGCTCCGGCGTCGCCAACGGCACGGGCGTCGCCGTGTGGGGCGTCGTCATCGCGCTCCTCGTGGGCGCGCTGGTCTACGGCCTGGGCACGCAGTACGACCTGGGCTACTGGGCGAGCTTCTACGGCGTCAGCTTCGCCAACTGGACGGGGCAGGTCGTCCTCGTCCTCGCGCTGACCCTCGTCGCCATGTTCCTGGGCGCCATCCTGGGCGGCATGCTGGGCGCGCGCCCCTACGAGCGCGCCTACGTCGAGGGCGTCGAGCGCCGCCGCGGCGTGTACCGCCGCGGGCGGCCGCTCTGAGGCGGGCCGAGTTCCACTTCGGCAGCTTCAAGAGTCGCGGCGCCTCCTGGGCGAAGCGGGATTGCACGCCGCATCGCTGGCGCCTCAGCCTGCGGCCCGTCACGCTCACCGGAGGGATCGCCCCTTGAAGTCCTTGATCCAAGACGCCATCGCGCGGGCCAACCAGGAGACCCGCGTGCCTCTTGCTCCCGCCGCCGCTGCCGCGCCCGTCTACCGCCCGCCCGCGCCCGCCGCGGCGCCGCAGGAGGCGAAGCCCACCACCGGCACGACGGACGACGAGCTGGCCGCGATGCTGGGCGGCCTCAACACCAAGATCAAGGTGCTCGGGTGCGGCGGAGGCGGCAGCAACACCATCGTGCGCCTCATGCAGGCGAGCCTCGAAGGGTGCGACCTCGTCGCGGTGAACACCGACGCGCAGCACCTCCTCAACATCAAGGTCCCCACGAAGGTCCTCATCGGCAAGGCCACGACGCGCGGGCTGGGCGCGGGCGCCCTGCCGCAGATCGGCGAGAAGAGCGCGCTGGAGGCCGAGCAGGAGATCCGCAAGCAGATCGACGGCGCGGACATGGTCTTCATCACCGCCGGCATGGGCGGCGGCACCGGCACGGGCTCGGCGCCCGTCGTCGCGAAGATCGCCAAGGACCTGGGCGCCCTCACCATCGCGGTCGTCACGATGCCCTTCAAGGTGGAGGGCGCGGTGCGCATGGAGAACGCCGAGGCGGGCCTCGCGCGCCTGCGCGAGTGCGCGGACACCACCATCGTCATCCCCAACGACAAGCTCCTGGAGATCGCGCCCAACCTGCCCCTGCAGGCGGCGTTCCGCGTCGCGGACGAGATTCTCATCCGCAGCATCCGCGGCCTGACCGAGATGATCACGAAGCCGGGCCTCGTGAACCTCGACTTCGCGGACCTCAACACCATCATGAAGAAGGGCGGCGTCGCCATGATCGGCCTGGGCGAGAGCGACACCGAGTCGCGCGCCCGCGCCGCCGTGGACGAGGCGCTCTCCTCGCCCCTGCTCGACGTCGACATCAGCCACGCCAGCGGCTGCCTCGTGGAGGTCGTGGGCGGCAACGACATGACCCTCGCCGAGGCGCAGGAGGTCGTGCAGACCGTCCACGAGCGCGTGGGCCCCGACTGCCGCATCATCTGGGGCGCCAGCGTGAACCCCGCGCAGGGGCGCACCATCCGCGTCATGCTCGTCGTGACCGGCGTCAAGAGCAAGCAGATCTACGGCCTGACGCCCAGCGCGCCCAAGCTTGTCAAGGACCCGCGCACCGTGCGCAAGCCGGGCGAGATGCAGGACGTCGACTTCGTGATCTAAAATTCAGACGTTCGTCGCGCGCGCAAAATGGGGGGTTTCAGGGGGCGAAGCCCCCTGACGTGTTGATCGTTGGATCAGAGAGACGGACACGTCATGGGGGCTCGCCCCCCTGCGCTCCCCTTAGCCAAACGTCGGCCCATCCGTCTGCACGGCGTAGACCGCCGGCGCCAGGGGGATGTACGCGAAGGGGCCGAGCACGGGCAGCGGCGTCGTGAGGATGCCGTAGTCCGAGGGCCCGGTCTGGTAGTCCGAGGCGTACACGTAGGCCAGCCGGCCCGTGGTCGGGTCGACGCGCACGGTCACGAAGTCGAACAGGCTGCGGCCCAGGTCGCCCTGGTGGACCGGCGCGGGGTCCGCGTCCATCACGGAGAACGCGGGCGTCGCGGAGGTCGCGTCCAGGGAGTACGCGAGGCGCGCGTAGTAGAGCGCGTCGTCCGAGGCGCTTCCGGTGCGGTGGCTGGCGGCGGCGTCGGTGCCGTAGTAGGCGATGGCCACCTTGCCGGGTGCCCCCGCGACGATCCACACCTCGTGGGCGTCCCCTTGCGGCGAGGCGCTGACCTCCAGGGGTGCGAGCCAGGTCTGCCCGCCGTCGAGGCTGCGGCTGAACCAGATGTCCGCGCCCGAGCCGTCGGCGCGCGACTCGGACCACGCGACGTACAGGTTGCCCGCGCTGTCGGTGGCGAGGGCCGGGAAGTGGTTGTTGACCGGGCCGGGGACCTGCGCGACGAGGCTGGAGGTCCACGTCAGGCCGCCGTCCACGGACTTGGCGACCATGATGCGCGCGGGCGTGTTGAACAGCGGGACGAGCGTGTTCGTCGGGTCGTCGAGGCCCGTGCGGAACATGGGGTACACCATGTAGACCTCGTGGCTCGCGCCCAGGGCGAGGTTGCCCTCGATGCCCACGTGCCAGAGCCCGTCGGACGAGACGCGGGGCAGCGCAAGGCTCACGAAGGGGAACGTGACGCCCCCGTCGGTGCTCTTGACCACGTAGACGCCGGACTCCAGCTGCTGGAAGGCGAGGTACACGGTGTCCCCGTCGGCCTCCATCCACTGGCGGTCCACCACCGGGACGGCGCCGCCCACAGGGTTCGTGACGAGGAAGCTCTCGCCGCGGTCCATGGAGGTGGAGACGCTGACCTCGCCGGCCCACAGGTCGGCGTACACGACGTTGCCGTTGGCGGGGAGCGCCAGCTCGGAGTCGCCCGAGCCCACCCCCGCGCCGCGCAGGTAGAGCGGCAGGCCCATGTCCTTGAGCTGGAAGGTGCGCCCGTGGTCGTCGCTGCGCCAGAGCAGGCCCGACTTGCACGCGCTGTTGTCAAGCCCGCAGGGCGCGGCCACGTACACCGTGCCGTCGGGCGCGATGCGCAGGCTGGGCTCCGTCCCGCTGCGCGTCGGGTCCACGACGGTCCGCTGGCCGAAGACCGGCGCGGACGGGGCGCCCACGCCCGTGGCGGGGCCCAGGAAGAGCACCGCGACCAGCGTCGCGGCGAGGACGATCGGGATGGCACGGGGGATGGCACGCACTCCGCTCACTCCGGGCCGCGCAGCGGCGAGCCGCCAGAAGCCGCTTCTGCGCAGAGCGTATGCCGGGCGCGCGTTCCCCAAGGTTCAAGCCCCGGCGGGGCAGATGGGCTGTCGATGTGCGCCACCGAGTCCGAGTGCTCCTGCGACTGCTCCACCTTCTTCGGCCGCGACGGGAAGCGCCGCGGCAACAGCGACCTCTTCTGAGCCCCGTCACGGGAGCTTGAAGTGCGGGTTCTCGATGAGCCCGATCACGTTCCCGAAGGGGTCCTTCACGGTGGCGACGCGGATGCCGCCGCCCACGTCCTGCACGTCCCCCTCGGGGGCGGCGCCCGCCGCGAGGGCGGCCCGGTGCGCCGCGACGACGTCCTTCACGCCCCAGTAGGCGACGGGGCCCTCACCGCGCGTCACGCCCTCCACGTCGGGGTCGAGGCCAAGCTCGTACCCCCCGACGTTGAAGCCCACGTAGAAGGGCTCGTCGAAGTAGGGCTGGATGCCGAACGTCCTGGAGTACCAGGCCTTCGCCCGGGCGAGGTCCTCGACGGGGTAGATCACGGTGCGGAGCCCTTGGAGCACGGAGTCGCCTCGGGCGCCATGACCCAACGCGCGGTGCATGATCCCTTGGTCGGGCGGGCCGAAGGTGGACCCGTCACGCCCCTCCGCGGGCCGGCTGAAGGAGGGTGAAGCGGTTGCCGTCCGGGTCCTGGAACGACGCCAGGATGCCGAAGGGCGTCTCCACGGGGGCGGGCCCGCGGAACTCGACGCCGCGCGCCTTGAGCGTCTCGACCTCGCCGCGGCAGTCGCTCGTGGTGAGCGTCATCTGGTGGCCCTCCTCCCCGCGCGGGTCGAGGAGGTACTCGCCCTTGATCAGGGCGAACTCCACCTCCGCGCCGGGCGGCGCCACGGTGAGCCAGCGCGGGCGCCCCTTCTGCCCGTAGTCCTGGCGCTTCTCGAAGCCGAGCTTGCCCACGTAGAAGTCGAGGGCCTTGTCCTGGTCGCGCACGAGGAGGGGGACGTGGGTGGTCTTCTCGATCATGATATCACTTCTTCCTGGCGAAGGCCTTGACCATCATCTTGCCGATCCAGCTCTGCTGCACGATCGCCCACGCGTTGCCGTCGGGGTCGCGGAAGTAGGCGGACGTGCCCCACGGCGCGCGCTGGGGCGTCTCGTAGCCGGGGATGTCGAAGCGCACGCCGCGCGCCTTCATCGCCTCGTAGTCGGCGCGGCAGTCCGTGGACGAGAGCGCGACCTGGAGGCCCGCGGTGCCGGCCTTGGGGTCCTGGTCGCCCTCGACGCGCGTCCGTTGCTTGCCCACGATCAGCGCGAACTCGACGTCGCTCCCCTTGGGCGCGACGGTGACCCACCGCGCCCCGGTGGGGCCCTTGCGATCCGCGCGCTTCTCGAAGCCGACCTTCGCCGTGTAGAACTCCAGCGCCCGGTCCTGGTCGCTGACGACCAGCGGGACGTGGGTGAGCCGCGCGTTCATCCGCCCACCGCCTTCTTCACGAGCGCGGCGATCTTCTTCTCCTCCGCGTCGCCGATCCTGAGGAGGGCGAAGGACGTGACCCACATCGCGCCGTCGTCGAGCTTGGCCGCGGTGTTGAACCCCAGCGTCGCGTACCGCTCCTTGAACTTCGACGCGGCCTTGAAGAAGCAGACGACGCCCTCCTTGCTGGCGTAGGCGGGGAAGCCGTACCACGTCTTCGGCGCGAGGCTGGGCGCGTTCTCCTTCACGATGGCGTGGACGCGCTCCGCCAACGCGCGGTCGGCGGGCGGCATCGCGGCGATGGCGGCGAGGACGGCCGCTTCGCCTTCGCCCTTGCCCGCGCGCTCCGCCAGCATCTCCTTCATCGCCGCCTTCTCCTCGGTGGAGAGGCCCTTCGCCTTGGCCGTCTTCGCCTTAGCCATGGCGGATCGCCTCGAAGAGCTGGTCCCACGCGGCCTTGGCCCCGGCGGCCGCGCCGTACTGGAGCATCGCGTCGCGCGCCTCCTTGGAGGGGCACAGGTTCGTGAGCACGAGGCGCGTCACGCCGTCGCGCTCGGTCAAATCCACGGTGGCGCGGATCTCGCCCGGCTGCCCCTCGGTCGCGAAGGTGTAGACGAGGCGCGTCACGGGCTTCACCTCCAGGTAGGTGCCGTGGAACGTCACCTCGTGCCCGTTGGGCGCGCGCTGCACGTAGCGGTACTTCCCTCCGACGCGCACGTCCATCGCGTCCACGCGCAGGGAGCCCCCTTTGGGGGCCCACCATCGGGGCACGAGCTTGGGGTCCGTGTACGCGGCGAACACCTTCGCGGCGGGCGCCTGGAAGGTGTGCTCAAGGACGAACTCGCGGTCGGAGATCGTGCGTGCGCTGGCTTGGGAATCCATGGTGTCACTTCCTCTTGTTCGGCTCTTCCTCGACGAGCTGGGCGAGCCGGCGCAGCCGCGCGAGCTGGTCCGACGCGTACCGCTGCATCCAGGCGTCGAGCTTCAGGAACGGCTCGGGGCGCAGCGAGTAGAGCCGGCGCTGCCCCTCGGCGCGGACCGAGACGAAGCCCGCCTCGTGCAGGATGCGCAGGTGGCGCGACACGCCGGGCTGGTGGATGTCCACCTCCGCCGCCATCTCGCTCACCGAGCGCTCGCCCTCGCCCAGAAGCTCCACGAGCCGCCGGCGCGTCGGGTCCGCGAGCGCCGCGAAGACGTCCGCTGCCACGCGACATCCATACGCTTCCGTGTATATACACGTTGGCGTATGGCGCTCCGGGGGCGGACCCAGCCTCCGGCACCTACAAATATGGGCAGCCCGGTCCCCGGCTCAATTCTCCCTTAGGGTCGCCCATCTCGGGCGCCCGAGGACGTGGCCCGCATGGCGAAGGCGAAGAGCAACCCCGACGACCTCCCGACCGTGACGATCACCGACGAGATGAAGTCGGGGATCTACGCGCTCAAGACCACCATCAACCAGGAGAAGGCCGTGGGCGACATGCTGGCCCACAAGGCCAAGAAGCACAAGGTGGGCGTCGTCGCCGTCCTCTCGCCCCCCGAGCTTCGCGGCTACGTCCTCATCGAGGCCTACGACCGCGACGCGCTGGAGAAGCTCATCAAGGGCGTCCCCCACGCCCGCGGCCTCGTGGCCGGCGAGACGGCCCTCAGCGAGGTCGAGCACTTCCTCACGCCCAAGCCCGCCGTGGCCGGCATCGCGGAGGGCGACATCGTGGAGCTGGTCGCCGGGCCCTTCAAGGGCGAGCGCGCCCGCGTGCAGCGCATCGACCAGGCCAAGGAGGAGATCACCGTGGAGCTCTTCGAGGCCATGGTCCCCATCCCGGTCACCGTCCGCGGGGACAACGTGCGGGTGCTGCAGAAGAAGGCGTGAGCGCGTTCGCGTCGCCCGTGGAGAAAGACCAAATGGGTCCCTCCCGCTAACACCTCGATGAGCGCATCTTGCCTCCTGGCTCCGGTCCTGATCCTCCTCTGCGTGTCCTTCGTCCCCGCCGCGGTGGCCGCGGAGCGGTGCGTCTTGACGGTGTGCGTCGACGCGACCGGGACCTCCGTGTCGGTGACGAGCCCCGTTGCCTCCGAGTCCTGCGCGTTCATGACCTCGCCCGACCAGCCCGGCTGGGCCGGCGCGACCGAGGGCTGCCAGGGGGCGGAGTCCTTCTGGGCCTGGGGCGCGTCGACGGGCTCCAACGACGGGAAGACGTGCGTCAAGGTCTACTTCGGCGAGCCGCCCGCCTTCCAGAAGTGCCCCTACGCGGGCCAGGGCCCCGACGGGGCGGGGTGCTTCGCGCTGGGCGAGTACGAGGACCACACGCCGGGTGCTCCCACCTGGTTCTTCGGCGTCGAGTCGTGCCAAGGCCAGGTCAAGACGTGTGGCGGCCCCTGCACGACCCTGCTGGACTACGGGTCGGCGTGACGGGACCCCTTCCACTTTTATAGGTGGAGCGTCCCGGCGGGCCCCTATAGTGTATGTCGGAGTCTGTGATGAAGGCCCCCGTCCTCGTCCCGTTCGTCTGCCCCGTCTGCGCGGCGCCCAACGCCGTCCAGCTGGTGGCCCTGTCCCGCGTCGGCGGGATGAACTGCGGCAAGTGCTCCCGATGGCTGCGCGTCCAGGACGTCATGCGCGCCATGCACGCGCCGCGCAAGGCCGCGTGAAGCTCAGCCGGTGATGCCGAGCCCCATCTGGCCCGTGTAGGCCGTGTAATCCAGGCGCACGAGCCACGCGCCGGCCTTGCCGGGCTTGGAGTTCTGGTTGCCGCCGCCCTGGCTCCCCGCGTCGAAGGTCTGCGTGAAGACGCTCTGCCCGCACGCGTTCAGGAGCGTCAGCTTCAGCGAGCCCGTCGCGCTCTGCCCGCTCCACCCGATCATGGCGCTGCCGGAGTAGTCCTGCCACGCGTATTCGGCGGTGCCGCTGACGCCCGCCATCTGGCCCGAGTCGCCGAAGGCCCCGGGGTTGCTGCTCACGGAGTCCTGGTGGAAGCCCGTGAGGGTCGACGTCTTGGGCGCGACGGGGACGCACGTCGCCGCGGGCGTCCCCGAGGGCGTGAAGGTGGGGTCGTTCGTGGGGTTCTGCGAGGGGGAGACGCACCCCGCCGCCAGCAGGGCGAGGGCCGCGAGGGCCCAGGTCTTGGAAGCCTCCATGGCTCCCTGAAGGCGTAATGGGGGAGATGAAGGTCGGCGTGGAGGCTTCCCCCGGTCGGGGCCCTCTTGCCTCTCTCGAAATGGGCTTAAGCGGCCTCTGCGAGAGCCAACCTTCCATGCCGGCTGCCCCAGACGACTTCCAGGCGCTCTGGAGGGAGCGTCTCGCCTCCGGCTCGAAGCTCTCCGCCAAGGCCCTCGCCCAGGCGCTCAAGGAGGACACCTCCCGCCTCGCCAAGGTCGCCCCCCTCCTCCACGACACCCTCTCCACGGTGCGCGTCTCCGCCATCCGCGCCTTCGAGGAGATCGCCGCCCTGAAGCCCCACGCCGTGGCGCCCTACGCGCAGCAGGTCGTGGAGGCCCTCGCGGCCCCCGAGCCCGACGCGCAGGCCAGCGCCCTGGGCGCCCTGGGCCACATCGCGCACCACGCCCGCGCCGAGGCCGCCCTCGCCCTCCCCCTCATCAGCGACCTGCTGGAGCGCGCCAAGCGCCCCGCCCTGCGCGAGGAGGCCGCGCGCTGCCTGGGGAAGATCGGCGCCGAGATGCCCGAGAGCGCGAGCGCGGCCGCGCAGCGCCTCGCCAAGGCCCTCGCCCACGCCAAGAGCCCCCGCGCCTCGCAGGAGGTCCGCGAGATCCTCGCCGCCCTGGAGGGCCTCCTCCCCCACCTTTCCCTGGACGCCCGCGCGTCGCTGGGCCCCGCCGTCGCGCCCATGCGCGCGCATCCCAACATCCAGGTGCGCGAGCGCGCGGGCCGCCTCGCCCGGGCGCTGAGCCCGTAGCTTGATGCTCCTCGCAGGAGGTCCCGGCCGCGAGGCTGACCCCTTGCGAACCACCCCGCTCCTTCTCGCGCTGGCCCTCGTCGGCGCCACGCTCGCGATCCTCGTCCCCGGCGCCTCCGCCGACACCTGCGAGGCCTCCGTCGACCCGTACCTCCTCTGCGCGGACTACTACGCGGCGCAGTGCCAGGCGCAGTATCTCGCCCCCAAGCAGGTGGACGAGACGTCCTACGCCAAGTGCATGCGCGACGTGGCCCTCAACGCGGTCACGGGCGGCCCCCCGCAGTAGGGCGGCTGGATGTCGTTCTCGGGCACGCGCGCGGCCTCGTGGTACTTCGGCGCGCAGGCCGCCGCGTTCGTCGGATGGTGGACGCTCCTGGCCTTCGCGCCCGCGACGCGCGCGTCGTTCCACCCCTCCGGAACCCCGGAGGCGGACCTCCTGGCCTTCGCGCTGCCCGACGCCCTCGCGTGCGCGCTCTCAGCCGCGGCCGCGGTGGCCCTGGCGCGCCGCTCCCCCTGGGCGCTCCCCCTCGCCTGGTCCACCGCGGGCGCGATGGGCTACGCCACGGCCTACGTCCTGGCGTGGGCGGTCCTCCTGGACGGCGCGTGGCTCGCGGTCCTCCTCATGGTGCCCGCGGCGGTCTTCTCGGCCCTCTTTGCCCTGGACTCCAGCGAGGGCCGCCTCAGGGCGTTCCGCTCGGCGCGGGCCCGCACCCGCGCGGGGCACCTGGCGGCGACGTTCGGCTGGATCGTCGCGTTCTGGTCGTTCTTCCTGGGCCTGCTGCCCTGGGGCATCGCCGTCGTGGAGCGCCGCCTGGGCGTCGCGCCCTACGCCTTCCCGGTCCTGCTGGCCGCCGCGACGTTCCTCGCTGCCAGCGCCCTGGGCCTCTGGAGCGGCATCACCATGGCCGCGCGGGGCGAAGGCACTCCCCTCCCCCTGGACGGGACGAACCGCCTCGTCGTGGCCGGGCCGTACCGGCACGTGCGCAACCCCATGGTCCTGGCCGGCCTCGCCCAGGGCCTCGCCGTCGTCCTCGCGTGGGGCTCGTGGCTGGGCCTCGTCTACGTCGTCCTGGGCGGCCTCACGTGGCATCTCGTCGTGAGGCCCGCCGAGGAGCGAGACCTCGCGGAGCGCTTCGGGGCCGCCTACGAGGAGTACCGCCGCCGCGTGCCGCTCTGGGTGCCGCGCCCGCGGCGATAGCGCGATCTCAATCCAGGCGGCGCGCGATCTCGCTTCGGAACGCCGTCTCCGCGGCGTCGGCCCACGACTCGTCGGCGCCCGCCCCTTCCACCTGAAGCCTCACCACGAGACGGTCCGTCGGTCCCGGCGCGGGGCGCTCGTGGGCCTGCGCGTGCACCTTGCCCACGCCCGGGAGCGCGCGCGTCGCCTGGCGCGTGGCCTTGGCGACCGCGCGCTGCAGGCCCTTCGTCGGGATGCCGTCCGCCACGGAGAAGCTCAGGACGCGCGAGACGTGCGAGCCCGGAGGCTCCGCGTGCATGCCCTGCGTCGCGTAGAGCGCGGGCGAGGGCTGCGGCTCGTTGGCCGGGTGGAACTCGAAGGTGCCCCCCTTGCCGAACACGACGCGCGCGGGCCGGAGGGCGGAGGTCGCGCTGACGCGCGCGGCGAAGGCGAAAGGCGCGCTGACGAGGAACGCCACGACGATGGGGACGACGACCCACGCGGGGATCGACGGGGCCCAGCCAAGGCCTGAGGCTGCCTCCGCGAGGAGCCACACGACGAATCCGACGGCCGACACGCGCAGGACGAGGATCTTCCAGTCCACGACCTCGCCAGCGGCCTGCCCCGGCGTAAATCTGGGGAGGAACCCTCCGGACCCGGGGGTCTCCCGGCCCGCAAAGGTTCATATCGGGGCGCCGGTCTCGCGGAGTGCTCACTCCATCCCCCGCGCGTCCTTCCGGGCGCCCGCAACCTTGGGGTGGGAGCACGAGTGATCAACATGGCAAACAAGGTCGAAGTCCTCGTCGACGGTGGCAAGGCCACCCCCGGCAACCCCCTCGGTCCCGCCCTCGGCCCCCTGGGCCTCAACGTCATGAACGTGGTCAAGGTCATCAACGAGAAGACCGCCGCGTTCCAGGGCATGAAGGTCCCCGTCGTCATCGACGTGGACGCGAAGACGAAGAACTTCACCGTCACCGTGGGCACGCCCCCCACCTCCGCGCTCATCTTCGCCGAGCTGAAGATCGAGAAGGGCAGCGGCACGCCCAAGACGGCGAAGGTCGGCAACCTCACCGTCGAGCAGGTCGTGAAGATCAGCCGCATGAAGCAGGACAGCCTCAACGGCGCGACCCTCAAGGCGCGCGTCTCCGAGGTCGCCGGCACGGCGAACTCCTGCGGCGTCACCATCGAGGGCATCGCGGCCCGCGACTTCCAGGCCGCCCTCAAGACCGGCCAGTACGACAGCCGCATCAAGTAGGCCCGCGTCGGGGCGGGGTCACGGCAGCATGGTCACGTAGTCCGTGCAGTGGTCGTTGCGCGTGGTCCCGTCTGAGAGCTGGATCTCGGGGCGCTGGACGACGACGGAGTATTCGCACCACGAGGCGTCGCCGTTCTCGCGGTAGCGGCCCGTGAGGTTGGTCTGGTCGTCCACGCTGACCTTCGCCTGCGAGCAGCGCGCGGAGCCCGCGGGCGGGAAGCGGCACCACGAGGGCTGCCACGTGCCGGTTTCCGTCTCGCTGGTGTACGTCACGTTGTGCCGGCCCTCGGGCGTCGTGACGTTCACGTCGTAGCGGTCGAGCTTCTGCGATCCGGTGGAGCCGTAGCAGTCGCGCGTCGTCTGCTGGACGTCGACGCCGGGCGCGCTGGCCACCTGGCGGTGGCCGCTGTTCTGGCATATGTCGGGGTTGGCCGCGACGAAGGGGATCGCCACGGCGACCGCCAGGAGCAGCGCCCAGCCGCCCGTCCTCGCTCCCATGGGAAGGGCAACGCGCAGGGAACGCACAAAGGCGTCGCGCGTCACCGCAGGAGGCGACAGGGAGGCCCCGGGCGGCCCATCGGGAGGCAACGGGTCGGGAGGTGGGAGGCTTAGCGGGCCGCCAGGGGTCGTGGGAATCCGGGAGCGGAGCGCCCCCGGCTGCGTTTCGAGCCTGGGGCCAGACCTTAAGTTTTGTGACAGCCGGGCTTTTTCTCTCGGGGCGCGGTGGGGTCTGCATGGCGGAGCCGCGAGGCAAGGGCAAGCACGTCGTCGTGACCGGGGCGTCCAGCGGGATCGGCCGCGCGCTCGCCCGCGCGTGGGGCAGGGAAGGCGCCACCGTCTGGATGGGCGCGCGCTCCGCGAAGGCGCTGGACGAGGCCGCGCGGGAGGTGGAGCGCGCGGGCGGCCAGGGCCACGCGCTCCCCCTGGACGTGACCGACCGCGCCAGCGTCGCCCGCTTCGCGGCGGAGGTCGGCCGCGCGGCGCCCGGCGTCGACGTGCTGGTGAACAACGCGGGCGTGGGCCACTGGGGCCCCATGGCGGAGACCGACGTGGAGACGTGGGACCGCGTCCTCGCGACGGACCTCACGGGGCCGTTCCTCGTGACCAAGGCCCTGCTGCCGCTGATGCGCAAGCGCACGGGCGCGCGCCACCTGGTCAACGTCGTGAGCGTCGCCGGGAAGCAGGCCCACGCGGGCGGCAGCACGTACAGCGCCAGCAAGTTCGGCCTCAAGGGGTGGACCGAGGCCGTCGCGCTGGAGCTGGCCGAGGAGGGCATCCGCGTCCTGGCGGTCTGCCCCGGCTACGTCAACACGGACCTGGTGGGCGGCGCGGCGGAGGCGGAGCGCATGATCCAGCCCGACGACCTCGCGAGGCTCCTCGTGGACTGGACCTTCCTGCCCGCGAGCGTGCACGTGGACGAGATCACCGTGTGGCCCTGGGAGATGTACACGGAGTAGCGCTCAGCGCATCCTCGCCCGCACCGTCTCCTCGATGATCTCCTCGGGGGGCGCGCCGATGAGCCGGTCCACGACCTCGCCCGCCGCGAAGACCAGCAGCATGGGCGCGCTCTTGGCGCCGAAGGCCGCGGCGACGTGGCTCGCCAGGGGCACGACGCCCGCGGGCGCGCCGGTGCGCGCGCAGACGAGGGCGAGGCGGTGGCGCACGCGCAGGGAGACCTCGTCGTCGGGCTCCAGGATGGCGAGGAGCGTCACGGGCGCGGACTCCAGGAAGTCGGGCGCGGTCGCGTCGTCCAGGTCGGCGACGCGCCCCGCGTCGCGCTCGGTGGGGCGCATGCTCAGGCCTTCCGCATCTGGGCGAGCACGTCGGGGCCGCCGCCGCTGCGCGAGGGCACGAGGCTGACCTTGGTGCCCAGGCCTTCGCGCACGGCGCGGTCGTACACGACGCGCGCGACGGCGCAGTCCTGGATGGCGAGGCCGGTGCTGTCGAAGACGGTGATCTCGTCGTCGCGGCTGCGGCCGGGGATGGCGCCTTCGAGGACGGCGCCCAGCGTCCCGCGGATGTGCTCGCGGCGCAGGACGCCGCTCTCCAGGGGCACGTTGACCTCGCCCGAGTGGGTGGCCTGCTCCCAGTCGTCCAGCACGACGACGGCGTCCCCCAGGATGTCGGGGTCCAGCTCCTGCTTGCCCGCGGCGTCGGCGCCCAGGGCGTTGACGTGCGCGCCGTGCTCGATCCAGTCGCGCATGACGATGGGCTTGTGGACGGGCGTGAGCGTGCAGACGACGTCGCAGCCCGCCGCGTCCGCCGGGCCGCCCACGCGCACCTCAAGGCCCGGCGCGGCCCTGGCGACGCGCTTGAGCAGCGTCTCCGCGTTCTCGGGGCGCGAGTCCGAGAGGACGACCTCCTTCAGGTCGCGCACGTGGCTGATGGCGGCGATCTGATAGCTCGCCTGCGTGCCGCACCCCACGATGCCCAGGCTGCGGGCGTCCTTGCGGGCCAGCGCGCGGGTGGCCACGGCGCTGGCGGCGCCGGTGCGGAACGCGGTGAGCACCGTCGCGTCCATGACGGAGAGGGGGAAGCCGGTGGCGGGGTCGCTGAGGATCAGCGTGCCGATGACGGTGGGAAGGCCGTGCTTCGCGGGGTTGCCCGGGTGCGAGTTGACCCACTTCACGGAGACGCTGTTGGCCACCCGCGCCGGCATGGAGCGCACGTCGCCGCCGAAGTCGGGCAGGTCGACGTAGGACTTGGGGGGCATGACGGCCTCCTTGCGGTGGTAGCTCCGGAAGGCGCCCTCGACGGCCCGGATGGCCTCGTCGAGGTCGAGGCAGCGGGCCACCTCGTCCGCCGAGAGCAGCAGGGTGCTCGTCTCCACGGGCCGGCCAGGCGGGGGTCCCTCCTTATGCGTTTTGGGCCTCCGTGGCCGCTATCCCAGGGGCCCCAGGGGGGTCCCGTCCAGCAGCGAGGGCCCCTGGGCGAGCGTCGCGACGAGCCCTTCGTTGCGGTCGTCCGCGGCGCGGGGATCGCCCGCGCAGGCCTGCGTGCAGGCGTCGATGAAGGAGGCCCACGGGCGGCCGTGCAGATCCACGACGACGTCGATGAAGTCGCCCATGCCCAGGGCTCCGCCCCCGGTGGCGCAGCGCATGTGCCCGCACGCGCCGCGCGCGAGGGGGTCCGCGGGGTCGTTGGCGCTCGTCGTGAGCACGCGCCCGTCGGGGCCCGCGACGCCCAGGTAGGCGTTCCACGTCGCGCCGTCCCAGTCCGCGGGGTCCTTCGGGTGGTCGTCGCCGTAGGGGGACGCGCTCTTCTCGAAGGGGCGATCGTGGTAGCCGCCGGGGATGGTGGTGCCCAGGTAGGCGACGACGAAGCGGTCCTCGCCGCCGGCCGCGATGGCGGGCAGGTCCGCGGCCGTGACCTCGGGGGGCGAGACGAGGCGCGGCTCCGTCCACGTCGCGCCCAGGTCGGAGGACGACGCGACGTAGGGCAGGCCGCCCGAGAGCCACATCGCGTGCGCGTGGCCCGCGGAGTCGATGGCGATGGCGGCCTCGTGGTCGCCGTAGTTGCCCGTGTCGGCGAGCCGGTCTTTTGATATCACGCGCGTCGTCCACGTGAGCCCGTCGTCCTGCGAGACGGCCACCAGGGGGAGCCCCGTGCAGGTGTCCACGACGGGGAGCCACACGGTGCCGTCGGGCGACGCCTGGAGGCGCCCCGTGGAGCCCTGGCCGCAGTAGGCCTTGGCGGCGTCAGTCCCGGGCGTGACGCTGGGCTGCGCCGCGAGGGGGCGCGTGGGGCCGAAGGTGAGGCCGCCGTCCAGCGAGCGCGTGCACGCGGCGTCGGCGACCCGGTTCACGCAGACGTGGAGCACGTCGGCGTAGCCCACGGTGGGCAGCAGGCGCGGCTTCGCCGCTACCAGCGACTGGTGGTCGTTGAACCCGGTGGTGGCGCTGCACGCGGCGGGGTTCACGCTCCACGAGGCGCCCTCGTCGTCGGACCACGCGAGGGACATGCACTGATAGCTCGTGAGGTCGGAGCTGAAGACGCGCCCCGTCTGCGGGTCCACCACGAGGTAGGGGTCGCCGGTGAAGGGCGGGTCCTTGAGGCCCGCGGCGAGGACGGGCCCCACGTCCTGCCACGTCTTGCCGTGGTCCCTGGAGCGCAGGATCGCCGGGGGCGGGTCGACGCGGACGCCGTCGCCGGGCGCGAAGCCCGTGACGAAGATCGTGCCGTCCTTCTCCACGCCCAGCGTCGCCTCCGAGCCGCCGAAGCCGGTGTGGAAGGAGGCGCCCACGAGCGCGGGCCCGCTCGGGGAGGCCGCTTCGTGGAGCGTCGCCGCGCCGGGCGAGGCGCAGCCCGCGGCCGCCGCGAGGAGGAGCAGGAGCGGGAGCGCGCGCACGAGGGGGGAACCCCTCCGGCGTACTCATGCGTTGCGGAGGGGTTACTCCCACTCGATCGTTCCGGGCGGCTTGTGGCTCACGTCGTAGACGACGCGGGTGACGTGCGCGCCAAGCTCGTTGGTGATGCGCACGCTGATCCTCTCCAGGAGCGCGTGGGGGAGCGGCGAGTACTGCGCGCTCATGGCGTCCAGGCTCTCGACGGCGCGCACGACGATGGTCTCGCCGTAGACGCGGATGTCGCCGTGGACGCCCACGCTGCGGACGGGCAGGAGGGCCGCGAAGTATTGCCAGGGGCGCTCGATCTCGCCGCGGTTGGCCGCCGCATCGATCTCCTCCTCCACGATGGCGCACGCCTCGCGGACGATCTGCGTGCGCTCCGGCGTCGCCTCGCCCAGGACGCGCACCGCAAGGCCGGGGCCCGGGAAGGGCTGGCGCTCCGCGACGGGGATGTGGAGGTGGCGCGCGAGCTTGCGCACCTCGTCCTTGTAGAGGTCCCTCAGGGGCTCGCAGAGGACGAGCTTCATGTCCTTGGGGAGGCCGCCCACGTTGTGGTGCGACTTGATGGTGTCGCGCACGCCGCCGCCGCTCTCGATCCAGTCGGGCGCGATGGTGCCCTGCACGAGCACGTCGGCGTTGATCTTCTTGCTCTCGCGCTCGAAGACGCGGATGAAGCGCTCGCCGATGACCTTGCGCTTCGCCTCGGGGTCCGTGACGCCCTTCATGGCCGCGTAGAAGTCCGCCGAGGCGTCCACGAAGTCGAGGTTGATGTCGAGGCCCGAGAGGAGCGTCTTGATCTGCGCCGCCTCGTTCTTGCGCATGTAGCCCGTGTCCACGAAGACGGAGGTCAGGCGCTTCCCGATGGCCTTCGCGACGAGCACGGCCGCCGTGGTGCTGTCGACGCCGCCGCTGCACGCGATGATGGCCGTCTTCCCCTCGGGGACCTGCTTCTGGATCGCCGCGACCTGCTCCTGCACGAACTTCTCGGGGTTGAACATCGGGCGGGCCTCTTTGGCTGCGCCACGGGGGGACCCCCATTTCAAGCTTTGCCGGCCTCCAGGAGAAGCCCACCCGCCGGCTTTCATGCACCGGCGCCGAGTCTCCCTGGCCGTGGACGAGCGCGCCTGCCTCCCCGCCCTGCACGGCCTGCACGTGGCGCTCCGCTTCCGCGGCGACGCGCTCGTGGGGGCGGACATCCTGGACCGCCCCGTGGCGGGGACGCCCCTGTCGGCCGCGGCCCAGGAGTCCGTGGACCTCGTGGCGCGCTACCTGGAGGACGGCAAGACCGACCTCTCCACGATCCCGGTCGCCCTGGAGGGCGCGTCCCCCTTCGACCGCGAGGCGCTGCTGGAGCTTCGCCGCGTGCGCGCGGGGCAGACGGTCTCCTACGGCGACCTCGCGCGCCGCCTGGGCCGGCCGCCCGGCGCCTCGCGCGCGATCGGCGGCGCCATGGCGCGCAACCCCATCCCTGTCGTCATCCCGTGCCACCGCGTCGTGCAGGCCGACGGCTCGCTGGGCCACTACAGCGGCTTCGGCGGCGCGGCGACCAAGCTGAAGCTCCTTCAGCTGGAAGGCAGCCGCTGGTAGAGCGTGCTGTTGGTGCGCAGGAAGAGGGCAAGCCCCGTGCCCGCGTTGAGGTCCACCTGCTCGCTGAGGACGTGCCGCTCGATCCAGAGGCGCGCGGCGAAGGTGGGCGAGAGCCCGAAGGTGAAGTTCCACGCGGCGACGCGCGTGAAGTTGGGAAGCTCCTGGCTCGCCTGGTCGTTCATGGCGAGGAGCGCGTCCACGTTCTCCGGAGGCGGGTAGCCCGTCTCGCGCAATTTGATGTCGGAAGGCGCCACGGCGGCGGGGTAGACGATGGGGCCCGCAACGGAGAGCGTAGAGCCCGGCGGGAGGTACTTGTGGAGGTCGTGCGCGAGGGGCTCCACGGGGAAGGGCGTGTCAAAGCCGGGCGCCGTGGCGGCGAGGAGCATGAGCGCCATGGCGAGGGCGGCGGCCTTGCGCGAGACGGCGGAGAGGGCGACCACGAGCCCCATGGCGACGCAGACGTACCAGCTGCTCACCCAGTAGGCCAGCGCGGCGACGACGACGCCCACGGCGAGGATGCCAGGCCACGCGGCGGGGCGCGCGAGGATCGCCACCGAGAGCACGACGCCGAAGGTGAGGAAGAGGACAACCACGTCGCCCGTGGCGGCGACGCCGGGCACGAGCCCGAGCCCCACCAGGGTCACGAAGGCCACGTCCGCGATGGCGACGCCCAGGATGGCGAGCCACGCGGCGCGCGGCGCGGGGCCGGGCTTCGCCTCGACGTAGCGCGTCTCGACCTCGCCCTTCGCGAGCTTCCGCGTCGCGGTGGCGTACCCGACGCGGCTCGCCACGAGGGCGATGCCCAGCGGGAAGAGGGAGAGCGTGAGCAGGAGCTGGAGGCGCGAGAGCGTGGCCTCGCCGGCGATGGGCGAGAGCAGGAGGAGCGCCAGGAGCGAGACGGCCGCGATGGCGAACCACGCCTCGTGGCGCCGCCGGTTCGCGAGGCCCGGCGCGCCCGCGGGCGCCTCGGGGTCGTCCTCCACGCGCCAGAAGGGGATCGTCAGCCAGATGGCCGGCACGATGGCCGGCGTGAGATAGCGGATGTTGTCGAAGTCCACGAGGGCGCGGCGCTCGGTCATGTAGAACGTCGTCGTGAACACGGCGCCCGCCACGAGGGGGATGAGCGTCGCGAGCCAGAGCGCGCCGGTCCGCTCGTCGCGCCACGCCCGCGCCGCGGTCCCCGCGCGGAGGGAGAACGGGAGCGTCACCGCGGCGAGGAAGCAGAGGGCGAAGGCCAGCTTGAACGGGAAGACCGCGACGTAGTAAGGCACGCGCAGGCCCAGGAGACCGATGGTGTCGGGGTGCAGCCACGCCGTCTGCAACGGCGCGATCAGGGAGAGCCCGACGCCGCCCAGCTTCTCGGGGCGCAGGATGGCGAGGGTCGCCACGGCCGCGAGCGCGAGTCCCCCCACGGCGAGGTCCAGGGGGCTCGTGAGCACCTGGCGCCAGCCCCGCTTCGCGACGCGCCACGCGCCCACCGCCACGAGCCCCGCCGCGACGAAGGGCGCGCCGAGGTTGGGCTTCCCCAGGTAGGCCAGCGCGCCGAAGACGCCCGCCACGGGCAGCCAGCGCGGGCGCTCCAGGCTCTTGAGGAACGCCCAGAGCGCGAGCATGACCGCGAGGGCCAGGATGGACTCGCTCATGCCGCGGCTGTCGCTTACGTAGAATGCGGGGTTCGCGGCGACGAGCGCCGCCGCCGCAAACGCGCGCGTCCTTCCGAAGAGGTCGCGCGTGCAGAGGAACGTGGCCAGGGTGAGAAGGGCGGTGGCCAGCGACGCGCCCACGACCGCGATGCCGTAGGAGGGCCCGAAGAGCTTCACCAGGGGCGAGAGGAAGATGGGGAAGAGCGGCGGCCAGTAGCCGTTGAACTGCGGCGGGTCGGTCCACGGCATGACGAACGTGCCCGTGGAGGCGAAGCTGCGCGCGAGGAGAAGGTACCAGCCCGAGTCCCAGATGATGTCCGGGTGGAAGACGAGGTCCACGCGCATCGCGAAGGCGAAGGCGACGACGCCGAGGCACGCCCACTCGAATCGCGTGAGGCGGGCCATGGCTGCCTGGCCGAGGCTGCCTCGCGGTCAAAAACCCTCCTTTCCCAGCGCAAAGACGCCAGCAACCCTTAAAGCGCCCCAGCCAGTGGTTCGCCCGATGGCGCGCCCCGACCAGAGCGTCTATCCCCCGGAGCGCATCCCGCCGGGCCAGTTCATCACGGAGAAGTTCCCCGTGCTGCACGCGGGCAGCGTGCCGCGCTTCGACCCGCAGGCGTGGGACTTCCAGGTCTACGGCGCGGTGGAGAACCCCATCAAGATCGACTACGCGACGCTGCGCGGCAAGCCCCAGACCGAGGTCAACGTCGACATCCACTGCGTGACCACGTGGAGCAAGCTGGACACGACGTGGGTCGGCTGGGTGACGAAGGACCTGATCGACGAGGTCCGGCCCAAGCCCGGCGCGAAGTACGTCATCGCGGAGTGCGAGCAGGGCTACACGGCCAACGTGCTACTGGACGACCTGATGAAGCCCAACGTCCTGGTCGCGTACAAGTACGGCGGCCGCGACCTCGCGCCCGAGCACGGCTTCCCGCTGCGCCTTCTCGTGCCGCACCGCTACTTCTGGAAGAGCGCCAAGTGGCTGCGCGCGCTGCGCTTCGAGGAGCAGGACGAGCCCGGCTTCTGGGAGGTGCGGGGCTATCACAACAACGCGGACTACTGGGGCGAGGAGCGCTACTCCTACGAGGGCGACCAAACGCTCCGGCCCGAGCCCGCGCAGGGCGAGCCCGGCTCTCCTGGACCCAAGGACGCTCTCGCTCCTCGGCGCGTCGGCTGAGCTTTGCTCTCCTGGTCACGCTCCTCGATGCAACCCGAACCAACGGACCACCGGACCAAAAGAAGACCTGTGGTTCGTGGGTTCGGGTTGCGTCGTGAAGCTGGACGAGGGATGATATCCAACGCGGACCTCAGCCCAGCTTCCCCGCGAGGAGGCCCACGGCCTGCTGGATGGCGACGTTCACGATCCACAGGGCGTAGATGGGCCCGAGGATCGCCAGCGCGACGAGGCCGCCCGCCTTGGCGAAGGAGCCCAGCGCCTTTCCCTTGCCCACGTAGCGCAGGCCGATGCCCAGCATGATGCGCACGGGGAGCGCGAAGAGGAGCGCGGCGAGGCTCCAGGGCGCCATCTCCAGGCCGAAGACGATGCCAAGCGTCTGGAGGTCGCGCGAGCCGGACTTCAGCAGCGTGAGGACGCTCGTGCCGAAGGTGTCCGCGAAGCTCGCGTCCCAGATCAGGAAGACGCCCAGGAGCACGACGAGCCAGACGCCCCATCCGATGAGGCGGAACGACCACGCGGGCTTCTCCGCCTTGGGCGGGCGCTTCACGAGGAACGCGACGATGGCCGCCAGCGCGCCCACCCACAGCACGACGCTGACGATGGGGACCACGCCCGCGATGCTGGCCGTGGGCGAGACGGCGAAGCCGGCCTTGTTGATGGCCACCGCGGGCGAGCCCTGCACGCGCATCTGGTCGCCGCTCCACGCGATGCGCATGTCGCCGCTGCGCATCATGGAGAGAGGCCCCACGTCGAAGGGGTCCGAGCCCATGCGCGAGGCCAGCGGCGCTGCGGTGTCGTTGCCGTCGGGGTTGTTGATGACGAGGAGCGCGCCGTTGAGGAGGCCCGAGAAGGGCGCGAGGTTCTGGAGCGGGCCGCCGTCCTGGAAGGGGGAGCCCTTCTGGTTGCCCTGGTCGCCGCCGCCCATCCCCAGGGAGCTTCCCAGGTCGCTGAGCACGGAGAGCGTGTCCTGGAAGCGGTCCTCGGCCGCGCGGTGGACGCTGAGGGTGAGGTTCGCGGAGTCGCCCGCCGCGCCCGCGAGCACGGAGGCGTGCATCGTCATGGCGAAGGCGCCCTCGGTGCGGAAGAGCACGCCCGCGTTGCCCGACTCGTCGGGGCGCGAGAGGTTGGCGTTGACCTCGCGGTGGCTCCAGCCCGCGAAGGGCTCGCCGTCCGCGCGCAGGAGGGTGACGTTGCCGTGGAGCACGACGAGCTGCGTCTCGGCGCCGGCCCAGTCGGCGGAGGCCTCCACGTCGGGGCCCGCCAGGAGCGCGCCCGCGCCCACGGTGCCGTTGTCGCTGGGGAGCGGCGCCTGCGTGAGCGCGAGGCCGAAGCCGTAGGCCGCGCCCGCGCGCACGTTGACGGTGCGCCCATCGCCGATGCGCCAGAGCACCGCGCCCGACTCCACGCGCAGCGTCGCGGCGTTGAGCGTCGTCTCCTTGCCCGCGGCCTCGTCGACGTGCAGCGTGGGGACGCCCTTGAGCGTCATGGGCGCCACGTCCGCGGCGAGCACGGCGTCGCGCAGGTCGCCCGCGAGGTCCAGCGCGCCGGCGCTGAGCACGACGGGCGCGTGCGTCGCGGCGTAGTCAAGCTCCACCGCGTCGTGGCGCGCGGAGAAGGCCAGCGCGCCGGGGGCGAGGAGGAGCAGGGCGAGCAGCAGGCTGGCGGCGTGCCGCGGGAGCATCGAGACGGACTGGTGCCTCCCTGGCTAAAACCCCTGGGTTCGCGCCCGCTGGCAGCCGCGCGCGAACGCGGACTCGCGGGCCAGGTGCAGCAGGAGGGGCAACGGGGCGGGGGATCGCACGGCCTGAAGCTCCTCGATGACGCGCCGCGGCATCTGGCGCAGCCCGTGGACCGCCCACGGAGGGGGCAGGAAGCCGCGGAAGCGCTCCGCCCGCGCCGCGAGCCGGCCCCACGCCTCGCCCTCGGCGCGGGCCCACGCGACCCAGCTTCCCAGGTCCGCCGCCATGGGCGCCGCGACGGGCGCTCCCGGGAGGGCCTCGATGCGCAGCCCTCGATCGAGCGCGTCTGCAAGGAAGGGCGCTGCGTCGGCGTTGCGCGGGCCGGGCAGGGGCTCCCGCGTCGCGGCGCGGGCGGCGGGCGCGAAGAAGTTCATGGGGTGGAGGAAGCGCGCGTCCCACGCCGCGAGGTAACGCCGCGCCGCGCGCGCCAGCGCCCAGTCGCCCGCCGGGCGCAGCGGCAGGAGCGCCGCCGCCACCTCCGGGCGCGCGAGGACCGCCTCCGCCGCGGCGCGCGCGCCGGGGGCCAGCGCCTCGCCGGGAGCAAGCTGGACGTGGACCTCCACGGGCGCGCGACGGCCCCCCGGGGCAAAGCCCTTTTCGTGGGCCCAGGGATGGCGCCCCGTGCGTCGCGGCGTCGAGCGGTATGCGCCCAGCGAAGGGTACGACGTGGGCGCCATCGCGCGCCACAAGTATTCGGAATTGGTCGTGCGCAAGGCCGGCCTCTTCCCCGGCGACTGGTCGCTGGACGTGCAGACGGGCACGGGCATCCTGGGCGTGCAGGTGGCGCGCGCCTTCACGCGCGTCAAGGTCGTGGCGACGGACCACAGCCGCGAGAACCTGCTCCACGCGCGCGAGAACGCCAAGGCCGAGAAGTGCGAGCACCGCATGGCGTTCGTCGAGTGCCTTCCCGACATGCTGCCGTTCAAGGACGAGCAGTTCTTCTTCACCACCATCGGGTTCCGCCTCTGCGCCGAGGAGGAGCCCCTCGCCACCCTGGACGAGATCCACCGCGTGACCGGCTTCTATGGCAAGGTGTACGCGCCCGCCCTGGACTTCAGCCGGGCGCGCGCGAAGCCCCAGGACGTGCACGACTGGGTCTTCGGCGAGGAGACGCTGCGCGAGATGCGCGACATGGGCTACGGCAAGATCCAGACCCTGGACGTGGCGACGCTGGCGGACGGCGCCCGCCTGCGCCTCGTCACCATGAAGCGCTTCGACCCCGAGGAGGGCGACGAGGCGGAGGACGGCGAGGAGGGCGAGGGATGACCTGGACGTGCCCCAAGTGCGGCCGGTCGTTCTCCCGCGAAGGGCAGAGCCACTCGTGCCGCCCCGCGCTGACGCTCGGCTCGCACTTCGAGGGGCGGCCCCCCTGGATGCGCGTCGCGTTCGACCGCCTCGTGAAGGGCCTGGGCAAGGGCGTGCGCGTGGACGTCGTGGGCAACGGCGTCCACTTCGCCGCAGGCTCGACCTTCGCCGCCGCGAAGCCCATGGCCAAGGCGCTGCGCGTCGAGTTCCTCTGGGAGAAGCCCCTCGCCTCGCCCCGCGTCGTCAAGTCCGAGCGCTTCAGCGCCACGCGCTACGCGCACCACGTCGACCTCGCGTCGCCTGACGACGTGGACGACGAGCTGCGCGGCTGGCTCGCGCACGCCCACGAGCTGAGGGCGTGAGCCTCGCGGCCACGGGGCCTTCCGCATGCATCCCCGCGCCTGGCCGTCCTCGTGGGCGCAAGGGTGCCTGGAGCCTCATGGGCCCTCCGATCCGTGGGCCAGAGCGCCTTTTCGCGAAGCGAGCCGTCGCGCGCCCATGACGCCTTCGGGGCGCGGCTTCGCCGGCATGGATCCGGAACGCCAGCGCGAGATCGCCCGCCTGGGAGGCCGCGCCGCGCACGCGAGCGGGCACGCGCACGAGTTCAGCGCGGAGGAGGCTCGCCAGGCGGGGCGCAAAGGCGGGCAGCGCGTCAGCCGCGACCGCGCCCACATGGCGAAGATCGGCCGGCGCGGCGGCAAGGCGGCGCACGGGCGCGGCGGGTCGCGATGAGCCTCGCGGAGCAGGTCCGGCAGGCGGCCTTGCCCCTGGAGTCGGCCGCGGACCTCGGGCCCCTTCTGCGACGCATGGGCGACGCGCGCGTCGTCATGCTGGGCGAGGCGACGCACGGCACCCGCGAGTTCTACGCCCTGCGCGCCGCGCTCACGGAGCGCCTCATCGCGGAGCACGGCTTCTCCTTCGTCGCGGTTGAAGGCGACTGGCCCGACTGCAAGCGCGTCGACCGCCACGTCAAGGGCCAGGAGGGCGACGACGCGGCCCGCACGCTGCGCGCGTTCGCCCGGTGGCCCACGTGGATGTGGGCCAACGAGGAGGTCGCGGAGCTGGCGGCGTGGATGCGCGGATGGAACGAGGGCCACCCGCTGGAGCCGGTCGGCTTCTTCGGCCTCGACGTCTACAGCCTGTGGGACTCCATGGAGGAGGTCGTGCGCTACCTGGAGGAGCGCGACCCCGAGGCGGCGGGCGCGGCGCGCGAGGCCTACGCGTGCTTCGGGCCCTACATGCGCGACGAGCACGCCTACGCGGCATCGACGCGCTGGATCCCCGAGTCGTGCGAGTCGGAGGTCGTCGCGGTGCTCGCGCGCATCGCGGAGCGCGGCGTCGTGGACGAGCGCGACTTCGACGCCGAGCAGAACGCCTTCGTCGCCGCGAACGCGGAGGCCTACTACCGCGCGATGGTGCGCAACGACGCCGACAGCTGGAACGTGCGCGATCGCCACATGATGGAGACGCTCGACCGGCTCCTGCGCGCGCACGGCCCGCGCTCCAAGGCCGTCGTGTGGGCGCACAACACGCACGTGGGCGACGCGCGGGCGACGGACATGGCCCGCGCGGGGATGGTTAACCTGGGCCAGCTCGCGCGGGAGCGCTACGGCATGGACGACACGTTCGCCGTGGGCTTCGGCACGCACCGCGGGACCGTCGTCGCGGGCCGCTCGTGGGGCGCCAGGATGGAGGAGATGCGCGTGCCGCCCGCCGTCTCGGGCTCGTGGGAGGACGTCATGCACGAGGCGACGGAGGGGCACGACGCGCTCTTCCTGCTGCGTGGCGCGCGAGAGCCGGAGTGGCGCGCCTTGCGGGGCCACCGCGCCATCGGCGTCGTCTACGACCCCGCGTGGGAGTCTCCGGGGAACTACGTCCCCACCGACCTTCCGGGGCGGTACGACGCGTTCGTCCACCTGGACGCCACGCACGCGCTGCGCCCGCTGCACGCGCCCGTGGCCGGGGGCCGGGAGCCGCCCGAGACGTTCCCCAGCGGGATGTAAGGTTCATCTCCGGGCGGCGAGGTCCGCCAAGCATGGACTGGCGCGCCGAGTTCCCCGGCCTCGCGCGGACGACGTACCTCAACTCGTGCGCGCACGGCCTCCTCTCGCGCCGCGTCCGCCGCGCCGTGGACGCGCACCTCGACCGCTGGCAGGACGACCCCGACTGGGGCGCGTGGGGCGACGCCGTGGAGGCCGCCCGCGCGCAGTTCGCGCGCCTCATCCACGCGAGCCCCAAGGACGTGGCCGTCGTGGCCAACGCGAGCCAGGGCATCGCCGCCGTCATGGGCGCCCTCGTCCCCCGGCCGGGGCGCGACGTCCTCGTCACCTGGGAGAACGACTTCCCCACCTCGCAGGCCCTCGCCGAGCGGCAGCGCGCCCGCGGCTTCCGCCACCGGAGGATCGCGGGCGAAGGGCTCGTCCTCCGCGCGGACTCGTGGGCGCGCCGCCTGGGCGACGACGCCGCGCTGGCCATCGTCCCCGCGGTGGCGAGCTTCAGCGGCTACCGCCTCGATCTCAAAGCGTTCGTCGCCGCGGCGCACGCGCGCGGGACGCCGGTGCTCGTCGACGCGTTCCAGGCCGCGGGGACCTATGACATCAACGTGCAGGCGCTGGACGTGGACTTCCTCGTCTCGGGCGTCTACAAGTGGCTCCTGGCCCCCGCGGGCCTCGCGTTCCTCTACGTCCACCCGGACCACGCGGCCCGCATGCAGCCCGTCGCGTCGGGCTGGCTCGCGCTGGAGGAGCCCTACGCCTTCGATCCGCTGGGGCCCCTCGCCGCGGACGCGCGCCGTTTCCAAAGCGGCGGCGCGTCCGTCGTGGGCTGCGTCGCGGCGGCCGAGAGCCTCGCCCTCGTCCAGGAGGTCGGCGTCGGCGCCATCGAGCGGCGCAACCGCGCGCTCGTCGAGCGCGCGATGGCCCACGCCCGCGAGCGCAAGTGGGAGGTGCTCACCCCCGAGGCGCCCGAGGAGCGCGCCAGCATCGTCACGTTCCGCGTGCCCGACCCCGCGGCCGCCATGGCGACGCTCGCGCGCGAGCGCGTCGTCGTGAACCCGCGGCTGGGCGGCCTGCGCGTGAGCCCCCACTTCTACAACGACGAGGGGGACGTGGACAGGCTGTTCGAGGCGCTGGGCGAGGGCGCCTCGCCTCAGTAGCTGGAGAGCAGGTTCCCTGCGTTCACGCTGCCCAGCCCGGTCACGAGGTCGTACCCGGTCCCGGCGGCGTACCCGTTGCTGCCGCTCGTGATGTCGTGGTACACGCTCGTGCCGCAGAGCGCGTAGAGGCGGGGCCCCGGGAGGCCGAGACCGAGGCCGCCCTTCTTCTGGTTCAGCTCGGCGAAGTAGCCCGCCCACTGGGGCGCGGCGTCGCTGGTGCCGCCCACGACGTACCACGAGCCGCCGTTGCGGACGTAGTTGCCGGGGCTGGTGTCGGACTCCAGCGCCACGTCGGGCACGTCGCGCTGGCCGTCGGCGGGCACGCTGCAGCCGGTCTGCCACGAGGGCTTCGCGAAGGTGGCGCTGCGGCCGCCGCCCGAGCCGCTCCAGGCGGACTCGCTGCCGTAGCCGCCGCACGCAGGCGAGCCCGAGGTCATGCCGCTGCTGCACGACGCGTGCGTGCCGCCGACGCCCATGGCGTGGGGGGAGTTGGCGGGCGTGTCGACGGTGACGGTGGAGTCGCCGCAGGCGTGGGAGCCGCTGTCGCCGCTGGCAATGAACCAGCTTTGGCCCTCGGCCGCGCCCGCGGCCATGAGGTTGTCCGCGGTGGTCTGGAACGCGGAGGACGTGCCCGACTCGCACGAGCCCCAGCTGCTGCTCACGGAGTGCCCGGGGTTGTCGACGACGATGCGGTTGTACATGACCTGGAAGTCGGTGAGGAGCGTCGAGGCGGCCATGTAGTTCTTGACGACGGCGGCGGGCGCGGTGCCGTGCGAGTATTGCACGTCGAGGCTCACCTCGATGGACTGGCCCGCGTTGAACGCGCAGCCCGAGTTGACGACGCCCGCGGCGCCCGTGCAGACCTGCGCGCTGCCGGCGGGGAGCGCCGGGAGGGAGAACTGCGTGTCGAACGTCGCGAGGTCCGTGTCCAGCCACGCGTAAGCGCCCGCCAGCACGATGGTCTGGCCAGAGCCGTCGTAGCCCGCCGTGTTCGCGTAGAGCGTCTTGAGGTCGTTGGGGCTGAAGCTGCAGCAGCCGCCCACGCTGGCGCGGGGCTGCATGCGCGTGAGATCGTCGAGGCCCGTGACGCCCGTGGTGAACGACGCGACGTCGGCGGGGAAGCGCGGCTCCTCAAGGACCGCGTAGCGGCTGGCGCCGCCCAGCGTCACGAGGTGGATGGGCACCTGGAAGGCGCGCTGCGCGGCGGCGTGGTCGCCCCGCGCGATCACCAGCAGGTGGTCGGCCGTCGTCTGCACGTCGGAGAAGCCGCTCGCGCGCAGCCAGCCCGCGACGCGCGACTCCTGGTCCTGCGTGGGCGCGTACTGCGCGTTGAACGCGTCGAGGGTCAGCCACTTCTGGAAGAGGGGCGAGGCGGGGTCGGAGGCCTGCTGGAGGTACGCGTCGAGGCCCGCCTTGTCGCGAAGCTGGAGGCCGACGACGACCTGCACCGGGAAGGCGTCGGGCGCGACGCCCAGGTCCACGGCCTGCGCGGCGAGGGGCGAGAGCGAGCGCACGGGCGCCTCCACGGAGGAGAGCGACTGCGCGGCGGGCGCCGCGAAGGGGAGCACGAGCAGGACGAGGACGGCGAGGACGGAGCGGCGCAAGCGTGGGCCTCCGGCCTCGGAAGACGGGCGCGCCTGCATAGCTCCGCCGGAGGAGAGTTGTGAATCTCTGGGCGCAACCGGGCGGCTGCGGGCCTATCCCAGCGCCTTCCAGGCGCGCGTCACCCAGCGCGGCGCCCACCAGTTCCAGCGCCCCATGAGGCGCATGGTGGCGGGGACGATGAGCATGCGGACCACGGTCGCGTCCACCGCGACGGCGATGGCGAGGCCCAGGCCGATGGCCTTGATGAGCGTCACGCGCGCGAGGGCGAAGGCGGCGAAGACGAGCACCATGATGAGCGCGGCGCTGGTGATGAGCCGGCCCGTCTTGGCGAGCCCCTGCGCCACGGCCTCGGTGTTGGAGCCCGTGCGCTCGTGCTCCTCGTGCATGCGCGAGAGGAGCAGCACCTCGTAGTCCATGCTGAGGCCGAAGACGATGCAGAACATCAGCACGGGCAGCGCGGGGTCGATGGGCGCGGGCGTGAAGTCCAGCGGCAGGCTGAGGTTGCCCATCTGGAAGATCCACACCAGCGCGCCGAAGGAGGCCGCGATGGAGAGGAGGTTCATCACGAGGGCCTTCAGCGGCAGGAGGACGCTGCCCGTCTGGAGGAGGAGCAGGGCGTAGGTGGTGACGACGATGAACGCCACCGCCGCGGGCGCCTCCTGGAGGATGAGGCCGATGGTGTCGACGTCCTGCGCCGTGGCGCCGGTGACCAGCGCGCGCCCTCCCGCGGGCGGAGGCAGCGCGCGGATTGCGCGCACGAGGTCGCGCGCCGCGTCGCTGGTGGCGGCCGCGTTGGAGCGCGCCTGGAGGACGACGACGTCGCCGCCCAGGCCCGAGGGCGCGACGCTGACCACTCGCGGGAGCTTCGCGATGGACTGGCCGAACGCGGCGACGGCGGCCTGCACGTCGGCGGCGCGCGCGTCGTGGCCGGGGAACTGCATGACAATGGTGATGCTGTTCGTCCCCTGGCCGGGGAACTGCTGGCGCAGGAGGTCGGCGCCCAGGCGTGACTCGGCGTTCTCGGGGAGCGCGGTCACGCCGCCGCCCGCGAGGTGGATCTGGAGGAAGGGCGCGCCCGCCGCGAGGACGAGGAGGAGCGTGGGCAGGAGGACCAGCACGGGCCGGCGCATGACGCCGCGGGCGAGGCGCTCCCAGAAGCCCACCGAGGAGCGCCGGCGCCACGGGAGCCGCACGGGGAGGCGGTTCACGCGCGGGCCCAGGAGCGAGAGCAGCGCGGGGAGGAACGTGAGCGCGAAGAGGACCGCCAGCGCGACGACCAGAGCGCCCGCGACGCCCATGGTCTGGAAGTAGAGGCCGCGGAAGAACGTCAGGCCCAGGAGGCCGATGGCCACCGTGAGGCCCGAGAAGGTCGTCGCGCGCCCCGCGGTCGCGACCGTGACGGCCAGCGCGTCCTCCGCGCTCCTGCCGTGGGCCAGCTCCTCGCGGAAGCGGCTCACCATGAACAGGGAGTAGTCGATGGCGACGCCCAGGCCGATGAGGGAGACGATATTGATAGCGTAGACCGAGACGTCGATGACGTGCGCGAGCAGGTCCACCAGCGCCATGCCGCCCAGGACCGCCAGGAGGCCCACGCCCACGGGGAGGAGCGCGGCGACCGCCGTGCCGAAGACGAGGAGCAGGAGCAGCAGCGAGAAGGGGAGCGAGACGCCCTCGGCGGTCTTGAGGTCGTCGTTGAGGATGCGGTTGATGTCGGCGTAGATCGCCACGCGATCGGTGGCCTTGACGTCAAGCGTGGAGGAGGAGAGCTTCGCGCGCAGCGAGGGGTAGAAATCGCGCGCGGTGGTGAGGTCGGCCTTGAGCGTCGCGACGGCGAGCACGCGGTGGCCGTCGCGGGAGACCAGGGAGGGCGCGACGGTGGCGGGCGCATCGTAGGGCGTGACGATGCCGGCCACGCGCGCGTCGGCGCGCCACGGGGCGAGGCTCGCGTTCACCGCGGCCTGGAACGCGGGGTCGTCCCAGCGCAGCTTGGCGCTGGAGAGGATGACGGCGACGGTGGCGTCCGCGGCGCCGGGGACCTGGCGCTCCAGGAGGCGGTCCGCCTGGCCCGACTCGGTGTTGGCCGGCGTCTGGTACGCGACGAGCTGCGCGCCCTGCGAGACGACCAGGAGGGCCAGGACGAGGAAGACGCCGGAGGCCGCGAGCACGGGGACGCGGTGGCGGTGCACGAAGCGGCCCCAGCCGGCGAACATCAGCGGGGAGCCGGGCCTCCAGCATAAGGAGGCTTGCTCTTTGTCTTCGGACTCGTGCGGACTCAGCGCCGGCGCGCGCCCGTGACCAGGGGCCACAGGTCGCCGCGGAAGGCGAAGCCCGCGGGCAGGCCGTCGCGGTCCTCCACGAGCACGAGGGGGTTCGCGCCCAGCTTCGCGGCGATGGCGGAGAGGTCGTCCCCGGGCCGCACGCGCACCAGGGGGTCCAGCGCCAGCGTGCCCACGGGGGCCAGGAGCGCGTTCTCCACCTCGCCCACCGCCAGCGCGTGCGCGACCATGCTGTCCGTGACGACGCCCTCGTAGTCGTCGCCGCGGGCGTTGAGCACGGGGAGCGCGACGTGCTGGTGCGTGGCCATGATCTCGATGGCGCGCTCCAGCGGGTCCATGGGGCGAAGCTCCCGCAGCGCGACGCGGCCCGCGATGCGCTGGACGAGGAACCCGATGGGGTCCGCCGCCGTCGCGCGCAGGTTGAGGACGTGGACGTAGCGGCGGATCTTGGCGTAGGCCATCTCGCCTTTCCCCGACTCGAAGCGGGAGAGCTGCCCGGCGTCCACGCCCACCGCCCGGGCCATCTCCTTCTGGCTCATGACGGCCTGGCGCTGCCGGGCCAGCTCCTCCGGGCTGGGCAGGTCGGCGAGGGAGGTTTCCTTCCGAGGCACAATTGACTCATGGTCAATCTTGTTGAAGAAATTGTTGATGCCTGGGAGGGCGTTCGATCCCCCATGACGCTCCCCCCGTCTGCCCTGAGGGTCCTGGAAGTCCTGGAGACCCGCGGCCCCCTCACGCACAAGCAGCTCGTCGCCGCCACCCCCATCCCCGCGCGCACCGTCCGGTTCGCGCTCACCCGCCTCAAGGAGGCCGGCAAGGTGGAGGAGCGCCCCAGCTTCCGCGACTCCCGCCAATCGTACTACCGCGTGCCGGCCGCCGCCCCGGCCGCGCCCACCCTCGCGGCAGGAGGCGCCATCGCGGCCTGATCCGTCTTCGTCTCAAGCCTCTTTTCGCCGACGCGGAGCCTTGTGACCTCCCCGCGCCGGCTTTTGCGCACCCTTCTGCCCCCAGCGAGCGCGCTGGCGCTTGCCGCCTCCCGTTGCCACGGCCAACGGTGATATCTTCCTCGCGGGCCTCACGGGGTCGACGACCATGACGACCCGCACCCCCCTCGTGGACCTGGCCTGGCTGAAGGAGCACGCGAGCGACCCCGACGTCCGCCTCGTGGAGGTGGACGTGGACAACGCGCTCTACGAGAAGGGGCACCTTCCTGGCGCCATCCCGTGGAACTGGACCACCGACCTCAACGACCCCGTGCGGCGCGACGTGGCCAGCAAGGCGCAGTTCGAGTCCCTCCTCTCCCGCAGCGGCATCGAGCCCACGACCACCGTCGTCCTCTACGGCGACAACAACAACTGGTTCGCCGCGTTCGGCCACTGGCTGCTGAAGTACTACGGCCACGAGGACGCGCGCCTCCTCGACGGCGGCCGGCGCAAGGCGGAATTGGAGCGCGTGCCCTTCGTGGCCGAGCGGCCCGCGGTGAAGCCCACGCAATATCGCATCGCGCGCGTGCGCGAGGAGCTTCGCGCCACGCGCGACCAGGTGCTCGACGCCGCGCGCCGCGGCACGCACGGCCTGGTGGACGTCCGCTCGCCCGACGAGTACACGGGGAAGATCCTCGCGCCGCCTGGTCTCAGCGAGACCGCGCTGCGCGGCGGCCACGTCCCCGGCGCCGTGAACGTCCCGTGGGCCAAGGCCGTGAACGAGGACGGCACGTTCCGCAGGCCCGAGGAGCTTCGCGCGCTCTACGGCGCGCTGCCCGCCGGCAAGGACGTCATCACCTACTGCCGCATCGGCGAGCGCAGCAGCCACACCTGGTTCGCGCTCCACGAGGTGCTCGGCCAGCCCAACGTCCGCAACTACGACGGCTCGTGGACCGAGTACGGCAACCTCATCGGGGCGCCCATCGCCACGGGCCCCGCGCCGTAGACGGGCGGGAAGGGCGCTTTCCGGAAAAGCCGCGCCGTCTTGCGAGCGGGCGCCCTTCTCGCCGAGCATGGCCCAGGCCACATCCCCCAAGCATGCGAGCAACACCCACGAGCACCGCACGGCCAAGATCATCGAGCTGGTCGGAAGCTCGCGGATCGGCTTCGAGGACGCCATCCGGAACGCCCTGGAGGACGCCCGCGAGAGCGTCCACGGCATCGGCGGCGCGCACGTGACCAACTACAGCGTCAAGTGCGAGGACGGGCACGTCATCGAGTGGAAGGTCGACCTCAAGATCGCCTTCGGGATCGACCGGACGAGCCCGCCGTGAACAAGGGAGCGTCGTGGGGTTTCCTCATCGTCATCGTCCGGCGGCGCCGCTACCCGCGGGGGGTTCGGGGGGCGCAGCCCCCTGACGTTTCGATCGTCTGCTGGAACGGTTCCTTCACGTCAGGGGGGCGAGCCCCCCTGAAACCCCCCATTTTGGCCGCGCTGCGGCGCGGCCGGACAACGACCCCCGCTTTGGGCCGCAGCCCTTTTGCCGCCCCGCCCGGATGGCCCGCCCCGATGAACGTGGAGGACCGCCTGGCCCTCGTCCGCGAGGTGGGCGAGGAGATCGTCACCGAGGACGAGCTTCGCGCCCTGCTGGAGGCGAAGCCGCACCCCGTGGCCTACGACGGCTTCGAGCCCAGCGGCACGATCCACGTCGCGCAGGGCATCCTGCGGGCCATCAACGTCAACAAGATGACGCTGGCCGGCGTCCGGTTCAAGATGTTCGTCGCGGACTGGCACGCGTGGGCCAACAACAAGATGGGCGGCGACCTGGAGAAGATCCAGGCCACGGGCCGCTACATCGTGGAGATCTGGAAGGCCACCGGCATGGACCTGGACCACGTCCAGTTCGTGTGGGCCAGCGAGTTCGTGACCGACGAGGCGTACTGGAAGAAGGTCATGAACATCGCGCGGGACTCGTCGCTGGACCGCATCCTGCGCACGACGCAGATCATGGGCCGCAGCGACAAGGACAAGCTCAGCGCCGCGCAGATCCTGTACCCGTGCATGCAGGCCGCGGACATCTTCCACCTGGGCGCTGACATCACCCAGCTTGGCATGGACCAGAGGAAGGTCAACATGCTGGCGCGCGAGGTGGGGCCCAAGCTCGGCTACTACAAGCCCATCGTCGTGAGCCACCACATGATGATGGGGCTCCAGGCGCCCCCCTCGGCCGAGATGGACCCCGTGGAGCGCGCCACCGCGATGAAGATGAGCAAGTCCAACCCCGACAGCGCCATCTTCATGTCCGACTCCGCGGAGCAGGTCACGAAGAAGCTCAACAAGGCCTTCTGCCCCGAGAAGGTCGTCGAGGAGAACCCCGTCCTCGAATACTTCCGCTATCTCATCTTCCAGCGCCACTGGGCGAACCACCGCACTGGGCGCCCCGGCGAGAGCCCCGTCACCATCGAGCGCCCCGAGAAGTTCGGCGGCAACGTCACCTACGAGACGTATGCGGCGCTCGCGGCGGACTACGCCGAGGGCAAGGTCCACCCGGCGGACCTCAAGAAGACCGCCGCGCGCTACCTCAACGAGATCCTCCAGCCCGTCAGGGACCACTTCGAGAAGGACGAGAAGGCCAAGGCCCTGAAGGCGCAGGTCGAGTCGTTCAAGGTGACGCGATAGCTTCGCGTGCGGAGCGCGAGGGGCGCATTGCGCCGCGGGCAGAACGGTTCCGTGCGAAAGCTCGGTTCTGAGGCCAAGGATTTGCAGCTGCGCGCGAGGGGACTACGGGGTCGCCGATGCCGGTCGCCATTCGACAGGGCGCGACACCGTCCAAGTCAATTCCGCTGAAGGGGTGGAATCCTCGAATCGTGCCGAAACGACATACACGCCCGGCGGGATCGTGCGGCTCACCGGGACGCAGGTTGAGCCGGTCGCCGTCGCGTTCGGCGGCGTCGAGGTGCACGCGTAATCCTGGACTGTGCCGTTCCACGTGATGTTGAACGTGCGCAGTTCCCCCGGAGGAAGCTGGTCGGCGTCGAACGTGGGACATCCTCCGTGCATGATCGACCAGGCTGAGCTGTTCTCGAAAGCCGCGTCTGGACTGCGTTCGGAGACGTACTCGAATCCGCCCAGGCCAACGCGAAGGTCTGGCCCGCCTCCGCATCGCCCACCCGGCGTCAGGTTGAGGGGCTGGCTGCCACAGTTGAGCAGAGAGATGGAGAAGAGGACCCTGGCGCCGATCTGCCCTTGTGACGTCGATGGGGTGAGCCCAATTTGCGCGCACGACCCAGGAACGCGCGCCTGGCCCGCGGGATCTCCAGGCTGCGCGGATGGGGCCCGTCCAGTTCCGGAGCAGCCAGCGAGAATGGCTGCGACGATGACGACGATGACCACAAGAATGCGCATGTCTATCCTCGTGATGAGGTGGGGCCATTTTCCTCTTTCGGTGCGAGACGTGAGGCGGAACCGGGCAGCGGTCGCTCGGGTGGAGAATTATTTCGCGAAGCACCGCGTCGAAACGGTGCGCAAGCAAGATTGTTACTCGGTCACGAAGCGTTTATCCTCGCTCGGGCCAGTCGCTGCGCTTCGGATGAACGTCAAAATCGTGGTTCTCTGCGCCATAGCGCTCGCCGGGGCCCCTCTCTTCGCGCTCTCAGCGCCAGCCACAGCGTACCAACTTCCCGCCGTGAGCGATGGGCATACGCCCGTGCCCATGCCGGATGGATCGGGACGCTTCGTGGTCCCTCCCCCGGGAACTCCCTTGCCGCTCGTGATGGCGGAGATGGTCCCCGCCAAAACGCAGCCGCATGGCATGTACGTGCCCGGCTCGAAGCCGGTGGACGCCAACATCCACTTCGTCGATCCCGAATGGGTCACCAACCCACAGGGGAGCGGCGCGCTGACCTTGACGTGCCAGAGTTTCCACGCAGGCTGGGACCAGAACGGCGCGACCACCCAGCGCGGCACGAGCATCTTCATCAAGATCGCGGGCCTGCCCTTCACGTTCACCTCGGACAATTGCAGCGGTGGCGACGTCTCGGCTTGGGAGGGCACGCCCCTATCTTGCTCGGGGTCCTGCTCCGCCTACATCCAGGCGGGATGGGAAGTCGATCCCGGCACGAGCACGGTTGCCCACTTCATGTGCGAGTCCCGCGCCGGCGGCGGGATCGACCACAAGATCGACACCACCAATCACGCGAACAACGAGCGCGTGAACTTCTGGACCACCTACACGACGCCTTCCGGCAAGCCCACGGGGTGGTACGCCTTCGCGTCCAACGCTCTCCTGACCTGCTCGGGTCTTGGTGGGGTCACGAGCTCCTCGTATTCCGGGCTGTTCGAAACGGAGGAGAACTACGCGACCGCGTCCACCTCCACGGACGGGCCCTTCAACTACCAGAGCTTCACCTACGGTTGCGGCAGCCTCGACTGGTGCAGCGTCGCCCAGATCATTGCGAAGTATCAGCCGAGCCAAACCGAGGCGTGCGCAGGGAACACGAAGGCAGGGACGCCCACCAACACCGTCGGTGGAGACGTCACCATCGGCTCGGGCCAGACTTGCACGGTGGCGGGCACCACGTTCAACATTCCGTAGGGCCAGCGTCAGCCGCGCCTGGTCCTGCCTCCGCCCCCGGTTGCCGAAACGGTTAATCCCGGCTGCGCGAATCGTTCGACGTGCCCTCCTTCCTGCTGGTGGACGACAGCCCCACGGTCCTCCTGACGCTGCGGCACGCCATCGTCCAGGCGCGGGGCGACGTGCGCATCCACGAGGCGACGGACGCGAGCCGCGCGCTGAAGCTCTTCGACGACGCGCGGCCCGACGTCGTGATGATGGACATGGTCATGCCCGAGGACCAGGAGGAGCCCAAGGAGGAGGACGACGAGCCCGAGAGCGCGGGGCTCAAGCTCGTCCAGGAGATGCTGGCGCGCCGGCCCGGGACGACGATCCTCCTCGTGACGGGGCTTCCGCCCAGCCACCCCGACGTGACGGCGGCGGTGAGCCTGGGCGTCGCGGGCGTCATGCGCAAGCCGGTGCGGCCCGACGACGTGAAGGCGGCGCTGGCGTCGCTCTTCCCCGACGCGGACTCGCTCTCCTACTTCGGCTGATCGCGCAGCCAGGCGAGGCCGCTCTCGCGCTGCTTCTGCGCCCGCGCGAGCCGGTCGCGCCACGCGTCGGGCGGCGTCGCGTCGGGCATATGCTCCACCTCGCGCATGGTGGCGGAGAGGCCGGCGAGCCCGAAGAGGGCGGCGCTGGACTTCAGCGAGTGCGCGGCGCGGCGGGCCCGCTCCCACGAGCGCGTCTCGATGCCGAGGCGAAGCTCCTCCAGGTGCTTGCCCGACTCCGCCTCGAAGATCGCGCGGATCGGCTCGTAGTCCTCGCCCATCTGCTCGCGCAGCGTCGCCAGCACGGAGGGTTCCAGCTCGGGCTCCACGGCCGCCGGAGGCGGTAACGGGGTTTGGGCTTTTCCGAGGGAGGGGCGTTCCCTCCTTGTCGGATGAAGACGGAAATCAGGGCCATCGGCTTCCGCCGGCCTTCGGGCCGTCGGGCCGATGGTCCTGGGAGAGCGCATGAAAAGCGAGATCAGGACCATCGGCTTCGACGACGCCCCGTTCACGCGCCCCGACGGCCGCGTCCCCGTGGTGGGCGTCCACATGCGCGGCTCGACCCGCGTGGAGGGCATCCTGGCCACGGACGTGCTGCGCGACGGAGGCGACGCCACGGCCCGCGTCGCGCGCTGCGTCGCCGGGTCGGGCCTGCGCGGCACCAAGGCGATCCTCCTGGACGGGGCCTCCTTCGCGGGGTTCAACGTCGTGGACCTCGACGGGCTGGCGGAGGAGACGGGCGTCCCCTGCATCGCGTTCACCAAGGGCGTGCCGGACTACGCGGCCATCCGCGCCGCGCTGGCCAACGTGCCCGACCCCGAGGCCAAGTGGGCGCTCATCGAGCGGCGCCGCACCGCGACGCTCCCCACGGCGACCTCGCCCATCACCGTCTCGTGGGCAGGGGATGTGGACCAGGCGCGCGTTGCGGAGATCCTTGCTCTCACGACGGCCCACGGCCTCGTGCCCGAGCCGCTGCGCGTGGCGCACCTCGTGGCCAGCGTCATGCGCTAGCGGGCGCCAGGGTGAGCGTGCCCTGCACCTTGAAGTCCACGCTGGAGAAGACCAGCGCGCCGCTGGGCGTCGGCGTGATGGCCAGGCTCCCGACGCTCAACGCGATGGCGCCGTCGGCGGGCAGCGCCTTCAGGTCGACGTCCAGCGTCATGGGGCTGGGCGCCGACTTGTAATCATTGCACTGGAAGCTCGCGGCGTCCCCCTTCTTGCCGGTGCAGACCGAGGCGTAGAACGTCATGCCGGGCTGCTGCGCGCCGTACTCGATCTTCACGACGACGCGCCTGGGCACGCCCTTGGCGTCCACGACGTGGAAGCTCTCGGAGCCCGTCTGGGAGAACTGGCACTGGTCCGCGGGCGTGCCGTAGGAGCAGGCCCCCGTGGGCGACGTGCCGCTGTACGAGATGGGGACGGGCGGCGGAGCCACGGGCGCCGTCTCGTTGGGCGTCGCGTTCGCCAGGGGCGCCGCGGCGGGCGAGAGGGTGGCGGTCTCCTTCGTCGCGGGCGTGGGCGTGGAGCCCCCGAGGCAGCCGGCGCCAAGGGATGCGGAGAGAAGGATGAGCGCGAGCAGCCGGGCCTGGATCACGGGGTTCCCCGGCGGCGCGAGGCCAGGACGGGTCTTCACGTTTGTGGATGGGTCGTGCTCCGGCGATCGTCCGGCTGGGGGCGCCCGCCTGGCCGGATGAACAAAAGCCGAAAGTGATATCACGATGGGGCCCGATCAAAGGGTGGCCGGGTCCACCCCCCCATCCCGTTTTTCCCGGCCTTTTCATGCCGTTACTTGATGGACGCCGCGAAGCCCGTCTCGCCCACGCGGCGCTTCAGCTCCACGATGACGTCCACGGGGGTGGGGTCCACGCTGCGCAGCGCGGCGAGGTAGACCGAGACGGCGTCCCCCGCGAGGCTGCTGGTGAGGAGGCGCTCGGGGAGCGTCTCGCCGCGGCTGTCGATCTGCACGACGCGCCCCCCCTTCTCCTGGATGAGGCGGCCGGTGAACGCGAAGCGCGCCTTGGCCTGCTCGTGCTCGCCCGCGTGGCGCAGGAAGACGGCGGTGAAGCGGTCGAGGTCCACGTCGCCGTCCCAGCCCACGAGCTCGTTGTGGTTCATCTCCGGCATGACGCCCCACCACGAGAGGACCTTGCCGTTCTCGTTGAGCTGGTTCGCGAAGCGGCGCGCGGCGGGGGCCAGGACGCCCGACGCGTAGACGGCCGCGACGCTCTCCTGGAGCGCGAGGGCGATGCGCTTGGCCTCGTTCTTGGCCGCGGGCACGTCGGGCGCCACCTCGACGACGGACTCGCGCAGCGTGCGCACGGTCCTCTCCAGCGCGCGGCGCGTGGGCAGGACGCCCAGGTGGTCCAGGAGCGCGGCGCAGGTGCCGAAATTCGCGGGCAGCGCGGCGCGGGGCATCATCTTCGCGCCCGAGATGCGCGCGAAGGGCGCGCCGTAGGACTTGGCGAGCTGCTCCAGGCGCGCGCCGGTGCTCACCGCGGCGAGCATGGCGCCCTGCTTGCGCGCCTGCGCGAAGGCGGCCAGCGTCTCCTCGGTGTTGCCGCTGTAGGAGACGGCCAGCACGAGCGTGTCCTTGTCGACCCAGCGCGGAAGCTCGTAGGCCCGGGAGACGAGCACGGGCGCCTTGCCCTCCTCGTCGGCCCACGCCGCGAGGTAGTCCCCGCTGATGGCGCTGCCGCCCATGCCCACGACGAGCACGCGCTGCGGCGCGCGGGGCAGGCTCCCCTCGAAGGTCTGCTGGAGCGCGGCGTCGAGCTGCTGGGGGTAGCTCAGCACGTGCCCCAGCATGTCCTCGCGGTCGGCCGCGCGCAGCGTCTCCTCGGGAATGTCCAGCATGTCGACCATCGGCCCCCACGCGGCGGCAAGGTCGTTAAGGTTTGGGGCTCGCGCCCCTTTCGGCGGGCCCTGCCGCGTCGCGCTATGCGCGCGCGGGCGCTGCGCAGCCCCGGCCCGCGGCGGGTCGGGAAGGCAGCACAGAGGCCCCGCCGCGGGCCGGCTCCAAAGGCTGATGCACGCCCAGTCCGTTGCGAGCGCGAGGCTGAACACTTGCGCGTCCTCTTTGCTGCCCTGCTCGTGCTCGCGATCGCGACCTTCCTCGTGCCCCCGACGGCGCAGGCCACCGAGACGGTGACCGTCTGCTCCGAGTTCGAGCCCAACGGAGGCTGCGGCCTGGAGTACCTCTGCGTCAGCGCGTCGGGCGACGTGAACCTGGGCCCCCGCTGCATCCGCGACCCCTGCACGAACCCCAACGTCTGCTGAGCAAGGCTCATGCCGGGGGGCCCGTCATGGGGCGGCGATGCCCGGCCGCCTGACCCTCGGGCTCTACAACTCCTACGACCCGAGGCGCTTCCTGGAGGCCCACCGCCGCGCGCTGGTCCGCGCCGCGCCCCTGGCGCTGGCGTTCGACGCCAGCGTGGCGGCCTTCGGGTTCCCCTTCGCGGACCTCGCCGCGCACGGTGGGCGCACCTCGGAGAACCGCAGCCGCGGCTCCGAGGACAAGCGCGGCCAGGGGGAGCCCGTGGAGCTTCGCACGCCCGTGGAGATCGCCGAGTACGTCGCCGCGACGACCAGCGTGGCCGGCGCCAAGGGCGCGGAGGAGGGCGCCGAGCCCTTCGTCGCGCTGGCCCGCGCGGGGCGCTTCCACGTCTTCGACTTCCCCAAGAAGGGCTTCCCGCCGCAGCTTGGCGCGCTGGTCCTGGCCACCGAGCACGCGCAATGCCCCAAGGACACCAGCGCGCGGGCCATCGCGAGGGAGCTCGTGGACGGCCGCAGCCAGCTGGTCCTCTTCGGGCTCGGGCCCCACGGCACGCCTCCCGAGGTGCGCGAGGTCGCGCAGTGGGAGTTCGACGTGACCGGCGGCAACGTGGGGCTGGAGACCGCGACGGCCATGGGCGCCGTGGCCGCCGCCATCGCCGCGCACCGCGAGATGCTCCAACCCCGCTAGAAGAGGGCCTGCGTAGGCGCGTGGCTTATCTACCCCCGAGAGGCGTTGGGCGCCGGGAGACCTTGGCTGCCCCCTCGTACACGGAGGCGCTCGCCCGCGGGTCCACGGAGGCCCTCCTGAGCGTCACGCCCAGCGGCCGGGTCCTGACGTGGAGCCACGGCGCCGAGATGGCCTTCGGCTACCATCGCGACGAGGCCATCGGCCGGCTCCTCGTGGTCCTCGTGGCCTCCGCGGAGGACGTCGAGCGCGTGCAGGCGGCGCTGCGCCAGGCCGCGACGGAGGGCTCCGCGACCTGCGACGGGCTGCGCCGCCGCAAGGACGGCTCGCGCTTCGCGTCGCCCATGCCGGTGCGCATCGTCCGCGAGGGCGACGGGCCGGGCCTCCAGCTCACCGTCTACGTGGGCCGCGAGGCCTCGGGCGACCTTCTCTCGGACCCCGAGCCGGGCGCCGCCGAGGCGCCCCTGGCGCCGCTGGAGGACCCGCTGCGCGAGCCCCTGGAGCGCGTCCGGGCCGAGCTGCGCGCCGACGCCGCCGCGGTCTACGTCTTCGCGCCCACCGGAGGGCTCGCCGTGCGCGCCACCGTGCGCGGCCCCGGCGCGCCAGCACCCCCCCTTCCCCGGCTCGAAGGCGAGGCGACCGCGCCCAGCCCCGCCGAGGCCTACCGCTCGCAGATCGCCGTCACCGTCCGCGTGGGCGGCGCGCCCGCGGGCGTGCTCCAGGTCGCCTCGCGCGAGGCCCGCGTCTTCACGCCCGACGACGCCCGCGTCCTGGGCCTGGGCGCCGACCTCATCGGCTGGGCGCTGGAGCCGGGCCGCGGCCCCCTGGCCGGCATGGACCCCGCGATGGAGGCCGACCTTGCCGCGCTGCGAAGCGCGTGCGAGCGGGCGATGGAAGGCTCCCACGACCCCGGCGTCATGCTGGCCGCCATGGCGCGGGCTCTCGTGCCCCGCTTCGCGGACTGGTGCGCGGCCGACCTCGTGGAGCCCGCGGGCGGGCTGCGCCGCGTCGCGTTCGTCCACCGCGAGCCCTCCCGCGAGGCGACGGGCTACGAGGCCGCCTCGATCCCCGGCGCCAGCGCGCCGCTGGCCCCGCGGGACGCGGTGCGCGCGGCGCGCACCTTCGCGCGCCTCGCAGGCGAGGCCGAGCCCGAGCGCCGCCCCGAGGAGCGCCGCGCCCTGGCCGCGCTGGGCGACGCGTCGTGGATCGTCGTCCCCATCGCGGGGCGCGTGCGCGTCCTGGGCGCCCTGACCCTCGGGCAGGCCACCCCGGAGCGCGCCTTCGTGGACCGCGACGTGGCGTGGGTGCGCGACCTCGCGCGCCGCGCCGCGCTGGAGGTGGAGAACGCGCGCCTGCACGACATGGTGCAGCGCTCCCGCGAGCAGGCGGGGCGCGCCACCGTGCGCGGCAAGCTCCTCCAGGAGGTCGCGGCCTCGCTCTCCGAGGCGCTCACCCCCACCGAGGTCATCGAGACGGTGGTCGCGCGGGCGCGGGAGGGCCTGCGCGCCACGGGCGGCGCCCTCGCGGTGCTCACCGACGACCGCGCGGCCTTCGAGATCGCGGGCACGGTGGGCGCCGCCGACGCGCTGCACAACGCGTGGCGCCGCTTCCCCGTCCACACGCGCGTCCCGCTGGCGGACGCGGGCCGCTCCCGCGAGGTGGTGACCGTGGAGTCGGTCCCCGCCGGCATCGCGCGCTACCCCCACCTCGCGGGCGCCCACGAGAAGCTGGGCTCCCTCGTGGCCGTGCCCCTCGTCGTGGACGGCCGCACCGTGGGCGCCCTGGGCCTCGTCTTCGAGGAGAAGCGCGCCTTCGACGCGGACGACCTCTCCTTCCTGCGCACGCTGGCGCGCCAGTGCGGCGACGCCGTCGAGCGCACGCGCCTGCTCAACGCGGAGCGCAGCGCCCGCGCCGCGGCCGACAGCGAGGCGCGCCGCGCGGCGTTCCTCGCGGACGCCAGCCGCATCCTCTCCGCCTCCTTCGACTTCGAGAGCACGCTGGGCCAGACGGGCCGCATGCTCGTGCCGGTCTACGCGGACTGGTGCCTCATCCACCTGGCGGAGCCCGACGGCTCGCTGCGCGCCCTCGTCTCGGTCCACGGCGAGGGCGCGAAGCTCGCGGCCGTGGAGGAGCTTCGCTGGCTGCATCGCCTCGACCCCAACGGCGAGGCCGGCATCCCGCGCGTCGTGCGCACGGGGCGCCCCGAGATCCACTTCGAGGTGCCCGACTCGCTGGTGGAGCGCATGTGCGCGAGCCCCGAGGAGGCCGCGCTCATGCGCAAGGTGGGCGTCCGCTCGCAGATGATCGTGCCCATGGTCGCGCGCGGCCGCGTGCTGGGCGCCATCACGTTCCGCCAGTCGGGCATCCGCCGCTTCGGCATCAACGACGTGCCCCTCGCGGAGGAGCTGGCCATCCGCGCCGCCATCGCGGTGGACAACGCGCGCCTCTTCCGCGAGTCGCAGGAGGCGTTCCTGCGCCGCGAGGAGAGCCTGGCGCTCCTGGCGACGCTCCTCTCCAGCGCGCCCATCGGCATCGCGTTCTTCGACCGCGAGATGCGCGTCGCGCGCGTGAACGACGCGCTGAGGGCCGCCGGCGCGCCCGCCGACGCCGTGGGCCTCACGCTCGCCGAGGCGCTCCCCTTCCTCTCCGAGGAGACGCGGGAGCGCTTCCGCCAGGTCCTCGTCACGGGCGAGCCCGTCGTGGACCTGGAGGTGGCGGAGGCCTCCGACGGCCTCTTCCCGCGCCACTGGCTCGCGTCGTGCTATCCCGTGACGGCGCGCCCCGGCGACACGCTGGGCGTCGGCCTGCTCCTGGCGGACATCACCGCGCGCAAGCGGGCCGAGGAGGCCCTGCGGGAGAGCGAAGAACGATATCGCCTCCTCGTCGAGGGCGTCAAGGACCACGCCATCCTCAGCCTCGACCCCGAGGGGCGCATCATGAGCTGGAACGCGGCCGCGGAGAGGCTCCACGGCTACAAGGCGGAGGAGGTCGTGGGCAAGCCCTTCAGCGTCTTCCACCCCCCCGAGCTGGAGGGCGCCGCGGCCGTGGAGGAGCTTGCGACCGCGCTGAAGGACGGACGCTGCGAGATCGAGGGGTGGCGCGTGCGCAAGGACGGCTCGCGCTTCTACGCCAACGTGCTCCTGGCCCCGCTGCGCGACGCGGAGGGGCGCCTCGTGGGCTTCTCCAAGCTCACGCGCGACCTCACCGAGGCGCGCCGGGCGCGCGAGGACCTGGAATTGGCCCGCCAGCAGGTGGCGCGCACGGAGAAGCTCTCCACCATGGGCACCCTCGTCTCGGGCGTCGCGCACGAGATCCGCACGCCGCTCACCGCCATCGCGAACAGCCTCTTCATGATGAAGATGCGGCTCGACCGCGGGCCCACCGCGGAGGAGCTTCGCTCGTCCACGTTCCGCCAGCACATGGACCTCGCGCTGGAAGGCATCGACCGCATCAACCGCCTGGTGCAGGACCTCCGGCGCTTCACCAAGGTCCCCGTGGGCCAGGGGCGCGTCCGCGCAGGGCTCGACGACGTGGCCGGCGAGGCGCTGAGCCTCTTCCGCGCCGCGTACCGCGGGCGCATCGAGGTCGCCAGCGAGCTTCGGCCCACGCCCCCCTGCGAGGTGGACCGCGCGCAGATCCAGCAGCTCGTCCTCAACCTCCTCCAGAACGCCTCCGAGGCCATGCCCCACGGCGGCACGGTGCGGCTCCTCACGGGGGCCAGCGGCACGCACGCGTTCATCCGCGTCGTGGACACGGGCGTGGGCATGCCCCCCGAGGTCACGAAGCGCATGTTCGAGGAGTTCTTCACGACGAAGCCCGAGGGCACGGGGCTGGGCCTCTCCATCGTGAGGCGCATCGTGGAGGCCCACGGCGGCCGCATCGAGCACCACACGGAGGAGGGGAAGGGCACCACCTTCACCATCCACGTCCCGCTGGCCTCCGCGCCCCCTCCGTGAGGCGAGGGCCAGCAGGCTCCCGGGTTCGTAGCAGGAATCCTTTAGTCCCTCTCGGCCCTCGTCGAAGCGACTTCCCACCCGGGCAGCGGTGGGCGACTGGAGAGGCAGAACCATGCAGAAGACCATCATCCCCCAGACGACGAGCACGGTCTACGACATCGGGGTCCGCGAGCTCCACCGCATCTCCCAGGACGAGGCCGCGCGCCGCGAGATCGACCACAACCTCAACGAGTCGCGCGGCCGGGAGGCGGCCCGCCTCCACGTCACGCTGACGGCGCTCTCGGCCATGGACCGGAAGAACATGGAGGCGCTGGAGGCCATGGCCACGGAGCTCCAGGCGCGCGTCGCGGAGCTTGCCGCCTCGGTCTCCGGCACCGAGGGCGTCGCCGAGAAGCGCTCGCAGGAGATCGTGGCGTTGACCACGCAGCTCACCTCCGCCATGAAGGACAACTTCGAGGCGACGCGCAGCCATCTCGTCAACCTCCAGAACGCCCTCTCCACGCAGGTCCACGAGGCGCGCCTCGCCCTGGCCAACCAGGCGGACGGCTCGCTCCAGAGCATCTCCTCGCAGCAGCGCGAGAACACCGAGCGCCTCGCCGTGGACGTGCGCAAGCTGCGCGACGAGGTCGTCTCCCTCGTGGACAGCCGCATGAACCAGGCCGACGCCAGCTTCGCCGCCCTGCGCGGCGACGTCGAGGTCGTGAAGTACCTCGTCATGGACCTCATCAAGGACCGCATCGGCCGCGCCGACCCCAAGTCCAAGACCTACTGAGGTGCCCGCCCCATGCGGGCCCTCCTGTGCGCGCTCGTCCTCTCGGCCCTCCTGGCGCCCTCCTCCGCGCTGGCCCAGGTGCCCGCCGCCCAGCCGCAGGTGGGGCTCTCCCTGTCGGCGGCCGCCCTGCGCGTGGACGCGGGAAACGAGAGCGTCGTCCTCGCCAACGTCACCAACCAGGGCAGCCTCCCGGCCACCGTCACGCTCTCCTTCGCTCCGCTGGCAGGGTGGACCGTCACGCCCGACGTGGCGAGCCCCTTCGCCCTGGCCGCCAACGGCGCGCAGACGGTGCGCCTCACGGTGCGCGCTCCAGCCGCCGGCGCGGGCGCCGCGGAGGGCCCCCTGGGCGTCACGGCCACCCTCACCGAATCCACCACCGGGCGCCAGGCTCCTCCGGCCAAGGCGACGCTGGCCCTCTCCCGCGTCGACCCCGCCGCCGCGGCCCCGCCCTCCTTGTGGCCCCCGGAGCGCGTCGCCGCCGCGGCGCTGGGCTCCGTCGCGGTGGTCGCGGGCGTCGTCGCGCTGGAGCGGAGGCGCCGCGTCCGCGCCGAGGCCCTCTGGCGCGAGCGCGAGACGGGCCTCGCCCTGGAGCCGGACGGGCCCACGATGCCCTGGGGCGCGCGCCGCGAGATGCTCCAGCGCGTCGCGGTGCGCAACGTGGGCTCGCGCCCCCTGGTCGCCCTCGTGGGCGTGCGCGCGGCGAGCCCCGGCTGGACGGCCGCCCTCTCGCTGCCGCGCCTGCCCCTGGCCCCCGGCGAGCGCGCGGTGGTCACGCTCTACCTCAACCCCGCGCCCGACGTGCCCGGCGGCGCGCCCGGCGAGGTGACGCTCTACGCCCGCACGGCCGAGGCGCAGGAGCACGAGGAGGTGGCGCGCGTGGCCCTGGAGGCGCCCCCGGTGCGCGTCCCTGCGGCAGCGGGCGGGCGCTAGCCTCAAGGCTCGCAGCCCGGATCGCCCCCCGATGCCCGAGGTCCGCAACGTGAACGGCTACGTCGCGCCGGCGCTCACCGCGGACGCCGTCCTCCTCAAGGGCCGCGAGGCGCTCCTCATCCGCCGCGGCCGCGACCCGTTCAAGGGCTCGTGGGCCCTGCCTGGAGGCTTCGTCGAGCCGGGCGAGCGCGTCGAGGACGCCTGCCGCCGCGAGCTCATGGAGGAGACGGGCCTCAAGGGCGACATCGTCGACCTCCTGGGCGTCTACAGCGATCCCGGCCGCGACCCGCGGGGGCCCACCGTCACCGTGGCCTACGTGCTGAAGGTCTCCGGCATCGTGCAGGTGGCTGCCGCGGACGACGCGGACGAGGCGCGCTGGTTCCCCCTCGACGCGTTGCCTCCGCTGGCGTTCGACCACGATCGCATCCTCTCCGACGCGGCGCGGTGGCTCGCGCAGCCGGGGTGCTTCGAGAAGCTGGCGGACACCGATTTTGGGAAGTGCGCCTGAGGCTTGCCTCCTGGTCCGGTGGTTCGTGGGTTCGGGTTGCATCGTGGAACAGCGAGCAGAGGGATTCATCCCCCGCTCGCGCGCTCGCCGAGGCGTGATCCCCGAGGGCCTCCGGGAGGGCATCCGCCGCTTCAACGCGCGCGAGTGGTTCGAGGCCCACGAGGCGTGGGAGGACCACTGGGGGTCGGGCGGAGCGGGCGAGCGCGAGGCCACGCTGGGGCTCATCAAGGCCGCCGTCGCGCTGCACCACCTCGCGGCCGGCAACGAGGCGGGCTTCCTCTGGCAGGCCAAGGAGGCGATCCCCAGGCTGCGCGCGCAGGCGGGGCTCTGGCCGGAGCTGGCGCTGGACGACCTCGCCGAGGCGCTGGACTCCCTGGCCGCGCAGGCGCGCTTCGCCGGGCGGCTGCCCACCGCCTGGGACGCGCCCCGCCTGCCGGAGCCGTGAACGTCCTCACAACAAGGGATAAATGGGCCGATTCGGTCCCCACGCCCGGGGCAGGCATGCGCGCGGACGTCCCCCTCGGAGCCCTTCTCCTCGTGGCCCTCCTCTCGGCGGGCTGCATCGGCACGTTCAACCACACGCTGGACGAGCACCCCGCGACCGTGGACGACGGCCACGGAGGCGGCCCCCTCCTCCCTCCGCCCCCCAAGCCCATGCTCAAGCCCACCGTGGCGCCCGTCGTCGCCCCCGCGCCGTGGGTCCTCAACGGCACGCAGGTGGAGATGCAGGCCGTCGCCCCCGCCGACGCCAAGGCGCCCCTCTCGTGGACGTGGGGCGTCGCCCCCCTCCTGGGCACGGCGCCCCTCGCGCAGAAGGCCACTGGCCTCGACACGGGCTCCAAGAAGCCCGACGACTACCTCTCCCCCGGCCAGAGCGCGTCGCTCACCTTCTCCCTCCCCGGCGTCTACCAGATGCACTGCCACCCGCACGCGAACTTCATGCGCGGCAACGTGACCGTCATCGACGGCCTGCCCGGCGCCAAGAATTTCGACGTCTACATCGAGGACGGCGCGACGTACAAGGACTTCCGCTTCGTCCCCGAGAACCTCACCGTCCCCGCGGGCTCCGTCGTCACCTACCACAACGTGGGCAGCCAGGCCCACAGCGCGACCCTCCTCTCCCAGGACCCTGGCCTCGTCCCGCAGCCCGTCACCGGCAGCAAGGGCACCGTCACCCTCACGGGCAACGGCTGGACGCGCGTCATCGCCATCCTCCACGACGCGGAAGGCCGCATCGGCCAGGCCGAGTGGCCCGTCTACGTCGCGCCCTACCCCGAGGACTACCAGAAGACGTTCTACCAGAACTTCAGCGCCGGAGCCCCCGCACAGCTGGACGCCGCGCCCGTCTCCGTCGCGCCGGGCGGCACGCTCTCGTTCAAGACGGACTACAACGGCACCGCGTTCGTGAACGTCACCTTCCTCGACCCGCCCTCCCAGCAGGCGCTCCCCGCCGCCGACCCCGCCAACGCCTGCGCGGGCGAGTTCCACCTCCGCGAACAGGGCTCCCAGACGGACCTGCTCACCGGCGCGCAAGGGCCCTCCCCCGCCGCCCACGGCCGCGTCCTCACCACGACGTACAACCTCGTCGTCGTGCCGCGCCAGGGCGCCAGCTGCGAGGCCATCGTGCAGCTCCACGTGCTCTACGACCACGAGCCGCCAGCCCCGCTGGCCTACGTGGACCCGGAGAGCGTTCCGCATCATCACTGATACGGCCCGCTCGCTTCGCTCGCGGACCGACTCGGCTGGGGGCCCTTCGGGCCCCCGGGGAGCGCCCCTTTTTTCGCAGAAATGCCCTTAGGGGCGCTCCGGCGCCGCCTTCGGCGGCGCCTGCGGCCCCTACAAGGCATCCGGCATTTCTGCGAAAAAACGGGCGCTCGGTGATGGCCCTCTGCGGGGGGCCGCGAGTGGTGGGCTCTTCGTCGCGCGCGCGGGCGCCGCGGCGGGGGCCCTCGCTTCGGGTCCGCAAGGGCTTTCAATGAAACGAGGGCTGCGGCCGATCATGTTCTGTCCCAACGACAAGGCGATGCTCAAGCCTGTGAACGGGGTGCTGACGTGCCCGAAATGCGGGTACACGAAGCAGGCCGTCGCGGGGCAGAACGTCGTGCGGAGCAAGGCCGTCGAGGACGTCCACAAGTCGGTCATGGACGACTCGGCGCAGAAGGTCAGCCTCCTGCCCACGACCAACGAGTACCAGTGCGAGAAGTGCGGCAACCACCTCGCGTACTACTACATGCGCCAGACGCGCAGCGCGGATGAGGCCACGACGCGCTTCCTGGAGTGCACCAAGTGTGGCCACAAGTGGAGGGAATACCGGTGAGCGAAGCGAACCGGTTTCCCTACACTGAAGCCGGACCGCAGTCCGGCTGGAAGTGGAGGGAATACCGATAGCGTCGCCCGAGCTTCGCCTCGCGGGGTCGGTGCTCCACCTTCCGGACACCGCGGGCGTCTTCGTGATCGCGTGCCGCTTCATGGGGACCACCGCGCATCCCTTGGGCGCCGTGCTCTACGTGGGGGTCGCGGAGGACATGCGGCGCCGCGTGCTCTCGCTCCTCTCCGGGGGCAAGTCGGGGCTCCACGCGCCGCTGCGCGAGCTGCACGAGGCCGGCGGCCAGGTGGACGTCCTCTACGTCGAGGTCAAGGGCGCGGGGAAGATGCCCGGGCTGGAGGCCGCCCTCGTGCAGGAGCACATGCACCGCTCCGGGACGAAGCCTGCGTGGAACCGCGGGCCCGCCCGCACGAAGCCCTCCCCCGAAGCCTTGGCGACGGCGGAGCACATCCTGGACGCGCTGCGCATCCTGCCGCGCTGATCAGCAGCCGCGCAGGCCCAGGTCGAGGCGCCACCCTCCGGCGTGCGGCGCGACGTCGCCCGCCATCGCCTCCACGCGCCGCGAGAAGCGCGGGCCCTCCACGACGAGCGTCGCCGCGGCCGCGCCGGGCGCCAGCAGGTCCACGCCCATGGCGCGGGCGTCCGCCAGCAGGGGCTCGTCCACGAAGCGGCCCAGCCACTCCGCGCTCAACGGGGGGCGGCACGCGCAGACGAACGCCCGCAGCCCGCCAAGCCCCGACGCGGGGCCCGGGCGCGCCGTCGCGGGCCCCTCCGCCAGGGGCAGGCGCAGCGCGGCGGCCTGCTCCTCCAGGAGAAAACGGGGCACGGGGCCGTCCTCCTCGGGGAGGGCCAGCGCAACGTCGGCGCCCCCGGCAAGCAGCCGGTCGAGGGCCGCCGCGGCCGGGATGCCGCCGTCCCACGCCAGCGCCACGCGCATGCCCCTCCCATGGCGCCCCGCCTCCGTGAATCCTCCAGTGGAAGCAGCGGTCGGCCCCGCCGCGCTGGGGCAGGAGTTTAAGTCGATGCGACCGATTGCCCAGGCATCCGGGGTCCTCTGATGCTCCACGCCCGCTGCAAGGCCGACGTTCTCAAGACGCTCATCGACGCCACGAGCACGCTGGTCGACGAGGTGAAGGTCCACGTCGCGGCCGAAGGGCTCTCGCTCAAGGCGGTCGACCCCGCGCACGTCGCCATGGTGGAGCTGACGCTCCGCGGCGCCGCGTTCCAGGAGTACAAGGCGGACGCCATGGAGATGGGCGTCGACCTGGAGAAGTTCAAGGAGGTCCTCAAGCTGGCCTCCGGCGACGACGAGGTGGAGATGGACTTCGACCCCGCGGGCCACCGCCTCGTCATGAAGATCGGCAACGTCACGCGCCGCATGTCGCTGGTCGACACCAGCGGCATGAACGACCCCAAGGTCCCCAAGCTCGACCTGCCCGTCCACGTCACCATCGCGCCGGGCGAGCTGGAGCGCGGCATCCGCGCCTCCGAGGCCATCGCCGACCACGTCGCGCTCATCGCCAACAAGGACACCTTCGAGCTTCTCGCCGAGGGCGACACGGACCAGGTCCACCTCAAGCTCGACAAGAGCATGCTCGCCGAGCTGAAGGCGAGCGAGAGCGCGAAGTCGCTCTTCTCCCTGGACTACTTCGCCAACATGGTGAAGGCCGCCAAGGGGTCCCCCGGCATCCACCTCAACCTCGGGAACGACTACCCGGTGAAGATCGAGTTCGACCTGGCGGGCGGGAACGGGCACGTGACCTACCTGCTCGCGCCGCGCATCGAGTCGTGAGCTTTTCTTCTTCTTTGCGTTTCTCTTGGGGGACTCCGTCCCCCAAACCCCCACAACACCCGAATCTCCGAATCAGCGCCGCGACAAACACTCGTGGGTGGTTTTCTCCTCGGTGATTCCGAGATTCGGGTCTCGCGGGGGTCTGGGGGCGGAGCCCCCAGGCGGATCCAGAGAGGACAACACCACGCCCACGTACACCGGCGGGATCGGCCTTTGTCGCACGTTCAAGCACGGCAGGCCGCTTGGCTGCCCGGGATTCGCATGGTCACCGCCTCTGCCACCTCCCGCGCGGCCTCCACCACCGGCATGGCCCGCTGGCCCGCGCACCGCATCGCGTCGGTCGCCGCCGCGCTTGTCATGGTCCTCATGTTCCCCCTCTTCACGGGGACGGAGTTCTTCGGCTTCGGCCCCGTGCCGTACTTCCTCGCCGCGTTCCTCGTCCTGGCCATCGCGCTCTGCTTCCCGTTGCGCGCGTGGATGCAGCGCACGGATCAGGTGCTCCTGGGGCTCCTGGGCCTCTTCTTCATGGGCGCCAACGCCTCGTTCGTCTTCCCTGAGCTGGCGCACCCCGAGCACTTCCCGGACTACGGCTTCTCCACGCTGGGCGTGGCCGCGGCCCTGGTGCTCGCGGCGGCCGCCGTCGCGGCGTTCATCCCCGCCTTGGGCCACCCGGCGCGCTGGGGAAGCTGGGGCGTCGCGGCGCTCCTCGTCCTCGCGGGCGTCTCCGTGGGCGCCACCGCCGCGATGTACGAGGAGCACGCCGTCCCCGCCGCGGGCGCCGGCAGCGTGCTGCTCACCCCCGACGTCACGCTGGAGGTCACGGCGCAGAACGCGCAGTTCTCCCCCGCCTCGCTGACCCTGCCCGCGGGCAAGATCGTGAAGATCCACGTCACCAACGCCGATTCGGGCACGCACAACTTCCGCGTGGATGCGCTGGGCCTCGCCAGCGACCTGCTCGCCGGCAAGACGACGGACCTCTGGATCAGGACAGACAAGACGGGCACGTATCAGTTCTACTGCTCCATCCACAGCACGCAGAACGCGGACGGCACGTGGACGGGCATGACGGGCACCCTCGTCGTGACGTGACCTGGGCGAGGGGTCCAAGCACTGGCAGCGCCGATCCTCGCCGATGGCCTCCGGCTTCGAGTCCGCGGTGCTGGGCTTCCTCCAGCACTACGGCTACGTGGCCCTCTTCGTGGTCCTCGCCCTGGAGACGGCGATGATCCTCCACTTCGTGCCGGGGGAGCTGATCGTCTCGGCGGCGACGGCCGCGCTGGCGCGCGATCCGCTCTCGCTGGCACTGGTCATCGCGGTGAGCACGGCGGGCGCCACCGCGGGCGCGTGGCTCCTCTTCTGGGCGACGCGCCGCGGCGGGCGCAAGCTCCTCGCGCGCCACGGCCGCTGGATCCACGCGACGCCCGAGCGCGTCGAGCGGCTGGAGCGCCTCTTCGCGAAGCCCGCGGGAGAGGTGCTCGTGTTCGTGGGCCGCCTGCTGCCCATCGCCCGCGCGGTCGTGAGCATCCCCGCGGGGCTCGCGAAGATGGACACGCGCAAGTTCCTCGTCTACAGCGCGGCGGGCAGCGCCATCATGAACGCGGCCATCGCGTACACGACCTACGCCGCGACGACGAACCCGCGCGTCGTCGCGTGGATCGACGCGCAGACGGCCCACTGGCCCCTCTGGCTCCTGGGCGCCCTCGCGGTGGTCGCCGTCTCGTGGTGGGCGTGGCGGCGGCGCCACCTTCCGCCCGAGCACGTCGTGGGCCCGGCGTGGCGGGCGACCGCCGCGGCGCTCGTGGCGCTGGGCGCGCTCATCCTCGTCGCCGGCGTCGTGGCGCCCGCGCTCACCTACGACGCGCTCACGCGCGTCGCGGACGACGCCAGCGCGGCCGCGCAGGCGCAGGGGGTGGCGCCCCTGGCGTTCATCGTCGCCTACGCGCTGGCCCTCGCGGGCCTGGGCCTGCTGGCGCTGGCGCTCACGGACTGGGTGAAGGAAGGGGTGGCCCGCGCGCGTGACATCATCACGCGGCGCGAGCCCAGGGCCTGATCAGGCGCTCGTGGGGACGTCCACGCTCACCGACACGTCGTAGACGCCCGGCTCGCGGTTGACGGCGTGCGCGAGGTCGCTCGTGCTGACTTGGAGCGCAAGCTGGTGGCCCGCGGGGAGCACGTAGTCGACGCCCACGAGGTCCACGTCCGCGACGCTCGCGCTGAAGGGCGAGACCGGCATGCGGAACGCCTGCGTCTGGCCGTCGAGCACCGTGCCGTCCGTCGCGTCCACGAGGCGGAAGAACAGGAACGCCTCGGTGCCGATGCCGGTCACGCTGAGGTGGACCTTGCCGATGCCGCTGACCTCGGTGGCGTTCCCGGACGTCGCGATGGGCACGAGCCCGCTGGCGACGCCCTGCGCGTCGGTGACCTGGGGGATGGCGCCGCTGACGCCGCCCGCGCCGATGCTGTACGAGCCGCCGCCCACGGGGGCCGGGACGGAGACAAGCTGGAGCGAGCCCGCGGCGTGGAGCCACGCCGCGTCGTGCGGGGGCCACGAGAGCGCGCCGTGCCACGCGCCGGTGTTGTCCTCCCACTGGACCGGGGGCCACAGGAGGCCCGAGGGCTCGCCCTTGAGCCAGAGGGAGAGCCACGCGACCGTGGCGTCGTCGACGCGGCTGCCGGGGCCCGCGTAGGGGCAGCCCGCGTGGCCGCCGCAGTAGAGCATCAGCTCCGCGGGCGTGCCGTGGGCGAGAAGGCCCTGCACGTTGGCCATCGCCTCGTTGGCGTTGAACAGCGTGTCGGGGAGGCCCTGCGTGAAGAGGGCGGGCGCGCGGATGTGGCTCATCCACGCGGCGGCGCTGCGCTCGCGCAGGCCTTCAGAGACGTCGGGGGTCAGGCCGTTGACGGCGTGGACCTCGGCGTACCAGAGGGGGAGGTTGATATCATATCCCTGGGCCTGGGGGCCCGTGGGGTTGCCGGGCTCCAGGCCGTAGGCCTCGCCGGTGGCGGCGCCGGAGCCGAAGAGCACCGCGATCCACGCCTCCTTGGGCACGCCGCCGGGGCCGAGGCTCTGGCGCAGGTCGTTCCAGGTGATGTCGGGCACGATGGCGTCGATGCGCGAATCGAACGCCGCGGTGAGGAGCTGGATGCCGCCCGCGTAGGAGCCGCCCGCCATGCCCACGAGGGGATCGCCGTCCCGCTGCGCGATGAGGGGGCTTGCCGCGAGCATGTCGACGAGCGCGCTGGCGTCGCGCACCTCGTAGGCGGGGCTGTCAAGCTCGATGAAGCCGCCCGACTGGCCGAAGCCGCGGGAGTCCCACGTCACGACCGCGAAGCCCGCGTCCAGCAGGCGCCCGACCATGCCGCCCGTGCCGGTCTGGCGCGAGCCGGCCCAGCCGTGGGTCATGAGCACCGCGGGGACCGGGTGGTCCGCGCTGGCGCCCGCGGGCAGGAAGAGCGTGTAGACGATGGGCGTGCCGTCGAAGGAGTTCAGGACGCCGGTGGTGACGCTGGCGTCGGCCTGCGCCGCCGGGGCGAGGGCGGGCGCCGCGAGGGCCGCGACGAGGGCGAGGGCCGTGAACGGGACGATTCGCATGGGAGCCTCCAGGCGGGCCACGCCGTGGGGGGGCCTTGAACCTTCTCCGTAGCGCCTTGTCGGGGGCTCAGCCGCCCCTCCTCTTGCGCTCCACGTTGTGGGCCGCCTCGCGGTGGGCGCGCCCGAAGGAGCGCTTCGCCTCCTCCCGGAGACGCCGGGCGAGCCCCTCGTCCCGCCGCGCCGCGGCCCGCAGCGCCTCGCGCCGCAGCTTGCGCCACGCCTCCAGCCGCGCGGGCTCCACGGCGCCGCGCACCGCGCAGCCAGGCTCTGTGCCGTGCGCGCAATCCCGGAAGCGGCACCCCGTGGCCAGGGCGTCGACCTCCTCGAACGCGTCTGCGAGGCCCTCCTCGCCGACGAGCCCCACCTCGCGCAGGCCCGGCGTGTCCAGGAGCGCGCCGCCTCCCGGAAGCGGCACCATCTCGCGCCAGGTCGTCGTGTGCCGCCCCTTGCGGTCGCCCTCCCGCACCTCGCCCGTCGCCAGGAGGTCCTCGCCCAGGAGCGCGTTGGCGAGGCTCGACTTCCCCGCGCCGGAGGGCCCCACCAGGGCAAGGGTCCTCGCCGGCCGCGCCAACGCGCGAAGCCCCTCCAGGCCGAGCCCCGCCCGCGCGCTGGTCACGAGCACGGGCGCGCCCAGGGGCTCCGCCTCGCGCCGCGCCGCCTCGGGGTCCGCGCAGGCGTCCGCCTTGGTGAGCGCGACGACGGGCTGCGCGCCGCCGCCGTGCGCGAGGGCGAGCACGCGCTCCAGCCGGCGCAGGTTCAGGGGCGCGTCCAGCGCGGCCACCGCCACGAGGGCGTCCACGTGGGCCGCGACCACCTGCTCCTCGCCTTCGGCGCCGGCCGCGCGCCGCGCGATCACGCCGCGGCGCGGCAGCAAGGCGTGGATCGCCCAGCCGCCCAGGCCGTCGGGCCTCCCCGCGACCCAGTCTCCGGTGACGGGCCGCTGGCCGCGCAGGCGCCCGGCGGCGCGCGCCTCGCGCTCGCCCTCCCGGGTCGCGACGCGCCAGCGCGTGCGCTCCTGCCTCGTCACGCGGGCGGGCTCCAGCGCGGGGTCGTCCAGGTCGTCAAGGTGCTTCTGGAGGCTGGCCTTCCAGCCGAGGGGTTCGAGGGACATGGTGGGGTCTCCGCTTCGGTCGACGCGAAAAAGCGGGCCCGTGGAGGCGCGTCCGCTGGGGCCACGAGGATGGGACCGGCCCGCGCCTGCGATTCACGCCGCGCGAAGGGCGGGGCCGGGGATGCGCGCCACGTCAAAGCCGGACATCAAGGACCACCACCTGTGGGGCTTCCCAGGCGATAGGCCTGGATGAGGGTTTCGAGTGGCCGATCCGCGCGCGGCTTCGCGGGAAAAGCCATGATCCCTTCGCTGGGTGCCGGCCCGTGCGAGCCCCCGTCCTGCTTCTTGTCGCCTGCCTCCTTCCTTTCACCCCGGTCCCCGGGGCCCGCGCTGACCCGACCCCCGGAAGCGACGCGGCCCACGCCATCGTGATCGGCCCTGGCGACACCACCGGCGTCCTGGCCGCGGACCAGCCTTCGATCTGGTACGCCGTGGACACGCCCGCCGGCGAGGGCGCGATGGGGAGCGTCGCCGCCACCGACGGCTCCAGCCCGTGCCTGCAGGTCCTGGGCGCCGGCGCCAACGACTTCGCGCAGGAGTGCGGGGCCCCCGTGGGCGCGGGCAACGGCGGACGCGTCTATTTCGTGGTGTTCACCTGGGGCGGCGCGTCCAGCTTCACCCTCACGGTCCGCCAAGGGCCGCTTCCGCTTTTCCAGGTGACGGGGTTTGACGTGGTCCCCACCGCGACCGGGCCCGTGCCCGACGCGCATCGGGAGGTGCGGCTCACGATCGAGAATCTCGGGGACGCAGACGGCGTCATGGCGGTCGAGGTCCGCGCGTGGGCGCACAGCCTCAACTTCCAGACCGGGACCGTGGTCGTCGATCGCGTTCCGGTCGCGGTGTCCGCCCACTCGGTCGTCCACGCCAGGTGGACGTGGGACGCCAGCCCCTACGTCGGGCGCGTGGACCTGAGCGAGGCCGCCCACGCCGACGTCGCGCAACGCGACCACGTCCAGGAAGAGCGAGCCGCCACCTCGGTCCTCCTCCCGGACGAGGGCCTCGGAGTCGAGCAGCCCCTCATCGTCAATCCCATGGGGGACGCGAGCGGGGGCTACGTCACCGTGAGCGGGACGGGCGATGCCCGCGGGGACAATTACGTCGTGAGCGGCACGGGAGACGCGACGGCGTGCCCTGGAGGCGGATCCTGGGGCTCGTGCTTCGCGGTGGGCGGCCACGACGCGTCGGCCTGCGAAGGGGGCGATCATTTCGAATCGGACTGCGAGGCGATCGCGCTGACGGGAGAGGCGCGCAGCTGCCAGGACGACTTCTTCGCGCCCTGCGGGAGCTTCAGCCTGGCCGATGGCGGCGGCTGCCTCGAAAGGCTATGCACGCCCACCCTCCCGTGATGGGCAAGCGCGCCCCCACAACCTTTTAGAACGCCCCGCCGGGCTCCGGGACCGTGCGCCCCCTCCTGCTGGCCCTCGCCGCGGCCCTCCTCACCCCGGCCCTCGCGGGCTGCCTCACGCCGGGGGGGACCACCGCGCCGTCCAACGCCTCGGCGCTCCTCTCGCCCATCCAGTTCCCGTCCATCAAGAAGGAGCAGGCGCTCGTCGCCATGGCCGACGGCGTGAAGCTGGACAACTGGGTCTACCGCCCCGACGCGCCCGGGCAGTTCCCCGTCATCATCGAGAGCCGCCCCTACTTCGGCAACCTCGATCCCCCGGCGCAGGAGGAGGGGCAGAAGTTCAGCAAGTGGCTCATCCACGAGTTCGTCCCCCGCGGCTACGTCGTCGTCCTGCACAGCGTCCGCGGCACGGGCGACTCGGGCGGCTGCTACGGCCAGGGCGGCATCACCGAGCAGAAGGACGAGGCCGCCACCGTGGAGGCGTTCGCCAAGATGCCCTACAGCGACGGCAAGGTGGGCATGATCGGCAAGTCCTACGGCGGGACCACGCCCTGGGAGGCCGCGGTGCAGGCGCCGCCGCACCTCGTGACCATCGTCCCCGTCTCGGGCATCACCGAGTGGTACCTCTACGTCGCGAGCCACGGCGTGTGGTACGACTCGGGCACGCAGTTCAACGAGGAGTACCCCTTCACCATCAGCTTCCACGCCGACCCCACCGGCGCGGACCCCAACGACCCCACCTCGTTCCTGCCGCCGCAGTCGCAGCTTTCCCACTACCCCGAGAAGGTCTGCCAGGACTTCGCGCAGGACGAGGCCGCCGGCGCCTCGGGCGCCAGCACCGGCGACGAGGACGCGTTCTGGCAGGAGCGCGACTACCAGACCGACGCGCAGATCGCCAAGATCGACAAGGCCAACGTCTCGGTCTACGTCGTCCACGGGCTCCAGGACTGGAACGTCAAGCCCGACAACGTCGTGGACGTCTACAACAAGCTCGCCGTGCCCAAGCACATGCAGCTTGGCCAGTGGGACCACCAGTATCCGCTGCGCAACGACTGGGGCACGGAGCTCCTGCGCTGGTTCGACTACTGGCTCAAGGGCGTGAAGAACGGCATCATGGACGAGCCGCCCGTGAAGCTCATGGACAGCGCGGGCGTCTGGCACGACGAGATGGACTTCCCCGAGTCGCGCGCCGTGAACCTCACGCTGCATCCGGACGACAAGGGCGCCCTCGCCGAGTCCGCCCCCAAGGGCTCCATGACCTACGTCTCCAGCCCGGCCACCTCCGCCAACGACGCCGCGCCCGGCCAGGACAAGCTCGTCTGGGCCGGCGCCGCGGAGGCCTCCACGCTGCGCGTCTCTGGCGCGCCGTGGCTCGCCTTCAACGCCACCATCACCGGGCCCAACGCGCAGTTCGTCGCGACGCTCTATGATATCAACGGCTCGACGTGGACCGCCATCAACTGGGCCCACCTCGACGCGCGGCACCGCGACGGCGCGGACAAGCCCTCCACCTCGCCCCAGATGGGCGCGGGCTCGTTCCGCCTGCGCTTCTACCCCATGGACGCGGAGATCGCGCCGGGCCACAAGCTGGGCCTCACCCTCGCGGGCGCGGGCGGCTTCGCGGCGCCGGGCCAAGGCACCACGGCGCAGGTGGAGGTCGAGACGGGCACCGCCGCGCTGACGCTCCCCACGCTCCCCTCCATCGCGCCCGAGTCTCCGCAGCCCACCATGGCGAAGGCCGCGGACCTGGGCTGGACGAGCTGAGGGCATGCATGCGTCGCGCGCTGGCCCTCCTCCTCGTCGCGCTGACGCTGGGCTGCGCTGCGCCCGCCGCGCGCCACGAGGCGGAGGCGCCCGTCGTCGCGGCCCGCGCGCCCGATCCGACCCCGGCAAGCCCGACCCCGGAGGCGCCCACGCCTGCGCCCCAGCCCGCGGCGCCCCCCGCGCCGGAGGCGCCCGCGTTCCGCCGCCACGTCTCGCCCGCCGGCAAGGCGGACGACGCGGGCGAGCCCTCCCTCGGCGTCGACCCGCGCAACGGCGCCGTGCTCTACCAGGCGAACCTGGAGACGTTCCGCGTGGACCTGGCCAACGACTCGTGGACCTCCGTGGCGCCGCTCACGACGACGCTTCACAGCGAGGACCCCATCCTGGCGGTCGATCCGTTCACCGGGCGCGTGTACGTCTCGCAGCTCATGGCGGACTGCAGCATCCTCGCGTGGAGCGACGACGACGGCGCGACGTGGACCACGAACCCGCTGGGCTGCGGCGCGGGCACCGGCTTCGACCACCAGACCGTGGGCGGCGGCCCCTTCGCCGCGGGCGTGACGCCCCTGGGCGGCGCCAAGGACGCGCTCTACTACTGCTCCCACGACACCGTGACGACCTCCTGCGCCGCGTCGCGCGACGGCGGGCTCACCTTCCTGCCCGCGGTCCCCGTGAACACGGCCGCCACGTGCGACGTCACGGGGCCGGGCCACGTCCGGGTGGGGCGCGACGGCACGGTCTACCTCCCGGAGCGCGCGTGCCACGGCAGCCAGGACCAGGGCTTCGCCCTCTCCACCGACGGCGGCGTGACGTGGACGCAGCGCTTCCTCGCGGGCGTCGGCAGCCAGGGGGAGAGCGACGCCAGCCTCGCGCTGGACGCGACGGACAAGATCTACTTCTGCTTCGAGGGCGGAGACGGGCACGCGGGCGTCGCCACCACGGTCGACCGCGGCAAGACGTGGTCCAAGCCCGTCGACCTGGGCGCGCCCTTCGGGCTCCAGAACACGCAGTTCGAGGTCGCCGTCGCGGGCGCCGCCGGCAAGGCCGCGTGCGCGTTCCTGGGCACGCCCACGCCGGGAGACGACCAGGCCGCCGAGTTCAACGGCACGTGGCGCCTCTACGTCGCGTTCACCTGGGACGGAGGCGCCAACTGGACCACCCTCGACGCGACGCCCGACGACGTCGTGCAGCAGGGCTGCATCTACCTCTTCGGCAACTTCGGCCCGCCCTGCCGCAACCTCTACGACTTCATGGACGCCGCCGTGCTCCCCGACGGGCGCGTGCTGGTGGGCTACGCCGACGGCGACGTGGACGGCCGGCAGGCGACGAAGGGCGTCATCGCCGAGCAGGTCGCGGGACCCGGGCTGCGGTGAGCGCCTCCCCGTTTCCTTCTCGTCACGTCTTGACGCGACGAGAAGGACGACACGCCCGCCCCCCGTGACCCCCCGCGTCCGCCAGCCCCTTCTCCAAACCTTAAGACGGGATGGGGCGCCTCCCCGGCCTCATGCACGCCGAGGCGGAGTCCCCCTGCACCGTGGGCAACTTCGGCCCCGGCTTCGACGTGCTCAGCCTCGCCCTCGCCCGGCGCGGCGACAAGGTGTGGGTCCGCACGGCGGAGGCCGACAAGGTCACGGTGCGCGGGCCCGGCCACGAGCGCGTCCCCACCGAGTGGGCGCGCAACTCCGCCTGCGCGAGCCTCGACCACCTGCGCAAGCTCACCGGCCGCGCCGAGCCGCTGGAGGTCGTCATCGAGAAGGGCATGCCCCCCGGCAGCGGCCTCGGCAGCAGCGCGTCCTCCAACGCCAGCGCGGTGCGCGCGTTCGCCCGCCTATGGGGTGTCGCGCTCTCGCCCTTGCAGGCGCTGGAGGCCGCCGCCGCGGGCGAGGCCGTCGCCACGGGGAGCGCGCACACGGACGACGTGGCCGCCGCGCTCTTCGGCGGGCTCACCGTGGTGGGCGGGAAGGGCCCGGACGCCGTGATCCGGCTGCGCCCTCCCCCTCTGCATCTCGTCGTCGCGCGCCCCGAGGTCGACCTCCCCACGCGGGAGATGCGCCGCCTCATCCCGGACGCGCTGCCCAAGGCCGCCGTCGTGGGCAACCTGAGCAACGTCGCGCGCATCGTGCACGCCTGCCACCGCGGCGACGCGGCCATGCTCTGCCGCGCGCTGGAGGACGGCATCTCGCGCCCCTACCGCGCGCCCCGCGTCCCCCTCTTCGAGGAGGCGCGCCAGGCGGCCCTCGCGCAGGGCGCCGAGGCCTTTTTGCTATCTGGGTCGGGCCCCGCCATGATCGCGGCGATGCCCGCCGAGAAGGACCCCCGCGCCGTGGAGAGCGCCATGCGCGACGTCTTCGTCAAGGCCGCGCTGGACGCCGAGGTGTTCACGACGCAGCCGCTCCCGGAGGTGAAGGACCCTGCGATTCCGCTGCATCCGCTGTGACCGCGACTATCCCCTCGCGCAGGTGCGCTACCGCTGCGAGTGCGGCGGCCTCCTGGAGGTCGAGGCGGACTGGCGCTGGCGCCCCACGGAGGCGCGCGGCCTGTGGCGATATCGTTCCCTCCTCCCCACGCTGGACGAGGCGCCGCCCGTCACGCTCCAGGAGGGGGGAACGCCCCTCGTGAGGTGCGAGCGCCTCGCGGCGTGGGCCGGCGTGCGCGAGCTGAGCGTCAAGGTCGAGGGCGCGAACCCCACGGGCTCCTTCAAGGACCGCGGCATGACGGTGGGCGTCACCCTCGCGCGCAGCCTCGGCATGAAGGCCCTCGCGTGCGCGAGCACGGGCAACACCAGCGCGTCCCTCGCAGCGTATGGCGCGCGGGCCGGGCTCCCCGTGAGCGTCCTCGTCCCCGCGGGCAAGATCGCGGCCGGCAAGATGGCGCAGGCCCTCGCCTTCGGCGCCAAGGTGATCGAGGTGGAGGGCGGCTTCGACGAGGCCATGTCCCTGGTGGAGCAGCTTTCCGCCGACGGCCACGTCTACCTCCTGAACTCCCTCAACCCGCTGCGCCTTGAAGGGCAGAAGACGCTCCTCTTCGAGGTGCTGGAGGCGGCCTCGCCCGACCGCGTCGTCTTCCCCGTGGGCAACGGCGGCAACGTCAGCGCCGCGCACAAGGCCATCCGCGAGGCCAACGCCACGGGCCTCTCCCGCGCGACGCCCATGCTCACCGGCGTCCAGGCCGAGGGCGCGGCGCCCCTCGCCTCCGGAAGCTATCACCCTGTGGACAAGGCCGAGACGCTGGCCACCGCCATCCGCATCGGGCGCCCGGTCAACGCCGACAAGGCCCTGCGCGCCGTGAAGGAGACGGGCGGCGCGTTCGCCAAGGTCAGCGACGCGGAGATCTTCGACGCGCAGCGCCGCCTCGCGCGGGAGGAGGGGCTCTTCGTCGAGCCCGCCAGCGCGGCGCCCCTTGCGGGCCTTCGCAGGCTCGTGGAGTCCGGCGTCGTGGACCGCTCCGAGAGCGTGGTGCTCGTCGCGACGGGGAACGGCATGAAGGACCCCGACGTGGTGTCGCGCTACGCGTCCCCTCCGTTGCGGACGAAGGCCGATCTTCCCTCTCTTCTGAAGGTGCTATCGTGATCGACAAGGGTCCAAAGAACGCGACGAGCGCCACGAGCGCAAAGGACGCGACGACGGGAAACATCGCGACCTTGGCGCTCTTCGCGCTCGTCGCGTTCTTTGGACCCCTGGCCAGGGAGGTGACGTTCAGGTGAAGCTCGACATCCTCGTGGAACTCCGGGACTCTCCAGGCCAGCTCAGCCAGGCCCTCGCCACCGTGAGCCGCTTCGGAGGCAACGTCATCAGCGTCCTCCACGAGCACGGCAAGCGTCGCGGCGACTGGGTCCCCGTGCGCATCGTGCTGGAGATCCCCAAGGAGGGGGAGGAGCCGCTGGTCAACGCGCTCAAGGCCGAAAGCCGCGTCGTCTCCGTGGGCGGCGCCAGCGCGACGATCCCCTTCGCGTTCCTCCTCCTGGGGCACGTCTTCGAGTCGCACGTGCAGGAGATCACCGACGCCGTCTTCGCCGCGGGCGCCGAGGTGCGCCGCTTCAGCGCGGAGATCGCGAGCCGCGAGGCGCCCAGCGCGGCCCTGGTGGAGATCGCGGCGGGCAACGCCGAGACGCTCCAGGCCGCCCGCGAGCGCGTGCAGGAGATGGCGCGCGCCAAGGGGCTTCTCATGATCGAGGCCCTGGGGGGCGCTCCCGAATGAGCCGCATCCTGCTCGCTTCGGCCGAAGCCTCTCCTCGCGGCCTTGCGGCCGCTCGTCGGGATCGGCCTCGCTCGGAGGATGCGTCATGAGCCGCATCCTCCTCGCTGGGCACGGCAACGTGGGGAAGGCGTTCCATGAGCTTCTCCTGGAGGAGGCCCCGCGCCTCGCGGCCCTCCTGGGCGAGGCGCCCAAGGTGGTGGGCGTGCTGCGCCGCAGCGGCGCGTGGCTCGACGAGAACGGCGTCGGCGTGGGCGCCACGCTGCTCTCGCGGCGGCAATCGCTCTCCGTCGTGGACGCGCTGGACAAGGTGCGGCCCGACGTCTTCGTGGAGCTGACCACCAGCAACCTCCAGACGGGCGAGCCGGGCGCTTCCTACATCCGCGCGGCGCTGGAGCGCGGCATCCCCGTCGTCACGGCCAACAAGGGGCCCCTCCTGCGCCACTACGAGAGCCTCACCACGCTGGCGAAGAGGAAGGGCGTGCCGCTGCGCTTCGAAGGCACGGTGGCAGGCTCGATCCCCACGCTCAACCTCCACGAGTTCACCCTGGTCGGGAACCCGGTCACGCGCTTCGACGGCATCCTCAACGGCACGTCGAACTACATCCTCACGCGCATGGCCGAGGAGGGGCTCGCCTTCGCGGACGCGCTCAAGGAGGCGCAGGAGCTTGGCTACGCCGAGGCGGACCCCACGAGCGACGTGGGCGGCCACGACGCGGCGGCGAAGCTCGTCATCCTCGCCAACCACGTCCTGGGCGTGCCCCTGTCGTTCGAGGACGTTCAGCGCGAGGGGATCGAGCGCATCAGCGCGGCCGCCATCCGCCTCGCCGCCAAGGAGGGCTACGCCATCCGGCTCATCGCGACCGCGGACGCCGCCACGCGGCAGGCCAGCGTCGCGCCGCGCCTCGTGCCCGTGGACTCCTCCCTCAACGTGCGCGGCAGCCTCAACGTCGTGCGCTTCGCCACCGCGCACGCGGGCTCGTTCACCATCAGCGGCAAGGGCGCGGGCGGCCGGGAGACGGCCACGGCGGTCCTCAGCGACGTCATCCACGTCCTGCGGGGGCGAACGACCTAGAACGGTGCCCGGAAGAAGGCGGTGGATTGATCCTGCAAGGCTCCTTCGATGGGGCATGGGCGGAGAGGGGCAGGCCGACGCCGACCGCCGCACCCGCCTCCTTCTGCGGGCGGGGCAGGTCTTCGCCTCCTCCCTGGACTACGACCTCACGCTCCAGAACCTCGCCGACCTCGTCGTCCCCGAGCTTGCCGACTGGTGCGGCGTCCACATGCTGGCGGAGGGCGGGCTCGTCCTCCCCCTGGCGATCCGCCACCGCCGCGCGGACGGCGACGAGATCTCGAAGGAGTGGATCACGCGCTTCCCCGCGCGCGTCGGCGACCCCGCCGGCATCGGCCGCGTCGTGCGCGAGGGCCGCACCGCCAGCGCGCTGGACGTGACGCCCGCCATCCTGCGCGCCTTCGCCCCCTCGGAGGAGGCGGCCCGCGTCGCGGAGCGCGTGGGCGTCCGCTCCGTCATCATCGTGCCGCTGCGCGTCCGCGGCGAGACGGTGGGCGCCGTGTCCCTCGCCATGGCCGAGTCGGGGCGCCGCCACGCGCCCGAGGACGTGACGCTCGCCGAGGACCTCGCGCTGCGCGCCGCGGCCGCCATCGACAATGCGCGGCTCCTCCAGGCGGAGCGCGACCAGCGCGCCCGCGCCGAGCGCGCGCTCTCCGCCCTGGGCCGGCTGCACGCCGTCACCTCCGCGCTGGCCGGCGCCTCCACGCTGGAGGAGGTGGGCTCCTTCCTCGTGCGCGAGGCCAGCGCCAGCGTCGAGGCCGAGTCGGGCCTCCTCGCGCTCCTCGACGAGGAGGGCCGCGCGCTGGACCTCTTCCGCATCCACGAGGTCCCCGACGACCTCGCGCGCCCCTTCGCGCGCATCCCCCTGGACGCCGACCTGCCCGCGGCGGAGGCCTTCCGCACGGGCGAGCCCGTCTTCGTCGAGACGCGCGAGGCGCTCTACGCCCGCTGGTCGGGCCTCCAAGGGCGCGCCGTCCAGAACGAGGCGTGGGCCGTCGTCCCCCTCGTCTGGGGCGAGACGCGCCTGGGCGCCGCGTGGTTCGGCTTCCCCGCGCCGCGCGCGTTCAGCGCCGAGGACCGCGCCTTCCTCCTGGCCCTCGCCGCGCAGGGCGCGCAGGCCCTGGGCCGCACGCGCCTGGAGGCCGCCTCGCGGCTCCAGCGGCGCCTCCTGGAGTCGGAGAACGAGGCCGCGCTGGACGGCATCTGCCTCCAGGGCGCCGACGGGCGCGTCATCTTCCACAACAGGCGCCTCCTCGCCCTCTTCCACGTGGAGGAGAAGGCGCTGCGCGAAGCCGGCCCCGACGCGCTTGTCGCGGCGTGCATGGGCCAGATGGAGGACCCCGAGGCGTTCCGTGCCCTCGCGCGCAAGCTGGGCGGCGAGAGTGACGACTCGCTGCGCTTCGACCTGCGCCTCCGCGGCGGCCGCACGCTGGACGCCTACACCGCGCCCGTGAAGGGCGAGCGCGGCGAGCGCCTGGCCCGCGCGTGGTACTTCCGCGACGTCACCGAGCGCCGCCGCCTGGAGGCCGAGCTCCTGGAGGCGCGCCGGCAGCTGGCCCACCGCGAGAAGCTCGCCGCCATGGGCACCCTCGTCTCGGGCGTCGCGCACGAGATCCGCACGCCCCTCGCGTACATGGGCAACCACGCCTTCGTCCTCCAGCGCCTCGCCGCGCCGGGCTCGGGCGTCCCCGAGGGCGAGGCCGCCCGGCTGCGCGAGGCCGCGGACGCCATCGTCGAGGGCGTCGACCGCATCAACCACCTCGTGCGCGAGCTTCGCCGCTTCGTCCGCATGAACGAGGGCGAGCCCCGGGCGTTCGCGTGGGACGAGATGGTGGAGGCCGCCGCGCGCCTCTTCGAGGTCACGCACCGCGGCGTCCGCCTCTCCGTCTCCTTGCGCTCCGGCGCCGAGGTCCGCGCCGACCGCCTCCAGCTCCAGCAGGTGGTCCTCAACCTCCTGGAGAACGCGGCCGACGCCTCCCCTCCGGACGCCGAGGTGCGCCTCGCCACGAGCCTGGAGGCGGGGTGGGCCGTCCTGCGCGTCGAGGACGACGGCACGGGCATCCCTCCCGACGTGAAGGCGCGCATCTTCGAGCCCTTCTTCACCACGAAGGAGGGGGGCACGGGGCTGGGCCTCGCCATCGTGCGCCGCATCGTGGAGGCCCACGAGGGGCGCGTCTCCGTCGAGTCCGAGCCGGGGAAGGGGACCCTCTTCGAGGCGCGGCTCAGGGTGGCGTAGCCCCCCGCAAACGTTCAAGTCCAGCCCCCTTCCTCGCCCTCGCCGTGAACCTGGCGGCGCTCGCGCGCTACCCCTTCCTCCCCGAGGCCGGCGCCTGGGTCGCGCAGGAGGGCCCCTCCCTGGAGGACCTGCTCGCCGAGCGCGTGTACGCCGGGGCCCGGGCGCGGGGGCGCGAGCGGCTGCTGGCCGCCATCGAGCAGGGGGAGCTTCCCGCGACGGCGCTCGCCGAGGCCTCGGGCCCGCGCGAGCTTCTGGAGGAGCTTCTGGCCTACGTCTACGCGCGCATCCTGGTGTGCGCCATGGACGACCCCTACGTCGTGCGACGGCACGCGCTGGCGGAGGCGGTGCGGGCGCGCGGCTTCCTGGCAGTGGAGCGCGATCCCGCGCTCCTCGCGCGCGCGGCGGAGGCGGTGGGCCTCGCCTTCGAGCCCGAGGGCGCGGGCTTCCGCGCGCACTTCACGGAGTACCTGCGCTACGCGGTCCACCTCAAGGACGTGGAGTGGAAGCTCGTGCGGCAGCCGCTCTCCCGGGGGTTCGTCCAGATGGACGCGGCCACCGCGTCGCGCCTCGTGCAGGAGGCGTTGAGGCGGCGCATCGAGGCCGAGCTTCCCAAGCCCTTGGCGGAGGAGGTGGAGGAGGCGGTGGCGGGGGACCTCGCGCCGCTCCTGGAGGCCGCGCGCGTGCGCAAGGAGGCCATCCGCCCCGAGGCGTTCGGCGCGGTGCAGCTTGACCTCATCCCGCCCTGCATGGCGAACCTCCTCGCGGAGCTTCAGCAGGGGAAGAACGTCGCGCACAACGGGCGCTTCGCCATCACGACGTTCCTGCACAAGATCGGCCTCTCCAGCGAGGACATCATGAAGCTCTTCGCGCAGGCGCCCGACTTCCGCGAGGACCTCACGCGATATCAGGTCGAGCACATCACGGGCGTCACGTCGTCCACCGTCTACAACGTGCCCGGCTGCGACAACCTCCAGACGTTCAGCCTCTGCTACGCGGACGATCTCTGCCGCACCAAGACCAAGGCGGGCATGCCGCGCGTGCGCTACCCGGGCGACTACTACCGCTACATGGTGGAGGCGCAGGCCGTAAGCGGGCCCATCGCGCAGCGCGTTCCCCTGGACGACCCCAAGGTGCTCACGATGCACCTCGCCAAGAGCTACGGCCTCCTCATGCGCGCGAAGGAGATGGCGGAGTCGCCGGCCTTCCAGCGCGTCGAGCCGGAGGCCGTGCTCGCGTGGGTCGCGGAGGCGAAGATCCCCGTGAAGGTCAAGGCCGGCGAGAAGGGCTCCTCCATCGTCATGGAGCCCGACGACCCGTGGCAGGTCCTCCGCCTGGTGGAGGGGTTCCTGGCGGCGCGCCCCGCCGCGAAGCGCGGCCCGTGAGCGGCCTCACCCGCACGCAAGGGGCACGGGCGCGAGGCCCGGCTGCGCCGCGAACGCCAGGTGCGCGAGGCCGAAGGAGTCCTCCATGCCGCGCAGCAGGCTGTAGTGGTTCACGGGCGTCGTGTCGATGCGGCCCGGCGCGATGCAGGGGCCCAGCACGACGGCGCCCACCTGGCCGCCGCCCGCGCCCTGCTCGCCGGCCATGGGCGTGTCGTAGCCGCTCTGCTCGCCGCAGCACGCGGCGTTGTCGTCCCCCTCGTCGAAGACGATGACGATGCGCCCGTCCTGCTGGTAGGCGGGGCTGGCCTCGATGCGGGGGACCCAGGCGCGGAGGAACTGCTCGATGCCGGCGTAGCCGCCGGGGCGCGTCGCGTTCTTGGAGCAGGGGCTGTCGTGGCCGTCGCTGCAGAGGTTGGGCGTGATGAACGCGAGGTTGGGCGTCGTGCCCACGCTCTGAAGGTCCGCGTTGAGGTCGTCGAGGTCCACGACGTGCTGCGAGCAGGAGGCCGCGTCGTCGATGACGCTGTGGAAGTAGACGAAGGGGACGTGCTTCGTCGCGTACTGGTCGTCCGCGCTGGTCTCGCCCTCCCACGGGTCCTGAGCGTTGAGGGGCGCGTGGCGGCAGGTGGTGGGCGCGCTCTGGGGCGAGGCGGCCATGTCCTCGCCGTACATGCGCCACGTCTTGCCCGCGGCGCTGAGCTGGTCGCCGATGGTCTTCGCGGCGGCCGGGTAGACGCAGCCCTGCCCGATGGCCTGGCCATCCAGCGGGTTGACGACGCCCACGAAGTCGGTGTAGGACGGGCAGTCGGCCTGCGTCTGGGGGTTGGGGCCCTGGCCGCTCACCATGGAGATGTAGTTGTCCAGGCTCGCGTGGCCCGTGCCGTAGTAGTTGGGCAGGAAGAGGCCCGCGTTCACGAGGTCGTGCGCGAGGTAGGGCGAGCCGCCGTTGGGGCCGAAGGTCCGGCTGAAGCCCTTGTTCTCCAGGACGATGACGAAGACGTGGCCCGGCTGGGCGGGGAGCGCGGCGCCGGCGTCGAACGTCGCCAGGAAGGGGAGCGTGAGGAGCGCGCAGAGCGCCAGGCTCGGCAGGGGGGAGCGCATGCGGGCCTCGAACGGGGGAGCAGGGCTTGAGCCGTGCGCCCGGAGACGCGGGAAGGGCCGAAGACCTCCGGATGTCTCCGAAGGCTCGCTTGCCGCCGGGCTCAAGCACGCGGGAGCGCCCGAGGGGCCCATGGGACGCTGGACCGACGTGGGTCCTGGCGAGGCGCCGCCCGACGACCTCTACGCCCTCGTCGAGGTCGCGCAGGGGAGCCGCCTCAAGCACGAGGCCGACCTCGCCGCGGGCGTGCTGCGGCTCAGCCGCGTGCTGCCGCTGGGCCTCGCCTACCCCGTGAGCTACGGATGCCTGCCCGCCATCCCCGGCAAGGACGGCGACCCTCTCGACGTGCTCGTGCTCGCCAGCGCGCCGCTGCTGCCGGGGACGCTCGTGCGCGTGCGGCCCGTGGGGGAGCTTCGCCTGCGCGACGAAGGCGAGGACGACGCGAAGCTCCTGGGCGCCTGCCTGGGCGACCCCCTGACGAAGAGCTGGCGGCGCCTGGGCGACGTGGACGGGCGCCTGCTGGAGGGCGTCGCGGACTTCTTCCGCGTCTACAAGCGCGCCGAAGGGGAGCAGGACGAGGTGCGCGTCCTGGGCTGGCGCGACGAGGACGCCGCGCGCTCGCGGGTCGTGGAGGCGCTGGCCGCCCCCTTGTGAGCCTCTCCGGGGGACCCTGAAGGCGGCTCTGCCGCGCGCCCCGGAGGGGCGAGGCTCCGGAGCCTCCAGGCTCTCCAAGGCTCCAGGCCATACCCGAGAAGCGCCTCAAGGGGGCCATGATCCGGTGGGCCGCGAACGCCATCGACGCCGGCACCGCGGAGCGCCTCGTGGAGGACGAGGGCGCGCTCCTCCTGGACGTCCGCGAGGCGTACCGCCGCGAGCGGTGGCCCGTGGGCGCGACGCTGCAACGGCCGCTGGGCCTCCTGCTCGCGGACGACAGCGGCCTGCCGCGCGACCGCGCGCTCCTCGTGGTCACGGAAGAAGGGGAGACCGCGCGCCTCGCCGCGGCCGTGCTCAAGGAGCGCGGCTACGAGGCCTACGCGGTGGAAGGGGGCGCCCTCGCCCTCGACCCGCCAGGATCGTGGTGAGGGCGCCGGGGCCCGCTCACTCGATGGGCGGGGGCGGCACGCAGAACTGGCAGGGGTAGTACATGCCGATCTCGCACCACTGCACATTGCCCCACTCGTTGTAGTGGGGGTGATAGCACAGCATGTAGGGGCAGGACGAGTCGTTGCCCAGGCTGTAGCTGCAGAAGCCGAGGTCGGGCCGCGCGCTGGCCGAGGGGACGAGCGCGATGGTGGCCGCCACGAGGACGAGGCCGAAGGCGAGGATCGAGACCTTCATCCATCCACCTCAGGGGAGCACGGGGCCGGGGCCGCAGGTGAGGAGGTCGCAGGGCCCGTAGATGGGCGGGATGCCGTACTGGCAGTGGAAGCCCGTGCCGACGCCCCACGAGTAGCCGACGCAGAGCAGGTAGCCGCCGCAGTCGTAGGGGCCGGGGTCGTTGTGGAGCAGCGCCGAGCACCAGCCGAAGGCCGAGCCTTCGGGGGCCACGAGGGTGAGACCGGTGGCGGCGACGACGAGCGCGATGGCGATGGGGGCGATTCGCATGGGGTTTGCAACCTCCGGTCGCGGCATGCCATTGAGGCGCATGGTCGTTTCGCATGCAGCCGGCGCGCTGCATCGACGGGTCAACGCAGGCGGCGTTCCCAGGGGCGGATGACCTCGGCCTCCCGCCGGTCGCTCACGTGGACCTGCGCCCAGCCGACGCGCCCCTGGAGGACGGCGTCGCGGATGGCCTGCTGCTCGGGCGAGAGGCGGCTGCTGGCGGCCTTGATCTCCACGAGGTAGACGGCGTCCTTCTCGAACTGCACGCCGTCCACGGGCTTGCCCAGGAAGCGGAAGCCGCCGGGGTCCTCGAAGGGCCAGCCGCGCATCCACGGCGCGAACTGCTCGGTGAGGTTGCCGTACTTCGACGACTGGCTGCGCTTGGCCCGGCGGGCTTCGCGCAGCGCGCGCAGCGAGGCGAGCGCGACGAGCCAGCCGAGGGCAAGGAGGAGCACGAGAAGGAGAAGAAGGGCGTCGGGCACGTCCACGAGGGGGCGAGCCCGGCGCGGAGGATGAACCCGCCTAGATGGGGGACGGGCACGCGCCGGGGTCGCAGGGGATCAGCTGGACGCCGACCGTGCAGCCCTGGAAGTTCCCGTTGGCGTCGCGCTGGTCGCCGACGCACACGAGGTAGAAGCCGCAGTTGCCCGAGAGCGACGTGCAGGCCGCGACGCGGGCCTCCGCGGGCGCCGCGACGAGGAGCATGGCGCCCAGGAGCGCCAGGGAGACGAGGACGCGCGAGACGATCACGCGGCTCACTCCTGCGGGGGCGGGCACGGGTCGCAGGGCGAGGGCGCGGGGATGCCGTGCTCGCAGTGCGTGAGGTGGCCGTAGCTGGTCTGCGTGCCGACGCAGACGAGGTAGCCGTCGCAGTGGCCGGTGACCGCGTTGCACGTGCCCACGGCGTCGCCGCCGGGCATGGCGAGGGCGATGGCGGAGAGGGCGACGAGGGCGGAGAGGACGAGGGTGGTGGTTCTCATGATATCATTCCTGGGTTGCGGTCTCACTCGAGGGGCTTGCAGTATTGGCAGGGGTAGCCGTAGACGCCCCACTCGCAGCCGGTGACGCGGCCCTGGGAGTCGTACTGGGTGGGCTCCCAGCAGATGGTCCAGGGGCAGTGGTTGGCGTCGCCCGCGACGCCGACGCCCAGGGCGGTGCAGAAGGCGATGGGGTCGCTGGCGGAGCCGGCGGGCGCGACGAGCGTCGCCGCCGTGCCGGCGAGCAGAAGGGAGAGAACGAGGATCGTGGTGCGCATGGGGGTTGTGCCTCCGCCGCGGGGAATGCCATTCCGTAACATGGCCCTTTCGCGTCACGGCAAGGGGCGAGCCGGACATGTCTGGGCGCAGCCGCCGGGGTGCGGCCTCACGCCAGCGCGACGGCGCGCCCCTCGGAGGTCCGGGGCGCGCCCAGGAGGTGCGCCCGCGCCTCGGGGCAGTCGCGCAGGAAGGCGCGCAGCGCGTCCTCAGCCCGCGACTCCTCCCCCTTGAAGCGCAGCGTGACGCGCCGCTCGCCGTGGTGCGGGTAGCTCCCGATCTCCACGTCGCCGAAGCGCTCCGCCACCGCGCCCAGCGCCGCAGCGAACGCCGCCTCCGCCATCTCCACCTCCGCCTCCACGAGGCCCACCTTGGCGCCGGCGGGCACGATGCGGCCCACGACGCCCTGCTCGAAGATGCCCACCAGCTCCGCCGGCACGCCGGGCATGACCACCAGCGCGGCCGCGCCCTCGCGCAGCACGTAGCCGGGCGCCGCGCCCACGGGGTTCTCCAGCACCTCGGCGCCCTCGGGCACGGTCACCATCTTGCGTGCGGCCTCGATGGCGTGCTGCGGCACGTTGCCGCGCTTGTTGTAGCGCTCCAGGAGGCGCTGCCAGGAGGGCTCATGCGCCACGAGGCGCCGCCCGAAGCGCGCCGCGATGGCCTCGGTGGTGCGGTCGTCGTGGGTGGGCCCCAGGCCGCCGCTCACGAACACCACGTCGGCCAGCGGCAGCGCGTGGTCGATCTCCGCCGCGATGGCGTGCGCCTCGTCGGGCACCACGATGACGCGCCGGAGACGATGGCCCAACTGGTGGAGCCGCTGCGCCAGGAAGTGCGCGTTCGCGTCGCGGGTGTGGCCTGCCAGGAGCTCGTCGCCCACCAGGATCACGGCGGCCTGCACGGAGGGGTGAACGAAGGGACACGAAAAAGGTGTTCCCCCTGTTGAAGGCGCAAATTGACGGGGCGCTCAAGGGGGCAATCCCATTCTACGTGCCTTCTTGTTTGTCGTCATAATTCGGACGCCGAGTATTTCTGTTATTTTGTCGTGAATCATCATTTTCTCAGAAAATACAATTGATGAATGTGGGGGAAAAGGATTAAACGTCGGTTTGCATTTTCTTTTGTGGGGCTGTAATGTATTTCCTAAGGCCTATCTTTCTCACTTGCTTGCTCGTGATTGTGATCAGCCCCAGCCCTGCCGCCGCTACAGGGTGCTATGACCGTCCTCTGGGTGGGTCAATTTGGATTCCAGACCAGAATGGGCCTGCAGTCATCGGCACTTTCAAAGACTACTGGGGGTGCACCTATACTGGAGAGGGTGTGAAAGATCCGAGTCTTGGATGCACGTCCTATGGTTGCGCCTACAACGGACGCTGGACTCAATCCGGATCTACGATGGACTCCGTGATCGGAACGGTCGAGTACGTTCTGAACATGACACATTGAGATTTGATCCGGACCTCGCTCTCAATGGGTATAGGATTGGACCGTGCGTCCAACACCCTATCCTCAAGCTTTATAAGCGGACTCGCCGCGTCAACCCTGCCCGAAGCGCGGAGGCAACGCCAGTTGGACAGCAGGATGGTGAAGGCCGCAGCCGCAGCCGCCCTGGGGATCGTCCTTCTTCTGCCCACGTTCAACGCGCTGAACAACTCCTACGTCCAGAACGTGCCCCCGCCCCCGTGGGTCCCGACGCCCAGCACGATCCCGGACATCACGCCCCCCTCCGACTTCAAGCCCCCGCCGGACTTCAAGCCGCCCCCGGACTTCGACGCCTCGAAGTACAAGGGGCAGATCCCTCCGGGTGGCTGCCCTCCGCCCATCATCCAGGTGATCAAGGAGGCGACGTTCAACGACAGCATCACGCAGTCCAGCAACGGGCTGCTCCCCATCGGGAACCCCACCTCGTACGACCTGGCGAGGGACTTCTCCCCGCCCAACGGCACCTACGCGATCATCGGGTTCGTCAATCTGACCCAGTGGGAGGGCACCAACTTCACGGCCACGGTGCACCAGCCCGGCGGTGGCTCGTGGAGCGGCTACGGCAACAACACCATGAGCCCGCCCCGCCAGGAAGACGAGTCCATCCTCTACAACTCCTACGAGGCCCTCGGGCACAAGCCCGCGCCCTCGGGGCAGTACACGCTCACGCTCCACGCGGACGCGCCCTTCGTGCAGGGCGACATCCGCAGCACGTTCTACTCCATCATCCCCTGCGGAGGACTCCTCAAGTGATGCGCCTCGTCCTGAAGCCTGCCGGCGTGAAAGCCCTGTGGATCGGAGGCGGCGCCCTCGTGGGGCTCGCCGTGGGGGCGCTTATCGCGAACTTCGACGCGGCCGTGGGGCTCGCGCCGATCTGGCTGCTCCTCTGCGTGGCCTACGCGGGCGGCATCGGCTTCTTCCTGCGCGAGAAGGACGCGGCGCCCCGCGAGGCGGCCCGCGCCGCGGCGCCCGCCCCCGCGCCGGTCCGAGCCTCCGCGCGCCCCGCCCCCGCGCCGCTGCCGCGCGGCAACGGCCTCTCGGTCCTTCTCGACCTGCCCGACGTGCCCGAGGGCTTCCCCACGGTCATCGGCGAGCGCGAGACGGTGCGCGTCGTCGTCTCCGTCCAGACCGTCTCCGGCCCCGCGACCGGCGCCGCGGTGCGCCTCGCCAGCGCGCCCCGCGACGGCGCGCGTGCCCTGGCGGGCGAGGGCGTCACGGGCGCGGACGGCACCGTCGCGTTCACGCTCCACGCTCCCGGAGTCGGCGAGCTTCTCCTCGACGCCGAGGCGAGCCTCGAAGGGCTCACGGGCTTCGCCAGCGCGACGGCCAGCGTCGTGCGCTACGAGGAGGAGATCGCGCGCCTCTTCGGCGAGTTCCGCTCCTTCGCCATCGGCCTGCTGGGCCCCGACGCCGAGGCGTGCACCGCCCGCGAATTGGCCGAGCGCCTGCGCGTGGGCTCCGACGCCGCCTCCGCGCGCGCCCTGCTGGAGCTGGCGCGCATCTACGAGCTTGTCGCCTACGGCGAGCGCGAGGCGGACCGCCGCCTCTACCTGGCGCTCATGCAGCAGCTCCTCGTGCTGGAGCGCGCCGACCTGCCGCAAGCGGGCGGCTCCCCGGGCGCCTCGCCCCCCGCGCTGACGGAGGTCTGAGCGCTGCTCGAGCCCCTGGTCCCTCCGCGTGCCGGCCGCATGCTCAACCTCGCGGGCGCGGGCCTCTCCGCGTTCGCGTTCCTGCTCTCCACCACCGTGACCACGGTGAGCGGCGTCATCCCCGTCACCATCCTCGCGCCGCTCCTCGTCGTCGCCTTCGGCCTGCGCGTCGCGGGCATCAGCCACGCCCTCTCCAACGGGCGCGCCGTCATGGCGTGGTCGCCGCGCGTCGCGTCGTGGGTCTTCTTCGGCGCCGCCGCGCTCCTCCTGGGCCTCTCGGGTTCGAAGTACGTCGTGGCCCTCTTCGCCGCGTTCCTCGTGCTGGACTTCGCCGCGGGCTGGACCAAGCGCGACCTGGACGAGAAGGGCGCGAAGGAGCGCAAGGCGTTTCCCTACCGGAAGGCGCTTCTCGTGGCGGCCGCCATCGGCTACGCCGCGCTGGTCGCCGCGTTCCAGATCCTCTACGCGCGATATCTTTCCTACGGCGAGCTGATCACGTGGGCGCTCATCGGCGCGGGCTTCGCCGTCGCGCTGCGCCTCTGGCTCGCGGGGCCCAAGGCCGGCGACGCGTGGCTCTTCGCGCCGCGCGACCACCGGCGCCACGAGCGCCGCGAGGCCCGCGTCCTGGACCCCAAGCGCGTGCGCGCCGAGGCGGTCCTCGACGCCTTCCGCGCCCGAGGCGACGCCGCGCCCTTCCTCCAGTTCGTCCGCGACTCCGCCACCGCCGCCGACCTCGCCGAGGAGGACGTGCGCGCGCTGGAGTCGCGCATCCTCGCGTCCATCGCCCGCGCCGGCACCAACCGCGACGCGGACGCGCGCGCCGCCCTCGACGAGGTCGAGCGCATCCTCTCCCTTCGACGCTCCCAGGAGTTCTGACCATGAAGACCGACGACTACCTCGAGGCCTCGCACGCGGTGTACAAGGACGAGGTCAACAGCCTGCAATCGCTCATCCGCGGCGTGGGCCGCAGCATCGTGGGCAAGGACGTCGTCGTGGAGAAGCTCATCGCGGGCGCGCTCGCCGGCGGCCACGTCCTCATGGAGGACTACCCGGGCCTGGGGAAGACGCTCCTCGTGAAGACCTTCGCGCGCAGCGTGAGCGCGGACTTCAAGCGCGTGCAGTTCACGCCCGACATCCTGCCTTCCGACATCCTGGGCACGAAGATCTGGAACCAGGAGACGCGCCAGTTCCAGCTCTACAAGGGCCCCATCTTCACCAACATCCTGCTGGCCGACGAGATCAACCGCGCGCCGCCCAAGACGCAGAGCGCGCTCCTGGAGGCGATGGAGGAGCGGCAGGTCACCATCGACGGCGAGACGCACAAGCTCCCGCGCCCCTTCTTCGTGCTGGCCACGCAGAACCCCGTCGAGCAGGAGGGCACGTATCCCCTGCCCGAGGCGCAGATGGACCGTTTCCTCATCCGCCTGAGCATGGGCTACCCCGCGACGGACGAGGAGGAGGCCGCCATCCTCCAGCGCCGCGCCGGCTGGGCCAAGGACGACCCCACCGGGGACTACAAGCCCGTCATGGACCTCCAGCAGTTCGACGCCCTGCGGCAGCGCGTGGAGAACGGCGTCATCGTCAGCAGCGACGTCATGCTCTACATCGGCCGCGTCGTGCGCGCCGTCCGCGCCCACCACCAGGTGCGCGTCGGGCCCAGCCCGCGCGGCTCGCTGGCCCTCTTCAAGCTCAGCAAGGCGCTCGCCCTCCTGCGCGGCCGTGACTTCGTCGTTCCCGACGACGTGAAGACGTTCGCCGTCGACGCCCTCGCGCACCGCACGCTGCTGAAGGTGGAGGACCTGCTGGCGGGCGGCTCGCCCGAGAAGGCCGTGCGCGAGGCCATGGCGACCGTCCCCGTCCCCGCCGCGAAGCCGCGCCGGCTCTCGTGAGGATCCATCATGGCCCGGCCGAAAGAGAGGACCGAGGATGACGCCAAGGGCCTGGCGCCCTTCGGCCGCGCGCTCGCCACCGCGGGCGCCGCCATGCTCACCCTCGGCCTCGCCTTCGGCGACTACCCGTACCTCATCATCGCCGTGATGCTCCTGGGCCTCTGCTACTGGGCGCGCGGCCACGCGGTGCCCGGCCTCTCCGCCACGCGCACGCTCTCCCGCCGCGAGGTCCGCGCGGGCGACACGGTGGACGTCTCGGTGGAGGTGCGCAACGAGGGCGCGCAGCCCGTGGGCCTCTCGCTCCACGACAAGGCCCCCGACGCGTTCTCCCTGGAGGCAGGGGGCAACTTCGGCGCCGGGTGGCTCGCCCCCGGCCAGCGCGCCACGCTGCGCTACCGCCTTCGCCCGCCGCGCCGCGGCACGCACCCCGTGGGCGCGCTGCGCGCCACGGCCTACGATCCGCTCTTCCTCCAGAGCGCGCCCGTCTCCGAGGCCGCGCCTGCGGACGACGTCACGGTCCACCCGCGCACGCCGCCCGCGCCGCGCATCCGCACCAGCGCCGCGTGGGGCCGCACGCTCCTGCCCGGAGGCGACAAGGCGTCGCGCGGCATCCTGACCAACGACTTCCGCGAGCTTCGCCCCTACGCGCGCGGCGATCCCCTCAAGAGCGTCAACTGGAAGGCCACGGCCCGCGAGAGCCGCGAGGACCTGAGGCTCATCGTCAACGACTACGAGGTCGAGGGCAAGAAGGTCGTCTGGCTCTTCGTCGACGCAAGCCCCTACACCGTGGGCGGCACGAACCTCGGCAGCGTGTTCGACGAGATCGCCAGCGGCGCGCTCGCCGTGGCGGGGCACTACCTGGACATGGGCCACCGCGTGGGCTTCACGCTCTTCGGCGCGGGCCAGACGCGCATCCTCTACGCCGAAGGCGGCGACGCGCAGGAGCGGCGCATGGCGGCCCTCCTCGCCACCGCGATGCCCGGCGAGCCGGGCGAGGACGTGCAGCGCGCCGTCGAGGCCGCCAAGGGCTTCCTCGCCCGCGAGAAGCCCCTCGTCTTCGTCTTCACGCTCCCCGGCCGCGACCCGGGCCTCGCCAAGGCGCTCCTCTCCGCGCGCGCCCTCGCCAGCACCGGCCGCCGCCCCGCGCCCGTCGTGTGCGTGACGCCCATCCTCCCCGGCGACGGCAGCACCGCCGCGCGCATCGTGGCCATCGAGGAGAAGGCGCAGCTGAAGGGGCTGGAGCGGCGCGGCATCACCGTCATCCGCTATCACCCGCAGCGCGCGCCGCTCCAGGCGCTCCTCGCCAAGGGGGTGCTCCGCTGAGCACGGGCATCGGCTTCGTGGACGAGAAGATCGACGCGCTGCGCGCGCTCCCGCCCGGAAGCCTCGCCCGCCGCGCGCTCTACGCCTTCCTCGTGGGCCTGGGCGTCACGCTCACGGGCTATGGCAGCATGTTCGTCAAGGACACGCCCGCCATCCCCTACAAGCTCATCCCCGACCTGCGCGGCGCGCTCTTCCTCCTCAGCGGCACGACGCTGGGCCTCTATGCGGCCTACGGCCGGTCGAGCCACCGCACGTGGGCGCTCTGGGGCGTCCTCGCGTTCGTCATCGGCTTCCACCTGGAGGAGGCGACGGTCCACTGGATCGGCCCTTTCCCAGGCAGCATCACGGGCATCCGCGTCGGCCTCCTGGGCACCGCGGGCTCGCTCCTCGCCATCGCCGCCGTCGTGCTCCTCCACGTCGAGGTCGAGTCGTCGCGCCTCGCGCAGGACCTCGACAAGCGCGGCGCCGGAAGGGACTCGGGGCTCGCCGTCGCGGAGGGCCTGCGCGGCGAAGGCGCGCGCCGCGTCGTCGCCGTCGCCGCAGGCGCCGCCGGGCTCGGGCTCCTCGCCATCGTGTCGGAGAAGATCATCGGCAACGGCGCGACGGGCGGCGTCTACGTTCTGTTCCTCGGGAGCGCCATCCTCTTCGGGCTCGCGTTCGCCTTGGTCCGGTTCGGGCGCCGCTGAAGCCCAAACGCGGGGGGATTCGGGGGGCGGAAGCCCCCTGACGTGAAGGAAAAGTCCGGCAGACGATCAAAACGTCAGGGGGCTGCGCTCCCTGAAACCCCCGCTTTTGGCGCCGCCTCACCCTCTCATGTCCAGCGCCTTCCGGACCTCCCCCGCGATCGCAAGGGAAAGGGGCGGCGGCACGCTCTCGCCGATCATGTTCATCTGCTCGTTCTTGGAGCCGTGGAACACGAAGTCGTCGGGGTAGCCCATGAGGCGCGCGTGCTCGCGGGCCGTGAGGAGGCGGTCCTCCACGGGGTGGATGAAGCGGCCCAGCCCCTTCACGGTGGGCGCCAGCTCGTCGGCCTTGAGGCGCGTGAAGGCGCCGTGCATGCGGCCGTCCGCGGCCCGGTAGCGGTAGAGGCTGTCGCCCTCCTCCATCTCGCGCATGCGCTGGCCGCGCTTGCCTCGCATGGGGACCTCCTCGTGGTTGGGGATCTCCACGTCGAGGCTCTGGAGGTCCGCGATGGCCTCCTCCACCGTGACGCGGCGCGCGACCTTGGGTGGTGATATCACCACGTTGGAGATGAAGACGCGGTCGCGGTGGCTGGGCGTGCCGTGGTCCTCCGCCTGGAGGCGGTTGAAGTGGATGGAGGGGTAGCCCTGCCGCGCGAAGATGGTGCGAAGCTCGGCCTCCAGCGGGCCCTCCATGATGGGGGGCACATTCTCCATGACGAAGACGCGCGGCTGCAGCTCCTTCACGACTTTGGCGTACTGGAGCGTCAGGCTCCCCACGGGGTCGGTGTAGAGGCGGTCCAGGGGGTTGCGGCGGCGGTCGGCGTTGGCCACGGTGAACGCCTCGCAGGGCGGGCCGCCGATGAGCACGTCGGGCCGGCCCATCTTCGCGTACTCCTGCGTCCGGACGTCGCCCAGGTGCGGCTCGCCCACGGGCACGTTGGCGACGTAGGTCTCCAGCGACGTGCGGAACGACTCGACGGCGTGCCCAATGCGGAAGCCGCGCTCGGCGAAGCCGAACCCGAAGCCGCCGCAGCCGGCGAAGATGTCAACAACATTCGGCGCGTCCATCAGGACCACCCGAATGTTGTTGAGAGGCCGGGCTGGCGACCGAAGGGAGCCAGTGCGGCTGAATCCACGACCGTGGGCGCGTCCACGGGCGCGCGAGGAGGGTCTTCCTACAAAGCCCTACTTGGGCGGCAGGAGCGGGGGCAGGACGTAGAGGAAGAACCCCAGGAACGCCGCGCACACGCCGCCGAACGCGATGGTGCCCGCGGCCATCATGGCGAGCTTGGAGGAGCCCAGCCCCACGAGGGTCCCCACGAGGATCAGCGCGAGGCCCGCGACCAGGAGGCTCACGCCCCGCACCAGCGAGGCGGTGTTCTCGCGGACCTGGTCGAGGAAGCCCACGTCCAGGGCGACCGTTTGGGGCCATTTGAAGGCTGCGGACGCGACCTGCACGCGTCGCGACAAGGCGCTGAGGAGAAACGTTGATGGCGGCGCCTCGGGCTGTTGGCGCGGAGGCTTCCCATGCTTCGCTGGACCCGGCACGCCGCCCTCTGTCTCCTGCTCGTCCTCCCCTCGGCCCTCGCCGGCACCGCCGTGAGCCCCGACGTCACCGACGCCGCGGGGGACGCGCCCGGCCCGCTGGACGTCACCAGCATGTGGATCACCAGCGACGCGGCCAGCGTCACGTTCCACCTCAAGGTCGCGAACCTCACCGGGCCCGACCCGCTCCTGGGCGGCGAGGGCGCGCGCTACTACTACCGCGTCGAGTTCCAGTCGTCCACGTCCGGGCGCGCCTGGTACGTCCAGGGGCAGATCTGCGCCCTCGACACCGCGAGCCGCGGCGTCGCCGTCGCGCCCCCGTCCCAGGTCTACGAGCGGCCCGTGACCGGCGTCGACTCCTCCGACGGCGGCGTGAACGGCGTGGGCGCCTGCGCGGGCAGCACCGCCCTCGACGCGGAGAACCTCACCGGCGCGCCGGTCAGCTCCAGCGTCCAGACGCCCAACTCCACCGCGGCCTCCATCGGCGTGGACCCCGCCGCGGGCATCGTCACGCTCCGCATGGAGCGCCAGGAGAACTACGTCCTCCTCACCGACACGGGCAGCCCCACGCACCCGGGCGCCCTGGAGCCCAAGAGCACGGAGGTCGGCCTCGGCGCCGGCACGGTCCTGCGCCACGTCGTCGTGGAGACGTTCCTGGGCAAGGGCCCCCTGGTGGACCAGGGCCACACCGGCCCCCTCGACGGCGGCAGCAAGGACCTCGCCGACGTCGCGGGCCCCGGCCCCGACTTCCCGCTGGACTGAGCCGCCCCCACCCCAAGCGTCTTGAAGGGGCCTCGCGTGTTGCGTCCACCATGGGCGGGCCCCCTCCGCAGGAGCAGATCGACGCGACCCTGGAGTGGGTCACGTCGGTCTTCCGCGGCCACTACGCGGCGAACCCGCCCGAGCCGCCCGCGCGCTTCGGCCGCCGCGAGTTCGGCTTCCTCTGGAACGGCAAGAAGTTCTTCCTGCGCCACGTGGGCTTTCCCAGCCGCGAGGCCTTCCAGGAGTTCATGGCCCGCGACGGGCCGCACCACGCGTACTACAGCACGGCGTACTACAAGACGCCCAGCGCCGCGACCATGAAGGAGAAGGAGTGGCTGGGCGCGGACCTCATCTTCGACCTGGACGCGGACCACCTGCCCGACGCCGACAAGATGAGCTACGAGGAGCAGCTCGCCGAGGTCAAGCGCCAGGCGCGCAAGCTCCTCCACGAGTTCCTCCTGGGCGACTTCGGCTTCGACCCCGAGCACGTGCGCATCGTCTTCTCCGGCGGCAGGGGCTATCACTTCCACGTCACCGACCCGCGCGTGCTGCCGCTGGACTCCGCGGCGCGGCGCGAGATCGTGGACTACCTGAGCCCCAACGAGCAGGTCTCCTCCGCCCTCGTGGAGGGGTTCGTCAAGGAGAAGACCTGGAAGAAGGACGCCTTCGGCCCGCAGAAGGACCGCATCATCCCGCCCGCCAGCGCGCCGGGCTGGGACGGCATCATCACGCGCACCATCGTCGCGTTCCTGGGCGACGTCGCCGCGCTGCCCGAGGAGGAGGCCGTCGCGCGCCTGCGCCGGATCAACGGCATCGGCGAGAAGACCGCGGCCGAGATCCGCGCGCAGCTGACGCCCGAGCGCATCGCCCTCATCCGCGAGCACGGCCGCCTGGCGATCCCCGCCCTCGCGCAGAAGAAGGCGCTGGAGGGCCTGATCGAGATGGCCCGCGTCGCGGCCGAAGGCGAGACCGACGAGCCCGTCACGGCCGATATCAAACGCCTCATCCGCCTCCCCGGCTCGCTCCACGGCAAGACGGGGCTGCGCGTCACGGCGCTCACGCTGGAGGAGTTCGAGCGCTTCGACCCGTTGCGCGACGCGGTGGCGCTGGGGGAGGAGCCCGTGCGCGTCGTGGTGAGCAAGCCGGTGGACGTGCCGCTCAAGGGGCGGCGCCTGCGGCTGGAGCCCGGCGAGCAGGAGGCGCCCCTCTACGCCGCGGCGTTCGCGGTGCTGCGACGCAGCGCGCTGCGGCCCTACGCGGGGCCCGTCGCCAGCGTCCCCTGATCGGCCTTCGCCACGGGGATCGTCTGCCCTTCGCGCAGCACGACGACCTCGCCGCCGAAGGCGCCCTTGGCCTCGGCGTGCGACTCCTCCGCGTTGCCGTAGAAGGGGACGTGCGAGAGGGCGAGCTTGCCCACGCCGGCCTCGCGCGCGAGGCGGCCCGCCGCGCCCGCGGTGAGGTTCGTCCGCGCGGCCTCGCCCTCGTCGCGGTCCAGCAGGAGCGTGTGGACGAGGAGCACGTCGGCGCCGCGGGCGAAGTCGGCGAACCAGGGGCGCGGGCCCGTGTCGGCGAGGTAGACCAGCGTGCCCGAGGGGCCCTCGATGCGCGCGCCCACCGCGGGGCAGCCGTGGCCCACGTTGCAGAACGTGAGGCGGAAGGGGCCGATCTCCACCTTGGACTTGCGCGTGAGGCCTTCGAGGCGCGCGTTCTGGATCCACGAGCGGTCCATGCTGTACGCGCGCAGCACGTCCTTGAGGCGCGCCTCGGCGCCGGTGGGGATGAGGAGCGGCGTGCCGGGGGCGAGGGAGAAGGCGACGGGGAGCAGGTCCGCGACGTTGTCCAGGTGGAAGTGGCTCACCAGCACGCCCGAGAGGGGCTTGCCTTCGAGCACCTGCGCGAGGCGGAGGTGCGTGCCGTTGCCGCAGTCCAGGAGGAGCCGCGCGTCGCCCTCGGAAAGCAGGTACGACGTGCCCGCGCCCAGGGGCACGAGGTAGCGGCTGCTGTTGCCCAGGACGCTCAGCTCCACCTCGTCCCCTTGCGTGCCCTCGGGCAAAGGCTTTTCGAGGACGGCCCGCTCGCCGGGGCATGCCTTTCCTCCTGCGCGTCCGCGGCGGGCAGCCCCTCGCCGCCGGCAAGGTGGTCGCCGTCGCGAAGAACTACGAGGACCACCGCAAGGAGATGGCGGGCGCCATGGGCTCGGGAGCCGCGGGGGACCGCCGGCCGCCGGAGGACCCCGTGGTCTTCCTGAAGCCCTCCTCGTGCCTCGCGCACGACGGGGGCGAGGTCGTGATCCCTCACGGCGTCGCGAACGTCCACTGGGAGACGGAGCTTGCCGTCGTCGTGGGCCGCGAGATGCGCCGCGTGGACGAGGCGGAGGCGATGCGCCGCGTGCTGGGCTATGCCGTCTTCCTGGACATGACGGCGCGTGACCTCCAGGCGGATGCCAAGAAGGGTGGCATGCCCTGGACGCTCTCCAAGGGCATGGACACCTTCGGCCCCATCAGCGAGGTCGTGCCCGTCGCGCAGGCGCCCGCGTGGGACGCGATGGAGCTGGAGCTGCGCGTCAACGGCGAGGTGCGCCAGAAGGGCGCCACGCGCGACATGATCCACCCCGTGCCGCGGATCCTCAGCCACGTCTCGCGCTACATGACGCTGGAGCCCGGCGACGTCGTCGCCACCGGGACCCCCGCGGGCGTCGGCGCGTGCAAGCCCGGCGACGCGCTGGAGGCGAAGCTCCCCGGAATCGCGGCGCTCAACGTAAGGGTCGTCGCGGGTTGACGTGGGACCGCAGCGGTGCGATCGAAGCCCTTATCCAAGGCCCCCGCCTCCTCGAACCGGATACGGAATCAGGGTGGCCCGGGACGTTTCCCGGTCACCGGGCGCGCCCGTGGTTTTGGGCCGCCCTTCCCCTCTCCTTCCAGCGGAAGCCAAGCGCGTTCTCCTGGCGTGCCTGGCGCGGAGAAGGGACCAAATAGGCGCGCCGGGGTTCGACCGCCCGTGGCGCCTGACGAGGACGAGTTCACGTACCCCGCCCTCGTGAACCGCTGGCGCCGCGAGCGCAGCACCACCGCGCTGGGCAAGATGGACAACGGCTTCTACGAGGCCTTCGACAACCACCTGCGCGCGCTTCGCGAGGACTACCAGAAGGAGCACGCCGCGAACCCGGCCACGCCCAAGGTCCTCATCCTCCAGGACGAACTGACGAAGCTCCAGGGCGTGCGCGACGACCTCTACGACCTGCGCGAGCGGAAGATCGTCACCGCCGCCCTCATCGCCGCGCGGGGCGGCCACGCGGAGAAGACCAACATGACGCGGGAGGAGGAGCTTGTCTTCGACGAGCTTCTCCGCACCCTGCGCGACGCCCGCCGCAGCCTGCTGCGCCGCGGCCAGCCGCCCGCCGTCGAGCCCACGCGCCCCGCGCCCGCCGGGCCCCCGTCGCCCCCCGACCCCGCGCCCCCCGCGGCCAGCGCGCAGCCCGCCTCGCCGCTTGCCGAGCGCCCCTCGGAGCCGCCCGCCGAGGCGCCGCTGCCTGGCGCGCCCGCGGCGCCCACGCGCGACCCGGCCCCGGCGGCGGAGGCCGTCACCGCCAGCGAGCCCGAGGCGCCGCGCCGCATCGCTCCGCCGCGCATGCTCGTGCGCGTGAAGTCCGCCTTCGGCCCCTTCGTCGGGCCCGACCTGAGGAACTACCTCCTGGCGGCGGAGGACGTGGCGGCGCTCCCCAAGGAGGTCGCGCACGTGCTCATCCAGCGCGGCGTCGCGGTCGCTGTGGGTGGGTAGACTGTTGGACCCTTGATCAGAGGATCAAGGAGGAACGCCGAGGTCGTCGGGCTCGGTGAACTCGACCTTGAGGACGTCCTCGCCGTCCTCGTGGTAGGAGGCGCACGCCATGTTCTCGAAGAGGAGGAAGCCCATGTCGCCCAGGTCGTTCTCCTCGACGACGATGAAGAGCTTGGACTCGGAGATCTCGTACCAGACGCGCACGAAGAAGGCGTGCTCGTAGCTGGAGTCGAGCCAGATGATGTGCTCGGTCTCCTGGCCGTCCTCGATGGCCTCCTTGACGCTCTGCTCGGCGAAGCGTCGCACCGTGGCGATGGTCTTCCCGTCGTTGAGCGCGCGGAGGATCTCCCGCTTCAGGCGGGCCTCCTCCTCGAACTCGGGGTTCCAATCGACGGTCCACACCACGGATTCCATGGGGCCTCACTCCATCTGGGCGCTTGATGGGCTTGAAGCTTCCGTATGGGACGAGAGTGGTTTCCCTTGGAAGCGGCGCGGATTCCTGGGACAACAGGCGAAGGCTCGCGTTCAGGCGGCGCGCACGAGCGTCTCGCCAAGCGGCGTTCAGCCGCCTCCGCGGAGGCGGCTTCTCGCGACTCAGCTGGAAACAGGCGCGAGCTGAGTCGCGACGATGCCGAAGAAGCGGAGGTGGTCCAGAAGCGCGCTCTTCGTCGTCTTGCGCTCGTCGTAGGCGACGGAGAGCGTGTCGCGCGCGAGGTCGATCTCGGCGGCGAGCACGCCCTCGTGGGCCAGAAGGTCGTCCAGGACGACGGACTCGTCCGCTTCGCAACCGAGCGTGTCGACGTGGATCGCAAGGCGCTTCATCGTGGCTTCGACAGAATACTCAGGAGTCGAAGACTTGAGCTTCGTGTCCGAATCTGGACACAAGTGCCCAGGCGAGTCCGATCCGGGGGCAGCGTGGGGTCCTGGCCCGTCAGCACGGCGTCCACGTGCATTGATAGCATCCGCAGCGCCAGCCGGTGAAGAGGTCCGGCGGCGCGGGCGCCTCTCCCATGGGGCCCCCGCACGACGGGCACGGCGCTCCGGCGCGCACCACCGCGGCGTGGGTGCAGGTGGCGCAGCGCGCGAAGGTGCGGGCGGGCACGAGGGAGGAATGGCGGGCCCAGGAGAAAAACGAATGCGTTTCGTCATCCGGCGGCGCCGCCAAATGCGGGGGGTTTGGGGGCGCAGCCCCCTGACGTGAAGGAACGTCGAGCAGACAACGAGACGTCAGGGGGGCGAGCCCCCCGAACCCCCCTCAGTGGCGAAAGCTTCGTTGGCCAGTGAACACCATGGCGATCCCGTGCTCGTCCGCGGCCTGGATGACCTCCGCGTCGCGGATGGAGCCGCCGGGGTGCACGATGGCGGCGACGCCCGCCTCGGCGGCCTCGTCCACGCCGTCGCGGAAGGGGAAGAACGCGTCGCTGGCCATGACGGAGCCGCGCAGCGCCGTGCCGCCCTTGAGGACCGCGATGCGCGTGGCGTCGACGCGGGCGGTCTGGCCGCCGCCGATGGCGACGGTCCGCTCGTCCTTGACGAAGCACACGCTGTTGCTGCGGATGTGGCGCACGGCCTTGAACGCGAAGAGCATGTCGCGCATCTGCGCCTCGGTGGGCTGGACGCGGGAGACGACCTTCCACTTGGCGACGTCGGGCTCCAGGATGTCGCGGTCCTGGACCACGAGGCCGCCCACGACGCTCTTGATCATGAGGCCGCCGTAGTGGCCGTGCGTCGCGAGGCCCGGCACCTCCAGCAGGCGCAGGTTCTTCTTGGCCTGGAGGACCGCGAGCGCCTCCGCGCCGAAGGAGGGCGCGATGATCAGCTCCAGGAAGAGCTTGCCCATCTCCTCGGCGGTGGCGCGGTCCACCTCGCGGTTCAGCGCGATGACGCCGCCGAAGGGCGAGTACGTGTCGCACGCGTAGGCCGCCTGGTACGCCCCGAGGGGCGAATCCGCGCTGGCGATGCCGCTGGGCGTCGCGTGCTTGATGATGACGCACGAGGGGCGCGCGAACTCCTTGACCGCCTCGATGGCGGTGTCCGCGTCCACGATGTTGTTGTACGAGAGCTCCTTGCCGTGGATCTGCCGCGCGTTCACGACGCTGGGCTCGCCGGTGGGCTTGCCCTTGTAGAACGCCGCGCGCTGGTGCGAGTTCTCGCCGTAGCGGAGGTCCTGCGCCTTCTCGTAGGAGAGGCTGAGGTAGCGGGGGAAGTCCTCGTCGAGCACCTTGCTGCGGAAGTACTGGTTGATGATGGCGTCGTAGCGCGCCGTGTGCGCGAACGCGTCGGCCGCGAGGCGCTCCCGCGTCGCGAGCGTCGCGTGCCCGTGGGCCTCGATCTCCGACGCGACGAGGTCGTACTGCCCGGGGCTCGTGACGACGGCCACGTCGTGGTAGTTCTTCGCCGCGCTGCGGATGAGCGTGGGCCCGCCGATGTCGATGTTCTCCAGCACCTCGGCCAGGGGCGCGCCCGCGGCCACGGTCTGCTCGAAGGGGTAGAGGTTGACGACGACGAGGTCGATGAGGGGGATGTCGTGCTTCGCGGCGGACTCCAGGTCCTTGGGGTTCTGCCGCCGCGCGAGCACGCCGCCCGTGATGCGCGGGTGCATGGTCTTCACGCGCCCGTCCATCATCTCCGGGAAGCCCGTGACCTCGCTCACGTCCTTGACCGCGAGGCCCGAGTCGCGCAGCAGCTTCGCCGTGCCGCCCGTGGAGAGGATCTGGCCGCCCGCCTTGGCGATGCGGCGCGCGAAGTCCGGAAGGCCGGACTTGTCGGACACCGAGAAGAGCGCGTGGAACGTCCGCAACGTCGCTTACCCAGCGGAGATTGCGGACCCCTACAAAAGCCTAGGGGTGGCGTCGCGCCCGGCTCAGCGCCTGGCGGCCTCGCGCGCCAGCGTGCCCGCGATCTTCTGGATGCGCCGCTTCAGCGAGGGGTCGACGGGGAACTGCCGGTGGTGCGGGCAGTCGTCGTCGCGCACGAGGCGCTGGTCCTCCGTGAGCACGAAGGGGTAGATGCGGCACCCGATGGGGCGGTCCGCGTAGACGCTGCACTGGTTGTCCTTGAGGAAGAAGCACGGGCGGCCGGGCTTGCCCGCGGCCACGTCCTTCGGCGAGCGGCCCGCGTCGGTCATGCCCTCGGGGCGCGGCACGGTGAGGAGGTAGAGCGCGCGGTCCTCCCTCTTCACGAAGGAGAAGTCCGCCCGCTTGTGGCCCAGGGCCTCCAGCCGCTGCGCGTCCTCCTCGGTCAAGGGCATCTCGGTGTCGTAGCAGCACGACGCGCACCCGTTGGCGACGCACGGATTCCCCTGGAGCATGGGCAGGCTCATCGCGCGTCCCTCGCCAGCGTGATCCCGCTCTGCCCCTGGTAGTGGCCGCTGCGCTCGTGGTAGAGCGCGACGGGGGGCGTCTCCAGCCGCTCCAGGACGAGCTGGCAGAAGCGGTCGCCCACGGGCACCTCCAGGGGCGCGCGGCCCGCGTTGAGGCCGCCCACCGTGAGCGTGCCCTCGAAGCCCGCCTCCACCTTGCCGAAGGAGCCGAACACGCCGCGGCGCGCGTAGGAGGAGCGCAGCCACAGCGAGCCGCACACGTCGGGCGGCATCCGCACGCGCTCCACCGTGGAGACGAGGAAGCGCGCGCCGCCGGGCACGACGACCTTCCCCTCGCGCACGACCTCGCCCCCCTCGTCCGGGAGCATGACCTCGGCCACGCGCAGGTCGTAGCCGTTGGGGGTCAGGCCGCGGGGCTCGAAGGGCGCGATCCCCAGGCTGCCCGTCGCCATGCGCTGCGCGATGTCCCGGTCCGAGAGGACGCCCATGCGGCGCCCCACCGCCGCGCCGCGAGATAAACGCTGCCCGCCCCGCGCGGGGGAAGCATTCATCCGGGATCGGCGGATTGGACCGAACCACGGGGCCTGTAGCCTAGCCCGGATAAGGCGGCAGCCTTCGGAGCTGTTTGTCTTGGGTTCGAATCCCAACAGGCCCGCTCACTTCGTTCGCGGCCCCGTTGCCAGCGCTGCGCGCGGGTCGCTGGACTGCGGTCCGGCGGCCACCCTCGGCGCCGATGCGCCCGCGGGTCCCAAAAAAGCCCGCTCAATTCGCGCGCGGCCGCGCCTCCGTCGGCGGTCCTCCCTGAAGCGCCCCCAGTCCCAGACGCTCCCGCCCGGTGCCCGCGCCGTGCACAGAGGCACTGACACGGCGCGGGCAAGCGGACGGGAGCGTCAGGCTCCGCGGCCCTTGGAACCGGGGAAGGCTGTTACCCAAGTGGTAGGGGGCAGGAGGGGGCGTCATCCTTTGCAGGATCGATCCTGCAAGGGCGTCGCCCCGGGCAAGCACCCTGAAGCGGCGCGCCGCGCATGCCGACGCATGCCCCTGGGGGACGTGGACGTGGAGCGGCTCAGCGCGCACCTGCGGGCCCTGGCCCATCCGGCGCGGCTGGAGCTCCTGCGCCTCCTGAGGCGCCCCGCCGCGCCGGCGGAGATGGAGGTGCGCCCGCGGCGGCGCGACGCGGACCTGCACCCGGAGCGCGCCATGAGCCGGCAGTCCATCATGGACCACCTGGCGACGCTGGAGGAGGTCGGCGTGGTCAACCGCATCGAGGCGGACGGCGCCACGCGCTACGTGACCAGCGCGCAGCGGCTCTTCGCCCTGGTGGAGGAGCTTCGCAGCCTCACGGCGCTGGAGCCCTCGATGCGCGTCGACGTGGAGGCGACGCTCGCCAACGGGGCCGCGGACGCGCCCGCCTGGACGCCGGGCCCGCGCCTCGTGCTCCTGGGCGGGCCGTGGGAGGGGCGCGCGTTCGCGCTGGCGGGGGCGGGCCCCTGGACGCTGGGGCGCTCGCGGGAGCGGGACGTGGCGCTCACCTACGACCCCTTCGCCAGCGCGGAGCAGGCGCGCATCGAGCGGCAGGGGGCGACGCTCACCGTGAGGCCCGAGGAGGGCGCGCGCAACCCGACGCGCCTCAACTTCGCGACGCTGGCGACGGGGGCTCCGCGGCCGCTGCGCCCGGGGGACGTCATCGGGATCGGGCGGTCGCACCTGGTGTTCCAGCCCTGAGGGCGGCGCGGAACGCGGCCGGGTCCGCGGGGCGCTCCTCGGGCCGCTTGGAGAGCGCGGCGCGCAGCGGCGCCTCCAGCCACGACGGGATCGCCGGGTGCGGCAGGCGCGGCGCGTCCAGGAGGATGCGCTCGCGGGCCGAGAAGGCGTCCGCGCCCGCGAGGTCGATGGGGTGCTCGCCGGTGAGCAGCCGGTAGAGGACCGCGCCGGCGGCGTAGACGTCGGAGGCGGCCGCGGGGCGCGCGCCGCGCACGACCTCGGGCGCCATCGTTGAGAGCGTCCCCTCCACGGCCGCGCCGGTGAGCGTCGTCCCCGGGTCGGCGGCGCGCGCGGAGCCGAAGTCCGCAAGGAGGCCGCGCCCGTCCGCGTCCAGGAGGAGGTTCTCGCACTTCACGTCACCGTGCACGAGGCCCGCCGCGTGCAGCGCCGCGAGCCCTTCGAGGAGGTCGTCCAGGAGGGGCAGCGCGCGCTCGGGGGGCAGCGGGCCCTCCCGCGCGAGGAGGTCCTTCGCGCTGCCGCCGGGGGCGCGCTCCATGACGAGGAAGGCGTCCCCCTCGCGGCGGTCGACGTCCAGGAGCCGCACGATGCGGGGGCTCTGGACGGCCTGGAGCGCGCGCGCCTCGGCGACGAGCCGGGAGCCCTCCCGCGGGGTGTGATATCGTTTCACGACGACCTCGCGCCCCGTCTCGGCGTCGGAGGCGAGGTAGACGGTGGCGGTGGCGCCGCGGCCGATCTCGGCGCCCAGCACGTAGCGGCCGATGCGCTCGCGCGACTCCAGGCCGCGCAGGAGCATGGCGTGCTCGCGCTCGGTGACGCCCAGGTCGCGGCGCAGGTCGGCAAGGAGGCCGTCGCTTCCGGGGATCTCGCGCCCGTTGCCGCCCCGCGTCGCGGCGAGGGCGGCGGCGTAGCGGCGGGCGCGCTCGGCGACGGCGCGCGGGTCGTCGGCCGCGAGGAGCGCGCGCTCGGCCAGGGCGTCGACGGGGCGCCAGAGGGCGAGCCCCGCGGCGAGGGCCACCAGCGCGCCCGCGCCCAGGGCGAGCCCCCCTTCGCCCAGGGCGCCCATGACGAGGAGCCCGAAGAGGGCGCCCGCGGCCGCGGCGAAGAGGGCGCGCAGCGCGGCCCGCGCCCGGCGGCGCTCGCGCCCGCCCGCTCCGGCGAGGCCGTAGCGCGCGACGGCGAGGACGACGACGAGGGCGAAGAGGAGGCGCAGGAGGAGGTCCGTGCCGTCGTACCGGGAGAAGGAGGAGCCCAGGTCGGGGCGCGCCTTGAGGAGGCCGTCCAGGGCGCCCAGGCTCGCGAGGACCGCGGCGCCCGTGGCGACGATGCGCCCCGCGCTGGCGCCCAGGGGCCTCACGAGGCGCGGGGCGTACGCGACGACGGCGAGGCCGCCCGCGATGGTGGCCGCCGCGCGCAGGACGAAGGGCGCGTAGGCGGCCTCCGCGGGCGCGAACGCGGTGAAGGAGACGAAGAACGCGCCGCTCTGGACGAGGTAGGGCGAGAAGGCGAGCCCCAGGGCGCCCGCGATGCGGCGCTCCGGCTCGGGGCGCAACTCGTCCGCCGCGACGCGCGCCGCGGCCACGACGAACGCGACGAGGGCCGCCGTGGAGGGGACGGTGGCGACGTAGGTGAGGGGCCCGCTGACCATGGCCCACTCGGAGGAGACGCGCGCGACGCCGGCCACGAAGAGCGCGGGCTGCCACGCGAACGCGGCGCCCAGGAGGACGGCCGCCGCCGCGGTGGCCGCGAGGAGCGCGCGCCTGGCGGGGAGCGCGTCGGGCCAGAGGAGGGCGGCCACGTAGAGCGTGAGGAAGGGGATCGCCAGCGACCAGGCGGTGGAGAGCCGGGCGAGGACCAGCGCGGTCGCGGCGGAGGGGGCGCCCGGCAGCAGCGTGACGGACGCCATGTAGCCGGCGCGCAGGAGCATGAGCGCGGCGAGGACCTTGTGCGACGCGGCCTCGGGGCGGACGACGAGGACGAGGACGCCCGCCGCGCCCACCGCGGCGGCCAGGGCAAGCCCCAGGGTGCCAAGCGCCAGCGCGGTCACCCGCCCGGCGGCGGAGGCGGGGGCGAAAGGGGGCAGCACTCGGGCGGCGGGCAGCCCACGCAGTCGAGCTGGACCTTAGTGCCCGTCGTCCCGGTGAAGGGGGGATCGTCCAGGTGCAGGCCGATGGGGGCGTGCGGCTCGACGTAGTAGCGGCCCGTGGCGACGTCGTAGGACGCGTAGAGGGGGCACGCCGCGAGGAGGCACGACGTGGGCGTCGCGATGCAGGGGGGCACGATCCCCACGAGGGACGTGTCGGGCTGGGGGACCTCGCCCAGGATCGTGTCGAGGCCGGGGAGGACGAGGCGCTCGACGGCGTCGGCCGGGTCCGCGGGGCGGTCCGCCAGCGAGCAGTCGTCCGACGCGGCGCTCCCGGAGTGGGGCACCTCGGGCGTGGCGAGGGTGATCGACACGATGTAAGGGTCGTCCGGGCCCTCCAGGCCGTCGGGGCCCACGGCGACGGGCCCGGCGCCGATGGACGGCGACAGGCCGTCCGTGGTCCAGGCGAGGTATTCGGTCCGGGGCGGGCTCCAGGCGGCGGCCGGGCCGGCGACGGACACGAGCAGGACGATCAGCAGGGCGACGCGCATCGAGGAGCCTCCCGCCGATGCACGCTCGTTAGCGGGCAAAGAATGTTCCCGTGGGGGTCGGGCAAATCCGCGCTTTGGCGAGGAAGAGTAACCGATGCAGCCGTTCGGATGCGCGCTCTGCGCAAGGGGCAACCACCCGCGAGGGGTAGCAGCGGGCCGGATGCGGCGCCGCCTCCTTGATGGGTTCTGCGACGATCCATCAGGCGAGGGCCGCGAGGGTGGCCCGTCGGCAGGGCGGTGCGGTTACGCCCTCCGGCTCCATCCTCGCCGCACCCTCATTTTCTCTCACGGATCGACGCCCAGGTCCACGTCCGTCCCTTCCGAGACGGGGACGCGCACGCTGCTGGTCGCCTCCTCGATCGCGCCCTTCCAGGCCTCGGCCGGCGCGCCCGCCTGGTGCGCCTCGCGCATCGCGCGCAACGCGGCGCCCAGGATGCGGTCCCCCTGCGCCTGGCTCTCCGCGGCGTCGACGCAGGGCACGCCGTCGAACACGACGCAGCCCAGCCGCTCGCGCAGCGTCTCGTCCAGAAGGTAGAACCCGTGGCGCCGCGCGCCGGGCTCCCAGGTGACGGAGACGCACGCGGAGCCGCAGGCGGCCTCGATCCACACGCGGACCTCCAGGTCGGCGCCCGCGGTCGCACGCTGGAGGTCGAGGAACGCGGCGCTGCGCAGGAGGACGTCGGCCTTCTCGGCGACGGCGCGGGCGTAGTCGTCCTCGGCCGGCGCGCCCACCGCCGCGATCCAGTCGACGCGGAAGGGGCTCGCGAAGCGCTCGTCGAAGGCCTTCATGCCCAAGCCTTGGCGGCGCTGGAGAACATGCGTTGGGCGAAGGACGCAGCGCCCTTCGCGCGAGCTTTATCCCCCAGGAGCGGCGGGCGGCCTCACGGGCTGCCGGTGAAGTCCGCCAGCACCGGATGCGCCGAGTCGTAGGCGACGACCTGCAGCTTGTACTGCACCTGCGCGTCGGAGCAGGCCGTGCACTGCCCCATGCCGGTGGGGTCGCTGGTGGACACCTGGAGGTCGAAGCGCCACTGGCTCGTCTTCGCGTAGGGGCTGTCGGTCTGCTGCATGTTCACGGGCCACGAGAACTGGAAGACGCCCTTGCCCATGTCCGCGTGGGTGACGTTCGCGCGGCGGAAGTTGCTGGAGTCCGCCGACTTGTAGAGGAAGGAGATGTTGCGCACCTGGCCGATCTGCGCCGTGGCGTCGGTGATGGTGACGTTGGCCGTCATCCAGACCGTCTCCATGGGGACGACCTTCTGCGACGCGACGCCCTCGGGGGGCTGGTCGCCGTTGTTCTGGATGCGGTCCACGATGGCCGTCTCCGCGCTCTGGTGCGAGCTGGTCGCGGGCCCGTCGAAGAGGCCCAGCGTGTGGCCCGCGCCGAAGAGCATGCCGTGGCCCGGCCAGAGCGAGAGGTCGCGCATGCGCACGATGTCGGCGCGCAGGTGGACGTTCCCCTCGATGACGCCGCCCTGCGCGGGCAGCAGCTGGAAGGCCCAGCGGCTCGTCTTCTCGTGGGGCATGTCGCACATCTCGGGCGTGACGTCGATCTTGAGGGGCGCGCCGCTCGTGATGGGCTGCGGCTTCGACCAGTCCGTGTCCGCCGCGCTGCGGTAGCGCAGCGTGACGCTGGTCACGGTGGGGTCGCTCCACGTCGCGGTGATCTCCATGCGGCCCGTGCCCTCGAAGACCGTGGCGCCGTCGGTGGGGCGCGCCATCGCGCCGCCCACGCCGGGCGTCTGGTAGCGAAGCACGTCCGCGAAGGTGTATTGCAGCGCGTCCTGGGGCTGCACGTCGAGGTCCTGGTCCAGGATCGTGACGCGCTCCTTGCCCTCCCAGTAGTCGTGCATGTGCGCCATCTGGCCCATGTCGCCCGTGGCGTTGGTGGAGTTGCCCGTGTCGACGATCACGGGGGGAGCCTTGGCCGCCGTCGTGTTGACGGCAGGCGCGGGCTTGTCTCCGCCCGAGCCGCCCAGGCAGCCCGCGAAGCCGCCGGTGACGAAGAGGGCCGCGACGAGGACAAGGAGCAGGCGCATGCTGATCAGCCCGGAAGCCCGCGAAGGGGGTATTTAAAGAGTTTGGAGCCCTCGTTGTCCTCGCCCTGGAAGGCTCACGTCGGGCGCCGGCCGCGCTGCCGCTCCCTGCCCGGGTCGCGCGGGGTCTGCTCGGCCCCCTCGGCGCCGGGGGCGCGGTGGTCCTCCATCACCGCCTCCTGGAGGCTGCGCGCGTTCCGGCTGGGCCGCACGTGCGCGCCGAACGAGTTGGCGTACACCTGCGTGAGCTCCGCGCCCACGAAGACGATGAGGCTCGTGTAGTAGAGCCAGACGAGGATGGCCAGCACGGCCCCCGCGGCCCCGTACTGCGTGGCGATGGGGCCCCGGCCGATGTAGAGGCTGATCGCATACTCCCCCGCGACGAAGAGGACCGCCGTGACCAGGGCGCCCTTGAAGGTGTCCTTCGCGCTCACCTTGGCGTCGGGGATGAACTTGAACATCAGCGTGAAGAGGAGCGTCACGACCGCGAGCGTGAGGACCAGGTCCAGCGCGGCGCCCAGCGCGGCCCCGAGCCCCAGGGCGCCCCCGACGCGCGAGGAGACGGCGGCGAGGAGCGCGCTCAGCGCCAGGGAGAGGAGCAGGAGGAACACGCCGCCCAGCAGCGCGCCGAAGCTGAGCAGGTTGTCGCGGATGGCGCCCCAGACCTTGTTCCGGAAGCCCTTGCGCGGCTTGGCGTCCACCTCCCAGATGGCGTTCATGGTCTCCTTGAGCTGCGCGAAGACGCCCACGGCGCCCGCCAGGAGCGCGATGGCGCCCACGACCGTCCCCGCGACGCCCACGCGGGGCCGCGAGCTGCCCGCCATGATGTCGGCCAGCGCCTGCGCGCCCTGCGGGCCCAGGACGAGGCCAAGCTGCCCCATGATGGCGCCCCGCGCGGCGGTGGCGCCGAAGAGGAGGCCCGCGACGAAGACGCAGATGGCCAGCAGGGGCCCGATGGCGAAGAGGCTGTAGTACGCCAGCGCGGCGGCCTGCTTGGGCGCCTTGTCCCGCCCCAGCGCGACGAGGGTGTTCTTCACGAGCGTCCACACCGTCCGCGGGCGCCAGTCGAAGGCGCGCCTGCCCGCCTCGTCGCTCGCCTGGGGGTCGTGGGCCTCTGCGTCGTCGGTCCTCATTGCGGCGCCTCGCTTCTCACCCTCGCCGCTTCGCGCCGCGCTTCGGAGAGGCCTTGTGGCCGCTTCGTTCATGGAGGCCGAGACAAGCCCTTATGCCGGGGTCCGGGCTCCGAGGATGAGCCCATCGACCTGGACCCGTAGCCTAGCCCGGATATGGCGCAGGCCTCCTAAGCCTGAGACCTGGGGTTCGAATCCCCACGGGTCCGCTCCTCGCTTCGCTCGCCTTCCCAGAGAGGATATCACCCGCGATCGCGGGAAGAAGGGAAGCCCCCTGCGGCCGTGGCGGGTTGCGGAGCTGGGGGGCTGATGAGGGGGCCGCAGGGGCTGTGGGCCCAGTGGGGCTGGCAGGGGATAACGCCGATCCGCCGAGACTCCCGGGGGCGGCAAGCTCTCTGGTGGTCTCCGGAGGCGTCTGATCGATCCGGATTCTTCGTCGAGAATCGGTTTCCCCCGCGCGCGCTCCTTGCCCGCTTGGAGACACTGAGCCATGAAGATCGCTTCCCTGGCGCTCCTTCTCGTCGCGGGCCTGGTCCTGGCCGGCTGCGCGAGCAACGCGCCCCCCTCGTCGTCCACGCCCTCCACGTCGACCCCCGCCGGGACGACGCCCTCGACGTCGACGCCCGCGCTCCACGCGGACCTGCTGGGCGATGGCTCCACGTTCGTGGCTCCCCTCATGGACAAGTGGCGCACGGCGTTCCACGACCAGAACTCCGGAGTGACGATCTCCTACACCGGCGGCGGCTCGGGCAAGGGCCGCGGCGACATCACCAAGAACCTCGTGGACTTCGCGGGCAGCGACGCGCCCATGAGCG